>Ga0210401_10000046_pt1 | contig 145116 bp, 138 predicted proteins | sample IncBWH32MmetaG_FD_150866 | JGI IMG/M metagenome (GOLD analysis project Ga0210401, IMG submission 150866) | Forest soil microbial communities from Barre Woods Harvard Forest LTER site, Petersham, Massachusetts, United States - Inc-BW-H-32-M | ecosystem: Environmental > Terrestrial > Soil >...
TGTTACTCACCCGGTCGCCACTTTACTCATGGATTGCTCCACTTTCTCGTTCGACTTGCATGTGTTAGGCACGCCGCCAGCGTTGATTCTGAGCCAGGATCAAACTCTCGTTTGAAACCTGAAATCTACTCCTTGCAGAGTAGACCGCCATGGCCCCGGAAGGGACCACAGCTAATTTTGTGAGTACGCTCGGACTTGAGCCCGAACCTTTCCATACCGTCGCTGGCCGTCGGTTGTCGGTCGTAGGCGACGCCCACGACTTTCAACCAGCAGTCCGCGACGGACTCATTTAACTGGCACGTTCAACCTATTTGTCAAAGACCGAATTCGCGATCCGCCTGAGCGGCGCGTATTCAGTCCAGAACCCAGCCACACGGATGCGGCTGCGTCTGTCCTCGAAACCTTTTGAAACTACCGCGTTCGTCGGATCGCTGTCAACCCTAAGGAATCACAGGACTTCCACAACTTTTTCACAAGCGGGAAGGACTCAACCGAGGGGAACCAGGTGCAGACCAGAGGTCCACGCCACATGTTCTGCGCGCGACAAAACGCATCTCCCGCCTGGAAATTGGCCGATTTTCGGCGCAAGCCGAGGCGGAAGCGTTCAAACTTGAGAAAAGATCACTTGGAGGTTCTTGCGAGTGACGCTTAAACCCTTCGAGGAGCTTTGTCCCCGAATGCAAACCCCGTGGCCGGGGCTTAATTCTTCAATTATTGCTTAAATCTTTAGATGCCGGACGCGCTACGAGAGTTGCAAAAACTGCCCGGCTAGCCACACAGATGCTCTCGGTGAATTGTTTATAGCATGTGAATCCCGGTTGCGCAAGGGGGTGGTTGACGAATTTGGGTCGGCTCTGGGCTTTCGGCTCTGGGCTTTCGGCTCTGGGCTTTCGGCTCTGGGCTTTCGGCTCTGGGCTCTCGGCTCTGGGCGTCGCACTTCGGTTTTCGGTCGTCGGCTCAAAAGCGAATCGTTGATCTCGGTCGCCGGTCGTTGACCGTGATCCGTGGCATCTTGCGGTGAGAGAACTCGAGGATGGTAAGAATCAGCAATGAGGCGGCCAGAAGAATGCTCGCGCCCATTTGCAGACTGACGGTCGTTTGCGACACGGAAGATTGATTCGATGTAATGAACCAGACGGTGAACACGGCAAAAAACAGGAGGCTAACCTTCAGTGAGAACGGCGGAGAGGCCATGATCATCAGGGCCAGCCCAACCCACGCCAGCAAGTTGCACACCCTCAATATCCATCCATGTTTCAGAAACACAGGTGAGATCACAGCCAGCAAAAGCAGTCCAGCGCCCAAGTAAAGCGATTCACCTGAGGCGAAGTACATGGCGATTCGGCTCATCGAGGAAATCGTAACAGGGGTATCTCGCCGGCAAAGCGATCGTTGCTGTAGACGGCGTCTCGGTGCTCACTATTCACAGAAGGCGAGAACGCCTTCGCGATTGTCGGCGGGCCGACTTCAGTTGGTGTGACGCTTCAAAAACTGCAGCGTCTTCTCGTTGAACTCCGCGACTTTCTCGTAGATCGGGGCGTGCGAGCATCGATCGAAGATAATCAGCTCGGATTGACGAATTCCTTCGCGGAGGGAATCCGCGAAGCGTGCGGGAGACGTCACGACATCCCTACTGCCGAAGGTGATCGAGGTTGGAGCGGTGATCCGGCTTAACTGCGAATCTACATTGTGGTTCAGGACAGCACCCGACTGCTGCATGAAACTCTCCAGCGATTGAGCCGGACGACTGCGCACAAAATCACATAACTGCTGAATGTATTCCGGCTTCTCGGCGTACAGCTCCGGCGTCAGGCACCAGGGAAACAATCCTTGAATGACCATGTCAGGCACATTGCCCAAGGCTTTCGCGAGCACCTGAAAACTTTGGATCACGGTGCGCTGATAGCCATCTGTTTTAGTCCACGGGCTGTGTAAGGAAAGAGAGCTCACCATCTCGGGATGCTTGGCGGCGAGCCAGATGCCGGTAACGGCTCCCAGAGATAGTCCGGCAACGTGGGCCTTCGAGATGCCCAGCGCTTGCATGAAGGCCGCGACATCGTCGGCGAGTTGCTCGGTGGTGTAGTTACCCTTCGGGCTGTCGCTTTCGCCGGTTCCGCGTAGGTCGACAGAGATGCAGGTTAAATGCTTGGAGTACTCGGCGACCTGGAATGCGTAGCAGGCGTGATCAGCGGCGAGATAAGGGATCAGGATGAGGGGCTCGCCTGCGCCCTGTTGCGCGTAGTTGAGGGTAAGGTTGCCGGCTTTGACCTTGGGCATGAGTTCCTCCGTTGGGGGCAGATTTGCTTGCACCTTGTTGCGAGGTTCGGCCCTTCGATCGAAGGAAAGCGTGGCGCTTGGCCCGGAGACGCGCACGAGGGGCCGGCACCCACACAGGCTACGGGAACTCGAGCGTCACGAACCTCGCCGTCTGCTTTCCGACGTTGGTCAGTGTATGCGTGAAGCCGCCTTTGATCCACTGGGCCTCGGCTGATTTGAGGTGGGCGGACATGGGAGCTTTCCCCTGCACATCGCTGCGCAGATTGAGATCGGTGAGTGCGACGATCAGGTGCGGCCCACGGTGATGATGTTGCGGAATTGAGCCACCGGGTTGGAGTTCGATTTCGGAGGCGCGCACTCCGTCTTTCACAAAGAAGATCTGCTTCGTTCCTCCGGGGAGAACCTGCAGGCCGCGGTCATCGCCCCAAGTCGAGGGAGGAGTCTGGAGGGCTTTGTCGTCCTGAAGAAGTTCGACCGTGATGTTGCGGAGCGGAGTGTTCGACAGAGAACGGGCGGAATGGGCGTAGTTACCGGCGAGGAATCCGGTCTCGCCGTCGTGAAGCTTGATGCGCACCGCGGGCTTGCCGACGACTTCATTGGAAACTTCGTAATCACCGAGCGTGACGTAAATGTAGTCGTTCCGATGGCGGTGGATGAGCGTCGCTTCGCCGGGAGCAACTTCCACGTAGAAGACGCGGGCGAGTTCGTTCTGAAAGAAGAAGTGATGGTGCGGCTCGTTGGTGATCTCGACTTCAGCGGGGGCCTGCGCAAAGGCGAGGAAGGCGGCCAGAAGGATCGCGACAGAGGATGTCCGGCGCGGCATGGGGGGATTCTAGCAGCGAGCAGAGAGGGCGCGGTTCGCGGGCAGGCTCGTCATGTTCGTTATGTTGGGAATCCGGGAAGAGCACTAGCTTTTTCTGGTGCGGCGGATCAGTTCCTCCATCTGCGCCAGGTAGGTTTCGAGCGCGCGACGGCCGGCGGCGGTGAGGCGGTATTCGGTGCGCGGGATGCGGGCGTCGAAAAATTTACTGCAGGAGATGTAGTGGGCCTCTTCGAGTTTGCGGGCGTGCACGCTGAGATTGCCGTCGGTCGTTTTGAGCAGGCGGCGGAGGTCGTTGAAGCTGAGCGAGTCGTTGATCGCGAGCGCACTGATGATGCCGAGGCGGATGCGCTCGTGGATGGTGCGGTCGAGTTCGGGCAGGTCTTCGACGGGGCGAGCGCGTTCGGGATCGCGAGCGGGCTTGGCCGAGTGCTGTGGAGCGCGAGCTTTGGCTCTATCCGCCATGATATTTCGCGATCCAGAGGCCGAAGAGAATGTGCAGGCCGCCGAAGGAGGCGGCCATCAGGAGATTGCCGAGCGCGGGGACGAAGAGCGCGACCGCGCCGGAGGTCAGGAAGCAGAGCCCCATCGCGGGGAGGAGCGGAATCGAGAACGCGCCTCCGCTGAGAATGCCCGCACCGTAGCAGAGGGCCCAGACGCCGGGCAAGAGGCGTGCGAGTCCGAGGCGGTAGAGGGCGGCGGTGAGGATCATCGCGGCCAAGACGCTTGGGAGAAACGTGAGTGCGACTTTGCGGCCGGGGCCGCTGGTGAGCGGGAGTCCGGCGCGGCGAGCCTTGCGGTCCATAGTGGCCACGGCGATGGTGATAGCGAGCGCGGCTTCGACGAGCCAGGCGTTGGGGGACGTTTGGCGGGCGGCGATCGCAGCGGTGGCGAGGGCGGTAAGACCCATGGCGACTTGTCCCCAGCCGGGAGTGGCGGTGAAGGAGGAGGAGCGCTCCATGGTGTCGCGGATGAAGCGGAGGTCGTCGAGCGCGCGCTGTGAGAGCGGACGGGAGCGCGAGTACGGACGGCGCATGCGGTGCGGCTCGGGGTCCGGCATGAAAGAGGAGGGTAGCGCTATTCAGCAAATAGCGTCAAGTACTTTGCGAAGTAAAGCTCGTTGCGGTGTTCGGTGTTCGGCGTTCGGTATTCGGTATTCGGTATTCGGTATTCGGCCTTCGGCTATGCGTCTTCGGCTTTGCTGAGGACTACACTGGTGAGGTGAGCGATCTAGGGAAACTACTGATCGTGGTCGGCGGACTGGTCGTCGTGGCCGGGCTGGTCCTGATACTGCTGGGAAAGACGAATGTGCCGCTGGGGCGCTTGCCCGGGGACATCTATTATCGCGGGAAGAATACGACGTTCTATTTTCCTTTGGCGACGTCGATCCTGTTGAGCATTGCGCTGTCGCTTGTACTTTATGTGGTGTCGCGGTTCCGAAGGTAACCCCTTCTTCGTCGCAGTTCATCGTCAGTCGGGCAAAAGCTCTTAACCGCAAAGAGCGCAAAGAAAAGCCGCAAAGGGCGCGAAGAAAAATCGTTCTATGGTCTGTTGCTGACCACAACTCAGAAGCTCCAGCGGAGTTGCGCGCCGCCGGACAGCCGAGGGCGGCTGTCCCTACGTAGTTCTAGCCTCGGTGCTGAGGTATCGCAGTTCATCCCCTGTGCGGAGCTTCCGCTCGGCCCGGACGAGGCGTCCGCCCCCACGCGATTCGTGCTGCGCGTACTTAGTTCGATGACGTCTGGAAACATCTCGCGGGCGAGGGCGCCTGCGCCACACACCGGCGCCACACGCCCGTGCCACACGGCTGCGTTACACTCGCAGGGGTGGGCGCGATCGACCAACTGGGGTTCAGTTTTCGTCCGCCGGAGCGGCGCATCTGGACGGTGCGCGATCTGGTGGCGTCGGTACGCACGCACATCGAGCGCGAGTATTCCGACGCCTGGGTGGAAGGCGAGATCTCGAATTTCCGCGCGCAGAATTCCGGCCATCTTTATTTCACGCTGAAAGATCAGAACTCGCAGATCAGCGTGGTCATGTTCCGCTCGTCGGCGCGATTGCTGCGCTTCAAGCCGACCGACGGCATGCAGGTTGTGGTGCGCGGGCGAGTGACGATTTACGAAGACCGCGGGCAGCTGCAGATCATCGCGGAGTACGTGGAGCCGAAGGGCGCAGGCGCGCTGCAGATTGCCTTCGAGCAGCTGAAGGCGAAGCTCGAGGCGGAAGGGTTGTTCGAGGCTTCGCGGAAGAAGCCGATTCCGGCGCTGCCACGCGCGATCGGGATCGTGACGTCGCCACAGGCGGCGGCTCTGCGCGACCTTTTGCAGATACTGCACCGCCGGCATCGCGCAGTGAATGTCCTTATCTTCCCGGCGCAGGTACAGGGCGAGACAGCGTCGACGGAAGTCGCAAATGGGGTGCGTTACTTCAATCGCGCGAAGAATGTTGAGGTCATCATCGTGGCGCGAGGCGGCGGATCGGCCGAGGATCTGGCCGCGTTCAATGACGAAGCGCTGGCGCGGGTTGTCGCTGGATCGCATCTGCCGGTCATTTCGGCGGTCGGGCACGAGACCGATTTCACGATCATCGATTTCGTGGCGGACCTGCGGGCGCCAACGCCATCCGCGGCGGCAGAGATGGTGATCCGGTCGCGCCAGGAAATTGAGGATCAGGTCGAACGCCTGTGCGGGCGGCTGGAAAAGGCGATGCGTTACCGATTGCTCATGGGCCGTCAGCAGCTGACGCAGTTGGCACAGCATGGGGCTTTCGGCCGGATGATGGACCTGATCCGGCGCCGCCAGCAAAAGGTGGATGATCTGGTGAACCGGTTGGTGCACGCGGAGCGCGACGTTCTCGAGCGGCAACGGCGGCGGTTCGAAACACTCTCGGCGGCAGTGCGACATTACGATCTGCGACTGGTGCTGGCGGGTGTCCGGCGGGAACTCGATGCGAAAGTCTCCTCGATGGCGGCGGCCGCACGGAATGCTTTGCTCCAGAAACGATCCCGGCTGGAACGGCTGACGAGCCAGATGGAAGCGCTCTCGCCGGTGGCGATCCTGGAGCGCGGGTATGCGCTCGTCTTTGATGCCGACGGGAAGCTCGTAAAGGATGCCGAGCAGGTGAAGGCAGGCGATGAAATCACGGCGCGGGTGGCTCGGGGTGAGATCGCGGCAACGGTGAAGAAGACGGGCTCTGGGCTCTAGGCTCTGGGCTCTCGCTCTGGGCTTCGGGCGGCGCGGTCCGTGTGGTGCGGGGGATCTTCTCTGCGATATTGCGTTTGGCCTCGCTCCAAAATCGTTCGCGTAGAAGTCACATCCGGAACGCCAAGGCCAAAGACGGAAAGCCGAAAACCCGAGGGCCGAGCCGAGAGCCCAGAGCCGAGAGCCCTCTCCGAATTGGATTACAATTAAGGGGCAGTCAAAAGCGGCAGTTGGGCTGGACCCGCTCACCTTCTTAGAGAGGAAAGTTTGGTGACGCACTTTCTCGCGCCGTGGCCACACGTGTCGATGACGAACGTCATCGACATTTTGCTGGTCGCGATCGTCATCTATCAGTTCCTGATGCTGGTGCGCGGGACCCGTGCGGCTCCAATGCTGGTCGGTGTGGCGGCGGTCGGTCTCGGCTTCTATATCGCGCGCATCGGCGAACTGACCACGCTCAGCTGGCTGGTCAGCACTCTCGTTCCTTACGTGATTTTCGCGCTGATCGTGGTATTTCAGGCGGAGATCCGGCACGCGCTGGCGAATCTTGGCAGCCGGCTCACGCTAAGCCGCGCGTCGAACTCGGAATCCGATGCTTACGACGATATCGTCCTCGCGGCCAATCTTTTCTCGCAGAACCAGACGGGGGCGCTGATCGTGATTGAGCGCGAGATCGGCCTGCGCACTTACATCGAAAGCGGCGTTCCCATGGACGCGCGCCTCTCCTACGACCTGCTCGCCACTATCTTCCGCCCGAGCGCTCCGCTCCACGATGGCGCCGTGATCGTGCAGAAGGACCGCATCGCTGCGGCCGCATGTTTCCTTCCGCTTTCCATGAATCCCGTGCTCTCCACACAAATGGGCACCCGCCACCGGGCAGGAATCGGCATCACGGAAGAAACAGACGCGATCGCCGCGATTGTCTCGGAGGAAACCGGCGCGATCAGCCTGGCGGTCGCAGGAAATTTCGAACGCGACATCACCGTCGAACAATTACGCGAGCGCCTGAGCACGCTCTTGCGGCGCTATGTTCCCCCGGTGACCTTGCCCACGCCCATTCCGCAGCGTGAAGACCCTACCGAGATGAGCGAACGGAGCGCTTCCTACAAGAACCCCGACCAGACCTACACTCCGGGAGTCGACCGCTCCTCATGATCGACTTTCTTCAACGCTACGTGATCGCGAACTTCGGCTACAAGGTCGTCTCGCTTGCCCTGGCGATCGGCCTGTGGTGGGCCATCTCGCACGATCCCATCGCCGAGGTTTCGGTCACGGTTCCGATCGAGTTTCACAACATCCCAGCGAACCTCGACATCAGTTCCGTGGATATTTCCGAAGTGCAAGTGCGGATTCGCGGCCCGGAGCGCCTGATTCACGAGATGCGGGCCCAGGACGTCCACGTGGAGGTCGATCTCACGGGCGTGAAGCCGGGCGAGCGCACATTCGACATGACTGCCCGGCATGTGCGGCGTCCGCGGGATTTGGAAGTCCAGCAAGTCGTTCCCAGCCAGGTGCGCCTGAACTTCGACGTGATTTTGACGCGCGAAGTGGAAGTGCGTCCCCGCGTGCTTGGCACCTTCGCTCCGGGCTTTCACATTGAGAAAGTTCTCACCGAACCCGCGCGTGTCTCGATCCGAGGGCCGAAGCAGCGCGTGGAAGCCTTAGAGACCGCCACCACCGACCTGGTGGACGCCTCCGGCGCGATGACGGCGAGCACCTTCGTGACGAATGCATTCGTCTCCGACCCGCTGGTGCAGATCGTTCATCCCGCGCCGGTGCGGGTCACGGTTATCATGCAGAAGGGGTCGATCGAACCCGTCGGCAAACCATCACCCGAATGACGCAATCCTCGCGACAACTGTTTGGAACCGATGGAATTCGCGGCGTTGCAGGCGAATTCCCGCTGACGCCGCAGAGCACGTTCGCCATCGGACGCGCGCTCGGGCACGATTTGCTCCGCGCCAAAATGCACGCTCGCGTAGTGATTGGCCAGGACACGCGCGAATCGAGCCGATGGATCGCCGACCGCGTCACCGCCGGACTCAACTCAGTAGGTGTGGGGGTGGAGAGCGCGGGCGTGATCACGACGCCGGGCGTCGCGTACCTGGCGCGCTCTCGGCGCCTGGCCGCGGGCGTGGTGATTTCTGCGTCGCACAATCCGTGGACCGACAACGGCATCAAGGTCTTCTCCGGCGACGGCTACAAGCTGCCCGATGCGCGCGAGCTCGCGATCGAGCAGGAGATCTTCAAGCTGCTGCAGAATCCCGAAGCGCTTCCCGAGCCTGAGACCGTGGTGGCAACGAGCCTTCCCGGAGACGCGAGCCTGCGCGAAGCCTACATTCACTGGCTGGCGCGCAGCGTAAGCGGCGACCTGAGCAAGATGCGCGTGCTGGTCGACTGCGCAAACGGCGCCGCGACCGCCGAAGCGCCGGGGCTTTTCAGATTGTGCGGGATCCAAGCGACCATCATGCAGAGCGCGCCCGACGGAAAAAATATCAATGAGCAGTGCGGCGCGTTGCATCCCGCGACCGTGGCCACCGAGGTAGCCAAGCGCAAGGGCGAATTTGACCTGGGCGTGACCTTCGACGGCGACGCCGACCGCGCCTTGTTCAGCGATGCAAATGGAAACGTGGTGAACGGTGACGCGGTTCTGCTGATGGCAGGACGCGACATGCAGGCGCGCGGCACGCTGGTCGGCAACACGATCGTGGCCACCACCATGTCGAACATGGGACTGGAGGTGGCACTGAAGCGCTCGGGCATCCAGATGATGCGCGCGAATGTCGGCGACAAGTACGTGCTCGAAGACATGCTGAAGAGCGGCGCCACGCTGGGCGGCGAGCAGTCGGGTCATATCCTGTTTCGCGACGGAGACGCAACCACCGGCGACGGCTTGCTCACCGCGCTGCGCGTGATGGAGATCATGACGCGGCTGCGCAAGAGTCTGGCCGAACTGGTCAGCGATCTGAAAGTCTTTCCGCAGACAATTCAGAATGTTCGCGTGCGCGAAAAGGTCCCGTTCAAAGATGTTCCCGAGATCCAAACGGCCATTGAAGACGCAGAGCGCGAATTGGACGGCAACGGCCGTGTCGTCGTGCGCTATTCGGGAACCGAGGCGCTGGCCCGCGTGATGGTCGAGGCCGAGTCGGAAGCGAAGATGAAGTCCATCGCATCGGGGATCTCGGAGAAGATTCGGGAGAGGTTAGGAGCGGGGTAGGTTGTCCTTGGTCGTTGGTTCTTGGTCGTTGGTTCTTGGTCGTTGGTCGTCGGCGAAGGCCTGGCATCAGCTGAGGGTAGCTTCCTGATTTCGCGGTATGGGTAGGGGGTGTTCATTCCCGATTCTTATCTCTTCTTCTTTCCTTCGTTTGGTGAACTGCTCGCCGGCATTGCGAACTGGTGGAGCCTCGCGCTGATCCTCGGAACTGTCGGAACGCTTCTGTGGTTCGTGTATTCGCTGTGGTTCCGTCGAGTGTGGCGCGCGCGGCGGATCGCAAATATCCGGCTGAAGCGGATGCTGGAGGAGCGGGAGCGGTAGGTAAACCGTCGCCTTCGGGAACTCGCAATAAGCTTTGTGCGATCAGAATCTCAGACACGGCAGTCGTTCCAAGGCGACATACAAGCTTGGCCCATTGGCCACGAGTCCTCTGCACTCCCTGTCAATGCCGCATGTACTTCCGGGGTTTGACCGTCTTGCAATTCGAAGGTAAGTTCTCCCAACAAATTTCTATTTCTCCATTCCGCGAATGGCAGATCGCTGGGACGCGATGATGGCCAATGCGCCCAAGGCCGTTCGTTGACTTCTGTGTACGGTTAGTGCGCCGCCAGAAACCAAGTTCAGCATGGCACGACTTCGCAAGAGTCTGGCCGGTTGTGCAAGTGTGCGTTTCCGATGCATGGAGGTGCGCAATGACGCATTGGAAGATGGTGGCAGGTATCGCAGCAGTTTTGGCCGCAGCCGCAATGGCAACTTCTCAAGGGACTCCTCATGATCCCGGACCACGGACCGGCCCCCCTGCGGCAGGCGCCGTTGTCAGTACAAGCGGGATCACCGGCGGGGCCTATCCGACTCTGAACGCAACGGAACAGGCCGCGTTCACCAATGGCATCGCGCAGTTTGTGGAAGAGGAAGGCGTGCCGGATCAACCACCGGGAACGGGAAACGGTGGACTGGGACCTGGCTTCAACTCGACAAGCTGCGGCTCGTGTCACTCGCAACCCGCGATCCTAGGCTCAAGCCCGGGTGTGAGCAGCCCACAAGTTCCTCAGCCGAATCCACAGATCGCAGCCGCCACCGCAATGGGAGCGACCAACGTCATCCCATCGTTCATCACAGCCGGCGGGCCTGTGAGAGAAGCGCGGTTTGTTCGAAATCCGGACGGAACGCCCGATGGAGGCGTTCACAATTTGTTCAATATCACGGGCAGAACGGACGCGGTTGGTTGCAATCTGGCACAGCCCAACTTCGCAGCTCAGTTGGCCGCCAACAATGTGATCTTCCGAATCCCCACTCCGCTGTTCGGCTTGGGGCTGGTGGATAACACGCTGGACGCCACGTTCAAGGCGAACCTGGCGGCAAATTCGGACACCAAGAGCGCATTCGGAATCGCAGGACGGTTCAATCGAGTTGGAGGGGGTGACTCGGGGATTCAGGGCCACTTCAATCTAAGCGGGAACGATGGAACAATTAGCAAGTTCGGATGGAAGGCTCAGAATAAGTCGATCACATTGTTTGCCGGCGAAGCGTACAACGTCGAGATGGGCGTCACGAACGACGTCATGCCGAATGAGAGAAACGGAGTCGCGGGCTGTGTGTTCAATGCCATGCCGGAAGATTCGCATTCCGTTGCGGCCAACGGCATTTCCGATCTGGATGCGTTTGTGGATGCAATCCGCTTGTCGGCCCCGCCTGTGCCAGCTCCTGCTACGGCCGATACAAAAAACGGGCAGGACAAATTCAACAAAGTGGGGTGCGTTCTGTGTCATTCCGATACGCTGACCAGCGCGCAGTCGATTTTCACCGGCATGAGCAACGTGACCTACCATCCTTTTTCTGACTTTGCCCTCCACCATATGGGAGAAAAGCTGGCCGATGGTGTTTCTCAGGGCCTAGCCGGCCCCGACGAGTTCCGGACCGCCCCTTTATGGGGAGTTGGGCAGAGGCTCTATTTCTTGCACGATGGCAGAACGGCGGACTTGCTGGAGGCAATTCAACAGCACAGTTCCCGGGGATCAGAAGCAAATCAGGTCGTACGAAGATTCAACGCTCTATCACCGGGCGATCAGCAAGCTGTGCTGGATTTTTTGCGGTCGCTGTAGTTGCGGTGGTTGCAACTTAGTGTCTCCCGGCGGAAATCCGGGAGCGCTCTGCGGGCGCGTCAGGTCACCACTTCATATTCGCTCGTCACCAGTCCGCTCTTGTATTGGCGCGTGCCGAGATGGCGGAGCTTGACGTCGTGCGGGAGAGAGCTGAAGAGTGGAATGCCATCTCCGATCAGCACCGGAACGCGCGTGATGGTGATCTGGTGGATCAGGCCCGCGCGCAGAAACTGCTGCACGGTGATGCCGCCGTCGACATAGACATGCTTCGCGCCACTGCTGGCTAGCTGTGCCGCGATCTGCGAAGGTTCGCCGCTCATTTGTTCGGCGCGTCCTTTGGCTTTCGAAAGATCCAGCGGATGATGGCTCAGCACTACCACCCGCTTTCCGCTGTAGGGCCAGCTCGGCAATTTCAGGACAACGTCAAACGTATTGCGGCCGATGAGGATGGTATCGACGCTGGCGATGAACTCATCGTACCCGTGGGGCTCGCCGCCGTCGGCGGGGAGGAAGTCGTACGCGCCGTTGCGGCGCGCGATAAAACCGTCGAGGCTGGTTCCAACGAAGACCGAGAACTTCATGAGGCGCTCCGTGTTGGATCGGGGCTAGTGTATCGCCATCCCATCTGGCCTCGCACTCGAGTCAGCTGTGCGAAGTTATGTCGCGGATCTCGCGATGCCGATCGAACCACCACGCCCAGGGAAGAACGATAGCGGTGAGTGCGACGCCGGGCCACGCGATCTCCGAGACGCTGGCTGGTGGCGGGCTGAAGCGGTCGCCGAGGTAGAGGGCAAGAAGCAGCGCGACAAAGACGCCGAAGGCGTAGCGGCCGATGCGGTCGCGGGCGCGGGTCGTCTGTATATAGAAGAGGATGCCGACGGCGAACATCGAGAGCTCCACCATCATCGTGCCGGGAACGGAGTTCCAGAGACCGAGGCCGAGCTTCGGTCCTCCGCCGGGATAGAGCGGCATGTCGGGGCGGTGCGTGACCCAGTCGAGAACCCAGTGGCTGACGACGCCGATCCAGATGGCGATCGTGCCCGGGCGGTAGTGCGTGATGAGGTGATAGATCAGCGCGAACGCGGTCGCCCAGACGATCGACATGAGGAGGCTGTGCGACCACGGGTAGTCGTAGAGATCGAGCGGCGTGTAGCGCGTATTGCCCGGATCGATGCGCACGTGCTCCCAGCCGAGAAGCAGGAAGGGCGGCCACAGGATGTCGAGAAAGAGGGGCGCGGCGATCAGCGGCGCGAGCGAGGCGCGCTGGGCGAACTTCTTGGCGGCGAATCCGACGGCGAAGTGGCCGATGAACATGCAGGGAATATACGTGAGGCGCGGTCCCCAGTCACCAGGCGTGGGTCGTCAGGCCGCAATTGCCGGTCGTTCGGAAACGATCAAGGCGGGTCCTTCGCTTCGCTCAGGATGACAAACAATTGAGGAGTCGGATAGCGGAGTGACTCGTGGACAAGAGTGTCCGCGCCACACGGGCTACTCCAGATCCCGCCAGTTTAGCCCCGTGCCCAATTCCACCAGCAATGGTACGGCCAGCAGGTGCACCTGCTCCATGTGCTCGCGGACGAGGGAGCGCATGATGTCGAGTTCGGCTTCGGGGACCTCGAAGACGAGTTCGTCGTGCACCTGCAGGGTCATGCGGGACTTCAGGTCGCGCTCACGGATGGCAGCGTCGATGCGGATCATCGCTAATTTGATGAGGTCGGCAGCGGTGCCCTGCAGGGGCGTGTTGACGGCGGTGCGCTCGGCGAATCCGCGCTGGTTTGAGTTCTTGCTGTTGATGTCAGGGATGGGGCGGATGCGTCCGAACAATGTGTTGACACGCTGGTCGCGGCGGGCTTCGTCGAGCGTGTGGTCGATGAAGGCGCGCACGCCGGCGTACTTCTCAAAGTATGCGTTGATGAACTGCTTGGCCTCGGAAGGCTCGATGCCGAGGTTCTGCGAGAGGCCGAAGGCCGAGAGCCCATAGACGATGCCGAAGTTGACGACCTTCGCCTGCCTACGATGATCGGCGGTGACCATCAGCGGCGGTACGCCGAAGACCTGCGACGCGGTGAGGGTGTGGATGTCGTCGCCGCGACGGAACGCTTCGACGAGAAGCGGATCGCTCGAATAGTGCGCCAGAAGACGAAGCTCAATCTGCGAGTAGTCGGCGGCGAGCAGGACGTAGCCGGGTTCGGCGATGAAGGCGGCGCGAATCTGGCGTCCGAGCTCGGTGCGGATGGGAATGTTCTGCAGATTCGGATTCGCCGACGACAGGCGGCCGGTCGCGGTTCCAGTCTGATCGAATGTGGTATGCAGACGGCGGGTGGCCGGGTTGATCAGCACGGGCAACGCATCGACGTAGGTCGACTTGAGCTTCGAGAGCTGGCGGAATTCCAGCACCAGCCGCGGGGCTTCGTGATTCTCGGCCAGGCCTTCCAGGACATCGACCGCCGTCGATATCGTTTTACCCTTGCCATACTTCACGGGCTTGGGCAGGTTGAGCTTGTTGAACAGCACATCGCCCAGCTGCCTGGGCGAGTTGATGTTGAACTCAAGGCCGCAGAGATTCCAGATTTCCCGCGCCTTGGCGGCGACTTCCTGCTCGAGGCTGGCCGACATCGTGGCCAGCGCAGCCGTATCGATCTTCACTCCAGCCTGCTCCATGCGCGCGAGCACGGGGACCAGCGGGAGGTCGATGTCGTGGTAGAGCTTGTCGAGCTTGCCCTCCTCCACTTCCTGGCGGAGCGCCGTGGTCAGGCGTCCCGTGATATCCGCGGATTCGGCAAGATTGCCAGACAGCTTGAGGTTGAAGCGTCGCAGCGCGGCGTCGGGAAGGCCGTGCGAGGAGTACGTCGGATTCAGAAGATACGAGTACAGACGCGAATCGTGCACGATGCCGTTGAGTTCGATCCCGGCATCGTCCATCGCATGGATGGCAGCCTTGTAGTCATGAATGGACTTCGGCACGTTCGGGTCCGCGAGCGCAGAGACAAGACGCTTGCCTGCATCCGAACCGAGAGCAACCGTCGCCGCTGTCCCCGGCCCTGCCGAAATTGCCAGGTTGCGCGCGGTGGGCGGCGCAATCGGCAGGGGTTCTCCTAAGGGCAGCATCGACTCCTGCGACTCTTCCTCCAGCTCTTCTTTTTCTTCGTCGGCGGCCGACGAAGCCGCCGACTCGATCGCGATGGAAAGTGCCGCACCGGAAGCCAGCGTACTCAGAATCGCTTCCACAACCGCCGCTGACCGCGCTTCGTCGTAGTGTGCCTCGATCACCTCCACCGCCGCAGGCAGATCTTTCAACAGCGACGTGAACTCGAGCTCGGCGAACAACTGCCGCAAAGCCTCAACGTCCGGCTCGCCCATTTGCATCGCCGAGACGTTGAGCTCGACCGGCACATTGGTGTCGATGGTCGCCATTTTCTTGCTGAAGAGCACAATCTCGCGGTTGTTCTGCAGCGATTCGCGATAGGTCTTCTTCTCGATCTCGTCTGCACGGTCCAGCGCGTTCTCGACCGATCCAAAGCGCTTGATCAGCTCGACCGATCCCTTGTCGCCGATACCGGGCGCGCCGGGAATGTTGTCAATGGAGTCACCGCGCAGCGCCATCACGTCGATCACGCGCTCCGGCGGCACACCGAGAATTTCCTCCACCTTGGCCGCGTCGCCGATCAGGTTGTCCTTCGTCGGATTCAGGGTCAGGATCTTGTCCGTGACCAGTTGCATCATGTCCTTGTCGCTGGAAACGATGTAGACCTCGTACGACTGTTCCGCTGCCTTGCGGGCGAGCGTGCCGATCACGTCGTCGGCTTCGAAGCCTTTCTGCTCAAGGATCGGAATGCGATAGCCCTCGAGCGCGCGGCGGATGTAGGGCACCTGCTGCGCCAAATCTTCCGGCATCGCCGAGCGGTTCGCCTTGTAGCCCTGGTATTGCACCTCCTGGAAGGTCTGCGTCTTGATGTCGAACTTCTTGTAGCTTGTGATCGCTTCGGCGGCAGTGTCGCGGAACGTCGGTGCGCCCACGTCGAAAACGGCAGCGAGATATTCCGGCGAGAAATCGTCGCGCAGCTTGCGCAGCATATTCACGAAGACGTAGGTCCCCGCCGTGGGCACGCCGTTTCTCGTGGTCATCGAGCGCTGCCGCACCATGGCGTGATAGGCGCGGAAGATGAACGACATGGAGTCGATCAGAAAGATGCGGCCCTTGGCGCCCGGTGCTGGCGGGCGCGGGACGAGCTTAGGCCCGGGCTTGGGAGCGTCCTCGGGAAGTTTCGGCGGGGATGGACGTTTCGAGGGCAAGAATTTAGTTTAGCAGGGCGGATCAGGATGCGGCGCTACGCGCCGCCGGACAGCCGAGGGCGGCTGTCCCCACGCGGTCACGTGCGCTCCCCACAAGTCCGCGGGCGAGGGCGCCCGCGCCACACGAGCTTACTGGTATCCGAACGTGAGGCTGAAGTCGGCTTTCACTTGTTTCGTGGCTGCGCCGCCAGACGAGTTGCGAAATACCAAATAATACGAGGCGGAATCTTCCTGCGTGGGCGACAGCAAGAAGTCGACTTCGTGGTCGTGCGTGGGCTCGACGGTGTAGAGGGCCGTGCCCTCCGCGCCACCGTGGGAGAAATCGGCGTATTGCTCGGCGTTCAGCAACACGAGATCCACGTTGGCGGAATCGTCACTCGAATTTTCGCCTCCGGCGCCGGGAACGGACGACTGAAACGTGCCATGCAACCGCGGTAAAGCAGTGTGCGCGGGCACCTGGAATTCGAACGATGCCGTCTTCTTCAGCGCAAATGTTTTGTGCAGAAAGTTGATCGGCTTCACATGCGCCGAGTCGACTTTGTCGAGTGGATTGACGGAAGCACTCTGCGAAACAGGCTGAGACTTGTTGCACGCGCAGAGAAACAGGAGCAGGCCGAGCAGAGCTGTCGGAATCGATTTCATGCGTTGCTTACCCGGTTGAAGAGTCCGAACCTGTTGTTCCCATGATCCATCGCTCCCCGGCCACTGGATATAAGACTTATGGACGAGCGCTCGCCTTGCCGAATTCGGTGGTGTAGTGCAGTTTTATTTCGCCGCAGGTTCCCTGTTCGGGCGAATACACGATGCACGTGTCGAAAGGGCGCGAGTAGACGTGGAGGCTCACCGCGCGCTGGTTGAACTCCCTGGGATTGAGCACGCGATGCACGGGATCGAGAGGATCAACAGCACAGGGCTGGCCGGGCTTCATTTCCACGGTGTCCGAGGGCTGGAGATCGCAGGTGCCAGCATCTACGTCCTGCGAGACGAGGTGAAAGTTCTCGACCAGCAGGCGGCCGATCGGGACCGCCATCCAGCAATTCTGATCCCTGTGATTGTGCACGGAACTGACCTGGCCCACCTCCCAGCAGATCGAAATGAGCTCATAGAGGGGTGTTTTGTCGATCAGGTTGCGGGTGTAGTGCTGGCGGTCCCAGCAAACGTACGGCGCGAGCGTATCGGGATCGACCTGGGTGCCAGTAAGGAATTGGAGAAGTTCTTGCGTTTGATTGAATGCCGATTCCGGGAACCTGCGGAGCTCGCTGACGAAATCGCGGATGGGCAGCTGTTTCTGGATGGTTTGTTGGGTCATGGGCTTACTCCGGTGTTGATGCGGTGAGACCTTAGTAGGAGTATAACGCCGGTTCCCGCGAGCGGAGCCCTGTGAGCGTGAGGAGCAGCGTCGTGATGAGAAATTTTCTGGGCTGTTACGGTTGCATAGTGCTATGGGGTCCTACGACTGCGTTCGGCGTTGCCTCACTTCGCTCAGGATGACAGAGATAAACGCGTTATGCCAACGAGGTTGACAACAGCTTTCGCGCACAGGGATGTGCGCTCCACATAGAAACGAATCCAGCTGGCGAGACGCCGGCGAGACGCGTCATTCCACAAACATGCAATCGCCATAGGAATAAAACCGGTACCGCTCCTTCACCGCGTGCCGATACGCGTTCAGTACGTGTTCTTTTCCGCCGAAGGCACAGACCAGCATGAGCAGCGTCGATTCCGGAAGGTGGAAGTTGGTAAGCAGCGCGCCGACGATCCGAAACGAATATCCCGGATAAATAAAGATGTTGGCTTCTCCGCTGCCGGCCGCAATGGTTCCGTCCGCCGACTGCGAGACCGCGTACTCGAGGGTGCGGACCGTGGTCGTGCCCACGGCGACGATTCTTCTGTGTTCCGCAAGCGCCCGATTGATCTTCTCGCTGGCCTCTCTCAAGATCGAGTAGTGCTCCTGGTGCAGCCGATGCTCCTCCACCTTCTGCACACGCACCGGCTGGAATGTTCCCAGTCCTACGTGCAGGGTGATTTCCGCCATCTCGATCCCTCGCTCACGAATGCGATCGAGGATCTCCGGCGTGAAGTGCAGGCCCGCAGTCGGGGCGGCCACCGACCCTCGTTCTTTTGCGTAGATGGTCTGGTAGCGGTCACGATCGCCGGCACGATCGTCCCGCGCAATATAAGGAGGCAGCGGGACGTGACCCAACTTTTCCACCAGGGGGAAGAAGTCGTTCACCGGGGCGAAACGAATATGCCGCTCGCCATACGATCCCCGCGACACGACCCCCGCCTGCAACTCGTCGTGCTCACCAAAAAACAGTGTTTCGCCCACTCCTATCTTTCGGCCCGGACGAACGAGACATTCCCATTCATTTGGCTCGCGGCTGATCTGACGTGTGAGCAGAACCTCGACACGTCCCTTCAGAAAGTCATGCGACGCGGGATTGTGCGGGCTGAGCGGCTGCGCCTTCGCCCCGCCGCGGCGACCATAAAGCCGCGCGGGAAAGACGCGGGTGTTGTTCATCACCAGAAGATCGCCGGGGCGCAGAATCCCGGGAAAGTCGCGGAAAACTCGGTCGTTTACGGCGCCCGTCGTCCGGTCGAGATGCAGCATGCGCGAGGCGGCGCGGTCGGCAAGCGCCTCCTGGGCAATCAACTCTTCGGGAAGGTCGTAGTGAAAGTCGGAAACCAGCACGCGAGGCTGATTATAAGGGGCTTGTGAGGCGCATCCGGCGGCTGAACAGGCTGCGGGAAAAATCGTGGGTCGCTGCGAAAGGAGACCTCAGGCGCTGAAGCGCGCTGACGTATTTTCAACCCCTTACGGCACGAATAATTCGTGCCTTCCCATTTCTTAAATTCGTGCCCTTCCATTCTTTCACGGGAACAGCATTTTTCCGGCAGCCTATTTAGGAGACAAAACATTTGCAAAAAGCAGCACATAAAATCGTTTCATTTCGGCCAATTTGCAATTGTCGGAATCAAAGAAGCTGGGGTACCATGGGCTGGCAAGGCCCTCCTGCTGTCCAGTCATCCCCATGGCCAGTGAACGCCAAAATCGGGAGCAGATTGTCCGCTACGGCCGCATGCTGCACGAGCGTTGCTTCGTCGCGGCCACCGACGGCAACCTCTCCGTCCGGCTCGACGAAAACCGCATTCTCGCCACCCCGACCTGCATGAGCAAGGGAAGCATGCGCCCGTCGGACATGGTCATCGTGGACCGCGAGGGGCGGCTGCTCTCCGGCAAGCGCCGCGTTTCCAGCGAAATTGCCATGCACCTCCTTATTTACCGGCTGCGGCCGGACGTGATGGGGATTGTGCACGCGCATCCGCCGACGGCCACGGGCTTTGCTGCGGCCGGGGTTCCGCTGAACCAGCCGCTGGTCTGCGAAGTCGTCATCGGCCTCGGCTCGATTCCGCTCGCGAAGTATGGAACGCCGGGAACGCCCGAACTCACGAATGCGCTCGAGCCGCTGGTTCCCCAATATGACGCGATCCTGATGTCGAACCACGGCGTGGTCGCCTATGGCGGCGACCTCGAACAGGCTTATATGAAGATGGAGACGGTCGAGCACTTTGCGCGCATCGCGCTGGTGACGCACCAACTCGGACACCAGCAGCCGCTCGGTGCGGCGGAAGTGGAGAAGCTCGCTATCGTCCGGGAGAAGTATCTGGGCGGGGCGGGCAGTAACGGCACCCGCAAGAAGGCCGCCGCGGAAACGAAGGTGGAAGTCCTGCCGAGGCGCGTGGGCGAGTAGCGCTTCCCATCCCGCTAACTTTTTCTCCGAATGTCAGACCTGGCTCACCTCACACAACACGAATTGGCCCGGGATATTTCGCCACCGTTGAATCCGTCGTCAGCAATGTAATGCCTTCTACGATGACTTGGGCCACGAGAATTCGGTCGAATGGATCTTTGTGAATCGGCGGCAGGCTTTCGATCGCGACGACGTGATGGCTCATGATGGGCAATTCTCCATAGCCATTGTCCAGCAGGCCGCGTCGAAGAAGCCGAGTATCCACCTGAAAGTCATCCCGCCCAAGCCCGCGCTTAATGGCCACCTCCCACAAGTTCGCTGCGCTGAAGAGAAGTTCGTTCTGTGAATCCTCAATGAGTTTGCGCGCCTTTGGCGAGACTCGGCCTGGCTCTCCTGCAGCCCATAACAATAGGTGAGTATCGAGCAGAAGCTTCATTCACTCGCGCCGAACAGCCGCTCAATCTCGGCTTTCCCCATCTCGTCAAAGTCGTCTGGAACGGAAATCTGTCCTTCCATAAAACCCAGCCGGCGCATCTGGCTGCTTGCTGGAGTGCTCAGTGCGGTGACTTTTACAATCGGCTTGCCGGCCTTGGCAATGATGAAAGACTCTCCCGCGGCGGCCTCGTCTACTAACTTGGAAAGCTGGGTCTTCGCCTCATGAATGTTGATTTTTTTCATACGCTTAACTTAGACTAGACTAACTAAACTTAGTTTACTAAAAAAGATGCCAAATATCAACTGGGCGGAGCGCCGAAAGGCACCACCTAATCACTCCCCGCCCACCCGAAACCTGAGTCCCGCCCGGAAATTAATTCCCAGCGCCGGGTATCCGACTACCTCTTCATATTGCTTGTCGAGCGCGTTCTGCACGTTCACATACGCCGTGACGCGCGGATGGATCGCGTACCAGCCGCCAAAATCCATGCGTGCGTAGCCGGGGGAGTGATCGAAGCCGAGGCCGAGGAAGTCGGAATCGGGGCGCCGGCCGACGAAACTTCCGCCCAGGTTCGCTCCCCAGCGCGTGCCGAAGTAATTCAAAAGCAGGCTTCCCGAATGCTTGGGACGGCGGAGCAGGGGCTGCCCGGCGAAGTCGAGGGGGCTGCAGAAGTTTTGCGGCGTGCAGAGAGGGGCTTCGAGGATTTGTGTCGAGGTGTAGTTGTACGCGGAGTCGAGCGAGAGGCGCGAAGTCAGCTTCCCTTTGAACTCGACTTCGGCACCGTGCGCCATGCTGCGATTCAGGTTCAGGAAAAATCCGTTGAAATCAGCGGGGTTGGTCGTGAACTCGATCTGGTTGCGGAACTGGTTGTTGTAGTAGAGGGCCGAGAAGGCGTAGCGGTTGTCGAAGAGGCCCTGCTCGAATCCGGCTTCGTAGGCGCGATTCTCTTCGGCTTTGAGATTGGGGTTCGGGTCGGCAGGAAACAGGCCGGTGATGCCGAACGATTCTTCGAAGGTCGGCTCCTTGATCGCCTGGGAGTACGAGAAACGAAGCCGCGTTCCCGAGAACAGATGCGAGCCGCGCAGGGCAAGGAAGCTGAGCGCGCTGCGTGGCACCACGCGATTGCCGAAGCTGTCGTTGTGTACCCAACGCAGTCCGGCGACGAGCGACCAGCGACCGCGAGTGATGCGCTGCTGTCCAAACAGCGCGTGGTTCAGGCGCAGGCCGTGCGTGACGTCCTGGCCGAAGTTGCCGTTGGGATCGGTATTCACGAACGTCGAGTTGAAGCTGCCGTTTTCGTCCTCGAATTCGTAACCGAGGGTGGTCTGCAGCCAGCTGCGCGGCGTGTAGTCGGCCTGGTAGTTGAGCCCGGCGCGATTGATGTGCGTGAGGTCGACGAAGTAACAGTCGAAAAAATTGAAAACCGTGGGATCGCAGCCGCGGTCCGCGATGGTATCGGCGTTCAGATAGCGGTGGTTGTATTCGTAGCCGGTGAGGGTGTGCTGCCAGTGGCTGGGCGCGGCGATCGAGAGTTGCACGCTGCCGAGAAGATTGTTCTGGCGCGCGCGCTGGTCGATGTCGGGGGCAAACAGCTTTTGGCCGTTGAAATCCCACTCGCCCTGGATGCCGGTACGGCTGTTAGCGTGGCGGGTACGGACGCGCAGGAAAGCGCTGTTCGCGAGGCGCACGCCCAGGTTCGCGCCCTGCAGCGAGTTCGAGTAGTCGTCGTTGATGCCTTGCCCTGCGGAGTTGAACTGGTCGGCGAAGATGTTGTAGTCGAAGCGACCACGCGAGCCCGAGAGCGACGCATACCCGTGGGCGGTCGAGAGATTGCCGCCGTCGGCGCCGAAGCGCAGCTCGGGCGTATTACCGCTGCCGGTGCGGCTGAACACCTGGACAACGCTGGTCATCGCATCGGAGCCGTACAACGTGCTCTGGGCGCCGCGCAGCAGCTCCACGCGATCGGCGCCCGTCATCGGCACGACGCCGAAGTCGAAGGTCCCGCCGGGCTCGTCGATCGGCACCGCGTCGACGATGACCTTGTTGTAGGTGGAGTCTCCGCCGCGCACGAACAACGACGTCAGATTTCCCGGCTGGCCGTTCGTGTTCACAACCACACCGGGCATAAAGCGGAGCGCCTCCGCCAGATTCACCGGCTGCATATTTGTCAGATCGGTGATCTCGAGCGTCGAGACGCTGGCTCCGGTTTCATCGACGGGAACCGGCGTGCGCGTCGCGCTGACCACGACGATCTCGGTGGCGCTGGAGATCGACAGCGTGGCGATAAGCGTCGAAGTCTGCGGGAGCGCCACGTCGGAGGAGTACGGCGCGAAGCCGGGCGCAAGCACCTGCACTCGATAGCGGCCGTCGGCGACGCCCGGGAAGTCGGCCGAGCCATCGCCCGCGCTGATCGCCGTCCGCAGCGGAATCGATTGATCGACGGCGAAGATCGATACCTGCGCGCCGGGAACGGCGGCAGCGTTCGGATCGACGACTTTGAGTTTGAGGTCGGCGGCAAACGCCGCGGGAACCGAGCTAACGAAGGCAAGAGAAACGATCGACAGAAAAACGAGGGCACGAACGACGCGCATGCAATCCTCCTTGTCACGCGAAAGGGATTGTTATGGTGGCGGTTCGCACCGGTCTCCTGGCTTTGCGAGTAAGGACGCAGGACCTGCGTCCGATATGGCGGCCGGCCTTCCCAGAGAAATCTCCAGTGACCGGCGGCGATGTCCTCGCTTACAGTTGCGCGGCAGCGCGGGATTCACACCCGCTTCCCAATTTCCGTCCGAGCAGACGGAAATGCGCGAACCCAATTTGAAAGAGCAGAAAAAACGTGTGCAGGAAATTTAATGGGGCGAGGGTGGGAAGTCAATGCGGGCTCAATCGAGCCACTGAGGATACGGGAGTAATTGAAACGACCGTCACCGATTCCCGACCGCGACCCGGTGTATCATCCTGCGACCATGAAGCTGACTGATTCGGCCGGCGAGTGGCTGCGGCTCACGGAGCACTACCGCAAACTGACCGACGAGGAGCTCCTGAAACTCGCTCGCCAGCCGTCTTCGCTCACCGACGACGCCCGACAGGTTCTCCGCAACGAGATGTCCGCGCGCCGGCTCGAGCTGCCGCCCGAGGAGGCTCCCACCGACGAGCGCCCTGCCTATGTCGAGCCCGATCCCGACTCCATTTATGCCGAGGAGCGCGAACTGGTGCAGATCTGTACCGTGTGGAGTCTACGAGATGCCTTGCAGCTGCAAGCTCTGTTCGACACGGCTGGAATCCCTTTTTATATCGGAGAGAAAAAGTTGACCCGCGTTGAGGATGGAGCAATGAACTTCGCGGAAGGCGTTCCTGTCGGCGTGATGCGCATTGGGTATCCCTGGGCACAAGAGGCGATGCGGCGCTACGAACCCGTCGACGAGCCGCCAGACTTCAAAGAAGAGGAGAAAGAGATCCCCGTGACCTGTCCCAAGTGTCGCTCGACCGACGTCATTTTCGAGCGTGGGAGCCCCGAGTCTCAGATGGGGAAACAAGACTACACGGCGAAGTTTGAATGGACCTGCGCCTCGTGCGGACATCACTGGATCGACGACGGGGTGGTGAAGGAAAAGTAGACGTAGCACAGCTCCCGCAGACAAACAAGACCCCGCTCCCACGCGGGGCCCTGACTCGCTTGCTTACCAGCCGTACTCTCTTACTTACAAACGATACTCGGATTGTCGTTCGCCAGATCCAGGCACTGCTGGTGCTGCTTCTGGCGCCGCGCCGCGTCGGCCACCGACTCGCTGCCGGATATCGTGACGGTCGCCGGAACCGCCGTGGGCTGCATTTGTGCCGCTGCCGCACTTGCCGGGACGACCTGCGCCGCCGGCACCGTCTGCACGGCCGGTGACACCTGCACCGCCGGTTGCACCGTCGCCTGAGCCGCGGGCTGTGGTGCGGCCGGAGCTTCCTGCGCATTCAATTTTCCGTGCGCCTGCCAGTCGGCCGCGATCAGGTTGCAGGCATCCTTGGCGGCATTGCCCACGGTGTGCGTGGCGTTGGTGCCGATCACATCGCCCGCCTTGTTCGCGATTTCCACCTGGCTGTTGCTGCGCAGCAGGCCGCGGTTCTGCTTCGACTCGCGGTTCAGCATGACGACGTAGTCCGCATTCGTCTGGTTGATCGTGATCATCACGCCGCCGCAATTCTTCTGCAGGTCCTTGGTGACTTCCATGCTCTCGTCGTGCGCGTCGACGGTCGACTTCGAGCTCCAAACGCCCCAGTGATGCCCGCCGCCGCCGCTGCCATCCGACGACACGTTCTGCGAACCTTTGCCCTGCACGAACACTCGCGGTTTGTCCTGCGCAGCAGCTGACAGGGTGACCGCGGTCAATAACAGCACGGTGAAAAGCTTCATGGATTCGGTTTCCTTTGAAATGGTTCTTTGAAATCGGTCGCATCCGAGGCCGACCCGAAGCGCCATCGGAGCCGTCCCCAAGAGTAGCGGCAAGGTCTGCCGAGGACCAGACCCCGAAAGTAACCCCCACGATAGAAGCCGGTTACGTAAGTCGTGACACGATCAATCTCTTGCGATTCGGTGGGCAGGAAGAGACGTTTTCTAGCGGGTACCTCGCGGCTCTTTGCGATAGGGAAGATGCCGATAATACTTGGGCCGATCGTCGAGCCTGACATGGAGCCACGCCACTCCGGCTCCGGCCGTGCTCAGCCAGACCGGCTTGGCTCCAAGTCGACGCTCCATCGCTTCCCCGACCACTTTCCAGAGCGCGTGCTGTTGATCAGCAGGAGCCGTTCGCACGAATGCAGCCAGATGTGCGTAGGCGGACGTCCTCGTCCGCGGGCACGGTACGATCAGAATCGCGTCGTGCCCCAGGTTCTCGAACGAGACCACGCCCTCGTCTGGGTTCGCGTTCGCAAAGTGTTCTTCGAAAGAGTGCGGATCGGGCAGATCGGGTAACTCGGGGCTGTCGAGGATCGCGAACTCGAATGGCTGATCAGCGTCGGCGGCGGTGATGGGAGGTGTTTCCCAGCGAAACGCACGGTATGGCGCGTCATTTAGCAGCCCAGCGAAAAATCCGCGGAAATGGGCATCCTCGCGCCAGCCGAGGAGAACCTCCGCGAACGACATAGGGCCGTTCTCGCGCTCGACCATCACGATGCGCCCGTCATCAAGTTCCTGAATTCTGGCTGACCACATGTCTCGCGATCCAACGGTTGGGGATACATTGTACTGAGGCGCAGGGACGAGCCGACGTCCTCCCCAACCCCAGGCCGCAGGGACGGCAGAATTTAGCCCCGGACGTAAGTCCGGGGTAAGCCGTTCAGAAAAATCCTTCCTCTCTGCCGAAGGCCGTTGTCGTAGCGCGGGGCCGCGAAGACAACAAATAACTCTTCCTAGACCACTTTGAAACACAGTCACGACCTAAGGTGATCGCTCTCACCCGAGCCCCCTTACAAACATGCGAGTCTGTTAGTTGTCTCGCTAGTACTCACACGATAGGACAAACTAATGAAATCCGCTTGTGCTCTATTTCTCTGTGTATTCCCCCTATCCCTTTTTGCAGCTGAACAGAATGGCTACAAGGTTGCCTATGATGGAGGTTCGCTTCCGAACCTGAAGACCGGTTCCGGCATAGAGATCGTCATCGGTACGAACACGATCTCATTTGTGAAAGACAAATCGGAGCTCGTCACGATACCGGCTTCGTCCGTGACCGAAATCAGCTATGGGCAGGACGTCCATCGACGTGTCGGCGCCGCGATCGGATTGGCAGTGATTAGTCTTGGAATCGGCGGCCTGATGGCTCTGACCAAGTCCAAGAAGCATTATGTAGGACTGACCTGGGCTGATGGAGACAAGAAGGGCGGGCTGGCGATTCAGTGCGACAAGAGCAACTACCGGGGAATCTTGGCGGCGCTTGAGGGCGTGACGGGGAAAAAGGCTGTCAACTCCGACACGATGACTGTGAAGAACTAGTTCGGCGTCGGCCGAGATACTCGTGTTTAAAAACGTCGTCCCCAGGTTAGCGTCCACAGAACGGACGCGAACCTGGGGCACCCTAAAATAGTCCTGTGTTCTAATACCTCACATGCGAGAAGGAAACCGACTGTCCGTCTCGTCGCTCCGCTTACAAAAGTTCTCATTTCGATTTGCTGAACAGGTCCTTAATAGCAAACTATCCCTCAAAGAAGAGATAGAGCCGGTGCTTCTGACACCATCGCTGACCTGACGACGCTGTCTCGCCCTGCGTTTAATAAACTGCTAGACGATCGATTTGTCGGCAATGGATGGACTCGTCAACCAACGGTCTTTGACGACCCGCATGATCCCGGTGCGAAGATGGACTTCCTGAAGGAGAGGATCGGTATCGAAGTGGGTTTCGGACACGCGTCGTTTATTGGCATCGATCTTCTGAAGTTCCAAGTGGCCTCGTATTCTGCGCTCGACAAAATCGATGTCGGAGTGTATGTGGTAACGACCGCAAAATTCCAAAAGTTCATGAAAATCGGATTGTTCCCAGAACTGGGAAGGGTCGTTAACTTTCGAGAAGGTTAAGCGCTATCTACCTCACTTCAAAAGTGCAATTCAGGTTCCGATTTGGGTGGTTGGAGTCGACGTCTAGTTCGAGGCGCTAACGTGTTCCCACTCCCGCGCTCGGCAGTAGCAGCAGCACCAGTCTCCCCATCAAGCAGAAGAACACTGCGGCATTCATCCAGCTCCACAGGTCGAACCAGCCGGGCATCGATTTGGCTGTGTGGCGCGCACACTCCTGTGCGCGAAGGCAGTCGAGACCCGCTTGTATCGTGTCGCGGGAGCAGTCCCAGCAAGAGGTGCCGGAGCGGGGCGTTCCTCAGTAGCCAATGGGTTCGTGGTGAGAATTCCCGTTTGGGCCGGTGGTTTGATTTGGCAAACACGAGGTCCCCTTTCGACTTCGCTCAGGGCAGGCTTTCGACTTTGTTCGGCTCTCGCCTCACTTCGCTGAGGATGACAATTCTTTCAGAGCTGCACCTCGCTTCGCTCAGAAAGAATGACAATCTTTGAGATTGACGAGCAGTGACCATGGCGCAGTTTGTGGGAATGTCGAAAACATAAGGGCGGCGCGGAGCTGTGCTCCGCTGGACAGACGAGGGCGTCTGTCCTCTGAGCCCTATGGGCTCATGCCATGCATTCGATCTTCTGCATGCTCTGTTCGCGCACAAGAGTGTGCGCGCCACACGTGCTCAGGGCTGCCCGCGACATGCCGCTGTTGTGGCGCATAGTGGCAGACCAACGGTGGCACATTGTACGTGGCTTGAGTTTTGCCGACGACCGACGACCAAGGACGGACGACCTAACGGTTCGGCCGAATCCCATGCTGGGAGCGGGGTTCCGCGCTTCGAACGTGACACATGCAAGCCCGAACGGGAGTAAAATGCTGGCCGTTTTTGAAGGAGGCCGTTATGCGCTCCGCCAGCCTGTTGCTTGTCCTCGCTTTCACTTTGGGTTGTGGAACCGCGGGACGCGATCCCAAGGTGACCTTCACCACCAATTTCTCCCCGCCGGCGCTGACCACGCTTACGCCCAACACCGTACCCGTCAACAGCTCGCCATTCGTCATGACCGTGAGCGGAAACAACTTCGGCGCCGATGCCCTCGTGTTCTGGAATGGCGCGCCGCAAAGAACGATGTTCGTGAGCGCCACGGAACTGCAGGTCGCGATCACGGTGGACGACCTGTCGCAGTTCGGCTTCGCGCAGGTCTTCGTTCAAACCGGCGGTCTGACGTCGAACACGGTGGACTTCAATGTGAGCGGACAGTAAGAGCGGAACACTTCTTTCTCGTGGTCGCGATCGTGGTCATGCGAGCCGCACGTCACGAGCGCTCTTTACCGGCCCTCGCCCGAGGGCGCGGACAGGGGCTGTCCGGTCGGAACGGGGCGGCCGAAGTCGGGCGTCCCGTCGGCTTTCCAGGTGAACGGCTGCGCTCGGGGGGAGCGGTGTCCGCCGCATCCCTGATTAGGTTCGGAGTTGGCGTGAAAGATGATCCAGTCTTGGGTGCCGTCGGGTGATTGGAAAAAGCTGTTGTGGCCGCTGCCGTAGGAGTGGGCTTTGGGCGACTGCCAGAACAGGGCGGCGGGAGATTTCTTCCAGGAGGCGGGGTTGAGCAGGTCGTCGGACGCGCGCGCGGTGAGCATGCCGAGCTCGTAGAAGTCGGTCCAGCAGGCGCTCGCCGAATACACGAGAAAGATATTGTCGCCGTGCTGGAGGACTTCGGGGCCTTCGTTGACGTCGATGTGCACGGGCTCGTCGACGTCGAGCGCGGGATTCTGTTCGGGGTCGCGCTTAAGATCGCGGTCGCCCACTTTCTCCCAGGGATATTGCGGAGTGGAGATGCGTGCGCGGCGGCCCTTGATGGTCCAGGGATCCGACAGCTCGGCGATGTAGATCGATTGCACGCCGTTGGTCGCGCCTTCCCACCCGGACCACGCGGCGTAAAGATGGCCGCGATTCTCGAAGACGGTGGGATCGATGGCCCAGCGGTCGTCGGGATCGGCGAGCTTGCCCTTCATGATCCACTCGCCCTGCAGGGGATCGGGCGACGGGTTCTCGAGCACCCAGACGCGATGCGATTGGTTGGTGCCGGCGTCGGCGGCGAAGTAGATGTACCACTTGCCGTTCAGGAAATGCAGCTCGGGCGCCCAGATCTCGTGGGAGTAGGGACCCGAGGACGGTGGCGTCCAGACGACCTTCTTCTCGGCGGAGGCGAGCGCGCCGAGGTGGCGGGTCTTCCAGATCGTGAGGTTCGAGCCGGTGGTGTTCATGTAGTAGTAGACGCCGTCTTTGACGATCACCCAGGGATCGGGCCCGGTGGGAAGGAGCGGATTGACGACACTGGGCGCGGAAGACGGTGCGCTACCGGACACGATCGGAGCGGTGGAGAAGTACGAGTTCGGCTGACACCATGCGGCGTTGGAGATGAGTGCGACGAGGGAGAGGAGCGGAACGGTTTTCATGGGAGTGTCGGCGGGGAATTGTACGCCGATCGACATGGGTTGAGAGAGGACAGGGATTGTGGCGGGACGGCGGACCCCGCGGGCGAGGGCGCCCGCGCCACACGATCGCGGCCAATATCGTCCGGATCGAGATATCAGCTGGCGATGAAGGTCCCGCCCTTGGCGCGTCGGCGGAAGAACGGGAACTCGGACGATCCGACCTTGTCGACGTTGGCTTCGGCGAAGGCTTTTACGCGGTCGAGCGACGACTGGAGAAGCGCGTTGTAGTGGTCGAGTTGCTCGGACGGCATGTCTTCGGGGACGGGGATCAGCGATCCGACGCGCATGAGCGCGCACGAGAAGGGCTTGGGGATCAGGAGACGGTCCCAGGTGTTGAGCGTCCAGCAGCGGTCGATGGCGATGTGAAAGACGGCCATGGGTACTCGCGAAGAACGCGCGAGCAGCACGGGGCCGGGCTTGGTGACGAAGCGCGGGCCGCGCGGGCCGTCGATGGTGAAGGCGACGGTGTATCCGGCGTCGATCTCCTTGCGCATGCCGAGCAGGCCGCGCACAGCACCGCGGCTCGAGGAGCCGCGCACGGGGACGAAGCCGAAGCGGCGGATCATGCGGGCGGTGAACTCTCCGTCGAAGCTGGTGCTGCTCATGACGCGGATGTCGAGATCGCGCCAGAGATACGTCGCGGCGAATGTGCACTGGTGCCAGAACGAATAGACGAACGGGCGCTGCTCGAGGCTGACGGGCGAGTTCGGCTCGCAGGAGACCGCGAAGCGCATGGTCGGTCCGATCAGGCGGACGGCGATGGTGGTGGCCCAGGAGATCAGGGTCAGGAGAATGCGCTCGACGAGCGTGAACGGCGGGCGCCCAGTGAGAGGATCGATTCCTTCATCGTCGACGACCGTCGGACTGGGGGGCACGAGGATATTGTAATGGGTGTAATTAGATCCCAGGTTAGCGTCCCAAAAGACGGGACGCGAACCTGGGCCACCTAGCTTCATGACGGCGATGGGATAAGTGAGCAGCCCGCAGTAGCGGAGCTATGCTCCGCCGGACAGACGAGGGCGTCTCTCCCCACGCGAGTCGTGACGCTTCAGCCACGAGCTTCGAGCTTCGAGATGAGCTACCAGCTTTCAGCGATCGGCGAATTAGCTTTCGAGGTAGGCGTCGATCCAGTCTTTGAGTTTGCGACGGCGGTCGTCGGTGGCGTCGAAGCGGATGCCGAACGAGTGCTTGGGTTTTTTCCAGGTGACCTGGCCGCGGACCCAGATGCGGGGCAAGGTCAGGAGCGCGAAGGAGACTTCGACGGCCTGGTGCGTGCCGATGTCTTCGGCGGTCTTCACCGACATGCCGCCGGAACTCACCTCGATGCTGGTGGCGGTGAGTTTTCGTCCCTCACCAATCTGTACGTCGACCTGGGTCATCACGGGAATGCGCACGTAGCGGCGGAATTCGTGGAGCACGAGCATCTGGGTGGCGCGCACGAGTTTGAGTGCCGTTGAACGCTCAACCGGCTCGTGAAAGATGGCGTTGATGCCGTACTTGGAATAGCGCATGGCTTCCTGCGCGCTGCCACCCAGGCCATAAATCACCATGCGGCTGTTGGACGGCGAGGTGCGGATCGCTTCCATCACGGCTTCGGCGCCGGGGCCGAGCTTGATGACGCAGGCTTCGAACTTCTCTTTTTGCAGGCGTTGCGCGGAGTTTGCCGGCATTTGCACGGCATCGATGCCAAACTGCCGGAAACAATCGGCCAGGATTGTTTTTGTGGTGTCCTTGAGATCGACGAAAGCAATGCGCGCTGCAGCCTTCTTGGTCTGGGGGATGGGGGCCAAGGCGGTGCCAAAGGCATTTTCCATAGTTTTGGGGCCCAACCTCGCTAGCAGACCTATTTTGTAATGGGGATGTGCCTTTGGCAAAGGTAACAACCGGCCAATTGACGGTACAAAAGTGTCATTACGTCAGATGGACTGAGGAGTTACTTCGGTAGCTTGAAAAGCGCCCCGGACAAGGGTTCTGCAGGAGCCAGGGATCTTTGAGCGAGAGAGACCGGAGAGTTCTGGCACACGCTCAGCGAAGCTATAATGCCGGGATGGCACTCTCAGCAAGAAACCGGCTCAAGGGCACGGTCGAGGAAGTTGTGCTCGGCACCGTGATGGCGCACGTGGTGGTGCGGGTTGGCGAAAACCTGATCGAGAGCGCGATCACGCGGCGCAGTGCCGATGAACTGGCGCTGAAGAAGGGCGATACCGTGACCGCCATCATCAAGTCTACCGAGGTGATGATTCAGAAGGATTGACGGCGTTCTCGATCCGAAGATCGGTCAACATGCGGATCCAGCGCGCGGGCCGCTTGTCGCCCGGCACAACGATTTTGAGCGGTCCTTCTTTCGGTTCCAGCGGCTTGCCGTTCATCGTGGCGGCGACGATCACCTGATTGTCGGTCATGGCCGGGTCCAATTCGGCAATGGAATACACCACTGCATATCCGTCGGAAGCTGTCGCCACGACGTAGGTGGCGAGTCCCTGCCCGCGCAGCTTCTCGCCCAGCGGCACGCCTGCTTTTGCCAGCAAATCTGACAGGCGAACACCCTCGTAGTGCTGCATTTCGCCTTTGTGAGGCTCGCGGACGTCGAGCGTCAGGCGCGGCATGCGCGATAGATCCTGCAGCGAAATTTTGATAGCAGCGATGCCGGGTCCGCTGATATCGAGGGCAGGCTGTGGCTGGGCTGAGAGGAGTCTGGCGGAAACGAGAAGAAGGATGACGCGGAGCAGAAGAAAGGTCTTTCCTGGCATGGGGAATTTTATCGCGATTTCGGTACACCAAGAGGAAACCGATTTGCGGTTGAAACCTTAAAATCCGGAGTAGAAAATCGGTCAACGGCCATGTAGTCCCGGTCGCCATGGGGTCCCCTTCGACTTCGCTCAGGGCAGGCTTCGACGCGCTCGGCTTGCGCCTCGGTTGCTCAGGATGACAGCATTATTAATGGTTACAGTAAAACCGACAGGGCCGACCTTTCCGTCGCATGCCGGCAGAGTATTCGCCGAATAGCTTCAGATGATTCCGTCGCGGACGCGGCGAAGGAATTCGCCCGCTTCCTCTTCGGCCTGACGGGCTTGCTTCGTACCGGGTCCGTGCTCGAGGGAGATTTCCTGAACGACAATTTGAGCAGCGTCCTTGGGCTTGTAGCCGCGGCGAACGAGTCCGCGCATGCGCTCGGTGGGACTTTCGCTTTGCACGGGCGAAGTTTGCGCCGGGTGATCCGCACAAGCGTGCGCGAGGAATTTGTTCCGAGCGAGGCGGTCGAAGGCGCTGAGTGCTTCAGGATCGGAAAGAAGAGACGGCACAGGATAGTTCCATCCGCAATCGGAGCACGCCCACTTACGAGCGTCGAAGCCGATTTTCCACATCATGGAACGTGCCACGTCGCTACTCCTCAGATGCACGTGGAAGGCGGACAACCGGCGGTCGACTGCGCGGGTGGTCGGTTCAATCGTCTTTCCAAGAACCCTTGGACCGTGAGCCTTGAGCCCCGTTGAAAGCATACAGGGTCGAAGGCAACGGCGGCAGTCGGCGAGAATCCGAGCGTGCGCCGATGCGTCGCGGGAGCAAGGTGGGACTTACGACCAGCGCTTGAAGACAAGAGCGCCGTTCGTGCCACCGAAGCCGAAGGAATTGGACAGCGCATAGTCGAGGCTCGCTTTGCGCGCGTGGTTGGGCACGAAGTCCATTTCTTTGGTGTCGGGATCCTGATTCTCGAGGTTGATGGTCGGAGGCAGGATCTGATCGCGCAGGGCGAGCACGGAGACGCCGGCTTCGAGCCCCCCGGCGCCCCCGAGGAGGTGCCCCGTCATGGACTTGGTGGAACTGACGGCGACTTTCTTATCGCCGAAGAAGTTCCTGATCGCATGCGCTTCGAGGACGTCGCCGATGGGGGTAGAGGTGCCGTGAGCGTTGACGTAGCCGATGTCCGCGGGATTCAGCTTGGCGTCATGCAGTGCATTCTTCATCACGCGGAAGCCACCTTCGTGCTCGGGGGCGGGCTGCGTGATGTGGTAGGCGTCGCCGCTCATGCCGTAGCCGACGAGCTCGGCGATGATGGGAGCTCCCCGGCGTTCGGCGAACTCGAGATCTTCGAGGATAAGGATCCCCGCGCCCTCGCCCATGACGAAACCGTCGCGCGCCGAATCCCAGGGACGGCTGGCCTTTTCGGGCTCGTCGTTGCGGGTAGAAAGTGCGCGCATCGCCGCGAACCCGCCAACGCCCAATGGCGTAATTGCAGCTTCGGAGCCCCCGGCAATCATGACGTCGGCATCGCCGCGTTGAATGATCTTCAACGAGTCCCCGATGGAGTGAGCGCTGGTGGTGCAGGCCGTGGCAGTGGCTTCGTTCGGCCCCTTGGCTCCGAAACGCATGGAGACATGTCCGGCAGCAAGATTGACGATCGCCGCAGGAATAAAGAAAGGAGAGACTTTACGAGGGCCGCCTTCCAGCAGGGCCCGGTGTTCGCGTTCGATCACATCGAACCCGCCGATGCCGGATCCGATGTGAACGCCCACGCATTCCGCAATTTCCGGCGTGACTTTCAAACCGCTCATCTTCATCGCTTCATCGGACGCGGCGAGCGCGAAGTAGATGAAACGGCCCATCTTCTTCACTTCTTTTTTTTCAACGAAGTTCAACGGGTCGAAGTTCTTGACCTCAGCGGCAATCTGGCAGGCGTGGCTGGAGGCGTCGAACTGCGTGATCTTCCCGACGCCACTCTTGCCTGCCAGCAGGTTCTTCCAGACTTCATCGGTGGTGTTGCCCACCCCGCAGATGAGTCCAATGCCGGTAACGACGACCCGTCTTGTCAAACTTACTTCCCGCCTTTCGCGTGCTTGCCGATGTAGTCGATGGCATCCTGCACGGTGCGGATTTTTTCCGCGTCCTCGTCGGGAATCTCGATGTCGAAGGCTTCTTCGAAGGCCATCACGAGCTCGACGGTGTCGAGCGAGTCGGCGCCCAGGTCGTCCACGAACGACGCATTGTTAGTGACTTCGCCTTCGTCCACGCCGAGCTGCTCGACAATGATCTGTTTCACTTTTTCGTCAACGGCTGCCATTAGTTCTCCTCTGTGGGCGCGCGGTGCGCGAATTTCGGATTTGATTCTGAAAGTCTGACTGCGAGTTTTTATGACAAATTGCGGCTACGGATGATTCGGCTTTGTCCTTTGTTGCTCAGGGAGCGTTCTATGTCAACAAATGTTTGATTGCGAAACGATTAGTGTAATAGTCCGGGCGAATTTGTGTAAAGGAAGGCCAGCTCGGACCGCGAGAAAAAGCGCGGTGCAGCAGAGTTCGTTACGGCGTGCCTGAAGGCGCGGCGTGACACGAAGCGAGATTGTTTTGGTCGGCCGAAATACCAGTTGCGCTTTGGTTGATACACGACCTCAATCGCCTCGAATGTGCTTGCCCATGATTTCGGGTCGTCCCTACGGGATTTGGGTCTCTTTTTTCCTTTTCGTTCCCCAGCGCTGAAGCGCTGGGCTAAGATCGGACGCCCGTACGAGGCGATTTCACCCGTTGCAAACCTCAAGCATCCTAACTGTCGGCGTAGAAAAGGGTCAACGCGACAAGGCGCAAACATGAGGTAGCAAGAGGCTGAATATGTGATCAGTCTTAAGGTGACTGACGCAGCGGCAGACCCTTACCTATCTGACGATCTGCCGCCTGCGCCGCGTGAGTCAGGCCGCCGTGGAGCTTTTCTGCGCTTTGCCTAAGAACTCCAGAAGGTCAGCGTTGATCTGATCTGCATGGGTTGTGGGCATTCCGTGCGGGAAACCCGGATACACTTTAAGCATCGCACCCTTCACAAGCTTCGCGGACTGGAGAGCCGCCGCGCCGATAGGAACAATCTGGTCATCGTCACCATGAAGAATAAGAGTTGGCACGTCGAACTTCTTTAGATCCTCGGTGAAGTCCGTCTCGGAGAATGCCTTGATGCAATCGTAGCCCGCCTTGACCCCGCCCATCATCGCTTGGAGCCACCACTTCTCCCGGATGCCTTCAGATATCTGAGCGCCCGGCCGGTTATAGCCATAGAACGGAAGCGTGATGTCTTTGTAAAACTGTGGTCGATTTTTCGTATATTGGGCGCGCAGTCCGTCGAACACCTCAATCGGCGCGCCCGCAGGATTCTTGTCTGTCTTCACCATGAGCGGCGGCACCGCGCTGATCAGCACGGCCATGGAGACACGTTTCGTGCCATGCCTCCCGATATATCGGGCAACCTCGCCGCCACCGGTGGAGTGGCCCACATGGATGGCATTCTTCAGATCGAGCTTTTCAGTCAAAGCAGCGAGATCGTCAGCATACGTGTCCATTTCATTGCCGTTCCACGTCTGGGCAGACCGCCCGTGGCCCCGCCGGTCATGCGCGATAACTCGGTACCCCCGTTGACCGAAGAACATCATTTGTGAGTCCCAGTCGTCCGCTGTGAGGGGCCAGCCGTGGCTGAACACTATGGGTTGCCCTTTGCCCCAGTCTTTGTAATAAATAGTCGTGCCGTCTTTGACGGTAATCGTGTTCATGAGATTTTCTCCAAGTTGAGATCCGGAGATCTCCGGTTCGTAGATAGCCTGCGCGCATAGGACGCCGTCAGAGGCACGCAGACCCAGGCACCCTCTTGGTGCAAACGTTCTGATTTGGCCGATGGCCTTCCATTACGAGCAAGACCTTGATGCCCGAAATGCTCGCGGGCCGCTGTATCGCGAGCGCGATACCCCCGGCTGCCGCCGAGTGCTTAGCAGTTCTGCGAATTGATCTGGCCCGATCTCCTAGAGGTCAGCACCCGTGGCGCCAATTATATGCCGTAGACGCGCTTGGGATTCTCGCCGCTGGCAAACTTGATGGAGCGCGGCGCGCCGGGAAAGAGCATGGCGTCGCGGTTGAGGCCATACTTGTGCTTGATGACAATGGCCTGGCCGCCGATCATGTTGGCGGAGCCGTGAAGGATGAGCGAAGTGGTGACACCGCCGGCAAGGGCGCGGTAGATGGCCTTGTCCTGGTAGTCGAAGGCGCCGAGCATCATCATTTGCGGGGTGACGGGGCTGGTGGCTTCGTTGACGTCGTCGTCGAGGGCGATGTGGGAGTGGGAGTCGATGATGCCGGGGGTGAGGTATTTGCCGCCTGCGTCGACGGCGGAGGCGGGCGCGTTGACGGTCTCGCCGAAGGCCGCGATTTTTCCGTCCTTGATATAGACGCTGCCTTTTTTCAGGTTACCGTGGCTGATGGTCATGACGTAGGCGTTGGTGATGACAACATCGTTGCGTGCGTCAGAGGAAGACTGCTGACCGGATGGTAGATGTGCGAGCAGAAGAATGGGAAGCGAGAGCGGAATCCATCGGGTCGCGACACGATGCATTCGGGGATCTCCAGGGTGTCGGAGTGACGAGCGGTTTTAGGCGTCAGCCAGATTGAGGTCAATGCGAGCGATGACAATGATCGACGAGATTGGAGAGTCAGACGCATGCGCGCGGTGATCCAGCGAGTGAAGCGGGCGAAGGTGACGGTGAATGGCGAGACCACCGGGGAGATTGGCACCGGACTGTTGGTCCTGCTGGGCGTCGGGCGGGGCGATGACGAAGCGGCTGCGGAGTATCTGGCGGCGAAGACCGCGGGGCTGCGCGTGTTTGAAGATGGCGACGGCAAGATGAACTTGTCGGTGACGGACGTGGGCGGTGCGGTCTTGGCGGTGTCGCAGTTCACGCTCTATGGGGATGTGCGGAAGGGGAAGCGGCCGTCGTTCGATGAGGCGGCGAAGCCGGAGACGGCGCGGGCATTGTACGAATACTTCGTAGGCCGTATTCGCGCTGCGGGAGTGCGCTGCGAGACGGGACGCTTTCAGGAAATGATGGACGTGGAGTTGGTGAATGACGGGCCGGTCACGATTTTGATGGATTCGGGGAAAAGTTTTTAGGCATTGTGGGTTTCGGGTCCGTTTAAATCCCACCTTAGTTTCGCAAAGAACGCGAAACGAAGGTGGGGCACCTGGCCGCGCCCTGATGCGCCCCCCGAATCGCGCGTGGTCGTGTGATGCACAGGCCCCGCTTCTTTCGATCCGTCACGATCGTCTTCGGTGCAGGCGTTCGTTTGGGTCGTCCCTACGGGACTATTCTTTTCGGACCCTGCTTCCAGCGCTGAAGTGCTGGGCTACGATCGGGCACCGCTGCAGGGCTCGGTCGAGTTCTCGGGTCTATCGTGTCGCGGTCGGTAGGTCAGGCTCCGGCGATGCATCAGGCTCCGCCGGTGGTCTCGCCGCGCAGGCCCGTGACCGAATCGACGTGAATGCGGAAGAAGATGGGCTCGACGGCCTGGTCGGGTATCGCCATGCGGCGCTCGGCCATCGCGTTGAGCCACCAGTGGTGGCGCTTTTCCAGAAGCTTGCGGGCGTGGGCGCGCTCTTGGGTAAACTGCGGCTCGGGCAACTCTTCGTAGCGGCCATTCGCGATGACGCTCACCCACTGCGAGTTTGCGGCGACCTCCTCGATCTCCACACAGACCTTTGGGTTCTGGCGCATCCACTCGATCTTCTTCCCGAAGGTGGCGAAGAGGTAGATCCAGCCGTCGTCATAAGCGAGATAGGTCGGGATGACATAGGGCTGGTCCTGGTGCGAGCAGGCCAGCCGGCCCACAGTGGCGCGGGCGAGAATTTCACGGCACTCTTTGTCGGGAATTTCGTTGATCAGCATGAGGGCGGCTTTCTGTTCGAAGTAAGAAAACGTTCGTGACATAAGATACCAGTTCACACATGGGTGCGGTGGGATCGGAAGAGATGGGCGTTCGTAAAATGCCAGCGCAGTTTCGCAGACGGACCAAGGAGGAGCACGCCTTTCCAGCTGGATCTTGCCTTTGCGCGATGTCATTCGACATCAGACCCTTCAAAACAATTCCACCTGCGTGTTCTGCGCGATGTATTTCTTGCTGTCGAATTTCTTGCCGGTGCTGGCGCCAGACATGTAGCGGATCTGGCCGAAGATGGGGCGCTCGAACCACGGGCGATCGAACTTGCCGACGATGGACCAGGCGATGCCGGAGTATCCGTTGGGATCGCGGCCGTCGAGTTCGTACTTGTCGTTGAGGCGGACGGCGATCTGGTGGGCGTGCGTGGGCGACGGTGTCCACTCGAGAATTTTCTTGGCCCAGTACATGCGCAGGTAGTTGTGCATCCATCCGGTCGAGACCATCTGCATTTGCGCGGCATTCCAGAGCGGATCGTGCGTCTCGGCGTTTTCCAGTTGCTGCTCGGAGTAGATCACGGGGCGCGGGTCTTTCGCGTGCTTGGCCAGCGTGCGATGCGCCCACGACTCCCCGCACTCGAAGGTGTCGTAGTTGGAATTGAAGTGGACGAGGTTGATCGAGAGTTCACGCCAGGTGATGAGTTGGTTCAGAAAGGCTTCTTTCGCGACGGCGGGGGCGTCGGCGTTTTGGACGGCGAGCGCGATGGTGTGCGGGCAGATGTGTCCGAAGTGCAGGTAGGGCGAGAGACGAGTGGTGCCTTCGGTTTCGGGGTGGTTGCGATCGCGCGTGTAGCGCTCGAGCTTGTGGCGGACGAAATCTTTGAGAAGGCGGTGAGCTTCGGTAAGACCGCCGCGCCAGGCGGAGACGGGCTGCACCGAGCGATCGATCTTCCAGCCGTCGGTGAGGGTGTCGAGATTGATTGCGGCGGCAGACAGCGATTTGAGGCTACGTGGTTTGCTCCAGGGAACTTTAGCTTTCGGGTTGGCGGGGGCGACAAGGAAGTCTTTGAGCCGGTCCTGAAGGCGCGGGCGAATCACGTGAGCCGCGTACTGTGCTTTTTCGAGGAGCTTCGAGGGGACGATCACGTCGGCGTCGACGGTCCAAAGCGGGAGTTTGAGTTTCTTCGCGACGGTAACCCGCCAGCCTTCGGCCTGGCGGATGGGATTCTCGTCGCCGATGACGAGGGCGGGCTTCACTTCGTCGCAGAATTTGGGGAGGCTGTGGTTGGGGAACCGGCGGAGGACGAGTCCGATGGAGCGTTTTTCGAGGGCGTCGGCGATGTCGGGGATGCCTTGCGCGAGGAATGCATAGTGGCGAAGATTGGCCGGAGGAAACGGGCGTGGAGCGAAAAAGACGACGACGGGCTTGCCGAGAGCGTTGGCAGCATCGACGGCGACATCGAGGGCCGGGTTGTCGCGGCCGCGTTGAGCGCGCTGCATCCAGTAAACCACGCAGGAACCGTCGGGGTCGGGGGGTCCAGCGCGGCGGATGGTTATGCGCGGATTGTCGGTGAGTTTGAGAAGAGCGTCCATGTTTTGCGTGTCAGGAAATTATCAGCGGTCGGCCCGAGCGATAGATGAATACGCAGGCAGAGGCGATGCGTGAATTTTGTTGGATGCGGCGAGGGCAGGATGCCCTCGCGACAGCCGGCGAGACGCCGGCGCTACAGCGGAGCTTCGCTCCGCCGGACAGCCGAGGGCGGCTGTCCCCACGTGGTCGTTGCCTCGCTTCGGTCAGCGGCTGCCACCTAACAGACGTTGACGTTTTCGCACAGGGGAGTGCGCTCGCCACAAGAGGATGCCTCGCTTCGCTGGTGGTCATGTCGACAAACAAGGGGTCCTTCGACTGCGTTCGGCTATCGCCTCACTTCGCTCAGGATGACAGCTCAGGCAAAGACATCGGCTACTCGAGCGGCATCGCCGCCGAACAGGCGAGGCGTCCGCCCCGACGTGGTCCGTGCCTCGCTTCGCTCAACTTCCATACCAACAAGCAGGCCTTTTCGCGCAGAGGAGTCTGCGCCAACAGTGGATGTTCAGGCGACCACGTCGGCAATACGGGCCGCGTCGACGCATGCGCGGACGTCGTGCGTGCGAATGATGTGCACGCCTTTCAGGATGGCGACGGTTTCGGCGGCGACAGTGCCGTAGATGCGGTTAGGGATGTCAGCGTCTTTGCCGTCACGTTTCAGCATTCTTCCGATGAAGGATTTGCGCGAAACGCCGGCGAGCAAGGGGTAGCGAAGCTGGTGGAACTCGTCGAGGCGGCGCAGGAGCGGGTAGTTGTCCTCAAAATTCTTGCCGAAGCCGAAGCCGGGATCGACGCCGATGCGCTCGCGCTTCACCCCGGCCATGGTGGCGGCGTCGGCCCAGTCGCGCAGTTCGCGCTTGGCGAGGACGACGATGTCGGCGACGGGAGTGAGCTTACGCCATTCTTCGGGGCGTCCGCGCATGTGCATGAGCACGGCGCCGCATTTGAGTTCGGCGACGGTCTTGGCCATCTTCGGATCCCAGCGGAAGGCGCTGATGTCGTTAACGATTTCCGCGCCGGCTTCGACGGCCGCGCGCGCCACGGCCGCTTTGTAGGTGTCGATCGAGATCACGACGTTGGGGCGGCTCTGTTTCAGCTTGGTGATCACCGGGAGGACCCGCTCGCGCTCTTCTTTCTCGGTGACGGGCTTGGCGGGTTCGGGAGCCTTGGACGAACCGGCGGGGTTGACGCGGGCACCGGGCCGGGTGGATTCGCCGCCGACGTCGATGATGTCGGCGCCGTCGTCGAGCATGCGGAGAGCGTGTTCAAGGGCTTTTTCGGGATCGAGGAACTGGCCGCCGTCGGAGAAGGAATCGGGAGTGACATTGAGGACGCCCATCACCAGGGTACGCTTGCCGAGAGCGAGGGAACGCGATCCGATGTTCCAGTCGAAGACGGTGCGCATGGCGGGAATTCTAAATCGGCGTTCGGCATTCGGTGTTCGGTTTTCGGCTTATCGTGTCAAGTTTCGGGTTTCAGGTTTCGAGTTTCAAGTTTCAGGGTTTCGAGTCGAATCTCAGTCAAAATGTTGGATGCCAGGTCGTACTGGGCTATTCGACGAGGCGCAAAGCGTGCGAGGACACCGTCGGCGAAGACGCGACCTTGACGCCGAAAACCGACGACCGAATACCGGCTCAGATGCCCTATTTTCGATGCTAGAATGAAGCGACACTGCGATGCGACCCTTTCGGTCCGGCTCCGTGCTTCTGTTGGCAGTTTGCCTGCTGTTGGCGAACACGTCGGAGGCGGCGAAACAGAAGTCGCTTGAGTCCCGGATCGCCACCATCCTGAAGGATCCTGACCTTGCCCACGGGTTCTGGGGAGTGGAAGTTCTTTCGCTGAAGACGGGCAAAATTCTTTATTCGCAGAATGCCGACCGCCTTTTCACGCCCGCTTCGAATACAAAACTGTTTACGACTTCGGCGGCACTGGCGCTGATCGGGCCGGATTATCGTTCCCGAACATCTGTCGAAACGACAGGATTGCTCGACAAGCACGGGCGGTTGAGCGGAGATCTGTTGCTGGTGGGCCGCGGCGACCCGAACCTTTCCGGGCGCGAGTTGCCGTACGACCTGCGCACCCAGCGAAACGACCATCCGATCAAAGTGCTCGAGGACCTGGCAGACAACCTCGTGCTGAAGGGCGTGAAATACGTGGACGGCGACCTGGTCGCCGACGATTCCTACTTCGCGTTCGAGCGTTATGGCGAAGGCTGGAGCCAGGACGATCTGGTGTGGGGCGACGGCGCGCCGGTTTCGGCGCTGACCATCAACGACAACGTGGTGTTCGTGAACATTCTGCCCGCGGATCGCGCGGGGGAGCGGGCATTCGTCAACGTCGTACCGTTCGCGGACTACTACCACGTCGACAACCGGATCATCACGACACCCGCCGGGTCGACGCGCCGCATTTTCTTTAATCGCGAACCGGGCTCGACGGCGCTGACGCTCTGGGGTGAGATGCCGGTGGACGATCAGGGGGCGAACGAAGCGCTAGCGATTGAGGATCCGGCGGCGTTCGCGTCGGAGTTGTTTCGAAGTCTGCTGGAGAAGCGCGGCGTTACGATTTACGGAAATGATCGCGCACACCACACCGAACTGGCGCGGCTCTCCACGTTCAGCGTGACCGCGACGGCGGAGTCCCGGGGTGGGGGCGATGCGTCGCGCGCACTACCGCTGAATCCGCCGGTGGTGCTGGCCAGTTACGACTCCAAACCGCTGATCGAAGACATTCGCGTGATCAACAAAGTGAGCCAGAACCTGCACGCGGAAATTCTGCTGCGGCTGCTAGGAAGAGAGAAAGGGACAGCGGCCACGGTGGAGAGCGGGCTGGAAGTGGTGCGAGGCTTCCTGACGCGCGCCGGAATTCCGAATGATCAGTACGTGTTCTACGATGGCTCGGGGCTGTCGCGACAAAATCTGGTCACGCCGCACGCAGTGGTGGAGTTGCTAGAGTATGCGTCGCATCAGCCGTGGGGCAAGGCGTTTCGCGATACGCTGCCCGTGGCCGGGATTGACGGGTCGCTCGCCGACCGGATGAAAGGGACCGATGCGCAAGGCCGCGTCCACGGCAAGACGGGGGCGCTCGGAGGAGTGAAGACCCTGTCCGGGTACCTGACCACCGAGCACGGCGAGGAGATCGCGTTCACCATTCTGTCGAACAACTTCAATGCGCCGGCGAAAAAGATCACCGACGCGATTGACGCGATTGTCGAGACGATCGTCGAGGACGAGGCTCACCACAAGTAGCGTCGAGAAAGCGGTCAGGCTGGACGGCGGGCGGCTTTTCGCAATCGCCCAGAAGAGGCTGCCGCGGGCCCGGTTCCCGTGGGTGGCTTTTTCATGCCGTTGAGAAGATCGCGAAGCACGATCGCGTTGTTCCGTTCTTCATTTTTCGAGGCGTAAAGCAAGGTGAGGGGCTTGCGCTGCTCGGCCATCCGATAGAGTTCCTGAAGTTGCGCCGATGCTTCGGGGCTTTGCAGTTCCTTCAAGTAGCGGCGGCGGAACAGGGCCCACGCGTCGGGGTAGGCGTGGTACCAGTGACGCAGCTCGTCGGAGGGGGCGAGCTCTTTGAGCCAGGCATCGACCGCTGCGTCTTTCTTGGTCAGACCACGGGGCCACAACCGGTCAACGAGGACACGCGTGCCGTCGGTCCGCGCGGGCTTCTCGTAAACTCGCTTCACGGTGACGCCCTTCGTCGCAGTTCCCATGGTGCGCTCGGTATATTTATTGTACGTCTGGCATGGGCGGGCATTGCAGGTTTTGGTCACTTCGAGGAACTTATGAAAGTTTGTGTGAATCGGAGATGGGTTGGAGGCCCGCTGGTGGGCCTGTCGCTGATCGCGGTTACGGCGATCGGCATGTTGGTCGGATGCGATGTGGAGCGGCGCAAGTCGGATGCGGAGCTCGGACTGAATGAGCAGCAGGCAGCGGGACGCAAGACATACGACCGCTATTGCGACCAGTGCCACGAGCCCTACTCGTCTCATGGGAAAAAGGGCCCCAGCTTGAAGGGAGTTTTCAAGAAGCAATATTTGTCGGAGAGCGGGCTGCCTGCCAATGACGACCGCGTGGGAGAGATCGTTCGCTATGGCCGCAGCAAAATGCCTGCGTACGGGCGAGAGCTGAGCGACCAGCAGATTCAGGATTTGCTGACGTATTTGCACACGTTGTAGTTGTCGCAATTTCGGTCAGAGGCAGGATTCAGCGGAACATCGGATCATCAGGCGCTTGGTCACTTCTTCCAAATCGAATCTCTACGAGAAGCTTCCTTCAGTGGATGAGCTTTTGCGGGCCGAAGAACTCGCACCCGCGATCGCGCGGGATGGGCGGGTGATGGTCACGGATGCGGCGCGCACGGTGCTGGAGCGGTTGCGGGTGTCGATTCAATCGGGGAAGATCGAAGCGGATGCGCTGGATCGGGCGGTGAGCGCGCTGGCGGGCGCTGTGGAGGCGGAATTGTGCGCGGCCACCGAATGGTCGCTGCGGCCGGTGATCAACGCAACGGGAGTGATCCTGCATACGAATTTAGGGCGGGCGCCGATTGCCGGCACGGCGCTCGATCATCTGCGTGAGACGGCGCAGGGATATTCAAATCTGGAATTCGATCTGGTCGAGGGCAAGCGCGGCGAGCGGGACGTCCACATGGATCGGCTGTTCCAGAAGCTGTTTGTGGGTGTGAAGAGCGAGCAGCCAGTCTCGACGATTGTCGTGAACAACAATGCGGCGGGCGTGTGGCTGGCACTGAATACGCTGGCGGCGGGCGGCGAGGTGATCGTGTCGCGCGGGGAGTTGGTGGAGATCGGCGGATCGTTCCGGATCCCCGATGTGATGGCGCAATCGAACGCGACTTTGCGGGAGGTGGGGACGACCAACCGAACGCGCATCGGCGATTATGCGAACGCTATCAACGATAAAACGCGGTGCCTGCTGCGCGTGCACCGCTCGAATTTTGAGATCACGGGATTCACGGAGCAACCCGCGCTCGTGGAGATGGTTGAGTTGGCGAAGGCGCGCGGGATTCCGCTGGTTGAGGATTTAGGAAGCGGAGCTCTACTCGATTTGGCGGCGGTGGGCGTGACGGGAGAATTTGGGGTTGGGCATAGCCTGCGCGCCGGAGTCGACGTGGTCACGTACAGCGGCGACAAGTTGCTGGGCGGACCGCAAGCGGGCATGCTGACGGGTCGAACGGAGCTGATCCGGCGGATGCGATCGAATTCCCTGTTCCGCGCACTACGTGTCGACAAGCTTACGTATGCGGCTCTGGAGGCGACGCTGCTGGCGTATGTGAAGGGCGACGTCGAGGAGGTTCCCGCGGTACGGATGATGCAGATGTCGCGCGAGGAGATCGGGCGGCGCGTGAAGGCAGTGGCCGGGAAGATGCAGGGCGTCGCGGGAGTACGGGCCGAGATGGTCGAGGGAGAGTCGGTGATTGGAGGCGGCGCGGCGCCGTCGGCGGTGTTGCCGACGTGGCTGATCGCTGTGGCGGTTGAGGCATTGAGCGCTGACGAGTTGTTGGCGCGGTTGAGGCACGCGGATCCTCCGATTGTGGCGCGCGTGCAACAAGATCGGGTGGTGTTGGATCTGCGGACGGTGTTTGCGGAGCAGGATGAGGTGGTGGTGGCGGCACTGCGTGCGCTTGGCGCATAACGGCAAAGTCGAACTCCGCTCGACGGGACAGACGGGGCATCTCCACCCCATCGCGCCAAAAACGAGCGCGCTGGGGACCCCGGCGTATGCCCCCACGCGATTGATTTGATGGCAACGCTGTACACAATCGGGCATTCGACACGTTCTCTTGACGAGTTGATTCAAGTTCTCCAACACCATTCCATCCGGACGCTGGTCGACATCCGGGCGTTTCCCGTGTCGCGACGGTTGCCGCACTTCAACCGGGAATCGCTGGAATCAGCGTTGGCAGCGGGTGGGATTCGCTACGTCTGGATGAAAGCGCTCGGTGGATACCGAAAGAAAACGCGGGAAGACTCTCCCAACACCGGCTTGCGCAATGCGAGCTTTCGCAATTACGCGGATTACATGCTGACACCCGAGTTCGAAGCCGCGGCGAAGGAACTCGAGCAACTCGCCGAGACTTCGCGGACGGCATACATGTGTGCGGAGCGGGTGTGGTTTCACTGTCACCGGATGCTGGTGTCGGATTGGCTGGTTACTCACGGACATACCGTCTTGCATATCGACGGTGAGTCGGATCCGAAGCCGCATGCGCTCACCAAAGAAGCTCACCTTGTAAGGGGTCAGGTGATCTACGGCATGTCATTGTTCTCCTGATTGCGAGCAGCTGGTTGTCAGCAGAGGCTCGCTTTTTTCGACGAACTGTTCTTATCCTGCCTGAGCTGAGCGAATGGACTGCAGGGAGGCCGCTCCGAAAACGTGCCGTCGGCTGAAAGCCGACTCGAATTCGCCTTTTCGACTACCCAGCGCTCACGCGCTGGGCTAATATCTGCCGCCGCTGCGCGGCTGCGGCACTATTTATTCCGGCCTTACGATCTCAACAACGAGTTTCGCAGTCGTCCGCAGACTGACGACCGAACCTACGTCCTTTGTGAGCCGCGCGGCAACTCGATACATGACGATTCAGTCATCAGTCGCAAGCCCTCTTACGCGTCTTGCCTGTAGACAGGGCAGCGGATAACCCTGAACTCGAATCCTTCGCCAGCCTGGCAGCACTGTGCCAGCGAACCTAGTTCTCCTGATGACTGGCGACCCGCCAGCGTTCATGTGCTAACGTTCCAGCATGATCGTCGGCACCGGCATCGACATCACCGAAGTCCCGCGTATCCGCGAAGTCATCGAGCGCCACGGCGAGAGATTCCTGAAACGAATTTTCACCGAGGGCGAGATCCAGTATTGCGAGTCGAAAGCGAACCGCATGGAGCGCTATGCGGCGCGTTTTGCGGCCAAAGAAGCGGGGATGAAGGCGATCGGAACGGGCTGGAATCACGGCGTGCGCTGGCGCGATATTGAAGTTGCGCGCAACCCCGGAGGCCGCCCGACGCTCCTGCTGCATGGAAAGGCGGCGGAGTTTGCCGCGAAGCTGGGCGCCACGAACATCGCGCTCTCCCTGACGCACACAGCCGAAGAAGCGATGGCACAGGTGATCCTCGAAAGCTGAGGCGGTCTGCTAGACTGACGCATCTCAGTTCAGGACTCATGGCCACCATCGCTTCCCCATCTCAGGTCTCGTCCTCTCCAGCGAAAATCCACGAACGAACCCTGATGCTTGGAATCGGGCTGAGCAGCTTTGCAGCCCTCCTGCTCGAACTGGGGCTGACGCGGCTGTTCTCGGTTGTGCTCTTTTATCACTTCGCGTTTCTGGCGATCTCGATCGCGCTGCTGGGACTGGGAGCGGGCGGGGTTTGCGCCTATCTGTTTCGCGCTAAACTGGCGGGCATTGAAACGCGCGCGCTGGCGGCGACGCTATGCTGCGCGAATGCGCTAGCGATTCCGGTTGTGTTGGAAGTGGTGCTGCATATTCCGGTGTCGCTCGAATTAACATGGATGAACCTGCTGAAGCTGAGCGGGATTTACGTGGCTTCGGCGGTGCCGTTCTTCTTCATCGGGCTAATGTTCTCGGTTGTTTTCGCGCGCGAGGCGCGAACGATTGCGCGGCTGTATGGTGCGGACCTGCTGGGCGGCGCGGCGGCGTGTCTGGCGATCGTTCCTCTGCTGAACTGGATCGGCGGGCCGAACACCATTCTCTTCACCGCGATGTCGATGGCGCTGGCTGGGAGTCTCTGGGCGAGTAGCTCATGGGTGCGAAAACTTGCAGGCGCTCTTGCTGCGGTGCTGCTGGTGGTCATCGCGGCGAATTATTCGGGACGCCTGGTCGACGTCATCTATGCCAAAGGCATGTTTCGCGATAAGTCCTGGGTGGAGTTCGCACGCTGGAATGCGATCTCTCGGGTCGAAGTGGACCGCCAGGCCGACAACGCGCGGTCGATTGTGATCGATGCGGACGCCTCGACCTACGTGATGAACGCAGATCCGCATCACTGGGAGGGCACGGACTGGCAGAAGAACCTGATGGCGTCGCCGCCTGCGCTGGCGAACGTGCTGAGGCCTCACGGCGAGTACGCGATCATCGGACCCGGAGGCGGGGTGGATGTGCTGCGGGCCGTTGCGAACGGCAGCCCGAGCGTGACGGGGATCGAGATCAATCCGATCATCGCCAACGCCATTATGCGGGGGCGATATGCGGATTATTCGCAACATCTTTATCAGCGGCCCGAAGTGCATCTGCAGGTGACGGATGGCCGTTCGTTTGTGCGGAATGCGCGCCAGCTTTTCGACGTCGTGCAGATGACCCTGGTCGACACGTGGGCTTCGACTGCGGCGGGAGCATTCGCGCTCAGCGAGAACAGCCTCTACACGGTGGACGCATTCCGCGAGTACTTCGAACATCTCAAGCCCGACGGCATGATCGCGATTACGCGGTGGGAGTTCCAGCAACCGCGCGAAGCACTGCGCGTGGTGTCGGTTGCGACTGAGGCGCTGCATCAGTTGGGAGTTGCGGATCCGGCGAAGAATTTCATCGTCGTTTCGGAAGGAGATCTCGACGAGGATGGAATTCCGGTCGTTGTCCTCGCGAAGAAAACCCCCTTCACGCAAGCGGAAGAAGGGGCGGTACAGGATCACCTAGAAAACAACCCCGAACTGGTCGCTTTGTATTTGCCATCGAAGCCGGGTCAGAACCCGTTTTCGGCGCTGATCGCGCGTAACGATCCGCGAGGATTCGCGTGCGACTATCCGTATAACGTGGCTCCCGTCGACGACGACGCGCCTTTTTTCTTTTTCACGCTCAAGACCGACCAGATCCTGAACGATGGCGGCCTGCAGCGCGGGATCGACTGGAAGGTGAACCTGGGCGTGGTGGTACTGGGCATGGTCTTTGTCATTTCGGCGCTAGCCGTGCTGGTGTTTCTCGTTGTACCCATGCTGGTGGGCGGCGGCCGAGCGTGGCGCGCGCTGCCGCTGATGTATTTCGTCTGCGTGGGGCTGGGCTACATTTTGGTGGAGATCGCCTTCATTCAGCGTTTTGTTCTATTTCTTGGACACCCGACGTATGCGCTCACGGTGGTGATCTTTCTGCTGCTGCTTTCAAGCGGCGCAGGAAGCCTGTTTTCTCGGAGCTGGCTGTCGAACGCAGCGCGAGCGTGGATTCCTCTTGTTCTGCTGATGGGAGCGATTGCGATTTACACCTGGGGATTGGCCGGCCTGCTTACGTGGCTGATTGGATTGCCATTCCCGGCAAAGTTGCTCGTCAGCGGGGCAGTGCTGGTTCCACTGGGATTCGCGATGGGAATGCCTTTCCCCACTGGGCTACGGGCCCTGGCCAACGCCGCGGACCTGGAACTTCCTGCTGCGGAGATGGGCGAGCCTCCGAACACGGCCGACAATTCGGTCGAGTGGGCCTGGGCTATGAATGCCGCTGCCAGCGTACTCGGATCGGTGCTGGCGATGGTGATCGCGATTCATTTCGGCCTGAACGTGACGCTGGCCTGCGGCGGCGTGGCGTATCTGCTTGCTTTGGCGCTATTACCCACTCTTGTGCCCCGCTCCACATGACGTGGAGAGGCGGTTGGGCGGTCTGCTATCATCACCCAAATCCGCAAACTTTCCGCGGAGAGGTGACGATGGCGTCGTACGAACGCTGGGACCGGGCGCCGATTCCGTCCGGGCGAGGGCGAAGTGCCTAGCCAGAAGCAACTGAAATGGTCCCAGCTGCGCGTGGGCCTCACGGTCTTGTTCGCCAGCGTCACCCTGGCGGTGCTCACCTTCCTGATGAGCGGAACGACGGGTCTCTTTACTCCGAAAATCACGCTGAAATCCTATTTCGACGATGCGCAGGGCATCCGCAACGGCGCGCCCGTGCGGTTGCAGGGCGTGGATGTCGGCAACGTCACGGCAATCCGCGTCGTGCCCAACAACACGGCGACGCCTGTCGAGGTGGTGATGAAGGTGACCACCAAATACAGCTTCAATATCCGTAAGGATTCGGTGACGACGATGTCCACGGCAGGAGTGCTCGGCGAAACCTACATCAACATCGACAGCGCCCACGCGAAGGGGCCGGAGGCGCGCGATGGGGATACGCTGGCCACGCGCGAAACCCCCGAACTGCAGGACGTGGTCCGTGCCAGCCAAGGAACGCTGCAGAATCTGGACGCGCTGCTCAAGCGCACGGACCGGATCCTGGCGTTCATCGAGAGCGGCCAGGGATCGATCGGAAAGCTGATCTACGATCCGTCGCTGTATAACCAGTTTGCGCAGACAGTAACTGAGTTCAAGGGCATCGTAGACCAGGTGCGGAACGGCCAGGGTAGTCTGGGCAAGTTGCTGATAACCGACGAGGCCTACAACAAAGTGATCGCCGCCGTCGACAAGCTGAACGTCATGATTGATGAGTTGCAACAGGGCAAAGGGACGGCCGGAAAATTCCTGAAAGATCCTGCGCTGTACGACAACGCCAACCAGACGATCGCCAACGTCAAGAAGCTGACCGACGATATCAATGCCGGCAAGGGCGCGATCGGCAAGCTGACCAAAGACGAAGCGCTCGCGCAGAAACTGGATAACACCATCACGAAGCTCTCAGCGCTGACCACCGAACTGGAGGCCGGCGAGGGGACGGCGGGCAAGCTGTTCAAAGATCCTTCGCTCTACAACAACTCCGACAAGATGCTGATCGAGACGCGCGAGCTGGTGAAGTCGGTGCGCGAGAATCCGAAGAAGTATTTGACGTTCAAGGTGCGGGTGTTCTGAGCGAAGAGGGGGGCGGTAATTGGTGTTCTTGTTCAATTCGGGTTGCCTGAAGCGTCATAGCATTCACCCTCATCCCCCTGAACAACTCCTCGCAGCGCCTCTGCAACCTTGAACATTTTGACGAGAGCTTCGCGAGAAGGGTTTCCGACAGACACTGTTCCATCGATCTTGCGGTGGTCAAATAGAGTCCTGTGCCCGGTCTGAGGGTCGATCCACTCAGTCATTACCGGGGCAACGTACGACACGGTATCGCCTTTCGATGTCTTAATGACTGCTTCCCCTAGATGGTGCATCTCTTGGTCTGATCGAACGTATGCGAGCCATTCTTCTAGCGTGATGCCGTAAAGATATTGTGCCTCGGAACGTTTGATACGAACACCGTATGACATCGCTGCTATCCCCTTCCCGGCGAAAATTGCAGTTTGGCGCCGGCAGTTTACCACTCCGATGAGCGTCAATCGGCGTTACATCCCAATCACGCTCATTGACCTCTAATACCCCCCATCCACCCTGCCCTGATTTGAACTCCTCGCGAAGCTGACCGTATACTTGCGCCCGCATGAAGGTGGTGGTCATCATTCCGGCGGCGGGCCTTGGCACGCGCATGACGTCGGCGCCTAGCGCCAAGACGAAGAAACTGGCGTCCTCGAAGCAATTCACCGAACTGGGCGGCACGCCCATCCTGATTCATACGCTGCGCAAGTTTGCGTCACATCCGCGAGTTGCGGAGATCTTCGTCGCGCTGCGCAAGGATGAAATCGCCGGATTCCGTGAGCGGTTGCAGGCGGAGGCGAAAGACGTCCTCGCGAAGCCAATTGAACTGGTCGAAGGGGGCGAGCACCGGCAGCATTCCGTGACCAATGCGCTGAAAGCTGTGTCCGCATCGCCGGGTGACGTAATCCTCGTGCACGACGCGGTGCGGCCGTTTGTGACGGCCGAGATCATCGACGGGGTCATCGAGGGTGCGAAAAAATATGGCGCGGCGATCGCGGGAATGCCCGCGGTCGATACCGTGAAGCAGGTGGAGCGAACCGCCGATGGAGCGCTGATCACCGCGACCATTCCCCGCGAGCGCGTGGTGATGGCGCAGACACCGCAAGGTTTCCGCTACGAGATCATCAAGAAAGCCTTCGATGAAGCGGCCGCCGACGGTTTCGTGGGGACGGACGAGGCGTCGCTGGTGGAGCGCGCGGGCGGCGCGGTGGCGGTGGTGATGGGCTCGCCGCGCAATCTGAAGATCACGACGCCGTCGGACATGGAACTGGCGGAGTTTTATTTGCGGAAGTAAGTCTCGCTTGAAGAAGCGGTTCATTCGAGAAGCAGGTCCTTCGCTGCGCTCAGGATGACAATCCAAAGCGAAGACAAACCCGCGAGCACGAACAGAGGGAGATTGATTTGCAGCCGGCGACACGCATCGGGTTTGGGTGGGATTCGCATGAATTTCAGAGCGGCGTTCCGCTCAAGATCGGCGGTGTGGCACTGGCGCACAGCAAGGGCCTGGGCGGGCACTCCGATGGCGACGTGCTGCTGCACGCGATCACCGATGCGCTGCTGGGAGCGATCGGGGCTCCGGATATCGGGTCGCTGTTTCCTCCCTCGGATCCGCAATGGAAGGGCGCGGACTCGGTGGTGTTTCTGCGGGAAGCGCAGAGGCGCGTGCGCGAGGCGGGATACGCGATCAGCAACATGGATTCGTCGTTGATTCTGCTTGCTCCGAAGATCGGGCCGCACGCAGGGACGATCCGGACGCACGTGGCGGAGTTGCTGGGAATTCCAAAAGACTGCGTGGGATTGAAAGCGAAGACGCCGGAGGGCATGGGCACGGACAACGCGGCGATTGCGAACGTAGTGGTGCTGCTGGAGAGAGTTCCGGCGAAGAAAACGACTACGCCAGGGCCGCCTAAGAGTGGCGGGAAGCCGGGGAAGAAGTAACGAAGGTTGTTTTGCGTCTCCGCCAAAATTCTTAAACCGCAAAGATCGCAAAGAAAGGCAGAGAAGGACGCGAAGAAAAGCGTTCACCACCGGGGGCACGGAAGAAACACAGGGAGGTTGGAGGATCGGGAGACGGGGGCTCTGAACTGCGGAGAAAGCAGAGGGCTCAGTGAACGTCGATGAGAAAGAGCTTTTATTCGCAGAGACGGTAAAGAAAAGCTTTTAACCGCAAAGGGCGCAAAGAAAGCCGCAAAGATCGCAAAGAAAAGCGGTCGCCGGATCTTTTTTGAAGACCCTACTTGATCGATCACTCACCGTGCTTTGCGGCTTTTACAAGTGCGCTGAAGATCGCACGCGAGACTGCATCGTCATCTACGGAACGTTCCGGGTGCCACTGTACCGCGAGCACGAAATGATCCGGCGAAGTTCCTTCGACGGCTTCCACGATGCCGTCATCGGGACAGCGGGCGACGATTCGTAACCCATCGCCTACGCGATCCACTGACTGATGATGTGAGGAATTCACTGGGACGCCCATCCGAGCTGCGCCCGACTCCTTCACGATCCCGGCAAGTTTTGAATCGGCGTCCACGTCGATCGTGTGTGCAACGGGGATGGCGCGTCCGGCCTCGTGATTCACGGGCGACTCGATGTGCTGGACCAGCGATCCAGCGCGGTGCACGTTCAGAATCTGGAGGCCGTAGCAAATGCCGAGCAGCGGCTTGCGTGCGCGATAGGCGTCTGTGAGGAGAATTTCGTCCACGTCGTCGCGCTTGCGATCAGCGTCGGCGGTCTTCGCAGCGCGCGGCTCGTTGTATTTGACGGGATCCACGTCGGCGCGGCTGCCGGGCAGCAGGATGGCGTCACAAGGCTCGATCAGCTTCTGGATCTCAGATGTGCTCACGTCCAGCGGAATGCGCACGGGATCGCCACCCGCCAGTTCCACGGCGCGTTCGTACTGCGGAAGCGCGCGTCCGGCATAGGCGGCGTCACCCGAGTGCGGGACCGGAATGGCAATGCGGGGTCGCATTGTTATGCATTCATTCTAAACGCGCGGGTTCTGGGCGTCGGGTTCGCGAAACGCGAACGTAACACGGCCGATCGTCAGTAAGCCCACTACCTTGAAGCGCGCGCTATGCCGTCGAGAGTTTTCGACTGGCGGTAGTGGCGGATCTCCATCGCCGAGGAAAGCACAAAGACGATCGAGCCGGTGACAGCGGCGGCGGGCAGAGCGATGGCACGGTAGGCGATGCGCATGTCGGGATGCACGCCTTGGATTCTGGCGACGGTGACCACGCCCAGGATCGAGAGCAGCAGAATCACGGCAAACGATAGCAGCGTAAGCAGAAAGGTCACGAACAGGATGCGTGCCGGGATCATGTACCAGCGCGGTTTCCGGGCAATGGACGGCATAACGTTTAGGGTACACCCTCGTGGTGGACCAGTGCAGGGGTGCCTCGGGGTGGTGCGCTACAATGGCGTTTATGTCGCAAGCTGCCCCCGCCATGACGCGAACACCCGCCGAGGTGGTCCGGCAAAACCCGGTCTCGCAGGCCGCGAATGGGATCTGCTACGCCACGTCGGGCGAAGTCACGATCACCGAGGCCGACCTGGAGCGGATGATCGCGGCCGTACCGGGCGCGGCGGCTGCGGCGCTGGAACGAAAGGCCTACTATTTCGTTCCGCTCACCGTCAGCCAGGGCGACGACACGGTAATCGCGGACCGCTACGACGTTGTGCTAAGCGACAACGCGGTGTGCCATCGCAATTTGAATTTGGGCGACGCGCAATGCGTGTTTATTTCAACGCGGCTGATGGATGACAAGTTTTCGGTCGCGTTTGAGTTCTACATCAACGTGGGACACGCGATCGTGGAGAAGATCGGGGTGTCGCAGGCATTCGCTGACCTGTGCTGGAAGCAGGTGGAAGCGGGCGCGCGCGGCGAGACGTCGCTCGATGCCTGGGATGCGCGCAAGGGTGCGACCGGCAGCGGTCCGGACATGGAGAAGTACAAGAACGAGTATTTTGCCGCGGCGTTTTCGGACGCGATCTCGATCTATCTTCTGTCGCTCTACCTGGATGTGGATTATTACGATCTGCGGGAGCGCGACTATCCATTGTTGGCGCCGACGGCATTGGCCGAGCGGTTGCGAAAGATTACCGAGTTGTTCCCTCCGAATCCGGGGTTCGAGTTTGCGATTTATTACAAACGGCGGAATTAGAAAAACCGGTCTTAGGTGTTAGGTGTTGGGTCTTAGACGTCTTCTCTCCAGCATTCTCAGAATCCAATAACCTGCCAAACCAGCCACGATGTGCTTCAGTGTGTATCCGCTAACAATGTGGCCGAGCGCGAAGACTTGCCTGTCGAAGGTCTCGAGCAATTTCGCTAGCACGTAGAAGGCGACAACGGCGGCAAGGTAGGAACTGTGCGAGTAACGCGCGGGCAGGAACAGTACCAGCAACAACACCAGGACCGCATAGACTTGCACTGCGGCATAGAAGCGCAGGTCGCCGTGTCCGGCCTGCTCGCTCCAGTGCCACTGAAGCACGCTGAGGATCCCGATGGCCAGCAGAATCGGCCAGAGCCACAGGGCAGCGCGGACGCTGATCCGTTCCGCAATCATGGCCGCAACGAGGGACATGAAGACGATGGTCATGGGCAGGCGATCCCAGACGAGGCGATCGTTATCGGGCGCGACGTGGTAGTAAGACGACCCGAGTGCGGTGAGAAGCATTCCGAAGAAGACCGCGATGTAGAACCAGCGCTCGCGTGGATCGGTGAAGCGGGTCGCAATTCCCGGCGGCGCCAGACGAAGCAGGAACCACAAACCCCAGATACCGAAGATTGCGAAAGCAAGGTTGGAGGCGACGTCGCCGAAGTTGGCGATGCCGAGCCACGCGCGATGATCGGCGAAGTTGTGGTAGCTGAGCGGCTGCGGCGTGCGCGGCGAGAGAAGGGCGGCCGCGATGACGATCGCGGTCAGCGCAACGATGGAGAAGATGGCGGCTTTTCGCGACATTGTTGGATTGGAGTTTGTGTCGCCCCGAACCTCAAGACAGATGAAAGGTTAGACAACTGCTTTGGGTCTTCGTCACATCTGATGCGTTCATCAGATTTGCAGGGGCCACACGCTTTGCTGGTCTTGTCTGAGAATCGTTGATGTTTCAGGGGGCGAAGTCTTGTGGCGGACGAACGCCGGCTTGCCTTTGAGTTCGTCGACGAATTTCTGGGCCGAACTCTCTCGAAAAAAGAATTTCTCGTTAGAAGCCGGAATAATATTCGCCGTTCAAGCTGTAAGAATAAGACAATTTCGCCGAGTAGTAGCTGAAGTACCGGGTGCGATGTTCGATGACCGTGCCGAATTCGATCGTTCCCTGGGTTAGCGGCCAGCTACGAGCGCCGAGTGCCTTTAATTTGTTCCATGCCAGGCCTCGAACGGCCAGGATTACCGCAGCCCCCAATACCAGACCAGTGATGATGTCGTCAGCGTCCATGTCTCCTCTCTGCTAAGTTATGCGGCTAGCCCGCTGCAGTATAGGACACGCGGCGAAATTGCCGGGTGTGATTAAATGCTGCCGTCCATGCCTGTCACCGTTCGTTCTTTCGCGAAGATCAATCTCGGGCTCGCCATCGGGCCGAAGCGCGCCGACGGGTTTCACGAGCTGCGCACGGTGTATCAGACGATTGCGCTGCACGACATTCTTCGGCTGAAAGTCGAGCGCGGCTCGGGGATCGAGATTCGGTGCGCGGATCCGAGGGTGCCCACGGACGAGACGAATACGTGCTTCAAGATCATTCAACGGGCGATGGCAGCGCTCAAGGCGAAGGGGCGCGTTATCCTCGAGATCGAGAAGCGGCTGCCGGTGCAGGGCGGGCTGGGCGGTGCGTCCGGAAATGCCGTGGCAGCCCTCATCGCGCTGGAACGAGCACTGAAAGAGCAGCTTCCGGGCGCGGAGCGGTTGCGGATCGCGGCGGAGGTCGGGTCGGATTTGCCTCTATTTCTTGTCGGTGGGACGGTGTTGGGGGTGGGGCGGGGGGAGGAAGTGTATCCGCTGCCGGATTTGCCGGCGAGTCGATGCGTGGTGGCGACTCCAGAGATTGGCGTCTCGACTCCGAAGGCGTTTGCGGATTGGGATGCACTGGTAGAAAACCCTGCCGAGCAAAGCTCGGCTTGCACGGACGAGGGCGTCCGTGCCCACGTGGATCGTCGAGATGCAAAATTGACGGGCTCGCACCCCTCCGATAGAATGATGGAGCTTGGCCGTGTGGTTTCCTCGTGGCTGAGCGGCGTTCCCGGCAAGAGTGCGGGACGCCAATCCGGTGTCCCTGCAAGTGGCAGGGGCCGGGCCGAGACCCTGCTTCTCGACCTCGTCCGTACCGGGATTGAAAACGACTTCGAACGGGTCGTCTTTCCTCAATATCCCGAATTACGCGACGTGAAAGGTGTGTTTGAGCGGGCCGGTGCGTTGTATGCGTCGTTGTCGGGCTCTGGCTCGGCGGTGTACGGGCTCTTTAAAACAAGGATTGGTGCTGAAAAAGCGGCAAAGAGGCTGCAAGGAAAGGGCATTCCTGCACAGGCGACGACTACACTCACGCGGCCGCAGTATCAGAAGAAGTTTCAAGTTTCGAGTTTCTAGTTTCGAGTGGACCAAAAAAGATTTTTGGAAGTTTCTCTTGAAACTCGAAACCGGAAACTTGAAACTTGTCCTACCCACGAAAACAGGGTTGGACCATGCAGCGTTGGGCCGTCGACTAATGGTAGGTCAAGTGCCTTTGGAGCACTTTGTCTAGGTTCGAATCCTAGCGGCCCAGCCAAAAAACAGTTCTCAGTTGTCGGTTTCTCAGTTCTCAGTGAAGTTGTGGCGATGCGCAAGGTTTGACGCGAGACTGAGGAGCAAAGGCTGAGAACGCAGATCCAGAACGTTCGGCAGTTGGCGGGCGGGGTGCAAACGCGGGCAACAACGCGGAACGCTCCGAACCCGAAACCGGAACCTTGAACACTCGGTCTACGAGAGAGCCCCATGGCAACTTTAGCGACGCCGGCGGAAAAAAAAGGCCAGCAGGTGCCTGAAGAGAAGAGCGAGCGCAAACCCCAGCGCGCGCGCGTGGACGACAAATTCAAGATCTTCTGCGGGACCGCCAACGAGGCGCTCGCCGACGAAGTTTGTGCTTTCTTAGGACTGACGCGCGGGCAGGCGATGATCACGCGCTTCAAGGATGGAGAGTGCTACGTCCAAATCCAGGAGAACGTGCGGGGAGCGGATGTTTTCGTAATCCAGCCAACCTGCCGCCCGGTGGACGAGCACCTGATGGAATTGCTTCTGATGATCGACGCGCTGAAGCGCGCGTCGGCACGGCGCATCACGGCCGTGATTCCGTACTTCGGGTATGCGCGGCAGGACCGCAAGGACAAGCCGAGGGTTCCGATTTCCTCGAAGCTGGTTGCGGACCTGCTCACGACGGCGGGCGCGGATCGCGCGTTGATCGTCGATTTGCATGCGCCGCAGTTGCAGGGCTTTTTCAACATCCCGGTGGATCACTTGTTCGGTTCGCCCGTACTGGTGAGCTACTTCAGGGAATTGAACCTGCCGAACCTGACGGTGGTTTCACCTGACGCGGGCGGCGTGGAGCGCGCGCGCTTCTTCGCGAAAAAGATGGACGCGGCGCTGGCGATCGTCGATAAGCGGCGCGTCGAGATGAACGTCGCGGAAGTCATGCACGTCATTGGAGATGTCAAAGGGCGAAATTGCCTGGTGATCGACGATCTGATCGATACGGCGGGAACGCTGGTGAAGACGGCGTCGGCGCTGCTGGAGAACGGCGCGACGGCGGTGTACGCGTGCTGCTCGCACCCGGTGTTTTCCGATCCGGCGATCGAGAACATTTCGCAATCCCCCATCACGCAAGTGGTGGTGACAAATACGATCCCGCTGTCCGAAGCCGGGAGACGTGAGCCCAAGATCAAAGTGCTCACGATCGCGGGGCTGATTGGCCGAGCCATTCAGTCGATCCACGAGGAAACCTCGGTCAGCAGATTATTTATGTAGACAGGAATCAGACATATGGCAACTGCAATCGACAACAACTTACTCGAAGCGCAACCACGGACTCCGGGCAACAAGAACGAGGCGCGCCGCGTGCGTCGGGATGGGAAGATTCCCGCCGTCGTGTACGGCGCCGGCAAGGACGCCCTCTCCGTGAGCGTCGATCCCCGCCAGGTCACGCGGATTCTCAATTCCGAGACCGGGCATAACACGATTTTCGATCTCGCTCTCGATGGTGACAAATCCAAGGCCATGATCGTCGACTGGCAGTACGAACCGATCAAGGGCAAGCTGCTGCATATCGACCTGAAGCGGATCGCCATGGACAAGAAGCTCACGGTCAAGGTGCCGGTGTTCCTGAAGGGCGAAGCCGCGGGCGTGAAGCAGCAGGGCGGCATTCTGGAGCAGATGATGCGCGAAGTGGAAGTCGAGTGCCTGCCGGCCGACATCCCGAGCCACATCGATGCCGACGTGAGCGAATTGGTCTTCGGCAAGGTTCTGCGCGTGTCGGACCTGCCCCGTAGCGACAAGTTCGAGTTCATCACCGACGAGAACCAGCCGGTGGCGCACGTCACCTCGGTGAAGGAAGAAGTCGTGGCAACTCCGGAAGCGGCGGCTGCCGAAGCGGCTACGGGTCCGGCGGAGCCCGAGGTCATCAAGAAGGGCAAGCAGGAGACCGAGGAGGGCGCCGAGGCTGCGGCTCCCGAGAAGGCCGAGAAAGCCGAGAAGAAGGAGAAGAAATAATTGGGCTTTGGGCTCTCGGCTCTGGGCTCTCGGCCTCGGCTTCTAGAAAAGGCTGGCCGTCGGAGACACGTTGCCAGGAGCTTGACGCCAACTGAGAGCGAGCGGGCGTGAAACTGATCGTCGGGCTGGGCAATCCTGGAATCGAATATCAGTTCACACCGCACAACCTGGGGTTCCTCACGATCGATCGCATCGCAAACGATCGGAATGTGGAAGTGAGGAACCGGCAGTGCCAGGCGCTCACCGGCAGGGCGCGGATCGAGGGCCAAGAAGTTCTACTGGCGAAGCCAGAGACCTTCATGAACCTGAGCGGCATGTCGGTTCAGGGGCTTCTCGCCGAGTACGAGTTGCGGCCCGAATCCGATCTGATCGTGATCTACGACGAGCTCGACCTGCCGTTGGGCACGATTCGGATCCGGAAGCGGGGCAGTTCGGCCGGGCACAACGGCATGAAGTCGATCATCGGGGCGCTGGGGACGCAAGAATTCCTGCGCATCCGGCTCGGTATCGCGCCCGAGAAGAGGATTCTGAAGCCGTTCACGAAGCGGCAGCTGAAGGTCGTGGACGAGGTCCTCGACACCGCCGCCGAAGCAGTGAAGGTGATTTTGACTGAAGGTCCGGACGAGGCGATGAACCGCTTCAACCGCAAAAAAGACGACGAGCCGGACACGGACCAGTAAAAAGATTTGGAGACAAACGAATGAATCGTACTTACGAAGTGATGTTCATTGTCCGCCCTGACATGGCGGAAGAAGATCTCGAAAAGCTGATTTCCACCCTGGAAACGGCGGTGACGAGCAGCAACGGCACGGTAAAGAACGTCGAGAAGATGGGGAAGCGTCGGCTGGCGTATGTGATCGGGCGCTTCCACGACGGGATGTACATCCTGCTAACGGTCGAGGGTGGCGGCGGCCTTATTCACGAACTCGAGCGCCGGCTACGAGTCAGCGAGCCGGTGATCAAGTTCCTCACGGTTCGCATCGATGAGGAGCAGAAGCGACTCGACAAGATCAAGCAGATCCGTGACGCGCGCAAGAAAGTTTCGGCTCCGGCAGCAGCGCCTGAGGGCGGCGAACCGGCGGCTACGGCCACGGTTTAACGAATTTCCTGAAGATCAATCGGCGGCGGGCGACTAGGCTCGCGCCTTACAAAGAGTGAAGGAGCATCATGGCGGAAGAAACGAAAGCAGCAGGCGCGGCGGAATCGTCGGCGCCATCGGAAGGCCAGAGTCAGGGTCATCGTCCCGGACCGCGTGGTCCCCGTCCGGGTGGACCGGGTGGTCCCGGCGGGCGCGAAGGCGGGCGGAAGTATTTCCGACGCAAGAAGGTCTGCAAGTTCTGCGTCGAGAAGATTGAGAACATCAACTACAAGGACGTTCGCCTGCTCGCGCAGTTTGTCGCGGAGAGCGGAAAGATCGTTCCCCGGCGTTTGACGGGCGTCTGTACGCCGCACCAGCGGCGGCTTTCCACCGCGATCAAGCAGGCACGGAACATCGCGCTGCTGCCGTTTGCCGGAAGAGCGATGTAGGTTGTCAGAACTGGATGGCAGCGCCTAAAGGCGCTCGAACGGAGTGGCTGTGCGGCACGCCTGAAGGCGTGCCCTGATACGAAGCCAGTCCCCCCGAAATTCAGAAACGGAGTGATCTCATGGAAGTCATCCTGAAGGAAGATGTTCCCAAGCTCGGCTCGCGCGGCGACGTTGTGAAGGTCGCCGAAGGCTACGGGCGGAATTTTCTGCTGCCGCGCAAGCTCGCGATCGAAGCGAACGCAGCCAACAAAGCCGTCATCGATCAGATGAAGGCGGCGTCCGTTCGCCGCTCGGCGAAAGAGAAGCACGAGGCCGAGGAACTGTCGAAGCAGTTCGAGGGATTGTCGGTCGCGTTCCAGCGCCGCTCGGGCGAGAACGATCAACTGTTCGGATCGGTCACATCGGCTGACATCGCCGAGGCTCTCGAGAAGAAGAGTTTCCACATCGATCGCCGCAAGATTCAGTTGCATGAGCCGCTGAAGGCGGTGGGTGAATTCGATATCCCGGTGAAACTGCACAAGGACGTCACCACGCACGTCAAGGTCGTGATCGAGAAAGAAGCGACCGAGTAGCGCAGCCGCGCATCTTTGAAGGATGTTGCTCGCCCCTGCTTCAGAGAGTCCGTAGCGGGGGCGAATTCATTTTGAGACTCGATTTTTCACCAAGTTTTTACAATTGGTACCGAAAAGACACACCAAGGTGGTGTGTCGTATTGCTTTAGAATTGGGGCAAGTGGATGTTAGTTACATGTAATCAGTAGTTTGGGGGTCCTGGCCCAATCAGGCAAGAATCCTGCCAAACTCCTATAATTTCTGCTCACAGTTCACCCGTTCTCTCGTCCATTACTCAGCAGACCGAAAAGTGTGATCGCGAAGGTCTGGCGAGGGATGACGAGATAGACAATGCCGGCCGATGCGTGGGTGGTACCAATTACGGTTGGCGAGAGTTCCTATCGGAGCGCGAACGGCGCCCGGGTGAACAACGGCAGCACCCAAGACCCCATAGCTCGGGGCCACATGGCGGGGCAAGGAAGCCGCATCGACGATACGATGTTGATCCGCGAGGCCCAGCGCGGCAACCGCGCGGCCTTCGAGGAACTCGTCCGCCATTATGACCAGGCGGTGCTGCGGCTGGCTCTGCACCTGACGGGTTCCGAGCACGACGCGCAGGACATTTTCCAGGATGCGTTCCTGAAGGCCTACAAGAACGTTGGCAGTTTCCGCTTCGAGTGCTCTTTCTACACCTGGATCTATCGCATCGTTACCAACCTCTGCCTCGATCACCTACGCAAGAAACAGGTTCGGAAAGAAGACGCTCCGGTCGCGACGGATGCGTCCGGTGAGGAATACAGCGTCCTCGACCAGGTAGCGGATGCGCGGGCCGGCGCGAATCCCGAGAAGGATCTGATGCGGCGCCAATTGGGCGACCGCATTAATTGCGCGCTCGAGAAGCTGACGCCGCGCGAGCGGATGGTTTTCGAATTGAAGCATTACCACGGGCTGAAGCTGCGCACCGTGGGCGAGATTTTGCACACGACGGAAGAGACCGCGAAGAACACGCTCTTCCGGGCCACGCAGAAATTGCGTGGATCGCTGTCCGACATGCGTTAAGGCGCAGTCGCCCAGTTAGCGTCCCCAGAACGGACGCGAACCTGGGGCACGAAACGAGTTCTTAAAGGAGTAACCCCAAAAGGGGGTGCAATTATGAAGTGTGAATGGGTACAAGAAAATATTCTGCTCTATGTTTACAACGAGCTCGCTGACGATGCTCGTTACGAGCTGGAGCAACACCTGGCGCGCTGTCCGGAATGCGCCGCTGAACTGAAGGCCACACGCGCCTTCCAGGCCACCGTCTCGCAGCGTCCGGTGCAGGAGCCGAGCCCCAATCTCTTGGCTTCTTCGCGAATGCGACTGCAGGAAGCGCTCGAGACGACGCAGCCCGGCGGATTCTGGCATCGACTTAGCTTCGACCCGGCAAGCTGGCTCCGTCAGATGCGCTTTTCGCCCGCACTGGCAGCGGTGATCTTCATCATCGGATTTGGTGGCGGGATTGGGGCGATGTACAAGATGACGCCCAGCAACACCGATCAAGCGGTTGCAAAAGACACAGGCACCATAATTCAGCAACCCATCGCAGAATCCTCCATCACCGGCATCGGCTCCGTTGTGCAAGAACCCGGTTCCAACCAAGTCCGAATCAAATACTTCACAACCCAGACGGAGGAAGCACAGGGATCGCTGAGCGATCAGCGCATTCAGCAACTGCTCCTGTTCGCCGCCCGCAACAACTACAACTCAGGCGTGCGCATGGATTCGGTCGATTTGCTGACGCAGAAGCCCGATCAGAAGGGCGTCCGCGAAGCACTGATTTACGCCCTGCGGTATGACACCAATCCGGGTGTTCGGCTCAAGGCCATCGAGGGTCTCGGGGCGTTCGTGAAGGACGATGTTCGCGTACGCGACGTAGTTCTGACAGCCCTGATGACCGACAACAACCAGGGCGTCCGCACACAGGCTCTGTTGCTGCTGGAGCCGGTCAAGGCCGACGGCACGGTTCGAGCCGCTCTGCAGCACCTGGCCGAGACGGATCAGAATCAGTACATCCGTTCGCAGGCACGAACGGTTCTGGCGCAGCTGCCAGAGATCGATTAAGACAGTTTCAAGTTTCGGGGTTTCAAGTTTCGAGTAAGATCTCGCGGAACCGAAAAACTCTGGAAACCTGAAACTCGAAACTCAGAGGAGCTTCGGCTCCATTATTGAGGAGGAAAAGCCAAGACTCAACGGGACCCGCTAGACCCACGAAGTTTTGCCAAACACGCCATGTTCAACAGAATTACAAAATTCGCCGGAATGCTCGTAACCGTAGCATTCCTGGCCTCGATCGCGCTTGCCCAGCAGGTGCGGGTATACCGGGACGGTGATTCATGGACTGAAGAGATGACGGGAAGCATGCCCGGCGCCAGGGATCTTCGAGTGAGGGTCGACTTCGGTTCGGTCCGCATTCAGGGTGGTTCACAGCAGGACATTACATACGTTATTCGTACTCGCTCTTACAGCTCCGACGAAAAAACAGCCCGCCGGGAATTCGAAAATTACAAAATTACCGCCAATGGCCGAGGCGACGTAGCCTCGATCGAAGGCGATTGGCAAGGTGGCAAGCATCATCTTTGCTCAGGTGAGTTGGTGATCAATGTTCCTCGCAACCTGAGTCTCGCCAAGATCGAAACCTCCGGCGGCGGCGTCACCGTGAATAGCATCGCCGGGCGTGTGGAAACGGAAAGCGGCGGCGGCAAGATTCATCTCGACGATATCGGAGGCTCGGTTACCGCGGAAACCGGCGGCGACAGCATCGAGATCGGCACCGTCAACGGCGACCTCAAGCTCGAGACCGGCGGCGGCAAGATTTCCATCAACGATGCCAAGGGGCGCGTGGAGGCCAGCACAGGTGGGGGCAACATACTTCTCGTCTCTGCGACGCAAGGCGCCACGCTGGAAGCCGGTGGTGGCAATATCGAAGTCAGGAAGTGCGGTGGACGCCTCAAGGTCTCGACAGGCGGCGGCAACATTGAACTCGGCGACATCTCGGGCCCCGTGGAACTTGAGACCGGCGGCGGCAGCATCCGGCTGGGTTCTGCGAAAGGCATTGTTCGGGCTCAGACCGGCGCTGGACGTATCGAGTTGAACGGCGTTCCCTCGGCACGCGCAGAAACCGGCGCCGGAGGGATCGTGGCCAGGTTCGTTTCTACGGGCGAACGCAACGATTCTTCGCTCGAAACATCCGCTGGCGACATCACCGTCTATCTCGCGGCCGATGTGGCACTCACTGTGCGCGCAAGCATCGACATGGCCAACGGCCACAAGATCACCTCGGACTTCAACGACATCCGCGTGGTCACCGAAGGTGGCGACTGGCCGGGGCCCAAGAGCTACACTGCCGAAGGCAAAGTGAACGGCGGTGGCCCCGTGCTGAAGGTTCGCACCACGACTGGAGACATCAAGTTTCTACGCGCCAGCCGCTAGGCGCGTAGAGTCGTTTTAAAAGAAAGCAAGCCCGACCGGGCAAGACAAAAAGCTGGAGGAACGTATGAGACACTCCATCCTGCTTTCCGCCGTTCTCTTACCGTTGCTGAGCGTGGGCACGTATTGCACACAGTGCCCCGCCGTCGAGCGTCCCGCCGGCCCGTATTCATTCAGCCTCGCCATGGACGCGGGTTTCGGCGCCGATGAAGAGAGCACCGGCGCCTACCTGGGCGTCGATATCTCCGACATCACCAGCGACCGCCTCGCCGCCCTCAAGCTGAAAGACGAGCGAGGGGTCGAGGTGACGATGGTCGATCAGGATGCTCCCGCCGGAAAGGCCGGGCTCAAGGAGCACGACGTAATCCTGAGCATGAACGGGACCGCCGTTGAGAGCGGCGCGCAGCTCCGGCGCATGATCCGCGAGACGCCTGCGGGCCGCACCGTCACCTTCGGCGTCAGCCGCGACGGGCAACCCCAGACCATCAAGGTGCAGTTAGCCGATCGCCACAAAACCGCCGCCTGGGGACCCAAGGTGAAAGACTTCAAGTTCGACATGCCCGACATGCCGAACATGGCCGACTTTGATTTCCCCGTCTCGGTAACTGTGGTTCATTCCGGAATGCGCAGCGGGTTGATGATTGAAAACATTACGCCGCAGCTAGGCGATTTCTTCGGAGTGAAGGACGGCAAGGGTGTGCTGATCCGCTCGGTCGAGAAGGGCAGCCGGGCCGAAAAGTCAGGCTTCCGCGCCGGCGACGTTATCGTTCGCGTCAACAACCAGCCGGTGCATGATACGAGCGACTTCAGCCACGCGTTGCATTCCACGGCCAAGGGAACAATCACGGTGGGGATCGTCCGCGAAAAGAAAGAGCAAACCCTGACCTTGCCCCTGCCCGAGCACAAAGATACGGGCGACTATTTCGAAGAGAGCCTCGACTCTACCGATCTCAATGCTCAGGTGCAGCATGAGCTGACCAGCACCCAGCAACTGGCGCAGCTCGAGCCGCAGATGCAATTCGCGATCCAGGAATCGCGGCGGGCCCTCGAGAGAGTGCGCCCCGAGATCGAGAAGGCCGAGCGCGCGGCTCGCGAAGAGATCGAGCGCGAGCGCCCGCAGATCGAGCGTGCGGTCCGCGAAGCACAACGGGAGGCCCAGGAAGCGCAACGAGAAGCCCAGCGTGAGATGTGTACGCAGGGAAGAGCCATGCGGGAACAGGGCCGCAAAATGCAGCAGGAATGGCAGAAGCAGCATCAGGAGATGATGAAGCAGAACCGCAAGATGATGGAGCGCCTGCGCCATGAGATGAAAGGTGACTGGATCCAGATCTAGCGGCGCCCGAGAATAATGCTGAGGGGACATACGGCCGGCTCAAGATACGCCGGCCGTTTTTTTCTTGCGTCAGAACGCTTAGGATCACTCACAGAACCACGTAGGGACGGGCCGCTCTCGGCTGTCCGGCGGAGCAAGGCCCGCAGGCGCTTCTAGTCGGCGCTCGCGTGCGCGGAAGCTCTATAGAATGTGGGGCCGAGCAGCACGCGGTTGCGTCCGCCCTGCTTCGCGGCGTATAGACCGGCATCGGCGGACTTCACTAGCTCGTCGCGCGACGTGCCGTGATCCGGGAAGGTGGCCACGCCCGCACTGATCGTGACCGGCCGCGGGACTCCGGGAAACTGCCAGCTCTCCACCAGCCGGCGCAGCTTTTCCGCGACAGCCAAGGCGTGCTGGGGATTCGTCTGCGAGAGAAGAATCGCGAATTCCTCGCCGCCATACCGGCAGACCACGTCGATCTTGCGCAATTGCTGATGGAAGATCGAGGACACTTGCCGGAGAACCTCATCGCCCAGCAGGTGTCCGAACTCGTCGTTAAGCCGCTTGAACTGATCGATGTCCACCATCAACACAGCCATGCCGCTCTGGAAACGGCGGGCGCGGTCCATTTCCTCGACGATTCGCAGTTCGAAGAAACGCCGGTTGAAGATGCCAGTGAGGCCATCGAGATATGCGAGTTGCTTGACGCGCTCCACGTAGTGCGCGTTTTGAATCGCGGTAGCGCAGATGTCGGCCACGGCTTCCAGGGATTCGATGTCCCCTTCGTGAAAGCACTCGGTCTTCTCGCTCTCGAGCATCAGAACGCCGAGCGTCTGGCCGAACGAAACAAGCGGGATGCACATGCGCGACTGGGTTTCCTGATAGAAGCCAATGTATTCGACGCTATCGCGCACGTCATTCTCGATGAGCGTTTTTCCGGCGGCGAGGGATCGTCCCCATAAGCCCGAGGTCACGGGCAGGCGCGCCTCTGAATCCGAACAGGCTGTAAAGCGTCCCTGGCTGGCGCGCAGAAGCAGGCCCTCGTCATCGCGCAGCAGCACCGAGACGTGGCCGACCTGGAAGGTCTGCTGTATGACGCTGCAAACCTTGATCAGCAGCGCTTCCTGGTCGAGCACGGCGGTGGTTTCGCGCGCAATCGCGTTTACGACTTCGAGCTGACGGGCGCGGTGCCTCTCGAGCGAGTACAAGCGGGCATTCTGCACGGCCATCGAGGCCTGCGTCGAGAACAGCGTCAGAAGGTCGACCGTGTCGCGATCGAAATGATTTGGATTCTCGCTCTGGCAATCGAGCACGCCGACTACTTCGTCCCGCACCATCAAGGGAATCGCCAGCTCCGACCGCGTGTTCTTCGCGGACGAAACGTATTGGGGATCGACCGAGACATCGGGAGCGTAGATCGGCTTCTTTTGGCGGGCTGCAGCGCCGCTGATTCCCTGGTGCAGAGGCAGTCTTAGCGATTCTGTCCCCGGATCCCAGCCGATCACGCAGCGTGGGTGAAGCTCTTGCTTCTCCTTGTCGAGCAGGAGGATGGCAACATTCTGCAGATGAAAATAGTCTCGAGCGATGACGAGAATGCGCTGCAGGACCTCGTCCAGCTCGAAGGTCGAGAGCACAGCCTGGCTCGCATCGTAGAGAATTGCGATCTTTTGCATGCAGCGGGACAGATTCTATCGTTTCCCCGTCACGTTACCGAGGTGCCAAAAGTAACCAGGCAAGAACACTTTCGTGGGTAACCGGTGCAGGTGTTGTTATGTGTTGAGGTGAATGAAAGGAAAGAGACTTAGACGTGCTGGCGCCACCAGGCGGCAGTGCGGATCAGGCCGTAGGCGACCAAGCAGAACCAGAAGTCAACGAGCAGGCCGAGATCGGGCTGAAAAAGTTTGTGGCGGGCGGCAGGGGGCAGCGACGGCATCAGGATGTAGTAAACGGCGTTCCCGAGGAGTACGGCCAGCAGCGACTGCAGGAAATTGGTCGTCACCGATATTTTAGACACCGTGCCGGACTCCTTTGGCATCGACGCAGAACGCGTGCACGGTGATTGCATCCAATCTCCCTGATACCATTCTGATGAATCTTCCTCGCATGCTGGAACTCTCCACCCCGGTGCAATACGTCAAGGGCATTGGTCCGCGGCTCGCGGAAATTCTGGGAGCCAAAGGAGTTTATACCGTTGGGGACCTCCTTCACTATCTTCCATTTCGTTATGAAGACCGACTGAATCCGCGCGGCATTGCCGAACTTCGCGCAGGCGAGATGGCCACGGTGATCGCCGAGGTGCGCACGTCGGGGCTGTTCCGAACGCGGCGCATGCCGATTTTCCAGATGACCGCCGGGCAAGGACGCAACCGTCTGAAGTGCCTGTGGTTCAACGGCGGGTATCTGCGCGATCGCTTCAAGCCCGGACAAATGGTCGCGCTCTACGGCAAGGTGGAGGCCGACCGCAGCGGCGAGTTGCAGATCATGCAGCCGCAGTTCGAGATCCTCGGCGATACGGGCGACGACGGAGGGACGGACGCGGCCGATCAGAAGCTGGCGGCTTCGCTGGAAGTTGGCCGGATCGTTCCGATTTACGAATCAGCCGGACAGGGTCGACTCACCGCGCGCTGGTTCCGGCGGATCATTCGCGCGGCGCTCGAGAACATGCCGTCTGACCTGCTCGATCCGATACCGGCCGCGGTGCGTGCGCGGATGGCGCTGATCTCGCCGCATGAGGCACTTTGGAAAGTGCACTGGCCCGATGCGGGCGAGAGCTTCACGGATTTGCAGTCCGCGCGGACCCCGGCGCACGTCCGTCTGATCTTCGAAGAACTGTTCTTCGTGGAGCTAGGCCTCGAACTCAAACGCCGCCAGATGAAGGCGCAAACGGGTATTTCTTTTCAGCCCAACGAACGCGTGCGCGAGGCAATCAAGAAGATCCTGCCCTTCCATCCGACCGGAGCGCAGAAGCGCGTGCTGAAAGAAATCGTCGCAGACATGGAGAAGCCTTCTCCCATGCGGCGTTTGCTCCAAGGGGATGTCGGATCGGGGAAGACGATCGTCGCGTTTGAAGCCGCGATCCTCGCCATCGAGAATGGGTACCAGGTCGCGCTCATGGCGCCCACGGAGATCCTGGCGCAACAGCATTACTTCTCAGCGCGACGAATTCTGGAAAATGCGGGCTACCGGATTGTTCTCCTTACAGGATCGTTGGAACAGGATCGCAAGCGCGACATCCGCTGGCATATTGCACAGGGGAACGCGCATCTCGTGATCGGTACGCATGCCTTGCTCGAGGAGACGGTCGAGTTCGCGAAGCTCGGCCTTGTGATCGTCGACGAGCAGCATCGCTTCGGCGTGATGCAGCGCCTCAAGCTGATGAAGAAGAGCATGGAAGAGGCGACCTCGGAGATTGAGAGTGCGAAGGGGAACGGGACGACAGGCGGGGTTTCCGCGACGGCCAGAAGGAATTCCGACGGCGAGATCCCGGAGCCTGATGTTCTCGTGATGACGGCGACGCCCATCCCGCGCACGCTGGCGCTCACACTCTACGGTGACCTTGACGTCAGCGTACTTGACGAGCTGCCGCCGGGACGCACGCCCATTGTGACGCGGCGGGTGTCGGACGAACGCTCCGCTGAGGTCTGGGACTTCGTGCGCAAGCAGATTGCGGCTGGGCATCAGGCGTACGTTGTTTACCCCGTGATTCAGGAGAACGAAGAGAACGAGCTCAAAGCTGCAATCAAGATGTACAAGGAACTCAGCAACAAAATTTTCCCCGACCTGAAGGTCGGCCTGCTGCACGGTAAGCTGGACAACGATCTGAAAGAGCACGTGATGCGGCTCTTCCAGCAAGGTGAACTGAACATTCTGGTGGCGACGACCGTGATCGAAGTCGGCGTCGACGTGCCGAACGCCACCGTGATGGTGATCGAGCATGCCGAGCGCTTCGGTCTCTCGCAGCTTCACCAACTACGCGGGCGGATCGGCCGCGGTGCGGCGAAGTCGTTCTGCATCCTGATGACGGGCGGCAAAGTCTCGGACGAGGGCGAACGCAGACTCGATACGATGGTCCGCACCAGCGATGGATTTCAGATCGCCGAAACCGACCTCGAACTGCGCGGCCCGGGCGAATTTTTCGGCACGAAGCAAGCCGGGATGCCGAGCTTCCTGGTCGCCAACCTGATCCGCGATCGCCAGATCCTCGAAGCCGCCAAGCGCGAGGCGGCAGCCGTCATGGCGGGGCCGAACTCAGAAATCTCGCAGGATGAAATCAACCGCGCCGTTCGTCATATGCGCGCCCGCTGGCAGCATACGTATGGGCTGGTCGAAGTCGGATAGAAACCATCTCATAAATAAACCAAGAAGTTTAGGCCAGTTTCCCTCAGGGGCTGAAGCCCTCATGCTCGTAGCCTGTGCGGCTCGGCTAAAGCCGAGCCCTTTCAAATCTGACTTATGAGATGGTTCTTCGGCTCTGACGGTTCTTAGGCTCTCGAGAAGTTGAGTCTTTACGTTGCCTGCCCAGACCTGGGACCTATAACCCGAGACCTAAGACCTACCACCCAAGACCTGACACCTGCCGTTACGCTAGCTTTTCCGCTTGCCTGATCCGCATCCGCTGTGAAAAAACATGAAGCCATCTTTGGAAAAAGGGTGGCCAACACATATGGCGCAGAGTGTGGCGGGCAGCATCGTCGTCGTCATCATCTGTATCGGAGCCGGAATAGCGTTTCTGTTTGCGATCCACCGCTATTGGAAACCGGCAACACGCAGCGCTCACAACGACGCCATCGGGCCCAACGTCAGCGTGATGGGAACCACCTACGCCGTGCTGATCGCATTCATGCTTTCTGGCGTGTGGACCGACATGCAGGCGGCGAGCTTGAACACCGAGCAGGAGGCAAACAGCCTCGTCAACATTTACCGGTTCGCCGAAGAGCTTCCACAGGAATCACGTGCCGTCGTCCAGAACCTGACGCACAAATATGCCGAGGTAATGGTCGCGGAGGAGTGGCCCGCCATGACGCATGAAGACTCCAGTCCGACCGGGCACATCCTCATAAGAGACCTGTGGCACGCCATGACCAGCGTGCAGCCTCACACAGCCACCGAGCAGCAGGTGATGGATCATTCCCTCTCAGAGCTGACGACTATGACCGAGCATCGGCGCATCCGCCTGTTGCAGAGCCGACAGAAGCTACCGGGGATTCTCTGGGCGGTCCTGATTGTGGGCGGTATCGTGACGGTGGGTTCTACCTGCCTGTTCGGAATCGAGAATTTCAAGCTGCATATCGTGCAGGTCTTCGAGATCAGCTTCCTCATCTCGCTGATGCTGGTATCGATTGCCGCCATCGACCGGCCATTCCAGGGCCAGGTGCACGTCCCGTCGGACGCCTTTCAGTACGCGATCGAAACCATGGACCACTCGAATGTGAATTAGGGCCAAACTGGAATCCATTTAGCCGGAGTTGAGCGGAAAACTGCATCTTTCTCCTGTCTATGGCATCATTGATGCATGCCTAAGGTCCACATTCCAACCCCTTTACGGCAATATGCCGGGAAGCAGGCGGCGGTGGAGGTGAAGGGGGAGTCGATCGCCGATGCCCTTTCGTCCCTGGTCAGCCAGCATCCCGACCTGCGCCGCCACCTCTATACCGACGACGGTAAGCTCCGCGCCTTCGTCAACGTTTACCTGAACGACGAGGACGTCCGTTACCTGCAGAAAGACGCCACCGCCGTGAAGGACGGTGATACCATTTCTATAGTGCCTTCTATCGCCGGGGGCCGGTAGCCGCAACGCATGCCAATGATCGCCGGATCAACAAAGCGAATGTCCCGCCCGAACGCCTGCTGCTGTTGTTGTCCGTCCTGTTGTTGTCGCTAGCCGACGCAGTTCCGAAGTTCTCAGCTTTGAAATTCCACAACCGAGGTACTGATGGCCACCACATTTGATGTCAAACCCGAAACCGCCACTCTCACCAACGACGAGATCCAGCGCTACTCGCGCCACCTGATCATGCCCGAGGTCGGCATGGAAGGTCAGCAGAAGCTGAAAGCCGCGCGGGTGCTGTGCGTGGGAACGGGAGGCCTCGGTTCTCCGCTGGCGCTTTATCTGACGGCGGCCGGCGTGGGAACTCTGGGGATCGTGGACTTCGACGTGGTGGACGTCACCAATCTTCAGCGGCAGATCATTCACTCGACGGCGGACGTGGGCCGGAAGAAGCTCGATTCCGCTGCCGAGAAACTCAAGGCGATCAATCCGTACATTAACATCCGTAAATTCGACACGCGTCTCTCCAGCGAGAACGCGCTGGAAATCTTCCGCGACTTCGACATCATCGCCGACGGCACCGATAACTTTCCGACGCGATACCTCGTGAACGATGCCTGCGTGTTGACCGGCAAGCCCAATGTCTACGGATCGATTTTTCGGTTTGAAGGCCAGGCCAGCGTCTTCGCGACGGAGGAAGGCCCGTGCTATCGCTGCCTGTATCCGGAGCCACCACCGCCGGGACTGGTTCCTTCCTGCGCGGAAGGCGGGGTTTTAGGAATTTTGCCCGGCCTCGTGGGGGTGATGCAGGCAACCGAAGTGATCAAGCTGATTCTCGGGGCGGGCGAACCTCTCGTCGGACGTTTGCTTTTGATCGACGCGCTGGGTATGAAGTTCCGCGAGCTCAAGTTGCGGAAGAATCCGGAGTGCCCCGCCTGCGGCACTCATCCCACCGTCACCAAACTGATCGACTACAATGAGTTCTGCGGAATCCGCGGAGAGGAAAAACCAACGGTGGAGACGGGAATCCCTGAAATGCAAGTCGAAGAGCTCAAGCGCCGCATGGATAAAGGCGACGATCTTTTCGTGCTCGATGTGCGCGAGCCTCACGAATACCAGATCTGCAACATTGGCGGCTATCTGATCCCGCTGGGCGATCTGCCCAAGCGAGTGAACGAACTCGACTCCAGCCGCGAGATCGTCGCGCACTGCCGCTCGGGCGTGCGCAGCGGAAAGGCCGTCGCCTTCCTGCAGCAGGCCGGATTCAAGAAGGTGCACAACCTGGCGGGTGGCATTCTGGCTTGGGCCGATAAGGTTGATCCGAAGATGCCGAAGTACTAGGCGTCAGATCCACTAACGGGCAAGGGCAAGGCAGGGGAGCATGTGGCTCCCCTTCTTGTTTGGATTCTTGTCCGATTTCAAACTAACTATTCTGATTGAACAAGTAACGTTCACGACCCCCGCAACAGTGACCAAAATCACTTTAAAAATCCCCACGATCCCTTCATAATTCTTCTGCCTCTTGCGCCACAGGAGCACTTCGTCATGCGTAGCTCCGTCCTCCGTAGTTTGAGTATTGTGTCGGCCTTCGTCTGTCTCTTCTCTTGTATCCAACCAAGCGCAGCACAACAGGCTCCTGGGCCCAACTCTGACCCGACTTATCAGCAGCTCCGAAACATCACGCTGAGTGGTGAAGCGATCGGCGTCAGCAACTTGACTCTGAAGCGGGACGCAGGCACCTTTCACCTGCGCTCCGGCACAGTTTGCTTTCTCGCGCCTGTGCAGGGAAAAGTAACTGGCGCGGTCTTCGTCGGCGATGGAACGCTGGTGCTTGATCCTCCGCTCAATGCCGAGCGGCGCAGTCTCAGGCTGCTGACGAAGGAATCCGAGTTCGTGGAATCGTTCAATAATATGGTGATGCGTTTCACCGACGACACTTACAACGAGCTCAAAAAGGCCGGTGCGGGTGCCGGCGGAGGCTGCGAAGCGAAGTTGCTTCAGGACAATCTGCAAACCGTCCGCAAGCAGCTGCGCTTCAATCTCACTGCGCGCATCTTGCAGGATGTCCTCAGCCCGCAACCCGACGGCCTGTTCGTCGCATTCATCCACGGCAAGCATTACAGCGACAAGATGGTCTACGCGGTAGATCCGCACGGTGTCCCGCAATTTGCCGAGGAAGTGTATCGCGATATTCCGATCGCTTTGCCGCTAGCCCCGGAAGAAGTCGCGCTAATGACGTATGAGGACAATAAGAACGGCTACTGGGCCGCATTCCATCTGGCCGCCGAATACAAGAACGGCCTGGCCACCGGCACGCAAAAGAACGGCTTCATGCACATCGAGCATCAGACGCTCGATACGACGATCGAGAAGAGCGGCAATCTCATCGGGAAGGCGACCACCACGATCGTTTCTCAAGTCGACGGCCTGCGGGTTGTGCCCTTCGATTTGTTCCATCGGCTTCGTGTGCAGACTGTGACCGCCGACGGCGGCGCTGCCCTTCCGTGTATTCAAGAAGACAAGAACGAGGACTACCAGTTTTCCGTGATTCTTCCCAAACCGCTGGCCCCGGGCGAGAAGATTACCCTCATCTCCACGTACAGTGGCAAAGAAGCCGTCGTCAATACCGGCGGAGACAACTACTTTCCCGTCGCGCGCGAAGACTGGTATCCGAACAATGCCTCTGGAGGCCTGGGCGAATACACCTCGTACGACCTGACTTTCCGCATTCCGAAGGGTATGCGGATGATCGCCACCGGAGACCTCGTCAAAGAGGGAAACGAGGGCGGGCAGAATGTCAGCGTATGGAAGAGCGAGGGCCCGCAGACGGTGGCCGGGTTCAACTTCGGACGCTTCAAAGTGCAAGAGGTGCAGATGACGAAGCCGGAGTACATGATTCAGTCGGCCGCCAATGAAGAGCCTCCGGATTGGGTGAACAGTCTGAAGCACGTGGCCGAAGGCGACGCAATGCCGACCTTGGGTGGATCGCACATGGGGGCCGAAGTCGCCTTGGGCAATATGAGCACGACACCGCTCATCAAGAAAGCGCTGGCCGAGGGCCAGCTGGCGATCGATCTCTACAGCAACTACTTCGGGCCGTCGTCGTTCAAGCGCGTGGCGATCACGCAGCAGACCAGTTGCAGCTTCGGACAATCGTGGCCCGAACTCGTTTACATCCCGATGTGCTATTTCTTCGACACGACCGTCCGCCACGGGCTGGGCATGGATTGGGGCGATCGCGGCTACTGGAAGATCGTCACACCACACGAAGTCGCTCACCAATGGTGGGGACACACCATCGGCTTCAATTCCTATCGCGACCAGTGGATGAGCGAGGGCTTCGCGGAGATGTCGGCGTCGCTCTATTTGCAGATGATCGAGAAGAATCCGCAGAAATTTCACGCGTTCTGGAAGGATGAGCACGACCTGCTGCTCGAAAAAGACCCACAGGGATTCCGCGGCATCGATGCCGGCCCTCTCACCATGGGATACCGGCTGAATAACACGAGAACGGGCGGTGGCGTCACCCGGCGATTGATCTATCCGAAAGGCGCCTATGTTCTTCACATGCTGCGAGAGATGATGAGCGACCGGCGGACGGGAGATCAGAATTTCAAGGACATGATGCAGGATTTCGTTAAGACCTATTCTGGCAGCGCTGCCAGCACCGAAGACTTCAAGGCCATGGTGGAGAAGCACATGACGGAAGACATGAAGTCGATCGGCGATGGCAACATGAATTGGTTCTTCGATGAATACGTCTATGGCACGGCGCTGCCGGCATATGCGCTCGACTATTCTTTCGAGAACAATGCAGACGGCGATGTCGTGCTGAACTTCAAAATCACCCAGTCCAACGTGGATGATCGGTTCCGGATGCTTGTTCCGATCTATCTTGAGTTAGCCGACGGCCGCACGGTCAACCTTGGTCGGGCCCGCATGATCGGCAACAAAACGGTGGAGGAGAAGGTACCGATCAAGGGCCTCAAGGACAAACCTCGACGCGCTTTATTGAATTACATGGACGACGTGCTTGCGTCGAACTGACCGGGCACGGTTTGGAGTCGCGGACTTGAAAGCGGCAACAACCTGCGACACACACTTATAGATTGCGAAAAGCCAGGGGAGCCTCTGGGCTCCCCTCATCACGAATCTACTTCCACTCAGTTCATTTCCACTTAACTGCGAACTACTTCGTCGCGTCGGCCTTGGCCGCTTCTTCACCAACGGCGAGCGCATACTTCTTTCCGCCAAAGCGCACTTCGCTGAGTGACTTGCTGCCATCAGCATTGTTCTTCACGACGGCGGCATCCGCGTTCGAAGCCGCGGTCAGATCAACCACGTGCGCAGGAACTTTGGTGACGACTTTCTTTCCCTGCATGATGCTCAGTTCGACGTTCGGGCCGTTGCCATCCCACTGCACTTTGTAGTCACCCGGCTTCAGCTGTTGTCCGTTCACGCTGATGGGTTCCTGTACTTGCAGAGACCCTTTGTTCGCCGCGAATGCACTCGTTGCCAGCAGCACAGCCAGCCCCAGGACAAGACTCTTCGTAACCTTCATAGACTCCTTCTCTCTCCCGAATCATCGTCGGGAATCGGTTCTGGGCGGCCCGGCTGCGTCCAGCTGCGAGGAATACTTGCGTTTCCTCAGAGTTGGCATACAATGCTGCCGTCGGGGTTCAAGACAAAAGGGCCAGGCCGCAAAACCTTGTTCTCTTGCACCGGGGATTGTTCTCATCTGGCCGCCAAACCGAGTTGAGGCAGTCCCCTGAACCCCGTAAACTTTTCTCTCCTGGAAACGTCAGCGATCTTCTCGCCTCATCCCCAAGGTTCGTTCCTTGATACGCTCGACCCTCGCAGAAAGTTCAATTTGATTTTCTGTTCCGGATCACAGCTTTGGACGGGGCCGGGTGCGCGAAGTTAGCACTCGAATTTCTTAACGGCAGATACAGACCGGCGGGAAATGTCTATGTCTAGAGCTTGGTGCTTCGACATGGCGGGAGCTTGCCTTTGGAGATTTGATTGCGTGAAAACAGTGATAATTTACACAGTATTTATGCAGATCGATCACATCCTGTCTGTAACACCTCCCTCCGTTTAAAGTATGCGCCATCTCAACAATGAACGAAGAAGGGCGTTCCCGGCGCCCTCAGGGGCTGAAGCCCGCATCTCTAGCTGCCCCGAGCGGCACGCCTGAAGGCGTGCCCTTTCAAAAGTTACTCTCTGATTGTCAGCACAACCTTCCCAAAATTTTTTCGCGCCAACAACAGCTCATAAGCTTCGCGCGCTTTGTCGAACGGAAGTACGTGGCCTACGACCGGATGTAATTTGCCTTCGCGCACCCACGCGGAAAGTTGATTCCAGGCCTGCGTCATCAAATCGCGCTTGCTCGAGAGGTAACTCAGCCACAGTCCCTGCACGCTTGCTGCTTTCGCGTACAACGCGCGCAGATCGAGTTGCGGATGTTTGCCCGTGGCCGTTCCGTACTGAATGACTTTTCCGAAATCGCGCAGGCATCGAATGCTCTTCGCGGTGTGCTCGCCACCGAGCATTTCGAAGACGGCATCGACGCCCTCGCCCTGCGTCATGTCTTTCACGGCTTCTTCGTAGTCGCGTTCCTTGTAGTTGATCGCATTCTGCAAGCCGAGCTTCTTCACGCGCGCGAGTTTGTCGTCCGAAGAAGAAGTTCCGTACATTTCCGCGCCGAGGATGTGGCCGATCTGCACGGCCGCCGTCCCCACACCGCCCGCAACCGCATGAATCAACACGCGGCGGCCGTTGCGCCCGGCGCCAGCTGCGCCGTTGAGAAAGCCGGCCTCCCAATAGCCGAAATACGCCGTGAAGTAATTCACCGGGAAGGCCGCGGCCTGTTCGAAGTTCCAGTCCTCGGGAATGGTCCACAACAAGGCCGAGCGGGCCACTGTTTTCTCTCCGAAAGCCGCCCATTGGGTGTAGCCCATTACCCGGCGGCCCGTCGCATCTTCGACGCCGGCGAATTCCCGGCCGGCGACCAGCGGGGGCTTGGGAGTTCCGGGATAGCCACCGTGCGCAGTCATGATGTCGGCAAAGTTCAACCCGACCGCCTCGACGCGCACCAGCGTCTGGCCGGGTTCCGCCACCGGGTCGGGGACGTCACGAACTTCCAACACTTCGGGCCCGCCTAAGCGAGTGATCACGATCGCCTTCATGAGTGGAAGTCTATCAAGGATGGGTTCGCGGGTAGCCAACTGGCCGAGAAGTTTTTCTCCGCGCCCGACTCGGGAACGGCGTTGCCGGAAACTCGAAAGTGCCGTGTCGGCGGGTCTGTTTCGCTTTTTCCACACGGTATATACTGGGGCGGTTACTACTTGGTGCGTAGCCGGAGCGAGCCATCGCTCGAACCGGCGCGGAGCGACGTTCATCTTCCATTTATAGCTCCGCTTTCGAGATCGTTGGCTTTCGTTGTAGCCAACGCGGAAAGCGCAGGCCGGTAAGGGGCCTTTCCGGGGAGGTCCATACTCGTGGACTTGGTTCTGGTACGTGTCTTATTTGTTCTCATCGTTGCTGTTGCTTGTTACGTCATTCAGCCCTTTGGCCGCAGTGCCCAGTTCGACGGAGCCTTAGGAGTACTAATCGGCCTCGCTGTCATTCTGTTCGAGTGGCGTCTGCGCCTGGTCAGTCTCAAGCGGTTGATCGGCGCGGCCATCGGCAGCATATTGGGAATTGTCGGCGCCTACCTCTTCGCGCTCGTCATCCGCAGCAGCGTCCCCGAGGGTCACACCCAGAGCTTTCTGCAGATCATGGTGATGCTGCTCATGGCCTATGTGGGCCTGATCGTCGGCGCCAATAAAGGCGACCTGCTGAACCTGGCGGCGCTGGGAGGGATCTTCGGCGGCGAGAAGCAGTCGAAGAAGAGCTACAAGATCCTCGACACCAGCGTGATTATCGACGGCCGCATCGCCGACATCGCCGAAACCGGCTTCCTCGACGGTGTCATTGTGACGCCGCAGTTCGTGTTGCGTGAGCTGCAACTGGTCGCCGACTCGGCCGATTCGCTCAAGCGCAACCGCGGGCGTCGCGGCCTCGATATCTTGCAGCGCCTGCAGAAGGTGGCGTCGCTGAACATTCAGATCGTCGAAGACGATTTCCCGAGCGTCCGCGAAGTCGACCTCAAGCTGATCGAGCTGGCCAAGCTGTACGAAGGGAAGATCATCACCAACGACTTCAACCTGAACAAAGTCGCCCAATTGCAGGGCGTGGAAGTCCTGAACATCAACGAACTCGCCAACTCGCTGAAGCCGATCGTGCTGCCCGGCGAGACCATGCGCGTGTTCATCCTGAAGGAAGGCAAGGAATACAACCAGGGCGTCGCCTATCTCGACGACGGGACGATGGTGGTGGTCGACAACGCGCGCAAGATGATCGGCAAGACAATCGACATCTCGGTCACCTCGGTTCTGCAAACCACCGCGGGCAAGATGATCTTTGGCAAGTGGGACGAGCGCGCCGCGGCGGCTCGGTCGGATGCGTCGCGCTCTGTCAGCACAGCGTCTTCTCCGTCGAACCCTGCCAATCCGGCGCCGAACGGCGTCGAGGTCAAGAAGCCACAGACGGTCCCGGCAGAACGCGCCGCGGAGTAAGCGGGAAAGACTCCATCCAACAAGGCGGGAGCGCAAAGCTCCCCCGTTTCATCCAGACGTTCGCCTGACTGGCGCGGTGGCTATTCGTTGACGGAGCAGACGTGCCCGTCCCTGTGTCGTCTGAATTTTCTGATGTTTTGATTTCCGAACCGCGACAGGTGTTAGGCCGCGATGGCTGCCGATCTTTCGGCAACGCTTAAAATGTCATTAGCTGATAACTTTGCATTTAAACGCGATATGACGCATCGCAAGAAGACGAAATAACCCGAACCATTACCGCGCACGAGGAGCGCGCTCCATGGTCTCAGAAACAGCGGCAATGGCCATTCCAGCTAATGTTGCTTCGGCGTGTTTCAATCACTTACGAGCCGGAACGAACTTTCAATTACTTAGCTTGGAGAGAATCAAGTTGAGACACGCTGGAACGCCGGTCGAACGGGCGGAACAGCATCTTGAGAATTTCGGGAACGTTACTGAGCCGCGCTGATCGAACTGACCGTGAGTACGTGCCCGTCGAGCATTCCGATGACCTGCACGCGTTCCCCTGCAACCTTGTCGAGTTCAGTGGTATTGCCATCGAGGCGGTACACGCCCTCGCCGCCCACCAGCACATAACTCGAACCCCGTTCGACGCACTCGCGCGCGCATTCGGCCGCGCTCTTGCCCGCGGCCGTGTGCCGGGCGTGGCACGAAGAGTCGGTCACGACGCCATTGAACGCTCTTTGCTGGGGCACGGCATCCTGCTTCGCCTGGGGCTGCGCTTCAGGGTCCTGGTGAGAAGCAAATGCGATCGCCGCGCTTGCCGAGATGACCGCCAGCGCCAAGGCGAACACGCACGCGATAATCGTGCAAAGTGCAACCAGGTTGAGCCAGAAACGGTTGTGCAACATCGAGGGTCTCCTGAGAGTCCGTTTGGGTCGGCTCTTCGTTGTGGACGGGGCGCTACCTGTTGCGTGGCAACTTGGGGGCCAACAACATGGGCGTCCGCGAGCGCCTAAGTGGCTGATTCTGTTAGGTAACCTTGACCCCGGGTTTCGGGCGGACGCCGACCATCCGGCAAGATTTTCTTGGTTTCAGCAACATTCGCCCGAGCGGAGGCGCTGAATGCGAGGGATATCAGGAGTGTTCGAAAGCGAACTAAGGGATTTGGGAACTTGGGAAAAATGGCTGACGGGGCCGGCCGTTTCTAGACCCGGGCGGCAGTGGCTTCGGCCTGCTCGTGCGCGTGATAACTGGACCGCACCAGCGGACCGGATTCCACGTGACGGAACCCAAAGCGAAGAGCTTCGTCTTTCATGAAGTGAAATTCTTCCGGCGTATAAAAGCGGGCGATCGGCAGGTGGTCTTTCGACGGGCGGAGATACTGGCCAACGGTTAGAAGATCGACGCCGCGCTGTGCAAGATCGCGGAAGACGTCGATCAGCTCTTCCATCGATTCGCCGAGGCCCACCATCACTCCGCTTTTGGTGACCGTTCCGGGCGAAATTTTCTTTGCGTTCTCGAGAAGATCGAGTGTGCGTTGATAACGCGCGCCTGAGCGCACGGCGCGATAAAGGCGCGGCACGGTTTCCGTATTGTGATTGAGGACGTCAGGCTGGGCGTCAAGCACGATGCGCAGCGGCTCTTCCAGGCCCTGGAAATCGGGTATCAGGACTTCTACGCGGCAGTCGGGAATGAGCTTGCGAATTTCGCGGATTGTCTCCGCGAAGATTTTTGCGCCGCCGACGTTGTCGTCGTCGCGATTTACGCTGGTGACGACCGCGTGTTTCAGGCCCAGAGTGGCGACGGCTTCGGCGACTCGCTGCGGTTCATCCCAGTCGATCGCCTCGGGCTTGCCCTTCGGGACCGCGCAAAAGCCGCAGCGGCGGGTACAGATATCGCCGAGCAGCATGAAGGTCGCGGTCTTGTGATTCCAGCACTCGCCGATGTTGGGACACTGGGCCGATTCGCACACCGTGTGCAGGCCAAGGCCGCGGGCCAGCTTCTTGAGATTGTGGAAGTTGTCTCCCACCGGCGCCTTGGCCCGCAGCCACTGGGGTTTGGGCTGGCGGACAGGCGGGCCGATCTCAATCTGGACGAGTTGGGAGGTTCCAGCCATCGAACTATTGATTTTACATGGGTCCGGCGGAGTTCGTCGAAGGTCGGGGGCGGGTTACCCGCGCTTGAGCGGCACACAAACCGAGTCGAACCAGCGGCTTATAAAGACCTGGGCATGCGCTTCGCCGCAGAAGTGCCGGGCCGCGGGACTATTCGCCGCTTCAAGATCCCACTTCAACACTGAGAGGCGCGTGTCGCCGCACTCGATGATGAACCAGTGCATGGGAGTCGCGGTCATAGTTCCGCAGATTTCGCACTTGAACTCTCGCAAGGTAGCCATGAGGAATCAGCTTTCTTGTATGACGTGAGATACCTGTCCACTCTCTCAAAAAGTTGCTTCCGAGCGCAAACGAGGACCACGATCGGACAAGGGTGGACTTTGCCAAAGGAGATGGCCAGGCAGAAGTGGTCACGCTCGTCACTCGCCCCGCGCAAATCGGAATGGGGCATTCCTCCGAGTGGCGCCGTAGTTACCTTGGCGGGTTGCGCGTTCTGGTATCCTCGCTCATTCTTGAATCGCTGTTCGATGTGCCGCTTGGGGGTCGAACAGGCCGGATGCCATCATCGAAAAAAGACTCCGCCCAGCAGGAACTGCTCTCGATCCTGCAGACAGCCAGCAATCGACTGGAATACCTCACGCCGAACGATTGGACTCTGATCGTGGATCGCACGAAGCGCACTCCGTTCCGAAAAGGCGATGTGCTGATCCAGCAAGGAAAGCAGATGAAGACGGTGTATGTGCTGGTGCGGGGAAGGGCGAAGATCGAGTCTTCGAAGGCGGTGATTGCGCACATTGGTCCCGGCCAGGTGTGCGGCGAGATGGCGTTTTTGGAGAATGGAGCGGCCAGCGCCACCGTTACCGCAGAAGATGACGGGGAAGCGTGCGCGATCGAATGGAAAGCGCTGTCGGATCTGTTCGAACTGTTTCCTCACCTCGGGTCGCGATTCTACCGATCGCTGGCGGTGAACTTGTCGCGGCGGCTGCGCGAGCAGATTACGACGAAGACGATTGCTCCGCAGAGCTAGTGAGTTTGACGAACCGGCGGTGGAATTGATTTGTCCACTTGCGATCCCTAGACTGAAGTGAACAAATTCCGAAAACCGGCAACTCTCCCGAAAGACCACTCGGCAGGGAGAAACCCGCCGTCATCGTCTTGCTATGACTTGTTTTGCTGTTATGACTCGTTTCCGTCGCATCCCGAGCTTCTGTTTTCTGAGCATTTTCTGTTGGGGGGCGCCGGCCCTGTTTGCGGCCAACACCTCCTGGCAGCAGGCCCGCATCGTGGAGGTGCGGACGGTCACGAACGACCGCACGACGGCGTGGGTGGTCAACACGCCGGTTGTCGATGAAGAGAAGATTTGCGAGATCACGATTCATTTCGGGACAAGAATCGTCCGGGCGACCTATGTGCTCGGCAAGACACAAGCCGCGCCGCCCGCCGAGTGGATCAAGCATGCTCCCGTACGGGCACAGCTGGTCGGCGACACGTTGTTCCTGAAGGCGCTGACGGGCGAGCAGTACCGGCTGCGGGTCGAGTCGAATAAGCCGGGTCCGGCGACGGATCCCTGGACCGCCGACGAGTTGGAAGCCGAGAAGAGCGCGAACGCCGAAGAAAAAGAGCAGACGAAGTCACTGGTTGGCTCGCATGAGCCTCAGAGTCCTGCGAAATCGGATCCGGCAGCGGCTAGTGCCCCCGCGACTACGCCGGCCACCGCTGCCCCTACGTCCCAAGAAGCGGCGCCTGCTGAATCGCAGGCTCCGGCGGCAGCCGATCCCACGACAGGGACGGTTTCCATCAGCTCGACGCCTTACCTCGCCGACCTCTACGTGGATGGCGAGAACATGGGATATACGCCCGCGAAGCTAAAGCTGGTTCCCGGAAAACATACGTTCCGCTGCGAGAAGCAGGGCTATAAGCCGTGGACCAAGGAGATCACGCTTACCACGGGCTCGGAGCTGACGCTTGATGCGACGCTGGAGAGGCGGTAGGGGACATCGTTCCCATCAGGAACGAAGGAATACTGGATGACCGGCCTTTATTTCAGACGGGGCGCTACGAAGGGGTCTGAGTGCTGATTACGATCCTCCTGCTTGCCCTTTGCGTCCTCGCGATGCTGGCACCCGTCTTTGTCGATGCGCACCACTGGTGGCCACGGAAATCTCCGAAAAAGGGTTAATAAGTATCTTTAACTTGTTTTGTCCTTGAGCCTCGGCTACTGCGGGCACTTCATCCGCGAGAGAAAAAAGGGCGGGCACCGCCCGCCCTGCAGGCCATTTCCGCGCCAGCAGCTTACGGGCAGTAAGTTGCCGGTGTCATGATCGAGGTTGGATCCGGGAATGTGTACCAGCCATTCTCGGCGGAAGAGGGCACTTCGTCCGTGAACCACTGGTAAAGCACCAACTGCTGCAGGTGATAGGACACACCGTTAATTGGGACCACAACTGCGGGGAAGTCGTCAAAGGTCGGTCCGTTCCCCTGGGGATCACCCACCTCGAGCAAATTGTTTCCGGAGCAAACTGTGCGCGGATCGGTGGCCGGTGGGTACATCCACACCGGAACGACATTGGTGATGTAAGGATCGTTCATCCATTCCAGGTTTTCGTGGTTAAAGGTACTGACGTCGGCAAAGATCGGTTCTACCAACGCCGGGTCGAGCCAGCTGGTGTAGATATAGGTGTCTAGCGAGACGCTATTGTCAGCGTTGGTGACGGAAAAAGCGCTGTGGTACCCGAGCGCCTGGGCGATGACGTTGCCGGTGACGAAGACAGGAACCTCATCGGGGGCGAAACCATCGGCCTGAATGATGGACTGCGCCAGCGCATCGATGAAGTCGATCAGAACATTGCCGACGAGGTCGTTGCCGATCTGGATCAAAGGCGCGAAAGGATCGGCCGTGTCAGGGAACACTTCGACGGTAATCGGCGCCAAGATGCGCGGCGGCGCCATTCGGACGCTCCAATGCCTGTCTTCATCCATCTTGTTCCAGAATGCAGCGCGCTGCATCATCTGCCCAAACTGACCGTATCCGTTCACGAAGTTCGCGTCACGATACATGGGAGAGTGAACGAGGTTGTTCACGGCGGGACCAGGATCAAAATCAACGTTGATGTCGCCGTTCGGTCCAAAACCGAAGAACTGCATGTGCAGAGGAACCACGACGGAGCGAAACGCCGCCTTGCGTCCCGATTTCGGCGGGTAGCCGAGCATGGTAAAGGGATACGTCACTCCGTTTACCGTAAACGACGAAGAAAAGTGTGGGAAAGTTCGGAAACGTGGATCGCTGCTTTGCGCGTTGTCTCTGCTAATTCCACCACGGGTTTTGTATCCCGCACTCTGCAGGAATTTATGAAAGGTCGCGCGATCCATCTTTACAATCCCTTTGGCGGAGGCCTTTGGTCGGGCATTCTGGGCGCTCATCGTCTGCGGCGCAAAGAGGACGATCGCGGTCATTCCGATGGCCAATGAAGCCAAGGCGTGAATCGAAAACAGCCGGAGGACGGCCGTCAAATGCTGCTGAATCTTTCGTGGCATAGCTCTCTCCAGTCGGCATTTTGTAGTGCAAGTTTGTCCGAGCTCAATCGGAGACACACAATCTGATTGGTTAGAAATGGGCCGGAACGGGTTCTTCAGTGCAACGTCAGAAACCAGGAGTAACGGGCCGTGGGGGCCGAAGGTGGCGCGTTGTGCGCGTGGAACGCTATCACCATCAGTTAGCCTGGTCAAGCAGAAGGATGGGCGAGGTTTCCTCACGCTGGGTACAACATCGGCATTGGTGATTGGAAGATCACCACACCACTCATCACCACACCACTCATTGACCTTGAGGCTCGGATGAGACCGAGCGTTTCTCGGTCTGGCGCGCTCTGTGCTGGCAAAGATCTGAAGGGATGGATGCGAGGGGCTTACCGCGTCACGAGGTTGGCGGTCTGCTCGCCGTCTTTGCCTTTACAGTCGCACGTGGTTTCTACATGCGAGATATGACACCAGAAGCTGTCGAGCGGACTGGAAGGGGGCGGCGTCACCGGCGTGGGCTTGGCAGGAACAGGCTCGGGCGTCGTCAGGCCGGCGTTGATCACCACGCGCTTTCTTGGGGGCGCGGCGGATCGCGCGATCGCGCCTGAGGGCTTGCGGGGCGTGCCTGCGAGTGGTGCGGGTGGTTTGATGGCAGCGGATGCGACGTTTGACGATGGCACTGCGGCGTGTTGCGGGTGTTGCGGCTGGGATTGACGGGCCTCGGACTGGCGACGTTCGGGAGCCTGGAACTGATGAGATTCGGGCTGGCGAGCTTCGGCCGTTTCGGACCGACGAGCTTCGGGTTGACGGACTTCCGGTTGACGGACGTCGGGTTTGCGAACCGCCGGGTGCGTCACCGCGGCTCGCTGAGATGGTTTCCAGTGCGCCCGGATGGGCTTCCACAGGACATACACGAAAACCAGTTCGACGATGATGATGGCAATCCAGAACAGACGCTTCCCTGGCACAGCCATTCTCCTGCGGGGAAGGCAGCATTGACGTACAGAAAACATCGGCAGGTTCATCGGAAACAGGAAGAAAAAGATCAGTCCGCGTGCTTCGCAGCCTGATCTTCGCCCTATGCACAGCTCGTTAACGACGTGACGGGCGATCTGTTTCTCGCGGGAGCCGGTGGTGCTGACTCCCGGAATTCTGTCCGGGCGCGCGATGAAAGCAAAAAAATTGAGCCTTCGGCTTCCTCCCCCGAAGAACCTTGGGCCAGTCTCGGCTACTACTGAAGCCGACGAAGCGTTCGATCAGCGGCGCGCGAACGGAGGTTAAGTCAGCCGCTGCACCTTCACAATGGCGCAAAAGTGCCAGAGAGATAGCGCGAAGGGGTAGGAGCGGCGGGAAAGCGAAAGACGAATACACGGCATGCATGTTAGCCAGGGATTGAGGTCTGGAATCGTCCGCAATGGTCTGCGAAGCGTGATACGATCACCATCCTGAAAAGCTGACAGGAGGCCGAGAATGTCGACTTTGGGCTCTACGCAAGCGCCTCTGGAAGCGGTGGCTGCGTCTGCTCCGGTTGTTTCTGGCCGGAGCGAGCCGCGGCGTACTCTGTTGGTCCGGGTAACGCACTGGATCACTACCCTGTGCTTTGTGGCGCTGCTGGTCAGCGGCGCGGAAATTGTGGTCTCGCATCCGCGCTTCTACTGGGGTGAGACTGGCACCATCCTGACCACGCCGCTGTTCAAGATACCGATCCCTTCTTCAAGAGCGCTGGTGCCGAGCGGCTACGGGTACGTGATGCCGGATCAGAATGGCTGGAGCCGGGCCCTTCACTTTCAGAGCGCGTGGATTGTAGTGCTCACAGGGTTGCTGTACGTGATCTTCGGATTCGTGAGCGGACATTTCCGGCGGGAGTTGGTTCCGGCAAGAGCCGACCTGTCGTGGCGCGGCATCCGGAGCGTGATCGCGCATCACCTGGGCTTCGAACGTGGGGGTAACGGCGACGCGTGGTCGTATAACGTCCTGCAGCGGCTGAGTTATTTGTTCGTGATCTTCGTGCTGTTTCCACTCGTCATCTGGACTGGGCTGGCGCTGTCGCCTGCGTTTGATTCGGCGTTTCCGGCGACAGTCAACCTGCTGGGCGGCCGGCAATCTGCGCGGACACTGCACTTTTTCATCACGATCGCACTGGTGGTCTTCCTACTCGTGCACGTCGTGTTGGTGTGGCGTGCCGGCTTTGTGAACCGCATGCGAGCGATGATCACGGGCCGCGCAGGCCAACCTACGGAGCGCATATGACGGACATTTCACGACGAAAACTGATCACGACCGGACTCGCCGCTGCGGCAGGCGTCTCGGGCCTGGGCGTGGCCGCGCATCTGGCACAGAAATATGGATTGGTCCCGCCCGATCACGGCGGGCTTTACGGGCTGGGCGAAACGCTCACGTACGCTTCGCAGCGGCTGCTGACACGGCATTCGCTGGCGCGAGAATTTTCGCGGAGCCAGATCTCGGCGCGTCCGCTGGCGAACGAACTCGCGCCCTTCAAAGATGCGTTCAAGCGCTTCCAGGCGGAAAACTTTGTGGACTGGCGGCTGACGGTGGACGGGTTGGTCGACCGGCCGGCGGCATTTTCGGTGGACCAGTTGAGGAGTTATCCGGGGGCGAATCAGATCACGGAAGTAGTCTGCGAAGAGGGATGGTCGTACGTTGCCGAGTGGCATGGCGTGCCTCTCTCGCACGTGTTGGGTCTGGTCGGCACGCAGCCACACGCGAAGTATGTCGTCTATTTCTCGATCGAACCCGACTGGTGGGAGAGCATGGACATGGCGGACGCCATGCATCCGCAGACGTTTCTCACATATGGGATGAACGGCGGGGATCTGCCGGTGGGCTTTGGCGGGCCGCTGCGCATGCGGGTGCCGCGCCAGCTTGGCTACAAGAGCGTGAAATTCATCACACATCTGACCGTCACCGACAATCTGAAAAAGTTCGGCAAGGGACTGGGCTCCGCGTCGCCGGAAGGCGGCTACGCCTGGTACGCGGGCATCTGACGAAACGGTTCCGGCGTCGGGTGGCGGTTCGACGGGAAAGGCAGGTCGACAGGATCAGGTGGATGAAGCACCGGTCGAGCGCGAAAACGAAACGTCCCAGATTCTCTAAGCGGAATCTTGGGACGCTCGTCCGGACAGTCCTTCCCCGATCTGTCCGACAGCGGAGTGTGGCGGCGCAAATTGCGCCTCTAATAGCCAACTTCGCCTTGCGTCATCTTGATGGTGTTTGCTTCGAAAGAAAATAGCCCGGATGTGGAGAGAGCTTGGCACCGACGGGCTACACGATGCGCAGAGTCTCGCTGCTGACCCGGAATATGTGCCGAGTTCCAGGTTGCGGTTCGTCATCCAGCATTACCGATAGGTGTCCGGGCATGGAAGGCTGCCGCTGGCTTTCCCATTCTCCAAATGATTAATCAGTGAGGTCTTGACGAGGTTTCCATTGCGAAAGTGTGTCCACTGCCACAAGCCAAATCCGTTCGCGAGGTAAAACTGTTCTTCATCTGCGCAGTTCGCAAAATTGCGATCGCAGTTATAACGATAGTGAAGCACGCGAGTCCAACGCTGGCCGATGTCGCCACCGATATCCATCATTGCTGGCGCATCCAGCGTGTTAACAGCAGTCCCGAGATGGCTTGATTTATAGGCCTTGCACGACGCGTAGTAATTGAACTTCGTATCGGCAACCTTGATTTCCGCGCCTGGCTTGCCTTCGGGCACACAGCGCTCGGCGATTGGCAAGTCGGTTACGAAGCGCTTGAAACTGCTGTTGTCGGTCCAGGTAAGTTCGGTCGCCCGCATATAGACCCGGTCACGATCGAATGTTTTCACGTCGAAGCCGTATCCGGCGGGGCTCTTGAGCCAGAACCAGTATCCTTTCTCCGCAAAATCCTCGTCGGGAAACACCTCGGTATAGATCGAGTTCGCCGATCCACGCATAAACTGGGAAGACCGCATCGCCTTGGCCATCGCGAAATACTTCATCACATCAGCCGTACCGGCGGGGCACGAGAACACTGCGGCATCCTGCGCCGAAAGAACGCTCGAAGCGGTAAGGATCGCCAGCAGGGCGAATAACGCGACGACTTTCATGGCTTTGCACTGGCCCGGGAATCCGGAAAAGTTAGATGCGGCCAGGGACGTGCCTGAATTCTTTTTCCGAATACCGGCAGCATTGAGCGGCTGGGCTTGAGCGGGCAAGGAATTTCTACCCCCTGAGCCCTATTCCTTGCTGAACGTTTTAGGAGGTGATGCTTCCGGCTTGGGTTGTTCCTCGCACACATGACGGTCGAATTGCGTGCGAAGGCTTTCCTGAGCGGCCGTTACCTGCCGTAGTTCGTTGAGCGAGGCCTTGAATTCCCGTCCGCAGGCCGTGCAGACGGCGATGACTGGGACCATGCCCATCCACTTGGTGACCCGGATGTTGCGCTTGACCATGCTGGCTCGTTCGAGAGGGGAGTATGGCACAGAATTTAGGGCGTGGGTAAGAGGAGTCACTTACGATCGCCGGTTTGTGACAGCGAATTCTCTACACTCGGGAGTTTCGCAGGAAAGCTCATTGTAGTTAACTGTTGATCAATCACCGCAGTTGTAAACCTGGCGGACGGAGGCTGATTGTGCGCTGTAATCTGGCGATACGAGGTGATATGCGGCAAGGCCTGGCGATTGTTTGTCAAAGTTTTATTCTTGCTCTCCGGATGAGCTGCACGGCGGCTCCGCAGGCGAGCCCCGACTGGACCGAGCCGTTCCCACCGTTCCGCATCGCGGGCAACTTGTACTACGTGGGCAGCAAGGGATTGGCGAACTACCTGATCACGACGCCGCAGGGAAATATCCTGATCAACAGTGATCTTGAAGCGAATGTGCCGATGATCCAGACAAGTATCGAGAAGCTCGGATTCAAATTCAGCGATACGAAAGTTCTGCTCATCAGTCATGCACACTGGGACCACGATGCGGGCAGCGCGAAGATCAAGCAGATGACCGGCGCACGCTACATGGTCATGGACGCCGACGTCCCGGTGGTTGAATCGGGAGGCAAGGCCGATTTTCAGTACGGGCAGCACACTGAGTTTCTTTATCCGGCAACCAAGGTTGATCGCGTGTTGCACGATGGGGACGAGGTACGACTCGGGGATACGGTGCTCGTAGCCCACCTTACTCCGGGACATACGAAGGGCTGCACCACGTGGACCATGAAGGTGCGCGAGGGCGGCAAGACTTACGATGTTGTGATCGTGGGCAGTCCCAACGTCAATCCCGGGTACAGGCTCGTTCACAACCAGGAGTATCCGCAGATTGCCGAAGACTACGAGCGCATGTGGCGTGTATTGAAGTCGCTGCCTTGCGACATTTTTCTCGGCGCCCACGGGGGCTACTTTGGGATGGAAGAAAAATATCCGCTGCTGAAAGATGGCAGGGCGAATACTTTCATTGACCCAGAGGGCTACAAGAAGTTCGTGGCGGAAAAAGAGCAAGAGTTCCGCACCGAGTTAGCTAAACAGCAAGGTGAGGACCATAAGCCTTCGGCAAAGTGAGGAGGGTATTCGCTTACATGGGGTTCTCAAAGTACAGTGGGCATCTGGGAAAGAAAACCTTCATGAAGTGGCCGAAATGGCACCGAAGCTGGATTGTCTTTTGGGTTTTGTTCTTAGGCTCACTTGCGCTGGGCAAGCGCTACCCATGGCTGGACGCGGTCTGGTATTGGGCGTGGATGTTCTTTCTTCTCGTCGTAGGTCTCTATGCGGTCACGCAGATATTTAGAAATCGACACGAAACCGGAGGGTTCGTAGGGTATCGAGGCGTGCCCCGCTGGGTGGTAACGCTTTTCGGAGGCGAAGTGGACCCATCCGCAAAGCCTCCCAAGAAGCAATAGACGCTGGTGTGGAGCGATGGACGTTTACGTGGACACCTGTCGCTCAGTCGTCCGATCGCTCACTTCTTGTGCGCGGGAGCGGCCGAAGCCGTTTCGTGTTCGCCGTTGTACGCCTTCCAGGCTCCGTCGATGATGTACGCATGAATCGCGTCCGCCTGCTTGGTCGTCATGCGCAGGTGCGGGAAGGCGAACTTGGGCGGATCGGCGAATCCCGGCATGCCTTTATCCCAATGCGTGCCCGCCAGCACGATGCTGTACCACTGCGCGTGCACGTCGGGCGGCGCGTAGCGTAAATCAGGGATCGCGCCGTTGAGCACCCAGGCGCCACTGCCGTCGAGTCCGGGAGAGTGACAGCCGTCGCAGTAGAACGTCTTGTAGAGTTTCGCGCCCTCCGCGATCGTGGCGGCGTCGGCTTTTTGCACGGGAGGCTTCGGCACGGGCGGAACGATGTCGGGCGGAGCAGGAAACGGAACGCCGCCACCGAGTTTGAATGCCAGGATGCGCGACGGGCCGCGCTTTGACCGCGGAGTCGCCATCGTCCACGCCGGAGCGAACAGGCGCGAGCCAGAGCCCCAGCCGACCGGCAACAGCACGTACTGCTCACCGCTCACGTAATACGTCACGGGAATCGACTCGATCGCCGAGCCGGTATCAATCGACCATACTTTCTTCCCGGTATCGGCGGTGTATGCCGTAAATTCGCCGTTGCCTTGACCCTGAAATACGAGATTGCCCGCGGTGGAGAGCACGCCGCCGTTGGTCGAGATTTCCTCTTCCACAGACCAGCGCGCGGTCTGGTTCACCGGATCCCACGCAACGAGGCGCCCTTCGGTTTGCTTCATCGACTCGCCGGTCTCGACACTGGCGTTCGAATTTGGCTTACGGTCGGTAGCCGGAATATAGACCAGTCCGGTGCCCGCGTTGTAGCTCATCGGCCACCAGTTGTGAACGGTCCACTGCTTGCCACCACCCTGCGATGCGGGCACTTCGGCAGCCTTTCCCGTGCTCAGATCGACCGACGTGGCCCAATTCACCTTGACGATGGGCTTGGCGGAGAGCAACTTGCCGGTGCTTGCGTCGAGAATGTAGAAGAAGCCATTCTTCGGAACGGTCATCGCCACGTGGCGCTTCTCGCCATCGAGCGTGAGGTCGGCCATGAGGATGTGATTGTTCTCGGTTTGTAATCCGGGCGAGCTAGTCTGGTAGTGCCAGACGTACTCGCCGGTGTCGGCTTTCACGGCGACGATGCATCCCGCAAAGAGCTTGTCGCCCTGGGCACGCAGCGCAGCCAACTCGCCGTAGTCGGCGCCAGCGCCGGCCGTGCCGAAGATCACGAAGTCGGTGACGGGGTCATAGGTGATCGCGGTCCACACGTCACCGCCGCCGATTTGCCAGGCATCGCCGGGCGGCCAGGTTTTCGCGGCAATTTCTTCGAGGGCTTTCGATTCGAACGGCTTTTTCGGATCGCCGGGGACGGTCCAGAAGCGCCACAGTTCTTTTCCGGTGTTGGCGTCGTAAGCCGCGATCGCTCCACGTACAGCGTCGTCGGATCCGTTGTAGCCCATGAAGACCTTACCCTTGGCGACATGCGGAGCGTTGGTGATGCCGGTCTGGGTGGGCTCACAAACTTGCGTCTCCCAGATCTGCTTGCCCGAGGCCGCGTCGATCGCGACGAGACGGCAGTCTCCGGTGCCGACGAAAACTTTGCCTTCCCACACGGCGACTCCAGCGTTGGTGCGCGCGGAGTAGGATCCGTTGAGCGCCTGGTCGAGGCGCACCTTGGGATCGAACTTCCAGATCAGCTTGCCGGAGGCAGCCCCAATTGCATAGACCTTGGACTGCGGCGCGCTGATGTACGCGATGCCGTCGACGACGATTGGCTCAGAGACGATGCCCATGCCGCTGTCGATGTCCATGTACCAAGCGAGGCCGAGGGTGCCGGCGTTTTGATCATTGATCTGCTTCAGCGGGCTGAAGTGTGCCGAATCGAAGGTGCGGCCATTGAGCAACCAGTTGGCGCCTTCGGCGGCGTCGGCGGCAACCCGCGCTTCATTGACATTGGCTGCCTTCGGCGGATTGTCGGCGGAAATGTGCGGATTGAAGACGGAGGCGAGAGCGATCGACGCGAGCGTCAGTCCAAGCACCTTCCAGGGCGAAACTTTTCTGAGATGGAAGTTTGATGGGTTCGGCAAGGGTCCGCACCTCACAGGTTCTCTCTCCGCAGTCGAGCGGGTTTATGCTACTCCGCGCCGCGAACAAAACGGTGGAAATCTTAACCGCAGCAGGGAGCGGTTGGGTAGTGGGACGGATGCAGCTGGTTATCGGCAAGGATTGTGGTCGGGCTAAAATCCTGCGTACTGTGACCAGGCCGATCGGGAGCTCACAATCCGTTTTATGAGGAGTGCTTTATGCGAGAGATCCGAAAATCAAAGGCAATGGGTGTGGGCGGGCTGGCAATGGCAGCCACGGCGATTGGCGCGGTTGCGGTGGGAGCGTTCGCGATCGGCGCCCTGGCGATTGGACGGTTGGCGGTCGGACGCATCGTCGCGGGGAAGGTTAAGCTAAAGTCTGTCGAGATTGAGTCGCTGACGGTGTCCAGTTTACGCGTGAACGATCTGACGGTGACGAAGCGCTTGGAGCTGCCGCCAGAAAGCGCGGGAGGGAAATCGCAGATTAGCGCGTAAACAGCACGCTCGCAGATTTTCGGAGGGCATCTCGGCTACGAAGAAACTTCGACCTTCTCGTCGACGAACTTCTTATCGGCTTCGTCGGTGCCGGTCAGCTCGAACGAGTTCGTGACGTCCGCTTTGCCTTGGGCGACGCGCGTGATGACATAGGAGCAGCCGATCCAATGCGCCTCGGCGAAATCGGTTTGTGACCACTGCGCGGGATGGTCGGGGTGTGAGTGGTAGAAGCCAATGATGTCTTCGTCGCGATTGCGCGCCTCGCGCTGGATGCGGACCAGTTCTTTCGGGTCGATATGATAGCGATTCTGCGGAGAATCGGTGCGCGTATTACCGCAGCGCACAGCGGAGGTGACAGTGCGAAGATCGCCGTCCATCTGGCCGAGCAGCACACCACAGCACTCGTGCGGATAGGTTTCCTCGCCGTGGCGGCGGATTTCAGCGTAGTCGTTGGGGCTGATCTTTAGCATCTCGGTTCTGCAAAATCTGATTCACCACGAAAGCACGGAGACACAGAGAAAATCGGAAGAATAAGTCTCTGTTTCTCTCTGGAGAAGCACTGCAAATCTCCAACCACAGGGGGCACAGAGGAAGACGGGGGAAATCCAACGAAGTTGAACGTTGTGCTACGTGAGTCACTCACTGACTCCGCGGCTCTGCGGTGAAAATGCCCCTACACCGTCTCCGTCCAGAAGCGCTCGCTCAGATACTTGTCGCCCGAGTCGCACAGGATGCTGACGATGACGGCGGACTGTCCTTTCTTGCGCCGTTCCGCGATCTGCAGGCTGCCGACCACAGCAGCGGCGGCGGAGATCCCGACCAGCAGGCCTTCTTCGCGCGCGAGGCGCTTCGCCATGCGGTAGGCGTCTTCGGTCGCGATGGGCATGTCTTCGTCGGCGAGCTTTGGATCGTAGATTTTCGGGACGATCGCCGTGGCCATGTGCTTGGCGCCTTCGATGCCGTGGAACGGTGAATCGGGCTGCAGCGAAACACAACGCACGTGCGGATTCAGTTCCTTCAAGCGGCGCGCCGTACCCATGAAAGTACCGCTGGTCCCGAGCATGGACACGAAGTGCGTGATACGTCCCTGGGTTTGTTGCCAGATCTCGTTGGCCGTGCCATGGTAGTGAGCCTGCCAGTTGGCGTCGTTGGAGTACTGATCGGCGTAGTAATAAAGGTCGGGATGCTTCGCGTACAATTCGCGTGCCAGACGGATGGCGCCGTCGGAGCCTTCGCCCGGATCTGTATAGATGATGTTGGCGCCGTAGGCGTGAAGAATGCGCTTGCGCTCCGGAGAAACATTTTCGGGCATGCAGAGCGTGATAGGAATCTGCTGCGCCGCACCGATCATGGCGTAAGCGATCCCGGTATTGCCGCTGGTGGAGTCGAGCAGAATCTTGCCGGGTGTCAATTTTCCGGCGCGCTTCGCTTCGGCGATGATGTTTGAAGCGGCGCGGTCTTTGACCGATCCGCCGGGGTTGTACCATTCGGCCTTGCCGAGGATCTCGACGTCGGGCAAGTCGCGGGTGATGCGCTCGAGGCGGAGCAGCGGCGTGTTGCCGACGCGCTCAAGGGCGCTGAGCCCGAGGCGCGAGTTCGGCGCCGAGCCGGAATTCGACGAGGCTTGGGCGACACTCGTGGGCTTGATCGAAACCTGCGTCATGTAGATAAAACTGCCGTGACTATAGTAATGTGCCGGAATCGGCAAAAAGAGGTATCTACTACCTGCATTGGATTATAGAAGAGGTTCCTGCGATCCAAGGAACTTTTGAATACGTTCCCTTTCCTTAGTAACCGCATCTAACGCAGGAAGAGGCAAAGAAGGGATTTTTACCAAGAGATGGCAACTAAGCTTGAACAGAAAACGTACGAAGATGCGCTGAGTTGGCTGCGTGAGCACGGCTTTGACGTGCTGGAAGCGCCCGGGACAACAGGCCGTGTCTTCCTGAAGAAATACAACGTGTCAGCCGCGATCCAGAAGGATGGGGCGGATGGCATCAAGATTTTTGCGTATCCCGGCTACCTGGTGGGCAGCGAGATCTCGAAGCTGGTGAACAAGGGATACCAGCAGTTCCTGAAGACGTCGAAGACCGAGGTGCCTGCAACGGCCGATCATCTGAAAGCACTGCATTCCTTCTCGGAAGAACTGAAGGAAGCGCTGGGCCTGCCCAGCCTCTATAACGAATCGCTGGGGACGGTGAGCGAGTCATATCAGTACGACCGGATCGTCGATCGCGACAAGCCGCAGACGGAGCGAAAAAAGCGTCCGTGGGAAGTGGCGGGCGTGAAAGTACTGACACCGAAGAAGAGCCCGGCGTAAGAGCGGCGCGAGTACCGAGTCCGGAGCACTGAGTACCGAGTGAGACAGCGGCATTACGCCGCTGTTTTTTGTTTTGGGTGCGGATTGTTCGCCCGCAGATTACGCAGATGCACGCAGATCAGAAAAGCTTGAACCACAGGACTCGCGACTCGGTACTGTGGACCCCGCTTGTGCGACACTGATGCGCGAACCGGGAGGGATCCATGCTCACTCGCTGTACGCTGGCCTCACTGCTTTGCCTGGTTTCTCTGCGGTTAGCTGTGGGACAGGACCGGACCGTCGTTTCCGCTGGGAGTGTGATCTCGCCCGATGTCAAAAAGGAAGTCGAACAGGTTCTGCGTCTTCAGCAGGAGGCGTGGAACCGTCATGACCTCGAATCTTTTATGACGGGCTACTGGAATTCGCCGGCACTGACTTTCTTTTCGGGCGCGCATGAAACGAGCGGCTGGCAGGGGGCACTGGAGCGCTACCGAAAGACCTATCAGAGTGAGGGGAAGGAAATGGGGAAGCTCGAGTTTTCGGACTTGCGGATCGAACCACTAGGGTCGGGCGCGGCGTTCGTTCGAGGCGCGTGGCACCTGACGATGTCGGATGGCAAAACGCCGCACGGGCTGTTTACGCTGGTCTTCCGGAAATTCTCCGATGGCTGGAAGATCGTGCACGATCATACGTCGGCGGAGTAAGGGGGAACAGTTGTCTGGCTTCGGTCGTCAGTAATCGTCGTCGGTTGTCGGTCTTCGGTCGTCGGCGCAACGGATCGCAAAATGACGGAGGATCTGTTGTGTTGGACGCCTGGTACCAGCTACTCCCGCACCCGGATCTGCACGCGAGTTCCTTCCGGAAGTTTCGTGCCTTCGATGACGATTACGCCGTCGCGCACCACGCCGTTGAACTCGCGTCCCGAAACGATTGCGGCGACTGAAGGTATCGCGCGTCCCATGCCCTTGTCCATGGCCATGTTGGCGAGGCGATCGGCTTCCTGATTGCCTTCGCGCAGGGTGTGCTGGATGGAGAACCATTCAAGCCGAGAAATCATCTGACGGGCGCGCTGATAGAGATCCTGAAGAGCCGGGCTCTTGACTTTGTACTCCCCGCGAATCTGCTTGACCAACAATTCGGAATCGCTGACGACCTTGAGCGCCTTGTGCCCATGGGTAAGCGCATAGTCGAGCGCGGCCAGCAGGCCTTGATACTCGGCGTGGTTGTTGGTCTGGTGGCCGAGATACTCATGCAGCGTTGCGATCATCTTCCCGGCGCGATCGGTGATGACGACTCCATAGCCCGCAGGTCCGGGATTGCCGCGCGACCCGCCGTCGATGTGCGCAATGAGGTAAGAATCCGGAGCGACCTGCGCTGGGAAAAGGCTGCCGGCGGACGTACTCCGCTTTCGATGAAACGACGAATCCGAAGACATTCAAAAAGTGTACAACGCGCGCAGGATTCTGCCTGACGAGGATTTTGGAGAGTGGTTCACCGTCCCGCAGCCAAGCGCGTGGCGAGGCGCTGCGGAAGGTTAGCGGCGAAGATGCGATCCTGCGCGCTCTTCAGGTTGTAAGGCGCGCGCTGGAAGGTGACCATCCACTTTTCGGTGTCAAAGACCGCGAATGCGGCGCGCCAGTCGCCGTCGCGTGGCTGGCCGACGGAACCCGGATTGATGAGATAGCGCACATCGCGCTTGAGAGCGAATTGCGAACTTTCGCTTTGTCCCACGGTCTTATAGGCGGGCCGGTAGGCATCGCCGGCGGCGGTCTTGAACGAGAATGCGCCTTGCAGGTGGGTGTGCCCGAAGAAGGTCACCAGAACACCTCGAGCGGAGAGAGGCCCGATGGCGTCGTGCAACGTCACGACGTATTCATCTTCGTCGATGGGAGAGCCGTGCACAAACTGCACTTCGGGAACATCCGGAATCTGGATCGGTCCCTGCGGCAGGCTGCGCAGCCAGCTGAGATTTTCGGGGGTGAGTTGATCGCGGGTCCAGAGCGCGGCGAGACCGGCGATGGGATTGAAATCTTTCAAGTCCATCAGGCCGCTGGAGGCCTTGTCGTGGTTGCCGCGAACGAAGTACCTGCCGACCTCGCGCGAACGTTCGATCACCTCGTTCGGACTGGCACCGTATCCGACGATGTCGCCAAGGTTCACGACAGCGTCGCAGGATCCGGCGGCAGCGAGAGAGGCCTCGAGGGCATCGAGGTTGCCGTGGATGTCGCTCAGGACAAGAATGCGCATAAAGCAACGAGCAAAGCCGGGATTATACGCTGGAAGTCGACCCGTGTATCAATTGATTACGGGGCAGCGCGCCCAGTGTCCGGGCCCGACCTCGACGAACGGAGGGAAACTGCCAGCGCATTCGGCGATTCGATCGGAACATCGCGGCTCGAAGGGACAACCCGGCGGCAGGGCGCGCGCGGAAGGAACGCTTCCTTCAATTGTTCGCAGCGGCTGGCCGCGATCGGTTTTGAGCGTAGGGACCGCCTGCAGCAATGCACGCGTGTAGGGATGCGCGGCTGCATAAAAGATTGCAGCCTTGCTGCCTAACTCGATCAGGCTCCCGGCATACATGACGGCAACGCGGTCGGCGACCTGCGAGACCACGGCCAGGTCGTGCGAAATGAAAAGCATGGCGAGATTAAACTTCTGGCGAAGTTCGGCAAGCAATTCAAGGATCTGCGCCTGAATGGTGACATCGAGCGCCGTGGTGGGTTCGTCGGCGATAAGAAGCTGCGGACGATTCACGATCGCCATCGCAATCATGATGCGCTGGCGCATACCGCCGGAGAGCTGGTGCGGATAGTCGCGCGCGCGCCGCTCGGGGTCGTTGATGGCAACGTCGCGCATGCCATCGACGGCGCGCTGCCAGGCCTCGGCCTTCGAGACTGGCTGATGCGCGAGCACGGCTTCGGCGATCTGATCGCCAACGCGCATGACCGGATTGAGCGCGGTCATGGGTTCCTGAAAGATCATTGCGATGCTCGAACCACGAAGGCGGCGAATCGCGTCATCGGGAATTTCGAGCAGATTGCGCGACGTTGCATCGCCATCGCTAAACAGGATTTCTCCGGAGACGCTCGCCTGCGGTGGAAGAAGCCGCATGACTGCGAGAGATGTGATGGACTTCCCGGAGCCGGATTCGCCGACCAGGCCCAGCACCTTGCCGTGGGCAATCGAGAAAGAAAGGTCACGCACGGCGAGAAATCCCGTTGAGGGGCTGGTTGCAATGGTGGCGAGGGCTGTCGCACTGGAGGCGACGATGCCGCTCGACCGGGATCCAGGCGAGCTGGAATTTTGAGCGGCGCCTGACTCCTTTTTCAGGGGGAACTCAACACTCAGGTTGCGGACCTCGAGCAGGGCTGCCACGTTGGCTATGGTAGCAGCGACAGTCGCGATTCGGTCGTTTGCGGCAGGCCGAAATGCTTCGGTTGGCCGACGGTCACATCACCTTCGTTACGTCGAACCGCTCACTCCAGCGGCTATCATTGAGGCAGGGGCTGTGCTGGGGCACTGGGGGGTCATCCATGAAGCTCAAGCTCGACCGTGTGATCAGCATCGCAACGCTGCTGACGTCGTTGACGGCACTCTTCCTCGTGATGAAGAAGCCGTCGCCCGTAGCACCGCAGCCCCGAGTGCCTCCGGCGGTCATCGCCGCCAACGCCCAGTCGTTCCAGAACAAGATCGAGCAACTCCAACAGGCGCAGGCACAGGGCCAGTCGGGAACCGAAGTCCGGCTCAATGCGCAGGAGATCAGCGCGGCGATTGCGCAGGCAGCAGGTGCGCTCTCGGCCGAGCCGGGATCGCGACCGGCCTCGCAAGGTGATGCGGGCTCGGGCAACGGTTCGTCGAATGTTCTCTCGGGCGATCTTGGTCCGGGTGACCCCGATATCAAGGACTACCAGGTGAACTTCGAGGGAGACCTCGTGAAAGGCCAGTTCCTCACGCGCGTCGCTGGGAAAAATGTGTGGATCACGCTGGAAGGACACCTCGGATCGAAGGACGGTTATGCGACCTTCGAACCGACCAAGTTTAAAGTTGGAGATCTGTCCGTCCCGGTTTCCCTGGTGAATGATCAGCTGCAGAAGAAATTGCTAGAGCAGCGCGACCAAATGAAGTTGCCCGACTCGGTCGGCGGACTGAAAGTCGAGAACGGCGAAGTGGTAGTCACGAACAAGTAGCGGTCAGCATTCAGAAATCTGCAATTAGCAGTTAGCAGTTAGCACTAAGCCACGGTCCCACAATCTCGCCAGGTGCACTGAGTGCCCAATTCCAAGCTGAATGCTGACTGCTGAGTGCTCTCGTCAGTTGTGCTTGATCAGCTTCTGGTCCTTCTTGCCGGTCAAATCATTATAGATCGTCTCAATGAAGACGTCTGTGGTCACGGCCTCACTGTTCCACTTCTTCCACGGATCCAGAACCTTCTCCTGTTTGAGTTGATCGAGCGTCTTTCCCTGCTGCACGCCTTTCTGCACCGCAGCGAGAGTTTCCTTGAGCATGGTGACATAGGCGCGCACGTCGTCGAGAGTCGACACGGCGCCATGGCCGGGAATAACTTTCACATCAGCAGGCAGCTTCGGGATGACTTCCTCGCAGGCGCGAATCATGCCTGCGACGCTGCCGCCGCCGCCCAGGTCGATGAACGGAAAGCCGTAGCGGACGAAGTCGTCGCCCATGTGCACGACGTTGGATTGCGGGAAGAAGATGATGCTGTCACCGTCGGTATGGCCGCTCGGGAAGTGCAGGGCGCGGATGTCTTCGCCGTTGAGGTGAATGGTAACGTCGTGATCGAAGGTGAGAATCGGCAGCGCTTCCTTGGGTTGGGGCTTGGCTTCGAACTTCATTGAACCAAGATTACCGGCGGTGCCGCCTTCGGCGAGGCGCTTGCGGACGTTATCGTGCGCGATGATCGGCGCCTGCTTCTGGAAGTATTCATTTCCACCGACGTGGTCCTCGTGATAATGCGTGTTGATGATGAAGCGGATCGGCTTGTCGGTGACGCCCTTCAAGGCAGCCTGGATTTTTTCGGCAAGGGGAGCGTACTGATCGTCGACGATGACGATGCCGTCTTCGCCCACGGACGCGCCGATATTGCCTCCCGCGCCTTCGAGCATGTAGACGGTGCCCGCAACCTTGTTGACTTTGATCTGCACCTTGCTGTAATCGGTGTCGTGCTGTGCGAATGCGAGAGAAATGGTGAGAAGAGCGATGCCGAGAAGCGCCAGTTTGCGCATGCATTGACCCCCGGAAAAAATCGAGGGATTGTACACCGAGGCAACAAGTCATTGCGAAACCGCAAAGAGACGAGCCTTCGCCGCGAAGTTCGCGAAGAAACGACGCAGAGGACGTTACGACAGATCAACCCCAGGGGGCTTAGAGGATCGGTCATCGGATGATCAAGTCGCCGATTACAAAGCGGCCTTAGTGCACGCCTTCAAACAGCGGGAACAACTGGTCAGCGCCGGCGCGGTAGATTCCGTAGACGCTGCCCGCATCGGAGATCTCCCGGAATAGCAACTCGCCGCGGCCGTCGCCATCCGCATCCACGGCGTCGATCAGTTCCATACGGGGCGTTTCGTCGAGGTGGCGCGTGTCGGTGACCGTGGCGTTCAGCTTGCGCAGATCACCGTAGATGTCTTCTTTGACAACCAGCGTGATGTAGTACGTCAGGTCGGAATCTGTGCTGCTTGCGGAGCCATGCGGCTTCGGCATCTGCGCCTTCGCGCTCAGGATAAACACAGGCTCGTTCGTGTTCCAGAGATCGTAGGCATGAAACTGGACATCGTCGAAGTTGGGCTGCGGGGGCTTGGGAGTGCGGTGCGCGGCCCCGGGACGCGTGACCCCTGGACGCGGGGCGGTCTTCGTGGGCGCGGGCTCGGAATCGCTTGGCTTTGCGCGCGCAACAATCAGGTCGCTCGCCATGGCCAGCATCTTCTTGCGAAATTTCTGCTCTTCGTCGGACTTCAGATCGTAAGCGTACGGACGCGGATCCGGCCCTCCCGCATCGGAGACCGCCGGGAGCAATTGCGGGCCGGCTTTCTTGTCGCTTGGCTTTGCGGCGGCGCCTTTGGTGGAGGCAACACCCGAACTCTTGATGGTACCGGACGCAGCCTTCGATGCCGCCGGAGACATGGCGTTATGCTGGGTCGATCCGAGACTCTCGATCTTGCCGCGGGCGAGCACGGGGCGGTTCGGATCTGCGTCATTGGAGGTTGTGTTGCCGGCCGCCGTCGGCTTGTTGGCGGCATCCTCGTCCTCGCCAGGCTTGGAGCCCTGTGTGGCCGGGGGCGCCGGAGCAGGAGCGGATTGGCTCGCGTCTGACGGGCTCTTCGAATCGGATGGACTCTTCGTGTCGGACGGCGCTTTCGTGTCCGAAGGCGCTTTCGCATCCGAAGGAGTTTTCGTGTCTGGAGTCGAGGGTCCGGATGCGGATGGACTTGATTTCTCGCCTTCCGCGCGGCGCAGCTTCGGCGGTCCTGAGTCCTCGTCGAAGTTTGGCTTGGTCTCGACGTGCTTCTTGACCGGCTTTGCTCCGGCCGGCACCCACTTTCCATTGGCCGACCAATTGTTGCCGGTCTTCAGTCCTTCGCCGACGGTAAAAAGGCCCTGCGAAACGCCGGTACGCTCGGCCTCGTATACTGTGCCGCCCCAGATCGCCATCGGCACGGGCGAAGCTTTGTAGGCGGCGGCGTCATAGAACTTGCCGTCGATCATGATTGCGACGGGAATGAAGCGCGCGTTGCCGTCGGAAGAAAGCTCCACGAGCCCGACAGCGCGGGGACCCTTGTCTTTCTTCGCCGTGTGGCCAAGCTGCGAGAGGGAGACTGGCGCGAAACTCAAAGCGGCCAGGGCGCAGATGACGGCCCGGCGTGCCGTGCGGTATAACGTTGTGCGTTCAGGAGATGCAGTCATGCTTGATGTCAATGATAAAGCGCCCGATATCACTTTAGAAGACCAGGACAGCAAAGAGGTTTCCTTGAAGGATTTCAAAGGCAAGACCGTCATTCTGTACTTTTACCCACGGGCCGATACGCCCGGATGCACCAAGGAAGCCTGCTCGTTCCGCGACGATTACAAGAAGATTCAGAAAACCGGCGTTGTGCTGCTCGGGGCATCGCCCGATACGCCGGCCGCCCAGAAGAAATTCCAGGAGAAGTTTCGCCTGCCTTTTTCCCTGCTGGCCGACAAGGACAAGAAGCTTTGCAACGCCTTTGGCGTGATCCAGGAAAAGAATATGTACGGGAAGAAGGTCATGGGCGTGGCGCGAACGACGTTCGTCATCGGTGCGGACGGCAAGATCAAGCACGTATTTCACAAGGTCAAGCCGGAAGGGCATTCCGATGAAGTGCTGGATTATTTGAAGCAGGCGGCTTAAGAGCGGTTGCCAGTGGCCGGTTGCCAGTCGCCGGCAAAGGACGGTTTCTCATAATGAAGGTGGAGGAACGGGCATCTCGCCCGTCCTTTACTTACACCTGCACCAGAGAGCCGTATGCTTGTCGCCCAAGTAAACTCCTCCATAGCCGTCAAACGAAAGGCACAACAGCTTATTCTTGTAGTCGGAGAACCGGAACCACAGCGACTGTATTCGCTTGCCGTCAGACGTGAGAACAATCAAGTGACGTTCGTTTAATGAGAGATCCTCGATTTTGACCGAAGATTTGTGAGGCCATGGCAGTGTCGGACCCTTGTCAATTCTTACGGTCAGCGTCGTCGGATTGTAAGCTCCGCCTGGGGAGACTCTCTAAGGCGGATCCGGAGAGTTAGGCAATACGCAAAGAGTTCCGCGTTCTTGCCGGGGAATCGACTCGGTCGACGTCTGTCCTTCGATCGATAGCGATAAAACCGGTCGCGAAAATCACCGATACCCAGCAGGAAGACAAACGTATCATTTCACCGTGGCGGCCGTAGTTGTCGTAAAACTCAGCGTCTTCTCAGCAGGGATAACGGCTTCTTCTTTGCCCGTTGCAGCGGCCACGCCTGTTCCAGCGGCGCCGCCGGCGCCCGCACCGATGGCAGCGCCCTTGCCTCCGCCCGCGATCCCCCCGATCAGCGCCCCGACTACTGCCCCACCACCGATTTTCGTGGCGTTGCTCTTTGCGTGGCTCTTGCCTTCGAGATGATAGTTGCCGGTGGAAATCGGGATGGTCTTCCCTTCCGAATGGATCGAGGTCAGCCGGACGGAAACCTGACCGGGCGCGTGCAGGCGGCCGCTCGACTTCGCGAGGGTGACCTTGCCGCGTACCGGGTCCCCAGCCCTGGCGATGGTCTTTCCGCCGACCACGAGATCACGGGCGAGGGTGGCGTCGAAACGATCGCCAACCTTGGCCGTGCCGGAGCTGATCTCCTGGCCCATGCGAACGGAAATATGTGTTCCGGCGGGGATGGTCTGGGCGAAGCCGGTGAGAATGAGGGCGGGTGGAGGCGGCGACGATTTTTACAATTTTCCCAAGCATGAATCCTCTCCTTCGCGAAACAGAGGGTGAGTTTGTGAGGCGTGTGTTCGTTTGTGCGCGCTATTCTAACGCCCCGGAAACCTTCCTGCGCCGTAACACGACGAGTCCGGACCCGGACCGCAACCATTCGACGGAATTCTCACTCTGGGGACACAATGAAGATCGTGCCATCGAAGACCGACACATTCGAGCAGCGGGTTGCAGATGCGGCTAAGCTCGTGCCGCTGCCACGGAGCTTCTATAACCGCGATCCGCGGCGGGTATCGCGCGATCTGCTGGGAAAGGTGTTGTTGCGCAGGAATGGCGCGCAGGTGCTAGCGGGAAGAATCGTGGAGGTCGAGGCCTATCTGCGTGGGGATCCGGCCGCGCATTCGTTCATCGGGCGCACGTCGCGCAATGCAGTGCTGTGGGGACCGCCGGGAATTTCGTATGTTTACTTCATCTATGGCAACCACTATTGCTTCAACGTCAGCTGCCTGCCGGATGGAGTTGCGGGCGGCGTGCTGTTTCGCGCAGTCGAGCCGCTCGCCGGAATCAAAGAGATGGTGCGCGCGCGCCATTTGAAGATCGAAGACGCGAGCGACCTGCGCAAATTGACGAGCGGTCCGGGGCGCTTAGCGGAGGCATTCGGGATCACGCGCGAGCGCGACAACGGGAAGGATTTGACGTCGGCGGAATCCGATCTGTGGATCGCTGATGATGGCGAGCCGCGCCCGGCGGTGAAGGTCACGAAACGGATCGGCATCACGAAAGCGGCTGAGCGCCCGCTGCGATATATCGTGCCGGGGAACGCATTCGTGTCGGGGAGGAAGGTGGTCTAGGTTGCTTGCTCTCCGCGGCGTCGGAAAACCTACCAGCATCGGAAGCAAGAGCTCTTAACCGCAAAGGACGCAAAAAAATACCGCAAAGATCGCGAAGAAGAGCGAGCTCCGAGTGGCGTGTCCAGAGCGACGCAAAAGGCTTTGGAGTACGTTCTGCGACGAGCGGAAAGCAAGAACGTTCACCACGGAGGACACCGAGGTGCACGGAGAGAATCAAGAGCCTCTCAGCCGAGGATCACATTGTCGATCAGACGTGTTGCCCCCACGTACGCCGCGACGGCGACCAGTGTTCCGGGCTTCGCCTCTTCGACCGGCTCCAGAGAATCCCAGTCCACGATCGAAACGTAGTCGAGGCGGACCGTCGGCTCTTCGTGAAAAACGTCTTCGCCCGCGGCGAGCAGGGTCTTCGCGTCGCGCACACCACGCGTGAACAACTCTTCCACACGTTTGAGAGCCCTTGATAGAACCAGCGCTTGCTTTCGTTGATGGGAGTCGAGATACGCATTGCGCGAGCTCATGGCCAGCCCGTCTGTCTCGCGAATGATCGGGCCCACCACGATTTCAACCGGCATGTCGAGGTCGCGAACCATCTGCTTAATGATCGCCACTTGGGCTGCATCTTTCTGGCCGAAGAACGCCTTGTCGGGTTCGGCGATGTGGAACAGCTTCGAAACCACCGTCGTGACGCCGCGAAAGTGCCCTGGCCGGGACACTCCATCGAGACGCCCGCTCAAGTCTTCCACGTTGACGTAGGTGACCGCGTTCCCCGGATACATCTCGGCAACCGCGGGCGCGAAGATAACGTCGACGCCTTCTTTTTCGAGCAGCGCACAATCGCGCTCAAACGTGCGTGGATATTTACTGAGATCTTCCTTAGGCCCGAACTGGAGAGGGTTGACGAAGATCGACACCACTACGAAGTCGCTTTGTGCCTTCGCGGCACGTACGAGTGAAAGATGTCCATCGTGCAAGGCGCCCATGGTGGGGACCATTCCGATTATTTTCCCCGAGCCACGAGCCGCACGGCTGGCGCCCCGCGTATCGACGGTGGTCGAGAGGACGCGTGTACGGCTTCGCGAGGCTGGATCGGCCGTCCCTACGGGACTTGCATTTCTTATCATCGGCATCCCCAGCGCTGAAGCGCTGGGCTAAATTGGCTTCGCCCCTCCGGGGCTGATTGGATACAAACTGACTTCCTCGAGAATCCCCGAAATTTTTTTGGAAACTTCCCGAAGGTTGACACTGCCTTTACGGAGTATCTGTTGAACTGTCGCTCGTTTGGCCCGGTTGTGACGTCCAACAGTTGAATTGTGTAATCATCCACCGCATTGCACTTGTGCGATGTGGCGAGCCCAGACCGACCGAGCAGTTAAGTTAGTACAAAGCGAGCTGTTGGGCTCGATACTTTTACACCCAAGGTTCGATCTACCGCCGCATCGCCTGCTTACGCTCCAGCACGGTCTCCAGCGCGGCTCGCGTCTCCTTCGGCAGATGATAAGACTCGGTGTCGGATGGATACTGGTGCGAGATCACGTCCGCACGAAATGCCTGCACGGCGCGGATGATTTCGGCAGCGGCGTCTCCGTATCTGCGAACAAATTTCGCCGGGGGCTGGAAAGTCAGGTTGAGGATGTCGTGGAATACGAGCACCTGACCGTCGCACCCAGGGCCGGCGCCGATGCCGATCGTCGGGGCGCCAACCTCAGCCGTGATCATTGAGGCCACCTCGCGCGGAATGCCTTCCAGGTAAATGCAGGCTACGCCCGCGCGGTCGAGTGCGACGGCATCCCGCATCAGGCGCTCAATGGCCGACAGATCCTTGCCTTGAACTTTGTAGCCACCCATCACATTCACCGATTGCGGCGTCAGGCCAATGTGGCCGGCGACCGGAATCTCGGCGTCGATGATGCGGCGGATCAAATCGGCGCGTTTCTCGCCGCCTTCGATCTTCACCACTTCCGCGCCTGCTTCTTTCACGTAGCGAGCCGCGTTGCGCACGGCATCTTCGGGGCTGACGTGATACGAGCCGTACGGCATGTCCGCCACAAGCAGCGCGTGCTTTACGGCACGGCGCACGGCCTTGGCGTGGTGCAGCATCTCGTCGATTGTGACCGAGAGCGTGTTCTCGTAGCCGAGCATAGTCATGGCCAGCGAGTCACCGACCAGCACGATGTCGATGCCGGCCTCGTCGACCAGACGCGCGCTGGCGTAGTCGTACGCCGTGAGACACGTAATGGGCTGATGTTGGAGCTTGTTTTCGCGAAGGGAAGCGACGGTGATCTTGCGGCGCGGTTCGCCGATCGGGGTGAGACTCACGATGTCCTCCAGTGCCCCTCCGGCCCAGCCGGATAGAGCCTGTCACATCATTGGATGCGTGCGAGGGATAGTTTAGATCGAAAAACCGGATAACACCAGCAGTCGGTCGACGGCCTCCGGTCGCCATCCGGGCACCACGCATCCTGAAGGCGAAACCTCTTTATTGCCCATGGAATGAATGAATTAGACGAACCCCAGGCGTTGTTCGATTGGGGAGGTAATCATATCGATGGAACGGCCGCGGCCGAAGACCGACGACCAAAAGCCGACGACCGACCTAGGCGCTGGCAGCTTCCTGGCTGCCCAGCGGCAGAAAGTATTGCGTGCCCTTGATGGGCTCGGTGATTTTTCGGAGGAGCTCTTTCAGATCTTCGTTGCGGTCGACGAAGTCGATCTGGGAGGTGTTCACGATGAGCAGATCGGATGAGGTGTAGTGAAAGAAGAAATGCTCGTACGCCTTGATGACTTCCTCGAGATAGTCGTCGCTGATGGCCTTTTCGCTGGCGGAGTTTTTCTTCTTCAGGCGCTTCTTCAGGACGTCCGGGGTCGCCTGCAGATAGATCACGAGATCGGGTGATGGCAACTGTTCGCGGAAAAAATTGTAATAGCGGTTGTAGGTCTCGAGTTCCTTATCGTTCAGGTTGAGGCAGGCGAAAAGTTTGTCTTTCTCAAAGATGAAATCGGCGACGATGGTCTTCTGCGAGCGCGAGCCGGGATCGAGCTCTCGCAATCGCTCGAAGCGTCCAATCAGAAACGACAGTTGCGCTTGAAACGCCGCGCCCGCCTCTCCCTCGTAAAACGCCTGCAGAAATGGATTGTCCTCCGGTTCGATCACCCGCTGCGCGTTGAGGCGCTCACCCAAGATGCGGGAGAGCGTGCTTTTTCCGACTCGGATGGGGCCTTCGACTGCAATGTAGCGGGGACTCTCGAAGAGATTGGCCATGGGCTCGCGAAACCGATCGCATTGCAGAATATCTCGACAAGGCGCGCGAGGGCAATTGCGCGAAGAGTTAATAGTGAAGTCGTCGGTCGTTGGTTGTTGGACAAACCAAAAGGCAACGACAAGCGAGTTGCAACGGACGACTCGATTTACAATGCAGCACAATGCTTGGACCTCTTCTCGGCGCGGGGGCTTCGGTCGCTGCGGTGTGTGCGGTGGGATACCAGTCGATGGCACCGACAGGACAGTGGTACGGGCGGACGTTCACTGGTTTGCCGCGGGGATCAAAGCAACTTGCGCTGACCTACGACGACGGCCCGAATGATCCACACACATTTCGCTTGCTGGAGGTTCTGGCGAAGCATGACGTGAAGGCCACGTTCTTCCTGATCGGCGGCTTCGTCGAGCAGCGGCCGGACATAGTAAGCGAAATCTTGAAGGCGGGGCATGTCGTCGGCAACCACACTTACACGCATCCGAATCTGATTTTCAAAAGCAACGGCGAGACTCGCTCTCAGCTGGAGCGCTGCACCCACGCGATCGAAGACGCTGTCGGTCAAACACCGCGATTATTCCGTCCCCCGTTTGGCGGACGCCGCCTGGGAACGCTAGGCATCGCGCGTTCTCTCGGCCTTATGCCAATCATGTGGAATATCACCGGCTACGACTGGAACGCCCCGCCAGCCGAGCGAATCGTGGGACGTGTGTCGGGAAAAATCCACGGCGGCGACGTAATTCTGCTGCATGACGGCAGCCATCACGGCATGGGTGGAGATCGCGCACAGACGGTAATCGCGACCGATCAACTGATTGCACGCTGGAAGAGTGAGGGGTATGGGTTCGAGTCGATTCCGGGGATGATGGGAGAGACCGCCGACAACCCACAGTCACCGCTATCCGCGAACGCCAGACCGAGGCCTTCGAGAGAAGTCTAGTCCAACACGCCGTCACACGTAGCTTTTCCGGGTCGGGTCGAATATGTATGGGTGTCGATGCTTTTGAAATAAATCGAGGACCGCTTCGAACCCATTCCGCAACTTGAAATTGCACTCGGCTGTCGTGAGAGGCACGACCCACAGCAAGTGGACAGGCTGACCACCAAGCTGCAATTTGTCGGGCAGTGTCTGGTCCTTTTTCACGATTGGCGGCATGAACAAGAGCGTGTCGAGTTCAGTGCTGCCCCAAAATGGCGCCGGTGGATCGCCGTTCGGCATGGTGTGCCCATGTCCGAGAAACGATTTCGCACTGTGCGGGAAATGCGCCACCCATCGTAGAGTCGCGATGTACTCCTCTCGCGCTTCTGCGCAATAAAAGATCAGTTCCACGCGGCGCGGTACATCATTAGCCGCACGTTGCGGCAACGTCATTTCGAGGTCGCTCATCCCGCCTGTGACCAGAGCATAGACATCTTGTTCGACGCCTTCCTTTTTGAACGCCCGTCTGAAAATGTAAACGTCGACGTGCGGGATCAGCGGAAGCAATTCGTGAGAAACTTTGAGCGGTTTGCCGAACAGCTCTTCATAGATACCTTCGCGGGCTCTTCGGAAGCCGACGGTATCCTGGCCCATAACGCCGAATTGCGTTTCCGTTTCGCCGTGGCGGATGATTTCGGTTCCGTCCGGCGTTTTCTTCTTCCCGAGCCAGGACGTCATCTGCTGATCCTTTCAGGCAGAGTCAGGCTGACCCCAACTTGGCTCCTACGCCGCCACCATCGCGAAGGCTTGCTTCGCCGCGGCGATCGTCTTCTGCACATCTTCGGCGGTGTGCGCAGCGCCCAGAAACGTGGCTTCATACTGCGACGGCGGAAGATAGACGCCGCTGTCGAGCATGTTACGGAAGAAGCGGCCGAAGGCCTCGGTGTCGGACTTCGACGCGGAATTCCAGTCCGTTACCGGTCCGGGCGTGAAGAACCAGGTGAACATCGAGCCGACGCGGTTGTGGGTCATCGGCACACCCGCGCTCATGGCGGCGGCAGCGACGCCGGCCACGAGCTCGGCGCTCAGCTGATCAAGCTGCGGATAGAGGCTCTTGTGTTCCTTGAGATAGCGCAGCTGCGCGTAGCCGGCAGCCATCGCCAGCGGGTTCCCTGACAACGTGCCGGCCTGATACATGGGCCCGAGCGGAGCGACAAGATCCATGATCTCTGAGGGTCCTCCGTAGGCACCAACGGGCAGGCCGCCGCCGATAATCTTTCCCATCGTGGTGAGATCGGGCCGGATCGTGTAAAGCTCCTGAGCACCGCCGAACGCCAGTCGAAAACCGGTCATCACCTCGTCGAAGATGAGCACCGCGCCATCGTTCGAAGTCACGGCCCTCAGGGCTTCGAGATACCCGCGGGCCGGCGGAACACACCCCATATTGCCGACCACCGGCTCAACGATCACGCAGGCGATCTGGTGCTTGAATTTCTGGAAGGCTTGCTCGAGCGCGTCGGTATCGTTGTAGGGAAGAGCGAGGGTGAATTGCGTGAATTCCTCGGGAACGCCCGCGGAGCCGGGGATGCCCAGCGTGGCGACTCCGGAACCGGCTTTCACCAGAAGCGCGTCGGCGTGGCCGTGATAACAACCTTCAAACTTCACGATGTACTTGCGCTTGGTATAGGCGCGCGCCAGGCGGATCGCCGACATCGTGGCTTCTGTGCCGGAACTGACGAAGCGCACCTTTTGCATCTGCGGAAACGCCGAGAGTACGAGTTCCGCGAGATCCGCTTCCGCAGGCGTAGAGGCACCAAAACTCGTGCCATTCCGCATCGCAGCCCCGATGGCTTCCAGGACAACTGGCGCGGCGTGACCGAGGATGAGCGGTCCCCATGACCCGATGTAATCGAGGTACTCGTTCTCGTCGGCGTCCCAGACGTGAGAGCCCTGGCCGCGGACGATGAAGGGCGGGTCGCCGCCGACGGCGCGAAAGGCGCGCACGGGCGAGTTCACGCCGCCCGGGATCAATTTCTCGGCGCGTTTCTGTAACTTCCGCGACTGGTCAAGTTTGCGGGCCATAGGGGAGCCTCCAGAAGGGGACAGGAAGACTCAACTATAGCAGCGCGTGCACGAACGGCAGCGCAATGAGTCACCGTGGGTTGTGATGGCTGGCACAGATGGAGCACGTCAGGAACGAATTTACGAGATTTTCACAGAGTCGCAATACTGCCGAAACATCAGCAATATAGCCTCGCAGCAGTAGTTGCCCTTCTAACCGGGAGGGTTTTTGAAGGACAGCCTCGGGGGCTCCGGGCTGTCCTGGTTTATTTGCAGTGCAAGATACCCCAAGTTCCCTCCCATTCCACGCTCACCGGGACGAACTATTCGTGGGAGAAGAGTGCCTGCGCCACGCCATCACTTCTCGATCTTCACGCCCTTCCAGAACGCGACGTGATCTTTGATCTGCGACGCGGCTGGTTTTGGGTCGGGGTAGAACCAGGCGGCATCAGGGTTCTCTTTCCCGTTCACCTCGATGTTGTAGTAGCTGGCCAGCCCTTTCCATGGGCACCGGCTCTGATGCGCGCTGGGCTTGAAGTATTCCCGCTTGATCGCGTCGGGAGGGAAATACTGGTTTCCCTCGACCTCGACGGTCTGATTGCTTTCCGCCAAAACAGTGCCTTCCCACATTGCTTTTGCCATAACGACTGTTTAGATTCCTAGTCGACGTGACGGTTTCAAACTATGACGAATCTGGAAGTAGCCCATCGCCCAGAAGTTGCCGGACAGTTTAACGGCCATTCGATGGTAGGAAGGTTGCGCCGCGTGATGGTCTGCTCGCCGCATGGGGCGGGTTGGGATGATCCCAAACGCCTCGCCCACTGGAAGGAACTGGGATTTCTGCACGCGCCCGATTTTGCTGTGGGGCAGTCGCAGCACGAGCAACTGTGCGGGATCCTGGAAGATGCCGGTGCGGACGTTCTCCAGATGGGAGGTTCGGCAAGTCTCACATTGGACGCCGTCTATGCGCATGACGCGTCATTGCCGACCGATTTCGGCGTGATTCTGATGCGCCCGGGAAAGGCAAACCGGGTCAGCGAAGGGCGCGCTCAGAGCGATTTCCTTGCAACCGTTGAGATCCCCGTGCTCGGCGAGGTGACGGCTCCGGGCAACACGGAAGCGGGCGACATTGTTTGGCTCGATCGGCATACGCTGCTCGTCGGCCATGGATATCGCACGAATCCAGCCGGCATCGCGCAGATGCGAGACATGTTGAAGCCGCACGGGGTGGAGGTGCTCACCGCGCCGCTACCGTATGGGCCCGGGCCGTCGGCGTGCTTGCATCTGATGTCGCTGATCAGCCTGCTGGACGAAAATACGGCGCTCGTGGACCTTCCCTGGTTGGCGGTGGAAACGGTGGAGCTTTTGAAGTCCCGCGGCCACCGCTTTATCGAGATTGATTCTTCCGAGCGAGAAACGCTGGCCTGCAATGTTCTGTCGCTTGGCGAGAAAAGGCTGGTGGCGATCGAGGCCAACACGAAGACCAATGCGCGCCTGCGTCAGGCCGGGTTCGAGGTTTTTACGTTTCCTGGGTCGGAGATCTGCATCAATGGCAGCGGCGGTCCAACCTGTCTGACGCGGCCGCTACTTCGTGGGTGACACGGTCGCCCTGGCGCGCATCAGGTGGTCGATGGCCTGTTGACGCTCTTGATCGTATTGTTGAGCCTCGTTCGCTCGGTTCAGCTTGCGCAACAATTGGGCCAGCGCTTGCAGGTCGCCTACATAAAGCGGCGACGGATTGCTCTTCTCCAGCGCAACTGCGCGAGTATAGTAAGTGACGGCTTGCTCGGGTTTTTCCCATGTGCCGTAGAGTCGGCCAAGGCGCTGCGCCGCACTCACCATCATGACTTCCGGCGGAGACAGTTCCGCGGCATGAAATGATTGCAGATAGGCTCTCTCGGCCTCCGGATATTTCTTCTGCCGGAAATAGAAGTCGCCCAGAGTTTGGTCGGCGATGGACAAGCGCACGGATTCCTTGGGTAATTTCTCAAGGAAAGTGATTTCCTGCTTCAGAGACGACTCCTGCTGGTCCAGTTTGTTTTGTACCTGGTAGACCACTGCTAACACGTCGTAATCGTGAGCCACTTCAACGGATCCTGAACCAAAGACCTGCTCATTCATAGGCAGCGCGCGCTTGAGATAGACCTCGGCCTGCTCATTCTTGTTGGAGCCCATCTGTTGTGCTGCGAATATCTCCAGAGTCTGCGCCTGTTCCCTGCCAGGACCGAGTTTCTCCGCTTCCCCCAACGCTTGTTGCAGCAGTTCGCCTCTCTGGGCGAGGTCCGTGCTGCGGTTTAGCAATCCCATCAGACCTTGCCAGCGGACCATCGGCTCCACGGATTGCGCCTTGATACCAAGGATGGCGTCGATCTGCCCTTGCACACGGGGGATTTCAGAGTCACGATGAAGATCGCCGAGCAGCAAGGCCTCATTCTTCAGGCTCTGCAACAGACGCTCCCGCTCGGAAGGACCACCCTGCTGAAGGACGGGAATCGCCTGTTGTAGGAGAGAAACGGCCTCGGCCGGTTTCTTCTCGGCCATGTACACGCGCGCGAGTTTCACGCGCTGCTCAGCAATCAGCTCCGGTTGCTCATCACCAAGACCCTGGTCCAGCAGGGGAATAGTCTGTTCATACATCTGCCCGCAACGTTCGATCTTTCCTTGCGCCCAATAGAGCGCCGCCAGATCGTCCATGACCGAACGAATCAGCGCGCAATGGTCTTTTCCTTTGGTCCAGACGTCGAGGGCGCGCTCGTAAAGGGGCTCGGCTTTTTCGTAAGAGCCCGCTTGAAAGTAAATCCGGCCTAAGCCATCCAGCACTACCCCATGATGACAGCTTTGATATTCCTCTTTGTCTATGCGATCCCAGATCGCGATCGCTCGCAGATAGTACGGCTCCGCCTCACCGGGCCGATTCTGCCCAACCAGCGAAACTGCGAGGCCTTCCAGCGCATAGGCTGTTCGGAAATTGATGAGTGGCAAAATCTTCTCACGGATTGCCAACGCTTCCCGGAAGAGCGGCTCGGCTGCGGAGTACTTCTTCTGATGGCGCAGGCTTTGCCCCAGGCTGGACAGACTTGTCGCCCGCTTGGCGTCATCCAGGTGCAGCTGTTCGGCGATCTCAAGTGATTTGCGGGCGAATCGCTCGGCCTCGACGTAATTGTCGTCGTTGTACGCCTCATCAAAGAGTTCGATTTGGCGGTCCCATTCGAAGCTTTCGGGACGGGACTTGGAAGCGTCCGTTGGAGCTTGAGCAGTTTGTGCGAGTGAGGCCGGAACACCCGAAAAGAAAAAGACGGAGATCAACAAGAGACGACAAAGCTGGACCTTCATACAATGGCATCCGTGGCCCAACGAGCAGCCACTGCAATTCGTTATAAATCGCCACCGATCATTCGAAACCGGTACCGAAGGACGTGACCCGCCGCTTTCCGCGCCGCGGCGAGGCTGCGTTGGTTCCAGAAGCGAAAAATGCGATCCGCGAATCGCTGCTAAAATAAAGTGAGCATGGCCCTACCATTCGTCCGCGAACTCTTCGTGGACGTAGAGAAGTTACCAGTCTTCACGCGTGTTGCCTCCCACCTGAAAGAGGGCACGGGGCGGATTAGTGTGTCTGGCCTAACCCCGACCGCGAAGGCGTTGCTGCTGATCCTCCTACAGCGGGCCGCTGCCCGGCCCATGATCCTGGTGGTAACTGACAACCGCGCCGCGGAAGACCTGTTGCCCGTGCTGCAGGGATTTGCCGAGCTGACGGGCGCTTTGGATCCGGACGCGATCGTGACGCTGCCGACGCGGGACGTGCTCCCCTATCAGAACCTGTCGCCGCACCCGGAGATCCAGGAAGAGCGGGCGACGGCGCTATGGAAGATCGCGACGGGTGCCGCTTCGATCGTGGTGGCGCCAATCGCGGCGACGACCATCCGGCTGGCGTCGACGGAGTACTACACCGATCTGGCGAGGACCGTGCGGCGCGGGGAGACCTTCGATACGGAGACGTTACTGCAGCACTTGAATACGGTGGGCTACGACTCGGCCGACGTGGTCGAGATGCCCGGGCAGTACGCACTGCGCGGCGGAATTCTGGATGTCTATTCGCCGGAGGCCGATCGTCCCGTGCGCATCGAGTTCTTTGGCGACGAAGTGGAGTCGATAAGGAAATTTGATCCCGCGACGCAGCGCTCGTCGAGTCCGGTCGATGAAGCGTTGTTGCTACCGCTGACAGAGACGCCCGTTCGCGAAGACTTGCTGGGCGCGATTCACGTGCGGCTCTCCGGGAAGCGTATCACCGGGAACGAAGAAGTGATTGAGCAGGCCATTCGATCGGGCGGGGTGACGGTGTTCCCGGGGTGGGAGTTCTATGCGCCGGTGGCGCGCGAGAGCCGAAGCTTGTTCGAGTTGCTTCCCAATGGCGTGGTTCTAACCGACGAGCGCGACAACCTGAAGCAGGAACTCGAGCGCACGTGGACGCGCATCGAAGAAGCGCATGAGCGAAGTGGTGTCGGAAACCTGGTCAAGCCGACCGATCTCTACTTCCCGCCGGATGATTGGTGGCAGACGCTTGCGACCCTGCCCGGCGCGGACCTCGAGCATTTGGGAATCACTCGGATGGAAGATGCAGAAACGTCCGTTCAATTCCCCTCGCAGCCTACGCCGCGTTTTCACGGCTCGGTTCCGGCGATGCTGGAGGAAGTTCAGAAGTTGATTGCCGAAGGCAAAAGCGTCGTGTTTGCCGCGCCCAACACGGGCGAGGTCGAGCGACTGGCGGACATCTTCACTGAATACAACGTTTCGTTTCGGCTGGGCAGCCGCACACGTGGTGGCGAAAGTTATGCCGACGAGACCGCTTACTTCTCGGGCGACCTGCAAAGCGCCACGCTGGTGAAGTCGTATCTGCCCGAGGGCGTGATTCTTCCCGAAGCGAATCTTGCCATCTTCGGGGCGCGCGACCTGTTCGACGAATCGGAACTGGTGGCTTCGCGGCCGTCTCGAACGAAGTCGAAGGTGTCCGCGTTTCTTTCCGACTTCCGCGACCTGCAGGTTGGCGACTACGTGGTGCACGTGGAGCACGGGATCGCGCAGTACCAGGGTTTGAAGGAGATCAATCAGGGCGATGGACCAGCAGAGTTCATGCTGCTGGAGTTCGCCGAAGCCGCGCGACTCTATGTTCCGCTTACGCGCCTCGATCTGATCCAGAAGTACCGTTCGGCAGAGGGCGCGAAGCCGGTGCTCAGCCACTTGGGCACGGCGACGTGGGCAAAGACGAAGGCACGCGTTCGCAAGGCCATGAAAGACATGGCCGACGAACTGTTGAAACTCTATGCGCAGCGGCAGATGGCGCAAGGGCACGCGTTCCCGGCCGATACCGAGTGGATGAAGGAATTCGAAGATGCCTTCGAGTTCACCGAGACAGAAGATCAGGCCCAGGCGATTACTGACGTCAAGGTCGACATGGAGTCGGGCCGCCCCATGGATCGCCTGCTCTGCGGTGACGTGGGCTACGGCAAGACAGAAGTGGCGATGCGCGCGGCATTCAAAGCGCTCAGCGATAACAAGCAGGTTGCGGTACTGGCGCCGACGACTGTGCTTGCATTTCAGCACTACGAGACATTCAAGCAGCGCTTTGCTCCGTTTCCAATCACCGTTGAGATGATCAGTCGCTTCCGCTCGCCCAAGCAGCAGAAAGAAATCCTGCAAAAGGTGGAAGCCGGAAAGATCGATGTGCTGATCGGCACGCACCGCATCCTGTCGAAGGACATCAAGTTTTCGGATCTTGGCCTGCTGATCGTGGACGAAGAACAGCGCTTCGGTGTGCGCCACAAGGAACGTCTGAAGCAGATGCGCAAGCAGGTGGACGTGCTGACGATGTCGGCGACACCTATTCCACGCACGCTGCATTTGTCGCTGGTCGGCCTGCGGGACATGAGCGTGATTGAGACCCCGCCGAAAGACCGCATGGCAATCCAGACCGTGGTGGCGAGTTGGGACGACAAGATGATCCAGTCGGCGATCGAGCAGGAACTCGAGCGCGGTGGGCAGGTGTATTTCGTACACAACCGGGTGGAAAGCATCTGGGAGATTGCGGCGAAGCTGCAGGAACTCGTGCCGCGGGCACGCATTCTCGTCGGCCACGGGCAAATGGCGGAAACGGAGCTCGAAAAAGTGATGCTGAAGTTCATGCATCACGAAGCCGACATTCTGGTCGCGACAACGATCATCGAAAACGGGCTTGACATCCCGCTGTGCAACACCATCCTGATCAGTCGCGCCGAGCGTCTTGGACTCTCCGAGCTTTACCAGTTGCGTGGACGCGTGGGCCGCTCTGATCGGCGCGCTTATGCCTATCTGCTGCTTCCGTCAGAGATCGAGCTGACGCCGATTGCGCGCCGGCGCCTCGCCGCGCTGAAAGAATTTTCCGACCTCGGCGCAGGTTTCAAAATCGCCGCCCTCGACCTGGAGTTGCGCGGCGCCGGAAACCTTCTCGGTGGTGAGCAGAGCGGACACATCGAAGCCATCGGCTTCGAGCTCTATACGCAGATGCTCGACCGCGCCGTGCGCGAGTTGAAAGGCGAGATGCCGGAAGAAGAAGTCGCCACCCAGCTCAACCTCGGCCTCAATATCCGGATTCCCGCAGAGTACATCCCGGAAGAGAACCAGCGCCTTCGGATGTACAAGCGTGTAGCGGGCGTGGAACGCGAGTCGCAGTTGCACGACGTCCGCGCGGAGTTGATCGATCGCTATGGCGAGCCGCCGGTGGCGGTCCGGAATCTCCTCGAGTATGCCGAATTGAAGCTCTTGGCAATCCGGGTCGGCGTAAATGCTGTGGAGCGCAAGCGCGACCAGGTGAGCATCAAGTTCCGCCAAAACGCGACTGTGGACCCGGAGCGTTTGGCGCGCTTCGTCGCGGGGCAGCGCGGCGCCCAATTCACGCCGGACGGCACCTTGAAATTCTCACAGAAGGCGAACGCCGCGGAAGAGGTTTTGAGTCACCTCAAGCACTTGCTCGAAGACTTAGCGGGGGCTGAGAAGACGCCTGAGGGCGTCCGCAGTTAGTTGCTTTGCGGTTCATACGCGAGGGATCAGGGATAACTTCGGTAACCATTTCTGAAACCTATCGGCTCCCAACCTAATTTCCAATTTCGAAGATCCGGCATCCCAGTATCAACAGATATCTGATCGGGCAGGTACGTGTCCCACCGTGCGCCCAGAGGCGGCGGTAACCTGCTTTTTGTTACGCAACTTCCCTAGACTAACCCGTGTTTGCTCTCCCGTACGGCGAAACAACAGCTTTTTGGACTCCCCCAAAAGCTCAATCACAGGAGTTCGTCATGGAAGCAAGAAACACCAGGATTTCCCGTCTGATTCTGCTGATGGTCACTGCGGCGCTCCCGCTGTTGTTTGTGGCCTGCGGCAATACCGGATCTTCCTCCTCCACAGGCGGCGGCCAGACCCAGAACGGCACAGTCGCCTTCGTCATGCAGGACGCCTCCACCGAAGACTGGGCCATGATCGGAGTAAAGGTTCTGAGCGTCTCGCTCACTCCGCAGGGTGGCGGATCGCCGGTAACAGTGTTCACCGCATCCACGCCCACGCCCATGATCAACCTGGTGCAGTTGGATCAGCTCGGTGACATTCTGGCCAGCGCGCAGGTGCCGGCCGGAACGTACACCGGTGCAACGCTGACGATCAGCGGCAATCCGGGCGACGTCGCGCTGACCGTGTCGACCGATCCCGAGACTGGTTTTGCAGGAACGCCGGGAGCGACGATCCCCTCGAGCCAGATTCAGATCAAGGGAACGCAGGGCAGCACCGGAAGTCTGACGGTTCCGGTGAAAGTGAAGTTTGACTCGCCGCTGGTTGTCAGTGCGAACGCCACCACACCGTGCGATATCGACTTCGATCTCGCGCACCCTGCTTTCATTGTGGCGCACGTGCCAGTCGGCCCCGGCACCACCATGTGGGCGGTGAATTTCAACGGTCCGGTTCGTCATCACCCGATCCGCGACATCGCCTGGCTCGTCCTGCGGCATATGTATGGAACCGTGATGACGGTATCGGGCGACAACCTTTCCTTCACGATGAACAAGGACTACCCGGTGTATCCGGCAACAACGCCTGAGACGGCGGTCCAGACGCAGCAGAGCCTGACGATCCAGGTGGATTCGACCAACGGAACCTTGTTTTACGACATGGACGCGAAAACCGAAACGACCATGAAGGACTTTTCTTCAGTCGCGAGCAGCCTGCTCAACAAGTTCGTGCGCGTGGCGGCCCGCTACCAGGACGACGGAACTCTCGTCGCCGTTCGCGTTTGGGCAAGCAGTGCGTTCAACACCGTCTGGCTCAGCCCTGAAGGTCACGTGCTTCACGTGAACTCCACGACCGACGTGATGGTTGTGCAGGACGAAAACGGCGGAGGTATTCCGATCACCGTCGATTCCAACACGCAGTTCTTCTTCCGTCAGCCTCAGGATGCGCTCGCCGATGCGACTCCGATCGCAACCGGCACGGGCTTCCTCGCTGCGAAAAATCTCGTGCGCGGATTCAAGGTGCACGTTGGCGTAGTGGACATCACGGCCGTGCCTCTGGTTGCGAAAACGGTGGACATCGAGATCGCCAGGTACGACGGCTACATCTCGGCGCCGAACGGCACGAACTTCATGTATACGCGCAATTTTCGCACTGCAGCCGACGACTACACGGTGACGCTGGATTACATCTCGGGCAGCACCCCCAACGGGAAAGGCGCCACCGGAACTCAGGTAGACGGCTTCGAGTGGTGGTACCTGACATTCCCCACCTTGGCTGACTCGGGCACTAGCGCCGTCTCCGACTTTGTTTCGGCCACCGGCGGCAGCGTGAGCTTCGGTGGAACGGTTGGATCGCTGCCGGTATGGGGCGTCAGCTACGCCACCTGGAACGACCCAGCGAATCCCAATGGCTGGTCGGCCCGCTGGGCGGTACTGCTGCCCACCCCGGTTCCTCTCGGTGCGGTGACCACTGCTTGGGCTTCCAACTCTAACGGCGGCAACATCGCGATGAGCGTGTCGGGCGGAACGAATGCCGTCACTGTAGACCTGAGCAGTGCAAACGGGTCTGCGACGCTGGTCTATCAGGTTGATACAACCAACGGCGTGGTCACGGTCACGCCGCAGGACCTGACGACATCGACGGGGCTGGGGAACGTTTCAGCAGCGTTGGTGGCGGGAACCCCCGTGAAGGCATTCGGCGTTCCGCAAACCGACGGATCGATCAAAGCGTACGTGTTCTTCTATCTCACCGGGAACCAGGTCTCAGCCCAGTAAGCTGAGCTTGGCCTCGGATCTTGAAGCCGCTGCCCGCAAGGGTGGCGGCTTGTGTTTTTTCAAACCTCCCGCCCGATCCGGCAACGCCGTTAATTCGATCTTCGCTCTCAGCTTTATTCTCAGCGCGTAATAAAATCACTGGTTAGGATCGCGCTACGCATCTCAGGTTTTCTACAGGATTTTCAGCAGGGGCCTAGAGGAGATTGGCGTTTCGCGGATCATGGCGACTCCTGCTATTGTGTTCGGTCGCCTCTGTTCGGTCGCACCAGGCCATTGACCACAGGATGTTTCAAGTAGCATTGTTCGCGAAGATGTTTCGCGATTGAGAGAATTCCCATGCCCATGAGAGTGCGCAAAGCGGTGTTCCCAGCAGCGGGCCTCGGCACGCGCTTCCTTCCCGCTACTAAAGCTCAGCCCAAAGAGATGCTGCCGATTGTTGACAAGCCGATCATTCAATACGGCGTCGAGGAGGCGCTGGCCGCCGGTTGCGACCAGATCATCATCGTGACTGGCCGCGGCAAGCAGGCGATCGAGGACCACTTCGACGTCAGCTATGAACTCGAGAAGATGCTCGAGGAGCGGAAAAAGACTGATCTCCTCAAGATCGTGCATTCCATCTCCGACATGATCCACCTGGCGTACGTCCGCCAGAAAGAAGCCCTTGGCTTGGGACATGCAGTGCTGATGGCGCGCGAACTTGTCGGCAACGAGGCATTCGCGGTCCTGCTGGCCGATGACTTGATCGACGCCGAAGAGCCCTGCCTGAAGCAGATGATCCGCGTGTTTGAAGAAACGCAGTGTTCGGTGGTGGCCACGCAGATCGTCGAGGGCAAGGCGATTTCCGCTTACGGCGTTCTGGACGTGAAGCCTGCGGACGGACGTTTCAACGGCCGTCTGTTCGAAATCAACAACATGGTGGAGAAGCCCAAGCCGGAACAAGCGCCGTCGAATCTGGCCATCATCGGGCGTTACATCCTGACGCCCCGCATCTTCGAAATTCTGGCCGCCACGCCGCAGGGTACAGGCAACGAATTACAGCTGACCGATGCCTTGCGCTTGCTTTTGAAGGAGCAGCGCATTTACGCCTACGTTTACGAAGGGCGGCGCTACGATGCCGGCGACAAGCTGGGCTTCCTGAAGGCGACGGTGGAATACGCGTTGAAACGGCGGGATCTGGGCGAGGCCTTCCGCGAGTACCTGAAAGGGCTGAAGCTGTAGATCGTGGCGCGAATGCTTACGCGCCCTTGAGCTTTTTCGACTTCTCCTCTACGCCGCGAGCGAGCTTCTCCTTGTGCGCGTTGAGTTTCTCGGCGATCTTCGTGTCGGAGAGCCCGATCATCTGCGCCGCGAGAATACCCGCATTGGTCGCACCCGGTTTGCCGATCGCAACGGTCGCCACCGGAATTCCCGCCGGCATCTGAACGGTCGCAAGGAGCGAATCCATTCCTTGCAGCGAGGTCGAAGGAATCGGGACTCCGATCACCGGGAGAGTCGTGTGAGCAGCAATGACGCCGGCGAGGTGAGCGGCGCCGCCCGCCCCCGCGATGATCGTGCGGATCCCCCGGGACGCGGCTTTGCGCGCAAAATCAGCGGTGCGGTCAGGAGATCGGTGCGCCGAAGTTACATCGATCTCGTAAGGAATTCCGAACTCCTCGAGCGCCTTTCCCGCCTCGCGCATGATCTCGAGATCGGAATCACTACCCATGACAATTGAAACCAGTGGTTGATTGCTCATCATGGCGAAACGTTCTGCTCCGTTTGTGAATATCAGGTCTTCTACTTCTTGAGTGCACGACCGGCAATGTCTTTCCGATAGTGCATCCCCTCGAAGCCGATGTTCGAAACTGCCTCATAGGCGCGCTCTACCGCCCTTTCGAGTACCGGGGCACGTGCGGTGACGCCCAGCACCCGGCCTCCAGACGTGAAGTAGATGTCATCACGTTTGCTGGTCGCCGCGTGAAATACCTTCACGCCTTGCATTGCGCCAGCCTGCTCCAAGCCTGCGATTTTCTTTCCGGCCTCGAACGTCCCGGGATAACCGCCCGACGCGATTACGACGCAAGCCGAGGCTTCGGCCGACCATTTCAAATCTAATTCGTTCGCGCGCCCGGTGACCGACGCTTCAATCGCATCGACCAGATCGCTCTCCATGCGCATGAGGATGGGCTGGGTCTCTGGATCGCCGAAGCGGCAATTGAACTCCAGGACCATCGGCCCGCGCGCGGTCATCATCAAGCCGCAGTACAGAACGCCCTTGAACTCGTTGCCCTCGGCCTTCATTCCGGCCACGACAGGCTGGGCAATGTGATGCACAAGCCAATCGCGCATCTTGTCGTCAATGATGTCCCGGGTGGAGTAGGCTCCCATGCCGCCGGTATTGGGGCCGGTGTCTCCGTCGCCCACCCGCTTGTGATCCTGCGCGGCGACCAGCGGAACGACATTTTCGCCATCGCTGAAAACCAGAAACGACAGCTCGTCGCCCTTCAGGCACTCTTCCAGGACGACCAGGCTGCCGGCCTCACCCACCATTCGTCCGCCCAACATCTCGGCGGAAACCGAGGCGGCCTCTTCTTTCGTCTTCGCCACGACCACGCCCTTGCCGGCTGCGAGTCCATCGGCTTTGACGACGATCGGCGTATGGAAGTGCGGCAGAGTGTCGCGTACCTCGTCGACCGTCTTGCAGATCGCGTAGTGCGCGGTCGGGATGCGGTGGCGCTGCATGAATTCCTTGGCGAAGCATTTGCTGGATTCGAGCTGGGCTGCGGCGCGCGTTGGACCGAAAATGGGCCAGCCCCGCTTCTGGAATTCGTCGACGACCCCGAGCGAGAGCGGCAACTCCGGACCAACGACGGTGAGATCGGGCTGGACATTTTTTGCGGCCGCGACCAACGAATCGATGCTCCTGACGTCGCCCGGAATGCACGTGGCTTCTTCGGCGATGCCACCATTACCCGGAGCGCAGACAACATGCTTCACGCGTGGCGACTGGCGAAGCTTCCATACCAGGGCATGCTCACGTCCTCCACCGCCGATTACCAGGATTTTCATAGATGGACAGACAAGGTTAGGGGGCAGCGTCGATTGGTGTCAAACGCATGTGAACGGTCGGTCGCTGGTGGTTCGCGACCGAGGTGGATTAACTATGTTTAACCCCCGCCGTATAATGCTTGGGAATGATCACGGTCTCCAAAGAAGATTACCTCAAGGCCATCCTGGAAGCCGAGAGCGAGGGCGAGACGGTGATCTCGGCCACCTTGGCACACTGGCTCAAGGTATCGCCGCCGGCCGTGACCATGGCGCTGCGCCGTCTGAAGAAAGATGGATTTGTACGGGTGCAAACCGACGGCAACGTTCGGCTCACGGCGGCAGGACGCAAGATCGCGCGCAAGCTGACGCTGCGCCATCACCTGATCGAGCGGATGTTGGCGGAAATCTTCGGGATGGAATGGTACAAGGTGCACGACGAAGCCGAACGCCTGGAACATGCCGTCTCTCCGGATTTCGAGGCCAAACTGCTCGCGCGGCTCGGAGAAGGCGGACCCTGCCCGCACGGCAACCTGAGCGAACTCGAGAGTCCGACCAGCCGGCGGCATCGCGGCCTGCTGCTGCTTTCCGACGCTGAGGCCGGCAAAAGCTATGTGGTCAGCGGGATCTATGAGCGCGACCGCGAACTGCTTGAGTTTCTGGAAGCGCGCGGTATTCGACCCGGAGTCAAGTTAGATGTGCTCGAACGCAATTACGACCAGACCCTCTCAGTTCGAACCACCGCCAGACAGGCAATCTTGGGCCGTTTGTCCGCAGAAAAAATCTGGCTCGGACCTGCTCGCTGACTTCGGGTCGGCCCCCGCCCACGAATCGCAAATTAACTATAGCTAACCATTAATCGTGTACACTAGTTTCCAGTCTGGCAAGGATGGCCGGGGTACGTTTGGTATGAGGGACGAGAACAAGAACCAGGGTTTCATTGCTCGTCGCGATAGTCTTGACGCGGGCGCGGCGAGCGCCGCTCGCTCCCATGTGTCTCTGGAAGGCGTTCACGGTTCGATCGACGTCCCACATCCGGAGGCGGGATTCTGGCAGCAGTGGCGAGCCTTTGTGGGGCCTGCCATTCTGGTAAGCGTTGGCTATATGGACCCGGGAAACTGGGGAACGGATCTGCAGGGCGGCGCCCAGTTCAAGTATGGACTTCTGTGGGTTGTCGCACTCTCCAGCATGATGGCCGTGTTCATGCAGATTATTTCTGCTCGGCTTGGCGTGGTCACCGGAAAGGACCTTGCCCAATGCTGTCGGGATTGGTATCCGAGTTGGGCTCGTTGGCCGAACTGGCTTCTCAGTGAGTTGGCCATCGGGGCATGTGACCTTGCCGAAGTGTTGGGCAGTGCCGTCGCTCTTAATTTGCTGTTTCACATCCCGCTGTTCTGGGCGGTCATCATTACCGGGTTGGACGTCCTTCTCTTGCTCGCATTGCAGGGTTACGGAATGCGCACCATCGAAGCCATCGTGGTGCTGCTGGTCGCGACCATCGCGGTATGTTACTTCCTCGAAATCTTCGTTCTTCCGGAGACCCAGCCCAGTTTTGCTGAAATGGGCCACGCGCTACTCAGGCCACACTTCCGCCAGGCGGGCATGCTCTATGTCGCGATCGGAATCATTGGCGCGACGGTCATGCCTCACAATCTCTACCTGCACTCCGCACTGGTGCAGAGCCGGAAATTTCAGAAAGACTCGCTCTCCATCCGCCGCGCAATTCACTTCAACACCATCGACTCGACGGTGGCCCTGTCGATTGCCTTTTTTGTGAATGCCGCGATCTTGGTACTAGCGGCGACGGTTTTCTTCGGAAAGGCAAGTGTGTCGGTTTCCGGAGGGCACGTCATCCAATTCGCTCCCGACAGCGATTGGATCCGTGTAGCCTACCTGACTCTGGCTCCGCTGCTGGGGACGGGCTTGGCGAGCACGCTCTTTGCCGTCGCATTGCTCGCCGCTGGACAGAGCAGCACGATCACGGGGACCTTGGCGGGTCAGGTTGTCATGGAGGGTTTCATGCACTGGCGGATCCGGCCGTGGGTCCGGCGTCTGATTACTCGGACACTGGCGATCCTGCCGGCGGTGTTTGTCATCGGGCTGCGTGGCGACGCCAGTATCACCGACTTGCTGACTCTCAGCCAGGTAGTGTTAGCCTTGCAGCTTCCGTTCGCCATGTTTCCTTTGTTGCACTTCACCAGTTCCGCAAAGAGGATGGGCGCGTGGAAGAATGGCTGGTTCCTTCTGACGGCCGGATGGGCAAGCGCTATTCTGATCCTCTGCATGGATATTTACGGATTGCCCGAATCGTTGAAAATAGCCTGGCAGGTCGTCAGCGGCACTTAAGGCTCAGACCAAGGCGACAACCATGTATGACACCATCCTGGTGACATTAGACGGGACTGCAAGCGACCGAGCGATCATTGAGCATGTAAAGCAGCTTGCCAGACTCGCCCACAGCCGACTGGTGCTGCTCCACGTGGCCGATGGATGGGCGGCGCGAACCTACGGCCGCGACGCCGTGAGCGCAGAAATCCGCGAAGACACGGACTATCTGCGCAAGGTACAAGGCGAATTTCAGGCTGCGGGAATCTCGGCCGAAGCGGAACTGGCTTACGGCGAACCCGCCGACGAGATCATCAAGTGGGTGAAACAGCGTGGCTGCGACCTGGTGGCGATGAGCACCCACGGTCATCGTTTCCTGGCAGATGTCTTTCTGGGGACGACCGCCACCCGCGTTCAGCACCGCATCAGCGTGCCGGTTCTCCTGCTACGCGCGAAGTGAGGGCGTTGTCGGCATTGCCCGGTCGAGTCACGCCTCTGCGAAATCCGCTCCACTACGAAATCTCCTGTGGAACGACTAAACTAATAGAGATATGAACAGCTTCCAAAGTCGTACCAGCCTTCGTGTCGGCAACAAAGAATACGGAATTTATCGCCTCAACGCCCTCGACGAGCAGGGCATTCCAACGAAACACCTGCCGTACTCGCTGCGCATTCTCCTGGAAAATCTGCTCCGCACCGAAGACGGCAAGAATGTGACGAAGGATGAGGTGCGCGCGCTGGCAGCGTGGAACAGCAAATCGAAGCCGGACAAGGAAATCGCGTTCACGCCCAGCCGCGTGCTGCTGCAGGACTTCACCGGCGTTCCGGCCGTGGTCGACCTCGCCGCGATGCGCGACGCGATGAAGCGCCTGGGCGGTGATCCGAAGCTGATCAATCCGCTGCAACCGGCGGAGCTTGTCATTGATCACTCGGTGCAGGTAGACGAGTTCGGTTCCCCGCAAGCGTTCGGGTTAAATGCGGAATTAGAGTTCCTGCGAAACAAGGAGCGCTACGCATTCCTGCGCTGGGGACAAAAGGCATTTCACAATCTTGCGATCGTGCCGCCGGATACCGGCATCGTGCACCAGGTGAATCTCGAGTTCCTGGCGCGCGTGGTCTTTGTGCACGAAGCGGACGGCAAGCGCACCGCTTATCCCGACACACTGGTCGGCACCGACTCGCACACGACGATGGTGAACGGTCTTGGGGTGCTGGGCTGGGGCGTCGGCGGAATCGAAGCCGAGGCGGCCATGCTCGGTCAGCCGGTTTCGATGCTGATCCCGCTCGTGGTCGGCGTGAAACTGACTGGCCGCCTGCGCGAAGGTGCGACCGCAACGGACCTCGTACTCACGCTGACCGAGATCCTGCGCAAGCACGGCGTCGTCGGAAAGTTCGTGGAGTATTTCGGTCCCGGCCTGCAGGATCTTCCGCTTGCCGATCGCGCGACGATCGCGAACATGGCGCCGGAGTACGGTGCTACCTGCGGAATCTTTCCGATCGACAAGGAAAGTCTTCGCTATCTCCGTCTCACGGGACGCTCAGAAGATCAGATTGCTCTCGTCGAGGCCTACGCGCGCGCGCAGGGAATGTTCCATGACGCGAACACTCCGGAAGCGCAGTACTCTGAACTTCTGGCACTCGACCTCGCGACCGTGGAATCAAGCCTGGCAGGTCCGAAGCGCCCGCAGGATCGCGTGGCACTTTCGAAAGCTGGTGAGTCGTTCACGCAAGCTCTGCCCTCGCTGATCAAGCCCAAGGCGAAGACTGCGGCGGCAGTAACGACAAACGACAACTCTGTTAAGCAGGTGGGACGTTGGGAGCAGGAAGGCGGCAATCCCACGGCGGTCGGCGTGGAAGACGCTCGAGTTGAGGAGCATGTACCTGCCGACGTCAAGAAGGCGCTGAAGCATGGCAGCGTGGTGATTGCGGCAATCACGAGTTGCACAAACACGTCGAATCCTTCGGTGCTCATGGCTGCAGGCCTGCTCGCGAAGAAAGCGGTTGAGAAGGGATTGCAAACACCAGCCTGGGTGAAGACATCGCTGGCACCAGGCTCGAAGGTCGTGACGGACTATCTGGTGAAGGCTGGCCTGATGCCGTACCTCGAGAAGCTCAAGTTCAATCTCGTCGGCTACGGCTGCACGACTTGCATCGGCAACTCGGGTCCACTGCCGACTGAAGTCTCGCAGGCCATCGACGAAAAGGATCTCGTCGTCGCCTCGGTGCTCTCCGGCAATCGAAATTTCGAAGGGCGTATCAACTCCGAAGTTCGGGCCAACTACCTGATGTCGCCACCGCTCGTAGTGGCGTTTGCCCTGGCAGGACGTATCGACGTGGATCTGAAAAAAGACCCCATCGGTCGGGGCAAGGATGGCAAGCCCGTCCGGTTGGCCGACATCTGGCCGACACAGGAGGAAGTCGACCAAGCCGTGCAGCAGATCTCCTCCGACATGTTCCGCAAGAGCTACGGCGAAGTCTACGACGGCGATTCGCGTTGGCGGTCGCTCCCTGTCCCTCAGGGCCAGACCTACCTGTGGGAGGGTAGTTCGACCTACATTCGCAAAGCGCCCTATTTTGACGAGATGACTTTGAAGCCGTCGGCCGTCGAGGACATCAAGGGGGCCCGCGTCCTGGCGGTTTTAGGCGACAGCGTCACGACCGACCATATCTCTCCCGCCGGCTCCATCAAAAAGGACAGCCCGGCGGGCAATTATCTAACGCAGCACGGGGTGAAGCCGGCTGATTTCAACTCGTACGGATCACGGCGCGGGAATCACGAGGTAATGGTGCGCGGAACATTCGCGAACGTCCGGTTGCGGAACAAGATGGTGCCGAACCTCGAGGGCGGCTTTACGCGCCATCTGCCCGATGGTGAAGAAATGTCGATCTACGATGCTTCGGCGAAGTACATCGCGGAAGGCGTGCCGCTTGTGATCCTGTCGGGCAAAGAGTACGGATCGGGCTCGTCGCGCGACTGGGCGGCCAAAGGACCGCGGCTTCTGGGCGTGCATGCGGTGGTCGCCGAGAGCTACGAGCGCATCCATCGTTCGAACCTGGTCGGCATGGGAATCCTGCCGCTGCAGTTCCTGCCGGGCGAGAGCGCGGAATCCCTGAAGCTGAACGGGGAGGAAACGTTCGAAATAACCGGGATTCGCGATTTGGTCGAGCACTTCGCCGCCGCACTCCAGATCAAGGTTCGTGCCACAGCGAACGGCAAGACGAAAGAATTCTCCGCCTTGGTACGCATCGACACTCCGCAAGAGGCGCAGTACTACGGCAATGGAGGAATCCTGCAATACGTGCTTCGGCAATTGCTCGCTGGGAAACCTACGGCAGAAATCGTAAACGCGTAGGGGACGACTGGTTGAAGGCGGAAACGCGTGCTTCCCTTGGGATCGCTACGCTTTGGCGGCCATCGCTAAGCCGGACAGCTTCGCCTTCAGTTCGTCGCTGGTTTTGTACTTTGTGCCGCAAAAATTGCAGCGGGTCAGGTAGGTGGTTCCGAATGGGATCACGGGGATAAAGAACAGTGTGAACCAGCTTTTCAGCTCGAGTGCAGCATGAACCGTCGGGCGAGCACATTTGGAGCAGGGCCGCTCCACTTGCCCGATGGTCTTCTCTTTGCGGCGGACGCCAAACAGAAAAAACATACGCGATCGCTCCTCTGAGGGAGACCAACGCCAAAATCCTGGCTGTGGTTCGGGAGAAATCTATCATTTGTATCTGGTGCCCGCACCGGTACGGGGGTGCTAGCACCCGCGGCTGTGTGCCCTGTTTACGCTGTTATAATCAAGGATTGCGCTCATGACAAAAAAGAGACTGATACGTTCGACGACGGTTTTGGCGGTTCGCCGCGATGGCAAGGTGGTATTAGCCGGGGATGGGCAGGTAACCCTGGGCGAGTCCGTGATCAAGCACACCGCGAAGAAGATCCGGCGGCTTTATCAGGACAAGATTCTGGCGGGTTTTGCGGGTTCCACGGCGGATGCCTTCTCGCTTTTCAGCCGGTTCGAGTCGAAACTCGAGCAATATCATGGAAATATCGGGCGTGCCGCGGTGGAATTGGCCAAAGACTGGCGCACCGATAAGTTCCTGCGTCACCTGGAAGCTCTGTTGCTGGTTTGTGACAAAGATCAAACTTTTCTGCTCAGCGGCCAGGGAGATGTCATCGAACCAGATGGCGGTATCGCCGCAATCGGGTCCGGTGGCCCGTTTGCGCAGGCGGCCGCCCAGGCGCTGGCCGCGCACACCAAACTTTCCGCCCGTGAAATCGCCGAAGAGGCGATGAAGATTGCGGGGAAAATGTGCATTTATACCAACGATAGTGTGACGATTGAGGAGTTGTAGAAAAGCAGTTCTCAGTTGTCTGTACTCAGCACTCAGTTGAAGCAATCCACAGACTTCAATCGAACGTACTGAGAACTGGCAACTGGGAACCGAGAACTGCATTTTATGGCTATTTACCTACCGCCTACCGCAGAAGAAGAACAGCTCGCGCTGGACGAGTTAACTCCGCGCGAGATCGTGGCCGAACTCGACAAATACGTTGTCGGCCAGAAGGACGCCAAGCGCGCCGTGGCGATCGCCCTGCGCAATCGCATCCGCCGGCAGAAGCTGACGCCTGATCTCGCCGAAGAAATTATCCCGAAGAACATCATCATGATCGGGCCGACCGGGGTAGGCAAAACCGAGATCGCCCGTCGGCTGGCCAAGCTGACGAATTCGCCCTTCCTGAAAGTCGAGGCCTCGAAGTTCACGGAAGTGGGCTACGTTGGGCGCGACGTGGAGTCGATCGTCCGCGACCTGGTCGAGATTGCGATCGACATGATCCGGGAAGAAAAGCTGGAAGACGTCGCCGACAAGGCCGAACTGAACGCCGAAGAGCGGTTGCTCGACCTGCTCCTTCCGCCTCCGGCTCCGCGCCCCGCGGATTCATCGAACGGAGGGGTCGTCATCGAGGGTTCCGGCCACGAGATGAACGAGTCGCAATCGCGCACGCGCGAGAAGCTTCGCCAGCAATTGCGCGAGGGCAAACTGGATGAGCGCATGGTTGAGATCGACGTCCGGGAACGTAACTTCCCTTCGTTCGAAATCATCTCGAACCAGGGCGTCGAAGAGATGGACGTCAACATCAAGGACATGTTGCCCAACATCTTCGGCCAGCGCAGCAAGAAGCGGAAGATGAAGGTCAACGAGGCTTTCGAATACCTGATCCAGGAAGAGGAACACCGCCTGATCGACATGGACCAGGTCACGCGCACCGCCATCGACCGCGTGGAAAACGCCGGCATCGTCTTCCTCGATGAAATCGACAAGATCGCTGGCCGAGAGAGCGGCCATGGCCCGGACGTTTCGCGCGAGGGCGTACAGCGCGACATCCTGCCGATCGTGGAAGGCACGACCGTCAATACGCGCTATGGCATGGTGCGCACGGATCACATTCTGTTCGTGGCGGCCGGAGCATTTCACGTCTCGAAGCCAAGCGACCTGATTCCTGAGCTGCAGGGCCGGTTCCCGATCCGCGTGGAATTGCAATCGCTCACCATGGACGACTTCATTCGCATTTTGACCGAACCGAAGTCATCGCTGGTGAAGCAGTACACGGCTCTGCTCGAGACCGAAGGAGTGAAGCTTGAGTTTACGCACGAAGCGCTCGAAGAAGTCGCCCGCTTCGCGTTCCGGGTCAACGAGGGCACCGAAAACATCGGTGCGCGCCGCCTGCACACCATCATGGAACGCGTCCTCGACGAAATCAGTTTCGAGGCGCCCGAGAAGAAAGGCGAGCACGTCACCGTTGACGCCGACTATGTGCAGAAGACGCTGGCGGATATTGTGAAGGACCAGGATCTGTCGAGGTACATCCTGTAGCCACAACGGCGTTCCGTTCACAAGCTGTTGATCGAAGGTTTGGCGGTTGTGTTCGTATCAGGGCGCGCCTTCAGGTGCGCCCTTATGGAATTCCGATTGACGCGCCTTTAGGCGCTGCGCATCCTTCGCCCCGACAAACCCGTGACGCCTTACGCGTACTGTGGCGTCTTGATCGTGAGTGTATCGAAGGCCTTCAGCGGTCCCGGTTTCGGAGCGCTCGTGTCGGGCACGGCCACGTATTCGCATAGCAAGCTCTTCTTCGTCAAGGTAATGCGAAGGTAGCCGTGCTGGCTGTCGAGAAAGTTCTCCAGCTGCCCCGTGGACCCCTTCATCGTGATCGGCAGCTTGCTGGTGTGGAAGATTTTCGCCAGCGTATGCAGTTGTTTGTTATAGCCGCCCGCGCCCGCGATGATCATTGGGACATTTTTTCCGTTCAGCACGCCGGCGAACCGCTGGTAATTGTGGACGTGTCCCGAGAGCACGAGATCCGGGAGCCGGCCCGTGGTCTGCACGGCACTATCGAGAACGCCCCACAGATGCTGGCTACCGGGCTTGCTGCCGTACGCGGAATAGATCGGATGATGCACCGCGACAATCAAAGCGCGATCTTCGGGGGCTGCCTTTAATTCGCTTTGGAACCAGTCGATCTGCGTCTGACTGAGTTGGCCGCCCTCTGGACAGTTGCTGTAGAGGCCGACGAAGGTCACAAGCGGAGTGAGCAGTGTCCAATAGACATTCGGTTGAATCATCGTCGTGCGCACCGCATCGCCGCCCTCGGGCGTATGCCCGGGAACCTGGCTGCAGAAGTTCCGGACAAATCCCTCGAGGCTGCTCTCTTTCGTCTGCGGATCGATGTCGCCATCGTGATTGCCGGGAATGGCGAAGATCGGTCCTGGGTAGTTCGCGTACGGCTCATAGAACTCCGGATAGTAGTTACCCAGTTCGCCGTCGTAGTAGACGACGTCACCCAGATGGAAAAAGAACGACGGGTGGGTAGACGGATCATTTCCCGAGAAATCCGCTTCCATGTAGTTCGCGACGTTCTCTTCGTACGTGGGCGTGTTCACGCCACCGGTGTCGCCGACGGCGTGGAAGACCATCTGCCCGGAACTCTCGATGAGCTTCATGGCATCTGCCGAAATCACACTGTCGAGCGAGAGCCGGTACGGTGCAGCCCCTGTGGGCGCGGGCAGAGCGCGGAAGGGCTGCGGTGGGTTCTTCTGTGGGTCGATGATCGTCTGAAAACCAGCCGGGAGGCGATCTCCACCAAACGAATGCCCGGCAGCCGGGCTCGGATGATGCTTGCGGCTCGCCTGTAACGCGGAGGCATCAATCACGGTCCCTTTTGGCGAAGCCTTCTTCGGGGGCGCAGGTTTCTTCATGGCATGCACCTTGAAAACGAGAATTTGTCAGGAACGAAGGGCGTGAGGTGGACAGACAGAATTTCCTTCACTCTACCCAAGCGTGATGAGAAGTCAAGCGGGCGTCGTTCTGCCTTCCTTGCGCCCGGGTTTGCTTCACGCGTAGACTCTCAGGTCTCCCGCCACCTCAATCGTCCAGGGAGACGCATGAAACCGATCGACCGGTCCCGGCTGCAGGCGCTCATGGAGCGCGAACAGAAGAAATTCGTCGCTGAGCGGCCCAAGTCTGCCGCGCTGTTTGAGCGCGCCCGCAAATCCCTACACGGCGGCGTCCCCATGAACTGGATGGCGAAGTGGGCGGGCGCTTTCCCGCCATTCGTGCGCGAGGCGCGCGGCGCGGAGTTCTTCGACGTGGATGGCCATCGCTACATCGATCTGTGCCTCGGAGACACCGGCGCCATGACCGGCCATTCCCCGTCGGCGACCGTTTCGGCGCTGGAGCAGCAGGCGCGGCGCGGGATTACCACGATGCTGCCCAGCGAAGACGCCATCGTTGTCGGTGAAGAGTTACAGCAACGTTTCGGATTACCCTATTGGCAATTCGCGTTGACGGCTACAGATGCCAATCGCTTCTCGATCCGTCTTGCGCGGCACATCACCCAGCGCCCGAAGATCCTGGTTTTCAACTGGTGCTATCACGGCACGGTCGACGAAACCTTCATCACGCTGAAGGATGGTGTGGAGCACGCTCGACGCGGAAACATTGGACCGCCGGTCGATCCTCCGGTGACCACACGGGTCATCGAGTTCAACGATGCGGAAGCGCTCGAGGCTGCACTACGCAGCGAAGATGTGGCATGCGTGCTCGCGGAACCCGCAATGACCAACGTCGGTATCGTGCTGCCGGAGCCGGGATATCACCACGCTCTGCGCGAGATCACACGACAGTATGGAACGCTGCTGGTCATCGACGAAACGCACACGATTTGTGCGGGACCCGGCGGCTACACGCGGACAGAAAATCTCGAGCCGGACTTTCTTGTTTTCGGCAAGCCCATCGCCGGGGGCGTTCCCGGCGCAGCCTACGGATTCACCGCCGAGGTCGCCCAGTGCGTCAGCGATCGCATGAACCTCGAAGACTGCGACACGGGCGGGATCGGTGGAACGCTGGCCGGAAATGCGTTGTCGCTGGCGGCGATGCGCGCGACACTCCAGAAGGTATTAACCAAGGAAGCCTTCGACCGCATGATCCCGATTGCCGAGCGCTGGACCGACGGCGTCGCCAAGGCAATCGTCGATTTCGGGTTGCCGTGGAACGTCACGCGCCTCGGCTGCCGTGCCGAATACCTGTTCGCTCCACAGACTCCGAAAAATGGCACGCAGGCCCACGACGCCATGGACTTTGAACTCGAACGCTTCATGCATCTCTACGCCATGAACCGGGGCATCCTGCTGACACCCTTCCACAACATGGCGTTGATGTCACCGGTCACCGCGAAAGAAGATATCGACCAGCACACGAAAGTCTTTCGCGAGGCAGCGCGTGAGTTGGTGAGCTAACACGGCCACATGTGCACAAGGTACCTTGAAACGAGCTGGATTGCCGGTCTTAAGCGGGAGCGGCTCGCATCACGTGTTACGCTCATTCTTTCTCACGAATGAACGTCTCGCGCCATCTTGCCGGGTGTTTCGCCCTGTTTGCGCTGGCCATCGTAATGTGCGGCTGCGCTTCGATTGGAGCGCCTGTCCCGCCGTCTCTCGAATTGCCGAAGCCGCCGACTGATCTTCACGCCGTGCGCAAGGGAAACAAGGTCTACCTCACGTGGTCGGTTCCGACCAAGACGACCGATCGTCAAAATGTGCGCCGCCCGGGACCGACACGGATCTGCCGAAGTTTGTCCGCGATGATGAGCCAGTGCGATGTTCCGGTGGGAAATATCGCGCCGACAAAAGCCAGTGCCGAGGTGCCGCACGGCGAACCCGGAAAGAAAATGGTCGCCGAGTTCGTGGACACGCTTCCCCCTGATCTCCAGCAACAGAACCCGACCCGAGTGGCGACGTACGCGGTCGAACCTCTGAACCTGGATGCGCGCAGCGCAGGCTTGTCGAACCAGGTACAGATCGCGCTGGCGCCCACGCTACCGCCCCCGGAGAACATCAAGGCGCAACTTCTTCCCGATGGCGTTGTCCTGACCTGGGATTGCGAGACCTTCCCGATCGAACCCGCCGCTCTGCGCTACATCTACAGGATTTACCGGCGGTCTCCCGAGACCGGGGGCGACGTAAGACTCTCCGACGAACACTGCCCAGGTGGGCAATACGAAGACCACACAATCGAGTGGCAGAAGAATTATGAGTACCGCATCGCGGTGGTGACGTTCACAAATTTAGATGCCAGCAATCCCAGCGATGTCGCCATCATCCAAGGCGACGACTCACCCGCTCTGAAGGTCTTCACCAACGACACATTTCCACCGGCCGTTCCCACGGGACTTCAAGCCGTCTTTTCTGGTCCCGGACAGCAGCCGTTCATCGACCTGGTATGGGCTCCAGACACGGACGCGGATCTCGCGGGGTACAACGTCTATCGCCGCGAACAGGGAAGCCAGCCAACCAGGGTCAACTCTGAACTTGTGAAGAGCCCCGCTTTCCGGGACACGAATGTCGCGTCCGGCAAGACATACTTCTACACCGTCGCAGCCGTTGACCTGCGCGGCAACCAGAGCGCCCACTCCGAAGAAGCCAGCGAGACTGTGCCCAAAGACTGATCCGCGGGTCGTGCGGCGCGGAATCCGCCATGGGCGCGGGGTTCCACAAAATCTTCCCTGTCCTCAGCCTGCTTTGTGTTTAGATAGACGCTCTATGAAATATTGCCGCTTTCAGCAGAATGGCGAAGAAGTGTATGGCTTGGTCGAACCGGTTGCCGGACATCACGTGATTACGCGCCTGCTGGTCACGCCGCCCGAGGAAGTCAACGGCGACATGGAAGACCTGCGCACCAAGCGGGTCGACCACCTGGCGCTGGAAGAAGCGCCGCTGCTGGTTCCCGTACGCCCTTCAAAAATTCTCTGTGTCGGCCGCAACTATCGAGAGCATGCCGCTGAGTTAGGAAACGAAGTTCCCGCCGAGCCGCTCATCTTCTTCAAGCCGACAACTGCGCTGAATTCTCCAGGCGGCACCATCCGCCGCCCGCGTCTCTCAACCCACACAGACTATGAAGGCGAACTCGGCGTGGTCATCAGCAAAAGCTGCTACAAGGTGGGGGAGAATGAAGACGTAAAGCCGTACATCCTCGGCTATACGTGCGTCAACGACTTCACGGCTCGCGATCTGCAGAAAAAAGACGGCCAGTGGACCCGCGCCAAAGGCTTCGACACGTTCTGCCCCGTCGGCCCGATCGTGAGCGACGAGATCGATCCCTGGGCCGGCGTGGGCGTGAAAACCACGGTGAATGGCGAAATCCGGCAGGACGGAAATACCCGCGACTTCATCTTCAATCTCGACGCCGTCATCCGCTACATCTCGCAGGTGATGACGCTGCTGCCCGGCGATCTGATCGCGACAGGCACTCCGAAAGGCGTCGGGCCGGCAGTTGCCGGCGATGCGATCGAGGTTGCCGTCGAGGGAGTAGGAACGCTGCGCAACCCGGTGGCGGATGAATAACTGCCGTCATCATCGGGTCGTCCGTTCGTAACCTCCGCACCTCTTCCTTGAAACACGTTTCCGGCTTATTCTGTTGAATCAGGAAGTCGTCGCTGCGCGCGCCGTTTCCTTCCCTTTTCAGTCATGAATCCATTCCGTCTTTATAGTTTGATTTTAGGTGGTACGGGTATTGTCTTTGCGCTGTACTTTCTGTTGCGGCGAAAGCCGAAGACTGCCGAGGAACTGGAACGTTCGCGCCGCGAGTGGCTCGATAGCGTCGGGCGCATCACCGACGGCACCGTGATCGACGTACAAGAACTGCCCTTCGAGAACCAGCGTTCCTCCACGATGCTCATCTACCAATACGACGTCGCCGGCGTCTCGTACGAAGCCTCGCAGGACGTCACCTATCTCCGCCAGTGGGTCAACCTGCACTCCTGCCGCCTGGGACTGCCGACCTCGGTGAAATACGATCCCCAGAATCCCGGCAACTCCCTCGTCGTTTCCGAACGCTGGATGGGGCTGAGACAGTAGGACCGCAGTTCTCAGTTGTCAGTTCCCAGTTCTCAGTTAAACCCAGCGCCAGTCAGCACTCGCATCAGTGCTTTCCGGCACGTGGGTTAAGAAGCCGTTCGGCACCGTGTCCCCAGCGCATGCGGTCGTGCGACACGAGACCCAACGACCACAATTCAGTTTAGTTTTTCTTCCAAGAGAAAATCCGAGGCACATCTCCACCCGGTGAGAACTGAGAACTGAGAACTAGAACTGACTTCTTAGCTTCCCGCCGCGAAGCCGCCGGTGTGGGCCACTGTGATGCGGAGATACTTGTAAGGATTAACAGGAGTGTCGTTGATGCGGACTTCGTAGTGAAGATGTGGACCGGTGCTTCGTCCGCTGAGTCCGACGAAGCCGATGACCTCACCCCGGTGTACATGCTGCCCCGGTGCAACTGCGAAGCCGGAAAGATGTCCGTAACGGGTGGCAATCCCGTGACCGTGCTCAAGCACGATCGCGCGACCGTAGCCGCCCATGAAATCGGCAAACTGCACCGTGCCGTCTGCCGGAGCGACCACCGGCTGCCCCACCATCGCTGCGATATCAACACCGGTATGGAACGCGCCCTCTCCGTTGAACGGGTCCGTGCGCTCGCCAAACGATCCGGTCACCTGGCCTTCCACTGGCCAGAGGTTCGGAGCCGAGTTGGCCCGAGCCCAGTCGGCGGTGGTTACGTTGCGCGTCAAGCCAAGGGAAAGTCCCGTAGTCGTGGCGCCGGTCAGAGCTGAAGTCTTCAAGGCATACAGCTGATCCAGTGAAGAACTCACCTCTGAGTTGCGCACCTGCTCTTCGCCACCGGTGACAAGAATCGGGTCCGATTTCAACCCGTACAGCGACGAAACTTCGCTCGCCAGCGAACCGAGCGACGCGACCTGTACGTCGCGTTCCTTGGCCACCTGCTCGAGCCGGGTGTAGCGGTCCTTCAAGTCGTCTTTTTCGGTCCGCAGCTGGTTGTAGCTCGAAACCTTCAAAAGCATGCGAACGTAGGAGCTGGCAATACCGGTCAAGCTCAGAAAACCGACCGCCGCACCTACAACAAAAATGTAGAGATAGTGGACGGGGATGGGGATTTTGCGCAGTTGCCCGTCGTCATCGCGAGCGACAAAAAGAATGTAAAAACGTTTGCGCAATAGACCCTTCCATCCTTGAATTTGGGACCATGCCCGGGCGGCCTGCGGTTACAGGAGCCCTGTTCTGCATCCCGATTCCAGAGCCACGCCACCATTGCAAGGTTGCTGAGGCGCGTCTCACCACCTACCAGAACCAGGTAAGGCCAATGTATTTACGTGTCCGCAATTAATACCGATTGCAGGACTTATCTTGGCCAAAGGTCATTGGAAATAGCTGTCAAACGGTAACAAAGTGGGTTCCTGCCTGTCAACGGCAGCGGGCACCTTTTGGGGTTACCAAGGACCGGTAATCCCACTTGGACCCTGGGACGCGTTACGGCCCTGTAACCGCCTATTGGACCTTCGGGTAATGCCCTTTGCCTTCTTAAGCTGACGCCTTTCACCGCGGCTGGCCAGACTCGTTATAGTGATCGGGTGCCGCTCCCCGAAAAAGCTCTCATTGCGCGCGTGCGAAACCAAGCCCGACGAAGCCGGTCGCTGGTCACCGGCATTGGAGATGATTGTGCCGTCCAACGGGTTGGTCGGAAGTTTGATGTACTTATCACTACGGATTTCAGTATCGAAGGGGTCCATTTCCGGCGAGAATGGCATCCCCCCGAAGTCGTGGGACGCCGCTGTTTGACTCGCGGGCTGAGCGATATCGCGGCCATGGGAGGCGAGCCGGCCACAGCCTTCCTCTCCCTGGCTCTTCCGCGAAAACTGCCTCAGAAATGGGTCGATGAATTTTACAAAGGACTGCTGGCGCTCGCCGAGGAGTTCAAAACCGCCCTGGCCGGAGGCGATACTGCGCAGTCTCCAGATGGCATTTATGCAGACATCGTTGTCACCGGGTACGTCCCGCGAGGGCGGGCGGTGCTGCGGTCGGGTGCGAAACCTGGCGACGAGATCTACGTCACCGGGGCGCTTGGCGGCTCGGCGGCTGCGCTGCACGAATTTTTCGCGGGACGAAGACCCAAGCCGCGGAATTTTCCTCGACATTTCGCTCCGGTTCCAAGGGTTGCTGTCGGCCGCTTTTTGCGCGAGAAACGGATTGCCACGTCGATGATCGACCTCAGCGACGGCCTGTCGACCGATCTCGCCCACATCTGCGAAGAATCCGGAGTGGGCGCCGAGATTCTCGAGGTGTCCATTCCGCGGGCTCCGGTGGGCCCAAAGCATTCTCTCGTCTCACTCGAGGATGCACTCCACGGCGGCGATGACTATGAGCTGTTGTTCACGGCTCGCTCCGGCAAACACGTGCCGACGCAGATTGCGCGCGTTCCCATCACATGCATCGGCCGCATCACCCGACAAAAAACAATCGCCCTCATCGAGGAAAACGGCTGGCACAAGCGACTCCGGGCACAGGGCTGGGAGCATTTCACGAAATAAATGGGCATCGTCCAACAGGACACGTCCCGACGTACCTTCGCGTGATCTAGTACCTGTCCTTTCGCGAGGATAGAGTACGTTTATGTCGTCTTTTCGTATCGCCCTTGCCTCTGTGGTGTTGGTCGCGCTCTGTCTGACGGGCGCCGCAGCAGCGCAGCACAATCCCTCCTCCGCGCCGCCAGCCTCACCCACAGCCGGCAACGAGCTGGTCAACGTCGACGAGGCGTTCATCCATAAGCAGTTTGGCGAGGAATTCTCGCTCACGCCCGTCTCGACGCCGTTTGTGCGCGATATCGATGGCGACGGCGTCGACGACTTCGTGATCGTGGCGCGCAGCAAGAAGCCGATGCTCGATGCGGCCGAACATAGCTATCGCGTAATCGATCCTTATTACGATTTCTTCGGCTACGGCGATCCCAAGCTCACCGCCAGCTTCGGCTCGGAAGACCTGATGGAAAAGAATCTCGTGATTCTGGTCATTCACGGTTCAGGCACAGATGCATGGCGCGCCGAGACCCCGAAAGCCAAGTTCGTCATCATCAATCTGCCCTTCAAGAAAGTCGTGGTCCGCCGCCTGCAACTCCGCAAGAAACAGGTGAATGCAATCTTCGCCGAAGAGACCAACTCCAGTGCAGGCGACTCGGTTGTCTTCTGGGACGGCCGCCAGTATCGCTATCAGCCGCTGGGCACGGGCGGGGACGACTAGCAGACACTCGCACTCTTTTTAGGTCAGCGCGGATCTCCGTCCTGCTTTTACTTTCCCTTGCCCTCGCTGTATTTTCGACTTTTTGTTCGCTCTTGAGATCGTCCAAATCGAGCGTAGAATTTTTGTGCGGCCAAGCGGACGACCCCAACGGCCGAAGAATCCATAAAAGCAGGCCTGCAATGAATTGGGCGATCTATCGTCCCCAGGTGCGTTTCGATGCGCGCGCAGAACGTGCGGAATATGAGTTCCTCTTCAAGCATCAGGCAAGAGTGCTGCAGGATCGGCTTGCGCGCCGCGGTCACACCGATCGGACTCGACATCCCGCAATCCCAGAGTGGGAGAAGGTCTACCAGGCAGACGCGCGTGAGCGAAGATTGTTGCGCCTAGCGAGAGTTTTGAGCTGGGGAAAAGAGAAGCGATGTTACTTTGCCCACAAACAATCTTGATGAGCCGCTGGGCTAAAACGCCGCCCAAACGCGTTTTTCTCCGATGCTCTCAACAACTTGTCATCCGCCCCTCGCCTATAATCTCCGGCTATGAATCTCGAACAGAAGCTCGAAGAACTCAAAAAGCGCGATCACCTGGCCGAAGAAGGCGGCGGAGCCAAGCGCCGCGAAAAGCAGCTCAAAGACGGCAAGATGTCGGCGCGCGAGCGCATCGAGTTCTTGCTCGACGAGGGCACCTTCGAGGAAACGGACAAGCTCGTCACGCACCGCTGCAACGACTTCGGCATGCCCGAGCAGAAGTTTTACGGCGATGGTTTCATCACCGGCTACGGGCGCATTGAAGGCCGGCTCGTATTTCTCTTTGCCCAGGATTTCACTGTCTTCGGCGGATCGCTCTCCGAGGCCAACGCCGGTAAGATCGTCAAGATCATGGATCTCGCCGCCAAGATGGGCGCGCCCGTGATCGGACTGAACGACTCAGGCGGCGCGCGCATTCAGGAAGGCGTGATGTCGCTGGCCGGCTACGCTGACATCTTTTTGCGCAACACGCTCTACAGCGGCGTCGTGCCACAGATCTCGGCGATCATGGGCCCATGCGCGGGCGGCGCCGTCTACTCGCCAGCCATCACCGATTTCATTCTCATGGTCGACAAGACCTCTTACATGTTCATCACCGGGCCTGATGTGATCAAGACCGTCACGCATGAGGAGGTCACAAAAGATCAGTTGGGCGGTGCGATGACGCATAACGAGATCTCTGGCGTCGCGCACTTCCTCTCGCACGACGACGCCGAATGTCTGTCGATGGTGCGCGAGTTGTTGAGCTTCGTCCCGTCCAACAACCTGGAAGACCCGCCGCGGCGTGCTTGCACCGATCCCGTCGACCGCGCCGATCCCGCGCTGGACAAGATGATCCCCGCTGAATCGAATCGTCCCTATGACATGAAAGATGTGATTCACGCCGTGATCGACGACGGTTACTTCTTCGAAGTACAGGAGCACTACGCCAAGAACATCGTGGTCGGATTCGCTCGGCTGAACGGCCGCTCCGTGGGTATCGTCGCCAATCAACCTGCGATGTTGGCCGGCACGCTCGACATCAACGCCTCCATCAAAGGCGCCCGCTTCGTGCGCTTTTGTGATTGCTTCAACATCCCGCTCGTGACCTTCGAAGACGTTCCCGGATTTCTTCCCGGAACCACCCAGGAGTACGGCGGGATCATCAAGCACGGCGCGAAACTGCTTTTTGCCTTCGCCGAGGCGACCGTGCCGAAAGTCACGGTGATCACGCGCAAAGCGTACGGCGGCGCGTACTGCGTCATGGCGTCAAAGCACATCCGCACTGACGTGAACTACGCCTGGCCGACGGCGGAGATCGCGGTGATGGGACCGGAGGGAGCGGTTGACATCGTCTACAAGCGTGAACTCGAACAGGCCACCAATCGCGAAGAGATGCGCCAGTCGAAGATCGACGAATTTCGCGAGCGCTTCGCCAATCCGTACGTCGCGGCCGATCGCGGCTTCGTCGACGCAGTCATCCTGCCTCGCGAAACCCGCAAGAAGCTGATCCAGGCGCTCGAAATGCTCCAAAACAAACGCGATAAAAATCCGCCGAAGAAGCACGGGAATATACCGCTTTAGGCTCGTGGCTCTGGGCTTTGGGCTTTCGGCTCTGGGCTTTAAGCTCTCGGCTCAAGGCTCTAGGCGGACGGCGCCTGGGTAACTCACTCCACAACCCCCACCGCATATCCCTCGCCGACTTCGCCGAAGTCCACCAGCCGAATCCCAGCTTCCCGCAACTCGGACTCGACTTCCTCCCGCGTGAACCAGTGGCTGTAACTCCAGTTCAGATGGTCGCCAATCTCTGGTGGCTCCTTCCTTCCGGGAACGAATCGCCTCGTCCAGTTCGCGATCCGAAAAGCCAGAGCGTCATAGCGCGAGTTCCCAGATCGCGCGAAAAAGGACAGCACCACAGGCGAGCCTGGAAACGCGCGCGGCCGCAGTGCTCGCAGAAAGGCCACCCTACGCTCGCGACTTCGAATGTGGCTGTACGCCGTCCAGCCAATGATCACGGCGCTATAAGAAGAGGGGCCGGGTGGGACCTGGTCCGGTGGCCAAAGAAAAACGCCGCGCGCTTCGCCGAGTTGGTCGAAGATCGCGCTGCTGGCGTCGACGAGCGCCGGATTGCATTCAAACCCCTCCGCCGAATAGCCAGCGCGCCGAAGCGCGAGGATCTCCCTCCCTGCACCGGCGCCCGCAACCAGGACACTTGACCCGGCCGGAAAGTAGCGCTCCACCGCGCTGCGCTCCCAGTCGAAGAACCCGCGCAGGTTGCCTTCCGGTGAAATAGTCTCCCGGGACTGCGCGTAATGGCCTGCCGTGACCGCATTCAGTTCGTTAGCGCTTAAACAACCGAGCCAGAAGCCCTCATGCATCGCCGTGGCCAGCCGCACGCAGCGATTGAACCAGGAGTCCGCACGTTGAAAGAAGCGCACCCGGCGCCGCGCAGCGACTAGTGACGTCGCAACCGACTCAACTCGTTCGGGAACTTCACTTTTCTCGCTGGAGTGCAGTGAACTGGTGTTCTGCATTTCGGTGCTGACGGTAAACCGACGTATTGTCGCAGAGTCGGACCGCCCGGACGAACCATCCGGTCCTGAGAGTAGAATTCGGCTTCCCAGGAGGGCACCATGAAACATTGGTCGCTCATGATAATGCTGATGGCGTTCTTGTCTTCCGCCTTCGCCCAGGATCCGCAAGCCTGGCTCGCGAACCTTCCTCAAGCCAAGGACTATGTTCAGAAGCGTTCCTCGAGCTACGATCGCACGGGAGCGAATGCCGACGCTCGCCCTGTGGCCCCTGGTGAAACCCTTACGGTCCTCGACGACTCAGGCCCGGGTCTTGTCACGCATATCTGGTTCACGATCGCCAGCCCTGATCCCTGGCATCTGAAGGCTCTCGTTCTGCGCGCTTACTGGGACGGCGAAACCACTCCCAGCATCGAGACGCCCATCGGCGACTTCTTCGGCCTCGGTTTAGGCGACTACTACCTCTACCAGTCCATTCCGCTGAGCGTCGGTTCCGACAAGGCGCTGAATTGCTTCTTCCCGATGCCATTTCAGAAGCACGCGCGCATCAGCGTGACCAACGAGGGTTCGCGCAAGGTTGATTCCCTCTACTTCAATATCGACTACCGCCAGTACTCGAAGCTGCTCCCGGCCGATCAACTCTACTTTCACGCGCAATACCGGCAAGCAAACCCGAACTCAGGCTGGACCGCGGACTGGACATCGAACGCTGATCCGCGTGTCAACGACAAGAAGAACCTCGACGGCGCGGGGAACTACGTCTGGATGGAAGCCACGGGCCGCGGGCACTACGTGGGAGTCACCATGTCGATCTTGCAGAATCAGGACGACTGGTGGGGCCGAGGGTGACGACATGTTCTTCGTCGATGGCGAGGCAGGGCCCTCGATCAACGGTACCGGATCCGAAGACTATTTCCTCGGCGCATGGGGCTTCACCGCGGGCGCCTTTGACTACGGCCTGTATGGGGCGCCGGTGAAAGGACTCGAGAAGGCGGGCAGCCGGACGTCGGTCTACCGCTTCCACCTCGATTCGCCGATCACATTTACGAAGTCATTACGAGCCACGATCGAACATGGCCACGCGAATCATCGCTCCGACGATTTCTTCTCCGTGGCCTACTGGTACCAAGCCGAGCCACACGCTGAATTTCCGCGACTGCCCGCCCTCGAGGAGCGGATGCCGAAGCTGCATGCCGTCAGCGGACCGGGAAACGCTGGAACGTCAAGGTAGGAGCAGAGCGGAAAGCTACAAATTCAGAGGTGTGAGGACGAACGGGCGAGATGGGAGCTTCGCTGATGGCTCGTAGCCGGTAGCTCGAAGCCTGAAAGGACAGACCGACAGCTTGACCACCCATCGGCACAAACTAAGAGTCCCGAGGTGATGTTGATCTTGTTCGTCTCGGCCAGTAGCTCGCGTTAGACCCTTGCCGACCTGCTCTCGTCGCTTCCTTGCGGGTTGCAACGCGCGATCTCGGCTCGGGCTCCGGGCTCACCGCCAACCGGATAAACCAGTTCAACGCCTCGGGACTCTATCTTGCCTTCGCGCGTTCGTTCCTGTTCTCCTCGACCAGCGCGTTGCTATAGACCCTTGCTGACCCTCTCTGGCCCCTTTCGAGTCCAGTGTGATCTCACTTGAGTCCCGGACGCTGCACCAATCGGCAAAACTTAAGAACGTGCCGAA
>Ga0210401_10000047_pt1 | contig 144398 bp, 119 predicted proteins | sample IncBWH32MmetaG_FD_150866 | JGI IMG/M metagenome (GOLD analysis project Ga0210401, IMG submission 150866) | Forest soil microbial communities from Barre Woods Harvard Forest LTER site, Petersham, Massachusetts, United States - Inc-BW-H-32-M | ecosystem: Environmental > Terrestrial > Soil >...
TCGACAAAGATCCGGCTCGCCTCGTCCACCACCGCGCACTGCAATTCTTCCTTTGACCCAAAGTGAGCAAAGAGCCCGCTCTTGCTGATCTTCAGCACGGCGGCGAGCTTCCCGATCGTCAGCCCTCCGAGGCCTTCCACCGACGCAATATCCACGGCGCTCCGCAAGATGTTATTGCGCGTCTTTTGGCCACGCGGCCGCCCGTTTTTCGAACTGGCACGAGACTCGGTCAATCGAATTCCAAAATAGCACGATCGTTCGTTCTATTACAAGAACAAAATCCCTCTCTTCCGCGCATCGTCAGAGGCCAATAATGCCGATAACTAACGACGGATCAATACGATCTATGATTTTCGCCGATTCGAGCCTTGGCTATCTTTCCTTCTGGAGTTCGAGCTTGGCAATTGCCTCGGTGTGCACTTCGTCTGGGCCGTCGGCCAATCGCAGTGCGCGTACCCCAGCCCACGCGGCAGCAAGAAATGTGTCTTGCGAAACGCCTGCGCCCCCATGCGCCTGGATGGCTCGGTCCAGCACTCGGAGCGCGACATTGGGCGCGACCACTTTAATGGCCGCAATCTCGGCCCGGGCCGACTTGTTTCCTGCCATATCCATCATGTAGGCGGCCTTCAGCGTCAGCAGGCGGGCTTGCTCGATCTCCATGCGAGAGTTCGCAATGTCCGCTCGTATCGTTCCCTGCTCGGCGAGAGGTTTACCGAAAGCGATCCTCGATTTCACACGTGTGCACATGGCTTCCAGCGCTCGCTCGGCAACTCCGATGCAACGCATGCAGTGATGAATGCGGCCCGGGCCCAGCCTGCCCTGGGCGATCTCAAAGCCCCGTCCTTCGCCGAGCAGGATGTTCGAGATCGGTACGCGAACATTGTCAAATGTGATCTCACCATGCCCATGCGGGGCGTGGTCGTAGCCGAAGACGGTCAGCAGTCTTTGGATCTTCACTCCTGGGGAGTCCATCGGGACCAGGATCATCGATTGTTGTTGGTGCCGCGGAGCCGTGGGATTTGTTTTTCCCATGAAAATCGCTAGCTTGCAACGGGGGTCACCTGCTCCAGACGACCACCACTTTCTGCCGTTGATGAAGTATTCGCCGCCGTGACGGACGATGCTGGCCTCAATGTTGGTTGCGTCCGAGGAGGCAACGGCGGGTTCGGTCATCGCGAAGCAAGAGCGAATCTCACCCGCGAGCAGCGGCTTCAGCCACCGTTCCTTCTGCTCCGGAGAGCCATATCGGGCCAGGACTTCCATGTTGCCCGTATCCGGCGCGGAGCAATTAAAAACTTCGGGCGCCATAGCACTGCGGCCCATAATTTCGCATAGCGGCGCATACTCGAGATTCGTCAGGCCTCCGCCTTGCTCAGCGTCGAGCAAAAACAGATTCCACAGGCGTGCCGACCGAGCTTTTGGTTTGAGTTCTTCAATCACCCGGGTCGGAGACCATCGGTCGCGTGCGACTTCGTCGGCGAAACGCTGCTCATTGGGGTAGATGTGCTCGTCCATGAATGCCAACAAACGCTCCTGTAGGCCTTTCACTTTGTCGCTAAATTCAAAGTCCATTTGGGTTGCCTCTTACGATAGGTGAGGATGATCGACTACACAGCGAGATGGCTAGGCCGGCCGGATTTCTTGGGTGGTGTCCTGCCTGGGACCCGAACGCGCACATCACGTCCCTTGGGCTGGATTCTGAATTTGCCGTTGGTGCGTTTCGAAAGAGTTGTCCCGGAACCTGCTGCCGTAAGTCCCAGCGTGCTCCGGCGCCGGCTTTCCGATGTCAGCAATCCACCCACGAGGAAATCAGCAAACGAACGGCTGATTTGATCAGAATCAGCTGGTCCAGATGGATCGACCCAGGTCGGTGTCCAGTTCACCGCGCCGAGGATCGCAAACGTGATCAATTTAGGATCGCCAGCCCGGAAAACGCCGCTGTCCATCCCCCTCTTAATAATGCGACGAATGCCCTGCTCGAATTCGTCGCGCTTGGCGCATATCTTGCCGTATTGCGACGCCGACAGCGCGGTCGAATTTCCCGCCAACATTGTTCCAGCGTGGAGCGGAAGCTCGTCTATCATCAGGCGAACGAACGAAACCAGCAAAGCATGCAGTTCATCTATGGGAGAGGAGTAGTTTTCTTCCACGTTGTGGAGCAATTCTAGAAGGCGATCCATCACGTAGTCGTGACAGAAGTAAAGAACCTGTCGCTTGTTCTTGAAGTAGTAGTAAAAATTGCTCTTTGTCATCTTGGACGCGCGAGCGATCGCAGTGAGACTGGAGCCGTGGTAGCCATGCCGGCGAAACTGGATCGCCGCGCATTTCAAAATCTCGAGCTTCTTCTTAGTGAATTTGTCGGCCAGATACATGGTTTTCTTTAATCTTGCCCCAAAGCGATGAGAGGCCGCGGAACCGGAGAAAAGTTTAGCATGAAAAATTATTCCGACCGGTCTACATTATGTCGATCGTGCCTTCTGACACTGCTCCCGTCCGCCTGGGGGAAGAACTGAGCGTTGGCTCGCTCAGTGATTATTTGCGAGGCAAAATCGATGGCGCGGATCGCGGAATCGCAATCGAACAATTTCCGGACGGGCATTCCAACCTGACCTACCTGTTGCGGGCTGGTGGACGCGAGTACGTACTGCGGCGGGGGCCATTAGGGCCGGTTGCGGCGAAGGCCCACGACATGGCAAGGGAGTATCGCGTCCTGGAGGCGGTGCATCCGCACTTTCCTCAAGCGCCCGAGGTCTTTCACCTGTGTGAGGATCCGTCAGTGCTCGGCGCGGCCTTCTTCTTGATGGAGCGTCGACACGGAGTCATACTGCGCGACCACGTTCCTCTCGAAGTTGCGACGATCCCGGACTACGCTCGGCAGGTGAGCGAAGCTTTCATCGACTGCTTGGTGAGACTTCATGCCATCGATATTGCGGAAAAGGGCTTGACCGTGCTGGGAAAGCCGGAAGGCTTCGTGGAGCGCCAGGTGCGAGGCTGGACGGAGCGTTGGAATCGGGCAAAGACCAAAGACATGCCTGAGGTGGACAGCGTAATTCAGTGGCTTGTCGATCACCTACCGATATCGGCGGCTTCGACGCTGGTACACAATGATTACAAACTGGACAACGCGATGTTGCCGCGCGGCTCGGTGGATCGCATTGAAGCTGTTCTTGACTGGGAGATGGCGACGGTGGGCGACCCCCTGGCCGACTTGGGGCTGACTCTTTGCTACTGGTCATGGGTAAATGTGTCGCAGTCAAAGACGAATGGCATTTCCGCGATCACGTCCCATCCAGGCTGGTACACTCGCAAGCAGTTTCTCAAACGTTACGAGGAACGAACCGGGCGTGACCTGACCCACATCGGATATTACGAAGTGTTGGGAATCTTCAAACTTTCTGTGGTCTTGCAGCAGATCTACTATCGGTTTCATCGTGGACAAACGAAGGACGCGCGATTCCGGAATTTCGGCGAACGCGTTGACGAATTGGTAACGCTCGCCGCTCGACTGACGGGGCAGTCCGGTTGAGCACAGTCTATCTAGTTCGACACGGGCAGGCCGGCACGCGTGACTCGTACGATTCGCTTTCGGAACTGGGGAGCAGGCAGGCGCGGTTGCTGGGCAAGTATTTCATCTCACAGAAGATTGAGTTTTCCCGAGCATTTGCTGGTGAGATGTTGAGGCATCAGGAGACAGCCGCCGAAGTGGGTGCAGCCTACACCGCGGCCGGAATCGACTTCCCGGACATTGTGGTCGAACCCAACTGGAATGAGTTCGATCTCGACCGCATATATCGTGACATCGGGCCTCAGTTGTCCATGGCAGATGCCGGGTTTCGCCAAGAATTCGAGTCTCTTACCGAGGAGATTCACGCCAGCGGCAGTTCGCCTGAGGCACGGATCCATCGCCGGTGGATGCCGTGCGACACAAAGGTGGTTTTGGCATGGATGGAGGGCCGATATTCATCCCAGGGTGAGACCTGGAAAGATTTTCGCAATCGCGTGGCGGCGTGTCAGCTCACAATCCGTGGCGGGCAAAAAGATGAGAATATCGTAGTGTTCACGTCGGCGATGCCGACTGCGATTTGGACAGGAATGGCCCTTGATATTTCCGATCAGCGCGTGATGCAGCTGGCTGGAGTGTTGTACAACGCCTCTTATACGGTTCTAAGAGTTCGGGAGGAACAGTTGCAATTGTTCATGTTCAACGCCATTCCCCACTTGACGGTTCCGGAGTTGCGAACTCATCGCTGAGGATCCGGGTCAAGCCTGCTCCGAAACCTCTATTCTCGTTCCTTTATCCTGACCGCACGGTCAAATTCCACCAGAGTTCCTGAGCGATCGTTCAAATCACGTATCGTTCTGCGTCAAGCAGCCGACCAGCAATCTTACGTCGCAGACCAATCGCATCCACCGGCTCGTACTTCGCGAATCGCTGCAGCATTTTCATTGCCTCACCGAGAGCCTGCCCGTTCGTGCAAGTGCCGATAACATTTCGCGCCGAGACTTCGACGCGAGCCATCGCGTCGCGCAAGAAAACGGTCGCCATATCGGCAGCATTCGTCCCCCGTGCATTGGCTGAAAGCTTGCGGCTGCGCAGCAGGCTCGACTCCATCGCGAAGGCCTCCATAATAATGTCCGCGATATTCATAAGGACTTCCTGCTGCTTCTCCAGGTTCGCCTTGTATTTCTGCGATGCGAGGCCGATGGTTGCGAGCGCAATCTTCTTCGCATTGCGCACCAACTGCATCTCTTCATCGCCGTGGTCTGGTGCGACCGGATCCGCGAGTATTGTCTGGGCGGCCGGTAGGAGATCCAATTGCCCCCGCGCAGCTCGTTTCAGCAACATTCCCGGTATGAGCAGGCGATTAATCTCGTTCGTACCCTCGAAGATACGGTTGACTCGCGAATCGCGATAAGCACGTTCGACTTCATAGTCCTGGTGGTAGCCATACCCGCCGTGAATCTGCACACCCTCGTCCACGACGTAATCCAGCATTTCCGATGCATACACCTTGATCATCGAGCATTCGGCGGCGTACCCCTCAACCGCCCTCAGCATGGTCTGCGAAGCGTCCTGTTGGGCCCAAGAGAAGCCCTCCAATTGACTCTGGATCAGACCTCCGATGCGCCACGCTGCAGACTCTGTCGCGTAAGTGCGAATCGCCATCTCGGCTAGTTTGTGCTGGATGGCGCCGAACTGCGCGATCGACGACCCGAACGCCTTACGTTCGCGAGCATATTTAATGCATATGGAGAGCAACTGCTTCGCCTTGCCCACGACCGCCGAGCCAAGTTTCATCCTCCCGATATTCAGAATATTGAACGCGATGATATGGCCTCGCCCGATCTCACCCAATAGATTCTCTACTGGCACAGGAACATTGTCGAAATACACAGCCGTGGTGGAACTCCCCTTTATCCCCATTTTGTGTTCTTCAGCGCCACTGCTTACACCGGGAAAACTGCGCTCTACTAAAAAAGCGGTAAACTTTTCGCCGCCCACTTTGGCAAAGACGGTAAACAGGTCGGCGGCGCCACCGTTGGTGATCCAAATTTTCTGTCCATTAAGGATGTAGTGTTTGCCGTCCGGACTCAGATCGGCGCGAGTGCGGGCAGCCAAGCTGTCGGACCCGGCCAATGGTTCCGTCAACGCGTAGGCAGCCAACATCTCGACCGTCGCCAGCTTGGGTAGGTATTTCTGTTTCTGCTGCTCGTTTCCAAAGAAGAGAACGGGCAAGGTGCCGATTCCAGTATGTGACGAATGCCACCCGCCATAGGAAGCATCCCGAGCCAGGTGTTCAGTAACGATCAACAGGGACGGCAGATCCATTTCCATTCCTCCGAACTTTTCAGGAATCGAAATGGCGGTCAGACCTAGTTCTGCCGCTTTGCGCAATACCGCCAGGGCCACCCCCGGTTTTTGCTGGCGAATAGCCTCTAAATTGGGTTCGACCTCTTTCGCCCAAAACTCGTCCGTAGTGCGGGCGATTGCGAGGTGTTCCTCGCTGAGGTCCTCTGCCGTGAAGATTTCATGCGGCGCCAGATCTTCAATAAGAAATCCTCCCCCTTTGATTTTGGGAGAACTTGCCGTGGCTGTAGTCATGATCGCTCTCCTGCGCCGGTCGGCGAAATCGCCTGAGAAGTACCCTCTGATCCAGAGGTCGGCCGGCCAAAGATAGACTGCGTAAATATACCCCTAGCTTGCCCATTATGACCACATGAAATCGACCGAGCGGTCAAATTATTATCCAGAACCAGACCCAATCGACCGTTGACGCTTTACCGGCCAAGGTCATATGATTGCGGGTTCGACTTCTCGCCGGAGTGTCCTACTGAAATGAGCCAGCTAGTCCACCTCACCAAAGACAACGACATTGGCATCATCACGATCGACAACCCGCCGGTAAATGCGTTGAGCCCGGGCGTACCGGAAGGAATTTCCGGCGCGATCGACCAGATTGCCAAGGACGACGCAGTCAGAGCGGGAGTGATAATCGGTGCTGGTCGAACTTTTATCGGCGGAGCCGATATCAAGGAATTCGGCAAGATGACGTCGGGCATGACCAAACGCGGCGACGGATTATTGTCGCTGCTGTCGAAAATCGAGGACTGCCCAAAGCCGATCGTCATGGCCATTCAGGGAGTCGCATTTGGCGGGGGTTTGGAGGTGGCGATGGCTGGCCACTACCGGATTGCCACTCCGAGCGCCCAGGTCGGCCAGCCGGAAGTGAAGCTCGGGATCATTCCCGGAGCGGCGGGCTCACAGCGGTTACCCCGCCTCGCCGGTGTAGCAAAGGCGGTCGAAATGTGCACGGAGGGCAATCCGGTCAAAGCCGAGGAGGCGCTGAAGGCCGGTATTCTCGATCGTCTGATTGAAGGCGATCTGCTCTCTGGCGCAATCGCCTTCGCCCGGGAAATTGCATCGAAGCCTGCACCGAAAACTCGCGAGCGCAACCACAAGCTCGGCACGCTCGAGCAGAACACCCCAATCTTCGCCGCCGCGCGTGAGAATGCCCGCAAGAAACAGCGCAACATGACGGCGCCGCTGGCGGCGATTGATGCCGTCGAAGCCGCTACCAAACTGCCCTTCGAGGAAGGCTGCCAGGTCGAGAGAAAACTCTTCACTGAGTGTCTTTTCTCGGATCAATCGAAAGCGCTCATTCACGTGTTCTTCGGTGAGCGCGAAGTGGCAAAAATTCCAGACATTCCGAAGGACACCCCAGTAATTCCTGTGAATCGCGGGGCAGTAGTGGGCGCCGGCACAATGGGCGGCGGTATCGCGATGGTGCTTGCCAATGCCGGCATTCCAGTCCTGCTCAAGGACGCGGATCAGGCGGCGCTGGATCGTGGACTGGCCAACATCCAAAAGAATTACGCGAATTCCGTTAAGCGCGGCCGCTTCACCCAACAGTTCGTCGAGGAGCGATTGAAGTTGATAAAGCCAACCCTGAGCTACGACGAATTTGCCCGCGTGGACCTGGTGATCGAGGCCATATTCGAGGGTGTGGCGCTCAAGAAGGAGGTCTTCAGCGATCTCGACCGCATCTGTAAGCCTGGCGCGATTCTGGCGAGTAATACGTCGACGCTTAACATCGACGAAATCGCATCGGCAACGGCGCGGCCGGAAGCGGTCCTCGGGACACATTTTTTCAGCCCGGCTAATGTCATGCGCCTGCTCGAAATCGTGCGTGGCAAGGCGACCACCAAACAAGTCATCGCGACCTGTATGCAGCTTTCGAAAAAACTGGGCAAGGTTGGTGTGCTGGTGGGAAATTGCCGCGGCTTTGTGGGTAACCGGATGTTTCATCCCTACGTCCGCGAATCGGTTTTTCTCGTGGAAGAAGGGGCCAGCGTCGAGGCCGTGGATAAAGCCTTATACGATTTTGGTATGGCGATGGGTCCGCTCGCGACCGGTGACCTCGCTGGACTAGACGTGGGCTGGCGCATCCGCAAGGAATATCGCCACCTGGAAAAGCCCGGCATACGGCAGGCGTTTGCGGGTGATCGTTTGTGCGAAATGGGACGCTATGGTCAGAAGACTGGCGCCGGCTGGTACAGATATGACGAGAACCGGCGTGCCATCCCCGATCCCGAAGTCGCTGCGATGGTACGCAACTGGTCCGCCGAGGCCGGCATCTCGCATCGGCAGATCCCAGCCGAGGAGATTGTCGACCGTTGCATTTATGCGCTGGTCAATGAGGGAGCGCGCATTCTAGAAGAAGGTTACGCGCTGCGGGCAGTGGACATCGACATCATCTATCTCAACGGTTACGGTTTCCCTGCATATCGCGGGGGCCCGATGTGGTATGCCGACACAGTGGGACTCCGAAAAGTCCATGATCGCATCTGCGAATTTCAACGCCAGCATGGCGAACTATGGGAACCTGCCCCGCTGCTGAAGCGCTTGGCGTCAGAAGGACGAACTTTCGCTGATCTCGATAAACAGAAAGCGGCGGCAGCCTAACCACTTGTTTCGCTGGTTGCGAACCTGGTGGGTCAACGGCCGCTGCGCCGGTGCCGACCCTAAGACCTATAGGAGAGATCGCATGATGAATGCCCATGGAGTAAATCGCCAGTGGCGGCTCAAGTCGCGCCCAGTCGGACTCATCAACACCAGCGATTTTGATCTTGTCACCGAACCGATTCCGGAGCTGAAGGAGGGACAGTTTCTGATTCGCAACATCTATCTATCCCTAGATCCTGCGATGCGCGGATGGTTGGTCGACCGTCCATCTTACGTTCCACCGGTACAGATCGGCGCAGTCATGCGCGGATTTGCTGTCGGAGTCGTCGAAAAATCAAATCATCCGAATTTTGCGGTGGGTGACAAAGTGCAAGGGATGTTCGGCTGGCAGGAGTACATGGTTTCGAATGGCGAGGGCGTGACCAAGCTGCCGCAAAGCACCTTTCCGCTTTCGGCGAACTTGGGCTTGTTCGGATTAGTGGGATTGACCGCATATGCCGGGCTGTTAGAGATCGGGCAGCCCAAGCAGGGCGAGACTCTACTCGTTTCTGGGGCTGCTGGTTCGGTGGGCTCACTCGTAGGCCAAATCGGCAAGATCAAGGGACTCCGCGTGGTCGGCATTGCCGGAACCAGAGAGAAGTGCGACTGGCTGGTGAAAGATCTCGGCTTCGATGCGGCGGTGGACTATAAGGATGGTGATTACAAGCAACAGCTAAAGGCCGCCTGTCCCAAGCGAGTGGATCTCTACTTCGAGAATGTCGGCGGAGAAATTCTGGAAGTAGCGCTTTCCCTGATGAACCCATTTGGCCGCGTGGTGGTTTGTGGACTGATCTCTCAATACAACGCCACCACCCCTGTTCCAGGTCCGTCGAATTTTGCTGCCATAATCAGCAAGCGGCTTCGGGTGCAGGGATTTCTCGCGTTTGACCACGCCGCGAAAGCAAAAGAAATGGTCAGCAACTTCACCGAGTGGCATAGCTCGGGCAAGCTAAAGTATCGGGTGGACATCGTCCCAGGATTGGAGGCTGCGCCGACGGCGATCAACAAGTTATTCGATGGCTCCAACCACGGAAAACTGATGGTGCAGATCTCGGACGCTCCCGCCGCGAGTTAGTGCTGGCTCACGAACCCAGCCAAACCTCCATAGAGGCCAACCGGTCGTTAGCATACTGATCAGACGGCCCCGTCGATATCATTCCTCTCGACAAACACCTATCAAAAGCTAAAGCGCGCGCCGAGCTGGATTTCACGCTTCGGGAAGGCCGCGGTGAAGCCCAAAGGCTGGCTCGGTGAAAGGTGGGCGGTGCCGTGCACGTTGAACGGCGGAGCAAAAGCAGAACCCACGATGTTGTTCACGCTGGCATAGTTGGTGTGGTTCGCGAGGTTAAATCCTTCTGCAATAAACTGCAGGCTCGCTTTCTCGCCGAACTTGAATACCCGGCTCAGGCGCATGTCGAAGTCCACGTAATTGGGACCCAGGCCGCTGTTGCGCCCAGATCCTGGGGGACGGTCATTGGTGAAATGACCGTCGCCGTTGATGTCAGCGCCCGCCAGCAAGTTAAAGGGATGGCCGCTGTTGTAGGAAACAATCGGTGATAACTGAAATCCGGAAAGTGCGCGTGACTGCCACGGGCTGTCTAGTATTGCCGCGAGCACCACCTTGTGTCGTTGATCGAAGTCCGACAAAGAACGCTCGGCAGTCAATTGCACCTCGTTAAATGCTGAATAGTCGCTGTTGAAATCGGTCGAGTCGTCGATCGCTTTGCTGTAGGTGTAGTTCCCGATCAGGGTGAAGTGGTCACTGAATCGCTTCTTAACTTCCAGAATGCCGCCATGGTAGATCGCGTTCGCGATGGAGGAATATTGATTGTTCTGAAGAATCGTGTGTGTAGGATCAGCAAAGCAAAGTCCAGGATTCGCAAGACACTCCACTGCTCCCCAGTCCTGGAAAGGAAGGCCGTTAGTGGGAAGACCATCCGCGCCGCATACTGGCGGAGATCCAGCAAAGCAAGGGGTGCCGGTAACAATTGGTGCCCCTGGCAGAAGGTTCTGGTCCACTGCCCAGGGCAAGTGGGTGGTGTGGACGTAAATGTAGCTGGCGGAGACAGACAAGCTGTTTCCGATCTGCCGTTCGATGCCGAATGAGGCTTGTTGCGATTGGGGCGGCCGGTAATTCGGTTGCCCGGAGAAGAGCACCGTTCCGGGCGGGAGCGGGCCGGTGTTACTGATTGTTAAGCCAATGGGGGGTGCTTGTACATCCGCAGCCGAAATGCAGGCGACCTGTCCCGGAGGCGGCGTGCCGCACCCAATCTTACCCTCCGCAAATAGGATCTGGTAGATCGCCGCAGAGTTTTGGAAGGGGTTGGTGCTTCCCGGAACGCCCAAAATCGATACCAAAGTATTGGCAATCAGACGGGTTCCGTTTACGTTGCCAAGAGTTTTCACGACACCGGGAATCTGGGCATAGATTGGGGAATAAAAAATCCCGTATCCGCCGCGAAGCACCGTCTTATGGTCGTTGAACGGGTCCCACGCAAACGAAACCCGCGGGGCAAAGTCCTTCTTATACGTATTTAACGGCCCATATTGTGAATCCACTTCGTAGCGTAGGCCATAGTTGAAGGTAAAGCCGGGCCGCACTTGCCAGGCATCCTGCCAGTAGCCGGCGGTGAACGGCCTGATCTGGACATAGTTGGGATTACCAAAACCCTGTTCATAGAACGCCGGCAAACCCAGGTTCCACGACTGAAGCGTGCTGATCGGGGTTGGCGCCGTTGTCGGCAGATTACAAGCGATGGGTGCTTCCAAGCATGGACTGAGCAGGTTGCCCGGCAAATTCAGAAACTCAAACCGTCCGGGAAAGAAAGTCTGCGAGGTCGTGTTGTTGCCTCGAATCAGCTCATAAAAACCCATCTTCATTGTGTGGTGGCCACGAATGAGGGTGAAATTGTCAGCGAACTCATAGCGGCGCGCCGTAGTATGGCTGGGAAGAAAAATCCCACGCCCGAAGAAACCGAACCCCTCAACGTCCAGTCCGGGACCGCCGAGATCATTGGTGTCCACGTTGAATTGGTACCAATTCCACTGCAGCCGGGCTTCATTTTGGGCGGTCTGGCTGAACTGATGAAACCACGAGCCTTGTAGCGTGCTATCCCAACTTAGTATGGAATTGCCGCGTGAAAAGCCGATCAAAGCCTGCACGTCGGGGTCGGTTTCCTCAAGATGCGCAAAGCTATAACGGAGCGAAGCTTGATTAGCATCGTTGAATCGGTGATCGAGCCGGACGGATCCTTCGTGCTGCCGTATGGGAAACGGGAACAACCCTCCGTTGGTCTCGAACTGATTCACAACGAATGCACTCAATGGTCCTGCAGCTGGATTCACGCTCAAGACGCCGCCGAGTATCTGCGCGCAGGCGGCCGCCGGCACGAACGTGACCGGAGTCGGGGCGGGTAGACCCAGTTGTTTTGCAACTGCTGCGCCAACGGGACCGCTGAGGCAAGGAACGTTTGTGCCCAAACCTTGGGCCACCAGACCAGCTGCAATTGTCTGCTGTGGTACCGTCGGATTAAAGATATTGCTGCTGGTCAGCAAGGGCACGGAATCCTCGGCATTAGAACGCAGTCCTTCGTATGCGACAAACAGGAAGGTTTTGTTCTTGCTGATGGGGAAACCGAGAGTGCCCCCGAATTGCTGGCGGCTCAACGAATTCTTGATTGGCCTGCCTTGGGCAGTCGACGAGAATGCCTCGCCAGGAGTAAGAGCGGGACTGAACGCAAACGGGTCGCGTGCATCCATTGCGTCATTACGAAAGAATCCGTAGAGGCCGCCGTGCAAATTGTTGTTGCCGGACTTGGCCACAATGTTGATGGAAGCGCCGCTGGCTCCGCCCAGGTCGGCCGAGTAATTGCTACGGTTGATCTGAAATTCCTGCACCGCATCCTGGCTCAGGGTCAGGCGGACACCGCCCGCATCATCGTTAGCCTCACCTCCGTCGACGGTTACGCTGTTCCCTCTGCCATTGCTTCCATAGAATGACAGTCCGCTTTGGGGTGTCTGCTTCACGCGGAAGTCGGCGTTATCCGCAATGGTGTTCGAGTTGCTGACGCCCGGCGTCAGCAAGGTAAAGGTAAGATAATCGCGGCGGTCGATCGGCAGGTCGGTGATGTACCGTTGGCTTATGTTGTTGGCTTGGCTCCCTCTCTCCGTTTCCACCACCGGCGGCTCTCCGGTGACCTCGACTTGGACAGCTTCCGCCGATATGTTCATGCTGAAGTCTGCTGGAACCGTCTCTCCAACAGCGACTACTACCCCTTTCCGAATCTTGGTACTAAAACCAGATCGTTGGGCGCTCACATCGTAACTAGCGGGAGGCAGTCCGGTTATCCGGAACTGACCGCCGTCATTAGTAAGCGTGGTGCGGCGAAAGCCGGTCTGGGGATCCTCGACGACTACGGTAGCCCCCGGCAGAACGGCGCCGGAGGAATCCGTCACGGTCCCAATAATATCTCCCGAAGAGCCGACGCCCTGGCTGTACGCTCTAACCGGCAACAGCAAGCACAGCGCCGCGTAACCGAGCCAAGATCCTATGCAAGTAACGAGAAGGCAAGTCAACACTCTGACTCTCATTTTGTGGATCATATTTCCTCGCATCGTAGACCTTCGAGCTGGAGGCAAGCCCGCTCCAGGAGTTCGTAATCCAGGAGTCGCCATGCCTTCGTTTTCAGTTCCAACCACACGCCACCGCGCGAGTCTCGGAGCCCTTTTCTCCCGTCAGGAGTCCGGGGCCGCCGCGAAGTATAGCAAAAAAGTTTACTGGCGGACTAGAAATTATTACCAACGGTAATAAATTAAGTATGAATAGTGTCCCCAGTCAAAGGGATTGGAAATTTGAATTAGAACCCAACCCGGTCTTGTCTTCGGTAACATGACAATCCGTGCGTGTATAAATCTGACGTATTGCGCGCATTCGCGGTTAAGTTGGCTGGAGCTGTAGCTCCGTCGACGGGCGGATGATAGTCCAGATGGAAAGGGTTTTTCAATGCCATTCGTCGAGAACCAAGGAGTCAAAATCTATTGGGACGAGCAGGGAGCCGGAGCGCCCGTCTTGCTGATTATGGGGCTCGGTTACCCCTCATGCATGTGGCACCGAACCAGGCCCCGATTAGCCATCCGCCATCGGACCATCGCGCTCGACAACCGCGGAGTCGGGCAGAGCGATGTCCCCCCAGGCCCGTACCAAATGGCGCTGATGGCCTCAGACGGAGCGGCGGTACTCGACGCCGCAGGGGTGAAGCGCGCTCATATATTCGGGGTCTCCATGGGTGGCATGATTGCGCAGGAGTTTGCCCTGCAATACCCCAGCCGGGTGTATTCGCTGATACTGGGCTGTACCGCGCCAGGCGGGCCCAACGCAGTCAAGGCGGAACCCGAAGCCAGAGATCTCCTGATGGCACGAAGCAAAATGACTCCCGACCAGGCGATGGAGGCTTCGGTGTCGTATATCTACGCGCCGACCACTCCACGCGCACGGATCGAGGAGGACTTTGCCATTCGCAGGAAGCGTTTTACAAGTTTGCAAGGGTATATGGCTCAGCTGCAGGGAATCCTTTCCTGGGAGGCCTTCAGCCGCTTATCCGCCATCAGAGTTCCGACTCTGGTGATCCATGGTGAGTCCGATCGTCTGGTTCCGCCGACTAACGGCCGGTTGATCGCAGAGCGCATTCCCGGTGCGAGGCTCGTGATGCTGCCGCAGGCAAGCCACATCTTCACCACGGATCAGCCGGAAGCGGCGCTCGCCGCGATTTTGGATTTCCTTTCCGAGCAGAGTAGCTAGTATTTGGGGATTGGAGTTTGCATTGGCGCCATACTCGTACGAGGTCTGTTCACAGTTTTTCCCAGCGGGGCCAAATGCTAGAATCGGCTCTCTGATTATCTAATGCGCGATGAAGGCTCCGAAACTTACGGCTCATCAGCTTCGCGGCTCTCTCGCCAGAATCCCTTTTAACCAGCTGCTCGGAGTAAAACTGACGCGCCTTCATACCGACGGCGTGACTGTGGAATGCAGAGTTCGCGATGATCTGAAGAATGGCGCTGGAGTAGCCCACGGCGGAGTAGCGGCGGCGCTGGCTGATGTAGCGGTGGGAATGGCCCTCAACCGCCACTTTGGTGGTAAGCGTCGCGCAACCACTGTGGAGCTGAAAGTCAACTACTTCCGGCCCGTGACCGAAGGCCGCATCTTTGCCCGTTCCCACTTGCTTCGCATCGGCTCAACCCTGTGCGTTGGCAGAGTTGATCTCACCGACGCGAAGGTCAATAGTATCGGTACCGCGATCGTGACTTACATGTTGCTCGATGCAGCTAGAGGTATCCCCGATACGGGCCGGGTATAGCGCCTCCGTTTTTGACCGAATGCAAAAGGAGACTCTCGTGCCCCCGCTGGTTGCTGAAAATCTTGACTCCCTCAAAGGTTTCGTAGGGCGCGAGATCGCGACCACAGATTGGTTTACGGTCAGGCAAGACCGCATCCAGCAGTTTGCCGAAACCACGGAAGACCGCCAATGGATCCATCTGGATCAGGCGCGGGCGCAACGAGAGTCGCCTTATGGCGCCACCGTCGCCCATGGTTTTCTGACGCTCTCATTGCTTAGTCATTTGTCGAAGCAGGCCCTAGAGATTCGGAACGGTGTTCGAATGAGCGTCAACTACGGTTTGAATCGAGTTCGATTTCCCGCTGCGGTTCGCGCAGACTCGAAAATCCGGGCGCGCTTCACGCTGCAGTCACTGAAAGAGGTTTCCGACTCACACGAAGCTGTGTTTTCGGTCGTCGTGGAAGGCCAGGGCGCGAGCAAGCCCTGCTGTGTGGCGGAATGGGTTGTCCGCTACTATTCTTAGAGCCTGACGCACTGTGGTTGCGAGCCTCGTCGTTGCGAGCCTCGTAGAGCCGCGCTATAGTTTGTTCGTAATCTCGGGAGATAGTGATGCCAGTCGCTACACAAAGTGCTCTCAACCTGCCCGCACCGCCGGTTTTTGCCACCGCGGAAGCGGAGCGTCGTCATCGCAAGCAACGGTTGGCCGGCGCATACCGGTTGTTCTCGCGCTTCGGATTCGATGAGGGAGTAGCCGGCCATATCACGGCCCGTGATCCAGAACGCCTCGATCATTTTTGGGTCAATCCCTTCGGGATGCACTTCGGCGAAATTCGCGCCTCCGACCTGATTCTGGTCAATGATCGCGGCCAGGTTGTGGAAGGGAAATATCCCGTGAATGGGGCGGCTTTTGCCATTCACTCGCGAGTCCATGCGGCCCGTCCTGATGTCGCCGCCGCCGCCCACGCTCACTCTTTATATGGAAAGACCTGGTCTTCATTGGGTCGTTTGCTTGATCCCATCACCCAGGATTCCTGCGCCTTCTATGGAGATCATGGCTTATTCGCCGATTTCACCGGGGTGGTTTACGAAACATCGGAGGGAGAACGCATTGCTGAAGCTCTGGGCAAGCAAAAAGCGGTGATTCTTCGCAATCATGGAATGCTTACCGTGGGACACACTGTCGACGAAGCAGCGTGGTGGTTCATCACTATGGAACGGAGCTGCCAGGCGCAGCTTCTCGCCGAAGCGGTTGGTACACCGATAAAGATTGATGCGGCGAGCGCCGCAATCACAGAACAGCAGATCGGTAGCCACGCCGCGGGCTGGTTCCAGTTTCAGCCGCTGTGGGCGCGCATTGTCCGTGAACAGCCTGATCTACTTGAATAAATTATGCGGTTTCCGTTTTCAACCAACCAGATGCGCGCTAGAAAGTGATCCCGTCGAACGGTCACCAACACCGCTATCAATGTTTCAACGGGCTTGATCAAACTCCGCATGGGTTTCTCCTTGGGGTAGGACGTCGGGAACCTCACGATGGGGATGGCTTTCTAAAAGTCTTGCTACGACTGCCACCTTAGCTGTGCCTCTAACGGCAGGAAAGCAAGATTGAAAAACGCGCAACTTTATTCCCGATCTTGAAGATTTGTCAACCGGTATTTGCCGCAGTACCGCGACAACAAAAATGCCTGTAATTTATTTCTGTTCGATGGTGTAGGAAATATACTGGAACGTATACATCTCCATGGTCGTGTATCATGCCGCAAGCCCTGCCGCTTGTGGCAAGCTAGCAGATCATCGTCGGCGCAGGGAGAAGAATCGAGTCAGGGTTCGAGGCCCAACATATGAATGTGCCGCTCACGCCCATCCGATGTCTCTACCGGGCGGTCGACCTTTACGGCCGTAAAACCGGGGTGGTTTCCGGCCCCAACCGTTACACCTACGCGCAGTTTGGCGAACGTTGTGAACGCCTGGCAGCCGGACTTCTCGCGGAAGGCATCCGTCCCGGCGACCGAGTCGCCTATCTCAGCTTCAATAACAATCAGCTTTTGGAAGGTTACTATGGACCGCCGTTGATTCGCGCCATCGTCATGCCCCTCAACGTGCGGCTCCAACCGGCTGAGCTGGTTGAAATCTTCAACCATGCCAACCCCAGCATGCTGTTTTTCGAGAGTGAATTCGCGCCTATCGTCCAAGAGTTGCGGAAATCCTGCCCCGCGGTCAAACGCTATGTCAGCCTCGACAAACCAGTCGCGCAGGCGGACTTAATCTTGGAGGAACTGCTGGCGCGCGACCGCATGGCGCGACCCGATCCCTTCTCCTTTGACGAGAACGACGTCGCAGAGTTGTTTTACACCAGCGGAAGCACCGGCACTCCGAAAGGAGTGATGCTCTCGCACCGAACGCTCTATCTCCACACGCTGGGACTGCTCAGTTCCTACCATCACGAAGACACGCGAGTGGAGCTGCACACCATTCCCTTATTTCATGCCAACGGTTGGGGGCGGGCGCAAAGCATCACGATGAGCGGAATCAAGCATGTAATGGTGCGGCGATTCGAGCCCGCCTACGTACTCCACCTGATCGAGGAGGAACAGGCAACAGGAATGACGTTGGTTCCTACCATGGCGAATGCGCTGCTCAACTGTCCGGAACTTGGCAAGTTCAATCTTTCCAGCCTCAAGGAGATCACGCTGGGAGGGGCGGCCTCGTCTCCCGAACTGATCGCTCGAATGGAAAAGGCATTCCCCTGTGAGGTGTTTGCGGGCTACGGTCTTACCGAGACTTGTCCAGTAGCCACCACCGCCCACACCAAAGGCACGGTGCAGTATCGCGACGAGGACGACCGGCTGACCCACCTGTCGGCCGCGGGTTGGCCGTTGGTTGGGTGTGAGGTCCACGTGGTTGATGCACAGATGCGAGACGTACCGCGCGATATGCAGGCCGTCGGGGAAATTGTCGTTCGTGGAGATAACGTAATGTGCGGTTACTACAAGGAACCGGAGGCGAGCAAAGCGGCCATCACGAACGGCTGGTTGCACACCGGAGATATGGCGGTGTGGGATGAAGAGAATTACGTCTACATTGTGGACCGAAAGAAGGACATCATCGTCAGCGGCGGAGAGAATGTCTCTTCCATCGAGGTCGAGAGGGTGATCTTCGCCCATCCCGCAGTACTGGAATGCGCGGTCGTATCTGCGCCCGATGCCAAGTGGGGCGAGGTCCCAGCAGCCATCGTCGTGCTGAAGCCAGGCCAGCACCTCAACGAAGAGGAACTGCTGTCATTCTTAAGGACTCGGCTGGCAAAATTCAAAATACCCCACATCGTGCAATTCACGGCAGGTCCGTTGCCAAAAACTGGAACCGGAAAAATCTTGAAACGCGAACTCCGGGAGAATTTCTGGAAAGGCAAGGCCACCCGCGTACAGGGATAACTTTTCGCCCAGCTCGTATAACATTGGCGGCTACACCACCGTTTTCAACGGCTGTGTATTGGCCTGCAAGCGTCTCATACCGCGCAGCCAGCGGTCGTATTCCGTCGCCTTACGAGCGAAGAACTCGGCGACTTCCGGATGCGGCAAAATCAGGAAGGTCTCTTCGTCCAGCCCTTTGACTATATCCTCCGCCACTTGTTCTGGTTCCACAGCGGATTCCAGCAAGAAAGCCCCTCCGCCGAACTCCGCTCTTTTCAACATGTCGGTCCGCACTCCCATGGGGCACAAGGCTGAGACTTTAATTCCTTGATCGCCATGGGTTATCGCCAGCCATTCCGCGAAAGCCAGCGCCGCGTGCTTAGTCACCGAGTAGGGCGCTGAACCGAGTTGGGTCAGCAAACCAGCGGCAGACACGGTCTGCAGCAAATAGCCTTCGCCGCGGGCGAGCATGCCAGGAAGCACCGCCCGGGCTGCGTACACGTGAGCCATTACATTGACCTGCCAACTCCGCTCCCAGTCTCCATCCGGAGCGTTCACGCCTCCGCTGACGCCGACGCCTGCATTGGAACAGAACAAATCGATGACGCCGTATTTCTGGGTGACTCGCTCCACCAACCGCACTACGTCAGCTTCCTGCGCGACGTCCGTTTGCACCGCAATCCCGCCGAATTCCTTGGCCACCTGCTCGGCCATTGAGGCCTGCAAATCCGCCACCACAACGGCCTTTGCGCCTTCAGCCGCGAACCGCCGGCAAAGCGCCCGTCCGATGCCGTTGGCGCCGCCTGTGACCACCACGACCTTATTGGCTAGCCGCATATTTGATCGTACGCAAGATAATCGACGCGCGGCATACTGTCCAGTATATTAATCTTACTTTAATACTGGGTTAGATTACCGATGCCAGGCCGCGGCCCGTCTCGTAAGACAGAACGGTTCAAGTCAAATTTAGGCACTCTTCGCCATTCTTTTGGAATTGCGCGAGACCATCCTCATCACGTTTTGACTGACCAATTGCGCAATCGCCTCGGGGGAGAGCACGCCCAAGTCGCGGTACCACAGGGCACACCAGACCAGGATCCCTCCGATGCATCGCGCCGCTACTCGCTCGTCGACCACGTGCAAGACGCCGGTCCGCATTCCATCCTTGAGTAACTTCATCATTCGATGGTCGAATTCGTTCCGTTGTTCGCGGATTCTCTGCGCGATCTGCCAGTCCAGATTCATTTCCTCACGCAGATAGATGATGGTGTTGGACTGGTTCATGATGATAACTTGGGCAACGTCCTCGATAATCCTAGCGAGCTTGTCCGGGATTGATAGCTTGCTCGCCAGCACCCGGGACTGGGCCTCCAGACACTCTCTGATGCATTGCTGTGCGATCTCGTGTAGTAGTTCGCCCTTGTTCTTGTAATACGAATAGATGAACTGCTTGGTGACCTCGAGACGCGCGGCGATGTCATCCAGCGTTGTGCGCGAGTATCCTTTTTCATAAAAAAGGCGGCGCGCAGCCTCAACAATGCGTTTCCGTTTTAGCGCGACCACTTCACTTTTGAGAGTAGAGCGCTGTGAAGGCAAGCGATAACCTCCTGCTCTTTAGTCCAGGATGATACCTTAACTGTGTACTTGCGTTGGGTTGTGTTTACCGCAGACTCTCGACGTCTTAGTACCTCAGCAGGTCATTCCCAGATCGAGTCGACCAATCACGGAAAACCTCAATTCCTTAGTGTCTTTCCCGTCTTCAGCGTGTACTGAATTCGCTCTTGCGTCTTGCGCTCACCACATAACGACTTAAACGCCTCGCGTTCCAAGTCCAAAATGTACTGCTCGCTCACAGGCGTGCCTGAAGTTACGTTTCCGCAGCAGAGAACCTCAGCTACCTTCGTGGCGATTTTTACTTCGTGGTCGCTGATGTATTCGGCCTGGCGCATGAGATGGACTCCCATCTTGAGCGCGGCCAAAATGTTTTCGCCAGGGGCGGGGATGTCGGTCCGGGGCTGCGGGGGCTCATATCCCGCGCGAACCAGTTCCAGAGCACGAGCCTTGGCCTCCGAGAGAACACGTTCGCGGTTCATCGTGATTTCGTCGGAATGGCTCAAAAAACCCAGCCCGCGAGCTTCGTGGGCGGAGGTTGAAACTTTCGCTGTAGCCACGATCTCAAACGCTCTCTTCATGGCCTCCAGCAGCTCAATGGACTCGCCACGGCCGCCTGGGCGAATAGATTCTGCGGTCTCCACGGCGCGCAGCAGCATTTCTTTGCAGCCACCGCCGCCAGGGAGCAGACCAACGCCGACTTCCACCATCCCCATGTAAAGTTCAGTGTGAGGCTGGAGGGCAGCGGAGTGGAGCGAGATCTCGCAGCCTCCCCCGAATGTCATGCCGAACGGCGCCGCCACCACGGGCTTGGGTGAGAATTTGATGGCCTGAGTCATGCCTTGGAATTGGCGGATAGCGAGATCGATGTCATCCCACTCTTCCTCCTGGATCGACATGAGCAGCAGCATCACGTTGGCGCCGACGGAGAAGTTCGCGGCGTCATTTGTGATCACAAAAGCTTCGAAGTTGTCGCCCGGGCCTACCGGCTTGAGGGTTTGCAGAATGAACTGCACGATGTCGGCGCCAATCGCGTTCATCTTAGAGTGGAACTCTATGCAGGCCATGCCGTCGCCGATGTCGATGAGAGATGCGCCAGCATTCTTCTTGACCACGCCTTTAGATTTCTTCGCGACTTCTACCGACCACACACCGTCTGGAACTTTGACCGGCTCGTACTTCGCGCTTCTCAGTTCCCAGTAAACCCGGCCCGAGGCAGTTTTGGGATCGTCCAGGTACCAGGATTTTTTCCCAGCAGCTAGCAGATGTTCGACGTTCGCCGCGATCGGCTGGTCTTCTTTTTTCATGCGCGCAACTGTGGCTTCGACGCCCGCGGCGTCCCAAAGTTCAAACGGGCCAAGTTCCCAGTTGAACCCCATCCGCATGGCACGATCGATTTCGATTATTGAGTCGGAAATTTCTGGAATCCGGTTGGCGGAGTAGGTCCAAAGATCCGATAGAGCAGACCAGAGAAACGCACCGGCTTTGTCGCCCTTCTGCGGCCCACCGCCGTCGAGGCCCAACAGCATGCGGAGACGCGGTCCGGCTTGCTCAACATTCTTCGCCATCTCGAGGCTTGGGAACTTCGATTTCTTCACAGGGTGATACTCGAGAGTCTTCCAGTCGAGGGCTAGCCGTTCTTCCTTGCTGCCTTCCGCGGACGAGGGCGCGGTCCCCCGCCCTGCACTCTTCTTGTAGAAACCTCCCTTCGCTTTATCGCCCAGCCACTTGCGCTCGAGCATCTGCCGAAAGAAGTCCGGAAGCTTGAGATCACTGCGTTCGTCGTGTACGTTCTGGGTCATGTTGCTGACCACGTGGCTGAGAATGTCAAGGCCGACCAGATCGATGGTGCGGAAAGTAGCTGACTTCGGCCAGCCGACAGCTTGACCCGTGAGCGCGTCCACCTCCTCGATGGAAAGGTCCATCTCCTGCATGAGTCGAATAACGTTAAGCACAGAAAATGTCCCAATCCGATTGGCGATAAAGTTAGGCGTGTCCTTGGCGAGAACAATTCCCTTGCCCAGATGGACGTCGCAGAAACGGGCAACAGCGTCAATCGCGGCGCGGTCTGCTTCAGGCGTCGGGATCAGTTCCAGCAGCCGCATGTAGCGCGGCGGATTAAAGAAGTGTGTACCAAACCACGACCGCCGAAACTCGTCGGAAAAACCTTCAGCAATCTTCCCCACCGGCAGGCCGCTGGTATTCGTAGTAATGATCGTGCCGGGCTTCCGAATGGCCTCAACTTTCTTCAGCAGTGCTCGTTTGATATCGAGGTTCTCGACCACCGCTTCGATGATCCAGTCCACGTCGCTCAAACGCTTGAGATCATCTTCAAAGTTGCCGACTGTGACCAGGCGCGCAAGCGAAGGATCCATAAAAGCCGCGGGCTTGGATTTCTTGGCGGCCTCGAGTCCGGCGACAGCCAACCGGTTACGGTTGCCGGCGGCATCAGACGGTACGATGTCGAGGAGAAGGCTGGGAACACCCGCGTTGGCAAAATGCGCGGCGATGCGAGCGCCCATAGTTCCGGCTCCAAGGACGGCAACCTTATGGATAGTTTTCATGGCTAGGGCAGTTTATCTATGGCCCAGTCATCTTTGCCAGTCTTGACGACTACGATTTGGGAACGGCGAGGAGAATGCGACTTTCGCGGGGCAGAGGCGACATCAAACAAGACTACGGGGAAAGAGTAGCGTCCAGCCTTGAGCTTCTTGCCACGATTGATCTCGAATGCTGGTTGCGCTGCGGACTCGGAAGAGAAGAAAGTCTGCAAGCGATCTTCAGACGTGTGGTGTTTCGCAGCATCAGTCAGCATCACCAGGCCAGTCTCGTGGTCCTGTGTCTGCCAGGCGCGAAGAAAGCGGTTGGCCGCCGCCAGCGCAAATACGTAGTTGGGATCAGCAGTGGGCGTGTTGGTCTTGGCAGAGAATTGCAGCGAACACAACATCGAGAAGGCGATACCCAGCGAGACAGCACGCACGGAAAATGGCACTTTCACGAACTTCATTATGGAGGATGTTGAACCTTCGTCCAAGATACGACGAAGGTTCTCTTCAGGTTTGCGCCTCGAAACAGGTTCGGCTACGATTTGCGGACATTGAAGGAGAATCGCCATGGGCAACGCGAGCCGGCGTGATTTTATCGCTGAGCTATCCGGACTGAGCGGGGTTGCCGTGATGCAGGCTTCAGGTCTGTTGAGGTTTGCGGCTTCGCAAGAGCAGCCCTCGACCGACGCGCTGATTGCCCGCATGAAGTGGATGAACGAGCCGGCATCGTGGAAAGTTTCTGGAAGTCGAATAATCGTGCACACCAAGCCGAAAACTGATTTCTGGCGCAAAACCTTTTACGGATACGTGACCGACAATGGTCACTTCTTTCATCTACCGGTCACAGGAGATTTCACCTTCGAGGCTCGCATCGCAGGAAACTACCACGATCTTTATGACCAGGCCGGACTGATGGTCCGAGTGGATGCTGAGAATTGGATGAAATGCGGCACGGAATTAGTCGACGGCATGCGTCACGCAAGCGTGGTGTTCACCCGTGAATTCTCTGACTGGTCGACCATGAACGATCTGTCAAACGACGGGCCAGTCTGGTGGCGGGCGATACGAACCAAAGATTCGCTCGAACTTCTTTGCTCCCTTGATGGAAAGAAGTACGCGTCGGTCCGGCAAGGTTATCTGGTTCCCGGACGCGCTGCTGAAGTTGGTGTCATGTGCGCATCGCCGGAAGGCTACGGATTCGAGGCCACTTTCGAGGGCCTCAAGTTGTCAGCTGCCGTACCCGCGAGTTAAGCGATGATCTTCGCCAGGACGAAAGCAGCCGCAGCCGCGAGTCCTCCGATCACCATGGTCTGGGACGCACTGCGAAGGGGATACGTGCCCGTGAAGCGTCCTTTCATGTATCCGAAGATGCCGAGCGCGGCCAGCGTAACAATGGCCGAAAGCACCAATCCACGCGACGCGCTGGACAGCAGGACGTAAGGCGAGAGAGGAATCATGCCACCGGCAACATACGCTCCGGCGATAGTCGCGGCGCTGGTCACCGCGCGGCGCGGATCCGGCTGTTCCAATCCAAGCTCAAAGCGCATCATGAAGTCCACCCAGGCGTCGGGGCGGCGGCTGAGAGCCTCAACCACGGGCGTGCTCTCTTCTTTAGTCATCCCGTAGGCTTGGAAAACCTGGTTCACCTCGGCTTTCTCTTCTTCTGGAATTTCTCTTACCTCACGCTCTTCTCTTTCCCGCTCCTGCTCATAGTGCTCTGCGTCACCCCGGGCCGCCAGATAACCACCCAAACCCATCGCAATCGAACCGGCGGCAATCTCAGCCAGTCCGCCGACCACGATCAGGCGCGTGTTCTCGACCGCTCCGGAAAGTCCCGCAGCCAGGGCGAAGGGCACGGTAAGCCCGTCGGACATTCCAATTACCACGTCCCGGACAAAATTGCCGGCGGTGAAATGTTTCTCGATGTGCGTGGTTCGTATCATTACTGTTAAGCCTCCGGGTGAGATTCCAGGTATTCCTGAGCGCGGCGAACCATGTCACGTTCGCCGCGGTAAGCAAGCTTCCGCGCAGCTTCGTCGAGGGCGATCCAGGCCGCACGCTTGACCTCGATTCGCATCTCGGAAGAAATATCGTCAATGCGGCCGGACTGGTATCGCAATAGATAAAAGCTGACTATCTTGAACACGCGCTGCTGGTCTCCCCAGGAGCGCACGTAAACATACTTAATGTCGCCCAATTTTGTGACCGGGACTGCCGTTATTCCGGTCTCCTCGCGAACCTCGCGAATCGCCGTCTGCTCGGGCTTTTCGCCGGGATCGACCAATCCTTTAGGCAAAGCGAGTAACACTTTTTGTGACCTTTTCTTCGCAGCCCCGGAGGCCACTGGGTCTCTTTGCGGCTCTATAGCGGCCATAGTCCAGCCCTCCGCAGTGTGGCGCACTACCACCCCTCCCGCGGAGATCTCCCGTGCCATGGGCCACAAGTTATCAGGATCAGGGGAGTTAGTCATCGGCGGAGAGCCCCGGCAGCGTGTCTCCGGAGGTAACCCGCGGAACGCACCGAAGTGTGGAAACGTGTGGGGCGTCGCTGGCATCTAAGTTGCTAGGTATTTGATAGTACGTACCGGGCAAGACCGGGAGGATGTGGGGTTTCCCGTGAAGAGTCTGGACAAGATTGTTCGTTCGGTGCGGGCATTCGGGCGCGGCCTTTCCGGGTTGCCGCAGCCGGCCCCAGCTACGGCGAGCATCGGCGTCGCTCTGGGCGGGGGGTTTGCCCGCGGCATTGCTCACATCGGCGTACTCAAAGTTCTCGAAGAAGAAAATATTCCAATTGGTTTTGTGGCTGGAACTAGCGTCGGCGCACTGATCGGCGCGGCTTATTGCAGTGGAGTTTCCATCGCCGAACTGGAACTCATGGCAACCCGGGTGCGCTTCAAGCACTTTGCCCGCTGGACTCTTTCACGCTACGGCTTTGCCAGCAACCAGCGCATGATCGGTTTTCTCAGCAGCGTTCTGAAGGTCAAAACATTTGAAGAATTACGCATTCCGCTGGCGGTGACGGCCACGGATTTTTCCACTGGTGCCGGAGTGGTGTTTCACTCGGGACCGCTGGTTGATCCGGTGCGAGCAAGCTGCGCCTACCCTGGAATGTTTCAGCCCATAAAAGTTCGTGGCCATTTACTGGTGGACGGCATGCTGGCTCACCCCGTCCCAACGGTTCCTTTGCGCGAAATGGGAGCCGAACACGTTCTGGCTGTGCACTTAAAGGGAACGTGGGTTAACGGAGACGCACCGCGGCATCTGTTTGATGTAATCGGTCAGTGTTTCTCCATCGCCCAGGACACGAACGGCGATCGCTGGAGGCAGGCTGCTGATGTGATCATCCAGCCTGATGTCAAAGGCTACAAGTACGATGATTTCGAGCACAGCGCCGAGCTGATCCGTGCTGGAGAAGTAGTGTCGCGTGCGGCGCTGCCGGAGCTTCGCAAGTGGCTACCGCTGGAACCGAGCCGAACACAACTGCGGAACGCACCGGTGGTACAGCCGGCAACTGCGCCGGTGAAATAATTTCTCTCCTAGATTTGTCATCCCAGGAAAACTGCGAAATCAGTAATACTGCATTGACATTTCTTGCTGGCGGTTCCCGGCTAGGCCACCAATCGTGCGGAGCAGGACGATTCGCGAAGCGAAATCGCACCGCGCAGTTTTGTCATCCCGAGCGGAGCCGTAAGCGATTCGCGAAGCGAAATCGCTCGGCGCAGTCGAGGGACCCTGTGTTTACTCGCAGCGGCATGAACCATCGAGGGGTCTCTTACGCTCACACCAAACTAGCGAATTCCCAACCTGCGACATCGGCGTTAGAATCGCGCCGCGCTTGTAGCCGCTGAGCAGGACAAAGGGCCATTTTGAGGTTCGCGGGCGGGGCGCTCGCGCCACACCTAATGGGGCCAAGCTAGGCGCTAGCAACCAGCAGCCAGCAGCCGCCCTACTTCATCACTCCACGCTGGGCGATACCTATATTGTCGCGGGTCGTGTTCTTGACTAAGTACATCATTTCGTCAGCCTGGCGGATCACGTCATGCGGAGTTTTGGCATCGTGCGGGTAGGTTGCCACACCGATGGAGGCGCGTACATTGAGATTGAGTCCTTCTTCCTGACAGAACGTGCTGGTGCGCAGGCTGTCACGCAAACGGCGGGCCACCACCAGCGCGGAATCTTTCCCGGTCTGCGGCAAAAGAATCACAAACTCGTCGCCGCCGTAACGGAAGGCGTAATCGATTAAGCGAAGCTGGGCCTTGATAAGGTATCCGATCTCAGCCAGCAGCTTGCTTCCGATCAAATGCCCGTGGGTATCGTTGACCTGCTTGAAGTGGTCGAGATCGATGAAGAGAACAGTGAACTCATAGCCAAAGCGCGCCGAGCGGTAGACCTCGGTTTCGAGCGTCTTGTAAAGATGGCGCGCGTTATAGAGGCCAGTGCAATCATCGGTGATGGTGAGTTCCTGGATCTTTTCCACCGAGCGGGCATTTTCAATGGCGATGGCCGCATAATCGCTGAGCGCCTGCAAGAAAAACGACTCCTGGTCGGTGAAGTGGTCCATATCCACATTAACCAACTGGATCACGCCCAGGACGCGGAGTTTCGAGCGTAGCGGCACGCAGATGATGGAACGCGTCTCCCACTTCGTCATTTCGTCGATGCGCTTGGCGAAGCGCGGATCAGTCATCACATCAGGGACGATCAGCCGCTCGCCATGCTTGGCGACCCATCCGGCAATTCCCTCGCCTACTTTGAGGCGTACATTTTTCAACGCCTCGGCGGCGCTTCCGACCGCAATAGCGAAGTAGAGCTCGTCCTTTTCTTCGTCCACCATCAGTAGTGACCAGGTGTCGGGGCGGAAGTATTCCGCCATCTTTTCCATGATGGTTTGCAGGATGGAATCGAGGTCGAGCGAAGACGTCAGGGCCTTGGCAACATCATGAAAGATGCCCAGTTCCTGAACCTTACGATCGGCGCCGGCGGCCTTGGTCATGAACAGCGGTCCTCGATGCGAGCGGGAAGTGCTGAAATTATAAGGGGCGCTGGAACGGGCGGGCAACCAACCAAAGTAACGCGTACCCCTGACGCCACGTGTCAAGACGCCACGTGTCAAAAGGGCACCCAGCGCGTTTCCGGGAGGAGGGTCCAATTTATTTTGTGGTGGTTAATACTCCGGTTCGCTACCCCGCTATTTTCATCCGTTCCGCGGGCCGCGATTTATCATATATTTATGGGCAAACCGGACTGAAGTCATGACCGTCCGGTAAGGGCAGCGGTCGCTTGGAATCGTTTGGCGCGCGATTGAAACGGGAACGCGAGCAGCGAAAAGTCACGCTGGATGACATTTCCCTGTCCACCAAAATCGGCACCCGCTTCCTCCGGGCTCTGGAGGAAGAGCACTTCGAGCAACTCCCCGGCGGCATCTTTAATAAGGGCTTCGTTCGCGCCTACGCTCGCCATTTGGGTATGGACGAAGAACAAACCATCTCCGATTACCTGCTGGCCTCTGGAGCCGTCCAGCCCGAGAAGAACCTGGATGAGGCGCCGCAGTTGGAACTTCCTCCCGCGGAACCGGAGCCTCCTGTAGCGGCTCGGATTCCGTGGGGTATGTTGGCGGTAGCCCTGCTGCTGGTGGCGCTGGGCTTCGCACTCTGGGGTTTCCGGTCGCGTGAAAAACCCGTCAGTCCGGCCGTAGTCACAGCGCCTGCTGATAACAAGCCTTCATCGCCGGCCCCTGCCACTTCGGCAACACCAAAGCTCGCTGCGCCTGAATCGTCAGCCGCCGTGGCAGCCAATGCCAGAGCGACTCCCGCGCAACCCCCCGCAGCGGCGCCAGTAAACCAGGGACCTGCGCCTGGTGCGTTCGTAGTGTCGATTACTGCCCGGGAAAATTCATGGCTTACGATCACGGCCGACGGCAAACAGATCATGAACGAAATATTGGTCGCCCCAGGGGAAAAATCAGTGGAGGGCCAGAAAGAGGTCGTGATCCGTGCAGGAGATGTAGGGGCCTTGGAATTCTCGTTCAACGGCAAAAAGCTTCCAATCCAAGGAGATTACGACGAAGTGAAGACTCTGGTGTTCGATCCCAATGGCCTGCGCTCTACCCCAGCGAGAACCGACTCCTCGGTACCTCCGCCTCAATCCTAGTTTGTGCCCAACATATTCCATGCCCCTAACTACCCTTTGACCAAAGATTTCCACCGCCTGGCGCGACTTGGAACCGTCTCCCCAAAAATCGTTGCGCTTGCGTGCCTTCTCTGGTACCTTAAATAGACCGTAAGGTATTCATTTTGCGGTCGTTCTGCACTCTGACTACCCCCGCCAGACACGATGTCCTGATCGCTTGAAGGAGAGACTGCTTGCCATCAAGAACCCGCTATCTTTTTACCTCTGAATCCGTAACTGAGGGTCACCCCGATAAAATTGCCGACCAGATTTCCGACGCGGTTCTCGACGCCTGCCTGAGCGAAGACCCAACCAGCCGAGTGGCTTGCGAAACCCTGACCGCCACCGGATTAGTGGTGATCGCAGGGGAAATCACAACCAAGGCTTACGTCGATTTCCAGGCGCTTGTCCGGGGAACAATCTCTTCCATCGGCTATAACAACGCGCTCTACGGCTTCGATTCCAATACTTGCGCCGTGATCTCCAGCATTAATAAGCAATCGGGCGACATCGCCATGGGCGTGGACACCGGCGGCGCCGGCGACCAGGGAATGATGTTTGGGTTTGCGTGCAACGAGACGCAGGAACTGATGCCGATGCCAATCTCACTGGCGCACAAGCTGACCATGCGCCTGTCCGACGTCCGGAAACACGGGAAGCTGCCGTACTTGCGGCCCGATGGTAAGTCCCAGGTCACGGTGGAGTACGACGAACACCACAAGCCCATGCGGGTGGATGCGGTAGTGATTTCTACCCAACACGCTGAAACTGTCGGCAATGACGAACTGCGCAGCGACATCCTGAAGCACGTGATTCAAGCCACCATCCCAGCCCATCTGCTCGACCAAGACACGAAATACCACATCAATCCGACGGGGCGTTTTGTGATCGGCGGACCCATGGGCGACACCGGCCTCACCGGGCGGAAAATCATCGTCGACACCTACGGCGGCATGGGACGTCACGGCGGCGGTGCTTTCAGCGGCAAAGACCCGACCAAAGTAGACCGCTCGGCTGCATACATGGCGCGGCACATCGCCAAGAACATTGTCGCCGCGGGCCTGGCGGACCGTTGCGAAGTGCAACTCGCCTACGCCATCGGCGTCGCCGAACCCGTCAGCGTGTGGGTGGATGCTTTTGGCACAGCTAACGTGGATCCGGCAAGTCTTCCTGCTCTGATCCGGTCCCATTTCAAGCTGACACCCAAGGGCATCATCGACTCGCTGAATCTTCGCCGGCCGATTTACTGCAAGACTGCGGCGTACGGTCACTTCGGCCGTAACGATCCCGATTTCACCTGGGAAGCAACCGACAAGGCCGCTAAACTGGCTACCGACGCGGGTTTGCGCGAGCCAGTGGCCCATGCTGTGAGCAAGTAAGCATCGTTCGGGAATGGCATCTCAGATTTCCGGACAAGGGCATGGGTGCCATTCGTGCCCCTTCAATTTCTCCCGGTTCGTGTATTCTGAGTGGCTGTAGATGTTCAACCGTAATCTGAACAGAATTTTCATCATTTCTTAAGCGCCACAGGAGAGGTATGTCGACGACAGCGCCGCAACTGAATTGTGACATCAAGAATCTAGATTTCGCCGATCTTGGAAAAAAACGAATCGACTGGGCCAATCAGTCGATGAAAGTCCTGCAAATCATCCGCAAAGAATTCATCAAGAACCAGCCATTGACGGGAATCCGTGTTTCCGCGTGCCTGCACGTAACCGCTGAGACCGCGAATCTTGCCATTTGTCTGCGAGACGGCGGCGCGGATGTGGTGCTCTGTGCCTCCAATCCGCTTTCCACCCAAGATGACGTCGCCGCCAGCCTGGTGCGCGATCACGGCATTCCCGTCTTCGCCATCAAGGGCGAGGACAACGACACTTATTACAGCCACATCCTGGCAGCCATCGACCACAAGCCCCACATCACCATGGACGACGGCGCTGATCTCGTGACCATTCTTCACACCAAGCGGCAAGACGCGCTCACTGGCGTGATTGGCGGAACCGAGGAGACCACTACCGGCGTGATTCGTCTGCGCGCCATGGCGAAGGAAGGCGTGCTGCGTTTCCCCATTGTCGCGGTGAATGACGCCGACACCAAGCATCTGTTCGACAATCGCTACGGGACGGGTCAGTCAACGATTGATGGCATCATTCGCGCCACCAACTTCTTGCTGGCGGGATCGAAGTTTATCGTCGCCGGATACGGCTGGTGCGGACGCGGGCTAGCTAGCCGCGCGCGCGGTGCCGGCGCTGAAGTGATCGTCACCGAGGTAGATCCGACCAAGGCACTGGAAGCGGTGATGGACGGCTTCCGCGTGATGTCGATGACTGAGGCAGCCAGGATTGGCGACGTCTTCTGCACCGTGACTGGTAACAAGAGCGTCCTCACCAAAGACCACTTCGAGATCATGAAAGACGGCGCTATCATCTCGAACTCGGGCCACTTCAACGTGGAGATCGATATTCCGGCCCTGGAAAAGATGTCCTCCTCCAAGCGCACCACGCGCAATTCCGTCGAGGAGTACTCGCTGAAAGATGGACGCAAGATCAATCTGCTGGGCGAAGGCCGTCTGATTAATTTGGCTTCCGCCGAGGGCCATCCCGCGTCAGTGATGGACATGAGCTTCGCTGATCAGGCGCTTTCGGTCGAGTACATGGTGAAGAATTACAAGACGCTGGAAAAGAAAGTTCACCGCGTACCCGATGATCTCGATAAGCGAGTAGCACGGCTGAAGCTGGAGTCGATGGGCGTTAAGATCGATAAGTTGACGCCGGAGCAGGAAGAGTATCTGGCGGGCTGGAGTGAGGGAACGTAGAGGCAGTCGTTGGTCTTTGGTCGTTGGCTAAGAAGGGGCGGCGTCAGCCGCCCCTTTGCTTTTTGGGTGGAGCAGGGCTTTTGAATGCGTTTGAGACCTTGATCTGAGGACCTATGATTGGTTCTGGCAGGCAGCGTCCAGTGCCGAGTTTCTAAACAGCCCCGATTGGCTATTAGGGCTGTTTTGGTCTTAGCCGGTGGGAGCAAGTCCGGTGCTTCCGTCAGATCACACGTTCGGGTACGGTACTGGCTAATACTGATTTCGTCGTCGAGGCGCATGTTGAAGCGGGCCAGGAATGCATAGGTCCTTCGCTTGCTGCCGTTTGCTTCGCAAACGGTAGACTGCTCTCAGGATGACAGGGGTTTTGTGTGTGGCTTGTGGGTTGTCATCCTGAGAACCGAGCCTTTCGCTTGGCGAAAGGCCTCCGACGAAGGATCTATGCATTTTCCGGCTGATATTGATGCCGGACGTACCAGCCTTCACTCAGATCTTTCCACTCAGGGTTCACAGATACGATCAAGGCAATCTTCTTGATCCGAAGCAGCCCTTTGATTTGTTTCTCGCGGGCGATGGCTGCATGAACGTCACCAAAGCTTTCGAAATAGACCAATCGGTTGATCTTGTAGCGCGCAGCAAACTCGCCTTTTAATCCGTGCTTATGCTCGACCACGCGCCGTTCCAGATAGCCGGTTACGCCCGTATAGAGCGTTTTGGAGCGGTTGGTCATGATGTAGACGTAGTAGAAGTGGAAAGGGGAGTGCATAGGTCTTTCACTCCGCCCGCGTTTCTAGCTTTGCAGAAACGCAAGCTCCGTTCAGGATGACATGGGTTCGGGAGCGTGTCTGTGATGGATGGACATTCGCATCTGCTGCGAGAAAAGACGCGAGGCGGCACAGTTGACCGCATCGAGGCGTGCGCCGCAGAGTTTCAGCCGGTGACCCAAACAGCAGCGTAGGCTTTAGCGAGGACGCTCGCGCCTTCAATGCTTACGTAACACTAACTTCTGTGTAGGTTCCAAATACTTCGCGCAAGGCTTCGCAAATCTCTCCAACGGTGGCATAAGCGCGGACGGCGTCCACGATGTAGGGCATGGTGTTGGCGGGGGCGATGTCGCCGTTCGCTGCAGCTTTAGGCTCCTGGGCGGCGGCCTTTTTCAACGCATCCAGACGGCGGCGGACTTCCTCGTTCGACCGGCGCGCGCGCAAGGCCTTCAACTTCGCACTCTGCTGCCGCGCCACGCTTTCATCGATGTAGAGAATATGTGGCGTTTCCTCTTCGATCACGAACTCGTTGACGCCGACGATGATCTTTTCTTTGGCTTCGGCAGCACGCTGGTATTGGTATGAGGCTTCGGCGATCTCTTTCTGCGGATAGCCTCGCTCGATGGCCTTCACCATGCCGCCCATGGAGTCGAGTTTGCCGAAGTAGTCGAACGCACCTTTTTCCATCTGCAAGGTTAGGGTTTCTAAGAAATATGACCCGCCCAGAGGATCGGTAGTTTGCGTAACTCCGGATTCATAGGCGATGATCTGCTGGGTGCGCAGCGCAATTCTTGCTGCCTCTTCCGTGGGCAGTGCCAAAGCTTCGTCGTAGGAATCAGTATGCAGAGATTGGGTTCCACCGAGCACTGCCGCCATGGCCTGCAATGCTACGCGCGCGATGTTGTTCATGGGCTGCTGCGCCGGTAAGGAGACACCCGCGGTCTGGGTATGAAAGCGCATCAGCCATGTGCGCTGGTTCTTGGCGCCAAAGCGGTCTTTGGTTACCTGATACCAAATCTTACGGGCGGCGCGATACTTGGCGATCTCCTCGAAGAAGTCATTGTGCGCGTTGAAGAAGAAACTGAGGCGGGGACCGAACTCGTCCACCTCAAGGCCGCGCCGCCGCGCCCACTCAACGTACTCCACGCCGTCGTACAACGTGAATGCCAGTTCCTGCAATGCGGTGGAACCAGCCTCGCGGATGTGATATCCGCTGATCGAAATAGTGTTGAACTTCGGCGTGAACTTCGAGCCGAACTCGAACGTGTCCACAACCAACCGCATCGAGGGCGCGGGCGGATAGATGTATTCCTTCTGCGCGATGTATTCCTTGAGAATGTCGTTCTGGATGGTGCCGGAAATCTTTTTCCAGTCCGCGCCCTGTTTTTCGGCGACCACGAGATACATCGCCCACAGCACGGAAGCCGGCGAGTTGATGGTCATCGAGACCGTGGTTTTCTCCAGATCGATGCCGTGGAACAGGATTTCCATGTCCTCGAGCGAATCGATGGCCACACCGCACTTTCCAACCTCGCCCTCACTGGCGGGATGATCGGAGTCGTAGCCCATTAGCGTGGGAAGGTCGAAGGCGACCGAAAGGCCGCTGCCGCCGTGCTCGAGCAAATACTTGTAGCGCTGGTTGGTTTCCTCGGGAGATGCGAATCCGGAAAACTGCCGCATCGTGAAAAGTTTCCCGCGATATCCGCTGGCGTGAATGCCACGGGTAAACGGCGGCTGGCCCGGGTAGCCAAGATATTTCTCCGCGCTCCAGTCTTCGGGCAGATCAGCCTCGGTGTAAAGCCGGCGGACAGGAACGCCAGAAATGGTGGTGAAGAGGGCGTGGCCGTGCTCATCGAGGTTGACGCCGGTTGGAGCGCCGATGGGCTTCTCGGGAGATTTTTCGAGCGTAGGCGCCAGGATTTTCTCAGCCCACTCTTTTTCGGCGGGGGAAGCGTGGCGGCCCTCGAAGACATCAGAAATCGGGCTCTCAACGACCGGCGGCTTACGAGGCTTGTTTTGCGGCATGTTTACTCCACGTCAACCCTTGATGATAGGAGGTTGCGGCGCGGTGGGCAAGGCAGGAGTGGGAGCTGAAGGTTTACGACTTCGGCCTAAATATATCCGAGATCTTTCAATCTCTCTTCGATAATGCGCTGCTCGGCCTGATCCATCTGGGCGGCGGCGTCGCGAAGCAGTTCTTGCAGGACGAAAGTTAAGAACTGCTCCAAGCCACCGAAGCGCGCACCAAACCGCTGCTCGGCACTCTTGCAAAGTTCGGCCGGGAGCCGCAGCTCACGAAGCCCATCTGACGTCATGCACTTGCCTCCGCGCCGAGAAACATTCCGCGCACTCGCGACCACACAGCGCGTGCGATGAGTTGGTCATCCGCATCCAGGCCGACCGCCAATGCGAGGCCGATAAACGCAGCGTAGGCAAGAAGCAGGCTCGCAGCGACGACTACCCATTCTGGCCGTAAGGCCCCCAGCTTTGCCCTCAATACCAGCAAGCCCATCAGGCCTCCCGCGAGCGGCAGCAACAAGCGCAAATAACTCCGACTGTAGGGGAAGAAGCCTAGCGTGCGCCGGACTTCTCTGAGATACCAGACGTTGCTGACGGCATTGGTCACCGCAGAGCCAACCGCCGCGCCAATGATGCCCCATCGCGGAATCAGCGCAAGGCTGAGTGCGACCATCAAGCACGCTGTCACCGTCTGAATCCGAATCAGACGAGATTGATGGCCCGACATCAGCAACAGATATCCAACCGAGCCGACTCCGCAGTTTACCAGTTGTCCTAACGTACCGATGACAAGGACGGGCCAGCCGCGCTCAAAGTCGTGTCCGAAAATGCGCATGAGCGGAGTGGCAAAAATGATCATTACAGCGGCCAACGGCAACGTCAGGCCGAGTATCCATTTGGTGAGCGTCCGGAAGATGCGGCCCAGCAACTGGTTCTGCCCGCGAGCATAAAGGTCCGCGATAGTGGGCGAAAATATCTGATTGACGGTCTGGAGGGTGATTGGAACAAATGTCACCAGCCCCGCGGCCACTGCATAGATTCCCACTTCACGAGCATCACGATAAAATCCAATCAACACCTTATCGGCCTGCGCCATCGAAAATTCCAGGAAGCCTATTCCGAACACGAAAGCGGAAAACGAGATCACCTCTTTCTGATAAGGCGGCAATCCAGCAGAAAATGATCGCGCAGCCTTGGGAGTGACTCTCCAGACCACAACCAGCAACAGGAGCAGCACAACAATCGCACTCACAACTTGTGCGACGATGTAGCCTCTAAGACCCAGTCCCAATGTGAGCAATCCCAGAGTCACCACCATCATCACCGGGCTGCCGATAAAGTTGGTAATGACCGTGCGGCGTCCGACGTCTTTGTATCCAGCGAGTACTTGTCCCAGGAAGGTGTTTAGCGCCCCCAAGATCATAATTAGGGCAAACAATCTCAGGTATGCGTTCAGGGCTGGAGTGTGATAGAAGTGGGTGGAAATCCAGGGGCCCAGGAGGAGCACGGCTCCTCCCAGCAAGAAATTTGAGATCAGCAGAAGGATCACACTACGACCGAGAAATCCGCGCAGCAAGTCCAGCTTTGCGGTCGCCGTGTAAGCGGCGACGAAGCGAACTGCGGATTGCGGTAGGCCGAGAGCGTTGAAAATTCCGAGGAAACCCACGATGGTCATGCCCAGGGCATAGATACCGAGCGCTCCGGCGCCCAATACTCTAGCCAGATAGACTTTGAAAAGGTATCCCGCTGCCGCCGTAAAAATGGTGCCAGCAAAGAAAACGGCTGAGTGCCGACTGATGTGGCCCATCTGCCGTTGAAAATTCTGAGTTTCGGCACCGCCCGCTTGCAACTCAGAGACTGCAGGCGCCGTCTTCTCCGCTGGCAGTGAAGTTTCCATTTCCAAAATCGCCTAAGTCTCGAAAATCGTCATGCTGCCGAAGAAACGTCCACCGGGGTCGGAGCGTTGATCAGCGATTTCGATTGAACCACCTTCCCCAGAAACATTCTGCGCTTTCGGGTTAGCGAGAAACGTAGCGTGAAGGCCGACTTCTCCGCTCCGCGCGTGAAGGGAGTATTGGCGGCCGCGCTGAAGATCCACGGGGTTTTCCCCGAATCGCGCAGACGCGCCGCGACATAAGAAATAGCCATGCTGCCGTACCTGCGGCCTCGAACTGACGGCGGCGTCCAGCAATCGAACAGCAACACTGAATCCAGAGATGGAGCTTCCAGGATGTGGTTCAGTTCCTTCACGCGGAAACCCTCAAAACGGGTGGCCCAGCAGAAATGTACAGGAACGCCATCGGAACGCAGCAAGGCAAATCCTTGCAGTTCGACGGAAATCAGCTGTTTCGCTGCTCTCAAAAGATATGTGAGAGTCTCAGGGTCGTCGAAGTAATTCATGGCAGCAATCGCGAGCAGATTCAGATCAAGAGGTTCTATTGAGAGAGAATCAGAATCTGGCGATACGACCGAACTAATGCCTTCCCTCCATTCAAAAAAGAACATCTCAGACTGGCCGAACAGAGCCTTGCGACACCACCTCCACGAGGACCGCAGCAAGCCCACAGGCCCACCATTGTGAAAGCGCTTCCGGAGGAGAGAAACCTGATTCAAGGTTGAACGGATCGCATTCTCCAGACGGGGCATCGACTTAATCACTCCCGCCAGATGATAGCGAACGACTTCTTTCGCCCAGACCATTCGGGAAGTTGTCGCCGTGATGTGTACTGTTTGCCGCGTGCCTGTGGCCAGTCGCTCTTTGTAGTTCTCAGATCCCAAACCAAGGTCCACTAAATTCATTCCGGGAGTGTCACAAGCCTCTTCCACAATTTTTGAGAGCAGGCAAAAACCTGGAGAGTACTGTTTCAGGTCGCTCTGGAATGTTGGTTGATACCAAAACCAACTTCCGGCAAATTGGAACCCATAATTCCAGGCAGCAGGCCGCTCACCTATCATTAAGCGAGAATGGACTATCCAGCCGCGGCGTGAGCACAGTCTTGCCAGTTCGGAGAGAAAGACGCGCCGCTCCGGGCGGACCAGATTGCTGATCCGACCGGTGGCGAGAAAGCGCGCAATGTGGGCCTTGACAAAGCCGGGCAAGGTATTAGCGACGTCATCCCACGACCTTGAGTGACTTACTGCTACGGGCGCGATCTTTACCATAGCTTTGAGGTTGTAGCGCAACTGTTTTCGCTGCACCGATTGCTTGACCAGTGCCCTCTGTTGGGGAGAGGCGAACTCAATCCGCTCGCATTCATATCCTGGCCGTCGGAAAGAGGAGTATCCATGATCACTCGCAGCGCGACCGAGCGCATCCGATGTTGCAGAGTCGGCGGGGAGGTTTGCGAAGACGATCATGCGCAGGTTCAGCTTGCGAAGCTCCGCAAAAACTGCATTCACAAATTCTGACAGAAGCTCCGGCGAGCTTACGAAATCACAATAGTCAGCGGTTGCGCCCGCCAGAAAGAAAGCTCGTTTTTGCGCCTTGTCGGTGGCCAGTGCGATCACACCGGCTAAGGCGGCTCCCTCGTATCCGAGCACGAGCAGAGGCGTGATGGAGTCGCGGTAGGCACAACTGGCAGCCAGCGCCCATTCATAAGTATAAAACACCTCTGGACGCTCCATCTGTTCGACCAATTCGTCCCACCGATCGCGCAGGGTTTGGTCTTCCGGAATTTCTCGATGCAAGACTATGCGCAAGATCCCTCGCCAGTAGACGGCTTACTTTCCAAATCACACGCGTCTTCGACTACGGAGCTCTCAACTCGCAAACCTCATGGTACCGGCTTCTGCCCACGGCATAGAGCGGTGACGCAACCATCCATAAAAGCCGGAAATGTGGGCCTCGAATTCGCCAAAGCCCATGCCGGCGCTGACATGCACGCGTGGCATGGCGAAACGAGACGTCTTCGCCCCGAGGCCGCCTCCGACGTTTACAAACGCGCAAGTAAAACCCGCGCGCTCGGCCATTTCTATCTCTCGAGGAGTTACCGAAGACGGATCGCCAAAAGGATATGCCAACGCCCAGACGGGCTTGTCCAGAGCCTGCTCCATGGCGCGGCGACTCTCCGAGATTTCTATCCAGGCCGACTCCGGCGAGAGTTGCGACAGCATCGGATGAGAAAGTGTATGCGCACCTACGCTCATTCCCTCCCCGATCAACCGCCGAAGTTCCGCCAGACTGAGCATCAGGAAACGGCGGCCGCAGGCGGGATCCTGCCGATACTCTGAATCCCAATTTCCAGAAAGACCGAGTTGCCTTCTCACGTTTGTGAGAAGCCCTCGGCGGTCCTCTGGGCCACATCGAGAAAAATTTTTTACCAGATTCCACCACAGCGAACGCTTTTCTTTCCGACCCGTTACATGCTCATGCAAGGCAATCTCGACAAGGTTCAACTCAAAGCTCTCCGGGCCCGCCAGGAACATCAAGTACAACTCTTCGTACCACAGCATCGAACACGTGTCGCCAAGCGAATCACCTAAAACAAAGAACAGACAGGATAAAGACGCTTCCTGCAGAGTGGGCAGCATGTCGGTGAGGACGTTGCGCAGGCCATCATCGCAGGTCAGCAGTATAGACCGGGGTGGCAAATCCACTTTGGATTCGCACCATAGGAAGAATTGTTCCGGCGAAATCACATGATAGTTCTCTTTCAGCAATCGCAGTTGGTGGCGAAATGTTTCGGCGGTTATCAGGCTCCCGTCGAGACCGGGGTCGAGGACTCGATAGCCTGCGGGCAAAACGCCGTGGTAAGTGACGACTGCAGGTCCGGCGCCAGCCTGACGGCGGAGATACCCGGACCGCGCTAGCGCCGGATACACAGCGTGTTTCAGCAGGGGGCTTACCAGGCTCATTTGTCGTCGATCAGGTCCCAGCTGAGCGGAGTGCCGCTCCCGATGTGGCGTGCCGCGCGCTTGCCCAGAATCTGCTGGAAGTAGCGAGTGTGCAGCCCATGAGCGGGACGAATAGAACGCACGTTGTGGTGGTTGAAGCGGTCTCCTTGTCTGATGTCTTCGACAACAAAGAGCGACCGCCGGAGGACGCGGCTGCTGGATTCGTGAGTGCCCGGGCCGAAATGAACTTCACCTAGAGCACGCTCCGCAGTGCGGACGGCTTCGACCATGGCTTTGAATTCCTGGGGTTCCAGCGAGAACGCTGTGTCTGGACCCTCCTGCGTCCGTGACAAGGTGATGTGTTTTTCGATGATGCAGGCGCCCAGAGTTACGGCGGCAACCGGAGCGGAGATCCCGGTCGTATGATCAGATAAGCCAACAGGAAGGTCGAAGCGACTGGCCAGCGCTGGGATGGTTCGCAGGTTCATCTCGTCAGGTGAGGCCGGATAAGCGCTGGTGCACTTGAGTAAAGCGATCTGGGCGGCGCCGGCTTGCCGAGCCGCTTCGATTGCCTCTTCTATTTCTTCAAGTGTGCCCATTCCGGTGGAAACGATGAGTGGTTTTCCTGTGGCTGCCATTTTCCGGATCAGCGGGATATCCACCAACTCGAAGGAAGCGAGTTTGTGCGCCGGGGCATTCATCTTTTCCAGAAAATCAACTGCGCTCGCATCAAAGGCTGAGGAAAAAAGATCGAGCCCAAGATCGTCAGCAACTTGTTTGAGTTTCGGCTGCCATTCCCAGGGGGTATGCGCCTCGCCATACAGTTCGTACAGGGTACGCCCGTCCCAAAGCGTGCCTCCGCTGATGCGGAACTCCTCACGGTCAGAACGAATGGTGATGGTGTCCGGCGTGTAGGTCTGCAGCTTGACGGCATCTGCACCCGACTCTTTGGCAGCTTGGATGATGCTGACCGCCTGATTGAAATCCTGATGATGATTGGCGGAGATCTCAGCCACAATGTAGACGGGATACCCAAGGCCGATGGAGCGCGAGCCGATTTGGATTGGGGTGGTCATCGCTTGGTTGCGGGTGGACAGACCGCACCAGTTTAAATGCCTCGGCGGCATGGCATCCCACAACGGTTTCCCAACTTTGGGCGATGGCACCCAACGCTTCAGCCGACCGCGGATACGGAAAGCCTTCGGGCTTCTGTATCGTAGCAGGCGAGCGCGGCGATCTTAGCGTCGAGTGTAGCGCAACGTTGACGCCATGCCGAACCGCTGCCTTGAGGGAAATTGTCCTTTCCTCACGCCACAGCGGCTCGCCTCAGCGTGGTTCTTCCTCAAGACAATATCTTTGCTCCCGGGGCATCCACTGGGTGATAGCGGAATAACCGGAGCCCGTATCGATCAGCTCATGAAAGAAGCGTCGAAATTTTATTTTGCCATAGGCGCTCGGCGGTCTAGAAGGAGGACGTCCCAGCGCCGTTTGCACCGACCATTCGGCGTCCCGGAAGCCGCAGAGAGCCCGCGCAGCAACCAGACTCGAGAAACGGGCATTGACTTCCAACAAGTACACTCGACCAGCGCTCTTACGTAACTGAATATTGGCACTGCCCTGCAGGTGGCTCGCTCTTGCGAATTCGAGCGCATAGCCGGTTACTACCGAATCCTGAGACGTCTCCGCGAAGCATGAGCAACCCCATCCCCGCAGTTCGCGCCTGAATGCCAGAACCTCGGTAAAATGACGCGATGCAAAGACTCCGACCGAGAATTCGCCCTCGCAGTCGTCCATAAACTGTTGCACTACGCTCGCCGGTCTATCCGCAACACACCTCTCCAACTCCTCCGTGTTGTGCACTACGCGGATGCCCTGGGACCCGCTGGACCGCCGCATCTTTACTACAAGGGGAAACCCCACCTCGTCCACCAATTGCTGGACAGATTTGCCGTCCGAACTATCCGCAAAGCCAACCAACGGTAGGTGCGGCTTCAAGGCTTGCATGCAACGCAGTTTGTCTCCAAATGTTTGGAGCCAGTCCACAGGCTGACAGATGATGGACGTCCCACCAGGCAGGCTCGGGCCAAGCCGCGCCAGCACCAAGATCTCCGCCTCACTGGCAGGGATCACGGCGTCAATCGCTTGGCGCTTGCACAAATCATCGATCGCCGACACATAGCCAGCGCTGTCGGCAGCCGCAGGCACGGCTTCAAAGGCTGAAACGAAAGCGCCGCCGACCCCGGACGAATCCAGGTCGCATCCAATTATTTCGAAGTCGGCCTCGCCAATCCGAAAGGCCTTTACTAGCGCCTGGCCAAGATCGCCGCCGACAGCGGTTACCAGGACACGAGTGGCGGGGCGGGTCATCGCGTTAAGACCTCCACCAGATAGCCGAGTTCGGGATCGTGGCAACGTGCGTCCCGGATCACAGCGCTGGGGTCATATTGTACGCGTTGCAGCTCGACCCTCCGTTGCGGCAATTCCAAGGTGGCAAATTCGGCAGCGCCGGAACTCAACCTCGGCTGTCCTACCGATCCGGGGTTGATGATTATCTTCCTGTCCCATTTCTTAACCATCGGATAATGAGTATGTCCCAGAAGAATCACCTCTTCCGAGCGCGAGCTGAATCGGGCCCAATCTTCGAAATCCGGATAAACTCTGCCCTCGAGCGGATCCCAGGGCGCACCATGAAACATAGCCACCGAAGTTCCTTCCAGTTCCAGGCAACGCTGGTGTGGCCAGGACTCGACTAGAGAACACGCTTCTGCTGATAGTCTTGACAAAGAGCGCGTTAGGGCAGAGCCATACTTCGCGCAGTACGACTCACTCGGAAACCCTCCGTGCGCGATGCAGTCCAGCAGAATCCAGTCGTGATTGCCCAGCACACCCAGCATCCGGCTGCCGTCCCACTGAGACACGCACTCATCAACGAAAGGGTAGTAACCCACCAGGTCACCCATGAAGAGTATTAACTCGACGCGCTCCTGTAAGGCTCCGAGAACCGCCTTTAGAGCAGCGTCATTGCCATGGACGTCCGCGATCAGTCCGATCCTCATTCCAAAAGCCATCCAGGCTTACTCTGCCACATGGAAGCAAGCGTCTTGTCGAAAGGAGTGAGATAAGGCATCAGCTCGGGGCTAGCGTCGTAGAGACTTCGGTCGCAACCACCGTCATCCTCCCACTCCACGGACAGCCGCGAGCCTGGTAGAGCCTGAACCGAGCGCACAAAAGATTCAGTGCTTACGAGATCGCATCCCGCCGCTAGAAACGTTCCTGTGTTTCGCGTCGCGGCCACTTCCAGCAGGCAGTCGCTCGCTTCGCAGACGGAGATATAGTTCCGCAGGCTTGCTTTGCGCCGGACGATTGGAACCGATTGAGGCGGCGATCCTCGCCCCGCAGCGAGCAAAATCTGGTTCCAGAACAAAGTGGGGACGCGCTGCCACCCCCAGATTCCAGCTAACCGCACGATTGCTCTTCTTTCCGCGGGAACGATGGCTTCCCAAACTCTCTCAGCCATGAGTTTGCTTGTGCCATACTCGCTGGCTGGCGCGGTACAAGATTGTACGTTCGTCACGGCGGATGGGACATACACGCTTACAGAGCTCACCAGAATACAGAATCCGAGACTCGCCGACTGCGCACACTGGGCCACATTTTGGGTCATGCTTACATTGATCGAGGGGCCACCGACGGCATCAATCCGTACTGCCGCCGCGGCATGGACTAGTGCGACATCCCCGGAATCTCCGATTTTTGCCTCCGCCAGGATTCGCGCACCGCAGTTGGGATGGGTCAAATCGATTCCACCTTTTCGCGGCGAACGCAGAGCGGTGATTCGAAGCTCGGGGTACATCTGGCGCGCGCGGGTCACGAGTTGGGACCCGAGAAACCCAGAAGAGCCGGTAATGATCAAATGTCTCAATGAGTTGCGCGCCTGTTGCTATTGCCGGGCTTCTCCGCCAAACCGCGGTTTCCCCATAAGGCTTCCGTCACTCGCCGCGCGCCGTCGCCGTCCACTAGCCGGGTTCCATTGTCGGACATCTGTTTACGCCTCGTGGCATTGCGCAGAAGGTCACCGGCAATTTCGGCGATGTCTTGGTCTTCCATGTCTGAGGAGTCTCCTAGATTGATCCCCGCAGCGTTCATCGCCAGAGCCTCAGCAACCGGCGATTGATGCTCCGCAACCACCAACAAGAGGCTTGGCACCCCCATGAAGGCCAATTCCCACGCCGTTGTGCCGGCCGCTGAAACCGCCACGTCCGCCCAGGCCATGAGTTCAGGCATGTTCGAAGCGTTCCTCACCAGGTGGAGCGCTTCGAACCGGTCCACCGTTTTTTCCAGAGACTCAGCTTGCGAATTGCTGCCTCCCACCACAGCCGTTGTTTCAAGTCTTTCCACGGTGACCAGGCGAAGTGCGTTAATCACGCGGCCGGTGATATTGCTCGGATCACTGCCGCCCATCATTACCAGCACCTTACGTCCAACCGGGGCGATTTCGCGCTTCCAATTTCGCCAGGGCCGGAATTCGCGACGTAGCATCGCATAGGACGGGCCCAGAAGGAGTCGAGTAGAGGTTTCGCGTGAAGCATAGAGATCTTTACTGGCGTGCGCATTCTGGTTGAGGACAATGTCGGCAAAATAGTGAGCAGCATGGCCGTTGTCGTCCACGAAGAGCACCTTCAGTCCACTATTCTTCAAATGGCGCTGATACTCAGCATCGAACTCGTATCCATCCACGACCACCCAACTCGCCTGACGAGCATGTGCGAGGTCCGCGACTTGAGCGGCATCCTGCGCGCTGGCCGACGTCTTCAAATGGACGATCTCGACCCTCTCCGACCGAAGACGTTCCTCGACCGCTGGAATGGTGCGTGCCAGGGCGAAGACAACATCTCCGCCTGCGTCTTGCCAGACCTGGGCCAACGCGAGGCAGCGCATCACGTGACCGGTTCCCATGGCGACGCTAGCATCAACCCTGAAAACAAGTGTCTGCGAGTTCGTCATTGACGTTTTCGCTTCGATCTAAGCCGTCCTCAAACGGCCATCGCACGATCGCGTTTCCGCGTCCCGGAAAGTAATTCCTCAAGACGGTTGGGAGCAATCGGTTGCCACAAATCCCGCCCCAAATCCGGCTGGAATAAATGAGTTTCCAGAATGCGCGGGATTGCGGGTATCTCCGCTGGGCTTTGTAATACGTAGCCAACCCCGAACCGGCTGAATTGCTGAATGTAGCCATACGGCGAATATTCCAGCCAGGGGCACAAGAAACATGGTATTTCATGCATCGCGCACTCCACCGCCACAGTGGAAAGCACAGTGATGCCGAACCAGGTCTGATGGAGCAGATCGGGCGTTAGAGTACCGCTCATGACAGTCGTAACGGCCAGTTGACTGGACGTCAGCAATCGTGCCAGCAGACTCGTACGCTCCCGTTTGCCCTCAAAAGGATGCAGCTTCACAACCAGCTTGCGGCCGGTTTGCAGCGCTAGATCCGCCAGCGGAGGAAGCAAATCACGGTAAAATTCTTCGCCTCTTCCGGACTCGCCTTCATAAGCTTCCGAGAAAAACACGATCCATGCCGGAAGAACAGAATCCAGCGCTCGGCGATGCGGGCGTGGCTGGCGAACTGGAGCGCCAATCTCAACTTTCTCCGCAGGCAATCCGCATATCCTCACGAGATAATCCTCTTCCATCTTCCCCTTGGCAAGAATGACGTCGGCATGACTTCGCTTGATCAAATGGCGTCCATCGAGCGCGCCATGGTGGCACGCGATGGCAGGAAGTCCGCGCCTGGCGGCCAGCAGTAGAGGAATATGGCTATAAGGATTGCTGTCGTCAGCGCACAACACTGCTTGCACCGGCTCAGTGTTTAGCACACTGCTCCACGCGTCCCGGATGCCGAGGCCCTGGCGAAGCAGTTTGGGAAAGGAATCGAGGAGTCCCACGCGGTCAAGCATCACTATCTCAGGAACGGATTCAAGATCGCGGCGGAGAGCACGCCACTGGGCAAGGAGTTCCGGGTATTCATCCTGGGCCGCCTGGTTTCTCCGTGCGTACGACGCAAGTCCCGCCATAGTGACATTGGCTGGCAGTGCCGCCATCCAGCCGCTGCGGCGGGTTGCGACCAGCAAGAAATCGGTTTCTGGAATAGTTTCTGCATAGGCGATTCCGGTACGCGAAACATTCACGTAGGCGCTAGGCAAAAGCACGACCTGCTTGCGAGACGGCTCTCGCCGTGGAGACAGCCAGCGGCGGAGGGAATATGCGGCGTCGAATTTGTCTCCCGCGATCTCTGCCAATTGCCCCAGCGGAAATTTGGAAGCAACACGGAAGTAGTGACGCGGCCCACGCTTTTGGGAGTACCTAATGGGAAAGCAGTGCAAGCGATTCCCCACCAGCAATCGCAACGCGTCTGAATAAAAGCCCGGCTGGGTGACATAGACTTCGTCAGCTGCTCCGAGGCTTTGGACAAATCGGCATAGAATCCCAAAAGTCTCCACCTGCTGGTGAAACAGGATTGCTGTCAATTCCCACCAATCCAGGTTCTCTCGATCCTGTAGCCGGCCGCTTCCCGCTGCTAACACATCCCGCACATGGCGAAATTCCTCCGCTCCCAGCCGAAACAAGTCAATCGGCGCGACTGGGCATCGAAATTGCTTTGTCCATCGCTCGTAGGAGCCGGCGCCGCCCTTCCCCAAGTCGTAGACTCGTGCCCAGGCGTGATTGGTCCAGGGACCGGAATCAAGAGAATCTTCGGGGTGAACAAGAAGAATTTTCACAAATCGTCAAGTAGAAACTGATCAGCGTACTCGAAATACGGGTTGACTCATGTCACCCTCAAGAAAGCTAGCTGGATTGGAGTGTTGCATCCATTTCGCCAGCGTCTTAAGTACATCCGCATAAACCTCCAGCGTCCGTTGAATCGAGGAAGTGTCATGCGCTGCCGTCAGATTGTGTGTCGCCAGCAGCAGCACGCCGCGCTTAACCGTCTCTTGCTGAAAAAGGTTCTTCAACAGCGGGCTTTCGCTGCCATCTGCCTCCTGAAACCTCAGGAGTGACCATTGTGGACGGCCAATGCACTTGACGCGGGCGGCTAAGCCAGCTTCCCTAGCCATGGTATTGACGCCGTCCTGAAGTATGCGACCGTTTGCTTCAATACGCTCAAGTGCGTCCGTCTTTTCCAAAATGTCCAAGACTTTCATGGCTGCCGCCATCGAGGAAACCTCGCCCGCAAAGGTAAAGCTAAAGAAAATTTCCTCAAAGACGCGCATCACTTCGCTACGTCCCACGACGCACGCGATGGGAAAGCCATTGCCCATCGCCTTGCCAAAACAGGCAAGGTCTGGAATGACGCCGAAAAGCTTTTGGGCGCCGCCTAGACCGAAGTGAAATCCGCTGCAGATCTCATCGAAGATCAGGAGAGCGCCGTTGCTGTGAGCCAGATCGCTGACGGTTTGCAGAAAGCCTGGTGCCGGCTCCTGAAAGTTCATCGGTTCCAGGACCACCGCAGCAAATTCTCCGGGATGTTCCTGCAACAACGTCTCAAGGCTGGCTGCATCGTTGTATCGGAACGTATGAGTCAGACCGCGTACCGCGGCCGGAACGCCGGCATTGCGCGTGGTGCTGCCGATATACCAGTCCTGCCAGCCGTGATACCCGCAGCAAGCAATTCGGTCGCGTTTGGTGAAGGCCCGCGCCGCCCGCACCGCGCCAGATGTAGCATCGGAACCGTTCTTCCCGAAACGCACCATCTGAGCGCAGGGGATGAGCCGCGTAAGCCGCTCGGCCAACTCCACTTCAAGCGGATGTGGCAGGGAAAAACTGTGCCCCTCCGCGAGTTGCGCCATGACCGCCGCATTTACCTCCGGGTTGGCATAACCAAGGATGTTGGGCAAGAGACCTTGCACGTAGTCGATGTACTCGTTGCCGTCCACGTCCCACACTCGACAACCGCCGCCCCACTGCAGAAAGACCGGCCCCACACCTTGAACGTACTGCGTGTAACCTTTGCTGAAGGTCTGAGCGGCTCCCGGGATGACCTTTCGAGAGCGGGCCAGCCAAGCCTGCGATTGGGCGATTGGGCGTCTTGGTGCCGCACCTGCAGTCGCTTTACGATACAAGCTGGTGTAGTAGCCCTCGTTGCTGACCACTTCAGTTTGCATCGATGCCAAATCCGGCCTCTTTTTCAATAGGTCCATTACTTCTGCAAATCCAAAGCGTCCGTTTCCGGAAAGCTCTCGGTACACCGCACGCACGAATTCCAGATCAGTCGGATAGTCTACAGTCCAGCGGTAGTCGCTGGCTTTGAACAAGAAGTCACTTTCGACGTTGGCGACGCGAAAACTGCCTCCACGAAGGTACGGTGTCACATGCTCGCGATCCGAAGCCTTAGTTGCTTCACGCCATGCCTGCTCCAGCGCACGGAAAGAAAACACTTCGGTATCCAGGCCATCGGGATAGGTGTATCGAAGAGTATTAGAGACATAGTCGTATTCCCCTTCTCTAAATCGAGTGACAACTCTATCGACGACGGCTGGATCGATGAGCGGACAATCGGCGGTTACGCGAACAACAATTTCAGCCGAATTCGCTTTAGCGGCACGATAAAAGCGGTCCAGAACGTCATCCTCGCTGCCGCGAAAACAAGGAATTCCTTCTCGCTTACATAATTCGGCGATGGAATCATCGGGTGGCTTTTCCGTCGTGGCTACTACTACTCTCTCCACCAGAGGCGAGGAACGCACTCGGCTGATAACGTGCCAGAGCATGGGGCGGCCACAAATGTCTGCCAGGCTCTTACCCGGGAATCGGGATGAGCCCATCCGGGCCTGAACGACTGCGACGATCACACTGGAACTTCCCTTCCCGTTGAGACCAGCGCCCGCTGGCGTGAAGACTCCTTTGCCGCAAAGACTATTTGCATGTCCGCAACCGCATCCGAGATCGGTAGCACAGTCTGCTCACGGTTGCGAACACAATCCAGGAAGTGCCGCATTTCGTCCATGTACATCTGATTGAACTGCCATTCTCGTGGCTCGTCGAAGAATGTCCATTGGGAGGTGGTAGCGTCAAACCAACGGACCTGCCGTTGGTTGAAATCCCAAAAGAGTGAACCTGACTCTCCTACGATTTGACACCCGCGTTCGTAGGTTCTCTGCACATAGTCCAGATGGATTTCAGATATCGCACCACCAATGTGCCGGCAGACCAGGATCGCAACGTCCTCTGTGCTTATTTCCAGGGAACTCATGTGACCTGCTATGCAGAAGACTTCTAAAACCTCACCCAAATACCAGCGAGCTAAGTCAATCTCATGTATGCAATCCAGAATACAACCGCCGCCGGTCTCATCGGCGGCAGCATAATTAACCCGGTAATCCGCCTCCGGTCGCCAACTCGGAAGATATGAACCGACATGAAGCCGGGCAAAAAGAACCTTTCCCAATCGGTGTTGCAGCAACAACTCCTTGACCTGGGCAGGCCCGGGATGAAACCGCATATTGCAGCCAACCAAGGAAATCAGTTGCTTCTGCTCCACGACTGCAAGAAGTTCGTCCAGACCGGAGGGGGTGTGGCCAAGCGGTTTCTCTACAAACAGATCAAAGCCGTTACGAGCGATGTGGAGCGCCTGTTCGACGTGCAGGTGTGTGGGAGTGGCAATGACCACAAAGTCAGGCGTCCAATCGAGACCCTCGTTCAACTGGGCGAAGCAGGAAATCCCCAGCTCGCCTGTCACAGTTCGACGCCGCTGGGCATCCGCCTCGACCAATGCAATGTCTTTGACTTCCAGATCCCTCAGGTTTTGCAGGTGGCGTTTTCCAATGGAGCCACCGCCCACCACCAGCGCTTTCATTTGTCTTTTCCTGGGTTGAGACGCGCGTAGTCGGAGCGAAGAAGCCCCATCCAGAGGCGGTCCTTATACTCGCCGTCCTGAAACAGATCGTGGCGAAAACGACCCTCGACTTTGAATCCGACTCTCTGGTAGCAGCGCACTGCGGACTCATGTTCCGCGAAGACGCCCAAGTCAATTCGTTGCAGGTTGAGCCGGTAAAAACCGTATTCCACTGCCAGGCGAGTGGCCTCGGTGCCAATCCCGCTGCCCCAAAACTTCTTTACCCCAATCATGATGCCCAAAGTCGCCTTACGGTGAACCCAACGTATGGGGCCAAGCTTCACATTCCCAATATGCTGGCCGGACTTTTTATCAATCACCCCAAACATCACCTGGTTCTGGGAGTTCGTCACTTCTTCGTAATACTTCTCCAACTCTTCCATTGTTGTGGGAAACACTCCCGTTTCCATATAACGGGTAACCTGCGCATCGTTCAGCCAGCTAAGGTAGCTTTCGTTCACATCTTTGCGGCAAAGTGGCCGAAGATAGATTTTGGACCCTAGGACAAATGCGGTCTTGATCGACAATCAGTCTCCTGGTAGTTCACAATCATCGGAGTAAGCCGAACATACTTTCTTCACTGCTGCGATCACATCTTCGACATCCTGATCGCTCATCCCGTGAAACATCGGCAAGCTGACGAGGCACTCGTAAGCCGCCTCGGCTACTGGATATTCTCCACCGCGGTAACCAAATCGGTCACGATAATAAGGATGGAGATGAACTGGAATGTAGTGCACGTTCACACCAATGTTTTCGGCGCGCAGCGCCCGAAAGACGTCGCTCCTGCCAGCAGAAAATTTCTTCAACTCTAGCCGAATGGGATAAAGGTGCCAGGCGGGACTCACGTCGCTGCGGACTTGGGGCGGAAGCACACCGGGCAGATTCTGGAAGGCGGCAGCATATCGAGCTGCGATTTGTCTGCGCCGGGCCAGATTCACTTCCAGTCTGGCCAGTTGCTGAAGCCCCAAGGCGCACGCGATGTCTGTGAGGCGGTAATTGAAGCCTAGCAAAACCATTTCGTAATGCCACTGACCCAACATTTGCCTCTGCCGGGCATCGCTGCTGATGCCGTGATTGCGAAAGCGGCGTAAGGTTTCAGCAAATTCTGGGTTGTCGGTCGTCACCATACCGCCTTCACCGGTGGTCAGATGTTTCACCGGATGAAAACTGAAAACAGTCATGTGGGCAATGCTGCCCACGCGGCGACCTCGATATTCGGCGCCCAAGGCATGACAGGCATCTTCGATCACGGCCAGACCGTGGCGCTCCGCGAGCTGCAGAATGGAATCCAAATCGGCGGGATGGCCGGCATAGTCAACCGGGAGAATTGCTTTTGTCCGGGAGGTGAGTCGAGCACTCGCGAGGTCGGGATCGAGATTTAACGTATCCGAGGATACATCCGCAAAAACAGGTGTCGCTCCTTGATATAGCACGCAGTTAGCCGTGGCAGCGAAAGTCATGGGTGAGGTGATCACCTCGTCTCCCGGTTTCAATCCTGCCGTGAACGCGGCAGCATGCAGTGCGGCAGTGCCAGAGCTGAAACTGACCGCGTGTTTCGCTCCCACCCACGCCGCCATGGCTTCCTCAAACTCGGCGACTTTGGGTCCGGTGGTCAGCCAGTCCGAGCGTAGCGTTTCCACCACGGCCTGAATGTCATCTTCGCTGATGCTGTGATGACCATAAGGCAGCAGGGTATTCCGCACCGGAGATCCGCCGTGGATTGCCAGCACTTCCCGGCTTGTCGACGCCACGGTCATGAATTTATGCCCAAGCGCGCTGCGATTCGACGATCCGTAGCTTCTCTGAGGGCGTAGATCCCGCCGCAATGAGTTCGTGAAGCTCGTCAGCGGTGAGCCAGTGCGGATTGGAATCGCTGGTATAGCGGAATCCATCCGCCAGCGGGCGGGCACCTTCCCAGTTTTCCCGGCGCCACCAGGAGTGCGCCGGTTGGATCACGTACATGTCGTCAACTTCCAGCGTGTGTCGCGCCTCGTCTTCCGAGACCAGCACTTCGTGCAGCTTTTCGCCAGCGCGAATGCCGATGTACTCCACTTCGCAACCAGGGGCGACGGCCTGCGCTATTTCCGCCAGCTTCATGCTGGGAATTTTGGGAACGAAGATCTCACCGCCGTGCATAAGCTCAATGCAGCCGACTACAAATCTGACTCCGCGCTCGAGTGTCAGCCAGAACCGCGTCATCCGTGGATCGGTGATGGTGATCTTCCCGCGGCGGCGCTGGTCCATGAACATGGGAATTACGCTGCCGCGGCTACCTACAACATTGCCATAGCGGGCACAACTGAAGCGCGTGTCCTGGGCGCCAGAGTATGAATTGGCCTGCACGAACATTTTTTCTGCGCAAAGCTTGGTGGCGCCATAGAGATTGATCGGGTTTACCGCCTTGTCAGTACTCAGCGCGAGAATCCGACGCACGCCTTGGTTGATGGCGGCATCGATCACATTGCGACCCCCCATAATATTCGTCTGAATAGCCTCGAACGGATTGTATTCGCAGGCCGGCACTTGCTTGAGCGCGGCGCCGTGGATAACCACTGTCACTCCAGAAAAGGCACGCTCCAGGCGTTGCGGATCGCGTACATCTCCGATGAAGTAGCGAAGGCTGGGATGATCGAAACCGGCTGCCCGCATATCGTGCTGCTTGAGCTCGTCGCGGCTGAAGATAATAAGCTTCTGCGGGTGGTATTCGTGCAACATCAGGTCAGCAAATTTTCTGCCGAAGGATCCGGTTCCACCCGTGACCAGCACCACCTGTTCCGACCAGTTCATCGATGCCCCTTACAACGCTCGAGGATTTGAGATTGCGTCCAGCCACAGGCCAGCGACCGGGGCCAGCCTTCTATCGTCCCAAGAGGTGAATTTGCAATCGGTAGTATATCGAAGATACCGGTCGCTGATGCTGTTCGGAGAATCATACTTCTACCCCGAGCGGCGAAATTTGGGTCAGCAAGCTTCCGGTGCGGTGCTAGAATGTGCGCAATAGTCCAGCGAATGATGTACCAAGCTGTTGTAGCGGCGCGGCGACCTTTGTCCACGAAAGGCGCGCTTGGAGGACAATCTTTTCCACCGCAGCCACCAGTCTTTTTCTCGAGGAGAATTGATGGATCCGGGACCCCTTGTTCCCGCAAGTGGCCAAAGTTTGCGTGAGCTTCAGGCCGCCGTCCCTATTGAATTGAATCGTCCGCTGTCCCCGGGCATTTATCCCTTGTTGCCCGCGCAAGATTCCGTATTGCGCGAATATCTTCGCGTCCTGATCAAGCGCAAGTGGGTGGTCATAGCAAGCCTGGCGCTGATTTTCGGAGTAGTTGCAATCGCCACCCTCAGGGCCACCCGAATCTACGATGCCGCCGGGAGCATTGCCATCAGCAAGACCGACCCTGCGATGCTCAACTTGAATAGTCCGTCGAACGGCGGGGGCGCCGACTACTCCGATCCTACTGACCTGGATACGGAGGTAAGCATCCTCAGGAGCGACCTGTTAGCTCTCCAGGTGATCAAGCAATTGAATCTGGATAAGCAGCCCGAGTTTGGGGGTAGCGGAGAGGCGCCGTCCCAGAGCCTGCAGCTAACCACCGATGCCATCCAACCCGATTCGGCCAAAACCACGGAATTGCTTGACGCCTTCAAGGGAAATCTTCGGGTTACGCTGCGACCCAATACTCGGGTCATCGATATCCACTACAGGAGTTCCGACCCGGATCTGGCTGCCCGCGTAGTCAATAGCTTGATCCGCACCTACATCGAGCAAAACTTCAAGACACGCTTTGAGTCCACGATGCAGGCCTCGGACTGGCTGTCCAAGCAACTGGTCGATCTGCAGATGAAAGTCGAGACTTCGCAGGAGAAGCTTGTCCAATATCAAAAAGAACACGAGATTCTGGGCATCGACGAAAAGCAGAACATTATCACCTCCAAACTCGACGAACTGAACAAGGAGCTGACTGCAGCAGAATCGGAGCGAATGGACAAGGAATCCATTTATCGCCTCGTGCAATCCGGAGATCCTGACACCGCTGCGGCGGCAGCCGTGGGCTCAAATGCCGGTGCCGGAAGGACATCTTCCACCTCAGGCTTGCTGGAAAAGCTGCGCGAACAGCAAGCCGACCTCAAGATCCAGGTAGCGCAGCTTGGCACCCAGTTCGGACCTTCCTATCCAAAAGTGGCGCAGTTGAATAGTCAATTGAAGGAAGTGGAAGCACAGATTCAAATTGAAATGACCAAGGTGGTTTCTCGAGTGCGCAGCGACTACCTCGCTTCCCTACAGCGTGAGAACATGCTGCATGCCGCCATGGACAAGCAAAAGCAGGAAGCGAACCGCTTGAATGAGAGTGCCATCGAGTACAGCCTTCTGAGGCGCGATCTGGAAACTAACCGCACGTTGTACGAAGGGTTATTGGAAAAGCTGAAAGAAGCGGGGGTGACCGCAGGTCTTAGGTCGACAAATATCCGGCCGGTAGATGAAGCTCGCGTCCCCACTGCACCGGCCGAACCCAACGTTCCCCGAAATCTTACCTTTGCTCTGGCGCTTGGCCTCACCACTGGTATCGGTCTGGCCTTCCTGTTGGAGGGCGTCGACAACACGGTGCGAACTCCGGAGCAGGCACAGGTCATATCGGCGTTGCCATCGCTGGGTATGATCCCGCTGGGCTCAAGAACCGGAACAGACAGTTCTACAAAACGAAGTCTCCTGGTCGCCTCTTCCAGGGAAGTGGTCGAGCTGGTCACGCAATGGCGACCCCAGTCTCAGATGGCCGAGGCGTATCGCGCCCTGCGAACTTCCCTCTTGCTGACGTCGCTTGGGGCCCCGCCCAAGGTAATCCTCGTCACTAGCGCTCTCCCACAGGAGGGCAAGACCACCACCAGCATCAACACCGCGATTGTCTTGGCTCAGAAAGGAACTCGCGTGCTATTGATCGACGCGGATCTGCGCCGACCGACTATTCACAAGACTCTTGGCATGGGCCCGAAGACTGGACTGAGCAATGTATTGACGGGGAACGCGACCCTGCAGCAAACGATGGTTCGCTCCACGATTCTGCCGTCTCTCTGGGTTCTTCCGGCAGGAACTCCGCCGCCCAATCCGGCGGAACTCCTGGCATCGACCAACATGCGGGACGTGCTGGCGGAATTGCGGGAACAGTACGACCACATCGTGGTGGACACGCCGCCAACGCTCTCGGTGACGGATGCAGTGGTCATGTCGACCCGGGCGGATGCCGTGGTGCTGGTCATCCGCTGCGGACAGACCACCAAGCAGGCGTTGCGGCGCGCACGCGATATCCTCGCGCAAGTGAACGCGCGGGTGTCAGGGGTGTTGCTCAACGCGGTCGATCTGGCCTCGCCCGACTACTATTACTATTACGAATATCAGGGTAAGTATGGTCACGCCTACTACCAGGAAGATGAACTGATCAGCGGCAATGAGTCAGAACCGAAGGTTACTTCGAGTAGTGCGTAAAGGCAGCCGTAGGCGGTCTCTACTCGCTGGTGAAATAATCCACCGTGACCGGATTTTCAAACAACGAATAATCGCGCGTCACCACAGTAATTCCACTCTCAGTGACAAAGTAGCGCTGGCGGTCAGCCTCGGCGTCGTAGCCGATGCTGGTGCCCTCAGGGATGTGTACGTCGCGGTCGATGATGGCCTTGCGGATGCGGCAGTGACGCCCGACATTTACGTGCGAGAAAAGAATGCTGGAATCCACTTCGCTGTAGGAATTCACGCGCACGTCGGGAGAGACCACGCTATTTTTCACGAAGCTACCAGAGATGATGCAGCCTGCGGAAACGATCGAATCCAGCGCAGTGCCGGTGCGCCCGGCTTCGGCGAATACGAACTTCGCCGGCGGATATTGCCGCTGATGGGTGCGGATCGGCCAATCCGAGTCATACAGATTGAAGACAGGGGAAACTGAGACGATGTCCATATTGGCTTCGTAATAGGCTTCGAGTGTTCCCACATCACGCCAATAGAGCGCCTCTTTCTTGTTCTCGTCCACGAAGTCGTAGGCGTAGACGCGGTAGTCGTCGATCATTTTTGGCAGAATATCCTTGCCGAAATCGTGGCTGGAATTTGGGTCTTCTGCGTTCTTCAGCAATACTGGTATGAGTACGTCGGTGTTGAACAAGTAAATCCCCATGGACGCGCAGACTTTTTCCGGATTGTAGGGTGAGCGCAGGTCGGTTTTCGACGGCTTCTCTTGAAAGCCGATCACGCGACTGTCACGGTCCACATCAACCACGCCAAAGCGGTAGACCTCCTCTGGACCAATCTGGATGGTCGCCAGTGTCACATCAGCGCCGGATTCATTGTGTTGCCGCAGCATCAGCCGGTAATTCATCTTGTAGATGTGGTCGCCGGAGAGAATCAGGACATGCTTGGGCTGCTCGGAGCCGATGGAATAGATGTTCTGATAAACCGCATCGGCCGTCCCCTGGTACCACTGTTCGCTTACCCGCTTCATGGGCGGCAACACTTCGATAAACTCTCCCATTTCGCTGCCCATTATGTTCCAACCTTCGCGGACGTGACGGTTCAGGGACAGGGCCTTGTATTGAGTGAGGATGTAGACCTTGCGCAGATCAGAGTTGACGCAGTTGGAAAGTGTGACGTCAATGATGCGGTAAATGCCGCCGAACGTGACGGCGGGCTTGGCGCGGTCGCGAGTGAGAGGATAAAGCCGTTCGCCGGCCCCCCCCGCTAACAGGACTCCCAGCGTGTCTTTCATTTCGCGTCCGGTTTGATGCTAATAACGCGCCCGGGGAAACCCCGGGGCGCATCATTGCTCAACCACTTCTGAACAGGGCCCCTTTAGGTAAAAAACAGTCGATACTAGCACTAGGGTAGCGGTTCCGCCAGCGGGAGCCAGATTTGAAAGCGAGTGTCCCCGGGTTTCGAAGTGACTTGAACGCTGCCCCGGTGTTTTTTCACAATTCTCTGAACCGTATCCAACCCCAGCCCGGTCCCCTCTCCGACTCCCTTAGTGGTGAAAAAAGGCTCAAAAATGTGCGGCTTTACCTCAGGTGAAATTCCTGGACCGTTATCCCCAATCTCAACCACAACGCAATTGTCTTCGCGGTAACTTCGCACTCGAAGCTCGCCCTTTCCGCCCATGGCGTCGATCGCATTGTCGATGATATTGGTCCAGATCTGATTGAGTTCGCTCCCGAAGGAATTCACCAGGAGAGGAACAGGCTCGTAGTCCCGCTCCACGGTGACCCCGCGCTTGAGCTTGTGATGCAAGATAGTGAGGGTAGTTTCCAAGCCCTTTGCGATATCGACGTTTTGCACTGGCGCCTGGTCCATGTAGGTGTATTCCTTGATCGCACGCACTAGGTCCGAGATTCGCGCGGTACTGCTCTCGATTTCGTTCAGCAAGTTCGCAATCTCCACCGAGGCCGCAATTCTCACCAGCGCGGCACGGGCGACACTCGGATCGAGGTTGGCAAACAACGATTCCAGCCCTTCCGGTTTCACATTCCTACGCGCAAGATCAGCGGCCAACTGCCACAGGTCGTTCTGTCCGTGACTGCGCAATAAGGAATCAATTTGGTCTTCCAGGTCGCTGACCGCCAGTGTGTCGAGGGGAGGTGTGTCCTGCTGCATGAAGGAAGCTTCCAGCTTCTCTATTTCTGATTTCTGGGCAGCGGTAAGGTCGCGTCTTCCCAACTCGTGACTCGCGTCCTTGATCCGTTTTAGCGCGTCGCGTAGCAGGCTGGTGGCCCGTTTGGCCGCAGAGGCGGGATTATTAAGTTCATGAGCCAGGCCTGCGGAAAGCTTTCCTAAGCCCGCTAACCGGTCTCGCTGTTGCTCCATGCGGGTGGTTTCACGGATCCTATCGGACATCAGGTTTACCAGACGCTGGGTCAACTCCGGCATCTTCTGAATAAGGTCTGGAAACAGGCTCGCCGGGAATCTCAGGATGCGGCCATCCGTGATGGCCCGGCCAGTCACTACAACCTGCTTCATCCGTGAGAACGGCAGCACGCCAGTGACGTCACCCGGCTTTATCGAAATTACAATGGTTTCGCCACCCAGCTCGCCGCGCAGCTGGAGTTGCCCTTCAAGGACCACAATCATTGCGTCCGCCGGATCGCCCTGACGCAAGTACGTTTCACCTGCGCTGAGATGGATCTCTTGCGACTGGCCGAGAAACCACTCGACCTGATCGTCAGGAAGACCGGCGAATGCCGGCACACGCACTAATTCTGACTTTTCGATCATTACACCTTGCTCAAGTACTGATGGATGAACTGTACAGCGACGGATCCTTCACCGACTCCAGACGCTACCCGTTTCACCGAACCATGCCGCACATCACCCACCGCAAAAAGACCGGGAATATTGGTCTCGAGCAAGAATGGATCCCGGTCGAGAGTCCAACCTTTGGGATGTTGCCCATCGCGTATGAGATCTGGCCCGGTCAGGATGAAACCACGTTCATCTCGCTCGACGATATCGGCCAGCCAATCGGTGCGTGGCAATGCCCCAATAAAGATGAACATTGCGCTGGCCGGGACGCGCTCGATTTTGTTGGTATCAGAACACAGAACAGAAATCTCCTCCAGGTGCGTCGTACCGTGCGCTTCCGCCACGCTGGCATGCGCCCAGATCTGAATGTTGGGCGTCTCCTTGATCTGGTCAATCAAATATTGCGACATGGTACTGGCGAGAGAAGCTCCGCGCACCAGGATAACCACTCGCTCCGCGTACTTGGCAAAATTCATGGCCGCCTGACCTGCTGAATTAGCGCCGCCCACGACGTACACGACTTCGCCCTTGCAGGACAGGGCTTCCGTGGCGCCACCGCCGTAGTAGAGGCCCGCTCCCTGCAACTGATCGATTCCTGGAGCCTCCAGGCGCCGCCACTGTACTCCAGTTGCAACCATTAACGCGTGACAGGAGATCTCGTTGCCGTCCGCCAGCTTGATGATGCGATAAGAGCCTTCTGTGCGGACTCCCACAGCTTCGACCGGTGACAAAATTTCCACTCCAAAACGCTGGGCCTGCACGACCGCGCGCCGCGCCAGATCATTGCCGCTGAGTCCAGCGGGAAATCCAAGGTAGTTCTCAATACGCGAACTCATTCCTGCCTGACCACCCGGCGCTTCGCGCTCGACCATGACTGTGTGCAGTCCTTCCGACGCGCCATAGACCGCGGCTGCCAGACCGGCCGGCCCTCCTCCTACGATTGCCAGATCGTAGAAGTTAGTTTGCGCGCGCGTCCGTAAGCCTATCTTTTTCGCGACTTCTGCGGGAACGCTCTCCAGAAGTTTCGTTCCGTCCTGGAACAGTACGACCGGGAGATCGGCGCCCTCTGGGCCCAGCGCCTCTAGAAGACGCTTGGTGTCTGGATCATTGGCGGAAAGCTCAACGTCAATCCACTGGTAAGGAACATGGTTGCGTGCCAGGAAGTCGCGCAACTCATACGACCGAGGAGACCAGCGCGTGCCTAGCACCCGGATGCCTTCAAAGCTTGGACGATACGAAGCCCGCCAATCATCGAGCAGGTCATCTAATTGCGGATACAGGTGCTCCGCGGGAGGATCCCAAGGCTTCAGGAAAAAGTAGTTGATATTAACCTGATTGATAGCACTGATGGCGGCATTCATGTCGGCGTAAGCTGTGAGCAATGCCCGCTTCGCATCGGGAAATATCCGCATTCCTTCCTGCAGAAATCCGATGCCATCCATGCGGGGCATGCGCTGGTCCGCAAGCAAAAGGGCGACGCTGTCATTCCGCACCTTCAATTGCCTCAATAGGTCGAGTGCACCCTCGGGAGAGTCACTTCCCAGCACCCGATAGTCAGCCCCGTACCGCGACCGCAAATCGCGCTCAATCGACCGCAAAACATCAGTGTCGTCATCGACGCTCAGCAAAATGGGTTTCGCCATGATCCAGTCTCAGATAGATACAACAGTTAAGTTAATGGATAATTCTAGACTTGTGCCGCTTGAATAGACCTATTGGATGCAAAAATTGGTGTTTGGTCGCGCCATTTACGTTCCGCATCCCCACACATAGGGCGTGGGGTGGCGAAAGTCACCTTGGAGCGCATTGACACATAAAGGCATCCATAATCTCCATGAAGACGCCATGCGATGAAGTTGTGGTCCAATCGCGGAGTGCTGATGATCCCTGCAGTGCCAAGGCTGGACCTTGGGTCCTGGCGGCCACCATTGTCGGCTCAAGCATGGCTTTCATCGATGGCACGGTCGTCAATGTCGCTCTGCCTGCGCTGCAATCGAGCTTCCATGCGACCGTCGTCGGTGTGCAGTGGGTTGTCGAATCGTATGGACTATTCCTTGCTGCCCTGATTCTCGTCGGCGGCGCGCTGGGCGATCGCTACGGCCGACGTTTGATCTTCCTGGTGGGTGTGGGAATTTTTGCGGTCGCCTCGGCGGCTTGCGGCTTCTCCTCAAGCATCGAACAGCTAATCATCGCCCGCAGCATACAGGGTATCGGGGCGGCGTTTCTGGTGCCCGGGAGCCTCGCGATTATCAGTGCCAGCTTCGATGAAAAATCGCGAGGTCAGGCAATTGGAACCTGGTCCGGTTTTACCGCGATTACCACAGCGCTGGGCCCGGTTCTTGGTGGATGGCTTGTCCAGAATGCGTCCTGGCACTGGGTTTTCTTCCTTAATCTTCCCCTCGCCGCCGCAGTGATCGCAATTTCACTGTGGCGCATTCCGGAAACCCGAAACCGCGCTGCCGGACGCCTGGATTGGACGGGAGCTTTGCTCGCCACTATTGGCCTCGGCGGCTTAGTCAATGGATTCCTCGAGTCGTCAACTTTCGGTTGGAGCCATCCCCTGGTTTTTGGGAGCCTGGGCGCCGGAGCCGCCGCTCTCGTGGTCTTTGTGTTCGTCGAGACCCGGACCCATTCCCCGATGGTTCCGCTGACGCTCTTCAAATCCCACGCTTTCAGCGGAGCCAATCTGCTGACCTTGCTTCTCTATTCCGCGCTGGGGATTTTTTTCTTCCTGTTTTCAATGAATTTGATCCAGGTACAAAAATACTCGGCGACGGCAACCGGTGCAGCTGCCTTGCCACTCATTCTGCTCCTGTTCCTTCTGTCGCGTTGGTCCGGTGGGTTGGTGACGCGTTACGGCCCCAGGAATCCGCTGATAATTGGCCCTCTCATAGCGGCCGCCGGCTTCGATCTCTTCGCCGCGCCCGGAATCGGCGGCAGTTACTGGGCAACATTTTTTCCCGCGTTTGTTGTTCTCGGTCTTGGTTTGGCGGTCAGCGTCGCTCCTTTGACCACGGTCGTGATGAATTCAGTAAATCAGGATCATGCCGGCACTGCCTCTGGCATCAATAATGCGTTAGCTCGGGTCGCGGGCGTTCTGGCCATTGCAATTCTTGGAATCGTCATGGTAAGTGCGTTTACTTTCAGCTTGCAACGCGCGCTGACAGGGGTTGGCCTCTCAGCCGACGTTCTCCACGAGATTCGCTCGAACACGATCAGGCTCGGCGCCCTTGAACCGCCTTTCAACCTCGATGCCAGCACCTCAGCTATGATTCGAGCGGCGATTTCCAAGGCATTTCTGTTTGGATTCCGCCTAGTGATGTTGATTTGTGCCGGACTGTCGGCGGCCAGCTCGGCGGTAGCCTGGCTGATGATTCCTCGCGGGTGGGAACCGCGAACTGACGAATGAGCAGCGGACGAGAAATACGAAAAAAGTCCTGAGAAACAGGTGTTTTTGAGGCGATCTAGGCCGCGTCGCTGTCGATCTTGATGCGCAACGATTTCAGGAACTTGAGGTCCTGATCGCTGATTTTAAACTCTGGATTACTGGTAAGCGTGGTCACCATGGACGTCTTGTCACTGGATTTTTCACCCGGCTTGCTGACTCCGATCGTCGCCTCGAGCACCAGGAAAATGTCGTAGCCGCCATCTTTGATTTTGGAAACGACCTCAGCAATCTGCTCGGAGTCCGCCAAGGACTCGTTGATCGCTTCGCCTAGTTCCTTCATCAACTGCTTCAGTTGCTGGTCCACGTGGCCCCCTTGCCAATTGCAGCGCCGGCGTCTGCCGACAGCCTTGAGGCGTCCTCTCCCGAACTCCGATCAATTTCTTAGTTCTTTAGATGCAGTTCAGCGTTTTATGACACGCTGTTATGCCAGCCGGCTATTGTAACCCCGAACACTGTTAAAATCGATGGCGATGGTCAACATCTCTACCGCCCGCAAAATCAGCATCATGGCCCGGATCGCAGCTCAGCAGGCCGGACGCAACCGGACGGTGGGTGCCATCCTGCAGGGGGCGCGAGCTATCACCGGCAGCTGGGGACGCATCCTGGGCCAACTCTGGCTTGAGGTCACGGGCCTTGTTTTCCTATTCTTAGCAGCCATCGGAGCGGGGGCGTTGGTTCGTGAGTACAACAAATACCAAGTGGGCCAGGCCACCTCAGGCCGTGTGCTGGTGGCAATTATTTTCACACTCACGTTCGCCTGGTTCGGCGTGAGTTCATTCTGGAGAGTGCGGAGAAAAAGCTAGAGGCTTGAACCACGAAGAGCACGAAGTTACACGAGGGAAATCCTTGATACCCGGCCATGCGGTGAAGAGACTAAGCAATTATGAGAATTCCTTCGTGTACCTTTGTGACCTTAGTGGTTCAAGCTTTTCGTCATGACCGACAAGCTCAAAACCGCAAATCCCAAGCCGGCTGACCCGCAGACTTCCTCCCACATTCCAGTGCATTCGCTGTACGAAGCTGCAGACCTCGAGGGCACGGATTTAGAAGGCACAGTCGGCTACCCCGGGCAATATCCTTATACCCGCGGCGTACAGACCACCATGTATCGAGGTCGGCTCTGGACCATGCGTCAGTATGCCGGGATGGGCGATGCCGAGGAATCCAACAAGCGCTACAAATATTTGCTGGCCCACGGCACAACTGGCCTGTCGGTCGCGTTCGACTTGCCCACGCAAATCGGTCTCGACTCAGACAACCCGTTGGCCATGGGCGAGGTTGGCAAAGTCGGCGTGGCCATCGACTTCATCGAAGACATGCAGCGTCTCTTCGAGGGAATTGACCTGACCAAGATTTCGACCTCGATGACCATCAACGCCACCGCGTCCATCCTGCTGGCGCTTTACGTGGCGGTCGCCCGCCGCCAGGGTGCGGATATTCGCCAGCTCTCTGGCACGGTTCAGAACGACGTCCTAAAGGAATACATCGCGAGAGGTACGTATATCTATCCCATTCGTGAGGCCATGCGCATCATCACGGATATGTTCGCCTGGACGAACGAAAACGTCCCTGAATGGAACACGATCTCCATCTCGGGCTATCACATGCGCGAGGCCGGGTCTACGGCGGTGCAGGAAGTCGCGTTCACCCTGGGCAATGGCATCGCCTACGTCCAGGCCGCGATCAATGCCGGGCTCGATGTGGACAACTTCGCTCCGCGGATTTCATTCTTCTTCAATGCGCACAATAATTTTCTCGAAGAGGTCGCGAAATTTCGTGCTGCGCGACGTATGTGGGCGCGCATCATGCGGGACCATTTTAAGGCCAAGAATCCGCGCTCCTGGATGCTGCGCTTCCACGCTCAAACCGCCGGATCCACACTGACCGCGCAGCAACCGGAAAACAATATTGTCCGCACGGCGATTCAGGCGCTAGCTGCAGTTCTCGGCGGCACCCAGTCGTTGCACACCAACTCATACGACGAAGCGCTGGCGCTTCCTACCGAGCAGGCGGCACGCATCGCGCTGCGCACCCAACAGATCGTCGCGTATGAATCGGGGGTGCCGAACGCCGTCGATCCGCTAGGCGGGTCGTACTACATCGAGACCCTCACCAACGAAATCGAGAAGCGTGCTACCGCCTATCTGGAGAAGACTGACGCGCTCGGCGGCATGCTGAAAGCGATCGAGCGCGGCTATGTACAGCAGGAAATCCAGAATGCTGCCTATGAATTCCAACAGCAGGTAGACCGCGAGGAGGCTGTAGTCGTGGGCGTGAACCGCTTCACAGTGGAAGACGAGAAACCGATTCCGATTCAGCGCATCGACGAATCTCTGGAACGCAAACAGGTCGAACGCCTGCAAGCTCTGCGCGTACGCCGTGATCCTCGACCCTGGAAAGACTCCCTACGCCAAATCGAGGAAGCGGCCCGCTCCGGCGCAAATCTCATGCCCCGCATCGTGGCCGCGGTCGAGGCCTACGCCACCGTCGGCGAAATCTCCGACACCTTGCGCAAAGTGTTCGGGGAGTACAAAGAAGCAGTGGTGATTTGAGTAGCGTCGGTGGTCGTCTTTTCAATCAAACCAACCACCTTGTCATCCTGCGGCCCACGTTTTTGCGGGCCGAAGAGCCTGCCCTGAGCCTGTCGAAGGGACCTATGGATTTGTCGACGCCACCGCTGGCTTCGGCAAAGTACATAGATCCTTCGTTGGGATTCCCCCGTTTCGCGGTGGACTCCACTGCCTCAGGATGACAAGTGTGCAGCCATTAGGATTCGACTCAGTGGACGTGGATTTCGGAGAGCCTCTGGCCTGCAGCAACAAGAGACCTAAACACCTCCTTGTCATCCTGAGACGAGCGCTTTTTGCGAGACGAAGGATCCATGGACTTGTCGGCAGCGCGTGTGCCGCTGGCAGAATGCATAGGTCCTTCGTTGGGAGTCCGCTGCTCAGCGGCGGACTCCACTGCCTCAGGATGACAAGTGGTTAGGGTGGCGATAAGGGATGCGCGGCAGGTCCGCGCCACACCGTCATCTCCGGGGCTTCCAGTGAGTCAGGATGGGGTTCCACTTGATGGCGCGGAGTCTTGACTCGATAAGGCTGGGCGGGTCATCGTCCTGGCTTTCAATTGGGTCAAGATCGTCCAGCCGGCTCGTTTCTGCGTTTTTTTCAGGAACCGGATCTGAGTCTGTTCCCGCTGGGACGGGCGAAGGCGACCGCTTGTGGGCGGATGGCTTGTCCTTCAGCAATCCCCAGGCCTCCATGTAACGTTCGTACTTGTGGCCTTTGCGATGGGGTGACAAGCACAGGCCACCATAGCCCTGTAGCGCGACCGCAGCGGGAATGATGTACCAGACATCAGGAACGACCACGTAGGCGGCAAGGAAATCAAGCTGGTTAGGAGCGTAAGTCTGGCCACTGCTGTCGCGAATATTGCAGACGTAGGACTTGCCCAGCTTGCAAGTAGTGGATTTCACCTGGACGCGGAGAAAGTGTCCCTTGTGCTCGACGGCAAAATCGTAATGGGCGGAGTCGCCCCAGGGCTTTGTAACGCGCAGGCCGAACTCGGCTGCGCGGGCCATAAAGCGCAACTCGGCCCATTCTCCGCGCATTTTATGATTCTTGATGTCAGCGCCACGGCTGGTCATTTTAATTGTCTCAATGTAAGCGCAATAAAAATGCGGCCCTGACGGGCCGCACCACTTTTGTCCCTATATTTATTATCTCAAGAATGAAGGGGCGTTGGGGACATCTCCGGCGGAGATTTATCTACCCTGTTTCCAGTGTCATGAGCGGTTTATGCACTTGTGACCCTATTGACAAGAAATGCGTGGTAGCGGGATGAAACCCGAGATCCCCTTCGACGAGCTCAGGGCAGGCTCTCGACCTGCTTTCGCCGCGCAAGCGCGGTTCAAGCGTCACTCGGGATGACAGTGGATTAGAAGGTTCGATTGACAGTGGATCAGGAGGTTCACAAATACGGCTAGTCTGACACCCTGTAGTCGCAAGCCTCGCGGCAGGGTGGGCAATAGTAGAGGCCATCATGGCAAAGCCGGATGGCGATTTGTCCCTGGCACAAGCAACAATACTTTTCGCAGTCGCACTTGTCTTCCGGCATCTCGCACTGCATGCAACGGTATTTGGTCTTGGTAGTGGTTGCCATGAGCGAACTTTAGCGCGCCTTCCGGAGCAGGGAAAGTTCCGTTGGTAACCGTTGGTGCTGCGGTTGAAGCGTCCGCCGTTCACATGTTACGGTAACTAGTCTCACCATCCCCGGCAGCTCGAGCTACTGCCCTGATCGAGGTTTTCTTTGTCATTGCCCGCTGTTGAGGCGACCACGCCGACCACTCGCAAAACCGCGCTTAATGCTGTCCATCGCCAGATGGGCGCGAGGATGGTCGAATTCAACGGCTGGGACATGCCGGTAGAATATCCCTCCTCTGGCGGCATCATCGCCGAGCACATGACAGTTCGCACCGGCGTTGGGATCTTCGACGTCAGCCACATGGGCGATATCCGTCTGGCGGGACACGGGGCGCTGGCTGCGGTGCAACACATTTCCATGAATGACGCCTCGCGCCTGGCTGTGGGCCAGGCGCAGTATTCAGCCTTGCTCTACCCGCAGGGCACTTTTGTGGACGATGTGATCGTGCACCGCCTCACCGAGGATGAGTATCTACTGGTGATCAATGCCGGAACCCGGGAGAAAGACTTCAGCTGGGTTCGTGACAATACTCGGAACTTCAACTGCAAGGTCGAGAATCTGTCGGATGAATTTACCCAGATCGCGATCCAGGGGCCTAAGGGAGTTAACCTGCTGCAGAAGCTCACCGACGCCGATCTCAGCGCCGTCAAGTTTTACTGGGTCACTAGAGGGACGGTTTGTGGGCTCAGGAATGTTCTCATCGCTCGCACCGGTTACACGGGCGAAGACGGATTCGAAATCTATGTTCCTGCGGACGAAGCTACCAGCGCTCGTGTGTGGAACGAAATCCTGGAGGCCGGCAAAGAATTTGGGGTCTTGCCTTGCGGTTTGGGAGCTCGCAATACGCTCCGCCTGGAAGCCAAACTGCCGCTCTACGGCCACGAGATCTCTGACACAATCAACGTCTGGGAAGCTGGCCTCGATCGGTTTTGCAAGATGGAAAAGCAGGATTTTATTGGCCGGGTCGCTTTGGAGAAGGCGAAGGCCACCGGTTTGCAGCGCACGCTGGTTGGTCTGGAGATGATCGAGCGCGGCATCGCCCGCGATGAATACAAAGTTCTGGATGACAGTGGAAGCGAAATTGGCTACGTCACCAGCGGTTCTCCCGCACCGTTCTTGAAGAAAAATATTGCGCTGGCCTATGTCCCCCCGCGATCCTCGGATGCGGGATCGACAGTCAAGGTTGAGATCCGCGGTCAAGGTGTAAAGGCCCAGGTGGTTCCAACACCGTTCTACAAGCGACCGAAAAAGGCTTGAACCACAGAGGACACGAAAGTACACAAAGGGAAACCAAGGCTATAAACCGCTAAGGACACAAGGGACACAAAGGAAGAGCATGCCTTATCCGAGCGACTTCAAGTACACCAAAGAGCACGAGTGGATCAAAGCCGACGGCAAGAATGCGACTATCGGCATCACAAACTATGCACAAGAGTCGCTGGGTGACATCGTGTTTGCCGAACTGCCCAAAGTCGGCTCGGAAACCACGGCGGGCAAGACTTTCGGCACCATCGAGTCGGTCAAAGCTGTTTCCGACCTTTATGCGCCTGCCTCGGGGACAGTAACCGAGGTCAACAGCGAGTTGGCTACGGCGCCAGAAAAAATCAACAAGGACGCTCACAGTGCATGGCTGATCAAGATCTCGATGAGAGATCCGAATGAATTGAATTCCCTGCTCTCGGCTGCCGACTACGAGAAATTTGTCGCGGAGGAGGCGGGACACTAAGTCTGTCCATCGCAATCAAACTGACCGTCCACGACATCTAAAATCTTTATGCGTTACTTACCAAAATCTCCTGCCGACCGTGAAGCCATCTTGAAAGCGATCGGCGCGCGCTCGATTGATGACCTGTTCGCCGCCATCCCTGCGGAATACCGGCTGAAGCGTGATCTCAAAGTACCGCGCCAGATGGCGGAATCGGAGATTGTGGAGTGGTTTCGTGAGCGCGCCCAGGAAAATGGCGATGGATATGCCAACTTCCTTGGGGCCGGCGCCTACTATCACTACCGACCCGTGATCATTGATTCGCTCATCTCGCGCGGCGAATTTCTCACTGCCTACACGCCGTATCAGGCGGAGATCTCGCAGGGCACGCTGCAGTCGATTTTCGAATTTCAGAGCATGATCTGCGAACTGACCGGCATGGAGGTCGCCAACGCCTCGATGTATGACGGTTCCACCGCGGCTGCTGAAGCGGTGATGATGGGCGTCCGTCTCACCGGACGGCGTTCGGTGGTGATTGCGCGGAGCGTGCATCCCGAATATCGCGAGGTGTTGGAGACCTATGCGCATCATCAGCATCTGCCATTGAACACTCTGCCGTTCACCGAAAGCGGCAGGATCGACCTGAAAACCTTGGATAAGTCCATCACCCAGGAAACAGCTTGCGTCCTCATTCAATCACCCAACTTCTTCGGAACGATTGAAGACGTTGCCAGCATAGCCGATATCGCGCACAAGCGAGGAGCCTTGCTGGTAGTGTCGATCGCGGAAGCGGTCTCGCTCGGCATTGTTGAGCCGCCAAGGCAGGCGGACGTCATCGCCATGGAGGCTCAATCGTTCGGTGTCCCCCTCGGTTTCGGAGGTCCTTACTGCGGTGTGATCGCGACTCGCGAGCAGTTCGTCCGCCAGATGCCGGGCCGTCTCGTCGGCCAAACGACCGACCGAAACGGCAAGCGCGGATTCGTGCTCACGCTGGCCACACGGGAACAGCACATCCGGCGCGAGAAGGCCACGTCGAACATCTGCACCAACCAGGCGCTGGTTGCCCTGATGGTCAATATCTTCATGACGATTTATGGCAAGGTCGGCTTGCGCGAATTGGCGAAGCAGAATCTGGCCAAGACCGCTTATGCCGTCGGACAGTTCAGCAAGTATGCCAAATTGCTGTTTTCCGGCACGCCTCGTTTCAACGAATTCGTAGTGCAGACCAGCGAAGATCCTTACGCCATCAACGCACGTCTCTTGGGACACAAGACTCTTGGCGGACTTCCGCTGAACAAGTTCTATCCTGAGCTCGGCAACGCTTCGTTATGGTGCTGCACGGAAATGACCACCCGAACCGCGATCGACACTGCCGCCGGCGTGATTGCTGAGGGGGACGGCTCGGTAAAGACCGCCAAGGAAGTCGATGTCCAGGAGGTGGCGCGATGAAGCACGCCACTCGAAAAGCCACCCGTCACGTCAACCAGAATGAAGGCTTGATCTTCGAGAAGTCATCGCCGGGGAAAGCGGCCTGGAGGTTGCCACCGCTCGATGTTCCCGAAGTAGACACGAAGAAGCTTCTAGGGTCAGCCGAAAGAAAAGATCTGGGCAATATGCCTGAAGTGAGCGAGATCGAAATCATTCGCCACTTCACGCGCCTTTCCACCTGGAACTACGCCATTGATCTTGGGATGTACCCGCTCGGCTCCTGCACCATGAAGTACAACCCGCGAGTGAACGAAGTCGTCGCGCGCTTTGATGGCCTGGCAAATGGTCATCCTTATCAACCGGAGCGGGTTTCGCAGGGTGCCTTGCGCATCATGAAGACGCTTAGCGACTGCCTGACAGAAATCACTGGCATGGATGCCATCACCCTACAGCCTGCGGCTGGCGCACACGGCGAACTTACGGGCTTGCTGATGGTGCGCGCATATCACCAGTCGAAGGGCACTCCCCGAAAAAAGATTCTCATTCCTGACTCAGCCCACGGCACCAATCCGGCAACCGCCGCCATGGTCAACTACGGCGTGGAGAATCTGAAGTCAAACGCGCAGGGCATGGTGGATATCGCGGCGCTCCAAGGCCAGATGAACGAGGACGTCGCCGCACTGATGCTGACCAATCCCAACACGCTGGGAGTCTTCGAGCAGGAGATCCACAAGATCGCCGACATCATGCATGCCAAGGGTGGCCTGCTTTATATGGACGGCGCCAACATGAATGCGTTGGTGAGCAAGGTGCGCCCAGGCGATTTCGGCGTGGACCTGATGCATCTCAACCTGCACAAGACGTTCTCCACTCCTCACGGCGGAGGCGGACCGGGTTCTGGCCCGGTAGCTATCAAACGCTTCCTCGAGCCGTTTCTTCCCAAGCCAGTGGTCGTGACAAAGGCAGACGGCACACTGGCGTTCGACTACGACCGTCCGCACTCGGTTGGCCGGGTGCGTGCGTTTTACGGAAACTTTGGAATGTTCGTGAGAGCCTTGGCGTATACCTTGGCAAACGGCCCGGACGGACTACGCGAAACCACCGAAGATGCCGTCCTCAACGCCAATTACATCCGCAAAGGATTAGAAGGGATTTACGATCTTCCTTACTCGACGCCAACCATGCACGAAGTGGTCTTCAGTGACAGGCTGCAAGCGAAGAAGGGCGTGAAGACCATGGACATCGCGAAGCGGCTGATCGATTACGGCTTCCATCCTTATACGACCGCATTTCCGCTGATCGTTCCAGGCGCGCTGATGATCGAGCCCACGGAGAGCGAGTCCAAGGAAGAGATGGATTTGTTTATTGAAGCGATGAAGTCGATTGCGGAAGAGGCGGAAGAAGATCCGCAAATGGTGCTCAATGCACCGCACACGACGCGGGTATCACGGCTTGATGAAACAGGCGCTGCCCGCAAGCCTGTGCTCAGATGGAAACCCGCTGTGGAAATTCAGTGAGAAGCCGATGAAACCCGGCGGCCTGCTAAGGTCGCCGGTTCGAAACCCTACATCTTCTCTTTGATCTCCACGGACGCCTGCGTGTTCTCCCAACTCAAACTCAGAACGCAGCTCGTACCCCTCGGGTCGTAGGCGATGGTGAAATTCTCCACCGCAGCCGGCGTTTTCGAAACCTTCATATCCACTCGCGCCAGTTCGTCGGCCTGATACTTGTACGGAATACCCCACTCGGCCGTCTTCTTGTTGATGATCAGGGTCCATTTATCGGCGGTGGGAATAGTGAACAGCGTATAGCTACCCGCGGGTATGTCTTTGCCGGCGACTGTCACATTTGTATCGGTGACGAAGGTAGTCGCTTCATTCGCTCCCGTACGCCAAACCTCGCCGTAGCCGACAAGACCGCCGAAAATCTTGCGGCCTTTTGCGCGCGGGCTGGAGTAAGCGGTCTTGATGGTTTTGCCGTCACTGAACTGGCAGGAAGCCGTAGCGGCCGGGCTGGGACGCTGCTCCTGAGCAGAACAGAACAGCATTAGACTGAATAGCAGCAGAGTTACCAATGCGACCCATCTTTTCATGAATCTCTCCTCGAAGGCATTTAGCCCTTAGCTTGGTCCGTGAACAGAAATCTTACGACGTCCAGCAGCGGCTAGTTGCTAGTTGCTTTGACGCAAGAATGCGGAGCAAGACAGCAAGTCCGGTAAATTATGCGCCTGAGCGGACGGACAGTACAATCAAGCCATGCCGGTATTTCATGAAAAACAAGCGGAACTGGAGCACTACGAGACCATGATGGGAGTACCTCGGGGGCGTCTGGCTGTCACCATGGACATGATCACCGACGCCATGGCGTTGGTCGGGCAACACGGGGTCTATTGCCAGAGCCAGCGCTGGCCGGGTAAGCCGGTCATGGATATTCAGATGATAATGAAGAGTCTGACCGATGCGAAGGAATTGGTCCAAAGTGTGATGGAAGAGTTAAAAAAGCCGACACTTTCCTAAACCATGTCATCCTGAGCGGAGCGGGATCGTCCGCGAAGCGAACGGCCTTGCGGAGTCGAAGTGCCCCTGGGTTTTCCCGCATCATCACCAGCCCGCGACTGAAGGACAAAAACACAACCGCAGTTCAGTATCGCAAATCCGGCCCGTCCAACAATCCTACGCTAGCGTGTATTTGCCTCTCTCAATCACCTTCTGGGCGATCTGCTGCCGCAGTTCAATCACATTGAACGGCTCATGCTTCGCCAAGCGACGCAAGATCGCCAGCTGGGTACGCAGCATGTCACCGTCAGCTACCGCTGCGATTACTTTCTTGGCCGCCGCCTCGATCTTCTCCATGGCCTGCGAGAGGTAAACGCGGGTCATGGCAATCGGCAGCTCAGCTGCGCCTTCGCCACTACGTTCCTCGATTTTCTGCGCTCGCAGTACTGCGGACTCCATAGCGTAGGTTTCGATCACCATGTCTGCAATGGCGCCCATGATCTCCTGCTGGTCTTGGATCGCCTGCATGTATTTCTGTGTCGCCGCTCCAGCAGCGAAGAGGCCGAGCTTCTTGGCTTGCATGACTAGCCGTCGTTCCTCCGCGAGCGGGCCTTCAAGGTCCTCGCTGAGCGACGGACCGGACAGAACTTCATCCATCAGCTTCTTGATTGCGGGCATTAGCGGCAATTGTCCCGACATCGCGCGCTTCAGCAGGAAGCCAGTGATAATGAGCCGGTTGATTTCGTTCGTGCCCTCAAAGATGCGGTTGATGCGGGCATCGCGGTAAGAACGCTCGGCGGGATACTCCTCAACGAAGCCGTAGCCACCGTAAATCTGCACAGTCTCGTCGACGACATAGTCGACCATCTCTGAGCCCCAGACCTTGATGATCGAGCACTCGACGGCATATTCCTCGATGGCTTTGCGGGTTTCTTTCGCTGCATCAGCCCCGGCCTTGTCGACTTCAGCGAGCGCAACGTCCATCATGCCGACGGTGCGATAGACCAGAGCCTCGCCGGTGTAGACGCCGACGGCCATGTTAGCCAGCTTCTCGCGCACCAGACCGAAGTCAGCGATGACTTTCCCGAACGCTTTGCGCTGCTTGGCGTAACCGATGGCGTTTTCAAGCGACACCCGCGCTCCGCCCACACACATTGCGCCCAGCTTAAACCGGCCAACGTTCAGGATGTTGAAGGCGATGACGTGTCCCTTGCCGATTTCGCCGAGAACGTTTTCGGCGGGAACTTTACAGTCGTTAAGAATGATCGGACAAGTAGATGATCCGCGAATCCCCATCTTGTGCTCTTCGGCGCCGACGGAAAATCCCGGAAACGTTCTTTCGACCAGAAAGGCGGTGAATTTTTCGCCATCAACCTTAGCGAAGACGGTGTACAGGTCAGCAAAACCGGCGTTCGTGATCCACATCTTCTCGCCATTGAGGACGTAGTGCTTGCCGTCCGGCGAGAGCACGGCACGGGCGCGGCAGTTCAGAGCGTCCGAGCCGGATGAGGCTTCCGACAGCGCATAGGCCCCGACAATTTCTCCCGCGGCCAGTCGAGGTAGATATTTCTTCTTCTGCTCCTCGGTGCCGAAATAAACGATGGGCAGGGTGCCGATGCCTGTGTGTCCGCCCCAAGTGGTGGCAAAGCCGGCATACTTGGCGATGTGGTCGGCGATCACGGCCGCGGTGACTTTGTCCATTTCCAGGCCACCGTAGGCCTCGGGAATCTCGGCCGAGCTGAGGCCGAGCTCGCCTGCTTTCTTCAGCAAGTTGCGCGTGATGGAGAAGTCTTTATGCTCCATCTTCTCGACGTTGGGAAGGATCTCATTGACCGCAAACTCTTCCGCCGTCTGGCCGATAAGCTGGTGCTGCTCGGTGAAGTCTTCGGGCGTGAAGACTTCGTCAGTGCGGCGCTCTTCGAGGAGGAAGCTGCCGCCAGAGATTCTGGTGCTGGGAACTGCAGTGGTGGCCATTGAAAACCTTTCTTAACCACAGAGGGCACAGAGGGTCACAGGGGAATTATTTCACTTTTCCCAGTTTTTGCCATCGACCATCCGCTTGATTCCGTTACGAAGGTGAGCAACGTGAAAGTTAATTAGAAGGCCTACATTCTTGCCGCTCAGTCGGATGTAAGAGAGTAATTGAGCCTGATGTACCGGACTGATGCATTCGACGCACTTCAATTCGACGATGACCAGGTCCTCCACGAGCAGGTCGATGCGGTAGCCTAAGTCGATAATTTCGCCATCGTATACCACTGGCAAAGCGACCTGGCGGAGCGCTTTGAGCCCTTGTTTCCTGAGTTCGTAGATCATGCAGGCTTCGTAAGCACTCTCAAGAAGTCCAGGGCCGAGTTTCGAGTGCACTTTCAGTGCCGAAGTCACGATGATTCCCGTGACTTGGTTGACGCGGGGCGCGTGAACGATCGCGTGGCTAGCCATCTTGCCCTCTACATCTTGGACGATTGCACCCTATCACAAATCCGAAAGTTTCTCTGTGATCCTCTGTGATCCTCCGTGGTTAAAGATTTTGACCTCAATTCAGATTTTCGAATATCCCGGCCGCACCCATGCCGCCGCCCACGCACATCGTCACCAAGCCGTACCGTGCATTGCGACGCTTGAGCTCGCGAATGATCGTCGCTGTCAATTTAGCGCCCGTGCAGCCCAACGGATGTCCGAGAGCAATAGCTCCGCCGTTCGGATTCACCCGCTCGGGATCGAGACCCGCTTCTTTGATCACCGCCAGCGACTGCGCCGCGAAAGCTTCGTTCAGCTCGATCACGTCGATATCGGACAGATTGAGTCCGGCCAACTTCAGCGCTTTGGGGATTGCGAACACGGGGCCAATACCCATTTCCTCTGGCTTGTACCCGGCCGTAGCGAAAGATACGTAGCGTACGAGGGGCTTGATGCCAAGCGCCTTAGCGCGTTCGGCGGACATGACCACCGAGGCAGCCGCGCCATCCGAAGTCTGCGACGAATTCCCTGCTGTCACAGTGCCCTTGGCATGGAAGGCCGGCTTGAGGGAGAGCAGGGCTTCAAGCGAGGTGTCGGGACGCGGGCCCTCATCTACTTTGAAGACAATTTCCTGCCGCTTTGGTTTCGAGCCATTGGGTGTGGTAAAGCTGACCGGCACAGGGACGGTTTCATCCGCAAATTTGCCAGCCTGGATTGCCGCCAGCGCTTTCTGGTGGCTGCGTAGGGAGAACTCGTCCGCGGCCTGACGCGTGATGCCGAAGCGCTGCGCGAGACGCTCGGCAGTGAGGCCCATGGTGAGGTACGCGTCGGGGTAGTGGTCGACGAGCCAGGGATTGGGTGAAATTTTGTGGCCGCCCATCGGGATCATGGACATTGATTCGGTGCCCCCAGCCACGATGATCTCTGCGCCTCCGCTCATGATGCGTTCCGCTGCCATGGCAATCGCCTGCAGGCCGGAAGAACAGAAGCGATTGATGGTGAGCGCCGAGACTTCCACCGGCAGTCCTGCCCTGAGCGCCGCGATCCGCGCGACGTTCATGCCTTGCTCAGCTTCGGGCGTGGCGCAGCCCAGAATAACGTCTTCGATCTCTTTCGGATCGACCGCGGGAACGCGTTCGAGCGCGCCTTTAATCGCAACCGCGGCCAATTCATCGGGACGAGTGTTACGAAGCGCGCCTTTAGAAGCACGCCCTACAGGGGTGCGGACAGACGATGCAATAATGACTTCGCGCATATACAACTCCAAGGGCGTGACTAGTGGCCAGTTTAGCATCTGGCACTCACCAGCCAAATTCCGATACGCCCCGCATCGCGGCGATTTCAGCGAACGAGAATCCGCAGAAGAATTTCAGGTCGACTACTTCCGCCAGTGAGCGATCCATCTTGGCTAGCTCGTCCAAGGCCTCGCTGATTTGAGTGAGCTCGTGGTCATCGACGGCATTCTCCCCCGCGTCGGTGCGGATCGAAGTGATCTCGAACAAGCCGCCACGCTTCTGGGCGTGCCGGCTCCGGGCGTGGTCGATGATCAACCCGCGCATCACGTGCGAGGCATATCCCATGAATCGCGCGCGGTCGGGGAACGACGGGCCGTCTCACGCGGCGATATCAAGGTATGCCTGGTGCAGGAGCGTAGTCGCGCCGAGGCTTACAGGGACGCCGTTTCGCGCCAGTTCGCGCTTGGCCATCCGATGCAGTTCGGAGTAGAGCGCCGCGAAGAGCGTTTCTGAGGCGGAACGGTCACCTCGTTCGGCAGCGCCAATCAGTGACGAAATCGTTGGATCCATGGCGCACCCAAGTCGGCGACAGCCTCTCGTATTTTGGCCGATTAGTCAAGACATCTCAGCAACGGGTAGTGGCTCAATTTGAATCTCAGTGTGTTTTTCTCGTGCGTCATCCCGAAGCCCGGCGCAGTTCAGCCGGGCGAGGGATCTCGCGGCGGAGTGAACACACATGCCTGTGCCGCTGCGCGCGAGATCCTTCGCTCCGCCTGAAAAACGGCTGCGCTCAGGATGACGCCATCGAAATCGAAATCGGCAGAAATTCCAAATTGAGCCACTACCCAGCAACGACCGGGTCCCCTAGAATCCGCCTGAGGCGCGGGGGTTGAAGCGGCTAGAGTTGCCTAACTCCAATAAATAGAATGGCTCCTCAGGTAGGACTCGAACTTGAGGCGATCAGGAGGCGTGAGCGCAGCGGGAGCCTCCTGCCGAAATCTCGAGCGTAGCCGAGGGACCTCAAGCAATCAACTTGGCCAAGTAAATAGAAATGGCTCCTCAGGTAGGACTCGAACCTGAGGCGATCAGGAGGCGTGAGCGCAGCGGAAGCCTCCTGCCGAAATCCCGAGCGTAGCCGAGGGACCTCAAGCTATCAACTTGGCCAAATAAATAGAATGGCTCCTCAGGTAGGACTCGAACTTGAGGCGATCAGGAGGCGTGAGCGCGCAGCGGGAGCCTCCTGCCGAAATCCCGAGCGTAGCCGAGGGACTCAAGCTATCAACTTGGCCAAATAAATAGAATGGCTCCTCAGGTAGGACTCGAACCTACAACCCTCCGGTTAACAGCCGGATGCTCTGCCATTGAGCTACTGAGGAGTGTAGACAGATGCGCCGGAGAGACGCATCCTGAATTCTCGACAATTCATATTAGCATCCGGGTCGGTCCGCTGGAAACATTTGATAACTGTTACTTGAGTTTCGCGTCCAAGCTGGGGTGGTTTCACGCCCCAGTTTGATACCCTAGGCTTAGTGGTCTGTGTCTGCTCTCCCACATACTTACGAGGTGCTTAATGCCAGGAGGTTTCCGTTTGCTCTGGATCGTTATTTTCCTGTCCGTGACTGCGGCCGTGGTTTGGGCCAGCGATAGCGTTGCGTCCAGTACCACTCCGCTCACGGAACCGCCCAAGGCCAAAGTGAATGCCGTCGAGGAGACTATCAACGGCCACAAGATTGCCGATCCTTACCGGTGGTTGGAGGATGCCAGCAGCGCTGAATCTCAGGAATATGTGCGGCAAGAGCTCGCTTATACGCGCAGCCTCCTCGATCCGCTACCAGGACGCGACCAAATCCATCAGCGACTAACGCAGCTTCTCTCTATTGGCACCATCGAGACGCCGCAGGTCGCCGGGCCGTTCTTCTTTTATACCCGTCGCGAAGGTACGCAGAACCAGCCCGTTCTCCTGGTGCGCGAAGGCATTCATGGGAAGGACCGGACGCTGGTGGACGCGAACCAGATGGCCGCGGATGGCACGGTCGCTCTGGACTGGTGGTTCCCCTCTGATGACGGCAAATACGTCGCGTATGGCACTTCACCAAGCGGATCCGAAATCAGCACGCTGCGCGTGATTGAGACCGCATCCGGCAAGCTGTTGTCTGACACCATGGAAAACACACGCATTGCCCAGGTCGCCTGGAAAAAAGACAACTCCGGCTTCTACTATGGACGCAACCCCAAGAAGGGAGATGTGCCTAAAGGCGACGAGGCTTATTATTTACACATCTTTTACCACTCGCTAGGCACGGATCCGCTCAAGGACCCCCTGATTTGGGGTGAGGGCCGCAGCAAAGAGCAGATTCTCGTCTCGCAGCTTCCCGATGATGACGATCGATGGCTGCTGTTGACCGCTTTTGAAGGCTCGTCCGGTAGGTCCGAACTTTTCCTGCAGAACTTGAAAGCAGCCACGCCGCCGGTCGAACTAACCAGCGGCAAGGATTTTATATATAACGGTGAGATTTTCCGGGGAAAGCTCTACATCACGACCAATGAGGATGCGCCTCATTTCCACCTCTTTGTCGTGGACGCAGCGAACCCTAACCGCGCGAATTGGAAAGAAATCATCCCGGCGACAGGCGCAATCCTGCAAGGTACATCGATTGTTGACGGGAAAATCCTCGCACAGTACGAAAAAAATGCCAGCTCACAGCTGAAACTGTTTGAGCTCGATGGCAAACCGCTGGGCGAGGTTGAGCTTCCGGGCATTGGCACGATTGCCGGGCTCGGAGGTAAGTGGGACCGAAAAGAAGCTTTCTTCGGATTCCAGTCATTTACAGTCCCACCCTCCGTCTACCAGATTGACCTTGTCTCGCGCAAGACTTCGCTCTGGGACAAGGTAGACACCCCGGGTATCGATCCTTCCGCCTATGAAGTGCGTCAGCTCTGGTACATCTCGAAGGACGGCACCAAGGTTCCGATGTTCGTCTTTCATAAGAAAGGTCTGGAGTTAAATGGCAAGAACCCGACATTGCTTACTGGCTACGGTGGGTTCAATGTGAGCCTTACTCCCAGCTTTGTGGGGGCACGGTATCTCTGGCTGGAGCATGGCGGTGTCTTCGCGGTAGCCAACCTGCGTGGCGGGGCCGAGTTTGGAGAAGACTGGCACCGCGCCGGGATGCTGGACAAAAAGCAAAATGTGTTTGACGACTTCATTGCCGCCGCCGAGTTTCTGATCTCCGAAAAGTTTACCGACAAAGACCATCTCGCGATTCAGGGCGGCTCGAATGGCGGGTTGCTGGTGGGCGCGGCGTTGACCCAACGTCCTGACCTGTTTCGCGCCGTAGTCTGCCAGGTTCCGCTGCTGGACATGCTTCGCTATCAGAATTTTCTGATCGCCAAGTTCTGGGTTCCAGAGTACGGCTCCGCTGAGGACCCAAAACAGTTCAATTGGCTCTACGCCTACTCGCCGTACCATCACGTGAAACCGGGCACGCAATATCCGGCGATCATGTTCATGACGGCAGACAGCGATAGCCGCGTCGATCCCATGCACGCCAAGAAGATGGCCGCACTGATGCAGGCCCAGGCTGCCAATGGTCAGAGCCGTGAGCGTCCGATCCTTTTGCGCATCGACACCAAAGCCGGCCACGGCCAAGGCAAGCCCATCACCAAGCAGATTGAGGATCAGACCGACGTTTATTCGTTCTTGTTTTGGCAGTTGGGAGTGAAGCCGTAAGAGCGGTTGTTGGTTGTTACCTGCGGCGGGCGTCTTTCAGACAAAAGCCCTCAACGTGGCCCGGGGCTTCAAAAACCGTGGCGTAACCTGTCCAGCTACATCCTCAGTATAGAACGCCGCCGAGCCGGGTCAAGGTTACGACCGCTTCAAGGGACGTTTGACGCGGTGATGAAGCGCGCGCCAGATCCCTGGCGGAGCTTGGGATGACGCTGTGGAAGGTCGAAGCTGCTGCCCGCCCCGTTTGACCTTGTTCCCCTAACATGTTATAAAAACTGGTTTTGTGTCGAGCCCGCCCGAGGGAGGCTGCACTCCCTGAACGCGGGCTTTTTGGCGCAGAATATCCGACGCGGCCAAGCTTAGCACTCCTGTTCAAGTCTTGCGGTGGAAGCGTGTTCGGAACTCCGGCAAACGCTCCCCGGCGCTCTGAGTAAGAGCGTCTGGCTGGTGTTGTGTGCCGGACAGTGAGGCTCAAACACGTAGTCATCCTTACTAGTTCTGATTCCGGAGGATCCCGATGCGCACCTGGCTCGCTGGTATTGCGTCCCAAGGATGCCGATTCGTCCAGGCTTCTGCTAAGACGGTAGTCGTCACCCTCGCTGCGGTGACAGTTGGCGCTTCTGCCGCGCTCGCCCAACAAACTCAGGAAGCCGGCGGCGAAGCCAGCCTGAAGCTTCCAGACCTCTCGCAGGTGACCTTTCTCGGCATGGACGGTCATCGCTTGCTGACGATTGGCATTCTTTTCTGTTTGTTCGGTCTGGGATTCGGCCTGGCGATCTACACTCGGCTGAAGAATCTGCCGGTACATCGCGCCATGCTCGAGATTTCCGAACTGATTTACGAGACCTGCAAGACTTACCTGATCACTCAGGGCAAATTCCTGATGCTGCTGTGGGTGTTCATCGCGGTCATCATCCTGCTCTACTTCGGTGTACTGCTGAAATTTGAGGCGATGCGTGTGGCCATCATTCTGCTGTTCAGCGTGGTCGGCATTGCGGGCAGCTACGGGGTGGCCTGGTTTGGGATTCGGGTAAACACATTCGCCAACTCGCGCACTGCGTTCGCCAGCCTTCGCGGCAAACCGTTTTCTATCTACCAAATTCCGCTCGAAGCCGGCATGAGCATTGGCATGATGCTGATCAGCGTCGAACTGCTGATCATGCTCTTCATTCTGCTATTCATTCCGGGGGACTACGCGGGGCCATGTTTCATCGGCTTCGCCATCGGCGAATCGCTTGGAGCTGCGGCATTGCGCATTGCCGGTGGCATCTTCACCAAAATTGCCGACATAGGCTCAGACCTGATGAAGATCGTCTTCAAGATCAAGGAAGACGACGCGCGCAACCCGGGCGTGATCGCGGACTGCACCGGCGACAACGCCGGCGATTCGGTCGGACCGTCGGCGGATGGCTTCGAAACCTACGGCGTTACCGGCGTAGCCCTCATCACTTTTATTCTGCTTGGAGTCAAAAATCCGACGGTGCAGGTGCAGTTGCTGGTCTGGATTTTTGTCATGCGCGTCATGATGCTGGTGGCCAGCGCCGTCTCCTACTTCTTGAACGGCGCCATCGCCAAGGCCCGGTTCGGCAACGCCACTGAAATGAACTTCGAGGCGCCGCTCACTTCGCTGGTATGGATTACGTCGATCGTTTCGATCGCCATGACCTACATTATTTCTTCGATCATTGTTCCCGAACTTGGCGGTGACAGCTCCCAATGGTGGAAGTTGGCTAGCATCATTTCCTGTGGCACTCTGGCGGGCGCGGTCATTCCAGAGTTGGTTAAGGTTTTCACTTCGACCGAATCGCGGCATGTGAAGGAAGTAGTAACCTCGGCTCAAGAAGGCGGGGCCTCGCTGGACATTCTTTCGGGATTCGTGGCGGGAAATTTTTCCGCGTACTACCTCGGACTCTCGATGGTCATTCTCATGTCTGTCGCTTACTACTTCAGCACCATGGGCCTGGGCGCGCTGATGATCGCGGCGCCGGTATTCGCTTTTGGTCTGGTGGCTTTCGGATTCCTCGGCATGGGCCCGGTGACGATTGCGGTCGACTCCTATGGTCCGGTCACGGACAATGCACAATCCGTCTATGAACTATCGCTGATCGAGCAGGTCCCCAATGTTCGACAGCAGATTAAGGGAGAGTACAAGTTCGACGTCAACTTCGACCGCGCCAAGGATCTGCTCGAAGCCAATGACGGCGCGGGGAACACCTTTAAAGCAACTGCCAAGCCGGTGCTGATTGGGACGGCGGTGGTTGGCGCCACTACCATGATCTTCTCCATCATCATGGCGCTCACCAGCGGGCTTACGCAGAATGTTGAAAAATTATCCTTGCTGCATGCGCCTTTTTTCCTGGGCCTGATCACCGGTGGCGCCATGATTTACTGGTTCACGGGCGCCTCCACCCAGGCAGTGACCACCGGCGCTTATCGCGCGGTCGAGTTCATCAAGGCCAATATAAAGCTCGAAGGAGTGGAGAAAGCCTCCGTCGCCGATAGCAAAAAGGTGGTGGAAATCTGCACCAGGTACGCGCAGAAAGGGATGTTGAACATCTTTCTGGCGGTTTTCTTCGGCACCCTGTGCTTCGCCTTCGTCGATCCGTTTTTCTTTATTGGCTATCTGATCTCGATCGCTGTTTTTGGCCTCTACCAGGCGATCTTCATGGCCAATGCCGGGGCCGCCTGGGACAATGCCAAGAAGATTGTCGAAGTCGTAATGAAGCAGAAAGGTACTGCGCTGCACGACGCCACGGTCGTCGGCGACACTGTCGGCGATCCGTTCAAGGACACTTCTTCCGTCGCCTTGAACCCGGTTATCAAGTTCACTACCCTTTTTGGACTGCTGGCGGTTGAGCTGGCGGTGACTCTGACTGCAACGCAGGGCTCGACTCTCACCGACGTGCTGGCGCTGGGCTTCTTCCTGGTATCGTTCTTCTTTGTCTATCGCTCGTTCTATGGCATGCGCATTGTTAAGGAAGAAAGCATCGCCAGGGTCCATGCAGCGGCTGACTAGGAACTTAAGATCACGGCTGCTTCTCCGCGGGTTTCAACGTACGCAGAAAAAGCACCAACTGCCAGCGTTCCAGCTCTGGCAGTTTGCTGAACGACGGCATCCCGCGGTCTGGATTACCATTGGTAATCTTCCAATAGAGCACACCGTCTTTCTCCTCCTGCACCACAGCAAGCTGCAGATCGGCCGAGTGCTTCTTTAGAATTCCACTGCCATCCTCCCCGTGGCATTCCGCGCAGTTGCGCAGAAACAGCTTCTTCCCTCCCGCGGCGGCCGCGGGTCGGTTGGCGAGCGGATTGGGCTTGGATGCAGCCTCTTCTGGCGCGCGCCAGTCCGGATCAGGTTGGTACGCCGGATTCTGCCCCATCATCGCTGCGAACAGACCGAGAAAACACCCTAAACCCATCAACACGGGGCGGGTCATCTCTTAGCTCCGAATAGTCGCGACAGCTTATTGCCAATTCCCTGGATTTCGTAGCTGTACCCGAATCGAAAAAGCACAGGACTACTCTCGTGAGTCAGACCGACGCCAGTGGAGAAACGAAGGGTGGTGTTGTCGCTGACCAGCCAGGCGACAACCGGCGCTGCGTAGTGTGCTGTGTCATGGAGGCCAAAGCCAAGCGTGCTCCCCAGGCCGCCGTACAGCTCCATCCCGGCCGAAAAGTTTTCCCGACAGAATCGGCAATTCGTTCCTGAAGCCAGCGTCGCTAATGGCCGGGAGAAGCCGAGCGCATAGCCGAACTCAAAACCTGCACTCTGCGAAAAGTTTTTTGCCACGATGAAGTTACCTGCCAGATTCCAATCATGCACATCGCGCGAAACGATAAGCTTAGTTTCCAGTTCGTGGACCTTCATCTGGCGCAGTTCCGCATTTGGGGAACTGACATCAGGTGCCCCGCCTTCGATTTCCTTCTGGATACGGCTCGCTTCGCTAAGGTTTTCGTATTCCAGATAGAGAACAGGGTTGATCCAGTGTTCGCGCTTTAGGGGGCGGAACCGGTTTTCGATTCTCCACCCGGTGAAGATTGTACTGTCGCCGTACGTAGACTGGCCTTCCAGATAAAGTTCCGTAGTCCATCTTGCCGTCACTCCGTATTCAAACTCGGTGTACGGAGCAAAATAATACTTTTGACCGGAGCGTGGAACGTTGGTTGTGCTCGATACTTCAATGTCCAGATTGCCGGGTTCCTCCATGTGATGGTTGTAGGTAACAAAATAAGGGCTTTCCTGTGCCATGGAGCAGACTACGGTGGGGAGCGTAAACAGAATCAGGCGGCCAAATTTAATCATTATTGCAACTCAGTTGCATGTACATTGGCAACGAAGTCCATCGTAGAGATCAGAACTTCTCCGGTCAAGATCGTCTGGCGTTTATTGTTTCAGGATTGTTGCAACCAGTTGCAACACCGAGCGCTTCAGGAAGATGAGGAGGTGCGACACTGCGCGCAGTAACCACCGACTTCCAGACGAGTGACCACGATGTGGAACTGGCAATCGCGTTGGATCTGCCCTTTCAGCCGGTCGAATAGGTCACTTTCGAATTCCATGATCTTGCCACAGCGCAAACAAGCCATGTGAATATGATCTCTCTGTGGGCGGCGTTCGTAATAATGCTTCTCCCCCTGCATATGCATTAGATCGAGTTCGTCCACCAGGCCATGACGCTTCAACAGAGCTAGTGTGCGGTATACGGTGACCCGGTCAATCCTGGGATCGAGCCGGCGGGCGCGACGAAGAAGCTGGCTTGCATCGAGGTGTTGCTTGGCGGTCTCCACCACGCTGAGGATAGTGCGGCGCTGATGAGTCATACGCAAGCCGCGGGACATCAGCTCCGCTTGCAGCCGTCCAGGAGCTTCGGTCTGAGGTAGAGGCATGGGATTTTTTCCCCTTTTTGATACTGAGTTGCAACATTATAGGCGGAAGTCCCGGCGAATCGGGAAATTTTGGTTGAAAGCCTACGGGAAACCGCGAACCGACCGGGAAGAGTGCTCAATAACCGCCTTTCATCTTGTCTTTCACACTGTGGGCGAGCTTCTCAATCTCCTCTGCCTTCTTGAGTACTTCGAGTGAGAGCGTGTTTTCATTGGTTTTATCTACGTATTGCTTCAGCTCGGTGGCCAGCTTAAGCAACTTGTCTGTATCGCGTTTGAGCTCAGCCTGGCGCTGTTGGTTCGCCTTTTTGGCCATCTCCTTCTCTATCTTGGCGTGTTGCTCTTCCTCCATAGTTGGCGGTCGATTGGGTGGATAGTCAGGCGGGCGCGGGGGTTGCTGTTGCGCCTGGCAAGGCATTGATTGAACCGCCGCGAGCACGAACAACAGAATGATCAGACCAAGAGTCTTAAATCGCACGATAACCTCGGGAGACTGGGAAAATGAAGCCCACTATTATACGTGCGGTAGTGATCTAGTAGAAATCGTCGTCATGCTGTGCACAGGGAAGATCGTAGCAATGGACCGAAGGGCAAGGTGTCGAAAGCACAGCGCCGGGCGAGGCAAGCAAGCCCGCTCGCAGCTTCGCGAGCTACAGCGAACTCATATTGGCCAGGAACTCCCCGTTCGATTTGGCTTTGCTCAGCTTGTCGATCAATAGTTCCATCGCTTCTACGGGAGAGAGCGGATTCAACACTCGGCGTAGCACCCAGATGCGCGTCAGGTCTTCTTTCGGAATCAGCAACTCTTCCTTACGCGTGCCGGAGCGTTGGATGTCGATGGCCGGGAAAGTACGCTTATCGACCAGCTTGCGATCAAGAATAATTTCCATATTGCCCGTGCCTTTGAATTCTTCAAAGATCACGTCATCCATGCGGGAGCCGGTATCGATCAGTGCGGTGGCGATGATGGTGAGCGAACCGCCCTCTTCGATATTCCGGGCTGCGCCAAAAAATCGCTTCGGACGTTGCAACGCATTGGAATCCACGCCGCCAGAAAGTACCTTGCCGCTGGGTGGCACGATCGTGTTGTAAGCGCGAGCCAGCCGGGTAATGGAGTCGAGCAAAATAACTACATCCCGCTTATGTTCAACCAGGCGCTTAGCTTTTTCGATCACCATTTCCGCCACTTGCACGTGGCGGGCGGCGGGCTCGTCGAAAGTAGAGGAAATAACCTCACCTTTCACCGAGCGCTGCATGTCGGTAACTTCTTCAGGGCGCTCATCGATCAACAGGACAATCAACACCACTTCCGGATGATTGGTGGTGATGGAATTGGCGACGTTCTGCAACAACATGGTCTTGCCGGCGCGTGGGGGCGAAACGATCAAACCGCGCTGCCCTTTTCCGATCGGTGTCAACAGATCCATTACGCGGGCACTGACGTTTTCCCGGACGGTCTCAAGCTTAAGACGTTCCTGCGGATACAGAGGTGTCAGGTTGTCGAACAGAATCTTGTTGCGTGCTTCATCGGGCGATTCGAAGTTGACGGCTTCAATCTTGACCAAGGCGAAATATTTTTCCCCTTCATGGGGAGGACGCACCTGCCCGCTAATGGTGTCACCGGTCTTGAGGTCGAACTTGCGAATCTGCGAGGGCGAGACGTAAATGTCGTCCGGGCCCGGCAAATAGTTGTAATCGGGCGAGCGCAGAAAGCCGTAGCCGTCGGGCAGGATTTCCAGCACGCCCTCGGCAAAAATGTGGCCTTCTTTTTCGCTCTGCGCCTGAAGAATCTTGAAGATCAGGTCTTGCTTGCGCAGTCCGCTGGCTCCGGGCAGATCCAAAGATCGGGCGATCTTAGTCAGCTCGGTTATGTTCTTTTCTTTGAGTTCTGCAATGGTCATCTATTCACCTGCGAGGAGATTTTCAAAAGGGGGGTTACGCTAAAGAGAAGAATCCATCTGCGGGGCTAGGCGGCGGGGCTGGTGTTAAGCAGCCCGCCGTTGTGCCTCGTTCACATTCTCCGGTTCGGACAGAACCGATTGCCGCTCCGAGCTTGCAATCCGCTCCAAGACCTCGTTCATTGTCTCTTGGATTCTGGTGTTGGGCTTGTGAAACTTCCGGGTAGCCTTGGACGCAAGCTGACAGAGCATATAACGGTTTCGCAAAGTATGTAAAGCATCAAAAACCCGATCAGAACGCTTCATTAGACTTTCTCCTAACCCTGAGCAAGCCGCCCAAATTGCATCTTTCCCGGCAGGGCTCTTCCCGGCCAGAGAACCTAAGTAACTCAATTCAGATGGGTTGTGCGGGAAAGCTCTGGTTACTCGTATAGATGCTCCGCCGGGGCCGAAAGTTTCTCAGTTTCTGGATTTAGCCCGGTTAATGGCGGAGGTGCGCCAGACGGATAGCCAGCCAAAATGACCCGTGGAACTGCCTACAATACTCGGGAAGTGGTGGGAGGTCAAGTATTTATTGCCGTGCAGGGTGAGATCTGGGGCGGGTGGCCCAGCCCTTCGCCGAAGACTAGGCCGTGGGAATTCCCAAAATTCAACCTTGGGTGCCCCGTCCTTTTCGCGCTTTTTGCGAAAGGGCGGGCGATAGCCTTTGTGACACCCCTTATGCCCAGAAAGTCCTATCCAGCGTCCTATATTGGATAGCTTCTGCGATGTGCTTGGGTTCCAGCGCTCCACATCCCTCCAAATCAGCGATGGTACGGGCGACTTTCAGAATGCGGTCATGGGCACGGGCGGTCAGACCCTGCTGGGCCATGGCGCGCTCCAACAGACGTTCGCAGTCGGCCGAGAGTTCGCAGAACGTGCGAATGTGCCGAGGGCCCATCTGGGCGTTGCCGTAGAGCTTGTCGCGTGAGCAGACAGAAAATCTGCGCAGTTGAATTTCCCGCGCGCGCATGACGCGTTCGCGAATCTTCGCAGAGTTTTCTGGCTCCGAGCCTGATCGCATCTCTTTGTAGTTCACAGCGGGCACGTCAATATGGATATCGATACGATCCAGCAGCGGCCCCGAAATCTTCGACATGTAACGCTGGATCATCGGCGACGTACAGTGGCATTCCCGTGAGCGGTCGTTGAAGTAACCGCACGGACAGGGGTTCATGGCGGCTGCCAGCATGAAACGCGCGGGAAAGGTCAGCGACATGGCGGCGCGGGCGATGCAAACCGTGCCATCCTCCAGCGGCTGCCGCATGACTTCCAGCACGTTTCGCGGAAACTCGGGTAATTCGTCCAGAAATAGCACGCCATTGTGCGCCAGCGAAACCTCGCCGGGACGAGGCACAGCGCCACCCCCGATCAGGCCGGCGTCAGAAATCGTGTGGTGAGGCGAGCGGAAGGGGCGCACGCCGACCAAGCCAGCGCCCGGATCAAGCACGCCTGCGACACTATGTATTTTCGTGTTCTCCAGCGCCTCTTCAAAGGTAAATGGAGGCAGGATCGTGGGCATGCGCTTGGCCAGCATGGTCTTGCCTGAGCCGGGAGGTCCAATCATGAGTATGTTATGACCGCCGGCACAGGCGACTTCGAGAGCTCGCTTGGCAGATTGCTGACCGCGGACATCCTTGAAGTCGACTACAAAGTGCTGGGCCTCGCTCAGGAGCATGTCGCTGTCCACTTTGAGTGGCAGCACGCCGTTACCCGTGTTCACGAAACGAATGACGTCGAGCAAAGACCGGACCGGGTAAACTTCAACGCCTCCGACCATGGCGGCTTCGCGGGCATTGAGTTCCGGAACAATCAGCCGGGGAATCTTCTTGCCTCGGGCCTCGATGGCGATAGGCAGTGCTCCGCGCACACCGCGCACACCACCGTCCAACGACAGTTCGCCAACAAAAAGGCAGTCCGGCACCTCTTTCTTGTTCAGGCCGCCGTAAGCGCCCAATATCCCCAACGCCATGGGGAGGTCGAATCCGGAGCCTTCTTTGCGGATGTCGGCCGGCGCGAGATTAATGGTGATCTGGGTGGGAGGAATGTCGTAGCCGCAATTCTTTAACGCCGCCCGGACCCGGTCGCGGCTCTCGCGCACCGCTGCGTCCGGCAGACCAACAGTATGGAAGTGATCTTCCGGCGTCTTGATGCCGGAAACGTCAACCTCAACCTCGATAATGCTGGCGTCAACCCCATACACCGCGGCACTCAGGGTCTTATAGAGCATCGGTCCAGTGTTTCAAGGTGACAGACTGTTTAGCGCAATCGTGACGAAGAGCGGCTGACAATTTGGGTAATTAATCACAATACGCCTTGCGCTGCGCAGAACTTTGTGACGGTCGTCACAATGTCAAGTGACGACCGGACGGCACTCCGTTTACGAACTGAATTACCCAGCCCAGTTTTCGTTGTTTGTGCTCCCAACGTGGACTAGGATTCGGCTACGCTGCACAATCACATAAACTCCCCAAAGTAGTAGAACCGGGCGCAAGTTATGACGGACGACGAAAAGCAACCCGGGCGCCCAGGACGCACCCCAGGCCACCTGGAGAAGGAAGAGTCCCGCCTCTGGCGCCTGGCGCTGGGATTTCTCGTTCTGCTGGCCACAGGGTTTGCCGCTCTCTCCTGGGAGCGATTAGAAAATCTGCCTTACCACCTGGGAGTGGTCTCCATTGGATTGGTGTTATTGGCGGTGCTCTTCGCAGCCTACGTATACGGCCGTCGCCGGGAAGTCTCCGAGCTCAAGCACTTGTTGCACGACTTGCAGGAGCGCAGCGGGGTCGCGCCCTCAGACGACCAACTCGACCAACTCAGCCAAGTCATCGCCCGCTCGCAACGGAGTTTCAAGGAACTGATCGACTCCTTCGACGATGTGGCCTTTGCCACTTCTTTGGATGGCACGGTGCGAACCGTCAATCGGCGGATGACGCAACAGCTTGGCATCTCCTATCAGGAAATTGTCGGACACAAATTGGACGAATTCCTGGAAGAACCGCAACGCGCCGATATCGAACCCGGTCTGTCCCGTTTTCTTGACCGACGGCGCTGGTCAGGAGTGGTGCGCATCCGATTGAAGAAAAGCACGCGAGTGCTGTACTTCGATTGCGTATTGAACGCCATCGTAAAGGGCAATGACGTCGTAGGAGTTAGCACGCTCGCCCGGGACGTTACAGAAGAACGCGAGAAAGAGCGGCGCTTCACCGAACTGTTCGAAACTTTGCAGGAAGGCGTCTACTTCAGCACCCCGGAAGGAAAGCTGCTCGAGGCCAACCCGGCGCTGGTTCAGATGCTGGGATATGGAGGAAAAGACGAACTCCTGTCGCTGGAGGCCAGCGCACTGAACCCAGATGCGACCCAGAGTTCGGTGCTGGGACGAAGCGCCGACGATCGCGGCAGCGAGCGCACACGAGAGATCACCTTGCGTCGCAAGGATGGAAGCGTCGGTACGTTCTTCGATACCTCGCGTGCCGTTTGGGACTCGGCAGGGAAGATCATCCGCTATCAGGGCACGCTGGTAGATGTCACGCAACGGCGTGAGATGGAAAGAACGCTGCGCCGGCAGGAGGAATTCCAGCGCTACCTCCTGGAAAGCTTCCCTGATCTCATCCTGGTGATCGATCTGAACGGACGCTACAGCTTTGTCAGCTCGCGCGTTCGTGATCAGCTCGGTTACCGGCCGGAAGATCTGGTGGGGAAGAAGGTAGAAGAAGTGCAGGAGCCCTCACCGGAATTCGTGGCTCTCTACCGTGACGTGATAGCGGGCCGCAAGATGTTCGGCTTCACCGAATATGCCGCACGCCACCACGACGGAAGCTGGCGGACCATGCGCGCCAATGCCAGCCCGCTGTATGACGCGGAAACCAAATTAAGCGGGGTGATCGTCTCTGTGCGAGACATCACGGTCGAGAAAAAGCTCGAGCAGCAGATCATTCAGAGCGAACGCCTGGCTGCGATGGGGCAAATGATCGGTGGCTTTGCCCACGAACTGAACAATCCTTTAACCAGCATCATGGGGGTGGCTGAATTGCTGCAGGAAGGTGAAGCTGCTGAGCCGATGCGAAAGCAGTTGGTGATGCTGCAACAGCAGGCGCGCCGCGCCGCCGATATCGTGCAGAACCTGATGTATTTCTCTCGCCCACCCGCTCCGGGCAAGAGTTCGATCAACATCAGCGACCTGGTCCAACGAACGTTGCACTTGCACGCCTATTCCTTGCGCAAGAGTAACATCACGGCAGATTTTCTCCCGGAGCCGTCGCTGCCCCCTGTGGAGGGCGATCCCCACCAATTGATGCAAGTGTTTCTGAATCTGATTCTGAACGCGGAGCAAGCTATGCGCGAGGTCCGTGATCGCGGCACTCTCCGCATTCGCCTCGAAAAAAGCGCCGGCTCAGTCTCAGCGACGTTTCAAGACGATGGGCCCGGCATTCCGTCTGACATTCTGCCCAATATCTTCGATCCTTTCTATACCACCAAGCGGCCGGGCCGCGGCACCGGCCTAGGCCTCAGCATCTGTAAGGCGATCTTGCGTGAGCACGGAGGCAACGTTGAAGCCGCTTCCGGTCCCGGGGGAGGGGCTGTCTTTACGGTCACTTTGCCCGTGGCGCCTACCCAATCAAATGCACAGATATAATGACCCTCCGGTTCCACAATGGGATCTCTCGAAGGGCAAACCGCGCTGGTCACGGGCGGCTCGCGCGGCATTGGTCGGGCGATCGTGCTTAAGCTTGCGGAAGCCGGCGCGGAGATCCTGCTCCACTACCACCGCAATGAATCGGCAGCACAGGCGGTGGCGCGCAAACTTCCCCGTCCCCCACAGTTGTTAAAGGCCGATCTGCAGTCGCCGAAAGCGATCGAAGCGATATTCACCTCTCTGGCGGGACTTCGGCTCGATATTCTGGTCAACAATGCCGGTATCTGGGGACAGACTCCACTAGGAGCGACTTCACTCGACGATTTGCGAGCGATGCTGGATGTGAACGTCAGATCTGTATTCCTGGTGACGCAAGCGGCCTTGCCTTTGCTGCGCGAAGGAGGTCGAATCGTCAATTTGTCTTCCGTTGCGGCAAGGGTGGGGATCGGCTCGGGGAGGAGTTTGTACGGCGCCACAAAGGCGGCGGTGGATTCATTCACTAAGAGTTGGGCCCTGGAGCTGGCTCCCCGGAAAATTCGCGTGAACGCCGTTGCCCCAGGCTATGTGAAAACGGATATGACCGCGGAACACTTTTCCCATCCGGACGTAGTGAAGCGTGCCATCGGCCGCAGTCCTTTCGGACGTTTAGGGGACGCTGACGAGATCGCAGACACAGTTGTCTTCTTATGTTCACCGGCGGCCCGCTGGATCACCGGCCAATCGATCAACGTCAGCGGGGGATTTGTCGTATAAGCTCTAACTTAAATGTTGAAGCCGGTTCTGGCAGAACGCGGGCCGACAATTTGACAATGCCGCCATGGCATCCTAATCTGTTCCGCCGTAACCGTCGAAAAAGCTCAAGAAACTGATCTCGTAGAAAAATTTAAGGAGGCAATTCCATGAACCGGAAATGCACTGGGTTCGTTGTCGCATTAGTTTTGTCTCTCACTGTGCTGCTCGGCTTGGCCTGGGCCGCCAGCACAGAAGAAGAAGTGAAGAAGCTCGAAACCGAGCGCGCGGCCGCATCTGTAAAAGGGGATGTGGCGATAATGGAAAAGCAGACGGCCGACGAGTACACGTTCATCAACTTGTACGGCCAAATGTCAGATAAGTCGCAGATGGTAAATGGATTCAAAACTGGCCGGACCAAGCTCACCTCAAACGAACTTTCCGATGTGAAAGTTCGCCTCTATGGTGACACTGCCGTAGTTACGGGTAAGGCTGATGTCAAAGGGACGTTGGCGGGAAAAGAGACCAGCGCTCAAGTCATGTTTACGCGGGTTTACGTCAAGAAAGGCGGGAGTTGGCAATCGGTCGCTTTTCAGCAAACCCGTGTCTCAGATCAATGAGAACTTAGGTGGACCGAGGGCTCTGGTGCTCTCGGTCCGAACTTCTACCGTTCTACTGCCATCGCCACGCCATTCCCACCGCCCAGGCAAAGCGCTGCGATTCCGCTATGCGCGTCTGGCCGAATCAGTTCAAAATCAGCGCGCCATGATGCGCACACTGGTACGACGGGTGTGTACGCGTTTGAAGTGATGACCACCGACAGTATTCATCTGGCATTCACGCTACGTTAATGAATCCGTAACGCGCGCCGGATACCCTTCTCGCACTCTAACCCCTACCTACCGGAGGAATCCATGTTACACACTTCCGTTCCAAAAAAGTCGCGAAGGCGCGCTACGCTCAGCTTGTTTGTGGTCGCGTCCATGTCGTTCGCTAACCCTGCGTTGGGCCAGAGTAACAATGCCGGCAGCAGCGCTGTCGCTCCGACAACCGCAACGCCGATTCAGCACGTCATTGTCCTCATCGGTGAGAACCGCACCTTCGATCACGTTTTCGCGACATACGTGCCACGGAGCGCGGATTCAATCTCCAACCTGCGGTCCAAAGGAATCATCAACGCTGACGGCACGCCTGGCCCACATTTCTCGAAAGCGGGACAATTCCAGGCCATCGCGCCATACAACTCAAAATACTTCATCAGCCTGGCTCCGAATCAGAAGGTGCCGTATCAGACCCTGCCATCGCCCAGCCTCAACTTTGCGCCCACCAAGCCGCCCTTCCCTCCAGGTACGCCGACATCCATGCTGGCAGCGGTCGAGCCATCTATGGACCTCGACGATCTAAGGCTGTTGACGACCGGCGCGGCAACCCAGTTCAAGCAGACCTTTGTCCAGCCTGATCCGGATACGCGAGTCCAGAATTTCAACAGATTACCAGGTGGGCCGTTTCCACTGAGGGGAGCGAGGCTCCCTTACGATTCCTACACCGGGGATACAACCCACCGGTTGTTCGAGATGTGGCAACAATCCGATTGCAGCATGAACAATGCCACGCGCCAGAACCCCTCCGGCTGCCTGAGCGACCTTTATCCCTTCGTGATCACCACCTACACTGATCAGCTCGACTCGGTTTTTGACAATCCCCCGGCGATTGACGACAACGGTGGTGGCAATTCGATGGCGTTCTACAACGTCGAACTTGGCGATGTCCCCGTCCTGAAGCGCCTGGCCGACCAATACACCATAAGCGACAATTTCCATCAATCGTTCATGGGCGGCACCGGCGCCAATCACGTTATGCTCGGCAGCGGCGACGCGATCTTTTGGAGTGACGGCAATGGCCATCCGACAGTGCCGCCGTCACACATCGCCAATCCTGATCCTCTCCCGGGCACCGACAACGTCTACACGGTGGACCTGCTTTTCGATGGCAACTTCGCCGAGTGCGGCAATCCGACTCAGCCCGGCATCAAGCCGATCCGGGATTACCTGAAAACTCTCCCGTACGCCCCCAATCCCAAGTGCGTACCAGGACATTTCTACATGATCAATAATGACTCGCCGGGCTTCCTGCCCGACGGCACCGTTGACACTGCCGGCATTGCTAAAGGCGGCTCCATTCCGCCGATCAATGTCCGCACGATCGGCGACTCGCTCAACGACAAGAACATCTCCTGGGCCTACTACGGTGGAGCCTACAACGCCGCGATTAAACTCCAGCACGATCCGGACAGCACCGATCCAACCGTGCTAGTGGGTGCCGCGTACTGCAACATCTGCAACTTCGAGTCCTACACCAACTCGATCATGGGTAACCCGGCCCAACGCACCACTCGTATCAAGGATGCGACGGATTTCTTCGCCGCCATAGACAATGACACGCTGCCGGCAGTGTCCTTCGTCAAACCGGACGGCCTGCTGGACGGTCACCCGGCGTCTTCAAAGCTCGACCTCTTCGAGGCCATGGTGGAGAACATCGTCGATCACCTGACCGCCAAGCCCGACCTGATGGCGGATACCGCGTTGTTCATTACGTTTGACGAAGGTGGCGGTTACTACGACTCCGGCTACATCCAGCCGCTGGACTTCTTCGGCGATGGACCACGCATTCCGCTGATCATCGTCTCGCCCTTCACCACAGGCGGGCACATCAATCACAGCTACGCCGACCACGTTTCAATTCTGAAATTCATTGAGCGGAATTGGAATTTGAAGCCGCTGACCAGCCGGAGCCGGGACAACTTCCCCAACCCGGTTGCGGAACGCAGCAATCCTTATGTTCCGCTCAACAACCCAGCTTTAGACGATCTCTTTGACATGTTCCAGTTCTCCAAATAGAGATCGGCGACAACAATAGCCCGTTACTTTCAACTGACGCCGGCCCGGCCTTTTAGGCGCGGCCGGCGTCATTAATTTTAGAAAGAGGGGCGTACGAACGAGTGTAAGGAATCTTGAAAGTGGTGACACCGGATGAATTGTGGTCGGAAGGCTACCGTTCTACTGCCATCGCCACGGCATTCCCGCCGCCCAGGCAAAGCGCCGCGATTCCGCGATGCACATCTCGACGAATCATTTCATAGATGAGCGTTACCAGGACGCGCGCACCGCTGGCTCCGATAGGATGCCCGATTGCGACCGCTCCGCCGTTCACGTTGACTCTGTCGGGGTCCAGTTTCAGCTCGCGCATCACCCCCAGCGCTTGCGCCGAGAACGCTTCGTTCAGTTCATACAGGTCTACGTCTTCATTTTTCCATCCGGTCTTTTCCCAGATTTTGCGAACTGCAGTCACGGGCGCCATCATGACCCATTTGGGATCGATACCGCTCGTCGCCTGGGCCACGATTCGGACCATAGGTTCCGCGCCGAGTTCCTTGGCGCGCTTGGCACTGGTGACTACGACCGCTGCCGCGCCGTCGTTAACTCCCGGGGCGTTGCCCGCCGTCACGGTACCGTCCTTCTTGAATGCCGGCTTCAGAGCGCGCAAGGTTTCGATAGTAGTATCTTCGCGGGGCGATTCGTCCTTATCGAAAATCACGGGAGCGCCACCCTTCTTCTTCGGCGGCAGTTCCACGGGAACGATCTGCGACTTGAAGCGGCACTCTTTGATCGCGGCCACCGCCTTCCGGTGAGAGTTCACCGCAAACTCATCCTGCTCTTCGCGCGTGATCCCGTATTTCTCAGCGACGTTCTCCCCGGTGATCCCCATGTGGTAGTCGTTGTAAATATCCCAAAGCCCATCGTGCACCATGGAATCGATGATCTGCGCATTGCCTAGACGATATCCCTTCCGTGCCTGCGGTAGAAGGTAAGGCGCGTTGGTCATCGATTCCATGCCGCCGGCAACCACGATCGCACTGTTTCCCGTTTCTATCGCTTGAGCTGCCAGCGCGACTGCTTTCAATCCAGAGCCGCAAACCTTGTTGACGGTCATGGCACCTACTTCAGGAGGAATACCTCCGAACAATGCCGCCTGCCGCGCTGGATTCTGCCCCAGACCGGCGGAAACGACGTTCCCCATGATGCATTCATCCACCAGTTTGGGGTCGAGTTTGGCGCGCTTGACTGCTTCGCGCACGACAATCGCCCCAAGTTGAGTCGCGCTCAGATCGGAGAGGCTTCCCTGAAATTTTCCCACCGGCGTGCGGCAACCGGAGATGATCACAACATCGTCCTGAACAGCCATTCTTCTGCTCCTGCGGCAATTTCGTATCTGCAATTATAGATGTCTGGCAAGACCGACGGGTTGAAATTTACCAGAGCGTAATCGGCGATAAAGAGCGGGATTCGAACCGCCACCGAAATGCAAAGCGAAGCATGATCAACCTATTTTTTGTCGACTAAAACCGAGTGCGGCATCGTTCGCGGACGAAAATTTCTTCTTCCGCTCGATCTGGTGACTTTAGTGTGCGGGTCGTAAGCGTCCGAACACATCATTTTTTTCTTGACATCACTTTTTATTGACTCTATACATTCAATCAGTTGCAACAGACGACCGTTGCTATAGTCCATGAAAAATGGAAAGGGAGAATAGAACCATGGCACCGAAGAAGAAAGCTGCAAAGAAGAAAAAGAAACACTAAGAACGATCAGTAAAAAACAGACCTGGGGGCGCGAGAGCGTCCCCTAAGTTTTTTGCCTCGAAGTTCTCCGCGATCGAGCCTTCCGAAAACACAAGGGCTAGTTCCCTTTCTGGCGCTGATTACTTTTGCCTGGTTTCTTGAGAACGCTGGGTACCTGAATAGACTTTTCGGTAGCCGGACAAAGCGTCCGATAGTGGCAGAAGTTGCAATGGAAACCAGTTTTGGCATCGAACTTCCCCTCGGCGATCTTTGTCGCCACAGCTTCCACCCTCAGCTTCGCCTCTTCCACTTGACGATCGTCGCGCGGAGTGATCACCGTACTATTTTCTCCCACATTGTAGAAAATCAGATGGTGTACGCGGTAGCCCCATTTCTGTCGCGCAGCCATGGCGTAGATGGAAAGCTGCAGGCTTTCGTCGGCATCCTCCTGAGATTGAGGTTTTCCCGTCTTGTAATCGGTAATCACGACCCTGCCTTCGTCAGCCTGATCGATACGATCAATTCGTCCAGCTATCGTCACGTTGCCGATCTTGATCTCGAACGGCTCCTCCAGATGCAGCACGGTAGGAGCAGGATGGCGCCGCGAAGCGGCCAGGAACTCGCCTAGCTGCGCAATGCCTTGCTTCTCGTAAAGTTCGTGCTGATATCGATCCTCGATCCCGGCAGCGGTCAGATCCGTCCGGAATAGTTCGATCACAGCATCGTCTGCCATCGGACGCCGGAAACGGACCGCATCGTAATAAGCACGGAGCACGCGATGCATGGTTGCGCCATACTGCATGGCTGCGGGAACTTCTCCGGGGATCCTCCAGTCACGTTCCAGCTTGAACTGCAATGGGCAGGTTTCATAGGTCTGCACAGCGCTCGCGCTCAACTTGGCGCACAGGTTGCCGACCGGTGGTAGGGAGAGCCATTGGCTGGTTCGCGAAGGGAATTCGGGAGCACGGCTTTCACCAAACAAATCAGTTTGGAAAGCGCGCGCCTGACGTTTGCGAAGCCAGCGGCTCAGAGCCTGATCCTTTAGCAAGTCTCGCAAGAATCCCGGCGGAGTAGCGTCCTTCCCTTTGCCCTGGCGAGCATAGATGGTCAGCGAGTCTCGAGCCCGAGTCATGGCCACGTAAAACAATCGCCGCTCCTCCTCATCGTGCAACGCTTTGTGGTTGCCGTGATTGGCCGAGTCGGAGTCGCGCAGTTCCGGCGGAAACTCAACCAAAGGCTCCTTATACGATGACGGGAAGGAGTTAGGGTTCGCCCGGATGATGAAGACATGGTCGAACTCCAGCCCCTTGGCGGAGTGTGCCGTCATCAAACGCACGGCGTCCTCGTCTCGCGGCGGCAGAGGGATGGTCCCACGAGCCTCACGAAAATATTCGAGATACTCGAGTAGTTCGGGAAGCTCGCCTGTCTTCGTAATCGGCTTACTCTGCCAGTTGCTGACAAAGTCCACCACGGCGACGAGGGGCCGTGAATTACGATCTAGCCCAAAGCGTCGGATGACGATGTCCAAAGCGGCCATGCTTTTGGCGTGTGTGCTGGCGATTTCGTCACGGGCCTGGCGTAAAGCATCAAGCACGACCGGGCCGTTTTCAATTTGGCGCAGAACCAACGCCACGCCGGCATCCTTCGTATCTCGCGGGAGCGCCCTTATTCCGGCACGCAACTTCTCTGGATCGACTGTGAATTGTGGCAGGGCAGCAACCCGCAGAAGGCTGGCGCTGTCGGCCTCGGAGACGATGGCTCCCAGGCACGCGAGGAGGTCGCGCACGTCGGGCGTGTCCATTACGTCCATGTTCTCAATGGAAAACGGAATGCCGTTCTCCGCGAGTTCGGCGGCCAACTGATCGCGATGCAAATGTTGGCGGTAGAGAACGGCAATGTCTTTCCACTGGCAGCGAGAGTGTGCATGCCCTTCCTGGATGATCGAGACTACGTCCGAGCACTCAACATCTTTGGCGGTTAGAAGGACGGCGTCCACGGGCACACTTCGCAATTCCGCGCCCTCACGTAGTGCAATCTCCTCGCGCGCCGATACCAACGGTGAACGCCGGTACGGAAGCAGCGTATCTCTAGCTTCTGCGAAGCTGTCAGGATTCCTCGAAATCACGGCGAATGCGCACTTCAGAATTGGGGTGGTGGAGCGACGATTTCTCTCTAACGCGACCAGCTTCGTAGTCGGAAATTTGCGCTGGAAGAGTTCGAACGCGGCACTTGAGGCGCCGCGGAACTGGTAGATTGCCTGGTCAGGATCGCCTACTGCAAAAACATTGCATTCTTCGCCCGCTAGCATCTGAAGAATCTTGATTTGGGCGAAATTTGCGTCCTGGAACTCGTCCACCAAAATGAAGTGTGCGCGCTTCCTCTCCTCGGCGAGAAGCTCGCCGTTCTGAGTGAGCAGATCGTAGGCCCGCGTGATCATGTGGCCGAAGGTGCCCAGGTTTTCTTTCCGCAGCATTCGCTCCACCGTCATAAATACATTGGCGATTTCCTGGCAACGCCCGAGCACTTCTTCATTGCTGAGGCTATCCGCATCTTTCGATTTGCTCACTCGCGGGACAGGCAATTCGCCGCACCCGAGCCGCCGGACGTACTCCGCGTACTTCTCGGGCCCCACGAGCTCGTCATGACAGCGCCGCATGAAGTCGAGCAAGTCATCGAGAAACTGGCTGACTTTGGCCGCTCGGACGAAGTAGTTCAGGTGCAACTCAGGAAGGCGCTTGCGCAAATAAATCCATAGATCTTTATCGTCGAGCACCTCAAATTTTTTCCCGCAGCCAATGAGAAGATTGTTGCAATAGGCGTGAAAAGTGGATACCCGCAAGCCAGTGATGTCGGTCCCGCCGAGTTCTTCCAGGACCCGCTCGCGCATCTCACGGGTTGCGTTCTCAGTGTAGGTAACTGCGAGGATTTCGTTCGGACGAGCGTAACCCTGGCGGATCAGGTGCGCGATCCGCCGAGTGAGCACGGTGGTTTTCCCGGTGCCCGCACCCGCCACCACCAGCATGGGCCCGTGAACATGTTCGATGGCCTCACGCTGGCGTTCGTCTGCTTCGAACCGGCGGACACTTGGCATAGTCTTGGAAGTTGCCATTGAGCGGAGCATACCAGAGACGGGCGAGGATATTCTGTGATGAAGTGAGCCCGCTATTGCACTTCGGACATCGCGACGGCAAGCGCAGCAACTGCTGCGGTCTCGGCGCGCAGAATCGTGCTTCCGAGAGATGCGGAGACCCAGCCAGCCTCGCGAAACAAATCTATCTCAGCTTCGGTCCAGCCGCCCTCAGGGCCAAATGCAAGCACAATGTCGCCGGATGAGGACTGAAGAGCATCCTTCAGCATCAAAGTGTGTTCCGATTCCGCCAGGATAATGCGAGTATTGCCGCGGAGCGCGACTGCCTCTTTGAGTTTCACTGGCGGACAAATCTCCGGAGGCGACGTACGGCGCGACTGTTCAGAAGCCTGCAGAGCAATGCGCTGCCATCGCTCCCGGCGTTTAGAAGCAGCCGAGGCGAGATTTGCGTCAGTACGGTGTGCAATGACCGGAATGATACGAGCCACTTCTAGCTCTGTACACTTTTCAATAGCCCATTCCAGCCGATCAAATTTGAAGATAGAAAGAACGACGGTAACGTGGGGAATGGCCTTGGCGGGGATTTCATCGCCCAACTCGAATTCGACCCGGCTTTTCTCGATTCCGGTGATGCGGCCGCGATGAACACGGGCGCCGATTGATATCTCGAATTCCTGGCCAACGCGGGCACGGAGAACTCGCGTCAGATGCTCGGCATGGTTCCCGATAAGAGCGGCATGTGTGCCGGAGACTTCGTCGGCGATCCAGCGGCGGCGGGTCATGGATTACAAAACCTAAACCACGAAGGACACGAAGGTGCACAAAGGGAAAGCGCGACCTCTTTGGCCCGGAGTTGTCGTCCTTCGTGTTACTCCGTGTCCTTAGTGGTGAATGATTTTGTTGTTGCAGGCTACCCGAAGATGTCTTTGACCTTCCCAAGCAACGTGCGCCGCTGCGGCTTGTTCTCCACGCGGATGGTGCCTTCCAATTCCTGGAGCAGTTCGCGTTGACGCTTGTTCAGCTTGCCTGGAGTTTGCACTCGAACTTCGACGAACAGATCGCCTTTGCCCCGGCTATTGAGAACCGGAACACCCTTGCCGCGAATGCGCAAGGTGGTGCCCGACTGCGTGCCCTCCGGCACTTTCAGCATCTGTTCGCCTTCGAGCGTGGGAACGGCAATCTCCGCTCCTAACGCCGCTTGCCCAATTGAAATCGGAATCACACAGTGCAGGTCGTTGCCCTCTCGCTCAAAAAACGGATGCTCTTTGACGTGAAGGACTACATAAAGATCGCCGGCAGGGCCACCTTGAAGGCCTCCTTCGCCCAGCCCCGAAAAACGAATGCGGGTCCCGTCTTCCACACCGGCCGGAACTTTAGCGTCCACTGTCCGCTGACGAAGGACACGCCCTTCCCCTTTGCACTTTGGACAAGGATCAGTAATCACACTGCCCGTGCCCTGGCACGTAGGACAAGTACGTGCGATGCTGAAGAAGCCCTGCTGATAACGTACCTGTCCGCGCCCCGCGCATGACCGGCATGTCACTGGCGTCTTACCGCTCGCAGCGCCTGAGCCTCGGCAATCCTCGCAGGTCTCGTGGCGTCGCACTGTAACCGTGGTCTCCGTGCCGAATACAGCTTCCTCGAATGCCAGGTTGACGTCCTCGCGCAGGTCGGCGCCCCGTTGAGTACGGCTGCGACGCCGAGATCCCGGGCCAAAAACGTCTCCGAAACCGAAGAATTCGCCGAAAATATCGCCGAAATCCTGGAAGACACTGGCATCGAAACCACTTCCGCCAGCGCCGGCTCCTACCCCCGCATGGCCAAAACGGTCGTACATCGAGCGCTTTTCGCCGTCCGCCAGGATCGCGTAGGCCTCGCTCGCTTCCTTGAACTTTTCTTCGGCGTCAGGATTATTAGGATTGCGGTCGGGATGAAACTGCAGCGCTAGCTTGCGATACGCGCTCTTGATTTCCTGCTCGCTGGCGCCCCGCGTCACCCCGAGCACCTCGTAGTAGTCGCGTTTTCCGTTGCTGGTCAGAATGGCTCCAAATCCTTTCCAATGCTCGAATTAATGTTTGGGATTGCGAGCGACCTTCACCATGGAAGGACGTAACAGGCGGTCTTTCAGCTTATAGCCGCGCTGCAGCTCGTCCACTATTTGATGATCTTCAGCGGCGGTAGTTTCTACCATTTCGACCGCCTCGTGAAGGCGCGGGTCGAACGGCTCGCCTCTGGCGGGGATCGTTCGTAGGCCCAGCTTCTGCAGCGCGTCCTGCAGTTGCTTGTAGATGAGTTCAATCCCACCGCGCAATTCCGACTTCTCTGCGGAACCGGTCTGCAGTGCACGCTCGAAACTATCCAGCACAGGCAGAAGTGTCTTCACGGCGTCCGCAAGTGCATACTCGCGGAATTCCCGCTGTTCGCGCGCAGTCCGCTTGCGTGCATTCTCGAACTCGGCCTGCAAACGGGCCAGGCGGTCGAGAAGGTTATCGCGCTCCGCTTTCAGTTTGTCCAACTCGGAGTCTGCTAAGCTGACGCTAGGTGCCCGGGAGCCCTCCGGGGCATCACTTGGCATAGTCTGATCCGCGGTTTCATCCGATGCGGGCAACTCGTGCTCCGTATCCAACTCTCGATCTTTGATCTCTGTTTTTCCGCTGCTTCTTGCCATAAGACACTCACTCAGATTCGTTTAAGACTCTGTCAAACAGACGCGCGATATAGGAAACGGCGTTCATGGTGTGCTGATAATCAATGCGCGTCGGACCAATCACCGCGAGCGATCCCATCACCTCGCCACCCACGCGGGCCGGCGCTCCTATGAGCACAAAGTTCCGCATGGAAGGTAAAGTTTCGTCCAATCCAATTACCACTCGTACTGCTTCCTGCTTGGCGTCGAGGTAAGCTCCCAGCAGTTCGACAATCTTCTGCTTCTCTTCCAGTGTTTGCAGCAATTCCTGCAGACGTTGACGATCCTGCTCGCCAGCGACCAGATTCGCCGCACCCTCCACGAAAACCACCTGGGCGGAGTCTTCAGCAGCCAGCGCTCCCTGGCGGTAGAGCTGTTCGACCGAAGCCATCAACCGATCGTATTCACTACGTTCCTGCTCAAGACGCCGGGCAAGCTCGGTTCGCATCGCATCCATCGTCCAACCGCGAAAATTTTCATTGATGAAGCGTGCTGCCTCATCGAGATCCGTTTGCGGGAGATCGAGACGCAGCACGCGGTCCCGCACCAAGCCTGACCGCGTGACTACGACGGCCAGCACCTTCTGATCGCCTAGTCGCGAGAAATAGACATGCTCCAGCGCATTCTTCGGTCCGCCGATCGCCACCGCGACACCAACGTTTCGCGAGATCAGCGACAGCACATGCGATGTTCGCTCCATAAATTCCTGCACATCGGAAATGCCATGCAGGGAATCCTGAATGATGCTTTCATCCCCATGAGACAAATGCGCCTCGCCGGTAAGCTGCTCGACGTAGTAGCGGTAGGCCTCCGCGCTCGGAACGCGGCCGGCGGAGGTGTGCGGCTGCTCCAGAAACCCCGCGTCCGCCAAATCGGCCATGACGTTGCGGATGGTGGCCGGACTCAGTCCCTCGCGATTGGCTCGCGCAAGGGTTCGCGATCCCACCGGCTCACCAGTAGCGATAAAAGTCTCTACGATAGCGGTCAGGATTTCGCGTTCCCGTTCGCCGATGGGTGGTCCCGCCTGCATTTAACTCCCTTGCGTAGGTTCGCTTTAGCTCGTCTCGGGAGTCGATCGCGCTATCACCTTCCGCTAAACATATTTAAATACAAATACTTAGACGGAGCAGCGCTAAAACTCTCCACTTTTGATTCTAGGAAGCCCTGCCATCCCTGTCAAGCAATAGCACTCTCGGTGCAAGAATGCTATTTGCTGACCAGCTTCCGGCGGTAGATTTATGTCCTCGAACCTGTTATCGGAGATGTCGGAACTACGCCAACCTGCGAAGTTGAATTGGCAAGGCGCACGCCATACGTCTCGCCGCTCCTGGCTGAAGGGTTGCGCCGCGGTTGGCGGGATGAGTACCCTTGCAGCCCGCTTCCCTTTTCTGAAGTTCACTCTAGCGGATATGCTCAAGCAAGCCGGTGAGCATCCGGCAGCAATTAAAATGCAATCAAAGATCCATGTCTGTGTGATTGGAGCGGGCGCTTTCGGTGGATGGACCGCCTTGTACCTGAGGCGCCGGGGCGCGCGGGTGACTTTACTCGATGCCTGGGGACCGGGTAACTCTCGCGCTTCTTCCGGCGGAGAGACTCGGGTGATCCGCGGCACCTACGGGTCGAACCAGCCCTATACCAAAATGGTGGTCAGAGCGCTGCAATTGTGGACTGAGCATGAGAAGCGATGGAATCGTCAGCTTCTGCATCGCATCGGTGTGCTTTGGATGGCAGCGACTGGCGACGATCAATATGAACGCGGGTCTTTGCCTCTGCTGCGCGAGGCGGGTATTCCTTACGAAGAGCTATCCTCGGCCGAACTCCAAAAGCGCTGGCCGCAGATCAATCTGGAGGGCGTGCGCTGGGGAATCTACGAACCCCAAAGTGGATTTCTGACAGCGCGGATCGCGTGCCAAGCGGTTCTGGAGGGATTTCTCGCCGAGGGCGGCGAGTACAGGCAGGCAGCGGTTGCGTCGCGTGATCTGGACGGCGGCAAATGGGATGGTTTAACTCTTTCGGATGGATCAAAGCTCAAAGCTGATCAGTATGTTTTTGCTTGCGGACCCTGGCTGGGCAAACTTTTTCCTGCGACTATCGGCGACCGCGTTCGCGCCACCAAGCAGGATGTATTTTTCTTCGGCACCCCGGCAGGAGATGACCGCTTTTGCGAGAAAAAACTGCCGGTATGGGCCGACCATCGTGACAGGTTTATCTATGGCATCCCCGGCAGCGATGGACGCGGCTTCAAGGTCGCCGACGACACTCACGGCCCAGATTTCGATCCGACCTCAGGCGAACGTCAGCCGAGTGCTGACGGACTGCGAACTATTCGAGAATATCTCGGATTGCGTTTTCCCGCGCTAAAGAACGCGCCGTTGCTCGAAACTCGTGTCTGCCAGTATGAGAACAGTCCCGATAACAACTTCATCATTGATCGTCATCCGAACTCGGAAAGGGTGTGGTTGGTCGGCGGGGGCTCAGGTCACGGCTTCAAGCACGGTTCGGCGGTGGGCGAGATGGTGGCGGAGTTGGTGATGCAGGAGAAAGATCCAGATCCGTTGTTCCGGCTAGCGCGGTTCGAAAAGTAGCGGAACCGCAGGAGAGGGCCACACTTTTGCAAGATCCCGCACAAATGAATCCGAATGAGGAGACTCCCAGATTAGGAACGCGGGGGATATGCTAACGCGACTTGCAGCTTGATAGAAAACCCATTTTAGGTTATTGTGACTTCCCAAGGAGAACTCAAGCATTGGCCCGACAATCTGCACTGAAGCTGGATGAGCGTGTATTCGATCCTTCACACTACTTGAAAGCCGGGTTGAAGTCCAAACCCTTCTACGCGTCGAGCCTCGGAGCCCTGTTCTCCAGCGATTGCATGGCAGTGTTGCCCTACATCAAAGATGAAGTAGTGGACACAGTTTTCGCCGACCCTCCTTTTAATTTGGGTAAGGAGTATGGAGAAAACTTTAGCGACCTCAAACCGGATGAGGAATATTTAAGTTGGTGCAAGGATTGGATTGGCGAGTGTATTCGCACCATCAAGCCGGGTGGTTCAATTTTCCTCTACAATCTGCCAAGGTGGAATGTCCTTCTGGGAGCCCACCTCGCCGAACTTGGGTTGGAATTCCGCCATTGGATTGCCATCGAAATTTCCGCTTGCCTCCCAATTCCGGGGCGGCTCCATCCGAGCCACTATAGCCTGCTTTACTACACAAAAGGTAAGCCGAAAACTTTCCGCCGAATCCGAACTCCTATCCAGACTTGCAGGCATTGCGGGGGAGAGGTCAAAGACTACGGCGGCCACAGGTCAGCTATGAATCCGAACGGAGTAAGCCTTAAGGACGTCTGGACGGACATCCCGCCTGTACGGCACTGGAAGTTCAAGTCAAAGGATCGTCGTGCCAACGCGCTGTCGACGAAGATTCTCGACCGCGTCGTGGAAATGTCAACTCTTCCCCCAGTGTTCCTGCGGCGATAACGCCGTCCGATACGAGCATCGTGAGTTTGTTCAATGAGCGATGGCTAGACGAAATATTCTCTGTCTCCCATTCCACAACTATTGGACCTTCGGGTCCAACGATAACCGCATCGAAGTCACCGAGTCCCTGGCCGAGGAAGTTCTTTGCCTTGCCTTCAAGCGTCCACTTCTGCTTGCGGAGTTGATTGATGAATTCTGTCTTGATCGGAACCACCCCGTTGCCTTCGCCTCGCTTCTTACCACCCTCCGGATAGATAGTGAATTTCGCGCTGCCGGGAGGCCATACGCATTTCTTTACGGCCCGGTGTATGGATTTCCTCGTCTTGGCCCAATGTGCTGACGCGGCGTACGAGCCGCAACTGAGCAGCGTCTCCACGTGCACGATCTTCACGTAGTCTCCCGGTAAAGTTTGCCAAGAAAACGGGCAGGATCAATGCGAAGAGCACGAGCGACCTGCCCAAACTCGATGACATCAAGACGTCGCTCACCACGCTCGTATTTTGAGACGAAAGATTGCGGACGCTGAAGTCGAGCTGACAGCTCGGCCTGTGTGAGGTCAGCCCTTTTGCGAGCTGCGACGAGCAGTTCCCGAAACTGCTTGTAGGCTGGATTCCCCACGAGAGGCAAGTCGTTCGCGGGAAGTATAAAACCGTTTATGGGATAATCCCAAAATGGGTTGCAAGGGCTGTCGGCAGCGACCTAGGCTAGCGAAGTAGCTACTGGATCTGAATGACGCTTTCTGTAGCGCTTGCCTTGATCTCTTCCACGCGCGCTGCCACCTTGCGGGCAAAGTCATACAGCGACTTGGCGGCCCCTGAATCTTCTCCCGCGAGGACTGTGGGCTGGCCACTGTCGGCCGACTTGCGGATATCGGGATCGAGTTGCACCGCGCCGAGATACGCAATTCCAAATTGAGTCGCGGTCTTTTCGGCTCCTCCGCGGGAGAAAATATCCGTTTCCTGATGGCAGTGCGGGCAGACAAAGTAACTCATGTTCTCCACGATGCCGACCACGTCGACCTTCATCTGGCGGAACATTTCAATGGCCTTGCGCGCGTCCTGCAAGGAAACATCTGACGGCGTGGAAACCACGACTGCGCCGGTCAGCGGCACCGTCTGGATCAGCGAGAGCGCCACGTCACCAGTTCCGGGCGGCAGATCGACCACGAGGTAGTCGAGCTTGCCCCAAAGCACTGAGCCCAGAAACTGCTTGATGATGGAATGAAGCATGGGACCGCGCCAGATCAGAGGCTTATCGCCAGGATTAAGAAATCCCACTGAGATGACTTTCACGCCGTGCGCTTCCAGCGGCTCAATGCGATTGTCAGGCAGAACCTTGGGCTGAGCGCTGATGCCAAGCATCAGCGGCACGTTCGGACCATAAACGTCGGCGTCGAGCAATCCGACTTTGTGTCCCAGCCTGGCCAGCGCGATAGCGAGATTGACCGCCAGCGTGGTCTTGCCTACCCCACCTTTGCCGGAACCGACGGCGATGATTGTATCCAGGCCGGGCAGCGGTTGCGGTCCTTGCGGTGGTTGGCCGGGACGTGGGGGCATGGGGGAACTCAAGGGATCACCTTCCAGATCGGCGGTTAGGAGCGGCCGAAGTATCGATTATACAAGGCAGGGGAGGGGTGGAAGACGCTGTGGCGATTGATGACTGCTCGATCTAAGCCGCTAAATATCCACCATCCACGGGAAACACGGCGCCCGTCACCCAGGAAGATTCGTCGCTGGCTAGGTAAACCGCCATTCCCGCAATATCTTCAGGCTGGCCGAGACGGCCGATGGGATGCGCGCTGATTCGTTCTCGCCGCATTGCCTCGGGATCTGGCGCCTTACGGAGCACTGCGGCAGTCAAGTCAGTCTCCACAAACGCGGGACAAATGGCGTTCACGCGAATGTTTTCGTGGCCGTGGTCGATGGCCATGCACTTGGTGAGAAGCACCACCGCCCCCTTGGAGGGCGCATAGCAAGCCCGATTGCGGACCCCGTTGATGCCCAGCACCGACGCGATATTGATGATCGATCCGCCCCCAGCCTTGCGCAACTGGGGCAGCACAGCGCGGGAGAGCAGCCAGACTCCGCGGACGTTCACGTTGAAAGTTTCATCCCACTGCTGCTCCGTGACCTGCTCCACAGTTCCGGCGTGAAGGACTCCGGCATTGTTGACAAGGATATTGAGTCCGCCAAAATTTGCCACAGTCTGCTCGACCATGCGGTCTATGTCAGGTTTCTTCGAGACATCGGCGGCGACAACCAGAGCGTTGTTTCCGATTTCGCGGGCGACAGCTTCAAGGCGATCTTTGCGACGGCCGATGAGCGCGACTCGGGCGCCCTCGCTTGCCAAAGCGAGAGCGCAGGCGCGTCCGATGCCGCTGCCCGCGCCGGTGACCATGGTGATTTTGTCTTTAAGACGAGAGTTCATAGTGGGTAAAGGCCGAGACGGGATAGTCTAGACCAAGACAATGAAGGCTTTCAGTATCCCTCGCCTTCCAACCGCACTTTGCCACGGAACAGGCGATAGACGAACAGGAAATATCCGAGGGCCAGCACGGTTGCGACAATCCACCAAATAAGGCCTACGACCAGGCCGTGGTGTCCAGCGGCGGAGTTGTTGATAGTGAGACTGTACCCGGGCTCGGTACTGGACGGCAGCACTAGTGGATAGAGGGCAAAGGCGACTCCCACGAGCATGCCTGTGATGTACAACGTCGATCCCAGGAAAGCAAGCTTGTCTTTGCTGTCTCTTTGTTTTTGTTCTGTTGCTTGTTCTTTTCTATTTGCCCAGGCCATGACTGCCAGACTGCCGACAACGACGATGGGCACGAGCGCGCCGACCGGATGTACGCCGTAATTCCTCATTACGTGCGGGCGGACGAAATAGGTGCCTATCAAGCTGAGGCAGGTCAACAGAAGCTGAACCGGCCAGAGCATGACGGCGATGTCGCGGGCCCGCCGGCTCAAGTCATTCTCTGTTTTGAGAGCAACGTAAAGCGCGCCATGGACTGTGAGGGTCACCAACGCGAGCACGCCGATCAGAATCGTGTACCAATCCAGAATTCCGGGGTGCGGTCCGAGCTTGAAGTTGGTCCACAGCGGCTCGAAAAAATAGCCCTCATGGTCAAGAGGCACACCGCGGACCACATTCCCGAGCGCGGCGCCGAAAAATATGGTCAGCAGCGCACTGGACACGGAGAAGACAACATCGAAGAAATTCTGCCATACGAGATTGTCGATGTGGCCGCGAAATTCGATGCCAATTGCTCGCAGCATCAGTAGCCACAACACCATCATGAGTGGAAGGTAGAATCCGCTGAAGCTCGAGGCATAGAGTTGGGGAAAGGCAAAATACAATGTGCCCGCAGCCGCCACAAGCCAGACTTCATTTCCATCCCACACCGGCCCGATGGAGCGCAACACCATCCGCCGCTCGTCGCGGGTCTTCGCGACGATGAGATAAATCACTCCGGCTCCGAGGTCAAAGCCGTCAAGGGCAACGTAAACAGTCAGCATGATCGCAATGATGACGAACCAAAGAGTTGCCATGACAGCTAGTAACCTCGGGTGCTAAGCCCTCTTTTAGTGGCCCACCGCTTCCCCTGCCGGACCGCGCTCGATCTCGCGACAAACCAAAAACAGAAATAGAATCCCCAAAACGGTATACATTCCCATGAATCCGAGCAGCGTGAACATGCCGTTGCCCACCGAGACTGTCTTCGAGTAACCATCTGCGGTCAGCATTAAGCCGTAGACCAGCCAAGGCTGGCGGCCAAGTTCCGCGGTCAGCCAACCTGCGGTGTTGGCAATGTAAGGAAATGGCAAGCTCAGCAGCAATATCCAGAGCATCCAGCGCGCCTGAAACAGCTTCCCTCGCCACAGCAGCAATGCGGACAGCACCATGATGGCGATGAAAATGGTCCCCAGTCCCACCATGATGTGATAGCTGTAATAAAGAAGTGTGATGTTTTGCGGCCGAAATTCAGGGGGAAACGCGTCCAAACCTTGCATTCGCGCTCCCCAGCGGCGATAAGTCAAGAAACCCAACGCCCCCGGGATGACGACTGGATTGTCGATTCTTCCCTCATCCACATTGGGTTGACCGATGAGAACAATCGGTGCTCCCGGCTGCTCAGTGAACAGACCCTCCATGGCCGCCAAGGTCGGAGGCTGATGACGAAAAACCATCTGGCCCTGCTGGTCTCCGGTCGGGAACACCTGCAAGATGCTGAACAAGCAACCCGCCACGACGCCCACTTTTACAAATATGCGTCCGTACTCTTCGTACTTGCCCCAAAGCAAGTAAAACGCTCCAATAGAGGCCATCACAAACGCGCCGGTAATGGCGGCGCCACTCATGTTGTGCGCATACTGCCATCCAGCCCAGGGATTCAAAACCAGCTTCCAAAAACTACTCAATTGAATCGACCCATCCGCGGCGCGCTCGTAACCGACTGGGTATTGCATCCAGGCATCGGTTGCGATAATGAAATAGCCGGACAGCCATGACCCCAGAAACACCGCAACTGCCGACCACCAGTGGGCGCGCGGGGTAAGCCGCTTCTCTCCGAAAAGGAAAAGCCCCAAGAATGCCGACTCGAGAAAAAATGCGAACATGCCTTCCATGGCCAGGGTCTGGCCGATCACGCCTCCGGCAAAACGTGAGAAGTGCGACCAGTTGGTGCCGAACTGAAATTCCATCGGAACACCGGTGACAACGCCCAATACGAAGTTGATGCCGAAGATGCGTGCCCAGAAACGGGCCGCCTGGTTGTAGATCCCATCCTTGCGGCGCAGAGCAAGGGTCTTGAGCACCACGATCAACGGCGCCAGCCCCATGGTCAGTTGGGGGAACAAATAATGGAAAGTTATTGTAAACGCGAAGTGCAGACGATGAATCAGCAGCGCGCTATCCATTACGAAATCCGATTCATCTCAGCGACTAAGAATGATCGCGAGGGGAAAAGTAAATCCGGATATGACCGGCTCACAACTTCGCAATCTTCTGGGTAGTGGTGCAGTTTGATAGGGAAGCGAGCCAAACGCGCGATTATTGCGTCGAAAAAGAACGCGACGCAACGCGCGACTCGCCCAGATTCCTCACCGCACAAAGAACGCTGGTTCGGAATGACAATCAAACTGCACCACTAGCATCTGCTAACTCATCTTGTTGCGGCGCCGGTCGAGTTCATCGCGGCGGATTTCGCGGCGGCGGCCGGCATCTTCGTAGCGCCGTCTCTGTTCATCAGTTTCTGGAATGATGGCTGGTACCTTCAAATGGCGTCCCGCTCCGTCAATGGCGACAAATGTCAGATAGGCCGAGCTGACGTGCTGACAACTGTCGAGCAGATAGTTCTCTACCCAAATTTTTACTCCGACTTCCATGGAAGTGTGGAACACGCGATTGACAGAGGAACGCAGGATAACCAGGTCGCCGATGTGCACGGGAACCCAGAAGTCCAAATGGTCGATGGCGGCAGTGACCACGTAGTTGCGGCTGTGGCGATGCGCAGCCATGGCGCCGGCAAGATCGATCCAATGCATAAGGCGTCCACCTAGCAAGGCGCCGAGCGGATTGGCATCGTTGGGAAGAACGATCTCGGCCATCTCGGACTGCGAATCCCGAACCGGACGGGCCATCATCAGATCATCACTTTGCTTCATAGGTTGACGAGTCATGAGTTTCCTTTGGACAGGATCCCCCCTGGGGCGACGGGATGCGACGCAATAAATAGGATTCCAGATAGCACTCCGCCATTTTCTGAATTTGCGGATCGGCATGGGAGAGGATCCACCGTCCCGACGATAGGTCGTACTCCAACGTTCCATGGGCTGTGGGAAGGTGGCCAGCTTCACACACGAACAGCAAGAGTATTTGTGATCCGGTATCGCGCGCAATGCCGAAACGCACGGCATCGCATGTTCGCTCCTGGGGCAGGCGAGGGCAGTTCGTGGCGTAGCCCAGGTTGCAAAAGGATCTCAGTTCCTCATCGGTGGGTTGGACTCTCTCGTGACCCGGAGCGCAGCAAAAACCGGTCCATCCACACCCTAAAGGCAGACGGGAAGGGTGTTGCCAGACACCATCTTCCGACTTCCGCACCGGCATGAAAAACGGGCAGGCCAAATTTGGGCTCCTGTTGAGGCGATGGGCCATTTTACTCATGGCGCGAGAAGCTTACTAGTGGCGCAACAAATGCCAAATGCCACGAGTCACCATTCTGAGCCACAACCATGTACGGTCCGTAGTAACCTGTTGTACGTGGATCGTATTGCACTGCTGAGCGAGATCCTCTCGCAGAATCCGACTGACGCCTTTGCTCGCTACGGCCTCGCAATGGAATATTCGAAGAGCGGCGAAGTCGAGCGCGCTCTGCAGGAGTTCGCGCAGTTACTCGCAAATCATCCCGATTACACTGCCGCCTATCACATGGCAGCCCAGACCCTGGTGAGCGCCAGGCGCATCGACGAAGCCAAGAGGATGCTGGTTGACGGGATCTCTTCGGCGAGGCGCACCGGCAACACTCACGCGCAATCGGAAATGACCGCAATGTTAGAAGAAATGGGATAGCCTTCAGACTGTGGACTGTCATTCCCTTAGCAAATTGTTCACGTGGTCCGCGCCATCTTGGCCATCGCCCACTCCACCAATCCTGGGAACAACTGATAAATCTTGACGACGGGATGCATTGTCCAGGGCACGACGACCTCACGCTTTCGTTTCCGATACCCACGCAGCACAGCTCGTGCCACGCGCTCCGCTGTGATTCCACGAACTGAACCGGGACGTACTTGCTTCAGTTCCCTGCCCTTGATGGCGTTGGCGCCAAAATCGGTACGCACGTAACCTGGGCACACGGTCATCACGTGGATGCCTGCGCTTTTCAGTTCCACGCGCGCGGCGTTGCCGATCGCATTCATGGAAAACTTGGTTGCGCAGTAGATCCCCATAAATGGCACCGCAATATGTCCAGCGACGCTTGAAATGTTCACTATCGTTCCTGAGCCCTGCTGCTTCATGACTGGGATCACTGCTTGCATGGCGGCAACTGTGCCAAAGAAATTGATTTCGAAAGTGTCGTGGCACGCAGTCATATCCATTTGGGCGATCGAGTCTCGCATTCCGCGGCCGGCGTTATTGATCCAGACATCGATGCGGCCAAAGTGGTGCAGCGTAAGACCGAGTACGCGATCGATCTCCTCGCGGTTCCGCACATCGCAGGAAAGAGCAAGCGTGCGGTCGGGGTGACCGAGGCGGTTGCGGGCGGCCTCAGCGCGTCCTGTATCGCGCGAAAGCAGCACGACTCGGGCCTCGCGATCCGCAAAAACTCTTGCTATAGCTTCGCCGATGCCCATGGATGCGCCGGTGACAACGATCACTTTCCCTGAAACTTCGATCTTCTCAGAAGCCATGGGGAGCTTGTATCGTCCTGGGCTTGTCAAGTCAAGCGCTGCGGTACAATCGAGGAATTGAATGCTCTTTCTTCCGTGAGATTCATGAAGGTTTCATGAGCACGCTCTTGCCGCTGTTTCCACTGGAGGTGGTTTTGCTCCCAGGCACACCTTTGCCCTTGCATATCTTCGAGCCACGCTATCGCGAGATGGTGTCGGAGTGCCTGGCCCAGGAAAAGCATTTTGGAGTGGTGCGCGCCAAAGATGAGGGGGTTGCCGAGATTGGCTGCACGGCGGAAATCCTCACCGTGACCAAGAAATATAGCGATGGACGGATGGACATTGTGACAGAGGGGCGCGAACGCTTCGAAGTGATGCAGGTCAACCAGGACCGGTCATTTCTGCAGGCCGAAGTTCTCTATCTTAGGGACGAACCGGGCATAGCGACTGCCAACGAACTGGCGCAGGCGCTGAAGCTGCACGGCGAGATTATGACTTTGGCAGGGGCGGAACCGGAGAAATTGTCGGAGGTGGAAGGCTCCCAACTTTCTTTTCATCTCGCGGGTTCACTTCCGCTCGATCCCGATTTCAAGCAGACTTTGTTGGGCATGAAGTCGGAAGCCGAACGCATACAGGCCGTAATCTCCTATTTCGAAGCCATTCTGCCTAAACTGCGGCGGAGCGTACACGTGCGCCAGAAGGCTGGTGGCAACGGCCACGCAATGTGAATGTGGCCAGACCTTCTTCCGCTCAATACTTGAATTTGTCATGCGATCGGAAAACAGTTCGTGACTGGAGCGGGCGTATAATCAGTCTCATTAAGCAGTTTCCCCTTGGGGGTTTTGCGTCATGAGTTTCCCGCGCACGCTCGGCGAATTGCGCCAGAGCCCACTTTCCGAAAAACGTTTGCAATCCCGCCGCGTGAAGGACGAGTTGCGCGACAACCTGATAGCGAAACTGCGCTGCGGTGGAACCGTCTTCCCTGGTATTGTCGGCTACGACGACACGGTGGTGCCGCAGATCGTGAATGCCATTCTCTCCCGTCATAATTTCATACTGCTGGGATTACGCGGGCAGGCGAAAAGCCGGATCCTGCGCGCACTGACGACGCTACTCGATCCGCAGATTCCCTACATTGCCGGCTGCGAGATCCACGACAATCCCTATTCGCCAATTTGCCGCCGCTGCCGCGAAGACGTGGCGGAGCAGGGTGACGAGACACCAATCGCGTATCTTTCTGCGGAAGAACGGTACGTTGAAAAGTTGGCAACGCCCGACGTCACCATTGCTGACCTTATCGGAGACATTGATCCGATCAAGGCGGCACGGGGCGGTCATGAACTCAGCAGCGATCTGACGGTTCACTACGGCCTGCTTCCACGGGCAAATCGTGGCATCTTTGCCATCAACGAGTTGCCTGACCTGGCGGGAAAAATTCAGGTAGGTCTGTTCAACATCATGCAGGAAGGCGATGTGCAGATTAAGGGGTATCCCATTCGCTTGCCGCTCGACGTGGCACTGGTGTTCAGCGCCAATCCGGAGGACTACACAGCACGGGGCAAGATCATCACGCCGCTAAAAGACCGTATTGGTTCGGAGATTCGCACCCACTATCCGGCCACGGTGGAAGAAGGCATTGCCATCACGGTGCAAGAGGCCTGGACGCAGCGCGACGGATACAAGCTGCACACTCCCAAATTTGTGCAAGAGGTGATCGAGCGCATCGCCTTCGCGGCGCGCGAGGATAAGAAGGTCGACAAGCGTTCCGGCGTGAGCCAACGCCTGCCCATTTCCTGCATCGAGAACGTGATCTCGAACGCCGAGCGTCGCGCCATCCGCCATGACGAGAAGTTGGTTGTGCCTCGCATTGGCGACGTCTACGCGGCGCTGCCGGCCATCACAGGCAAGCTTGAACTGGAGTACGAAGGCGAGATGAAGGGCGCGGACCACGTGAGCCGAGAGCTAATACGTACCGCGATTGCCAAGACTTACGACGGCTACTTCAACAGCGTGAATACGCAGCAGATCGTGCAGTGGTTCGATCTGGGCGGAGAAATCCAAATGGCCGACACCGCGGGCGCCGCTGAGGCCCTGCAATCCCTGCGCGCCATCCAGGGCCTGATGGATAAGTTGGGCAAGTTGACCGTCGGCCCGAAAGATAGTCCGGAACTGCAGGTGTCCGCAGCGGAGTTCGTACTGGAAGGTCTGCATGCGCACAAACGCATCGGGCGAAATGAAGAGCGCCTGTTCACAGCGGGAGAAAAACCACTGAAGCAGGCTGAGAAGCCCTTCGAACGTGAGGAACCGCCGTTTCGCGGCAGAAGGCCGTACAACTAGGTCGCCAGTCGTTGGTCGTTCGTCGTTGGCGGCAATGGTAACGCGTCTTGACGAACGACCACCGACTAAGGACCAACGACTATCTCTATGAAGCGCATTCGCTACAGCAAGTACGTTCCGGATCCCGTCGGCGAAATGAGCATGGAGGATCTACTAGGTGCCCTCTCAGACTACCTGCTGCAGAGTGGTTTCCAGAACTACATCTATAGCGACTTTCTCGATGGCGAACAAACACTCGACGACCTGCGCCGCGCGCTGGAACAGGCATTGCTCGAGGGCAATTTTCTGGACGAGGAAATGCGTGAGCGCCTGCAACAGATGCAAATGGATGGCACGCTGGATGAACTAATTGAACAGTTGATCGAACGCATGCAGCAGGAGGATTACATCAGCGTCGACCAACCTCACGATCCCTCGCGCCAGGCGAGCACGGGTGGACAGGTCGGCGAGGCCCAGCCACAGGCCAAGTTCGAAATCACTGATAAGAGTCTCGACTTTCTCGGCTTCAAGACGCTGCGTGATCTGATGGGATCATTGGGAAAGTCCAGCTTTGGACGGCATGATACTAGGGATTTGGCGACCGGTATTGAAACCAGTGGCGCCTCCCGGCGTTACGAATTCGGCGATACCCTCAACCTCGATATCACCGCTACGCTTTCCAGCGCCATCGAGCGCGAAGGCCTGAAACTGCCACTGAACATCGAATATTCCGATCTCCAGGTGCATCAGTGCGAATACCAGTCCTCGTGCGCGACCGTCCTCATGCTCGATTGCTCGCACTCCATGATTCTGTATGGCGAAGATCGCTTCACACCGGCCAAAAAGGTCGCCATGGCGCTTTCGCACCTGATTCGCACGCAGTACCCTGGCGACTCTCTCTCGCTTATCCTGTTTCATGACTCGGCGGAAGAAGTGCCACTCTCGCAGTTGGCTCGCGTGAAAGTCGGACCCTACTATACCAACACACGCGAAGGACTCCGGCTGGCGCAGCGCATTCTGCAGCGTCAGAGAAAAGACATGAAGCAGATTGTGATGATCACCGACGGCAAGCCTTCGGCGCTCACGCTCGAGGATGGACGCATTTACAAGAATGCCTTCGGGCTCGACCCTCTGGTGGTCAGCCAAACGCTGGAAGAAGTATCGAAGTGCAAGCGCGCCGGAATCCTGATCAACACTTTCATGCTGGCCTCAGACTACGGTCTGGTGCAATTCGTGCAGAAAGTCACGGAGATGTGCCGCGGCAAAGCGTATTTCACGACGCCGTACACGTTGGGGCAATATTTATTGATGGATTACATGTCGCGAAAGACGAAGACGATGCACTGACTCCACTGAGTTGGGGCTTCGATGGATTCGCGGCTCAGGAGGACGCGTGGAATGCGAGAATGAGGTCGACGCTTGAGAAGAGCTGCGGCTATCGCAATTCTGCTGCTCATCGCAGTGGCGCAAGGATATACGTGCCAATGGGCGAGGGGCTACTTCTATCAAGTGACTGCATTAAGAGGAAGGGTCGTCGGGGCTAACATAGGACCTCTGCAATATGTGCGCTGGTTGAGACAGTCGTTCGCGAGAAAACACGCAAAGCTCACGCTTTACGAATATCGTTGGCCTGTCAGCGGGAGAAGTGCTTTGCCTTTTGTAAAGGCGATCGAAACAGATCCCAACGGAAGATTTGATTTCGGTCTTATGAAAACGGGCCATTATACCCTCGTCGTAGACGATGAGAAACTAAGTAGCTCAAACTGGTTCGACGTTGAAATGAAGGATCGATCCCTGGCAAAAGAATCCGTCATCATCGACGTATCTCCTCACTTCCCAGACTGCAAGGGTGGACACGAATTTATCGTGAAGACAAAGTGAATCTAGCGATGTCAGGATTTCGTGTTCAAGTAGAACTTGTCCCGCAGCGATTGAGTCCATTTTCACCCCCGCGTACCGAAATGGAACAAAAGTTAAAATTTGTGATGGCCGTCACAAGGAATCAGGCTAGCGCATGCGTACAATCAGCGGCGTGGCAAGCGCGGCTTCGGAGGACACTTCCAGTGTGGGTACTGGGCACGCTTGCCAAGCGTTGGACGGCTGCATGCAGCCTGAGGGGTTCGATTCCTCTGTCCTCCGCACGACTGTCCAACCAATTTGGAACTCGGCACGCTCAAGCATGCCCAAGAGTACCTTGACTTCCGCTTGACAGCGCGGTAGCCTCAAGCTGCTTGGCAAGCGTGCCTAGATTCCGGCACCAGGAGTTCGCGAAAAGCCCCGCAGATGCGGGGCTTTTGCCTTCTTTGTCGGCGGCACAGAATTGAGTTTTTCGCGAATTTCTACGCTCGGCGAATCCTCGGCGGAGTTCTCCAGTCAGCAAATACGAATGTGAAGCTGTCACCCTTCCGCACATTCGTTGCCAGGACGGGCCGAAAGCAAGCGATGCAAGTTCCGCCGGTGCGGCGGACGCTGGGATAGACGATTCCCGCTGAGCCCAGATTTAGGAGCTGTGCCGCCAGCGCCTGCGAGGCAACATAGCTGTCAGGAGTCAGGCAGTCCGAATGTTCCTTGGCGCCCCGAAGGTCATGAAATTCGGCGCGAAAGTCCGCGAGGTAATCGGCATAATCGGCAGTGTCTTCTTCATCCCATTGTGTCTCTTGCAACCAAAGCTGTCGATGGTAAGCCACTTCCGTCTGGGAAGTCTGCAATTCAAAAGCAGCGTACCAGGCGCCGCGATCTGAGGAATTGAAGCGCGATCCGTCGGGTGCAGGATGGCAAAACGCGGCGTTGATGATCCGGTATGAAGGAATCCCAAACACCAACTCCCTCGCGTCGATGCCCGGTAACCGTCCCGATTCCACCCACAGGCGGTCATTGGTTGCGTTGTCGAGCTCGAAGATTCCGCTAAGAAGGTTTTCGTCGTCCGTAAGGCGAGTCAGTACCGAGGCGCCATCGTCAGCGAATTGTGCCGGAATCAGTCGATGCGTGTCTCGTTGATCGACACTACACACAGCCGGGACACGCATTCACCTTCCGCCGCGACGACTGTCTAGTAACCGGCGGACCACCAGCATGCCCGGCATGCCGCTCTGAACGAGCAAGACCAGAGGTGGTGCGTTGCTGAACACCGGATTACTGTTCGGCCGAGAAATCCACTGGCTCGCCAGCTTCCGGTTGAACAGAATATTCAGGGACTTGAAGATGCCGATCAGTAGAGAGATCCGAGTAAGCTCATCCTGCGTCAGCACGCTTTTATGAGTTTTCTTGAGCCCGTAGTACCGTCCGTGAGAGAAGCCACCGAGCAGTGCCATGGCATCTTCATTTTTCAAATCCCAGTTCTCGACGATCCTGAAGAATGCCTCAATCGCGGCTGGGCTCAGCCTCTTGCGCGTCGCCGCGTCCGTCAGGTCAGGCAGCTTCCTCAGATCCAGACCCAAATCAGGAACCACTGGTGTTGCAGCCACGGGTTCCTCCTAATATGTACTATAATAGCTACCAATTAGGACAACGTCAAGCAGGCAGATAATTCTCAGCGCCAGATGGCCTCCAGCCTCTTATTCCCCTGTTTTCAGATAGATGCGGAGCAGAAAGCTACGCTCTGACAATCTCACCCACCGCCCGGTACGCCTGGTCAATCGCTGCGTCTGTGTAGGCCGAGCCCCCGGCATCCGAGTTGGCAATGGCAATCCTGCCAAACTGCTTCCGTCCCAGCACCCAGGGCTTTTCCTCCTGGGACCAGTCGGGATCGAACAGCGGATTGTCGTGGAAGGCATAGCCGTGCGCCCAGCGGTTTACCGTGATGCCCTCAATATCCCGCGCCGGGTCAAATCCGGCCGCGCCCAACATGCGCCCCAGCTGTTCGCGAATGTTACGTTCGAAAGTTGAAAATGGCGTGCGCAGCAGTTCCGCCCGCCCCGCTCGATTCTGCTCTCGTTGTGGCAAGCCCGGTTTGCATGGAGTCCGCAGCATAAACAGTACAGCCGGCTCCTCGGGCTTGCCGGGGAATTTGTAGTCTCCCAGGCTCACCGGGAAATCCAGGGAAACATAGTTGTGGTAGCTGCCCGGCGCATCAATCTGGTACACGCCGAGTTTCTGAAACGCTGTCCAGTTGCGGATCGCCACGTGCGTATACACCAGCGGACTCTTTACCAGCAACGCCAGCGCATCCCGCTGCTTTTCCGGCAGTTCGGGGCAGAGATACGGAATCATTCCGTTGTAGCAGGCCAGCACGCACGCTTTCGCCGTCACCGAAAGCAGCTTGTCACCCCGCATGTACGCGACTTCCACTTCCTTCGCCGTTTTCGCCTCGCCCACATGGCGCACCCGCACTACCGTCGTGTTCAACCGGATACTCGTCTTCACCGCTAATTGAGAAGACGCCCTATCCAGTTTGCTGTAGTCCACCCTCGCGGTTACCACGTCTTCCATCGTGTGTCCCGGAATTGCCTCCGGAATCAACGAACGAACCAGCAGCCGCGCGATCGAAGCATTGCCGTCCGGAAAGTGAAAAATATATGGGTCGGGTTTCACGTCGTTTCCGCGCCCTTGGCTCCCGCCCAGCTTCAAGCCCTCAAAGCCAGGGTATCCAAACTCATCGTAATCGTCGCCGTCCGTGTAGCAGAACAGAGCTGGGACTGCCTCGATACCAACGCAGAAAAGATCGTGGGTCTTCTTTTGGAAGAACGGCAATACATCTTGATGCACTTTCACGATCTTCGTCAGGAAGTCGGCATAGCTCATTTTCATCAGCCGTTTCCGTTTTTCTTCGACGGAGAGACCCGGCAGATAGTCCACGTTTTCGGTGTAGAGCCGCGTGAGGTCGCGCTTCGCCGCATCCGGGAGTGGCGTCTTCGCAATAAACTCCGGCCACGGCAGCGAGTTTCTCCCTACAACAAAACGGTCCTCCCCAAAGGTTTCTTTGTCGAAGAACACGCCCGTGCCAAGCTTCAGGGAGGGAAACAACTTCTGGTCGTAGGCTTGATAGAACTTCTGTAAATCAACGCCCAGCTCCGCCAGCAAACCCCTGGCGACCTGGCTGTACTTGGATGGACTCTCGATCGACTGCGTTCCCCCGTAACACAGCACCTTGCGTCCGCCCACCTCAAACTCATTGCGCTTAGCGTGCCCGCCAAAGTCGTCATGATTATCCAAAATCAGAACCCGCGCCTGTGGACCCGCGCTCTTGCGGTAAAAGTGAGCCGCCGCCAGCCCGCTGATGCCGGCTCCCACCACTACCAGATCGTAGGTCTCACCGGTCGCCTCGGGCTTCCCAGCCCCTTCCCAAAAGTCTCCATCCCGGAGCTTGTGCGCAAACGTAAACGTGCCGTCATGGTTGCCCCTAATTCCGGTCCGCGCGGGTGGGTAATAGTCCGGCGCTTTCTCCGGAGCAAATTGCTTTTCCGTGAGGCTCGGATTAATGGACGTCGGTTCAGCCGCTTCTGGTTCCCCGAGCGCCGCAGCCAAATCCGGCAGCGCCAGCACTCCGATGCCCACCGCGACTCCGTTCAGGAAGTCACGCCGGGTGATCTCGCGGCCCATGCCTAGCTCTCGATCTCGCGAATTGTTCACAGGTAGCTTCGCACGCAGGCTTAGTCTGAAATTTGAGCTTTCTGAATAAGCGTCAGACGTCTCGGTTCAGCTCGTGCCGTCAGCTTTCTTCACGGCTGACTCTGCAGCTTGGAAACCAATACGGCTGTGGGTCCCATCGCAAAAAGGTTTAGTCACTGAGCCGCCGCAACGGCACAAAGAAAAAGCCGGTTTGCCAGTAAGGTCATACTTGTTGCCGTCGGCGTCAACCAACTCGATCGAGCCCTCTGGGGCTTCCACACGATACGGGCCGTTCTTCTTGATCGTAATCTTGACGGTGGGCATGAGACCTCCGCTAAAAATGAGTCTTACTACGGATAATGAAGATAGCAGCTTCGAGCCGATGGCTTCTAGCGGAATGAAGAATTCCTCTGGCCGCCCCAAATCGGTTGGTAATTACGAATGCCTTGCACCACTCAGCATGCCACTCATGCGGCCGCTGATAGCGCCGGAAGTAGCTCCTGATACAGATCCAAATACTCATCGATCATGCGTTTGGAGGTAAAACACTCGCGGGCGCGCTGATAGGCGCGGTTGGCATAGCCGCGACATAGGTCTCGCTCATCGCTTAGGCGCCGAATCGCCGCTGCCAAGCTGTTGGCGTCATTCGCGCGGAAGTAGAGGGCGGCATCGCCCCAAAGTTCCCGGTGGGAAGGAATGTCGTTAGCAATGATGGCGCAACGCGAAAGCGCGGCTTCTACCGTCGTCATGCCGTAAGGCTCATATCGCGACGTGGCAGCATAGATGGAGGCCCGGCTGTAAAGAGTGCGCAGCTGCGCCTCGGTTTGCGGACCTTTTAACGCCATGCAGACCCGATCGACGGCAACTTTGACGTCGGCGCGAATGGGAATCTTGGGAGAAGTCACTGGCACGTCTGATCCGACGATGCAGACGGGGAGTGGATGCTCATGTTGGGTCAGTAGAGAAACCTGCTTGCCGGCGTCCCACAGTCGCCCCACCGCCAAGACGGAATCATCCTTGCTTACATATGGATTGAAGAAGATTGGGTTGCGTCCGTTGTAAATCACAGAGTCGCGGCGCGGACGCGTATAGCAGGCCCGGAGGGTGTCCAGCATCCAGACCGTCGGTGCAACCACGGCACTGGCCTGCTCCAAGCCACGAATTACCATCTCTCTGTACCACTTCACCCAGCGGGTCTGTTTCGGCTCATTCCCATGAATCGCTTTCCACCAACTGATCATGTCCCCGTGGGCTACGACTACGCGCGGAATTTCAACGGGAAGGTTGCCATAGCACAGCTGGTTCAAGTGCAGAAGATCGGGCTTCAACTCCTGCACCAGAGCTGTGATATAGGCGGAGGAGGCTTCGAGGTCCAACTCTCCTTCCTGCATCCAGTCCAAACGAAACGCCGTGGGACGATATTCCAGGCCGTGCAGATTGTCCATCCAGGAGGTTTGTTCGGGCAGAGGAATCTCGCCGAGGCTGACCAGAGTGACACGAACCCCGCGGCTCACCAGTCCCGTGACCAGTTCGCGAGCGTAAGTCCAGACCCCACCCAGCGTATCGGCAGTAACTAGAACGTGCACTCGCAGCTCCTGTCTCTCGCTGAGATCAGTGTACGTGAGACGTCTGATTCCAGGCCCGATTATTGTAGTGGGAGAACTGGCGGTCACCGAAGGATTTTTGGACCCTGGGCGGCGCGCGGTGCGCAAATTATTGCACAGGAAGGATCAGGCAATACTCGAGCACTGGCTTTAGTGTGCCGCTTGGTCTGCGAGAAAGTCCTCGTATCCCTTTTGGTAGCCTGCGGTGAAAGACGCTCGATCCGCCTCGGTGGCCCATCGTCCGCTGACAACATGGGGCGCAACTCCGTTTTCGGCTGCAAGTCTGCCCAAATACAATCCATCTCGGAAGGCGCCATCGGTGATGTGGCTGACGTTTTCGTTCGTGCTTAGAAAGTTCGGCCGACGCTGGACGTGAAACACTGACACCGTTCCCAGGCTGAGCGCCATCAAGGATGCGAATAATGAAACCCTGTTCATTGCTTTGTCCCCCAAATCTTTTTCGATTTCCTCGGTTCTGAATCTCTTGTCGATGAGACAAGCCTAAGGCGGGCGGAAGGTGACCTTGTCATTCAGCGGTCACTTGTTGGTCAACTGTTTGTTGTTTTTTTGTCGGGGACTTGTAACCTTCATGCGGAACAACAACCAGGAGGGCGGCGGCCTAGGTCGAGGCTTCGAGTTTGATGCGCATTTCCCGAGCCAGTTCATAAACGGCGCGCATTTTAGTCTCAGCTGTGGCTTGAAGGTGGGGGGTTTGAAGGGCCAGCTCGCAGGATAGTAGGATCGCCGTTATCGTATCTTTTAATTCATTGCGTAGGCCTTGTTCCGCGCCTTGGCGCGCTAGCAGGACCTCTCGCTTGCGGCGGTGCAGAGCCGCACGCAGTTCGCGCACTACTCGTTCCATTCCGCAGACAGCAAAATTTATGTAGACTGGGATCGCCGTCCCGACATGCTGTAAGACCATCTCGCTGTCATCAGGCTCAGCTTCCAGGAACGACTGATCAATCACGACTGCGGAATATTCGTGGGCGCGCAGCCTGGTTGCCGCCTGCCGTAGCGTAGCTTCGACTTCTACCGGCTCCCGAATCTCTTCCTCGATCCTCACTGCCCAGTCGCGACCTTTCGCGTAAGGCGTGATGAGTAGAATCATGCGTTTTGACGTGCACGTCTGCCGCCACAACTTTGACTGATGAAAGCATTGCGTTTAGAGCGGCGCTGGCTTCTGTCGTTCCCATGACGGGAAGGCCGCTCCGTTTCCCGAACGACTCATCGGATATCACACACGGCGGGTGGCCCGGGCAACTTCCGGATTGAATCCTACTCTGGAGGGTGCCCCGTCCAAGCTCTGCTTGGGCGGGGATGTTCGTTCGTCACAGAATGGGAGCGCTTTGGAACTAACCTTCTCCTATGCCTTGGGGGCTAAAGCGGTTCCAACAGTCCGGCCAGCTTCATTTCCTTACCTTCAGTTGTTACCGCAGACGAGTGAACTTCGAGAGCATACGATCCCGCGCCACCTTTGAAGCCTCCCTCGAAACAGTCCGCCAAGGGTACAGGATCTGTGTGTACGGTTACGTGGTGATGCCGGAACACGTACACCTTCTGGTGAACGAACCCGAGCGATGCGGCTTAGCGCCAGGCCTTGCGTCGTTGAAGCAATCGGTCGCGCGTACCCTGGCGTTGCGAGCTGCGGAATCCCTTCTGGCAGGCTCGCAACTACGATTTCAATGTCTGGAGCGAGCGCAAGTTCTTGGAGAAGCTGCGCTATATTCATTGGAATCCAGTGCAACGGGGGCTGGTCGCGCGGCCAGACGACTGGAAATGGAGCAGCTTTCGTCACTATGTGAGCGGCGAACCGGGGACAGTGGAAATTGAATCGCAGTGGACGGTGCGGACTCGTGAGCGCATGGGAATCTTTCCCATGATGCAGACACCGCCTAAGGAAAATTCCCGCCCAAGCAGAGCTTGGACGGGGCACCCTGCAGAGTAAGATGAGTGCGATTTAGCCCGGGCCACCCGCCATGAAGACATCGAAGACGATGGACAACATCTCGTGCGAAAACTCGGCATGGAGCTACCGATTGAGCCAGTTCTGCGCGAGTGGGAAAAGCCGCTTGAAACGTTGCGTGATATGGTGCTTTGGCTGAACTGGATTCGTCAGCATCAGTCCGCTCAGCAGGTTGTTGAACGTTAACTGGGCGGGTGGCCCAGCCTTTCGCGTTTTTTGCGAAGGCTGGGGCTGTTCACTCGTTCCCAGAGACCTCGATGAGTAGTCAATGATTCCTTTACCCACCCTTTCGCAGAGTGCGCGAAAAGGGTGGGGCACCCGGCAAACAGAAACCTGGAAGGGTGGGGCACCCGGCGCAAGCTTTTTTCCAGAACGAGCTCCCCGCTGCCCTGGCTGGTAAATGCAAGTGAGGATTCGAGAAAGAGAACGAGGTGTCTCTGCCCCAATGAAGCGGTGGAAGCGGCTGGCCGACATATTCCTAGAAGTAGTTATTGCGGTTGTTCTGGTGACGGCTGGGATCGTGTATGTTGCCAGGCATCCTAGGGGCAGCCCCAACTGGGGTCGCATAGCGCTTGCAGGGAATACGGTCGTGGTTTTCGGGTTTCTGATCTCATGGTTTCGTCAGGCATGGAAACGCTTGGTGTTCTGGACAACGTTGGTGGTCTTGCTGCTGGGCCACACTGCAGCTTATGTGTTGGTCCTCAGTCGCATTCACGACTTCCCTTTGGCTTATTACGTCGTTCTCAACTCGATGGAACTGGCCCTGTTCACGGTGATTTTGAGAAAAGTAATAACGGGAAACAGGGATTAGGTATAACAGGCGGTCTACCCGCAAACAACGAATATAGTGACCTCAAGCGAGGCCCGCCCCACCCACCGCTTGTCGAAGTTCTAGTCCTGGGCGGCGTACTCTTTCAGCTTGCGGTAGAGTGTTGTTTTACCAATCCCCAGCAGCTTTGCCGCCAGCAGTTTGTCGCCGTTAAGTTGCCCGATCGTATTGATGATGGTCTGCTTCTCCAAGTCGGCGATAGGGACAATCTTGGCCGCGCCGTTTCCTCCCGCTGGCATCGTGCTTTGCACACTGTGAATGGCGCTGGGCAAGTCGCATGCCTGGATCATGGGCCCACTGGTGAAGGCGCAGGCCCGCTCCAGGCAGTTTTCCAGTTCACGAACATTGCCTGGCCAATCGTAGGCTAACAGGGCCTTCATGGCGTCGTCGCTCAGGCTCCGTTCCTGCGCCGAGGCCCGCGAGAGCCGCTCCAGGAAGTGCGCCGCCAGCAGTGGAATGTCCTGGCGACGCTCGCGCAATGCCGGAATTCGCAAGCTCAGTACATTCAGCCGGAAATACAGATCCCGCCGGAACGTGCCCTGCGCCACCGCCTGCTCCAGGTCGCGGTTGGTGGCCGCCAGTATTCTCACGTTGATGGGGACACGTTTGGTGCTTCCTACTGGACGGATTTCCTTCTCCTGAATCGAACGCAATAGCTTGGCCTGGAGGTCCACCGACAACTCGCCGACCTCATCCAGAAACACCGTGCCGCCCTCGGCGATGGCGAGCAGGCCTTCGCGTGACTGTACCGCGCCGGTGAAGGCTCCTTTGACGTAGCCGAAAAGTTCACTCTCGATCAGAGTCGGGACCAGTGAGCCGCAGTCGACAGGAATAAACGGCTTGTCGTGGAATGGTCCCGAGTAGTGTATGGAGCGTGCCACTATTTCCTTACCAGTTCCGCTTTCTCCCAGGATCAGAACCGGGTGGTTGCTGTGCGCGGCCTTGGCGATGATCCGATAAAGTTTCTCCATCTCGGGCGCCCGTCCAACGATGCTCCCGAAGCCTTGTTTGGATTTGATCTTCTCCCGCAGCAGGCGATTTTCGGTTTTCAACTTCAAGTGCCCGGAGACGCGCTGCAACAGCAGCTTCAGTTCGTCCATACTGAAAGGCTTGGTGACATAGTCGTAGGCGCCATTCTTCATGGCCTGCACCGCGGATTGAACCGTTCCATAGCCGGTCACCACAATGACCACTGCATCGGCACGTCGTTCGCGGATCTGATGCAAAGCCTCGAGCCCTCCCGCGCCCGGCAATTTCAGGTCGAGCAGCACGACGTCGACGCCTTGGGCATCCAGCATGCGGTAAGAGTGCTCGGCCGAGTCGGCCACGCAGGTGTTGAAACCCAGGGATTGGGCAACTTCCCGGCAGGCTTCCCGAATAGCGCGTTCGTCATCCACGATCATCAGATTCAGCAGGTTCGCGCCTTCGAGTTGGGGCAGGATGGGCGCGCTAGCAACCACGGTTGTCATGTTGCATCACCTCGTCTTGAGTTCGGATTTCTACGATTCGGGCTCCTGGGCGTCTTTCTGGGCCAATTCTGGAGCAACCCGCGGTAGACGGACGGAGACCTGAGTGCCTCGGCCCGGCTCACTCTCCACTACAACGGTTCCTCCACGCTCTTTCACAATGCCAAACACGGTGGCGAGTCCCAATCCGTTGCCCTGCCCGGGTTGCTTGGTCGTGAAGAAAGGTTCGAACAAATGGGAACGCGTTTCTACATTCATGCCAGAGCCAGTATCAGTGACCGTGATCTCAACGCAGGGCGTCAGGCTTGATTTTTGATCAGTCGGATGAACGAGAAAGTCCGCGCAGTTTCGCGTCCTCACAGTCACGCGGCCGCCATCCGGCATTACGTCGCGGGCGTTCAGCACCAGGTTCATCAGGATCTGCTGAACCTGGGACGGATTGATCATGACCGAACCCAGATCATCAGCTAGTGACGTAACCAGTTCGATATTTTCACCGATCAATCGTGCCAGGAGTTCACGCATACTGCTCACGATGTCATTTACTGACAGCGCATCCTCCTTGACCGTTCGCGGACGCGCAATCGCCAGCAACTGCTGGATCAAGGCGGCACTCTGCTCGCCGGCCATTCGAATCTCCTGCGCATGGTGTCGCAAACGGCGATTGCCTCCCAGACCTGCGATCAACAGATCGCAATAGAGCATGATTCCGGTGATCAAGTTATTGAAGTCGTGAGCGACGCCGCCCAGGAGCCGGCCGACGGCCTCCATCTTCTGTGACTCCTGCAATTGCTGCTCGGAGCGCTTCTGCAGAGTGACATCGCGGACGCTGACAATCAGAAGATCGCGGTCTCTGACCCGGAAACCGGCGCACGAGACTTTGACACATATCCGCGTACCGTCGCAGCGCAGGCCGGTGAACTCCGCGGCGGGCCAGCCCAGATTGATGTCACTCGGAGTGCCAGCCTCGGGGCGATCCGCAATAACAAACTCCGGCCAGCTCCGGCCGTGGATCTCAGAGTTTTGCGAATACCCAAACAGCTGGACAAAGGCCGGATTGGCGTAACGGACGCGGCCGCACTCACCACGTTCAACCACGGCCAAACTTGCCGGGCAGGCTTCCATAGCCGCGCTTAACATCAACCAATCCGGCGATCCTTCCGGTTCTGTCCGAAACTGCGCCCTAGCGCTCATGGCTCAACCGAACTTTCCGTCCCTGCCGGGTCCGAATCAGGAAAGCATTGATCAGAATTAACTTTGGATGAAAGCAGAACGCACCGCCGCCCAGTATCGAAAGGCGGAATCGCCTCCCAAATCGGGAACACCGCTGCAACACCCAGCGCCTGTGGGCTCTCCCCATTGAGGAAGTGTAGGCAATCGTCCTATGCCCTGCTAAGGGCGCACGTCACATGCAATTGTGATGGAAGAACAATTTATGAGAGCACCGTCTGTGGAGAGGCAGGCAAACTTGGTCTGAGTCCTGCCGATAAAGAACTGAAGCAGCGGGTAATCAGGCGGAAGGTGAGATGCCGTTCCGGCTTAAGTGTCGAAGCTTCTGTGTCAACGGAGCGGCCTGACTGCCGCAAAAGAAAACGGAGGAGACGGCATTTTCGGCCGCTCCTCCATGGATTTGTGAAGGCCCTTCGGCAAACAGGCTAGTTGGACGAGTCACCCATCCCAGCCGCTGCGCTCTGTGGTCCGTTTTCCGGCTGAACGATCACGCCGTCGAACGGGGTAGCGGCCACGAAACGTCCGTGCACCACGCTGATGCGGCGCAAAGGGTACCCGGAGTCAGGCCCGCGGTGCCAGCTCCGCCCGCCGTCCTGGCTGGCGAAGACCACACCCGTGGCCGTGCTGGTAGCCAGCAGGCGCTTGCCGGTTAGGTCGTAGGTAATCGAGCTGATGTTCTTGTCGGGCAGTCCATTCACCATGTGTTCCCAGGTGGTACCGGAGTCCGTACTACGGAAAGCGCCTTCCCGCGACGCGACCAGGATCTCGCCATCAGGAGTGATCGCCAAGCCAGACAGGCTGGTCACATAAGAAGACAGTCCAGCCTGCTGCCAGGCGACTCCATCATCCAAGGAAAACAGGACGTTGGTGCGAGTGGCGGCAACCACCAGGGTGCCCTTCGCCTGCACGGAAACAAATTCAGTCTTGCCAGCCACCGGACCCCCACTCCAACTCTTGCCCTGGTTCGTACTAGTGAACAAACCCGCGGAAGTGGCAGCCAGCCAGCGTTTCGGCGTGATTTCGATTTCGTTCACCTTAGCGTCTAGCACCGAGCGAACTGCGGTCTTGGTGGCTACGGAAGTTTTCTTTGTTCCCTTCTTAACCGCGCGGACCGAGACTTTCTCGTTAACGATGGCGTTAATCGCATGCCATTCGGAACCATCGCGATCCAGCATAAAGATGCCGCGGTTAGTGCCGGCAATCAGAGCGCCATTACTGGCCTGCTTAAGCGCGAATACATCGCGACCACCGAGGCCAGAACTTTTCTGCTGCCAGCTTTGGCCGCCGTTATGGGTGGAGAAAACTCCGCCGAACTCACGGTCGTTTACTACTCCCACAAGCATGCTATTAGGATCACTTTGGTCGGCCAGAATCGCCGTGACGTAGCGGTGGGTGTAACCGTGGTTGGAAGCCAGGAAAGTCTGCGCGCCGTCCTCGCTAGCCATCACGCCGCTGCGATCGGTGGCCAACAGAACGCGGTTCGAGTTACGCGGATCCACCACCACGTCGTTCACTACGACTTCAGAATTGGTTACGTGCTTCCAGGTCTTGCCTGCATCCACGGTCTTCCATAGCCCTTCTGTCGTGCCGGCATAGACCGTGGCTGGATTGATCGGATCCTGCTTCAGGACGCGAGTACGCCGTGCTGAGAACGGAATTCCCTGCAGTTTTTGGAACAGGTCACCGGCGCTGTCACTCTTGTAGATTCCAGAACAGGCACTAGCGAATACTACCGACGAATTCGTGGCGTCGACGATGATCGAAAACACGTCCGAATCATCGATCATGCCTTTATTAATGTGATGCCAGGTGGCGCCGCCGTCACTAGTCTTCCACGCCAGATGCCAGGTGCCTGCGTATACCACGTCCGGATTCTTGGGATCAATGGCAGCGGATTCAATGTTCTTGATTTCGGGATTCGAGGCAGAGATTCGCTCCCATCTGTCGCCGCCATCCCGGCTGCGGAAAACTCCGTCGAGAGCGCCCGCCACCAATACCTTGGAATCGGAAGCAGAGAGCGCCATGGCACGAATCGATTTTCCGTGCATCGCGGGAAGAGCTTCCCAGTTTTTGCCGCCGTCATGACTGCGAAACAGGTCGCCGGCTTGCTGGTTTTCGACGCTCCAGGCTGAAACATATATATGTTTGGAGTTGTGGGGATCGATGGCGATGTGATCCAGCACGTAGTCGTCGCCACTACCCAGGTGCGCAAAGTGGAACCAGCTATGCCCGCCATCCTCAGAAGAGAAGATGCTTCCGCTGCTGGTACCGAGGAAAATATGATCAGGATTGCGAGGATCGTAACTCAAGCTGCGAACATCCCCTCCATCCGGCCCCAGAACTGTCCACTGATTGGCCCACAAAGTGGTGGCACAGAACAGTCCAATTGCTAATGTAATCAGATACTTACGAGAGATGCCCGAAAATGCTCTCGAATTCATAGGTGACTTTGCCCCTGGCGAAAAAATGTGCCTAACCGGGCCAGAGTGACAGCGTAACCCATTGCGATCAAGTTACGTAAGGGAGGTAGACAAAGGGCCAGTCGAGTTTCCGCCTCGACCGGCCTTGTCGAGTAGCAGTTAACTTGTTGCGCTATTGCGCCTTCGGTTTGGCCGCCTTTCTCTTGGGCGCCGCAGGGTGATCCGGAATCGCCTTCACCACTCCTTCATTCACTGGTTGCGTGCCCTCGCCAGAGAACGTGGCGCCAGCAGGAACCACCCAGTATTCGGCGGTTTTCGTTCCCCCGCTGCCGGTTCGCACCTCGATGCGGCTTGGGTCAATTCCCTGCTTGGCTTCGCCTCCCGTCAGATAAGCTTTGGAATCGACGGCACGCTCTGCCGCTAGATTCTTGCGCTTCTCGGTCGGCTCCACATTGCCGACAATTACGAGCTTGTTGTCAGCATTCTGCTGCAGATTCTTCGCCACGTCGTCGAGAATAGCTTTGCAGGTGTTGTCCACGCGCCAAGGTTTGTTCACGTTAGGGAAGTCGCATTGGCTCAGCTTGCTGGCCTGCGGCGGAGGCGGAGGCGGAACCTCGACGTTAACTTGGCTCGAAGACGAAGTCGTCAAACCACGGGAGTCAGTGCAGGTCGCACTCACGGTGATCGGACCAGCGGAAGCGCCGGTCGTGTCCAGGGTGGCCGTTCCTCCGCTGCCGGAGACACTGCCCCCGGTTGCGGTCCAACCACTGACCGTCACTGGCACGCCGTCCGGACTGGTGCAATTGCAGGTAAGAGTGGAAGACGTGCCCGCCTGAACGGAAGCCGGACTCGCGGAGCATGACATGGTAGGAGGATTCTTTGGCGGTTCTTTGACGGTGAAATTTGCCGTGCAGCTCGCCTCACCATTCTTCTTCATCTTGTGATCGGCAATATGCGCGGTCACGGTGTAGCTGCCGCCCGCGAGGCCATTCGTATCAATATTGGCGGTGTTGTCCTTGCTAGTGACCTTTCCGCCGCTGCTGCTCCAAGTGTAAGTAAGATCGTGCTTGGGATTGAAGTTGCTGCCGGTCGCCGTCGCCGTCACTGGCTCACCCACCATGACTTCGCTGGGTTGTACGGCACAACTGGCGGTAGGTGGAACCTCCGGCGCTCCACCGACGTAAAAGAGGATGCCACTTCGCAGGCGAACCCCGCCCCAATTTGGGCGCCTCAAGCCAGGCTGGCTCGGAGGAACTACGTTCGAAAAGTTCTCGGACACCCACTGATAGTCAGCTTCGAACAGACGAATTCCGAAGCCACGGCTCACCGGAATATCGATCCCCCCCCCGAGAATCGCTCCAATTCGGTTGTGGGGGCCACTAAAGGAATCATTTAGACGATTCCAACCAAGCAATGTATGGGCAAAGTAGTTGATGCCCTCCCCTCTCCAAGTCAGGCGGGGACCGGCGCTCACGGTCTCAATGTTCTTCGCCACTTTGCCGAAGTTCACTCCGGAATCTGCTTCCAGGGCAAGGTTCTTCGTGAAATTATAAGCGAAGGCAAAGCCAGCGCCCCTTGGCATACCCCCAACATTTTGGGACTGAACCGGAGTAGTTCCCGCGATCGGTACACTCCCACGCGGATCCAACCATTGATAGCCGATAAAAACGTCGGCTTTAGGCGTGGCTTGTTCCTGAGCCAGCGCGGCGACCGACAACAGAAACATTGCGACCACCGTCATCGCGATTGCGAGACACGGCACACGCCGACTGCTTTTCCTGCTACGAAGTGACATGCAATCCTCCGGAAACTGACGGGTCAACCTAGTGTTCATGGGCAATCTCAAGATCGCGGTAGCGTAGACCAATTCCCCGCATGGAAAATTCTCGAGACGCATGCCATCAAACCAACGAGCCTTAGAACCACAAACTCTAGCCCAACGATTGGCACCCGGCATATTATTCGCAGGGTTCCTGTAGAGTCAACTAGGCGAACCGCTAAGTTAAATTCAGCCGCGACCAATAATCCGAAAATCTCACATTGATATTTTCGCTTTCTGCCGTAACACGAAGCTGGGGTCAAAGCTGGTCAGGGGCTTCACAGGCTTGCAGGTAATCGGCTGAGCCTCAATAATGACTGCTGGCCGCAAATCTATGAACCAGGAAAAAGTACTGATCGTCGAGGACGAAGACAATGAGCGGACAGGTCTGGCTGAGCTAGTGTCCGCGTGGGGCTACCGCGCCGAAACCGCGAGAGATGGCGCGGAGGGTTTGGAGAAAATAGCTAGTTGGTCCCCTTCCATCATTGTCACCGATATGAAAATGCCGCGCATGGGAGGCCTGGAGCTTCTCGAAAAATTGGCAACCGATGACCAGACTAGAGCGGTCGTCGTAGTCACCGCTCAAGGCACGATTGACAGCGCGGTGCAAGCCATGCGTATGGGCGCTTACGATTACATCACCAAACCGATTGATACGGCGCGATTGCGCACTATTCTGCAGAATGCTTCGACTCTGCTGGGCACGCGGGTCGAACTCGAGGTCACCCGCCGTAAGTTGCGGGATGCAGGCTCTCTCGGCAGTCTTGTAGGTCCCTCTAAGAAAATGCAAGAAATTTTCCGCCTGATTGAAATGGTGGCTCCCAGCACCGCATCCGTCTTAATCACCGGGGCCAGCGGCACCGGTAAGGAACTGGTGGCGCGTACCGTCCACGAGCTCAGCCCTCGCCGGGGTAAACCTTTTGTTCCAATCAATTGCGCTGCCATTCCAGAAACCTTAATCGAGAGCGAAATCTTCGGTCACGAAAAGGGCGCCTTCACGGGCGCGCTGGAGCGACGTACCGGCTGCTTTGAACTGGCGGAAGGCGGAACCTTGCTGCTGGATGAAATTGGTGAAATGCCGGTCCCCACTCAAGCCAAGCTTCTACGGGTCCTTGAAGACCGCAAGTTGCGGCGGTTGGGAAGCAAAGTGGAGACCACGGTGGACGTTCGCGTACTCGCGGCCACGAATAAGGTGCCCGAAGATGCGGTGGCCCGCGGCGAGCTGCGCAACGACCTTTACTACCGACTGAACGTGTTTAACATCCATATGCCACCGCTGAGGGAGCACAAAGAAGACATTCCCGATCTGGTGCAGACCCTGCTCGGCGAAATGAGCGCCAAGCACGGGCGAAAGGTAGCGGCGGTGAGCGAGGCTGTGCTCAATCTATTTCGCAATTACTCTTGGCCCGGCAACACCCGTGAGTTGCGCAACACACTGGAGCGGGCTGTGATCGTCTGCGACGGTGCCGTGATCGAAACTAAGCATTTGCCGCCAGGGTTTGGGTTGTCGACGGTCCGGCCCCCGGTCGACGATCCGGACGCCATACGTCTCGGAGTGGGCACCACGGTGGGAGAGGCAGAGAAACTGCTAATACTGAAAACTCTTGAAGCCACCAGCAACAATAAAACCCGGGCAGCCGAGATTCTCGGCATCAGCCTGAAAACCCTGCATAATAAGCTCAAGGAGTACGGCAGCGCGCCCGCCGAAACGGCATCGGCCAAGGAAGGATGAACCTAGGCTGTCGCTTGGGCGGCTGGTTAGCATCGGGGTATCGGGCAGTTATTCGAACTAGCCCAGCCTGTCGAAGCGCTTGACGAGAGGGCATGCGCCGAAGAACAAAACTCGTGCTCGCCATCACTTTGATGGTGGTAGTGCTCGCGTCCGCGTTTTCCTACATCTATATCTCGGAGTTGCTGCGTCAGGGGGTTACGACGGCTAGTGAATCTGCCTCCCAGTTGACTTCCAATCTCGCCTACCTGGCGGCGAATGCTGCCCCGGACTTGAGCAGCACCAAGGTGAATACTGCTGATCCGAAAGCAGTGCGCCGGGCGATTGCTTACTATCTCAGCACCGATCGCAATCTGAACGATGCTTTGCAATCGGTAGTAAGCACCTGGCCGATGATTTACGACGCGGCGATTGTAGATGCCGACGGCAATGCGATCCTCCACACTAATCCGGACCTGGTGGGCAAGCGCATTCCTGTTCGGCCCGATTTCCAACTGGTAAAGAACGCCGACTTCCGTAAGCAATTTCGCCTGTTGTACAACTCCCCTACCGTCTACGATGTGCGCCTGCCGCTCACATTGGATGACGCTCCCTTCGGGAGAATCCACGTGGGTGTTTCCACTGTGTTTCTGAAAAGCGAACTCACCCCCCACTTGCGCCGGGCGGCCATCTTATCTGCTCTTGCCATTTTGCTTTCCATGTTATTAGCGGCGGGACTCTCCCGTCTGGCATTGGGTCCTCTGGAGCGCCTAAGCCGCAGCCTGGATAGCGTAACCGGAGGAAATCCGGAAGCGGTTACCGAGGACGCTGGGCGCGATGAATACGGGTTGGTTACGCTGAAGATCGCGCATCTTGGCCGCCAGATGCGTGACGCCAAAGAGATCTTTTCCGCCTTGAAGGACAACGTGGATCAGATCATGGGCAACCTGCAAGACGGTCTGATGTTGTTCACCCGTGATTCGCATGTCGTGCTGGTGAGCGCTTCCGTGGAACGCTTCCTCGGCCGGCCACGACGAGAGTTACTGGGCCGCACAGTGAAAGAGATTTTCTCTTCTGATTCGCCTCTGGGCGTACAGGTGCAGGAGGCCTTTCAACTGCGAAGCGCAATTCTGCAGCGCGAAGTGGAGTCGCCGAGCGGAAAGCGAGTGCAGATCTCGCTCGACTTCATTCAGGAAAGAGGAGCGCAGATCGGCGCCCTGCTTACCATGCGCGATGCTGAGTCGGTCCGGCGCATCGAAGATGAAATAGAGATGTCGCGCCGGCTTTCCGCCAGCGGCCGTCTCACCCGCGGTGTCGCCCACGAAGTCAAGAATCCCATCAACGCTATCGTGCTGCACTTGCAGTTGCTGCAAAACAAGCTGCAACAGATCGATCCTGATACGCGGCGGCACATGGATATCATCGGTAGCGAGATCTACCGTTTGGACCGTGTGGTTCAGATCCTAGTCGACTTCACTCGGCCGCGCGATCTCCGCCTAGAGGAAATCGACCTGCGGCGGCTGTTGGAGGACGTCACTACGCTGGCCACGCCTGATGCGGAACAACACGGAGTCACCTTAACTTGCGAATTACCGCCAGAGCCGCTATCTGTCAAGGTGGACGCCGACCTGATGAAGCAGGCCATCCTGAATGTGGTTCTCAACGGCGTGCAAGCCATGCCACAGGGAGGACTGCTGACGGTTTCGGCTCGGCGGGAAGACGAGATCGTGGTCACCGAGGTTCGGGACCAAGGCAGCGGTATTCCGCATGAACTCCAGGAAAAGGTTTTCGAGTTGTACTTTACTACCAAGAAAGCCGGCTCTGGCATCGGGCTGGCGCAAACCTTCCAGATTCTGCAATGGCATTACGGATCCGTAGATTTCCAGTCGGTGCAGGGTCAGGGCACAACGTTCCGGCTCCGCCTCCCTATGGCTGAATCCCGGTCGGACACCTTGAAAGAGGCAGCAACTCGCACCTAAGCAGTGGAAGAGTAGCGATGCCTCGCTCCGGAGCGTAGAATCGTCCCACTCGCCCGGAACGTCCCGGGAACGAAGTTTGAATATGTCTCTGGCCGCTGTCCTCATCGTCTGCGGGCTCGTCGCTTCGCCCTCAATGGGCGTTGCGGATAGCTCTGCAGTGCCCGTAATAGCAAAACAGAACCAGCGGGCACAGGATTCCCCTCCAACCGCTCCTCAGCCGGAAACACCTACGCCCCCAGCGCAAAGCAAGCCGGAGCCACCGTCAGCACCGCCACAAACTCCCGCTCCTGCTACACAATCTGAGAATCCGCAGCCTGACTCAACCGACAAGAAGCCTGCCGCCGCCGCTACCAAGAAGCGTCACCGAAAACGCAAGCCGACCGCACAGCCGGAGTCAAGCCCGGCTAAGACTGTGGTACCCAATGGCAGCACGACGGATCCCAAGGCGCAGATTGCTCCGAGTGTTACCGACGCACAGGCTTCTCATCAACGCCAGAACACTGCCCAGTTGCTGGACTCTACCGACGCAAATCTAAAAAAGCTTGCTGGCCATCAACTCACCGCCAGCCAGCAGGACACGATGAAGCAGATTCAATCCTACGTCGAACAAGCTAAGGTTGCTGACGCTGCCGGCGATCTGCAAATGGCACACAATCTCGCCTTCAAGGCTCGCCTGCTCTCGGATGAACTGGTGAAACCCTAAGGGAAGGCTTTCGGGCCTCAGGGTTCAGGTTCAATTCTTGCAACGACTATTTGCCTTTCGCGCGGGCCGCATTCACCTTCGCCAAGAGGTCCTGCGCGGGTTGTTGCGCCGGCCCCGAGATTCTCACGGCTTCGTTGAGCGCGTCTCGTGCTTCGGTCACACGATTGAGCTTGGCATAGGCAAAACCCAGACGGAACATCGTCAGAGCATAGGACTGATCATCCTGTCCCTTGAGCAAGGTGCCCGCAGTCTTTAACTCCGGAATGCCAGCCGCAGTTTTATCCTGCTTTAAATAGGCATAGCCGATGGTGTAGTGCGCCACGCCCGCTGACACTTTGTGGGAGCGATCGGCGTCGGGAGATTCAGCCTTGGCTACTGTTATCGCCTTTTCAGCGTATGTGATGGCTTTGCTCAAACTGCCCGGCTTTGGATCCTCAACATATGTGTTTGCGAGGAGCAGCAAAGCAGCCAGACTATTGGGGTTCGCCTGCAGAGTCTTTTCCCCATAGGCAACCAGCCGGGAAGTGTCCTTGAGTTCCGACAGTGAAACCATGGCGTACGAAGTTACCTGGTCTTCGAAGCGTGAGGTAGGAAAGGCCAGGGTGAAGCGCTCGATGTAGCTGATGCGCGTCTTGGCGTCGTTCTCGGTAGCAATCGCATTGAAAGCAGTGGCCTCGAGAAATTCGCACGAGCTTTTCGTTGAGTTCTTTTCGTCCTCCACGTGTGACGCGAACTCCTGGTCGCTCATTCCTGCCGGCTTAGGCTCTTTAGCAAACGAATTGCAGACCTCGCCCCCGCGCGTGGAGTAGTCCATCAGCTTGGCGTTATTCTTCATCTGTTGCGCTATGCCGGCCTGCGAGACAAGAATGTCCAGATTATGGGGAGATCCGATGAGGGCCTTGTCTCCGTATTCGAGCGCCTTCTGCAGATCTCCCGTAGCCTGATAAGACTGCGAAATCTGCCAGTTGCCGTAGGCCACCGCCGCGGGATTCGAAGCAAACTTCTGGACGAAATCTTGATACATGACCGCCTTCTTCTGTGCGTCCGGCTCGTTGGAGATCGCCTGCAAGGCCTGATCTTCCGGCGTGCCCGCGGGAATAATGATCCTGTCCACTTGTGCATGCATTACAAGAGAAGAGAACGCTGCGTAGAGAACGACCAACAGCGCGAGGGGCCAGCGACTGTGCCTCATAAAGCACCTCCGCATTTGTGCGGGGGCATCGTAGCTCCGAATGAAGTCGTGTGCAAGTTGTACTTAGGCTGACGGGGCTGATGGCACGGAATCTGCACATGCTGTAGTCTGGCCGCATGCAGGCTGGCGATGAGACAGACTTTCACCAGAGACCGCTCACTCCAGCGGGGTCTTTCCGGGGACAAGCCTGGCGGCATTCCCTTCCTTTGATCGTGCTGGTCGCGCTGTTCTTGCGATTGGCGGTTATCACGATAGGCCATACCTATCGCATCACGCCGCGCCGTGATCACTTCCAATTTGGCTGGGAGATGGGACGTATTGCGCGCTCCATTGCCACTGGGCACGGTTTCAGTTCCCCCACGGATCTACCAACCGGACCCAGCGCCTGGGCACCACCACTTTATCCGTATATCCTGGCCGGCATTTTCAAGCTCTTTGGTGTGTACAGCAACACCTCGGCGTGGATAATTCTGGCGTTCAATAGTATTTTTGGAGCGCTCACTTGCGTCCCGCTTTATCGCATCGCGGAAAGGATCTACGGAGTTGAAGTCGCCCGCGCTGCGGCCTGGACGTGGGCGGTATTTCCGTACGCAATTTATTGGCCCGTGCGCGTGGTGTGGGAAACCAGTCTGAGCGCGTTTCTCCTGAGTGTAGTCCTGCTACTCACCCTGCGCATGCAACACGAGCCACCCCGTCCTCGCGCCTGGATCGTCTTTGGACTCCTGTGGGGCGTCATCACGCTGACCAACACGGCTCTCCTGGTCATGCTCCCGTTCTGTTTGATCTGGTTACTGTATTGGATGCCGAATCGCTCCCGCCAACTCGCAGGAGTGCTTCTCTGCCTGCTAACTGCAGCTCTTGTCGTCAGCCCTTGGCTGGCGCGCAACCGCGCCGTTTTCGGCAGGCTGGTAATGATCCGCGACAACCTTCCGCTCGAAATGCACATGGCCAATAACGACCGCTTCACCGGATTGTGGACTCGTAACGAACACCCCGGCAACGATCCCGAAGCGATGAGGAGATTCCAAGAGCTGGGAGAACTTGGTTTCATGGACGAAAAACGGCAGGAAGTCGGGGAGTTCATACGCGAGCACCCTGGGAAGTTCATTTCGTTCAGCCTGGAACGGGCAGTCTATTTCTGGATTGGCACTCCACAAGCGACGATCATCGACGGCTACGATCTGATTGTGGCGCGCCATGTAACTTTTTTCTTAGGGAGCGCGCTTGCCTTCGCGGGATTGTGGCTGACGATCCGCAATCGTAAGTGCGGAGCGTTTCTTCTCTTTTGTCTCTTGGTCTTCTATCCACTTCCTTATTACCTGGTGAATCCATTTCCCCGCTACAAACACCCCATTGAGCCAGAAATGCTTTTGCTAATCGTGTATTTGTTCTGGGAGGCGCGACGGGTGCGGGTCCCATGGCCAAAGCTCTCTTCCCAAAGACCAAGAATAGCAAGACAGAGCGGCACGGTCACACCACGACCGACTGTTAGTGATGACCATCACAGACGAGCGGTCTATTTTGTGGATACTCTGGTTTCGCTGACCAGCTCCGAAGGAGCGTCATGAGAAAGCCCGGCACGGAAGTGCCGGGTAGGAACCAAGCAGAACCTAGTCCCGTAAGGGACACCACAATGGCGCACAAATATCCAAACGTTCTTATTCATTGCGTGTTCAGCACGAAAAATCGTGAAGATTTGATCCCGGACGAATTGCGCCTCACCCTGTGGAAGTATCTTGCGGGTATCGGAAAAAATCACGGGATCCCGGTGCTTTCCGTGGGCGGTATCGCAAATCACGCTCACCTGCTAATCGCGTTGCCTTCTGATATCCCTCTGGCCAAGGCCATCCAAGTACTGAAAGCAAACTCCTCGCGCTGGCTCGGTGAGCATGGGATCGACTTCGCGCGGCAAGAAGGCTACGGCGCATTCAGCGTGAGCTGCTCGAATGTAGCGGCAGTCAAGGAATACATCGAACGCCAACCAGAACATCATAATAAGCGCTCGTACGAAGATGAGTTTATCGCACTCCTAAACAAGTCAGGAGTAACCTACGACTTAGAACAGGTCTTTGGCTAGTGCCGTCCCTTACGGGACTGCTTCTTGAGCGCACCGTTACCCGGCACTGCCGTGCCGGGCTTTCCCATGTCGCCGCTGCGCGGCTGGAGCAGAAGTAATTTCCTATCAATCACAAAAAATACCAAGTAGCACGAAGCGAAACCCTTTAAGCTGTCACTCTTTCGTGCTACTTCGTGTCCTTTGTGGTTGATGAGTCTCCGGTTGGCGTCGTCGCCGTCATCGTTTAAATTGGAGTATGCGCGCCATCCTGCAGAAACGAGCGCTGCGCTACGTCTTCGGCGCCAACCTGATCTCCATGCTGGGCAGCGGCATGAACTCTGCCGCGGTGGCCTGGAACATTCTGCAGGCCACGCATTCCGAAATGGCCTTGGGCATGTTTGCCGTCTTGCAAACTATCCCGGCCATGCTGATGCTCCCTTTCACCGGAGTAATCATCGATCGTGAAGACCGCCGCCGGTTGGTCATGATGCTCGACGCGGCCCGCGCAGTCATCATCCTCACAGTTGCCATTCTTGCGTTCCTGGGCAAAACAAAAGTTTGGGAGCTGTACTTGATGAACACGCTGGTCGCAGCCGGCTTTTGGATGTTCTGGCCAACGATCACGGCGCTCATTCAGGAATTGACTCCAGGTGAAGAGTTCGTCCACGCCAATACGTTCTTGCTGGCGGGCATTCAGGGAGGCTGGCTGATCGCCGGATCGATCGTGGGATTCGTCTACAACCACATTGGATTGGGCGGCGTCCTGGTCATTGATTTTTCGACCTACGTAGTTTCGTTCCTCTGCTACTTTGCCGTGCGCAAAGGACGCCATGTGGTGCCCCGGCCGGCAGAGCTGCGTGCCGACATCGTGGCGGCCGAGACTGCGTTCGAGCGCTTCGTGCGTGAGATGCGCGAAGGCTTCCAGTTTCTCCGCGGCCATCCCAGCGTGATTCTGCTGGGAACGAGTTGGGCGTTGTTCCTGGGCGCCATGCTGACTGCGGTCGTGGTTACCGCTCCGCTGAGTGACCTAGTGTTCCACGCCGGCGCTGTCGGCTATGGCTGGCTCAACGCTGGATGGGGCACGGGCGCTTTTCTCAGTGCTTTGTACGCGCCGCAGGTCATTGCCTGGCTAGGTGCGCGACGATCCATCGCCATTTCCATGGGGATGCTGGCGATATGCATGATCGTCGCTCCTGTATCTCCTCGGCTGGCAATTGCCGTGGCAATTTACGGCTTGATGGGTTCCGGACGCGGGATCAGCGGTGTGGCCATGAATACCAGCATCATGGAGCAGGTGCCTCCGCATTTCATGGGACGGGTGCAGAATACGTTTTATTTTGCCGGCACCTGTCTGCAGATTATTCTGGGATTTCTAGTGGGTGCCGTAGCGCAACTCAATCTAGTCGCCGGATTTGCCATTATCGGACTGGTGTATGCGGTGGCGTTTGTCAGTGCGAGTTGGCCGGTGGGGACGTCGCAACCGTTCCCCGAGACGACTTCCGTGGAATAGCGATTTTCGAATTGACGGATTTTAGGATTTTTGGGGTTTCGCAGCTGGCGCGCTTCGGCTTTTGAATTTGTCGATGCGAAAATCCGGCAATCGGCGACTCGTCAGTGACTTGGTGTGGTAAATTCGCAGCCCTGGCTGCTATTCTTTCTCTTCAAATTTCATCAGGAGACCTGCATGTCATCCAGCCTTGAAGGTCGGATTGCCGTTGTCTTCGGAGTGGCCAACAAGCGCTCGATCGCATGGTCGATTGCGCAGGGACTACACAACGCCGGCGCCAAGCTCGCTATCAGCTATCAGAACGAGCGGATGGAAATGGAAGCCAAGGACCTGATTCTTTCCTTGCCCGGCGCCGAAGCCTTTATGTGCGATGTGTCGAATGATGCGGAAATTGGGCGCGTCTTCGGTCAACTGAAAGAACGGTACGGCAAGCTGCACGTTTTGGTACATAGCGTGGCTTTCGCGCCCGCCGATGAGTTAAAGGGAGAGTTCATCAACACTACCCGCGAAGGCTTTCGGATCGCTCACGACGTCAGCGTGTATTCGCTGATCGCGGTCTCCCGCGCCGCCGCTCCGCTCATGGAAGATGGTGGCTCTATTATCACCATGACCTATTACGCCGCCGACAAAGTAGTTCCTCACTACAATGTGATGGCGGTGGCCAAGGCTGCGCTGGAATGCTCGGTCCGATATTTAGCCTACGACCTTGGTAAGAAAAAGATTCGAGTGAATGCCATCTCCGCTGGACCGCTCAAAACCCTGGCAGCGCGCGGCATCTCTGGTTTGGGAGACATGCTCAAATCCCATGCTGAACGGGCTCCCCTCGGCCGCAATGTCGACGTGAGCGAAGTCGGATCAACCGGCGTGTTCCTGGCTTCCGATGCGAGCTCTGGCATCACTGGCGAGGTCATCTACGTGGACTGCGGATACAACATCATGGGATTCTGAATGGGTGCTGATCAGTTTCCGTGGCGTCTTAGCTGACCACGAAGGACACAAAGGAGCACGAAGGAAACCCCAAGGTTCACACCTTCGTGGAACTTCGTGTCCTTTGTGGTTGATGAACTTAGGAGACTGTCGCGGCTCGGATGAGTTAGAACCCGTGGGCAGCGTAGAATGGTTCTGTACTTCATATTCAGCGTGCAAAAAACATTCAGCACGAGCCGACGTATGATGTTCGCCTTCTTCGCTGCCGGCATCCTATTCGCGATGTTGCGGGAGTGGAACGCACCCGTGGCTTGCTGGCGACCATTCACTCATAAAGCCGGGTCTTCGAAATTGCAGTAACCGACCCCGCACATCCGCTTTCCTATTCTTTTTTCTTTTTCAATTTGCGGCGGATGTCCGGCCAGAATTCTTTGACTACGATTGTGAGCGTGTCGTATCCCACCTGCGAGCCCCATACGCTGAACGTGTTCCCAATGTTTCGATCGCTTCTGGGATGGTAGCTATAGGTGGAAATCCCGGCTGAGAGCGCGCTGCCGACTACTTCAGAGTAATTGAATTGCTGACCTCCGGAATCGGTGCGGGTCACGAAAATTCGGCTCACGGAGTAACCCGTGCGGTGCCAGAATCCTCCCTTGCCCAGCTGGAAATAGCGCGGGTCCTGGCGGAGGATCGACGGGAGGATGGCCCCGGTTAAAAAGTTCTCGATCGTTCCATCGACAAAGTACGCCCCGTAACGTTTTCCGTAACCCTCGGCTCCCTGACCATAGCCTTCCTCACTGTCTTCCGCCTGGCTTATGCCCGCCAGAAAACCGTACCAGGGGATCAGAATATAGTCGAATGAGCCGCGGGCCACTACCTTGAATTTTTGTCCGGTGGTGAGGGGCGGGACCTGGCCGGCATTCTCCAAGGTTAGAAAGTTCGGCAGGGCAAAAAAAAGCCGGTCCTTCGATGTGCCCTCGCTTTGGTCCGGGGCCGTGTTGTCCTTATCGCCCTTGCTCTTATCTCCGGACTGCGATGCCGGCGAGGCGGGTGGGTTGGACGTCGGCTTCTGCTGAGTTTGCTGAGCGTCAACTGCGGGCTGTTGTCCCGACGTAGGGTTAGCGTTCGGCGTCTGCGACTGCGGTACGGATTGAGTGAAGCAAAAAATACTAGTTAGTAACAGGCAGGCAACTGCAAGTCCCTTAATTCTCAATTTTGTCCAGGCTCCAAAATTCCGGAAAAGAAGAAATGCGCCCCGGTTCACGGAGTCAACGGGTAGTAAGTTGGATTCTCCGCCCGCTCTCTCCCACCCGCTGTAGCGCGATTTCCACATCCCGCTCGCGCTCTAAGTGTGGGAACTTCTCTCCCCACTCTATCAGGAGAACGCTGTCTTCGGCCACGAGGTCATCCAGAGCAAGAGTCTCCAGCTCGCGCTCGGTATCCACCCGATACAGATCAATGTGGTAGAGGTTGACCGAAGGTGCGCGATACTCATGGACCAGGGTAAAGGTAGGGCTAGTGACGTCTTCCTCGGAGGCGGCATGAAAACCTTCGGCGATGCCCTTGACCAGCGTGGTTTTGCCGGCGCCCAAGTCGCCGCGCAGCAGTACCAGCTTGGGAGGAGTCAGCATCGCAGCCAGCTTGCGCCCCAGGGCGACGGTCTCTTCGGCTGATTGTGTGGTGAATTCCTGCGTGCTCATCCTGATCGCGGGAGTTGACCCTGGCGTGAGATAGCCAGCATTTGGTTCAACGCCACCAAACCAGTATATCGAGGGTGAAACGCAGCGCGCAGAGGCGCGAGCAGCGGACAAATTTCTCAGTGCGATTTAGGAACTGCCCACTGACTAGATCGGATTCCCTGGAAGCTGCGGTCCGTTACCGAATCGACCACCATGCGCAGCGTGCGGTGATCATCATCGCCTAGAGCGATGAAGCGGAAGGGCTGCATGATTCCCTCGCTAGGCGCCCGCACGGGAGTCAGCATCTCGGCCATGCCATGAACTGGACCAGACTGCGTCTGAAAAGCGATCTCGACAAAATCGCCCTGTTCCAGACACCTGCCCAACCGCAGCAGGCCGCCGGTGACAGAAACAGTTTGGAGTTTGGCTTTAGCGCGCTGACCATCTTCCAACATGACCAGTGCTGCAATCGAGCCGCCGAGGTGGACTCGGGGAGCGCGCCGCTGAGGGTGGGGTTGGGGAAAGTGAGTCATAGCCCACATCAACTATGGCATTGCAGAGCGGCACGAGACAGGTTACGGAAGAACGTGTCCGGATTCTACTGCACGGAAATGCGGGGAGTCCGCTAATTACAAGGCTTGCAGGCACATACAGCCTAATGAGAATTAATTAATGTCTAACGATACTAGATTCAGATGCGGACCAGCTTTTCTTGCGCGGTTTCCCGCACTCGACGAAAGGCTTCGGGGAAGGCCTTAACAAGATCAGTCGCGACCAGGGAATGCTCCCCCATGCTTTCGCGAGCCACATCACCTGCCAAGCCGTGAAGATGAACCGCTGCGACTATGGCCTCTAAAACCCGCTTTGTATTTTGCGCAACTAAGCCCGCGGTCATGCCGGTCAAAATGTCGCCCGTACCGCCGGTCGCCATCCCAGGATTGCCTGTCCTATTCACCCAGACCGTCCCGTCCGGATGCGCAATCAAAGTGCGATGGCCCTTCAGCACTACGATCAATTCGTGTTCCCGGGCGAAACTTCGGGCAATGTTGATGCGATCGCGCTGTACCGCGCTGGTAATCGATCCGATAAGTCGGGCCATTTCCCCGGGATGCGGCGTGATCACGAGCGTCCGATCTTTGCCGTTCAGTTGCCCGGCGTGGTCCTCGAAAGCATTCAGGCCGTCCGCATCCAGGACGGTCGGCGTTTTGCGATTCTTCACAATGTTGCGCACGAACTCTGCAGTCTCCGTGTTTCGCGAGACGCCGGGACCCACCGCCAGCACCGTCTTACCTTCCACCAATCGGTCGACGCGACCATATTCCAGGGCGCGCAACGAGATGCTGCCGGCTTCGGTTTCCTCCAGCGGCTCGGTCATGAGCTCGGGATGAAAACCGGCCGCCGTGGGCAGCACAGACTTGGGAGTTGCGACGGTGGACAAACCTGCGCCCACGCGCAATGCTGCCATGCCAGCCATTGCAGCCGCGCCCGCCTTCCCCAGGGATCCGCCCAGAACGAGCACGTGCCCGAAGTTTCCCTTGTTTGAGTCGGATGGACGAGGTCCGATTAACGGCGCGACCTCCCGCGCCGTGGTCACGTTGAGATGTAGAGCAGAAACAATGGCCTCGTAGGGCGAGCCGATAGGCGCAACTACGATTGGACCGTGGGTGAGAAGTCCGAAAATATGCGCCGGCCGCGGTGCGGTAAAAGTAACAATTGCGTCGGCCCGCGCGACTGCGCCGGTCTGTTCGCCCATCACATCGGCATCTGCGCCCGACGGGATATCCACACAGACCACGGGCGCGTCACTGGCGTTCAATGCCGCAATCGCTTCGGCGTACAACCCCGTCACCGGGGGCCGAAAGCCCGTCCCCAGGATCGCATCAACCAGGAGGTCCGCTTGAAGCGCCGTCCCCGCCGCCCCACTCGCCAGTTCTTCCGAAGAACGCACGGACACGGGCTCAATGGGCAGCTTAGTGAACATTTCCGCCGCATCGCCCTGTAACTCCGCCCGGTCGGCCAGCAGAACGACGCGCACATCCTTGCCAGATTCGTGCAGCTTCCGCGCAATCACGAAACCGTCCCCGCCGTTGTTTCCTTTGCCGCAAATGACTGTGATGCGCTTGGCCGCGGGGTATTGAGTCAGCGTAAATTCG
>Ga0210401_10000048_pt1 | contig 137036 bp, 118 predicted proteins | sample IncBWH32MmetaG_FD_150866 | JGI IMG/M metagenome (GOLD analysis project Ga0210401, IMG submission 150866) | Forest soil microbial communities from Barre Woods Harvard Forest LTER site, Petersham, Massachusetts, United States - Inc-BW-H-32-M | ecosystem: Environmental > Terrestrial > Soil >...
ATGCCACACTCGCCCAGTTGCTGGGCCACGGCTGAGCGGGCGATCGCGGGGGCGCTGATGTCGCGGTCGAGCTCCAGCCGCAAGCTCGGCCCCGTGCCGGGTGGGTCCCCCATCTCGCGCTCGCCGCTCACCTGAGCGGCGGCTCGTCGACGAACGGCAGGTTCTCCTCTGCCCGCGTCACCTGGAAGATCGCGAGCACCTGTTCCGCCGGGCGCACGAGGAGCAGCTCCCAGCCTTCCTCGCCCGCGCGGTCGGCGAGCATCAGCATCTGGCGCAGCCCCGAGGAGTCCAGGAAGCCGAGCGGCCGCAGGTCGATGATCAGCCGCGTCGGGTCACTGGCAAGCGCGGCCTCCACGGCCTCCTGCAGCCGCGGGACCGTCGCGATGTCCAGCTCGCCGGCGAGCGTCAGAGTCGCGCAGGCGTCCGCGATCTGCGTCTCGATCTGCAGCGGGCGCGCGATCGCCACGGCTACGCCTCCACCCTGACGTCTTCGCCGGCGCGTGCCGCCTTCTCGCGCGCGGCGGACGGGCCGGTGTGGCGCATCGCGACGAGCGCCGTGTCGTCGGCCTGGGCGCCGACCTGAAAGCGCTCGAGCTCGGCGACCAGGCGTTCGCGGATCGCGGCGGGGGACTCGGCGCAGACCGCGCCGAGCAGCTCGCAGAGCCGCTCGGGGCCGAAGCGCTCCTCGTCCGGCCCGCGTGTGTCGGTGACGCCGTCCGTGATCGCGACGAGCGACTCGCCGACGCCGAGCCTGAAGGTCTGTTCCGGCCACTGGGCGTTCGCGAACGCGCCGAGCAGGGTGCCGTGGCTGCCGATCTCCTTCACCTCGCCCGCGCCGAGCCGCCACGGCAGCGGGTGCCCGCCCGAGGCGACGGTCACCTGCGCGCGCGAGATGCGCATGCACAGCGCGGTGCAGACCGACAGCGAGGGCCGCCGCCGCAGCGCCGCGTTGACCCGTTCGAGCAGGTGCGCCGGACGCGAGTCGAATTCGGACGCCGCCCAAGCCGTGTGGCGCACCAGCGAGGTGACGGCGGCGGCCCGCACGCCCTTGCCCGTCACGTCGCCGATCATCATCAGCCAGTCGCCGTCGATCTCCCAGAGGTCGTAGAAGTCGCCGCCGACCTCTCCCTCGACCGCGGCCGGACGGTACATCGCGGCGACCTCCCATTCGCTCAGCTCCGGCAACGCTTCGGGCAGCAGGCTCGCCTGCAGCGTGCGCGCGATGCTCGCGCGTTCGCTGTACAGGCGCGCGTTCTCGACCGCCAGCGCGGCGCGCTCGGCGATCTGTTCGGCGAACTCGACGTCGCCAGGGTCGAACGTGCGGCCCGATTCGGCGCTGACGAGCGAGATCGTCCCGATCGTTCGTCCGCGGATCTTCATCGGCACGAGCAGCACCGCCCGCATGCCGACCTCGCGCAGCAGTTCGAGGTGATGCTCGTCGGATGCGGCCTCCTCGAGCAGCTCCTGCGGGATGTCGTTGTAGAGCATCGGCTCGCCCGTGGCGATCACCCTGCCGATGCCGCGGTCCGGCTCCATGTGCTCGGGCTCGTACTGTCGCAGCCGGGCAGCGAGCTCCACCCGCGTGGGATCGACGTGCGCTACGGCAACCGACTGGCGGCGACCGTCCTCGTCGACCAGGTCGACGCCGCACCAGTCGGCGAGCTGGGGCACGGCCAGCCCGGCCACGTTCTGGAGCGTCTGCTCGTAGTCGAGCGAGGAGGCGAGCAGCGTCGCGGCGCGCGCCAGGAACTCGTTGCGCAGTTGGAGCCGCTTGCTCACGGTGACGTCCTCGATGATCGTCACGGCCGATTCGACGCGGCCCTCGGGGTCGCGGACGGCGGTCGCCTTCAGCAGCACCCACGCTTCGTTGCCGTCGCGCGGATCGATCGTGCGCATCAACAGCGGCTCGGGATCTTCGCCGCGGAGCAGCCGCACCGACGGCAGGTCGTCCATGTCGATCGCGCGGCCGCGCTCGTCGAAGGCCGTGTAGCTGCCCATCAGCGCGCGCGGGTCTGCCGCCGCGAGCTCGGCGGTCGAGCTCATGCCGAGCCGCGCGAGCGCCGCCTTGTTCGCGTAAACGATCCGGTCGTCCCGGCCGCGGATCGTGATCGCCTCGGCGAGCGAGTCGACGATCGCCTGCAGGCGCTGCTCGCTGCCCTGGAGCGCACGCTCGAGCTCGTCGAGCAACCGCTGGCGCTCGGCTTCCTGCGCCTTGCGCTCGGAGATATCGCTGAGGAAGGCGTGGAAGGAGTGGCCGTGCTCCTCCTGCAGCGCCGAGACGATCACTTCGACCGGGAACTCGCTGCCGTCGGCGCGCACCGCCACCTGCTCGGTCCGGCGCTCGACGAGCCGCGTCTCGCCGCCCGCTTTGAAGCGGCGGAAGCCCCTGCGCAGCGCCTCGCGGTAGCGCTCGGGCACGATCAGCTCGATCGCGTCGTGGCCGATCGCCTGCTCGCGGGTCCAGCCGAACGTCTCTTCGGCGCGGATGTTCCAGTAGGTGATGAGCCCTTCATCGTCCATCGAGATGAAGGCGCTGTCGGCGACGTTGAGGATCTTGCGAGCGCGGCTCAGATCCATGGCGCGTTGATTATCGGTGATCGGGCGGGCGCGGGGTCAGCGTGCTGCGAGGACGCCGGTGCGCCGGTAGAAGTCGGTCTCTTCGCGCCCGAGCTCGGTGACCGGCTCGTCGCCGTACATCCACTCCCTTGCGATGCGGTGCCAGTTCGCGCGCGCCCGCAGCTGCGAGAGCACGGCCAGCGTCAGCATCTCCATGCGGCGGCCGAACAGGTGCTCGGGGCGCATGTCCTGGTGGCGCATTTCGCGGAAGTGGCTGGAGCGCGGGTCCGAGCTCTCGATCATCACCTTCGTGGCGATCTGCGGCGTCAGCTCGACGGTGCGGTCCGCCGTCGTGTACCACCAGATCGCGTCGCGGATGAACTCCATCAGGCTCTCGGCGTCGACGCGCTCGGGTTCGGGCAGGAACCCGGATTCGGCGAGCAGCCTGTGCAGCCTCGCCGGGTCTTCCTCCACGACCGCGCGCTGGCAGGCGAGCTCCAGCTCGACCGCGGCGTCGTCCATGCGCTTGAACAACCCGAAGTCGAGGAACGCGACGCGGCCGTCGTCGAGCAGCAGGAAGTTGCCGGGATGCGGGTCGCCCGAGAACTGGTGGTGGCGGTAGAGGCAGCCGAGGAAGAAGCGGAACACGATCTCGCCCAGCCGGTCGCGCTCGGCCTGCGTGCCCTCCTTCAGCTCCTCGAAGCCGACACCGCTCACGTACTCGCTCACGAGCACGCGCTCGCGGCTGAGCGAGCTGACGACCTCGGGCACGACGATGAACGGGTGCCCGGCGTAGATACGCGCCAGCGCGCGCTGGTTCTGGGCCTCGAGCTCGTAGTCGAGCTCCTCCTCGATGCGCTCGCGGATCTCCCTCGTGACGGCCTTCACGTCGAGGCCCGGCGCCATGCGCTTGAGCAGCCGCATGATCATGTCCAGGTTCTGCATGTCGGCGCGGACCGCGCTGGCCACGCCGGGGTACTGGACCTTCACCGCCACCTCGCGGCCGTCGCTCGCGAGCCGCGCCCTGTAGACCTGCCCGATCGAGGCGGCGGCGATCGGCTCAGGATCGAACTCGCTGAAGATCTCCCCCAGTTCGTCTTCGAGGTCCTCCTCGATGACCCTCGCCATCTGCTTGAACGAGACGGTCGGCGCCGCGTCGCGCAGCTTCGCCAGCTCGGCCTGGAACTCCTCGCGGTGCTCCTCGGGAACGAGGCCGACGTCGAGGAACGACATCACCTGACCGAGCTTCATCGCGGCGCCCTTCATCGTCCCGAGCACGGCGACGATCTGCTTGGCGGTCTCGAGCTGGCGCCGCGACATCGCCTCCACGGCGGCGTCTTCGTCGCGTGCGACGTTGGCCGCTTTCGTGCCGAACTGCTTGACCGCCTCGCTCGCGGCGAGCGTCGCGACCGTGGCCGTGCGGCGCACGCGCGAGGTCGGGATCTTCTCGTTCTCGTCGCGTGCCATCGCACCCCAATCCTAGGAGGCGCGGTTGCCCGCGGCCCCTCGGCTCAGCCGCCGCGCTGCACTTTCGACCCCGGCACGATGTCATCCGAGCCGTCCGGCCAGCGGATCCAGGCCTTCGTGCCGCCGTCGTAGTCGGCGCCGAGGAGGATCAGCGTCGCCGGCTCGCCGAGCGCCTCGCAAGGCTCGGAGCCCTCGGGGTCGAGGCCCCGCCAGACGCGGATGAAGGCGTTCTGATCCCACTCGCGTCCGACCGTCGTGTCGTCGGCGTGGCCCGGATGGATCACGGTCTGGACCGGCAGCTCCATCAGCGTCCCCATGATCGAGTCGCGCAGATCGGCGTAGGTCGAGTGCCCCGGCGCTTTGACACCGCCCACCGAGTCCTTGAAGAGCGTGTCGCCGGTGAACACCGCCTGCTCGCCCGCTCCGTCGTCTACGAGCAGCGAGAGCATTCCGCCTGTGTGCCCGGGCGTCGCCAGCGCCCGGACCGTGAGGGCGCCGAAGTCCAGCTCCTGGCCGGCCTCGATCGTCCCGTAGGAGCTGCCGGCGTCGCCGAGCAGCTCGCGCTCGCGTGAGCTGATCAGCACCTCGAGCCCCGGCCAGCGCTCGCGCAGCTTCTCGACCTCGCAGACGTGGTCGTAGTGGTGATGGGTCAGCAGCACGTGCGTCGGCTCCAGGCCGAGCCGCTCAGCCGCCTCGATCAACGGCTCGACGGGCCCGCCGGCGTCCACGAGGAAGGCGGGGCCGCCCTGCCCGTCGGCGACCAGGAACGTGTTCGAGACGAACTGGGGGTTGGTGGAGCGCTCGACGATCATGCTGGCGGCCATCCTTGCACGAACGCCTGAGTCCGATCAGCCGGCGTGGGCGCCCGCGGGAGCCACCAGGCGGGTGAGACCCTCGAGGTAGCCGCTGTCGCCGACGTCGTTGCGCCAATCGAGCACCGGCACCTGCTCGGCCCAGCCGTGAAGCCGGAGGCGGGCCCGCTCGAGCGTTGGCGCGCTCGTCGCCAGCGCGACCGCGCGCGACGTGCCGACGGTTCGGTAAAGGCCGGGGCCGACCTGCACGGCGGAGGAGAAGAAGACGTGGCAGCCGTCGGCCTCGATCGCCTCGACGTCGAGCGGGAACTCACACGGGCCGCCGGGCCGCAGCGCGTAGTCGGGCGAGACGAGGTAGAGCACGAGCGAGGCCTGCTCGCGCAGCGGAACGTCGGCGGGCCTCAGCTCGCCCGCGGTGATCCGCTGCATCACCTCGGGCCAGGAGCCGTCGAGCAGGCTCATGATGTTCATGCACTCCGGATCGCCGAAGCGCGCGTTGAACTCGATCACCTTGACGCCCTCGGCGGTCGCGAAGAAGCCGGAGTTCATCACCCCGCTGAAGCGCCGCCCGATCGAGCCGAGGCGCGCGATCACGGCCTCGATGATCGAGCAGGCCCGCCGGTAGTGCTCGTCGGTCATGAACGGAAGCGTGGGCGTGGCCAGCGACAGGGATCCCATGCCACCGGTGCCGGGGCCGCGGTCGCCGTCGAAGCGGTACGGGTAGTCGTAGGTCGAGGGTGGGAACACGACCGTGCGCCCGTCGCTCACGGCCTGGATCGTGAACTCGGCCCCGTCGACGCGCTCCTCGATCAGCACCGACTCGCCGGCGCCGCCGCGACGCAGCAGTTCGACGGCGTAGTCGCGCGCCTCGCCGTGGTCGGCCAGATGCGGCCCCATCACCTTGACGCCCTTGCCGCCGGTCAGGCCCGCCGGCTTGACGGCCACGGGCGTGGCGCCGAAGGCGGCCATCGCACGGTCGAGCTGGGCCTCGTCGCGCACGACCTCGAGCTGCGGCACGGCGTCGGGGGCGACCTCCGAGAGCAGCGTGCGCGCGAACACCTTGTTCCACTCGATCTCCGCGCCGGCGCGGGTGGGGCCGACCGCGCGCGTGCCCTGGGCGAGCAGCGCGTCGACGACCCCGGCCGCGAGCGGCTCGTCGGCGCTGACCATCGCGATGTCGATCTCGCGCTCGCGCGCGAAGGCCGCGACGGCGTCCGGGTCGCAGACGTCGCCGATCGCATACCCGCCGCCGGAGGCGGCGCAGCACGCGACGATCGTCGGGTTCTCGTGGCCGATCAGCGCGTACAGCCGGCTGTGTTCGGCCATACGGCTCGCCAGGGCCGCCTCGCGCCCCCCGTGACCGACGATCAGCGTTCGCACCGGCAGGAGTCTAGATGCGCCCGCGTATGCTGCGCGGAGTGGACGCCGAGAAGGGCCTCACCGGGCACGCCGCCCTGAACCGACGCCTGTGGGACGAGCAGTCCGACGCCTACCAGGAGCGCCATGGCGGCCAGCTCGAGGAGTCGGGCGGCATGGCGTGGGGCGTGTGGCAGATCCCCGAGTCCGAGCTGAACGTGCTCGGAGACGTGGCCGGGCTCGACGTGCTCGAGCTCGGCTGCGGAGCGGCGCAGTGGTCAATCGCGCTGGCTCGGCTCGGCGCGCGCGCGACCGGCCTCGACAACTCGGCGCGGCAGCTCGATCACGCTCGCGAGCTGATGGCCGCGGCGGGGGTCGAGTTCCCGCTCCTTCACGCGAGCGCGGAGGCGACGGGCCTGCCGGACGCCTCGTTCGACCTCGTGTTCTGCGACTTCGGCGCCATGACGTTCACGGATCCCCATCTCAGCGTGCCCGAGGCGGCGCGGCTGCTGCGGCCCGGCGGCCTGCTCGCGTTCTCGGCCCTCACGCCGATCGTCGATCTCGTCTTCCCGCCGGGGGCCGAGCATCCCGGCGAGCGGCTCGAGGTCGACTACTGGGAGGGGATCAGGCGCTTCGAAGAACCGGGCGAGCCGATCGCGTTCCAGTTGCCCTACGGCGAGTGGATCACGCTGTTCCGCGACAGCGGCTTCGAGGTGGAGGACCTGATCGAGCTGCGCCCGCCGGCGGACGCCGAGAGCAGCTACCGATCGGTCGAGGACCGCGAATGGGCGCGGCGCTGGCCGATGGAGCAGATCTGGCGCCTGCGCCGTCGCGACGGCTGATTTCCGCGCTCCAGAGCCAAAAAGGCGCGGTTCTGCGCACTTTTCGGCTGCTGGCGAAACGTCCATGAGGGGAAAAAGGATTCAGCGCCCGGTGCGCTCGGCCGATGGATGTCCAGCAGGGGGGACCAGAGAGCGAGCCGAGAGCGAGCCAGCGACATGTCGACCGAGCCTCAGAACGAGCAGATCAGCGAGCAGACGGAGCTCGAGCGCCCCAAGAACGAGCCCGACGAGCTGCGCGGCGGGATCTTCGACAGTGCCGGAGACCTGCACTCTGACGCCGACTCGCTCGAGAAGGGCCTGCGTTCGCTGCTCGCGGTCTACCCCCGCGCCCCCGTCGGCGCGATGACCTCCGCCGGCATCTACGTGTCGATGCCCGACTCGATCGAGCTGAGCGACGAGCACCAGGTGCTCGAAGGACGCTCCGGCCTGGACCTGATCAGCGAAGAGGACCGGGTCGTGGTGCTCGCCAACTGGGACAGAGCTCTGAAGTTCGGTGCCAGCCGGTGCGCGATCCACCCCCAGGGCTACGACGAGGTGATCCTCTACGCGCTGGACCTGCGCGAGCGCCACGGCATCGTCTTCACGCTTCTCGCATCCTCGAACCCGCTCGCAGCCGCCGAGCCCGTCGAGGTCGACACGACGGCGCAGCGCCCGCGCTTCGCGACGATCCACAAGGACGAGCTCAGCTTCCTCGTCCACATCGACGAGGCGATCACGCAGATCCTCGGCTGGGAGCCCGAGGACATGCTCGGGCACCGCTCGCTCGAGTTCGTCCACCAGGACGACCACGCGCTCGCGATCGACAACTGGATGCAGATGCTCGCGCGGCCCGGACCGGCCCGCCGCGTGCGCCAGCGGCTCTCGACGAAGGACGGCAACTGGGTCTGGTTCGAGGTGACCAACCACAACCTGCTCGGCGACCCCGACCAGAAGGTCGTCGTCTGCGAAATGGTCGACATCACCGAGGAGATGGCCGCGAACGAGGACCTGCGCGCTCGCGAGCAGCTCCTGGACCGGCTCGCCGAAACGGTCCCGGTCGGCCTGATGCAGCTCGACGACGAGATGCAGATCGTCTACACGAACGACCGCCTGCACGAGATCCTCGGTACAGACCGCGCGGAAACGGTCTCCCAGCAGCTCGCGAACGTCGACCCGGAGGACCGGCTCGCGATCGAGGCCGCTCTCGCGGCGCTGATGAGCGACGGCGCCGACGCCGAGGTGGAGGTCGCGGTCACCGGTCGCCAGGACGGGCGCGACAGGAATTGTCAGATCAGCCTGCGCGCCCTGACGCACGAGGGCGGCGAGGTCAGCGGGGCGATCGCATGCCTCGCCGACGTCTCGGACAGCATCGCGATGCGCGAGGAGCTCCGCCGCCGCGCCACCCACGACGACCTCACCGGCTGCCTCAACCGCGCCGCCATCACGCGCGCGCTCGAGGAGAACATCGCCGGGGGCGACCCCGACGGCCACCGCGCCCTGCTGTTCATCGACCTGGACGGCTTCAAGGAGGTCAACGACCAGCACGGCCACGCCGCCGGGGACGAGCTGCTGCGCGCGGTCGCGGGCCACCTGCGGGGCAGCGTGCGCTCCGACGACCTCGTCGGACGGCTCGGCGGCGACGAGTTCCTCGTGCTGTGCCCGTACATGGACGAGGACAACGCGCGCCGCCTCGCCGACCGGCTGACGATCTCGGCCGCGGCAGGCGCGATCGGCAGCGAGGCCGACGTAACGGCGAGCGTCGGCGTGGCCTGGTCCCGCGGCGCGGAGATCGACGCCGAGACGCTGCTGGCCAACGCGGACCGCGCGATGTACGAGGCCAAGCGCGAGCGCTCCCGCGCGCGCCGCGAGGTCGCCGAGCGGGCCTAGCCGCTTCCGCGGAGGACTCCCGAAACCGATCGCCTCGCGTCCTGGCGACGTAGGCGCGCCCGCGCTAACCTCCCGGAGGCAACCGCTCACTGGAGACGCACGGGAGCAGATGGCCGGCAGAGAGGCGATGAGGGCGTCGGACACGGACCGCGACCGGGTCGCAGAGCGGCTGCGCGAGGCCGCGAGCGAAGGGCGGCTGATGATCGAGGAGCTCGAGCAGCGCGTCGATCGAGCGCTGAGGGCACGCACCTACGGCGAGCTCGAAGTGCTGATCGCCGACCTGCCCGGACCGCGGCTGCTGAGCCGCACGCGCCGCCGCCGCCGGCGCGTCCCTCTGGTGCCGGCCCTTGGCCTGGTCGTCGGCGTCGTACTGCTCGCCCCGCTCGTGCTTGCGAGCATCGCCCTGATGGTGCAGCTCGCGCTCGGCGTGCTGGTCGTGTGGTGGATCTGGGCGGGCGTGGCGTGGCTGTTCTTCGGACGCGTCCTTCACCGGCGCCGCGCCGCCTACTGGCATCACGCCTACTGGCGCCGCCCCGTTCCCGGCCTCGGACCGCGCGCGTGCCAGGGGCAATGGCACGCACAGTGGGATCCCCGCCGGCGGGCATAGACTCCCCGCCATGGCGCTGATCCACACCTGCTACCGCATCACCGACGTCGATCGCTCGGTCGCCTTCTACGAAGCCCTCGGCTTCCAAGAGGTGGGGCGGCTACCGATCAAAGACGAGGCGGTGAACGTCTTCATGAACCAGCCAGGCGACGGCGACATGCCGCGCCTGGAGCTGACCTACAACTTCGGCGTCGAGAGCTACGAGCTCGGCAGCGGCTACGGGCACATCGCGATCACGACCGACGACATCCACGGTGCACTCGCGAAGCTCGCCGAGCAGGGCATCGAGCCCGAGAAGCCGCCTTACTCGGTCCGCGAGGGCGGCTCGTTGCTCGCGTTCGTCAGAGATCCCGACGGCTATCGCATCGAGATATTGGAGATGCCCGACAGCTGACAGGGAGCCCGGCCGTGTCGCGCATGCCGGGGTCGGCCTCGATCGCAACAGCGGCCTCGTGGCTCCGCGATACTCGCGTGGAGATGTCGCGAGACAAAGTGGACGTTGCCAAGCGAGTGGTTGATGCCTACAACCGCCGCGACGTCGATGGCTTGTTCGCCGAGCTCGCGACCCCCGACTTCGAGTGGTACCCGGGGATCGTCCGGGCCCTCGATGGTGGTGGCTACTGCGGACGCGAGGGCGCCGAGCAGTTCGCCGCCGACACCAGCGAAAACTGGGCGGAGCTCCAAATCATCGCCGAGGAGTTTCGCGATCTCGGCGACCGGGCGCTTGTGCTCGGAAGGCTCAAGGGACGCGGGAAGGGCAGCGGCGTCCCGGTCGAGCAGCCGTTTGCGACGGTCCTCGATTTTCGCGGCGACAGGATCTGCCGCTCCCGGGTGTTCCTCGATCGTGCCGAAGGTCTGCGGGCCGCGGGACTGTCCGAATAGGCGCCGCACACCCGAGCTCTGGAAGACCCCTGCCAGCCCTGGACCGACCGGGGTGCACATGAGTTGCAAACCGGACGGGATCCCGACGGGTACAGGGTCGAGATTTTGGAGATGAGCGGTTGGCGCTCTACCTGGCCCCGGCGCGCAATAAGCGCGCAGGCTCACGGTTCCTCGGCGCTGTCCGCCACAAGGCGAGCCACGCCGCTCGATGCGGAGCTGACCGAACTAGTCGCCGAAGACTTCCTCGTCGTATGACGTCGCGGCGCTCAGCCGCCGACGCGGAGCGCGCATCGCCCTTCCGACGCGCGGGCGCCCGCGGCGCTCGCGGTCGCTCGGGCCGAGCCGCCGCTCGGCGTCCTCGATACCCCAGGCGAGCCGCTCGAGGAGCTGGCCGGCGCCCTCGGGTGTCTCGACGTGGCTGAGGTCGACGTGGCGTTCATCGACGAGCGTCCTCTTACCGTCGTCGCTCGTTACCAAAATGCGAGCCATGTTCGGCTCCTCCCTGATGGATGGCCGGCTGTCCCCCCGGTAGATGGCCAATGGATCCCTGGTATGCGACCTGTGAGGCCGCATACCCAGTGTGGCCCCTCCGAACCCCCGATCGACACTTCTGCGATCTGAAACCGCAATTTGCGTCGTAATCCGTCGATGTCCCGACGGCTATCGTGAGATCATCGAGGGCCCGAAGGTGGAGGAGACTCAGGGCTAGCGAGCCAGGGCGACGCGACGAGTTCTCGTCGGCGGGCCTGAGCTGCGGATCGAACACCAGGTCCATCCATGGCGAACGAGACCATCACCGTCGGAGCGCTGAGCGTCCGTTTCCTGGTCGAGGCGGCGGACTCGAACGGGTCTGCGTCGGTTTTCGAGTGCTTTGTCCCGGCGAACGCGAGAATGCCGGCGGCGCACAGCCACGACGGCTTCGAGGAGACGATCTACGGGCTCGAAGGCGTCTCGACGTGGACGATCGACGGAGAGACGGTCGAGATCGGCCCAGGCGAGGCGGTCTGCGTGTCGCGGGGGCAGATCCACGGGTTTGACAACCGCGGCAGCGACGAGGCGAAGTTCGTCGCGATCGCGACCCCCGCCGTCTTCGGGTCTTCCTACTTCCGCGAGGTCGGCGAGGTGATCGCCGCTTCGTCCGGCGGGCCGCCGGATCTGGGCGCGATCGGCGAGGTGATGCGCCGCCACGGCCTGACGCCGGCCCCGCCGGGAGCCCCGTGAGCGCGACGGGCCACCTCGACCGTTGCGTGCGACGAGCTACCGGCGCTCGACGAGCGCCTTGAAGTTCTGGAGAGCTTCTTCGAGGCTCTTCGCATTCAGGCGCTTGACGAACAGCCCGTCAGCGAGCTTTCCGAACGGGCCGCCCGCCAGCGCGTAGTCGAACGTCGTCGTCAGGCGCGTCCCGTCGCCGTCCGGAGTGAGCTCCCAGCGAGCGCGCCCCGACAGCGCTCCGTCCATCTGAAGAAGCTGGAGCTTGCCCGGCTGGTACTCGAGAACGGTCTCGGTGATCGGCATCGACAGCCCCGCCGACTTCACCTTGAAGCTGACCTTGCCGCCGTCTTCGGGGAAGGGAGCGGTGATCTCGAGCTGCGTCATGCCCGGATACCAATCCGGCCAGCGGCTTGCATCGCTCAGGAGCGCCATCGCCTCCTCGCCCGAGGCCTTGATCTGGACACTGCGTTGCACGACCGCCATCGTGGATCTCCCCGCTCGCTCGCCGCGCGCCATTCCGCGGCGGCCCGAAGTCTATGTCCTTCCCGCCGCTCGCACCCCGGTGGTATGGTCGGCCGACCAGGCCCGGCGGGACGCCGCCGGACTGCGACGGAAAGGGGAAACATGGCCGATCGAGTGCTGTTCATCGGTTGGAGCACGCCCGTGCGGGGACGCGAGGAGCGCGGCCTCGAGGTTTTCAACGAAACCATCGGGCTCTACGGCCGGCTGCAGCAAGAGGGCCGCATCGAGAGGTTCGACGTCGTCCTCCTGGAGCCGGCCGGCGAGCTCGGTGGCTACTTCGAGCTTCACGGCTCGGCCCAGCAGCTCGCGGCTGTCCGCGAAGACGAGGAGTTCCAGCGGAGCACGATCGAGGCAAGCCTGATCGTCGACGGACTGCGTCAGATCGAAGGGGTCACCAACGACGAGATCGCGCGCCAGATGGAGCTGTACCGCGACAGCATCGCTCGCGTTCCGCAGGCATCCTGACCAACCTCGACCCGCTCGCAGGTGCCTCGCGGGAGCGGGGCACCGGGCGGTGATCGGTTCTTCCGCCGCCACGGGGGTGACGATGTGCTCCCCGATGAGCGCCGGCCCCCCAGAGGATCCGATCGGCCGTCACGTCGCGTTGGTCGCCGCTCGGAGCGAGGACGCGACCCGCAGGCTCGGCGAGGCGATCGCCGGGCGCTGCTGGCCGGGCATGGGCGACCGGACCGTGCCGGTGGCGCTCGAGTGGGTTCGCCGGTGGGGTCCCGGACGGATCACCCCGGCGCTGCCCGCGTGCTCCTGCCAGGCCGGGCGCTGCCCGGTCTGCAACTGACCCGACCGCGAGGCCCGGCGTCGAGGCCGCCGCAGGCCGGGAGCGTCAGGCGCTCGGAGCGCTCGCCTCGGCCGGCGCGTGCTCGCGCGCCCAGTCCACGATGTTGCCCGAGCCGGTGATCACGGTGCCGTCGTCGAGCACGAGGATCGGCACGGAGCGCTGGCCGCTGAGCTTCTCGATCTCGGCGCGGTCCTTCGCGCGCGAGGGCCACGTCCAGAACTTCAGCGTGCCGCCGTTGACCCTCTTCATTTCGTAGGTATGCCCCGCCTTGTCGAGCGCGATCGCGGCGCGTCCGCACGGGTGAGCGAGCGGGCCTGGCAGTTCGCCGAACGACGTCCCGTCGGCACAGGTGTAGAGCACCACGGGCGCGATCCTACTCCTCGCGAGGCGGCGGGGGCCCGAGATCCAGCCAGCAGCCGTGCCAGCGGTAGCCTTGTTCGCCAAGCCATGCCAGACACCGGCAAGATCGCCCAGAACCTCGAGCGCTTCGCGATCGCGATCGCCGCGCACGACCGCGAGAACCCCACTCACACCGCCTACGGCATCGGGCTCTCGCACTTCGACATGGAGCGGCTCGGCTTCGACGAGGGCGAGGAGGTGCTGCCGGGCATCACGATCCAGTGCGACGCCGGCGTCAGTGGCAACTTCCGCGTGCTCTGCGACGGAGAGCACGACGAGGAGCTGACCGAGGCCGAGGAGGAGGCGGTCGAGGCGATCGCAACCCACTCGGTGCCGAGCGCCGCGCCGGACGGCGAGCGCACGCGCGAAATCTGAACGCCTAGACGGCTGGCGGCTCGATCCCTGCGCGCGCGGCGATGATCGCGACGAGCCGGTCGATCGTCGGGCACGCGAGCCCATGGCGCGCCGCCGCACGCAACACCGAGCCGGGGATCGCGTCGAGCTCGGGCTCGCGCCCGGCGGCGATGTCACGCTGCATCGAGCTGCCGAGCGTCGCGTGGGCGCGCTCGAGCTCGGCGATCGCGCCGGCGGCGTCCACGTCGGCGCCCTCCGCGCGCCCCGCGGCCGCCGCCTCCTCCATCGCGCCGACGAGGTCCGCGCGGAGCTCCGGCGTCGAGCGGATCTCGCCGAGCAGCTTGTCGTAGGCGCTCGTCGTGCAGGCGAGCGCGTTGAGCCGCACGAGCTTCGACCACATCACGTCGGCTTCGGAGTCGAGCACGCGCGCGGGTACGCCGGCGCCGTCCAGCGCCAGCGCCAGCCGCGCCATCGGCGCGGCCATCGCGGGCGTCGCGCTCGCCATGTTGACGAGCAGGAACGGGCTCGTGTGGACCACCACGCCCGGCGCCGGGCGGTCCGCCTCGACCCGGATCGCCCCCGCCAGCACCGTGTCCGAGGCGAACGTACGGCGGAGCACCGCGAGGTGGTCGAGGCCGTTGAGCAGCGGCAGGACCATCGCGGGCTCGGCGTCGATCCGCTCGAGCGCCGCCTCGAGGCCGCCGAACTTCGTCGCCACGATCAGCGCCTCGACGGGCTCGAGCAGGCGCTCGACCGCTCGCGGGTGCGCGACGAAGTCGCCGAGCGTGACGCTGCTGACGCGCAGACCCTGCTCGGCGATCACCGCCGCGGTCTGCTCGCGCGCGACGACGATGACCTCATGACCCGCGCGATCCAGCGCCCCCGCCAGCAGGCCGCCCACGCCGCCGGGACCGAGCACCGCGATCCTCACGGACGCGCCTCGAGCAGCACGCCGGGGTTCATCACGCCCGCCGGGTCGAGCGCGCCCTTCGCGGCGCGCAGCGCGTGCGCGAAGGGCTCCGGGCGCTGGCGCTCATACCAGGGACGGTGGTCGCGGCCGACCGCGTGGTGGTGGGTGATCGTCGCACCCTGCTCGATCAGCACGTCCGAGACAGCCCGCTTGACCGCGCCCCACTGATCGAGCTCCTGTCCGCGCCGGGCGGGCGCCAGCACCGTGAAGTAGGGCGCGGGCCCGTCCGGGTACACGTGGGTGAAGCGGCAATGGACGCGCCCCTCCGCGCCGCAGACCTCGCGCACCGTCTCGCGCGCGGTCTCCATCACGAGCTCGTGAAAGCGCGGGAACCGCTCCCAGGTGATCGCGGTCTCGAAGGTCTCGCTGATGACGCCGAGCGCGACGAGCTGGTCGCGCAGGTAGGGAGCCCCCAGGAACGCGCTGCGCCATGCCCCGACGGCGTCCTCGCCGCCGTCGCCGCGCCTGCCGCTGCGGGCGCCGCCATGCTCGGCGCAGATCTCCAGAGCACGCGCGAGCTGGCCCTCGACGGGATGGTCCGTTGACTCGAAGCCGAGGACGAGCAGCGCCTGGCTGCCGTCGCCGGCAAGCGTCAGCTCAGCCTCGCCGGCGTCGAGCAGGCGGCAGTTGGACGGGTTCAGCCCCGACTGCGAGAGCGCCCGTACACATTCGGCGCCCGCGATGAAGTCGTCGAAGCCGACGCCGGCCGAGGCGCGGTGGCCCGGTCGGGGCTGGACGCGCACCCAGGCGCTCGTGATCACGCCGAGGATCCCCTCCGAGCCCGCGAGCAGCCGGTCGGGGCTCGGCCCTGCGCCTGACCCCGGGACCCGGCGCGACTCCCACACTCCCGACGGCGTGATCGCCCGCGCCGACTCCAGGAAGTCCTCGATGTGAGTCCAGACCGTCGCGAAGTGCCCGCCGGCCCGCGTCGCGATCCAGCCGCCCAAGGTCGAGTACTCGAACGACTGCGGGAAGTGGCGCAGCGTCAGCCCATGGCCGGCGAGCGCCGCCTCGAGCGCGGGCCCGCTCGCCCCGGCGCCGATTCGCGCCGAGCGCGAGACCTCGTCGAGCTCGATCAGGCCGTCCAGCGCGGCGAGGTCGATCGAGATCGCCCCGTTCTGCGATGGTCCGGGCTCGGGCGTGATGCCGCCGACGACCGACGTGCCGCCGCCATAGGGGATCGCCGCGACCGCCTCGGCCGAGCACCATTCGAGCAGCCGCTCTACGTCGCTCTCCTCGCGGGGCCGCGCGACGAAGTCCGGCGCGCTCTCGAAGCGGCCGCGGAAGCCACGCACCACGTCGGCGTAGGACTTGCCGAGCGCGTGCGATGCGCGGGAGTGCGCGTCGTCGGCGCAGATCTCCTGGAGCGAGCGCGGGATCTCCAGCCGCGGCGCCGGGAGCGTGGCCTCGGACAGCGCCACCGGCTCCTCGGGCTCGCCGAGCTCGATCGCGAGCCGCTCGCCGAGGAACGGCGCCGCCGCGCGCACCTGCCCCGCGGTCGGCTGCTGATCCTCGAAGCCCCAACCCCAATGCTTGCGCCGCCGCCCGTGCACGGCCGCGAGTCTATGCTCCGCGCTGTGAGCGAGACCGCCGAGCAGAGCAGCTACACGCCCGAGGTCCTCGCCCGCGGCCCGTGGCAGCTGGAGCAGATCAGCGCGCGGTGGCTGGATCGGCCCTACGAGCCCTCGGCCAAGCTGAGCGAGGCCGCCGACGATGCGATCCGCGCCCTGCAGGACCGCGGATCGCCGAGTCACGACGGCCTCGCGGCGCGCCTTGTCGACTACAGCCAGGACGCTGAGGGGATCTCGATCGAGCTGCAGCCGTTGCGCTGGGCCCTGCGACTCGTCCCCGGCGACGCCTCCCAGAGCATGGCCGCGCTCTGCGTGACGCGCTCGGCCGACGGGCGCTGGCTGGCGGGGCGCCGCGCCCCGTGGGTGTCCTCCTGGGCGGGCCGCTGGGCGCTCGGCGCGGGCGGCGCGGTCGACGTCGGCGAGAGCCCCGCCGACACACTGGTGCGCGAGCTCGCGGAGGAGTGGGCGGTCGCGCCGGAGCGCGTCCTCGGCGAGGCCCTGTTGTGCCTGCCGCACAAGCTCGTGATGTTCGTGGGCCAGGCGTGGCTGGCGGAGGGAGCCGACGAGCGCATCAGCCCCGACCACGAGCACGATGCCTTCGCGTGGTGGCCGGCCGACATCGACGCGTGGCCGGCCGAGGCCGGCGACGTGCTGCCCAGGATGGCGCGCTGGCTGTCGATGTGAACGAGCGCCGGGCGGGCGTCGGGCCGCTCACGTTCACGCGCCTGCGGGCGCTGTCGTTCACCCACTCGTGCGTCTATCTGGCGCTGCTGATCTGCGCTTTCGCGCTGGGCGGGCCGCAGCCGGAGACGTTCGTCCTCGGCCTGACACACGGCCTGATGTGGATCGGGATGTCGCTCGCCTGTCTGGCCGCGGCACGGCTGCGGATCGTGTCCCTGCGCCTGGCCGTGGCGGTGGTCGTGCTGGGCGGCATCGGGCCGTTCTTCGGCTCCTATGAGTTCGTCCGGGAGGGCCGCAGAGAGCCGCGGCCGGGGTCGCCGTCCGGCCCGGCCGCGGGAGGCTGAGCGCCCGGCGCAGCGGGTGATCGCCCTGTAAAACAGGTGCAATTGCATGCGCTCCACCGTCTGACGCGGAACGCTAGAGTGGTAGATCGATGGCCACTGACACGACGACCCAGCAGATCGTGGACGTCGTGACCCCCGCGGCGGGAGAGTCGGTCACCGAGGGAACAATCCTCGAATGGCATGTCAAGGTCGGCGAGACGATCAAGGCCGATGAGACGATCGTCGAGATCTCGACCGACAAGGTCGACGTCGAGCTCCCCTCGCCGGCCACCGGCACCGTCAGCGAGATCCTCGTCGCCGAGGGCGACACCGTCACCGTCGGCCAGGTGATCGCGCGGATCGCCGTGGGCAACGGCGGCCTCCTCGCCGCCGACTCGCCGGCGCCGCCGACGCAGGCGCGCCCCCCGGAGGTGCCCGAGCGCACCGAAGGCAACGGCAGCTCGTCCGGGGCCCCTGCACAAGCGCCTCCCGTTGCCCCCTCCACGGCCCAGCTCGTCGACGTCGTGACCCCAGCCGCGGGCGAGTCGGTCACCGAGGGCACGATCCTCGAATGGCAAAAGAAGGTCGGCGAGGCGATCGACGCCGATGAGACGATCGTCGAGATCTCGACCGACAAGGTCGACGTCGAGCTCCCCTCGCCGGCCAGCGGAACCATCGCAGAGCTGCTCGTCGCCGAGGGCGACACCGTCACCGTCGGCCAGGTGATCGCGCGGATCGCCGTGGGCGAGGCCGCACAGCCCCCCGCCGCTGCGCAGGAGCTCTCGGCTCCGCCCGCCAACGGCACCTCGGCGCCCGAGGCCGAGCCGCCCGCCGCGGCAGCGGCTGGCGAGGGCACCCGCGTCTCGCCCGTCGCGGCGCGTGCCGCGGCCGCCGAGGGCGTCGACCTCACAAGCGTCTCGGGCAGCGGGCGCGAAGGACGGATCACGAAGTCCGACGTGCTGGATGCAGCGAGCGGCAACGGCGCCACAACGGCACCGGCAGCGCCCGGCGCCGAGGCGCAGCCGATGCGCGGCGGCGCGGCGGCGCTCGCGCGGTACATGGGGCAGTCGCTCACGATCCCGACCGCCACCAGCTTCCGGACGATCACCGTCACGACCCTCGACGGGCGCCGCCAGCAGCTCAAGGCCGGCCCCCGAAAGGTCTCCTTCACGCATCTGATCGCGTACGCGATCGCGCGGGCGGGGGAGCAGATGCCGGTCATGGCCGACCACTTCGAGGAGATCGACGGCAAGCCGAACCGGATCGTCGACGGCCAGGTCAACCTCGGGCTCGCGGTCGACGTCGAGAAGAAGGACGGCTCGCGGACGCTGATGGTGCCGGTGATCTCCAACGCTGGCAGGCTCGGCTTCGGCGCCTTCCTCGACGCCTACGACGCGCTGGTCGAGAAGGCGCGCACCAACACGCTCTCCGCCGACGATCTCGTCGGCGCCAACATCACGCTGACGAACCCCGGCGGCATCGGCACGATCGCCTCGGTGCCAAGGCTGATGACCGGGTCGGGCACGATCGTCGCGACCGGGTCGATCGCCTACCCGCCGGGCCTCGCGACCGTCGGTCAGACGATCGGCGCCGAGAAGGTCATGACGATGACCTCGACCTACGACCACCGCGTCATCCAGGGCGCGGAGTCGGGGCGCTTCCTGGCCCTCATCGAGGAGCACCTCCAGGGCGAGCACGGCTTCTACGAGGCGGTCTTCGCGGACCTCGGCGTCGAGCTCGGCCCGGCGCCCACACGGCCGGCGCCGGCAACGGCGGCGGCCGCGCCGGCCGATGCCGCCGCCGCTCCGGCCGGCGAGGAAACGCTGCAGGCCGTGCAGGCGGCCACCACATATGTCGGGCGCGTACGCGCTCACGGTCATCTGGCCGCGCGCCTGGACCCGCTCGGCTCGGAACCCGAGGGCGACCCGGGCCTCGACCCGGAAGCGCTCGGCCTCACCCCCGAGCTCCAGGCGCGGATCCCCGCACACCTCTTCCAGATGTATGTACCAGGGGCCACGCTGGCGGATGCCCTTCCGCACCTGCGCGAGACCTACTGCGGCACGATCGCCTACGAGATCGAGCACATCGCCTCGCACCGCCAGCGCGTCTGGCTGCGCGAGCACATCGAGTCGGGGACCTTCCGCCACGAGCTGACCAACGAGGAGCGCCGCACGCTGCTCAAGCGGCTGGTCGAGGTCGACGCGCTCGAGCGCTTCATGCACAAGGCCTACCTCGGCCAGCACCAGTTCTCGATCGAGGGGCTCGACATGACCGTGCCGATGCTCGACGAGCTGATCCAGCTCTCGGCCGCCCACGGCGGCCAGGAGGTCGTCGTCGGGATGGCACACCGCGGGCGGCTGAACGTGCTCGCGCACAACCTCGGCCGCGCCTACGACACGATCTTCGCCGAGTTCGAGGGCGCCTCGACGCTCGAGGTCGTGACCACGATCCCGCAGGGCGGCACCGGCGACGTGAAGTACCACCACGGCACGCAGGGCACCTACCAGCTCCCGGATGGCGGCGCGATCCGCGTCAACCTCGAGTCCAACCCGAGCCATCTGGAGTTCGTCTCCGCCGTCGTCGAGGGGGCCACGCGCGCCGCGCAGACCTCGCGCCGCGGGCCGCACGCCCACCAGGACACCAACTCAGCCGTGCCGGTCGTGATCCACGGCGACGCCTCGTTCCCGGCCCAGGGCATCGTGCCCGAGACGCTCAACCTGCAGGCGCTCGACGGCTACAAGGTCGGAGGCACCGTCCACCTGATCATGAACAACCAGGTCGGGTTCACGACCGACCCGGACGACGCGCGCTCGACCCGCTGGGCCTCCGACCTCGCGAAGGGCTTCGACGTGCCGATCATCCACGTCAACGCCGACGACGTGCCCGCCTGCATCAGCGCGGTGCGGCTGGCGTTCGCGTTCCGGCAGGAGTTCGGCCACGACGTGCTGATCGATCTGATCGGCTACCGGCGCTTCGGCCACAACGAGTCGGATGAGCCCGCCTACACGCAGCCCGAGGTCTACGCGAAGATCAAGAACAAGAAACGCGTCGCGGAAATCTGGGGCGAACGGCTCGTATCCGAAGGCGTCGTCTCCCAGGAGGAGGTCGAAAAGCAGGCCCAGGAGGTCTGGGACAACCTCACGCTCCTGCACCAGCGGCTGAAGTCGAAGATCGCCGAGGTCGCCGAGCACGGCGGCGAGCACTCGACCGGCGAGTACCAGCTCGACCGCTCGCCGAGCCCCGACGTCGAGACGGCTGTGCCCGCAGGGCGCCTGCGCGAGCTCGGCGAGCAGCTCCTGCGCGTGCCCGAGGGCTTCACCGTTCACCCGAAGCTCGTCAAAGTGCTCGACCGCCGTCGCGAGGCACTCGCTGCGGACGTCTCCGAGCACCTGATCGACTGGGCGCACGCGGAGGCGCTCGCGTTCTCATCGCTGCTCACCGAGGGGACGCCCCTGCGGCTCACCGGCCAGGACACCGAGCGCGGCACGTTCAGCCAGCGCCACATGGTGCTGCACGACGCCAAGACCGGGCAGACGGTATGCCCGATCCAGAACCTGCCCGACGCGCTCGCGCCGCTCGAGCTTCACAACAGCCCGCTGTCCGAGCTCGCGTGCATGGGCTTCGAGTACGGCTACAGCCAGGAGGCGCCCGAGACGCTCGTGCTCTGGGAGGCGCAGTTCGGTGACTTCGTCAACGCCGCGCAGGTGATCATCGACCAGTTCATCGTCTCCGGCCTGGCGAAGTGGGGCCAGACCTCGCGGCTGACGCTGCTCCTTCCCCACGGATACGAGGGCGCCGGCCCTGAGCACTCATCGGCGCGTCTCGAGCGCTTCCTCGCCCTCGCCGCCGAGGGCAACATCCGCGTCGCGAGCCCGACCACGCCGGCCCAGTACTTCCACCTGCTGCGCCGCCAGGCGCGGATCGCCAAGCAGCGCCCGCTCGTCGTGATGACGCCGAAGTCGCTGCTGCGCCTGCCGCAGGCCGCGAGCTCCATCGCCGAGATGGCCGAGGGCACGCGCTTCGAGCCCGTGGTCGCCGAGCCCGGAGTCGACGACGCGCAGGTCACGCGGCTCGTGCTCTGCACGGGCAAGATCTACTACGACCTCGTCGGCCATCCCGAACGACCGTCCCACACCGGCCTCGCAGTCGCGCGTGTGGAGCTGCTCTACCCGTTCCCCGAAGCCCAGCTGCTCGCGCTCATGAGCCGCTACCCGAACCTGCGCGAGGTGCTGTGGGTCCAGGAGGAGCCGAGGAACATGGGAGCCCGCGCCTACATGTTCCCGCGGCTCATGCAGATCATGCCGCCCGAGATCCACTTCGGCTACGTCGGCCGTCCCGAGCGGGCGAGCCCCGGCGAGGGCTACCCCGCCGCCCACGCCGCCGAACAGAGCCGCATCGTCAAGACGGCGATCGACCTGCGCCAGCCGATCTCCCAGTACCCGCGCAAGACCCCGGGGGAGCGCTGATGGGCGCACTGTGGCGGCGGTTCAGGTTGATCCTCGCCCAGCGCCGGCGCAAGAAGCGCGCCCGCGGATAGCCCGCCTGCGCGCTCTCCGGCGCGCCGCCGGCTGAAGCCGGTGCACGCGTCTCCTGGCGCCAAGAGTCCATTCGTCCACGCATACGCGGCGTTCTTGGGGGCCCGGTTCCGATCGTCGAAAGCGGCCGGGAGCCGTCATGAGCACCGCCGAGCCGACATTCAGCTGGGGCGCCGATGTCGAGACCCGCCGCGGATCTTCCGCGCGCCGCGCGCGCTCGCGTCGCCACTCGCTGCTGTGGGTCCGCGCCGAAGCGGTGCTGATCGACGGGCTCGTGCTGCTCATCCCGGTCCTCGGCGCCGCCTGGCTCGCGTCGCTGCTGTTCCCGCACAAGGGCTTCTTCCTGGCGAGCAGCGAAGCGGCCCCGGGAACGCGAGGGGCCAGCGTGCACCTGCAGGCACCCGGTGCGCTCCTGATCAGCGCGCTCGCCCTCAGCTACTTCTACGTGTGCGAGGCGGCGTTCGGGCAGACCCTCGGCAAGCGCCGGCGCGGCTTGTGGGTGCAGTCCTCGGGCGGCGGTGACGCCGGCTGCAACGCGGTCTCTGCGCGCACGGTCCTGCGGCTCATCGACGGGCTGGCCTTCTACCTCCTCGGCGCGCTCATCGCCCTGCTCACCGGCCGCCGCAGACGCCGGATCGGCGACTGGGCGGGCCGCACCGTGGTCGTGTTCGACGACGGCGCCCGCCCGGCGCACCGGCGCCCGGCGCTGTGGCAGCTCGCGGCCTATCCGGCCGCGTGGCTGGCGCTTGTCGTGCTTGCGGTCTTCGGCCTCGGCCTCGGCACCGCAGTCTCCGAAGGCGAAGCCGCGATCGCGCTCGTGCGCGCGTACTCGCAGGCCCGGGAACGCGGAGACGCACAGCTCGCCTGCTCGATGCTCACCGCTGGTCAGCAACAGGAGCTGGTCGCGATCGAGAGCGGGCGCTACGGCGGGATCGCCGGTGGCTGCCCCGCCTTCATCCTCCGCGAGAACCCTCGCTCGCACCTGCTGAACCCCCTCCTCCCGGCGCTCGCGCGCTCGACGCTCACCACGGCCTACTCCCCCCTCGGCGTCGTCGCGGTCTTCTCCCGCGAAACGCCGGGGTACGCGCTGATCGCGGTTCGCGAAGGGGGACGGCTGAAGCTCGATGTCCGCGGCTACGAGCGGGCGGAGTTCGTCCACTCTTGTGCCGCCGCAGGGTCTGTGCGAACGTCCGTGTGCGCATGCGCCTTCGACCGGGCGCGCGCCGAAGGCGGGCTGCCGGAAGGAACTCCCACCCCCTCGCAGATCGCGGTGCTGCGCTCGGACGTCCTCAGCTGCGGCGGACCCGCGGCGACGAGCTCAGGCCTGCACGAAGCACCGGCACGGCAGGCGTCGCCCTAGCGCCCTTTCCAGACCGGTTCCCGCTTCTCCTTGAACGCGCTCGCGCCCTCCTTGGCGTCCTCGGAGCTCATGACGGGACCCGCGATCTCGCCCTGCTTTGCCCCATCTCCTGCGTGGACCAGTCGTACTGCTCCTGCAGGATGCGCTTGGCGGCGACGAGCGCCAGGGGGCCGTTCTTCGCGAGCTGATCCGCGAGTGCGAGCGCCTCCTCGACGGCTGCGCCCGGCTCGGCCAGCCGGTTGACGAGACCGAACTCGTAGAAGCGGTCGGCGGGCAGGTGCTCGCCGGTGAGCGCGAGCTCCATGACGACGTGGTAGGGCATCCGCCGCGGCAGGCGCAAGAGCGCGCCTGCGGCCGCGACGAGCGAGCGCTTGACCTCCGGGATGCCCATTTTCGCTCCCTTGGCGGCGACGATCAGATCGCACGAGAGCGCGATCTCCAGCCCGCCGGCGAGCGCGAACCCCTCGATCGCAGCGATCAGCGGCTTGCTCGCCGCGCGCTGCGTGATCCCGGCGAAGCCGCGGTCGCCGAAGTACGGCGACTCGCCCTTCACGAAGGCGCCCAGGTCCATCCCGGCGGAGAAGAAGCCGCCGGATCCCGTCAGCACGCCAACCGACAGGCCCTCGTCGCCGTCGAGTTCCTCCAGGGCTCCGGCCACACCCTCCGCCAGCGCCGCGTTGACCGCGTTTCGAACCTCGGGGCGGTTGAGCGTGATCAGCAGCACGTTGCCGCGCCTCTCTGTGAGGACGGCGGTCTGCTCGGCGTTCTGGAGGTCGGTGCTCATCGCGGCTCCTTGTCTCGTTGCCGCGCGGAGGGTATAGGGCCCGCGCACCCCACGCACCCCCCGCCGACCGGCGCTCAGGCCGCGAACAGCGTGAGGTCGGGCTCGCGCTCGCCGCGCAGCAGCGCGAGGTCGACCTCCACGCAGCCGATGCTGCGCGAGGCAGCCAGCACAGCGGCCTGCGGCTTGATCGTCTGAGCGGCGAGCACGCCGCGGCAAGCCCCCATCGCGGGGTCTCGTCGGATCCGCTCGAGGTAGCGTGCCAGCTGCTCCACCGCGTCGATCGTGCCGACGCGCTTGATCTCGACCGCGATCCACTCGTCCTCGGTGTCGCGGCACATCAGATCGACGGGACCGATGTCGGTCGGCCACTCGCGCCGTATGAGCCGCAGGCCCTCGCCGCAGCACTCCGGCGCCGCGGCGAGCAGCTCCTGCAGTTCGCGCTCGATGCCCTCCTTCTCCAGGCCGAGCTCGGCGTCCAGCTCGTGTTCGACGTCCGAGAGGACCTCGGAGATCGCGATCTCCAGACGGTCCTCTCCCCGGCGCCGGCGCACCACGAGCTTCTGGAGCTCGCCGCGTTCTCCGATCTCCTCCCCGAAAACGGTCGGAGGCGTCATCCAGTTCAGCGGTTTCACGCCGCCGCCGTCGGCCCACACCATGAACGTCCCATCGGGGCCGATCATCAGCAGCCGCACCGCCTCTGGAAGCACGGTCGAGAGGCGGCCGGCGTAGGTGACCTGGCAGCGGGCGACGATCAGGCGCACCGCGCGAACCTAGCGCGCCGGGCGGACCGCACGGATGGCGCCTCAGTCGTCGGCCGGCGGCGCCATTTTCTCGGGGCCCGGCGCCGCCGGGGGCGGCAGCTGCGCAGGCGCCGGCGTCGCGGTGGACGCCGCCGCCGTGGGCGGCACGCCGTTGCTTGAAGCCGGGGTGGCGTTCCCCTCTTCCCCGTCGCTCATCGCGTCGCGAAACTCGCGCACGCCCTTGCCGAGCGCCCTGGCAAGCTCCGGCAGCCGCCGCGGCCCGAGCACGAGCAGCGCGACCGCGGCGATGAACAGCAGGTGGACGGGGTTCTCGAGACCCATCACGCTCAGGCTAGCGCTCGCGGCGCACGCGCGAGCCTTCCGACCCGACGCATACGCTCTGTGCGTGGCCGCCGAAGTGCCCCCGCCGCCGCCGATCGCGCAGGGCCGGCGCCCCTACCCGCCGCCCCCGAGGGCCGAGCCGTTCTGGCCGGCGCAGCTTGCGATCCTCGCCGCGATCGTTCTCCAGATCTTCCAGCCCGACCGGCTCCTGGTGGGGCCGGCGTGGCTCGTGCCCAGCCTCGAGGGAGCCCTGCTCATCGGGCTCTTCTTCGCGACGCCCAAAGAGCTCGAGTACGAGCACCCGCGCCGGCGGCGCGCCGCGATCGGCCTGATCGCGTTCGTCACGGCCGCGAACATCTACTCGCTGGGCGCGCTCACCCACTTCCTGCTCCATCACAACGTCAACAAAGGTCGCGAGCTGATCGGGTCGGGCACGCTGATCTGGCTGACGAACTTCCTGATCTTCGGCCTCTGGTACTGGGAGATGGACCGAGGCGGTCCCGGCAAACGCGCCTCGGGGCACGACCTGCCGCCCGACTTCCTGTTTCCGCAGATGAGCGACGACACGATCGAGCCGCGCGATTGGCGACCGAGGTTCATCGACTACCTGTACGTGTCGCTCACGAACGCGACCGCGTTCTCGCCGACCGACACGATGCCGCTGAGCGCGATCGCGAAGTCGATCATGGGCATCCAGTCGGTCGTTTCGCTCGTGACGATCGGGCTGATCGTCTCGCGCGCCGTGAACATCCTGCAGTAGCGCTCAGGCGCTCTGCGAGACCGGGCGCGGCTCGAGCGCCAGGGCCTGGGCGATCAGGCCGGGCACCTCTCCGCCGGCGCCGAGCCTGCTCGCCCTGCGAAGCGCGTCGAGTGCGCCCTCGCGGTCGAGCAGCGCGAGCCGCAGGCGTCCGAGCCGCTCCCACGCGCCGGCGTCGGAGGGCCCGCGCTGCGCGGCGCGTTCGGCGGCCTCCTCCGCCAGGTCGACGGCGCCCATGTCTTCGTAGATGCGCGCGGCGAAGCGATGCGCCGCGGGCCGCGCACCGTCGACGCGGGCCCAGTCTCGAACCGCCCGGGCCGCCGCGTCGAGCCTGCCCGCCTGCCAGAAGGCGAGCGTCATCAGCCGCAGCACGGCGACGTTGCGCGGTTCGGCATCGCGCGCGTAGATCAGACGCTGCGCCGCGAGGTCGTATTCGCCCTCGGCCATCGCGCGCTGGGCCGCGATCAGGAAGCGTTCGACCCGCTCCTCGGCGGGGTCGGGCTTTGAGAAGTCGACGAATTTGAGGCTGCCCGCGGGGACGGTCCGGATGCCGTGTGCGAATTTGACCCGCGCCCACTGCTGGACCTCCTCGCCGCTCTCCTCGTCGTTCGTGAAGTAGATGCCGCTGACCGTCCCGACCCCCCACTCCGGGTAGGAGACGCAGCGGGCGTAGCGATGGACGACCGAGTGATCCGGGACCCGCGCGCCGAACGGGTCGTGTTCGGCTTTCTCCTTCGCGGCCGCACGCGCACGCTGCTCGGCCTCGTACGCGCGGCGGCCCGCTTCCTCGCGCTCGCGGCGCGCTGCAGCGGCGCTGGCCCTGACGGCGTTTTTCGAGACCTTGCCGCCGCGCGAGCCTTCGGCGATGCGCTCGAGCTGGTCGGCCGCCTCGTTGATCGCCTTCAGGTGGCGCTCGTGCTCGAACTGCCTGCCCGCCGGCGCCACGTCGGGGTGCCAGCGCTTGGCCATGCGGCGGCGGGCGAGCTGCACGTCGCGCTTGTCGAACGGCGCCTCGAGCTCCAAGAGGAGCAGGTGCTGCTCGATATCGAGGACCGTTGTGGGCATGACCCGTCAACGTTAGCGACCGGCGCGACGTCCTATCCTGCGTGCGAATGTCCTCTCAGTACATCTTCACGATGCACCGTCTGTCGAAGGTCCATCCGCCCGACAAGACCGTGCTCGACAACATCACGCTGGCCTTCTACCCGGGCGCCAAGATCGGGGTCTTGGGGTACAACGGCGCGGGGAAGTCCACGCTGCTGCGCATCATGGCGGGCATCGATCAGGAGTTCCGCGGCGACGCCGCGCTTGCGCCAGGAGCGACGGTCGGCATGCTCGAGCAGGAGCCGCACCTGGACGAGAGCAGGGACGTGCGCGGCAACGTCGAGGATGGCGTCGCCGAGACGAAGGCGCTGCTCGACCGCTTCAACGAGCTCGCCGCTGACTACTCCGAGGAGAACGCGGAGGAGTTCGGCCGCATCCAGGCGCAGATCGAAGCGGCCGACGCCTGGAACCTCGAGACGCAGCTCGACTACGCGATGGACGCGCTGCGCCTGCCGCCCGGCGACGCCGACGTCACGAAGCTCTCGGGAGGCGAGCGCCGCCGCGTGGCGCTGTGCCGGCTGCTGCTTCGGGCGCCGGACCTGCTCCTGCTGGACGAGCCCACGAATCACCTCGACGCCGAGTCGGTGGCGTGGCTCGAGCAGCACCTCGCCGAGTACAAGGGGACGATCGTGGCCGTCACCCACGACCGCTACTTCCTGGACAACGTCGCCGGCTGGATCCTCGAGCTCGACCGCGGGCGCGGCATCCCCTACGAGGGCAACTACTCGAGCTGGCTGGAGCAGAAGCAGGCTCGGCTCGCCCAGGAAGAGCGCAGCGAGAAGGCGCGCCAGCGCACGATCGCCGCCGAGCTGGAATGGGTGCGGACGAACCCGAAGGGCAAACGAGCCAAGTCCAAGGCGAGACTCGCCCGCTACGACGAGCTCGTCGCGGAGGAGCGCAACGTCAAGCTCGAGGACGTCCAGATCCACATCCCGGCAGGCCCGCGACTCGGCGAGAAGGTGCTGACGGCGAGCGACGTCAACAAGGGCTTCGGCGACCGCCTGCTGATCGAGTCGCTGTCGTTCGACCTGCCGCGAGCCGGGATCGTCGGGGTGATCGGGGCCAACGGCGCGGGGAAGACCACGCTGTTCAGGATGATCACGGGCGAGGAAACGCCCGATTCGGGCGCGATCGAGCTCGGCGAGACCGTGCAGCTCGCCTATGTCGACCAGTCTCGTGACTCGCTGGACGCGAACAAGACCGTCTGGGAGGAGATCTCCGAGGGCTTCGAGCACATCAAAGTCGGCGATCGCGAGGTCAACTCCCGCCAGTACACCGCCGGCTTCAACTTCAGGGGCTCCGACCAGCAGGCCAAGATCGGCAAGCTCTCGGGCGGCGAGCGCAACCGCGTGCACCTCGCCAAGCTGCTGCGCAGCGGCGGCAACCTGCTGCTGCTCGACGAGCCCACGAACGACCTCGACGTGGACACGCTGCGGGCGCTCGAGAACGCGCTGCTCGAATTCCCCGGCTGCGCCGTGGTGATCTCCCACGATCGCTGGTTCCTCGACCGCATCGCCACGCACGTGCTCGCCTTCGAGGGCGATTCGCAGGTGCGCTGGTTCGAGGGCAACTTCGAGGCCTACGAGGAGAACAGGCGCGAGCTGCTCGGCGACGCCGCCGACCGGCCGCACCGGCTCACCTACAAGCGGCTCGTGCGTGGCTGAGGCACAAGCGGCGCCGGCGGAGCCCGGACCGTTCGAGCGCGACACGGCGGTGTCGCTCTCCGAACGGGACGGCGAGAGCGCGCGCTTTGCGGCGAGCGTCGGGGACGGGTGGCGCGCCGGGCGCGGCCCCCACGGCGGCTACCTCGCGGCGATGCTGCTTCGCGCCCTGATCGAGACAGTCGCCGAGGAGCAGCGCGCCCCGCGCTCGCTCACGATCCACTACGCGCGCGCGCCCGAGCCCGGACCGGTCGAGATCAGCACTCGCATCGAGCGCGCCGGACGCTCGCTGAGCACGCTCTCGGCGCGGATGGAGCAGGACGGGCGGCTGATGGCGCTCGTCCTGGCCGCCTTCTCCGTGCCGTGGCACACGGCGGAGATCGACCACCTGCCGATGCCCGACGTAGAGGGCCCGGACGTCGAACGCCGGCCCGGCACCGGCCTGCAGTTCGGTGCTCCGCCGTTCAGCGAGCATCTCGTGCTGCAGCCGCGTTTTCAGGGCAGGCCACTGACCGGCGAGCGGCGGCCGATGGAGCTCGGAGCCTGGGTCGGCCTGGCCGAGGCGCGCCCGACGGATGCGCTCTCGGTCGCGTTCTTCACCGACGCGTTGATCCCGACCCCGTTCATGGCCACGGGCGAGCCGACGGCGGCGCCGACGATCGACCTCACGATCCACTTCCGTCAGGCGCTCCCCCGCCCCCAGGACCGCGCCCCCAACCAGCTCTGCTACGCGCAGATGGCCTCCAAGCTCCTGCACGAGGGTTTCTTCGAGGAGGACGGCGTCGTGTGGGCGCCCGACGGCACCGTGCTCGCTCAGTCGCGCCAGCTCGCGCTGCTGATGCCCGTCGGCTAGGGTGCCGCCATGGCTGATTACACCGCGAAGCGCGTAGGCGACATGCAGGCGGGTTTCGGGGGCGGCTTCGTGAAGGCGCGCGCCGAGCTCGGAGTGACGGCGTTCGGCATGCAGGTGATCCAGCTGCCGCCGGAATACGCGGACTACCCGGAGCACGACCACGCCGACAGCGGCCAGGAAGAGGTCTTCGCCGTGCTGTCGGGGTCCGGCGTGATGGACATCGAAGGCGAACGCGTGGAGATGGACGGAGACACGCTGATCCGGGTCGGACCCGACACGAAGCGCAAGGTGATCGCCGGGCCGCGGGGCGTGCGCATGCTGGTCGTCGGCTGCGCGCCGGGCGAGCCTTACAAGATCGCCGAAGGCACCGAACTCGAAGCCGTCTAGGCGCCGCTGCCAGCCGCCGCAGAAGAGCTCAGCGCGCGAAGCTCGTGCGCGGCTGGACACGCCGGGCGAATCCGGCCAGCAGGCGGGCAGCCGCGTCGATGTCATCGAGCTCGACGAGTTCGACGGGCGAGTGCATGTAACGGACGGGGACGCTGACCAGCCCTGTCGCGACCCCGCCACGGCTGAGGTGGACCGCGTCGGCGTCGGTGCCTGTGTGCCGGCCGCTGGCCTCGACCGTGAACGGGATCTTCTCGGCCTCCGCGGTGTCGTGCAGCAGCTCGAACACACCCGGGTTCAGGGACGATCCCCGGCCGATGACCGCGCCCGACCCGAGCCTGTGCTCACCGGCGCTCTTGACGTCGATGCCGGGCGCGTCGGTCGCGTGCGTAACGTCGAGGACGATCGCCGCGTCGGGCTCGAGCGAGAAGGCGCTGGTGCGCGAGCCGCCGAACGTGGTCTCCTCCTGCGCGGCGGCGACGGCGATCACCTCCCACGCGCTGCCGCCGGCCTGCGCGACGAGGCGGGCGGCCTCGAGCGCGACGTAGGAGCCGATGCGGTTGTCCAGGGCGCGCGAGCTGAGCCTGCCGTTCGGCAGCTCGACCGGATCGGCGTCGATCACCGCGACGTCCCCGATCCTGACCATCCCGCGTGCCTGCGCGCCGTCGCGGGCGCCGATGTCGATGTGGAGCTCGCGGACCTCGGCCACCTTCTTGGTCTCCTCGCCGCGCAGCAGATGAATCGGCTTCTTGCCGATCACGCCCCTCACCGGCCCGTCGCGGGTGTCGATCACGATCCGCTGGCCGACGAGGATCTGGGGGTCCCAGCCGCCGACTTCGCCGAACCACAGGTAACCGTCTTCGTCGATGTGCGTGACGATCAGCCCGATCTCGTCGATGTGGCCCATGAAGATCAGGCGTCGCGCGGCGCCACGGGCGCCCTTGCGGCGCTCGACCCGCGCGATCGGCGTGCCGAGCGCGTCGACTTCGACCTGGGCGAAGCCGGCTGCGGCCTCTCGCCAGACCGCGGCGGCGGCCTGCTCGTAGCCGGAAGGGCCTGGGACCGTGAGCAGGTCGCGCAGCAGGGGCGGGAAGGTGGTGGCGGGGCTGCGCCTCCGGGACCGTTTCGGCTGGGGGCTCATGCAGCCAACAGCCCGCGCAGCACGTACTGGAGGATCCCGCCGTGGCGGAAGTAGTCGGCCTCGCGCGGCGTGTCGATGCGCACACGCGCCGAGAAGCTCACCGGCTCTGCTCCGTCGCGCTCGGCCGTGACGCTCACCTCGCGCGGCGGAGCGCCTCCATCCGCCATCGCGTCGGCCAGGCCGGAGATCGAGATCGTCTCCTCGCCGGTGAGCCCGAGCTCGAAGGCGCCCTCGCCCGCGGCGAACTGCAGCGGCAGCACGCCCATCCCGATCAGGTTCGAGCGGTGGATGCGCTCGAAGCTCTGGGCGATCACGGCTCGCACGCCGAGCAGCTTCGTGCCCTTGGCCGCCCAGTCGCGGGAGGATCCCGATCCGTACTCCTTGCCGGCGAGCACGACCAGGTCGGTGCCGTCGGCGATGTAGCGCATCGCGGCGTCGTAGATCGGCATCTGCCCCGCCTGGCCGGCGTCGCAGTCACTCCCGAAGTAACGCGTGAAGCCGCCTTCCGGGAGCTTCTCTGAGCCGCCGCCGATCAGGTTGCGCAGGCGGATGTTCGCGAACGTGCCGCGCATCATCACCTCGTGGTTGCCGCGCCGCGAGCCGTAGGAGTTGAAGTCGCGCGGCTCCACGCCCTGCTCCTGCAGGTAACTGCCCGCCGGGCTGTCGCGCTTGATCGCGCCCGCCGGCGAGATGTGGTCAGTCGTGACGCTGTCGCCGAGCAGCGCCAGGACACGCGCCCCGGAGACGTCGGCGAGCGCCTCGGGCTCCGCCGGCATCCCCTGGAAGTAGGGCGGCAGGCGCACGTAGGTCGAGTTCTCATCCCAGGCGAAGCGCTCGCCGCCTGGTACCTCCAGCCCGTTCCAGCGCTCGTCGCCCTTGAAGACCTCGCCGTAGCTGCGTCGGAACATGTCCGCCTGCACGGCTTGGCCGACCGTCTCCGCGACCTCCTGCTCGGAGGGCCAGATGTCCCGCAGGTGCACGTCGTTGCCGTCCGCGTCGGTGCCGATCGGATCGCGCGCGATGTCGATGTCCATCGTGCCCGCGAGCGCGTAGGCGACGCACAGCGGCGGCGAGGCGAGGTAGTTCATCTTCACGTCCGGGTTGATGCGGCCCTCGAAGTTGCGGTTGCCGGACAGCACCGAGACCACCGCGAGGTCGCCGTCGGCGACCGCGTCCGAGATCTCTTCCGGCAGCGGACCCGAGTTGCCGATGCAGGTCGTGCACCCGTAGCCGACGAGGTTGAAGCCGAGGGCTTCGAGCGGCTCGGTGAGCCCCGCGCGGTCGAGGTATTCCGTGACGACCTTCGAGCCGGGCGCGAGCGAGGTCTTGACCCAGGGCTTCGAGCGCAGGCCGCGCTCCACAGCATTGCGGGCGAGGATCCCGGCCCCGACCATCACCGATGGGTTCGACGTGTTGGTGCAGCTCGTGATCGCCGCGATCACGACGTGCCCGTGGTCGACCTCGAAGCGCTCGCCGTCGAGCTCGACGGCGCGGGCAGTGCCGTTGCGCGGCAGCGTCCCGACCGCGCCGGCCGGTGGAAGCTGGGGCGGCGTGGAGCTCAGCACCGGCGCGTGGCCGGGCGAGCCGGCGGCCGGCGGATCCGAGGCCGGATAGGACTCCGCGACGCCCTCGTCCTCCGGGTCGGCGAGGTCGCCGTCGTCGGGCATGTAGTCCTCGAGCGCGCTGCGGAACGCCTGCTGGGCCTCGCTCAGCGCGACCCGGTCCTGCGGGCGCTTCGGGCCGGCGAGGCTCGGCTGCACCGTCGAGAGGTCCAGCTCGAGCGTGTCGCTGAACGTCGGCTCCTCGGCGTCATCGTCGTGCCACATGCCCTGCGCGCGCGCGTAGGCCTCGACCAGCTCGATCTGCTCGCGGGGACGGCCGGTCAGCTCCAGGTAGCGCAGGGTTTCGGCGTCGACCGGGAAGATCGCGCACGTCGAGCCGAACTCCGGCGACATGTTGCCGATCGTCGCGCGGTCGGCGATCGGCAGCGCGCCGACGCCCGCGCCGTAGAACTCGACGAACATGCCGACCACCCCGCGACTGCGCAGCATCTCGGTGACGGTGAGCACGAGGTCGGTCGCCGTTGCCCCCTCGGGCAGCTCACCGTGCAGCTGGACGCCGAGCACCTGCGGGATCAGCATCGACATCGGCTGGCCAAGCATCGCCGCCTCCGCCTCGATGCCGCCCACGCCCCAGCCGAGCACGCCTAGGCCGTTGACCATCGTCGTGTGCGAGTCGGTGCCGACGAGCGTGTCGGGATAGGCCTGCCTGGGCCCGTCGGGGTGCGGCGGCGGGCCGCCCTGCGGCTCGCTCCCGAACACGACGCGCGCGAGGTACTCGATGTTGACCTGGTGCACGATGCCGGTGTCGGGCGGCACGACCGCGAAGTCGTCGAAGGCCCCCTGCCCCCAGCGCAGGAAGGCGTAGCGCTCCTGGTTGCGCTCGAACTCGCGCTCGGCGTTGAAGCGAAACGCGTCGCGCGTGCCGAACGCGTCGACCTGCACGGAGTGGTCGATCACGAGCTCCGCGGGCGCCAGCGGGCTGATCCTCGCGGGGTCACCTCCCATCTCCGCGATCGCGTCGCGCATCGCCGCGAGGTCGACGACGGCCGGCACGCCGGTGAAGTCCTGCATCAGCACCCGCGCCGGCGTGAACGCGATCTCCTTGCTCGGCTCGGCCTTCGCGTCCCAGCTCGCCAGCGCCTCGATGTCGGCCCCGTCCACGGAGCCGTTGCCCTCCGTCCGAAGCAGGTTCTCGAGCAGCACCTTCAGCGAGAAGGGCAGCCGCGCGACGTCGAAGCGCTGCTGCAGGGCATCCAATCGGAAGATCTCGTACTCGCGATCGCCGACCCGCAGCAGGTCCTTGGCTCCAAAGCTGTTCTGCGGCATCTCAGACTCCCGAATGCGTCGCGTCTGTACAGGGGACGGCTCGCAGTCTCGCAGAGTCACCGCCGCGATCCTGGCGCCGGCGCCGTGCCCCGGCGGACAGCGCGCGCGGGGGTTTCTAGGGCCCCGCGCCGGCGCCGCGCGTGACGCGGCCCTTGCCCTGGCGCTTGGAGCGCAGCAGCGCCGCGTCGCACGCGGCGAGCAGCTCGTCTGTGGTCATCGGCGGCTGCCACTGCGCGACCCCGATCGAGGCCGAGACCCCTTCCCCGCCGGCGAACGACGGCAGCCCGCGGAGCCGCTCGAGCGCCCTGTTCGCGGCGGCGGCGGCGCTCTCGAGATCCGCGTTGGGCAGGATCACGACGAACTCGTCGCCGCCGTAGCGGGCCACGCGGTCGAAGGCGCGGAACTCGCCGACGAGCGCGCGCACGACCTCGCGCAGCATCGCGTCGCCGGCCGGGTGGCCGTGCTGGTCGTTGACGAGCTTGAAATCGTCGAGGTCGATCAAAAGGCATGAGAGAGCGCCGCCGGCGCGCATCGCGCGCCCGATCTCCTCGTCGAGCCGGCGGCGCATCGCGCGGTGGTTCATCGCGCCCGTGACGGCGTCGGTGCCGGCCTCCGAGCGGGCCCGCACGAGGGCCAGCGCGGTGGCCCCCTGCTCGACCAGCGTGCGCGCGGTGTCGACGGCGCCCGGCTCGTAGATCGCGGCAACGCGCCGCACGAGCATCACGACGGCGTCGACTTCGGCGCGCTCGATGACCGGCAGCAGCAGCACGCAGCTCATCGCGCCGGTCGCCGTCAGCCGCGGGACGCTGGCGGCGAATTCCTCGGCGTCTGCCGCGAGGAAGCTGCGGCGCGTGCGCGCGACCCAGCTGACCCCCGGAGGGCGCTCTGCGCGCGGGGACAGGTAGCTGACCCGGCCCTCGGCGTCGAACAGGTAGACGTCCACGAGGTCGTCGGCGGCGCCGTCGCGCGCGAGGTGGTGGATGTGGACCTCCTCGGCGCCGGGCACCTCGAGCAGCTCGCGCGCGAGCGCGCGGAAGATCGCGTCGGGGTCGGCGACGCTGTCCGCCAGCGCCGTCAGCCGGCGGATGCCGGTGAGAACCCGCTGCATGCCCCCGGACGCCGAGGTATCCGTACCTGAAACGACATCCATGCCCTCAATTTACGGCATGGACGCGCGGTTGTGACATTCAAGACCACGTACCGGCACAAAGCTGCGCAAGGCTGCGCAGAGCGCGCCGTCCCACCTTCGGACCGGCGCCGGCGGCACCGTGCAGAGCTCGCGCCCTCCCTGCCCAGACGCGGGGCGCGGGCTCATCGCCCGCGCCCCTTGTCCGGTTCAGCCGAATGTGACTTTGGAGAACGCCGCCGAGCTCTTGCCGTGCTTCTGCTTCGGGGAGAACCCGACGCGGAAGTGGACGTGCAGCGGCTTTTTGCTCTGTCCGGCGCTCGTCAGGGCGACCTTCAGCGTGACGTTCTGGTGGGCTTTCTTGGCCGACGCGAACTTCGTGACCAGGTACGCGCCTTTCACGCTCACCCGGCCGGCAGCCGGCACACGAGCCGTCACGTAGAGGAAGTTGCCGACGACCTTGCGTCCCACGATTTCGACGGGGCAGCCGCCGACGTTGATGATCGTGTTCTGTTTGAACGTCTTGCCGTTCTGCGCCGTCATCGTCGTCGGCATCACCAGCGACTTGCTGCAGATGTTGCCGAAGGCTGCCAGCGCGCTGTGCGAGCCGGTCGGCAGTTCGACGCGGACGCTCGAGACGGGGACGTCTGGCGTCGAGGCGAACGTCGTCGTGGTGATGCTGTTTTTGATGTTGGTGTTACCGACCAGGATCACCCGGAGGTGGTTCGGGTCTTCGACGACGAGGTCGAGGTCGGGGAACGCGGCGCCCGCGTGCGAAACCAGGATCGCCGGGCCCCTCAGCGGCTGAGGCAGCGTCGGGGTGTGGACGACGGCCCCGCCGACGAACGCTCCGCTCGGGCATCGCAGCGGGTTGACCGCGAAGACCTGTTCGGTGCAGGCTTTCTGCAGCGTCGTCAGCCTCGAGGGCAGCGAGCGCGGCAGCTGGACCTTCACCGACTTGATGTTCGCCTGGCCTGAGCCCTGTTTGACTTCGGTCACGAGCAGGGCCCCCTTGCTGCGGGAGGTTTTCGAGCTCGAGCTCGCCGAGAACTTCGGGGAGAACTTCAGTTTGTTGCAGTTGGCGACCTGGAACGGCGATTCGGCGACGCTGGTCGCCGTGGCGCCTCCCGGGCTCAGCTGCGCGAACCCGCCGATGGACGACACGGTTTTGAACGCGCCGCAGTTGGTCGGGTTGATCATGAACCCGGACTTGTTGACCGTCACGTTGATCGTCTTGATCCGGAGCGGAATCCCGCTGTGAATCCGCGGCAGGGTGCTCTGGACGATCACCTGCGAGGTGAGCGGGTTCACAGTGACACCCGCCCTCGTGACGACGTTGCCGAGGTTGAACGGCCCTGCGACCGCCGGCACCTTGATCGACAGCCCGTAGGGGAAGCCGTTGTAGGGGCCGGTGAGGTAGACGGGGCCGGTGAACGTGAACGGTTCGGGGCCCGAGCCGGCTTTCACCGTGGCGACGCCGATCTGGCTGCCCGCCGGGCAAGCGGTCGTTTCGCTCGACGCTGCCGGTTCGGCGCAGCGTTCCGCCTTCGAGATGTTGCCGACGAGACCCGGCGGGAGTTCGGTCCGTACCGATCCGACGTACTGTTCGCCGTCGCTTCGGCCAAGGTTGAAGCCGAATGTCGTCGAGGCGCCGCCGTTGCCGTTGCTGTTGGTCGTGCTCTGGCTTGGTTTGAAGGCCGGCGTCGGGGAGGCGCAGCCGGTGATGCCGGCTCCGAACGCTTCGAGCTTCGATGCCGGGGTGCCGGTGACGGGCACGAATGCCGCCACCCCGCTCGGCGTGCCGCAGATGAGCGGGTTCGCCACCGGAGTGAGCGCCCCGCGGCCGAACGAGATCGTGAGTTTGCTGAACGGCTGTTCGGGGTTTTCGTTGAACACCGTCGTGATCCGCCCGGTCGTCGGGTCGGTGAACACTTCGGCTTTCAGCCGCACGGACACGTTGTAGTGAGTCGAGCTGGCCACCACGTACATCGTGTAGGGAGGCCCTGTGATCGGCCCGCTTTCGGGCCCTCCCAGGAAGGCGTTGCCGGTCAGGGACCCGGGAGGCAGGCCGGGCACGTCGAGCGTGACCGACCCCAGCGAGGAGCTCGCCGGGCACGAGGTTCCGAACGCTTCGCCGTGGATCCTCGCCTGAGCGGGGGTGCAGGCCGTGAGCCCCGCCGCCGCCGACGGGTTCAGCGTCATGCCTTCGGGCAGCGTGATCGACGCGGTCTTGACCTGCGAGTCATCGATCGCAGCCGGGCTGGGGTTGTGGGGCAGCGTCGCCACCGCCGTCAGGGGGTCCGGCGTGTCGTTGGTGGGAATGCCGGGAGTGAAGGCGAAGCTGGGTTCGAACGGCACGCTGCCGTTGTTGCACCCGTCGCTTCCGATCGGCGTCGTGTAGTTCGCAGCGACGGTCGACCCTTCGCCCGGGTACGGTTCGCCGCGCCAGCGCGTCGTCGTGTTCGGGCCGGGGCCGTTGCAGATACTCGGGTTCGTCAGGAAGCCGCCCGTGCCGATGTTGCCTTTGAAGCTCAGGCGCGAACTGATCAGCCCCTGCGTGATGTTCCTGATTTCGAAGTAGTCGTGGTAGTCGCCCTTGCCGGTCCCGACCGACTGCGCGCCCCATTCGACGTTGCCGAGGATCAGCGTGTGGAAGAACAGCGTGCCCGGCGGCAGTTTGAACAGGCTGGAGGCGTCGAGGGCGACCCCGAACACCGAGGACCAGCCCTGGCCTTCGATTTGGGTCTGTTCGAGGTTGTAGACGTTCCCGCTCAGTTCGACGTCGGCGAACACACCCGCGGTTTCGGTCGGCACCAGGGTCGTGACTTTGTTTTCGCCGATTTCGCTTCCGGGGCAGTTCGGCGCCGTGAAGGCCTTCGTGCCGGGGACCGGTTCGATTTCCGTGCCGGTGAAGTTCGCCAGCGAGCACTTCGTAACGGCCTCGGGGTTGGTGGACACGCCTGGGGCGACGTCAACGCGCAGGTTCTTCAGGTTGCCTTCCGGTGCGAACGCCGGGAACGGGACGGTCTGGATCTGGACTTTTTTCAGCGTGAAGTCCGTGATCCCGAAGTTCGGATGGCCTGCGGCCTGCGTGAAGCCTTCTTTTTCGGCGTTTTCTTTTTCTTTTGCGGGGGTTTCGCCGATTTCGTGTTTGCAGGTGTTGACCTTGCAGTTCGCGGCGAACCAGTTTTCGACCCCGAAGGCGCTCGCCGAGGCGGGCAACACCGCAGCCAGCAGCACGCCGCAGACAATCGTCAACAACCAACTCCGAGCGTGCACCCTCATGCGAATCCTCCTCTGAACCGGACAGTCATCCTCTACCACTGTTGACGCTTCAACGCCCGCAAAAGTTGCGGACCTAGACGGCCGTATTAGACGGGGGCCGGGATTGTCCTTCCGTGGGGCCCGGTGCCCCTCGGCTCGCCCAGGCGTCCGGCAGACGCTAATCCTGTCCCCGGACGCAAACGCGCGGCGGACACGGTCATAGCTCGGACAGCGGCTGCGCGCTTGGTCCGCGCCGGGCGATGAAACGGCGTGCGGAGCCCGGGCCCGGCGCCGCGCTCGAGCGATCAGGCGGCGGCTCGTTCGAGCGCCGCGGCGTCTCCCTGGCAGTCGTAGAGCACCGCGGTCCCGCTGCGGGAGGAGGAGCTTTCGCCGCTCCCGACGCTGACGCGCGTGCAGCTCCGGGCGGCGGCTTCGATCGCCTTGCGCGAGCCCGCCCTGCTGTCGCCCGGGCGCCCGCCGGAGCCGCGTGCCGAGCCACCCGCCGGCGCCGCTCCGCCGCCGAGCGCGCCGAGCCCGCCGAGCACGGCGGAGCCCGCCGAGGCCGTGCCGGAGCCTTCTTCGTCGAGCACCCAGCGGATCTTCCCGTCGCGCAGCTCCGTCGCGAGCCAGCTCACCGACACCGAGCTCTCGCGCCCCGAGAACCCTCCGATCCCGGCCACGTCGGCGCCTTCGGAGATGATCGACCCGGCTGCGCTCGACTGGCTGGAGACCGCGATCGTGCCGCCGCCGTGCGCCTTCACGTAAGCGAGCACCTGCGAGCTGACCGAGCGGCCGAAGCCGCCGAGGCCGCCGCCGGGCCCGCCGCGCAGCCCGCGCGTGCCCCGGCCCGCGCCGAACGGCGGCGTGCCGGACTGCCCGCCCGCGGCGCCCGCCGAGGGGCCGAACAGCGGCACCGTGCCGGCGCCCGGCCCGGGGCCTTCGGCGCCGGAGGGGCCAGCCCCTGCCGCGGCACCCGGGGGCAACCCGCCGAAGCCGCCGAAGCCCGCCCTCGCGCCAGCCCCGCCGGGCCGGCTCGGACCGGCGGCGGCGAGCGCGGAGGACGGGCCTCCTTCGGGGAACGTGCCGCTGACCGAGTGCCCCAGCGTGTCGACGGCCCACACCGCCGGGGCGATCATCAGCGCGCCCGTCGCGACGGCCACCGCCGCCAGCCGCGCGCGCCGGCCGAGACCGGCGGCGAGCACGGCGGCGGACGCCGCCCCGAGGACGATCACGACGCCGACGAGCCAGCGCAGCTGCCCCGCGTAGTCCCCGAGCACGACGAGCTCGGTGAGGACTCCGGCGGCGATCGCCAGCGGTCCGAGCAGGCGGGCGCCCTCGCGCCCTGCGATGAAGTGCGCGGCGCCCGCACCGACGATCGCCGCGAGGAAGGGCGCCAGCAGTGAGACGTAGTAGGGGTGGAAGATGCCGCTCGCGAAGCTGAACAGCGCTGCGGTCGTCACGAACGCGCCCCCGACCGCGAGCAGCCAGCCGGTGCGGGCGTCGGAGCGCCGAAGGCGCGTGGCGAGCAGCAGCGCGAGCCCGCTCACAGCCGCGAACCCGAGCAGCCAGGAGGCCTGGCCGCCGAGGGCCGAGTTCAGCAGCCGCAGCGGCCCCGGCGCGCCGCCGAACTGGCTGCCCCCGAAGCCGCCCGGCCCGCCGGCCTGGCCGTCGACCCGGCCCACGCCGTTGTATTCGAAGATCAGCGACAGCACCCGGTTGTCGCTCGTGCCCGAGATCCACGGCCGCTGCGAGGCGGGCGTGAGTTCGACGAGCAGCGGCCAGGCGCCGCCGACGATCACCATCGCCGCGCCACCTGCGAGCAGCTGGCCTGCCGCCCTCAGTCGCCCGCCAGCACGCGCAAAGGCGCGGGCACCCGGAGCCGCCCACAGCCACGCCGCGGCGATGCCGGGGACGACCACGAGTGCGACGAGCATCTTCGTCTCGAAGCCGAGGCCCACGCACACGCCGGCCAGCACGAGCCAGCGCGTGCGGCCATCCTCGAGCGCCCGGACCGTGAACCACAGCGCCCCGAGCGAGCAGAGCACGAGCAGCGCGTCGGGCTGGTTGTAGCGGAAGATCGCCACCGTGATCGGCGTCAGCGCGAAGGCCAGCGCGGCGATGAAGGCGCCCAGCCGGCCGAAGCGCCGGCGCACGAGGTCGTAGAGCACCGCGACGCTCGCCACGCCCATCAGCGCCTGCGGGACGAGCAGGCTGAGCGGGTGGTAGCCGAAGGCCCGAACCGACAGCGCCTGCACCCACAGCGACAGCGGCGGCTTGTCGACCGTCATCACGCCGCTCGGGTCGAGCGAGGCGAACAGGAAGTTGTGCCAGCTCGTGCTCATCGAACGGACCGCCGCGCTGTAGTAGCTGTTCGCCCAGCCGTTGCGGCTGAGCGCCCAGAGGTCGAGCGCGGCCGCGAGCACGAGCACGGCCGCGAGCTCCGGCCGCGGCGCGCGCAACGAAAGCCTGCGCCCACGGGCGCGCGGGCGCCCGGTCATCAGCGGCGGTGCGGGGGCGGCGGAGTCGCGCGAGCTCATGGCCGAGAAGGCTCGCGCCCCCGGATGGGAGCGCCCTGTGCCGAACCTCAGAGCTTCTTGAGAGCCTCGCGCGCGGGGGGCACTCAGTCGATCAGCCGCCGACCCAGCTGGGAGACCGCCAGCCGCCACATCAGCAGCGCGAATGCGATCAGCACTGCGGCATGACCGAGGTCGCCCGGATGGAGGTTGCCGAAGCAGGCGTCGCGCACGAGCTGGACGCAGTGGTAGAGCGGGTTGATGTAGGCGATGTCGCGGACGGCGCCCGGCAACCGGTCGATCGGGAAGAAGGTGCCGGCGACGAGGAACATCGGCGTCAGCACCGCGCTCGTGACGTAGTTGAAGTTGTCGATCGTCTTGGCGACGGCGGCGATCGCCACTCCGAACGAGCAGAACCCGAAGCCGGTCACGAAGCCGATCAGCGGGACCAACAGCATGCCCCACTCGGGTTCGAGCCCGAAGAAGAAGCCGACGAGCAGCGGCGCGAGCCCGTAGACGCCGGCGCGGATCGAGACCCACAGCACCTCGGCGGTGATCAGCTCTTCGACGTCGACCGGCGCGGCCAGCATCGCGTCGTAGGTGCGCTGGAACTGCCAGCGCACGAACGTGTTGAACATGCCCGGAAAGGCCGAGGAGAACAGGATTGCGGTCGCGACCACGCCGGTCGCGACGTACGCCACGTAGCTGACGTGTGCGATCTGCGGCACGAACGTGCGGATGCCGAGCCCGAACGCGAGCAGGTAGATCGTCGGCTGGACGATCGAGGAGAACGTCGTCGCCTTCCAGTAGCGCCCGAAGATCGAGATGTCGCGGCTCATCACCCCGGCGAGCGCCGCCGGTTCGAGCCGGCCGATGCGCCGTTTGGTTGATTCGAGCCGCCCGGCTGCGGCGGACACCGCGTTCATTCGATCTCCTCGCCGGTCAGCGCGACGAACGCGTCCTCGAGGTTGGCCGGGCGCAGCACGCCCGCCGGCGCCTCGCCGTTGAGCGACTCCGCGCGCAGAATCGCGACGGCGGGGCCGCTGCGGCGGCTGCGCCATCCGCGCGCAGCCGCCAGCGCGCTGACCTCGGCGAGCCGCGCGGGCGGGCCGTAGATTTCGAGCACCTCCCGGCCGGCGTGGTCGGCGACCAGCTCGGCCGGCGTCCCCCGGGCGATGATCCGCCCCGCCGACATCACCGCCACCGTGTCGGCCAGCCGCTCGGCCTCCTCGATGTAGTGCGTGCTCATCAGCACGGTCACGCCCTGGGCGCGCAGGCCGTCGATCAGCGACCACAGCTCCTGGCGGACCTGCGGATCGAGGCCGACGGTCGGCTCGTCGAGCAGCAGCAGCCGCGGACGGTGGATCAGCCCGCGGGCCACGAGCAGCCGCCTGCGCATCCCGCCCGAGAGCTCGCGCACGATCGTGTCCGCGCGCGGGAGCAGGTTCGCGATGTGCAGCGCGCGCTCGACCGCGTCGTCGCGTTCCGCGCGCGGCACGCGGTACAGCCGCGCGAACACCATGAGGATCTGCCGGCACGTGAGCTCCACGTCGAGGTTGTCGAGCTGCGGCACGACGCCCATCTCCAGGCGTGACTGCTTGGATTCGCGCGGCAGCGTGTAGCCCAAGACCTCGATCGAGCCCTCGTCGGCGAGGGCCTGCGCGGTCAGCATCCGCATCGTCGTGGACTTGCCCGCGCCGTTGGGGCCGAGCAGCCCGAAGCAGATGCCTGCCGGCACCTCGAGGTCGAGCCCGTCCACCGCGACGATCTCGCCGAAGCGCTTGCGCACGCCCCGCAGCGAGATCGCGGCCGCGGAGCGCTCGCTGCGTCCTGCCTCGGAAATGTCTGTCACCGGCTGCCCACGACGCGAACTCTAGGCGGCCCCGCTGCGCCCCCCAAGTCCCGAGGCTCCGCAGTTGTCGGATCGTCCCGCGCGGATCTCCGACGAGAGGCCATACACTTGCGGCGGCCCGTCGGCGACGCTTTGCACTCATCTCACGATCGGAGCGACCGCGCGATGGCATCCAGGGTCCCGCAGATCGTCGCCCTCGGCGGCGGCGGCTTCTCGATGGAGCGGGAAGGCTCGCTGCTCGACGACTACATCCTGTCGCTCCTCGGAGCCGCGCGTCCCCGCGTCTGCTTCCTGCCGACGGCCTCGGGCGATGCCGACCACTACGTGGTGCGCTTCTACCGCCGTTTCTCGCCGGGGTGCGAGGCGAGCCACGTGTCGCTGTTCCGCCGCGACCAGGGAACCGGCGGCGTCGAGGACGACCTGGCGGCGCACCTGCTCTCGCAGGATCTGATCTACGTCGGGGGTGGCAACATGGTCAGCATGCTGGGCGCATGGCGGGCGCACGGGCTGGACTCGATCCTCCGGCGCGCTTGGAGGAGAGGAGTGGTGATGTGCGGGCCCTCGGCCGGGTCTCTCTGCTGGTTCGAGCAGGCGCTGAGCGCCTTCCACGGAGCGCCCCGCCCGGTTCGTGGGCTGGGCCTGTTGCCCTACTCGAACTGCGTGCACTACGACGCCGAGCCGGCGCGGCGCGAGGAGTACCACCGCGCCGTCGCCGACGGCATGAGCCCGGGCTTCGCGGTCGAGGACGGCGTCGGGCTGCACTTCCGCGGAACGCGCCTGGAGCGAGTCGTGAGCTCGCGCGCCGACGGGCGCGCGTTCTTCGTGCAGCGGCGCGGCGCCGGGGTCCGGGAGGCGCCTCTCGAGGCCGAGCCCCTCGGCGCCGGGGAGCTGCCGGCCGCCGTGCGGCCGCTGCGCCGCCGAGCCGCGAGCCGAGCGGCCGCGTGAGCGTGCACCCCGAAGGGCACAGGCAGGCCGAGCCCGTCGCGCCGGAGGAGCGCACGATCTTCGCGATGGGTGGAGGCGGCTTCACGATGGAACTTTCCAATCCGCTGCTCGACGACTTCGTCCTGTCACTGGCGCGGGCCCGCGAACCGCGCATCCTCTTCCTGCCGACCGCCTCGGGCGACACGGCGCCGCAGATCAACGCCTTCAAGGCGCGCTTCAGCGGGCGCACCTGCACGGCCGAGCACCTGTCGCTGTTCCGGCTGCGCGAGACCAGGCGTTCGCTGGGCGAGATCGTCGCCGAGCAGGACATCCTGTACGTCGGCGGCGGCTCGATGCGCAACCTGCTGGCGATCTGGCGCGCGCACGGACTCGACGCCCTTCTCGTCCAGGCGTGGGAACGCGGCGCCGTGCTGGCGGGCCTGAGCGCGGGCGCGATGTGCTGGTTCCAGTGGGGCTTGACGCGCTCGAGCGGTCCGCCTGAGCCGATCGAGGGGCTCGGCCTGCTCGCGGGGTCGCTCACGGTGCATGCCGACGGCGAGCCCGAGCGGCTGCCGGTGTGGCTCGCGCACCTGCGCGACGGGACGATGCCCGGCGGCTGGGCGCTGGACGACGGCGTGGGCTTGGTCTTTCACGGCGACGTGCTCGACCGCGTGGTGAGCTCGCGGCCCGGCACCGAAGCGCTGCGCGTCGATGCGATCGCGGGTGAGCTCGTCCGCCGGCGCATCCAGCCGGAGCTGCTCGGCAGCCGCGCCGGCGACCCGCTCGGCGGCTACGACGACGCGGTCGAGGAACTGCGGCGCGTGCACAGGCTGCGGCGCGGCACCGGCCGGCGCCGGGGCTGAGCCGCCGAACCTTGCACGGGGTTACGCTCAGCGCATGGCGCAAGCGCCCTCCGGCGAGCAGTTCGAGATCGCTCACGGCGAGCAGCACGCGACGATCGTCGAGGTGGGCGGCGGCATCCGCGCCTACTCCCATGGCGACCGCGACGTGCTCGAGCCATACCCGCTCGATGCGATCTGCGACGGTGCGCACGGCGCGGTGCTCGTGCCCTGGCCGAACCGGCTCGGCGACGGCAGCTACCGGTTCGGCGGCCAGACCCACCAGCTTCCGCTGAGCGAGCCGGAGAAGCACAACGCGATCCACGGGCTGCTGCGATGGGTGCCGTGGCGGGCCCTGGAGCAGGAGCTCGAGCGCGTCGTGCTGGGCGCCAGGATCCACCCCCGCCCCGGGTACCCCTTCGACCTCGAGGTGAGCGTCGAGTACGCGCTCGGAGAGCGGGGGCTGACGGTCACGACCACCGCCCGCAATCTCGGCGGCGCGCCGTGCCCCTACGGGGCCGGGCAGCACCCGTACCTCTCACCGGGGAAGGGCATCGTCGACGAATGCCGCCTTGAGCTGCCCGCGGACATCGTGATCCTCACCGACCCGGAGCGCCAACTCCCGTGCGGGCGTGCGGACATCGACGGCGGCCCGCTCGACTTCCGCGCAGCGCGCGAGATCGGCGAGCTCGAGATCGACAGCCCGTTCACCGGCCTGCGCCGCGACCCCGCGGGCCTGGCCACCGCCCGCCTGGAGGGCCCCGACGGAGGGCTGGCGGAGCTGTGGGTGGACGAGCGCTACGAGCTGCTCGAGGTCTACACCGGCGACACGCTCGCGCCGGAGCGCCGCCGCACCGGGCTCGGCATGGAGCCGATGACCTGCGCGCCGGATGCCTTCCGCAGCGGGGAGGGACTGATCAGGCTCGAGCCCGGCGAGAGCACGGTCGCGCGCTGGGGCGCGCGCCTGGGCGGCTGACGGCTGCGGCGTGGTAGAAGTCGAGGCGTGAGCGGGGGCGGCGAGGCAGATCTGCGCGCGCGGCGGGAGGCCGTCGTGCGCGAGCACATGGAGTCGGAGAACGTTCATGACTTCGAGACCACGCTCGGGACCTTCTCGCACCCGCGCTACGAGATCGTGCCGACCGGCGACGTCTACGACGGCGAGGCGGAGGTGCGCGCCTACTACGCCGAGACGCGCAGGGCGTTTCCCGACCAGCGCAACGAGCTCGTCTCGCTGCGGCACGCAGACGACGCCGTGATCGTCGAGTTCGACCTGCTCGGCACGCACCTCGGGCCGCTGCGCTCGCTGCCGGCGACCGGCCGGCCCTTCCGCGCGCGCATGACAGCCTTCTTCATCTTCGACGGCGAGCAGATCGTCTGTGAGCGCGTCTACTTCGACCAGGCGACGATCCTTCGCCAGCTCGGCGTCGCGCACGACCCGACCTCACTCGCCGGGCGCATCACGACCGCGATCAGCCACCCGCTCACGATCGGCCGCGCACTGGTCAAGGAGACCGCGTCCCGCGTCGGCGGCCGCTGAGGCTGCGATACGTCGATCTTTCACCGAATTGCTACAGCACGGAGCGGCTCGCGCCCGAAGCTGCGGTCATGTCTCTCCCCCCGACGAAGGACAAGGACGTCCCTCAGATGCGACCCCCCCAGCTGACGATCAAGCAGACGGCTACCGGCTACTGGACCGTGCAGCGCGGCGGCGTGCAGCTCGCCGGCGCGATGACCCGCACGGCCGCCGAACGCGAGCGCGAGATGCTCCGGCGCCTGAGCCGGAGCAGCGGCCGCCGCGCAGGCGCCCGCACCGCCGTCAAGGTCTGACAGCCCAGCTGTCCGCCCGCCGGCCGTGGCTCCGCCGCGCCGCTGGCCCCTTCCCGCACGCCCAGCGGCAGATGACTCACCGTTGACGCGCCGCACGCGCTGTCCAACAGGCGTCCAAGATCGCTTCATTTTCTGTACGGGGGCCCGCTCCCCGCCCGAAAAGGACGACAAGAGTTGCCCGAAAAGGGCAACGGAGATGCCCGCAAGGAACGACATGAGCTCTCGCGCAGACAACAGCGATCGCCACGCCTCGAAACACTCGTCGCGGACGCGGAAGCCGCGTCATCTCGAGCGTCACGGCGTCGTGATGGAGCTGAACACGCTGTCGCGCATGCGGGCCGAGGCCGAGGACCGGCCGCTGCGCTGCGTGTCCTCGGGCTACATGACCGGCGGCTGCTCGTGCCGCGCGGTCGTCCCCGCCGGTGTGGTGCTCGCCGCCTGGGCGCGCGAGCTCGAGCGCACGGCCGACTCCGGGGACTGCTTCTTCCGCTTTGCTTGGCGCGGCGAGCAATGGCTGGCCTTCGGGCTCGCCAATGGTCACATCCGGGGCGTCTACTGCCCCGCCCACCGCGCCGAGCGCGACGCCCGATCGGCCGGCTGCGAGGCCCGTCACCCCGCGCAGCCGGCTCGGGTGGCCGCAGCCTGAGCGACACGCCCGCATCGGTTCTCCCCCAGGCCGATGCGGGCCGCTCAGCGCCAGGCTTCGCAGCACCGCCCGACGAGCCGCGGCTGATCGCCGCGCTGCGTCCGCTCAGTGCCCGGGCAGGTGCACGCCGGGGAGCTTCACTTCCGGCGTCGCCGGCGCCTGAACGGTCGCGCTCGGGACCGTGACGCTCGGGACGGTGATCGGGCCGGCGCTCACAGGCGGCGTCGTGACCGACGGCGTCGTAACCGGCGGCGTGCTGACAGGCGGCACTTTCACGGACGGTGCTTCGACCGGCGGCACGGTGACCGGCGGCGTCTTGCGCGGGACTTCGCTCGACACGGGCGTTTCGCCGACATGCAGTTCGATCTTGCCGTTGCTCGGCGGCGCAGACGGCGAGCCCGGCGCGCTCCCGGGCGTCTCGGCGCCCGGCGCCGCGGCGCTGCCCCCGAGGTCCTTGACCCCGCCACCCCGCGTCGGCGCGGGCTTTCCGCGCACGCGTCGCAGCGCGAGCGGGGCCGTGCCGGCGACGTGACGGACAGCGCCGCCTGAGCTCGCGCCGCCCCCGCCCGGCGTGGCGGGCGTGAACGCCCCCAGCGCGCCGGGGAACGTCGCCTGCAGCGCGGTTGCCGGCGCTCTGGCGCCGGCCGCGGCGGCGCGTTCGTAGCGCGCGTCCGGCGCTGCCGCGAGCACGCCCGCCACGCCGACGGCCGGCAGCACGCCGGCGAGCGAGGCGCCCCCCAGCAGCCCGCCGGGGAGAAGCTGAAGCGTGTCGGCGATGCGCGCCGAAACAGCCGTCGAGAGCGACATCGAAGCGATCGAACGCCGCGTCGAGTAGCTGCGGATGAACGCGTCGACGACGTCGGCGTCGAGCAGCGCTCCCGCCTCGGCGGCGAGCACCGCGAGCGCGTCGCGCTGGCTGCGCGCGCGCCGGTAGGGGCGATCTGAGGTGATCGCGTCGAACGTGTCGGCGACGGCGATGATCCTCGACCCCAGCGGGATCGCGTCTCCCTCGAGCCCGTCCGGGTAGCCGCTGCCGTCCAAGCGCTCGTGATGATGGCGCACGATCGACGCGAGCTCCCGGTCGCGTACGGGCGCGAGCATGTCGGCGCCGTCGATGCTGTGGCGCTTGATGACCGCGAACTCGGCGTCGTCGAGCGGTCCTTCCTTGTGGAGCACCTCGGGCGGCGTGTAGACCTTGCCGACGTCGTGCACGAGCGCGGCGGTCCGGATCTCGGCGACTTCCGAGGCCGGGAGGTGCATCGCGCGCGCGATCGCTTCGGCATGGCGCGCGACGCGCCGGCAGTGTCCGTAGGTGTACGGGTTGCGGATCTCGAGCAGGTGGCTGAGCCCTTCCAGCAGCTCGACCCGCACGACGCCCTCTTCGCCGGCCGCGGCGCGATACGCCGCTCCGGCCTGGCGCAGCCGGCGCTCGGCCCACAGCCGCCGCACGAACTTCCACAGCATCAGGTCGGCGAACACGACGCCGCGCGCGCCGTGCACGCGCTTCCACGCCTGCGCCTCGAGCGCCGCGATCAGCAGCGAGAGCGCGACCGCGCACACGACGGCGGCCAACGCACCCGGGATCCCGCTCGCCGGCACGAGCCAGGAGGCGAGCACCGCGGGCAGGACCGCGACGCTGGCCGTCGCGAGCACGGAGAGCGGCAGGTAGCGCGCGAGGCCGGTGCCGAACTCGTGCCACGGGGCCCGGTTCGGCACCGGCGCGGAATTCGCCGCGCCGGCCCGCTCCGGGCCCCGGGTACGGGATCTGCCGTGCCTGGGAGCGAGGCGCCCCTGCCCGCCGGCCGGCGGCCGGCGGCTGGGGGGCCCGCCCTCACGCCGCAGGAGGGATTGCGACGAAAGTGACATGGCCCGCAAATGCTAGGCCCCGGCATGGGGGCGAAACGAGGCCCCGGACGTTTGTTCTAAGCGGGGCCGTAGCCGAGCAGGACGAGGTTCTCGAGCGCTCTGTCGACGCCGTTCTCGGCGCTCGTCACCCGCGAGCGGGCCGCGTCGTACGCGTCGGCTTGTTCGGCGAGCGCCGCACCCGCAAGTTCGCGGTAGGCCTTGCTCGCGCCGCTGAGCGCACGCGACAGGCCGGCCTGCGCGGGCGTGACGAGCGCGGGAGCTTCCAGCGCGCCGACGGCCGAGCCGGCGGTGGCAAACGCGCCGGCGAGGCTACGGGCCGGGGTCACCACCTCGGAGGCCGCGCCACTTTCGGCCAGCTGCTTGCGCACCTTGGCACGTTGGCCGGCGAGGGTGCCGAGCGGCTTGGACAGCGCGGCCGAGTACGTGGCGGAGGGCGTGATCGTCACCACCGAGGTCCCGGTCAGTGTGACGTTGGCGACGATGTGCTCGCATTCCTCGCCGGCCCTCGTGAGCCGTTTGGGCGCGAAGCAGGCCATCAGCCGCGTCCCGGCGTTGGCGATCGGGATCGCGTACAGGTCGAACACGCCGCTGTAGCCGGTCAGCTGGATTCCGCTGTACCGGTAGGCCTGGGTCGTGAGCAGCGAGACGACTTCGGCGTGTGGTGCGCCTTTCACCAGCGACAGGAACGCGGCCGGCAGCGGCGAGGCTTCGCCTGCGGGCACCGTGCCGCTCAGCAGGCCGGAGCCCGCGCTGCCGCGGGGCGAGAGCGTGAAGGCTTCGTTCAGATTCAGCCCGGGGATCGGGTGCGCCGAAGACTTCCGTTCCCAGCCCGCCGGGTATTCGAGCACCGCGCCGCCCTCGTTGGCCGCCTGGCTCGCGCCCGCCGGAGCCGGCTGGCCGGGCCCGGGCGAGACCCGGTGGTTGCCGAGGATGTAGCCGCAGATCGCCGCGAGCACGAGCGCGATCGCGATCAGCGGGTGAACCACTCGTGCGGGGGCGTCCATCTCAGCCTGAGCTTTCGAAGGAGGTGCCGGAGCCGGAACCGCCGCCGCCCGACGAGCGCGGCGGCGGGGAAGAGGAGCCCCCGCCGGAGGAGGACGGAGCACTCGGCGTCGGCGTCGGCGCCGGGGCGCTGCGCGCGGGGGTGATCGGCTCCGGCGCCGGAGCGGGCGTGGGCGCCGGCGCCGGCGAGGAATGCGATACGGCGGGCGTTTCGGCCACGGCCGGCGCGCTGGTCGCCGGTCTCGAGACTTTCGGTGCGGGAGTCTGGACCGGCGGCTTGGCGATCGCCACCTTGATCGCCGGCGCCGCGGGCAGCGACGCCGCCACCGGCACCGCAACGACCGGCAGGCGCGGTGGCGTCCGTTCGACGATCGTGGGCGCCGTGCGCTTGATGTGGCCGACGCCGAACGCCACCGCGAACACTCCGATCAGGACCGCGATCAGCCTCGTGATCCGGCGCAGTTCGATCCGCCGCCCGATGGGCCGGATGCGGCGGCGATCGATGGGATGCGTGCTCATGACGACGGGCAGGGGATCGGTTGTTCGCCCGCGCTCAGGCAGTGGTCGACACGTATCGGAAGCTTGCCGCGGCGCGGAATGAAGCGGGTGAGCTTGCCGATCTCGCCGGGTTTCGTGACGCGGATTTCGAGCACAGTGCCGGCCGACAGCGAGCGGGCGAAGCGCGGGAACGAGATCAGCGACGTGCCGCCCGAGCCGCCGTTCTTGCCGACGGTCGCGACACGGCTCTGTGAGGTCGTGTGGACGTGCTTGCCCTGGACGCGCACCGTGATCCGGGCCGAGACCGGCGCGGCGACGGTCAGCAGCGTCAGCCTCACGCCGCTCCTCGTCTCACGCCCCGCGATCCTCACAATCGGGAATGGTTGCATCAACGTGATCGCCTGGTGGCGCACGAGGATCGTCTTCGAGGCCGTTGCGTTGCGCCCGGCCGCGTCGGTGACCTCCAGGCGCACGACGTGCGCGCCGGGAGTCGAGAACGTGGTCGTCGTCGTCGGCCGCCCGGTGCTGAACGGCGCCGTCGGACTCAGCCCCCAAGCGAACGTCGTGATCGGCGAGGAGGGGTCGGTGGAGCTCGAGACGAGCGTCACCGTTTCGCCGACGCGCGGGATTTCGGGGAACCACGTGAACGAGGCGGCGGGCGGCGGCGGTGGCGGCGCGGCGAGCACGGTGATCGGGACCGGCGCGCTCGTGCCGACGTTGCCGGCCCAGTCGCCCTGCTGGGCGAGCAGCGTGTAGGTGCCGGGAGCGATCCCGCCCAGGGCGCCGGACCAGGAGCCTGCCTGAACCGGCGCTTCGATCGCCTCGACGGGTGCTCCCGCGGCTTCGGAGCCGGCGAACAGCTCGACGGTGACCGTCGCGAGGTCTCCCGTCGCGGTCCCCGCGGAGCCGCTGACGGCCAGCGAGCTGCCAGTGATCGTCGTGCCGGGCGAGGGGGAAGCGATCGACGGCGCCGGCGCCGTCGTGTCGACCGTGAAGGTGACGGGCTGGCTGGATTCCGTTTCTTCCAGCCACCCTTCTTCGTACCAGTGGCGTGTGTTGGTCGCGGCGAGGGTGTACGTGCCAGGTGCAAGCGCTTTGCCCGGAAACGCGACCCAGCTGCAAGCGAGTGGCGAACTGGGTTCTACTTCTTCGACCAGCCGCCCGGCGGTCCCTTCGCCTTCGTACAGCTTCACCTTCACAACGCAGTAGTTGACCGGTTCGCCCGAGAGCGGAGTCGTTTCGCCGGCGATCGTCGGGCTCGTGTTGTTCGTCGCCGATCCCGACTGCGGGCTGGTGATCACGAGCTGTGTCGCGACCGCGGAGGCGGGCAGCGCGAGAGCTGAGAAGCCGGCGGCGAGAACGACGCCGAGCAGGCGCTGTCTCGCGATGGATGTCACGACGAGCACGGCACTGGCCGCGGTTCTTTGGCGTTCACGCAGGCGTCGGCGCGGAGCGGCAGCTTCCCCTTGCGGACCGTCAGGCGGGTGAACTTGCCGACCTGGCCGGCGCCCGACACGCGGATTTCAAGCGCGACGCCCGCCGGCAGCCCGCTCTCGAAGCGCGGGAAGGAGATCGACTGAACGGCGCCCGATTTCCCCTTCAGCCGCGGCACGACGCGCGACTGCGAGCGAAGCGGACAGCCTTTTCCTGTGCACGTGACGGTGATCGTCGCTCCCGCGGGGCCTTCGACGGTCAGTGCCTTCAGTCGCAGGCGACCGTGCGCCCGCGTGGTCACGATCCGTACGACGGGGAACGGGCGCATCAGCGGGTAGCTGACGGGGATCTGCTCAGTGGACGTCCTCGAGAGCCCGCCAGCGTCGGTGACTCGGAGCCCGACGGGGTGATTGCCGGGCGTCGAGAAGCTTGCCGTCTGCCTGAGGCTCCCCGAGGCGAACGCGGAGCCGAGCAGGTCCCAGGCGTAACCAGTGATCGGGCTCGCGCTGTCCGTCGAAGTCGAGACCAGCGTGACTTTTTCGCCGACGTGCGGATGGGTTGGGAACCAGTTGAACGAGGCCGACGGGCCGGTCGCCGGTGCGGCGGGCAGGGCCATCGTGAACGTCCGGACGGCCGTGCCGGCGTTGCCTGCCTTGTCCGACTGGATCGCGCGCACGGTGTACTCGCCCGGCGAGAGCCCGCTGAAGGCTGCCGCCCATTCGCCGTGCGAGACGATCACCGTAGGCGGCGGCCCGATCGGCGAGGACGTAGGCGCGGGACCGGCGAACAGCTGCACGGTCACCGATGGTTCGTCGTTGGCGGCGAGGCCGGCGCTCCCCTTGACGGTCACGGAGGACCCGAGCAGCGTCTGGCCTTGCGCAGGGGAGCTCACACCGACCGTCGGAGCAACGGTGTCGATCACGAACATCTGGCGTTCGGTTTCTCCGAGCGAGGCGCCGCGCTCAGAGGCGATCGCCTGGTAGGTGCCGTCCGGGAGCGGCGTCGTCGTCGGAACGCTCGCCGACCACGCGCCTCCGCCCGCCGATTTGGCCGACCATTCGCCCTCTTCGGCCGCACACGGCGTCGTGACCTTGCAGATCGACACGGTGACGGGGGTGGTGTCGCTGGCGGTGCCCGTGAACGTCGGGGTCGGCGTGTTGATCTGCGGCCTCACCGGCGCCATCAGGATGCTGGGGGCGTTCGGGTCGACGACGAATTTGACCGGTTTGCTCTTGCCTGTCGGGTTGCCGATCGAGCTTTCCTGGCTCGCTGTCGCGACGTACGCGACTGCGACCTTCGTTTCGGGCAGCGTGAGCGAGCTTGCGCTCCATTCATCGCCTGTGAGCGTTCCTTCCTCGGTGAACTTTTTTCCGCCGCCTTCGATTTCGACCTTGACCGGTCTCGTGTCGCTGGCCGTGCCGGAGAACTTCGGCGTGCGTTCGTTCGACGCTTTGGGGATTTCGTTGAGCGTCACGGTCGGCGGTTCGGTGTCGACCACGAAAGAGATCACGTTGCTCTTGCCTTCTTCGTTGCCGAGGCTGCTCGGCTGCGTCGCGAACGCTTCATAGGAGGTGCGACCTTTCGCGAGCGGGGTGCTCAGCGCGCCGCTGGTCCATTTGCCGCTCGCCACGGTCGCCGTCGCCGTCGCGACGTCCGAGCTCCCGCCGGCTTCACGGATGTGGACGGTCACCGGTTCGTCCTTGAGCTCGTCGTCGACGACGGTGCCGGTGAACGTCGGGCCGACGCTGTTGATCCTTGCCGCGAGCGCTTCGAGTTTCACGGTCGGCGGGCTGGTGTTGACCGCGAACGAGATCTTGTTGCTCAGCCCGGGAGCGTTGCCGATCGAGCTCTTCTGTTCGGCGACCGCGGTGTATTCGTGAGCGCCTTCTTCGAGCGTCGGGCTGACCGCCCCGCTGGTCCATTTGCCGGCTTCGGGCGTTGCGCTCGCACTCCCGATTTCTTGTTGCGCCGCGTTGAAGACGTGAACCGTCACCGCCGTCGTGTCCGTCGCGGTGCCGGTGAAGGTCGGCGTCCTGTTCTTCGACAGCGCTGCGACGGGTTCGTCGAGTTTCACCGTCGGCGGGCTCGTGTCGATCACGAACGTCCGCGGTTCGCTGAGCCCATCCGGGTTCGAGAGTTCGCTTTTCTGCCTGGCGATCGCCGTGTAGGTGCCGGGTGCGACCCCGGGCGAGGACGCGCCCGAGGTCCACGTGCCGCCAGTCCCAGTCGCGCTCGCGATCGAAACGGGCGATCCGCTCACGCTCGTGCCTTTGAAGATTTCAACCGTCACGGCAGTGTGTTCGCTCGCGGTGCCGCTGAACGACGGCGTCGTGTCGTTGGAGCGCGCGGGTGGGGCGTTCAGCGTGACTTCGGGCGCGTTCGTGTTGACTTCGAACGTGTGCGATTCGCTGAAGCCTTCGGGGTTGCCGAGCGAGCTCTTCTGGACAGCCCTCGCCGTGTAGGTGCCGGTTTCGAGTTCCTTGGAGACGGCGCCCGCGCTCCAGGAACCGCCCGTGCCCGCAGCGGTCGCCGTGGCAAATGGAGAACCGCTCGCGGTCGTGCCCTTGTAGACGTTGACTGTCACGGTCGTCGTGTCGGTCGCGGTGCCGGTGAACGAGGGCGTCGTGTCGCGTGAGCGCCCAGGTGGCTCGTTGAGCGTCACGTGCGGCGCTTCCGTGTTGACCGTGAAGCCGATGTTTTCGCTCTGTCCCGGCGGGTTGCCGAGCGAGCTGCTCTGAACCGCGACGGCGGTATAGCTCCCCGTGGCGAGCGCTTTGGAGAGGCCGCCCGATTTCCATTTCCCTCCGGAGGGCGAGCCTTCTGCTTTCGCGACTTCGTGATCGCTCCCGTCGAACACGTGTACCACGACCGACGTCGTGTCGCTCGCCGTCCCGCTGAAGGTCGGCGTCGAGTTTTTCGAGGGGGTCGGTATCGATTCCAGCGTCACGGTCGGGGAGCTGGTGTCGACGGTGAAGCCGATTTCGTTGCTCTTGCCCGGACCCTTGCCGAACGAGCTTTCCTGTTCGGCCTTTGCGGTGTAGTGGCCGCTGGCAAGTGCGGGGGTCGCGTCGCCTGAGCTCCAGGCGCCGCCGGTCCCCGTCGCCGACGCTGTCGAGACCTTGGTCCCGTTCGAGTAGATCGTGATCGTGACGGGATTTTCAGGGTCGCTCGCGGTGCCGGTGAACGACGGCGTCGTGTCGTTGGAGAGCGAGGCGATGGCGTTGAGGATCACCTTGGGCGGCGAGGCGATGACCTTGAATTCGATCGGGGCGCTTTTGCCTGTCCCGGTGCCGTGGGAGCTCGTCTGGGTGGCTACCGCCGTGTAGGTGCCTTCGCCGAGTTGGCCGGCTGCTTCCGAGCTCCATGCCCCGCCGGTCCCGGTCGCGTTGACGGACTCGACTTCGCTGCCGCCTTTGGAGATCGAGACGGTAACCGTGCTCGTGTCGCCGGCGGTACCCGTGAACGAGGGCGTCTGGTTCCCGCTCGGGGTTTCGATCGCGTTGAGCGTGACTTTCGGTGGCTGGGTATCGACGGTGAACGTCTGCGGTTCGCTGAACCCGGGACCATCGCCGAATTCGCTTTCCTGTTCGGCACGCGCCGTATAGGTGCCGTCGGTGAGCGTCGAGCTCGACCCGGAGCTCCAGCTTCCGCCGGTGCCCGCCGCGGTCACGCTGGTCACCGGCGTGCCGGTCGCGCTCGTGCCTTTGTAGATCTTGACCCTGACCGTCGTTTCTTCGCTCGCCGTCCCGCTGAACGAGGGCGTCGAATCGGCCGTCGGAGATTCGACGGCGCTCAAGGTCACCGACGGTTTCGCCGTGTGGACCGTGAAGGTCCGTTCCTGGCTGGAGCCAGGACCCTCGCCGAATTCGCTTTCCTGTTCTGCGACCGCGGTGTAGGTGCCGTCGGCCAGCGGCGGACTCGCGCCGCCCGTCGACCATTTGCCGCCCGACGGCGTCGCGTGCGCGACGGCGAGCACCGTGCCGCCGACGTCGCCCGCCGCGTAGACGTCGACGGTCACCTGGGATTTTTCGCTCGCCGTGCCGCTGAACGACGGCGTCGAGTCGCTCGGCGGCGAGCTCACGGAGTTCATGGACACCGACGGTTTCGCGGTGTGCACCGTGAACGTGCGGGGTTTGCTGAACCCTTCGGGGTTGCCGATCGAGCTCTTCTGTTCGGCGATCGCCGTGTAGGTGCCTTCTTCGAGCGCGGTTTCCGCGGTACCGGAGAACCATTTGCCGCCGCTCGGGTTCGCGTGCGCTTCGGAGACGACCGTCCCGCCGGCGGACGTGCCTTCGAAGATGTAGACGCTGACCTCGGTCGTATCGCTCGCCGTGCCGCTGAACGAGGGGGTCGTGTCGTTCGCCGGCGAGCTGACCGGGTTGAGCGTCACTTCGGGAGGCTGGGTGTCGATCGTGAAGTCCACCGAGCTGGTCGTGGTTTCGCCGCTCAGCGATTCCGTCTGTTCCGCGGTCGCGGTGTAGGAGCCGTCTTGCAGTTCCGCCACCCGCACTGACCATTCGGAGCTTTCGTTCGGGATCGCGTTCGCGCTCTCGACGAAGCTGCCTTCGCTCGAGATCGTCACCGCCACGGGGTCTTCGGTGTCGCTCGTGACCCCGGAGACGACGGGCCGGGTCTGGTTCGTGACGGTGCCCGAGGTCGGCGATTCGACCGACAGGATCGGCGCCGCAAGCGCGGGCGCAGCCGTGATCGCCAGGGTCGCGGCCAGGGCCACGAGCCCTGCGAGCAACGCTCGCATCAACATCCTCCTAGGCCTCAACGGAGACCCGCCATCCATCCATCTCGTCTCCAGAACCGGGTCCCCGGCCGGCCGTGACACCCCTCCAGGTGCCCCCTTAGGCCCATAGGCGGTTTTTTCCGCCGATACGAATGATACGGCTCGAAGGCTGCTACCGCAAAGGGATTAGGGCCGCCCCCGAGCAGCCCGGCGGAGCGGGCGAGGAAACATAACCTGGGCGATTTCTACGGAGGGGGAGGGATTCGAACCCTCGTCAGAGGTTTAGACCCCTGAAACGGTTTTCGAGACCGCCGCATTCAACCGCTCTGCCACCCCTCCGGATGGGACGGGCCACAAGGCTAGATGATCGGCCCGCCGGCCCGAAGGACCGCCTAGACGTGACTGCTCGCGGCCTTGCTGGCGGCCTTCTTGGCAGCCGCTTTCGATTTCGCGTCCGCGAGCGCCGCCTTGTAGGCGGAGACGAGGTTCGAGAGCGCCTCGTGTGAGGTCTGCCCGAAGTTCGGCATGTCCAGCGCGCTTTCCGCACCGGCCGGGAGGATCCCGATCTCGAGGTGCGGCGCATCCGAGATCCCGACGATCCCGCAGCCCACGTCGGCGATCGGCTGCCCCGCGCTGACCTTGGTCCCCGCCGGGACGAGCGCCGGCGCGGCGTGGCCGTAGTAGACGTAGCGGCCGGCGTCGGGGCCGCTTTCGACGAGCAGCACCGGCGCGTAGCGCCCGAAGCCTTCCAGGCCCTCGTGCACGATCGTCCCGGAAGCGACCGCGAGCTCGACCAGCCGCGAGCCGCATTGGTTGGCGCCGCCGCCGAGGTCGACGCCCTGGTCCAGGCTCCAGGTGCTGCGCGCGCCGACCCGCGAGAGCGGGTAGAGCGGGAACACCCAGCCTTTCGGGCCCATCGGGTAGGGGCTGGAGGTGAACAGCGGCGCGCTCGGCGTCGCCGCCGGCGCGGACGGCGAGCTGCCGCCCGTCGCGGGCGGGCCGGCCGCCCCGGAGGGCTCGGAGGTCACCGTTCCTGAGCCCGGAGCGGACGTGCCGCCCGAACTCGCCGCGCCGGCGCTCGCCGCGCACAGCAGCACAACAACCAGGGCCAGCTGGAAAATCGCTGTGCACGCCCGTGGGCGCCGCAGTCCGCGCATCTGCCTCTCGTGGTCGGCCTGCGGGGTTAGCTGACGGGCTAGCGAGACTTCGCCTCCCGCGGATCACCGCGGGACTCGCCCCAACAACACGGGCCCCCCGCTCCCGGGCACGGCCCGGGATTAGGCGCGCGCAAGCCTAACGCACCTCCCGGGCGGCTGCACCGCCGGCGTCACACCCGCCCGGCGTACAGCTCCTGTACGAGCGCGTCCGTGATGGCAGAGGTCTCGTGGAAGGCCGGGCAGCAGGTGCCGCGGCCGGGCGGCGTCAGGCCGATCTCGAGGTGTGGCCCGGAGGACAGGCCGACGCTGCCGCACCCGACCTCGGCGATCGGCTGGCCTGCGGCCACGTGCGTCCCCACGGGCACGAGCGCGGGCGCGGCGTGCCCGTAGTAGACGAACCAGCCGGCGTACGGACCGCCTTCCACCTTCACGACCGGCGCGTAGGGCCCGAAGCCGGGGATCCCCTCGCGCACGACGGTCCCGGCGGTCACAGAGACCTCGATCGCGTGTTCGCCGCACGCCGCACCCTGCGTCGCCATGTCGACGCCCTGGTCTTCGCTCCACGTCGCCGGCGCGAGCACGGTCGTGACGGGCTGGATCGGAAACGCCCAGCTCAGCCCGCCCCCGCCGCCGAGGTACGTCGCGCCCTGTTCGAAGGACTGCACGCTCTCGCCTTTCGGCAGGATGATGCCCGCCTTGCGCGCCGCCGCCAGTTCCTTGCGGATCTGGGCGTCCGACGGCGCCCCGGCGGCGACACCCGAGTAGCTCTTGCCCGTCGCTTCTGGCAGCTTGTCGGCTCCGCCCGTCTTGCCGGACACCTCGTTGCTCGCCAGCCGCGTCGAGGCTTCGCGCGGCGGCAGCACGAGCGAGCGCGTGCTCCTCTGAACGCGCGGCGTCGTCGTCGCAGCGGTGCTCTTGCCCGCGTCGCGGCTCTGTTTGAGAGCGGTCCCGGTGTGCGCTCCGGACGCGCCGCAGCCCGCGATCGCGGCCGCGCACGCGCACAGCGCGCTCACCATCGCCGGGGAGGTTCGCCCGACGCCCATCACGCGCTCACCGCCGCGTTGCGAAGAAAGCGCTCAGCAGCGCCCCGCACTCGTCGGCGAGCAGCCCGCCCGAGACGTCGGGGCGGTGGTTCAGGCGCGGCTCGCCGAGCACGTCGAGCACGCTGCCGCATGCTCCCGCCTTCGGGTCTCGCGCACCGTAGACGACGCGGGGCAGCCGTGCGAGCACGAGCGCTCCGGCGCACATCGCGCACGGCTCGAGCGTCACGTAGAGGACCGCCTCGAGCACCCGCCACGTGCCGTCGTGGCGCGACGCCTCGCGCAGGGCCAGCACCTCCGCGTGCGCCGTCGGGTCCCGGCGCAGCTCGCGTTCGTTGTGAGCAGCCGCGATGACCTCGCCGTCCCTGACGACGACCGCGCCGATCGGCACGTCGTCGTGTTCAAGTGCAAGCTCGGCCTCGCGCAGCGCGAGGCGCATGAAGTAGTCATCGCGTGGGAAGAAACGATCGGCCATTCTCGGCCCGGGGCGTGAGAACGAGGCGGGCAGCTCGTCGAGGGGGTTCGCACATCATCATTAGCGCAAGCACATGACCTCTCCCCCCTCTCTCCGCCTGAGCGGCCGCCGCCCCAGCGTCCCCGCGCTCGCGGCGCTGACGTGCCTGGCCGTGGCAGCCGGCCTCGCGCTGCGCGCGCCCGCGAGCGCGCAGGCGAGCGTGTTCGCGACCGGCCGGGTGGTCGTCCGCTTCGGCTCCCGGGAAGGCGCTGTGGCGGCCAGCGCCGCGAGCGCGCCGAGCTCCGAACGCACCACGGTGCTGAGCCTCCGCCGGGGCGAAGGCATGCAGCACGCGCTGAAGCGGCTGCGCCGCCGGCGCGACGTCCTGTGGGCCGAGCCCGACTACGTCGCTCACACGTCGGGCACGTTCGTGCCGGACGACGTGGGCGCGGGCGCCACGCCCGGTGGCTGGCAGGAACTGCAGTGGAACCTGAGCGGTCCCTTCGGCATCCGCGCGCCCGAAGCGTGGTCGAACCTGATCGCGGACGGAGCGCCCGGCGGGCAAGGGGTGACGGTCGCCGTGCTCGACACCGGCGTCGCATACGCGAACCGTGGGCGGTTCCGCCGCTCCCCCGACTTCGGGCGCTTCCAGTTCGTGCAGGGCTACGACTTCGTCGACCACGACCCCTACCCCAACGACCGGAACGGCCACGGCACGTTCGTCGCCGGGGTGATCGCCGAGGAGACCAACAACCACACCGGTCTCGCCGGTATTGCCTACGGCGCGAACATCATGCCCGTGCGCGTGCTGGATACCGAGGGCGAAGGCGAAGCCTCGACGATCGCCGAAGGCGTCCGCTACGCCGTCCGGCACGGCGCCCGCATCATCAACCTCAGCCTCGAGTTCTCACCCGGCGTGACGGCGTCCGACATCCCCGAGCTGATCGAAGCGCTGCGCTACGCCCACCGGCGCGGCGTGCTCGTGGTCGCGGCCGCGGGCAACGAGGGCCACGCGGCGATCGCGTACCCCGCCCGCGCCCCCGATGTGATCTCGGTCGGCGCGACGACCGACACGGGCTGCCTCGCCGCGTATTCCAACGACGGCTCCGGGTTGACGATGGTCGCGCCGGGGGGCGGGCCGGACGCTGACCTGCCCGGCGACCCCAACTGCAACCCGGAAGCTCCGGGCCGCGACGTCTTCCAGATGACATTCGTCGGCGGCTCGGTCAAGCGCTTCGGGATCCCCGGCGGCTACGAAGGCACCTCGATGGCGACACCGCACGTCGCGGCGGTGGCGGCCCTCGTCATCGCCAGCGGCGTGCTGGGGCGGCATCCGACGCCGGCGCAGATCACCGCAAGGCTGCGCGCGACGGCGCTGAAACTCGGCGGCGGCGGCGACGAACGCCTCTACGGCTCGGGCCTCCTCGACGCCGCGGCCGCGACGGCGCCGGGGGGCCCGGGCGCGGTTGGCCCTAAAGCCGGTTAGCCGCCGATGCCGATCACCAAGGCGATGGGCTCAGAGCCCCCAGAGAGCTGCGACGTCGCCGTGGTCGGCGGCGGCATCATCGGTCTTGCCGTCGCGCGAGAGCTGATCTCGCGCAGCCCGCGGGCGAGCGTGTGCGTGCTCGAGCGCGAGGATGAGCTCGGCACTCACCAGACCGGCCACAACTCGGGCGTGATCCACGCGGGTGTCTACTACGTGCCTGGCTCGCTGAAGGCGCAGCTGTGCGTCGCCGGCGCGCGCGAGATGTACGAGTACTGCGAGCGCAAGGGCATCGCGAGCGAGCGCTGCGGCAAGGTGATCGTGGCCACGGACCGCTCCGAGCTCGAACGCCTCGACGAGCTGGAGCGGCGCGGCCGCGCCAACGGCGTGCCCGGGCTGCGCCGGATCGACGCCGACGGCATCGCCGAGCTCGAGCCGCACGCCCGGGGCATCGACGGCCTGCACTCGCCCGCCACCGGCATCGCCGACTTCCACGCCGTCGCCCGCTCCTATGCCGAGGACATCGCGCAGGGCGGCGGCGCGATCGCCACCGGCTGCGAGGTGCTCTCCGTCGGCGTGAACGGGCGCGCGCTGCGGCTCTCGCACGCGCGCGGCGTCACGCAGGCGCGCAACGCGGTCTTCTGCGCGGGCGCCTGGGCGGACCGGCTAGCCGTCGCCGCCGGCGCCGACCCGGATCCGCGGATCGTGCCGTTCCGCGGCGCCTACCTGCGGCTGCGGGCGGACCGGCGCCACCTCGTGCGCTCGCTGATCTACCCGGTGCCCGATCCGGCGCTGCCCTTCCTGGGCGTCCATCTGACGAAGCACATCGACGGCGAGGTGCTCGTCGGCCCGACCGCGCTGATGGCGGGCGCGCGCGACGCGTATCCGCTCGGCCGCGTTCGCCGCCGCGACCTCGCCGACACGCTCGCCTGGCCGGGAACCTGGCGGATGCTCGCGCGCTGGTGGCGAACCGGCATCACGGAGCTCAGCCACGCCGCGGTGCGCTCGTCGTTCGTGCGCGCGGCTGCCCGCTACGTCCCCGAGCTCCAGTCCGCCGATGTCGAGCCGTCCTTCGCCGGCGTGCGGGCCCAGGCGCTCGCGCGGGACGGCAAGCTCGTCGACGACTTCGTCTTCTCCCACACCGAGCGTGCGCTGCACGTCCGCAACGCCCCCTCGCCGGCGGCCACCTCCTCGCTCGCGATCGGCCGTCACATCGCGGACGAGGCCGAGCGGGCGTTCGGCGCCTAGCGCCTCCCGGCTAGGACGCGGCGGAGGCGGCCACCAGCCGCCCGATCGCGTCGTGAACGCCCTGGCGCGCGGTCGGGAACCGGGGCGCCCACCCGAGCTCCTGCTTGATGCGGGCGTTCGAGGAGCGCGCCGAGCGGACGACCGCGTCGACCGCGTTGCGCCCCGCGATCAGCCTCGCGAGGCCGGCGGGCACGCGGCGCGGGCGCCCGACGCCGAGCTCCGCGGCGGTCAGCGACATGAAGTCGTAGAAGCTGATCGGCTCGTCGTCCGCGACGTGATAGACGCGCCCGACGGCGGCATCCGAGCCTGAGGCGAGCAGCACGGCCGATGCGACGTCCTCGACGTGGACCACGTCCCACAGGTTCTCGCCGCTGCCGATCACCGCCAGCCGGCCCGGCTGGCGCAGCCGCGGCACGAGCTCCTCGGCGTACCAGCCGCCGGGGCCGTAGACGTGCGAGGGGCGGATCACGACCGCGGGCAGGCCCGACTCGAGGACCATGCGCTCGCCCTCCTGCTTGGAGCGCCCGTACGGTGTCCGGACCGGCAGCGGCGTCTCCTCGTCGAGCAGCTCGCCCCGTGCGTCGCCGGTCACGACTGTCGAGGAGAAGATGATGCGAGGCCGGCGCGCCCCGTTCTCGAGCGCCACGCACGCGTCAAGGAGCCTGCGCGTGCCCGCCACGTTGACCTCCATGACGCGCTCGGCGCGCCGCTGCGAGGCGATCTCCGCCGCGAGGTGCACGACGCAGTCCGGCCGCGCCGCGGCGACGGCCGCCGCGAGCCGCTGGCCGTTTGACAGATCGGCCACCGCCGCCTCGGTCCCGGCGGGCTCGGAGCCGGGCCGGCGCACGAGCGCCGTGACCTCGTCGCCCCGTTCGAGCAGCCGCCGGCAGACGACGCCGCCGATGAAGCCGCTAGCCCCCGTCACCAGGACCCGCATCGCGCCAGCCTAACCTCCGCTCGCGCGCGCGATCACTCCAGCGAGCTGCTCGCGGAAGCGCTCGCGCCCGAAGCGTGCCGCGTTCGCGCGCACCTCGCTTTCGTCGAGCGCCATCGCCTCGAAGCGCTCGATCGCCGCGGCCAGGGAGTCGGCGCTCTGCTCGGCGAACAGCGCGCCCGTTCGCCCATCCTCGACGGTCTCGAGCGCTCCGCCGACACCGTAGGCGAGCACAGGGACGCCCGCCGCCTGCGCCTCGACCGGCACGATCCCGAAATCCTCCTCGCCCGGGAACAGCAGCGCGCGCGCGCCGGCGAACAGCGCATCGCGCTCCCCCTCTCCGACCTTGCCGAGGAACTGGACCTGGCTCGTGCCCGGAGCGCCGCGCCTGACCGCCTCGAGCGCACGGCCGTCACCGGCGACCCGCAGCTCGCGCCCCAGCTGCGTGCACGCGCCGACCGCGAGATCGACGCGCTTGTAGGGAACGACGCGGCCGAAGGCGAGGTAGTAGTCGGACACGTGCCGCTGCAGCGCGAGGAAATGCTCCACGTGCACCGGCGGGTGCACGATCTCGGCCTCGCGCCCGTAATGGCGGCGGATGCGCTCGGCGACGTGCGCCGAGTTGGCGACGAACACGTCCACACCCTCGGCTCCGGCGAGGTCCTGGCGGCGCAGCCTCGCGAGCAGCGGCGGCAGCAGCGCGCGGGTCACACGCCCCACTTCCTCGCCGGCGAGAAAGCCCTCGTCCCAGGCGTAGCGCATCGGCGTGTGGCAGTAGCAGACGTGCAGCGTGCCGTCGGGCGTGCGGACGTTCTTGGCGCAGGCGTGGCTGCTCGACAGCACGAGGTCGAAGCCGCTCAGATCGAACGAGCGGAACGCCCCGTTCATCAGCGGAAGCAGCTTCGGGTACTGGCGGCGCGCGCCCGGCAGCCGGTTCAGCCAGGAGGCGTGGACCGGGCGCGAGGTGATCTGCTCGGGCCACGGCGCGGGGTCGTAGATCGAGGTGAAGATCTCGGCGTGAGGGAACATCTCGAGCAGCTCCAGCACGACCTGCTCGGAGCCGCCCGGGATCGTCAGCCAGTCGTGGACGACGGCGACCCGCTCAAAGCGCTCGCGCAGCTGCTCCAGCAGGGGAGCTCCGGCCGAGTCAGGAGCTGCCTGCACCGCCCCGAGACTACAACGCGCGCCCCGGACGCCCACCGTGCCTGGGATCATGCCGGGCGAATGGAGCTGCCGGCGGCCCTGCAGGGGCGCGACATCGTGTGCGTCGGGTTCGCCGACTGGGACACCGAGCTGTGGACCAACCAGCACCATCTGATGTCCCGCCTGGCGAGCGCCAACCGCGTCCTGTTCGTCGAGTCGCTCGGCCTGCGCCGCCCGCAGCTCGCCGGCCGGGACCTGCGGCGCATCGCCCGTCGCCTGCGCACCGGACTACAGGGACCCCGACGACCCCGGGCGGGTGGGGATCCTGAAATCGAGCTGCACGTGCTCTCACCGCTCGTGCTGCCGGTGCACGGCAACAGGGCCGTGGACGCGATCAACCGCCGCCTGCTGCCGGCGCTCGTCGCGCGCGCGGCGCGGCGGCTCGGCATGCGCGAGCCCGTGCTCTGGTCCTACGTGCCCCAGGCAGAGGTGCTGCTCGACGCGCTCTCGCCCTCGCTCGTCGTCTACCACTGCGTTGACGACATCTCCGCACACGAGCGCATCGACACCACGAGCTTCCGCGCCGCCGAGGCGCGGTTCGCGCGGAGAGCCGACCTCGTGCTCGCGAGCGCGCCGGAGCTCGTGCGGCGCATGCGCGAGCTCTCGGACAACGTGCTCGAGGCGCCGAACGTCGCCGACACGGAGCTGTTCGCGACGGCGCTTTCGGCCGGCCCGATCGATCCGGCGATCGCGGCGCTGCCCGCGCCGCGCCTGGTGTTCACGGGCGCGATCTCGGCGGTCAAGCTCGACATGGCGCTGCTGAGCGAGCTCGCCCGCGCGCGCCGCGACTGGTCGCTGGCGCTCGTCGGGCCGGTCGGGCTGGGCGATCCAAGGACCGACCCCTCGGCGCTCGCGGCCGAGCCGAACGTGCATCTGCTGGGACCCCGTCCGTACGAGCGCCTGCCGGACGTGCTTCGCGGCGCGGACGCCGGGCTGATCCCATACGTGCGCAGCGAGCTGACCGACAGCATCTTCCCGATGAAGGTCTACGAGTACCTGAGCGCGGGGCTGCCAGTGGTGGCCACCGAGCTGCCGGCCCTCTCCGGGGTTGCGGATCTCACGCGGGCCGCGGACGCCGCCGGCTTCCAGGCCGCGCTCGAGCGCGAGCTCGCGCAGGACAGCCCGCAGCGGCGGGCGGAACGCTCCGCGCGTGCCGCAGAGCACTCCTGGGACGAGCGGCTGCGCGAGATCGCACGCGCGATCGAAGGGCTCTGATGGACCTGCTGGTCACCACGCACACGCCGATCCTGCGCTCTGGACAGACGATGCGGACCTACGGCGTTGCCCGCGCGCTGGCGGCCGACGGCCGCGGCCTGACGCTGCTCTACGCCCGCTTCGAGGGCGACGAGCCCGACGAGGCGTTCTCCTCGATCCCGGGGATCGAGCTGATCGGGGTGAACAGCTCGCGCGGCCCCCGGCGGGCCGCCGCGTTCGCATCGGCGCTGGCGCGCGGCATGCCGGCGGGCATCGCACGCGGCATCTCGCCCGAGCTCGCCGAGGCGGCGGCGCGGCTCTCCGCCCTGCCCGGCCGCGGGCGCGTGATCGCCGACGGGCCGGTCGCTGCCGCCGCGCTGCTCGGCCTCGCGCGCCGGCAGGCGGTCGTCTACAACGCCCACAACTTCGAGTCCGGCTTCCGCGGCGAGCTCAGCGGCGGCGGCATGTCGGTGCCGCTGCTGCGGCGCTTCGAGCGCCGGCTGCTCGCGCGCTCGTCGGAGTCCTGGATGGTGAGCGAGGCGGACGTGAGGGCGGCCGCACAGCTCTGCCCCTCGGCCCGGCTGCGTTACGTGCCAAACGTCGTCGACGTTGCCGCGATCGAGCCGGTGAGGATGCTGGCCCCCGAGCAGCGCGCGTTGTTCGTCGCCAATTTCGCCTATGAGCCGAACCGCAACGGGCTGCACTTCCTGCTCGATCAGGTCATGCCCCGCGTGTGGCAGGGGCTGCCCGCGGCGCGGCTGGCGCTCGTCGGCGCGGGCCTCGAGGGAGCGCCCTCGAACGACGAGCGGGTCGAGACCGTCGGGTTCGTCGCGGAGCTCGGCGAGGCCTACCGCGGCTCGCGCTGCGCGCTCGTGCCGCTGCTGCAGGGCGGCGGCACGCCTTTGAAGTTCGTCGAGGCGCTCGCCTACGGGCTGCCGGTGCTCGCGACACCCCGCGCCGCCGCCGGGCTCGCCGTGGAGGACGGGCGCGACTGCGTGCTGGCCGAAGGCGGCGAGGCGTTCGCCGCCGCGCTCGCGCGGCTGCTCGAGGAGGGCGCTCCGGCGCTCGGCGCGCGCGGACGCGCGCTGGCCGAGGAGCGCTACTCGATCGAGGCGCTCTCGCGGCTGCTGGCCGCCTGAGGGCTGTGCTCACACAGGCGCGGGAGCACCGGCGTCGATCGTCTGCGCGCTCTCGTCGGGCGACTCGCGCGGCATCGAATTGACAAGCGCGAGCAACCCGATCTGCGCCGCGAACACGATCGTGAAGCGCAGTTCGGCGCCCGTGAACGTGGCCGTCGTCTCCGCCACGAGCAGCCCGGCGACGGCGCACAGCGAGCCGAGCCCGAAGGCCCTGAAGATCGGCTCGGTGCGTTTTCGCCACACCCCCCATGCCATCTGCGCGGTCGCGAACAGCAGCCCGAAGTACGCCAGCAGGCCGAGGATCCCCATCTTCATCCACCACCACAGCGCCGCGAAGTGCACGTACTCGCGGGCCTGTTCGTGTTCGATCGGCAGCGGCCGCGCCGCGGCATCCCATGCCACGAGGATCCCGAGACCCGTGATTGGTTTCTGTTCGAGCTCGGCGAGGACGTTCGCGCGCTCGTCGAGCCGGTACCGGTCTTCGACGCTGCTGCTGAGGCTGGTCGGCGACAACGAGGCGGCGCGCTTGACGATCGGGTTCTCGGATTGGAAGTTGATCGAGCCGAGCAGCCAGACGCCGGCGGCCACGAACAGGGCCGTCGGCACGAGCAGCCGGCGACCGACCGGGGAGAGGGCGAGCAGCACCACGAGCAGCACGCCCAGCACCGCCGCGATCCAGAACGAGCGGCGGTATGAGAGCAGCAGCGAGGCGATCAGCAGCGGCGTGCCGAGCAGCATCCACAGCGGCGGGCGCAACCTAGCCACCACAGCCGCGAGGATCCCGAGCAGGGCGACCATGATCACCCAGTTGGCCGTCGGTTCGTAGTAGGTGACGTTGGAGCTGCCCTCGATCGAGACGCCCTTGTGCGCGCCGACCTCGACGAGCCCGAGGAACGCCTTGAACACCGCAAGCCCGAAGAACCCCGCGATCAGCAGGCGCAGCCGGGCTGGATCGACCTTCAGGTTCGCGACCGCGACCGGCAGGAGCAGCAGGTAGAGCAGCAGGTTCTCGGCGAGCACGAGCGACTTCAGGCCGTTGCCGCCCGCTTTTCCGACCACGATCCCGCTGACCATGCCGAGCGCGAGCAGGATGCTCGGGAAGCGCAGCTCGCGCGGATAGCGCAGCGGCCTTCGGTCGCGCAGCACATCCAGGGCGACCGCGACCACGGCGAGCAGGACGAGCCCATCGACGGGCGTCAGCCGCTTGTAGACCGGGTCGTAGACGTGCGCGAGGAAGGTGAACAGGCCGAAGGAGCCGCCCTCGAAGAGGACCGGCACGACGATCGCGAGCGAGACCGCGAGCAATGGGCGCATCAGCACGATCACGAGCAGGACGAGCGCGAGCGGCGCGAGCAGCGCCGCCGTGTCGCCGAGCTTCCTGTGCGCCGCGATGATGATCAGCGCGGTGCCGGCGCTCGCGAGCGCGGCGGTGAGCACCTCCCGTCCGTCGGGGACACGCAGCTGAAGACGCCAGGGCATGACGCCGGAGCCCGCCTAGACGCGTTCGCGGTTTTTCGCGGCGCGGCGGCTTCGCCGGTCCTGCAGGCGCTCGGCGTTGACCTCGACGGTCCCCGCGTTCTCGCCGTACGCCGAGTAGGAGTAGCGGCCGCCGTCGCGCATCCCGGTGATGACCAGGCCGACCGGCTCGACCATGTGACGGTCGAGGATCCCGCGGGCGCGACGCACCTCGTCGCGCGTCGTTTTGTTCAGCCGCGCGACGAGCAGCGTCGCCTGGATCGAGGAGCTGTTGAGCAGGATCTGCGCGTCGGCGACGGGGTTCAGCGGCGGCGCGTCGACGATCACCATCGTCTCACCGGCGTTCCCGAGTTCGGTGATGATCTCGCCGATCACCGGGCTCGCCAGCAGCTCGGCCGGGTTGTGGGGCAGAGGCCCGGACGGCAGCACACTGAGATTGGGCAGTTCGGGCATCGGCTCGACGAGCAGGTCGCCCGGCGCCTCGCCTCGCAGCAGCGCGGTGGTGAGGCCGCGCCGCGGGTCGACCCCGAAGTGACGCGCGAACGTCGGCATGCGCAGGTCGAGCTCGAGCAGCACGACGCGGCGTTTGGTCAGCGCGATGACCTGCGCGAGGTCGGCCGACACGGTCGTCTTGCCCTCCCCGGGCACGGCGCTCGTGACGAGCAGCGTGTCCATCGCGCGTGTCACCGCCGCGAATTCGAGCGCGCTGCGCAGGATCCGGTAGGGCTCGAGCAGCTCGCCGCGTTCGTCCGCGCGCGGCGGCCCCATCGAGGACTGCGGGACGACCGTCAGCGCGGAGAGCCGGTACTCGCGTTCGAAGTCCTCGACGGTCTTCACGCGCCGGTCGAGCGACTCGAGCAGGAACAGCAGCGTGAACGCGAGCGCGAGGCCGATCAGCAGGCCGATGATGATCGCCGTCGAGAGCTTCATCCCCGACGGCGACCCCGGGGGCGTCGCGCGGCCGATGATCGTGGCGCCGGCACCGACGACGGCGCGAGCCTGGGCGAGCCGCTGTAGCTGCTGTTCGGTCGAGACCGCCTGCGCGGATCCCGCCGTCAGACCGGAGAGCTGCTGCTGCAGCTGGGTTTTCGACGCGTCGATCGCGTTCAGCTGCGAGTTGGCGCGGAACGTTATGTACTGGGTCGCGAAGGCGTTCGCGATCCGTGCGGCGTTGCGCGGGTCGCCCGCCGAGGCCGTGATGTTGAGGACGTTCGCGTTCGGCGCGGCTTCGATGCTCGTCGAACCCAGCAGGTCGGGAACGTTCAGGGCGCCGCCGAGCTCCGTGCTCACGGCCTGCGCGACTTCCGGCGAGTGCGCGATCGTGACCTGGGTGGCTGCTTCGCGCTGGGGTTCGGTGCTGCTCGACTGCACGACGTTGACGGCCTGTTCCGCGAGCGTCGAGCTCTGGAAGGAAACGTTGGCGGTCGCCTTGTAGCTGGGCGTCGCGCGCTTCTGCTGGACCGCGGAGATCACCGTGCAGACGAGCACGATGCCCAGTGCGACCGGCCAGCGCCGGCGCAGGATCTCGAGCGCGGCCGAAACGGAGTTGCCCTCGCCGATCGGCTCGAAGCGGTTGTCGGGTCTCATCGCGCTCCCCGAACGGGGTGCGACGGTCCACTGCAGGCCACAGTTCTCACGACACCACTCCTATCGTCCCATGCCGGACTCCGCTTGAGGCCGACAGGGCGGGGGTTGCTCGGCTTGCGCCGCTCCGTTTGGGTGATACGGATGGTACCTACCCGGCGCACAGCGGCTGCAGCCTGCACGTGCGGGACCGCCGCAATCGCACACCCGTACGACGGGCGCTGCCCGTCACTCTGCCAGCGCCTGCGCCGCGTCGAGCACGAACTGTTCCTGAGCCCGCAGGTAGGGGCCGATCCGGAACTCCTCGGCGCGGCGGCGCGCGCGGGCGACGCGCGCGTCAGTGCCGGACCGGTCCTCCAGCACCCGCCGCAGGGCGCCGGCCGCGGCGGCCGCGTCGCCGCGCGCGAACAGCAGCGCATGCTCCTCCGGGCGCAGCCCCTCCGTGATCCCCCCGACGTCAGCCGCCACGACCGGCACCCGCGCCAGCGCTCCCTCGATCGCGACGAGCCCGAACGGCTCCTCCCAGAGCGAGGGCACGATCAGCGCGTGCGCGCGCGACAGCGCGGCGGCCGAGCGCTCGGGATCGAGCTGCCCGCGCCAGCTGATCGCCTCCGCGACACCGCGCGCCGTGGCGAGGTGCCGCATCCGCTCCCCGTAGTCGCGCTGCTCGGGCCCGATCACGACGAGCCTCGCCGCCGGGTGCCCCTCGGCCCTCAGCAGGGCGAGTGCCTCGATCGCCACCTCCAGCCCCTTGTATGGCGTCACGCGGCCGAGAAAGGCGATCTCCGGGTCCGGCGCGGGGGCCCGCGGCACGGACTCGAACGCGTCCCCGTACGGCGGAGCCGGGTGGAGGACCTGCTCGAGCACGACCTCGGCGAACGGCGGCGTGGCGACGGCCCGGCGCAGCGCCAGCGAGTTCCAGGAGAGCGCGGCCCGCAACGGCGCGTCCGGCACGAGACGCAACGACGGCAGCCGGTCGAGCGCGCGGCAGCCAACCGCCCAGAGCCCGCGAGCCGCTCCGCGGCGGCCGGGGAGCAGCTCGCGCATGAACTGGTCGCGCACGAACAGGCCTCCGAACCAGTGCTCGCAGACTCTGAAAGCCAGCGGCGTCTTCGAGTCGGCGAGCACACGCAGCACGGCGTGCGGGATCGACGCGCCGTTCCAGGCATACACGAGGTCGGGACGCCATGCCAGCGCACGCCGGGCCGCGCCCGCGCCCGCGAGCGCCGCAGCCGGGGCCCGGACGGCGCCGGCGGCATCGTGCGCGAGGAACGGCAGCTCGCGGCGCACGTCGGGCTCCGCGGGAAGCGCCCGGCGGTGGACGGAGCTGGTGAGGACGAGCACCTCGTGCCTCAGGGCGAGATGCTCGGCCACGCGCCCGCACTCGAGCTCGTAGCCGCCGAAAGCCGCCGGCGGAAACAGGTTGGAGACGATCAGGACCCGCATCGGCGAGGGCATAGCAGAGCCGCGCGATCGGTGGAGACGAACAGGACCCGCACGCGCGCTGTAAGCTAGCCGCAGCAGGGGGGTCTTCCCCGGCGGCCAAACTCGGCGGCCGCGGCAGGGACGCAGGGGGGATGCAAGTGCAGACAAAGGAGATCGAGGGCATCGAAGGGGTCCCGGGGTTCCCCGACGGGGTGGAGCTCGTGCCCAAAGGGAAGATGCCGCCGGTCCCGCTGCGGCTGCGGCTGGCGACCTCGACGCGGCTGCGCCGGGGTGTCCCGGCCGCGCTCGCCGTCGCGCGCGCCGAACGCCGAGGGCGCCGGCTGTGGCACGAGAGCCCCGCCGAGCGCGAGCGCGCGCTCGAGACGATGCGCGCGATCGTCACCGGCACCCATCGCGAGGGCGACCTCGAGGAGCTGGCCGAGCGCCATCTCGTGGAGTGCCAGGCGTGGGACGCCCTCTTCTGGCAGCCATGGCGCGTCTCGCGCTTCGCCGGCGACTCGCTGCGGCTGCTGCGCGAGACGACCTCCTCGAGTCGCGGCACGATCCTGAGCGGCGCCCACGTCGGGCCGTTCTTCGGCGTGAGCCGCACGCTGCACTCCGCGGGGGTGCTCGTGTTCCTCGTGATGGGCAACTGGTACTACGAACAGCCCACTCACGACCACTGGGGGCGGCGCTCGGCGCGCTGGCGGATCGGCATCCCGCACGTCCCGGTGCTGAGGCCGAGGGGCAGCTATGAGGTGCTCGCCGAGCTGCTGCGCCGCGGCTGCGCCGCGAGTATCTACTTCGACCTTCCCGGCCGGCACGAGACCTGGTTCCTCGGCAAGCCGGTGATGCTCGTCGACGGCACCGCTCGGCTCGCGTGCGAGACCGACTCCCTGGTGGTGCCCCAGCGCGTGCGCCGCGTCGGCGCGATCACCGAGCTCGCCTACTTCGAGCCCCTGGACCCGCGGAACTTCTCCGGCCCGGACGAGCTCCACGACGCGCTCGCCCGTGTGCACGAGCGCCTGATGCTGGATGATCCTGCGGCGATGCAGGATCCGCGTGTCACCGGCTGGGACGACTGCGCCAGGCCTGAGCGCTGGACCCGTCCGCCGCGAAAGGCCTGGAGGGCGAGCTGAGCGTCCCGGCCGAGCCGCGGCTGCGGGTGCTGTTCTTCAACGAGGGCAATCTCGGCAGCCACATTCTCGGGCAGAGCCAGCTGGAGGCGGCGCTGCGGGTCGGGCTCTCGGGGACCGGCGGGATCGACGCCCGCTTCGAGTCGCTCGAGCCGCTGGGGCGCTGGGGGCACACCGTCGTCACCGGGGTCGTGCCCGGCCTCTCCTCGCGCGGCCTCGACCAGCGCGCGCTGCGGTTCCATCTCGTGGAGTCACTGCGCGCGCGCCGGCGTCTAGAGCGCGAGTTGCGTGGAGGCGCGCCCGACGTGCTGCACCTCCACACGCAGTCGATCGCGCTTCTCGCACGCTCGATCATGCGCCGGCTTCCGGTCGTGCTGTCGGTCGACGCGACGGTCCGCGACTGGTCCTCGATGCCGGCGTGGAGGGCGGAGCGCGGCGCGGCGCACCAGATCGGCGCGAGCGTCGCGCTCGAGCGCCGCGCGCTGCGCGCCGCCGCGCTCGTGATCGCCTGGACGGAGTGGGCGAGGCGCGGAGTGGTCGCCGAGCAGCCGCAGGCCGAGGTGATCGCGCACCACCCGGGTCTCGACCTGCAGCGCTACGCGCCCGCGGCGCGCGAGCCCCGAACGCGCCCCCGCGTGCTGTTCGTCGGCGGACGCTTCAAGGAGAAGGGCGGCGAGGACCTGCTCGCCGCCCTTCAGGGCCTCGCCGGCCGCGAGCTCGACCTCGATCTCGTGACGCCGGCGCAGGTGCCGGAGGCCGAGGGCGTCACCGTGCACCGCCTGGAATCGGCAGCGCCGGAGCTGCTGCGGCTCTACCAGCAGGCCGACGTGCTCGCGCTTCCAACCCACGGCGACACGAACCCCTGGGTGCTGCTCGAGGCGATGGCCTGCGGCACGCCGGCCGTCTCGACCGATGTGGGCGCGATCCCGGAGCTGCTCGACGACGGGCGCGCGGGGGTGATCGTCCCGCACGGCGAGCCTCGCGCGCTGCGCGAGGCGCTCATTGCGCTGCTCGCGGATGAGCAGCGGCGCGAGCAGCTCGGGCGGGCGGGGCGCGAGCGCTGCGAGCAGCGCTACGACGCGCGCCGTCAGTTTCCGCTGCTGGCCGACCGGCTGAGGGCGCTCACCGCCGGGGACAGCTAGGCCGTCGCGCCGCGGCTCAACAGCACGCGCAGGTCATCGCGCCTGACGGCCTTCAGCGAGAACAGCAGAGCCGGGTAGAGCACGCACGCGACGGCGATGAGCGCGCCCACAGGGGCGCCGGCGAGCCGCATCGCCCCGAGCACCAGCCCGAGCACGACCGCCGCGATCGCGGTGCGCAGCACGCGACCGAACTCGAACTCCGAGGGGTTAAAGTTCTCGGCGATCAGCCGCGTCGTCTGCACCAGCACGATGGCCTCTGTCGCGAGCGTTATCCAGGCGGCGCCCATGAACCCGAACACGGGGATCGCGACCGCGTTGCCGGCGAGGTTCGCGACGAGCCCGATCAGGCTGATGCGAAGCATGCGCTTCTGCTGCCCGAGCACGAGCGCGAGCTGTCCGTTCAGGTAGCCGTAGCAGATCAGCACGTAGGCGCCCAACAGCACCGGGAGCGCCGGCGCCGCTTCGATGAAATCGGCGCCGAAGACCAATCGGATCAGCGGTTCCGAGGCGACGATCGCGACCGCCAGCGCGCCGAACGACACGAGGGACAGCAGCTCGACGATCTTCTGCGACGCGCGCAGCAGCCGCTGCGGGTCGGACGGCCAGGCGGCCGCGAGGACCGGCGCCATCGTGGTCATGACCGCAACCGGCACGAAGTGCGACTGCTCGAGGATGTTGTAGACCGCGTTGTAGAGGCCTGCTTGGTGCGCGCCGGCGATCGCGTAGACGAGGACGCCGTCGATCCGCGCGTAGGCGATGATCAGCAGGCCTCCCAACCCGATCGGCAGCGCGACGCGCGTGAGCGGGCGCAGCTGCCGGCGGCTGGGCCGCGGCCAGCGCTGCGCGACTTTCATCGCGAACACCGTGTTCACCACGGAGCCGATCAGGTTCGTGACGACCATGCCGATCGCGAACGGGACGATGCCGCCCCCGTGTTTGTGGATCAGCACGACGGCGACCGTCCACAGGATGCTGCGCAGCGTCATCACCAGCATCGGAACACGGTTGTCGACGCGCAGCTGGAACAGCAGACCGAGCGCCCCGAGCCCCCCGAACGGCATCACGACGATCAGGATCGCCCCGGCGATCAGCATGTCTTCGGTGTGAGGCAGGATCAGCAGCGCGCCGAAGGCGGCGATCATCACGGGGCCGAGCAGCAGCAGCCGCACCAGGATCACGGCGCCGATCCATTCGTGCTCGCTCTCGGGGTCTTTGGCGGCTTCGCGCAGCGCGGCGGCTTCGAAACCGAAGTTCATGAAGTAGGCGACGAGCCCGATGATGAGGAACGTCGTCGACCATTCGCCGTACGCGGTCGTCCCGAGCGAGCGGACCAGCAGCGCGGTCACGAAGACGCCGAGGCCGAGGTTCAGGATCCGCACCGTCACCTGCATCGCGATGTCCGACGCCGCGCGCTGGCGGGTGGCTTGGCGGGCTAGGGTCGGCATGCGGGTGCTGTCATCGCTTCGGCGGGTTCACGCACGATACCTCCACATCGGCACGGCTCGGCCCGGCCTCCAACCGCGCTCTGGGCGAGGCGAGGCGAGGCGGGGCGGTTGTCAGCATCCTGGCCGCGTTCCCTCAAGCAGAAGCGGCGGATGCCGATAGCGGCTATACCATTGTCACGCTGGAGACCGCGGCGGGCGGTGGCTGGCGCATACCCCGTTTGGGGGGGACAGCCAGCGCGGCCGCCAGGTCGCGCGGGACGGGCGTGCGAAACGCGACTGAGAGGAACCGGACGTGGGCAAGACGTTGATCACCGGAGGCAGCGGCTACATCGGATCGCTGCTGGCAAACGAGCTGCTCGAGCACGGGCGCGAGGTGCGCGTGCTCGATTCCCTCCTGCATGGCCAACAGGACATCGCGGCCGAGCAGGAACAGGCCGGCATCGAGGTGATCCGGGGAGACGTCCGGGACGCCGATGCCCGTGGCCGCGCGCTGGACGGCGCCGAGGCCGTCGTCCACCTCGCGGCGATCGTCGGTGATCCCGCGTGCGCGCGCGACCCGCAGGTGTCCGACGAGGTCAACGTGCAGGCGACCGAGGCGCTCGTCGCGGACGCGAAGGCGGCCGGCGTGCAGCGGCTGGTGTTCGCCTCGACGTGCTCGAACTACGGCCGCATGGCCGACCCGACCGTGCCGATCACCGAGGACGGCGAGCTGCGCCCCGTCTCGCTGTACGCCGAGCAGAAGGTCGGCATGGAGAAGCTGATCCTCGGCGGCGGCAGTGGTAACGGCATGGCTCCGACCTGCCTGCGGTTCGCGACCGTCTACGGCGTCGGGCGGCGGATGCGCTTCGATCTGACCGTCAACGAGTTCACCCGCGAACTGTGGGCCGACCGCGAACTGGAGGTGTTCGGGGAGCAGTTCTGGCGCCCCTACATCCACGTCCGCGACGCGGGCCGGGCGGTGCGCACGGTGCTCGACGCCCCGGTCGAGAAGGTCGGCGGCAATGTGTTCAACGCGGGCCGCTCGGGTGAGAACTACCGCAAGCTCGACCTCGTCGAGGAGATCGGCCGGCAGACCGACAAGGGGCGGGTCACCTACGTCAAGAAGGACGAGGACCCCCGCGATTACAAGGTCAGCTTCGACAAGATCCGAGCCGAGCTGGGCTTCGAGACGCTGATGACGGTTCCGGACGGGATCGCAGAGATCATGCAGGCGCTCGAGCAGGGCCGCTTCGGCGACCCCTACGACGCGCGATACAGGAACGTCCCCTGAGGGGACTGCCACAGCAAAGCGTGGCGGGCGAGATCTTCCCTGAGCTGCCGCTCTTCGACCTGAAGCTGGAGCCCCAGGATCTGGAGGCCGTGGGCGAGACGCTGCGCTCGGGCTGGCTGACGATGGGGCCGACGACGGCCGCGTTCGAGCAGGCGTTCGCAGAGCAGCTCGGCGCCAGGCACGCGGTCGCGGTCTCGAGCTGTACCGCAGCGCTTCACCTTGCCTACCTCGCGGCCGGCGTCGGGCCGGGCGACGAGGTGATCGTGCCGTCGTTCACGTTCGCGGCGACCGCCGCAGCGGTGCTCTACTGCGGCGCCGATCCCGTCTTCGCCGAGATCGTCTCGCGCGAGCTCCCGAGCCTCGACCCCGAAGACGTCGAGCGCCGCATCACCCCACGCACGAAGGCGGTGTGCGTCGTGCACTACGCCGGCTACGCCGCCGCCGCCGACCGGATCAAGGAGCTCTGCGACCGTCACGGCATCGCGCTGATCGAGGACGTCGCGCACGCTCCGAGCGCGACGCTCGACGGACGCAAGCTCGGCACGTGGGGCCTCGCCGGCGCCTTCAGCTTCTTCTCGAACAAGGTGCTCTCGGTCGGCGAGGGCGGGCTGCTGTGCACCGACAGCGAGGACGTCGCCGCCTTCGCGCGCTCGCACCGCTCGCACTGCATGACGAGCGGCACGTGGGACCGCCACAGCGGCCGCACCGACACCTACGACGTGGTCGGGCTCGGATTCAACTACCGCATCGACGAGCCACGCTCGGCGCTGCTGCTCTCGCGGTTGGGGCGCCTCGAGCGCGAAGTGGAGCGGCGCCGCGAGCTCACCGCCCGGTACCGCTCGCTGCTCGCGGACGTGGACGGAATCATTGTGCCGTTCGCGGACGAGCAGGTCGCCACCTCCTCCTGCTACGTCGTGCCGATCATGCTCGAGCAGGGCGGCCGCCAGGTCGAGATCAGCAGCGCTCTGCGTGCGCGGGGCATCCAGACGAGCATCTTCTACCCCTCGATCCACCGCTTCTCCGCCTACCGCTCGCGCTACCCGGGCCTCTCGCTGCCGATCACGGAGCTCGCCTCGCAGAGCGAGCTGACGCTGCCGTTCTACCCCCACATGAGCGAGGACGATCAGGACCGGGTCGTCACCGCGCTCGCTGAGGCGCTGGGCGGGTGAGGGACCGGGAGCTGCGGCGATGACCGACTGGCGCGTGCCTCTGACCGACATCGCCGTCCCTGAGCAGGACGTGCAGGCGGTGCTCGACTGCCTCGAGTCGGGATGGCTGACGATGGGGCCGCGCACGGACGCCTTCGAGCGCGCGCTCGAGAAGTACGTCGGCACCCCACACGCCGTCACGGTGGCGAACGGCACCGCCGCGCTGCACCTCGCCTGCCTGGCCGCGGGGCTCGGGCCGGGTGATGAGGCGATCGTGCCGGCGTTCACGTTCGTGGCGAGCGCCGCCGCGGCACGCTACGCCGGCGCCACGCCGGTTCTCTGCGACGTGATCTCGCCGCGGGAGTTCAACCTCGACCCGGGCGACGTCGCCAGCCGCATAACGCCGCGGACGAAGGCCGTGATCGCGGTCCACTTCTGCGGCTATCCGGCCGCCGCTGCCGAGCTCCGGGCGCTGTGCGACGAGCACGGGCTGATCTTGATCGAGGACTGCGCCCAGGCGATCGGGGCGACCGTCGACGATGCCGGGCGCCAGGTGGGCACGATCGGCGAGCTCGGCGCCTTCAGCTTCTTCTCGAAGAAGCAGCTCTGCGTGGCCGAGGGCGGGATGGTCTCGAGCTTCGAGCCAGAGCGTGCCGACCACGTCAGGCTGCTGCGCTCCCACGCGCTCACGAGCACCACCTGGGACCGCCACCGCGGCCATGACCCCGCCTACGACGTCGTCGACATCGGCTTCAACTACCGCCTCGACGAGCCCCGCTCCGCGCTCGGGCTGAGCCGGCTCGAGCGCCTCCCCGAGAGCATCTCCAGCCGCCGCGCGACCGTGCGCTGCTACCGCGAGCAGCTCGCCGGCATCGAGGGGCTCGAGCTGTGCTTCGACGAGCAGGCGGTCGCACGCTCCTCGCACTTCGCCTTCCCGGTCCTGCTGGCGGACCGGGAGCGGCGGGATCGCTTCCGCGACGAGCTCAAAGACGCCGGGATCCAGACGACGTGGTACCCCGCGCTGCACAGCTTCACCGAGTACGCCTCCTACGCGCCCGCGGACGGGCTCCCCGCCGCGGCCGAGGTCGCGGGGCGCCACTGCGCTCTGCCGCTCAGCTCCTCGACCACGGGCGAGGAGGTCGAGATCGTCGTGGAGGCCGTGCGCGCGGCGCTCGCCGCGTAGCTATCCCTGCGGGATCAGCCTGTCGCGCACGGAGGCGAACTCCTCCTGCGCCTGCTCGTAGTCGTCGTGGCGCCCGATGTCCAGCCAGTAGTCGTCGCTGAGCCAGGAGCGGACCACCTCGCCCGCGGCGATCAAGCGCAGGATCAGGTCGGGGAAGTCGAGCCGCTCGCCCGGCTCGATGAAGGACAGTGCTCGCGGCGCGAAGCAGTACACGCCCATCGAGGCGACGTAGTCGATCTCGGGCTTCTCGTCGTAGCCGGTCAGGCGCGTCGGGTCGCCGTCGTCGCCGAAGCGCAGCACGCCCAGCGAGACCTGGATGTGGCGCTTCTTGGTGGCGATCGTCGCGGCAGCGTCGCTGGCGGCATGGCGCTCGAGCAGGCCTCGGTAGTCGATGTCGGTCAGCACGTCGCCGTTCATCACGAGCACGTGATCGTCGGCCACGCTGTCGATCAACGCGAGGGCGCCGACGGTGCCGAGCGGCTCCTTCTCGCGGTAGTAGTCGATCTCGACCCCGTAGCCCTCGCCGTCGCGGAAGAACGCCTCGATCAGCTCGGCCAGGTAGCCGGTCGCCATCGTGATGCGCTCGAAGCCGTGCGCCTTCAGCTGGCGCACGACGATGTCGAGCACCGGCCGGTCGCCGATCGGCATCAGCGGCTTGGGCAGGACGGTGGTGTAGGGGCGCAGGCGGGTGCCCTCGCCGCCGGCCAGGATCACGGCTCGGTTCATCTCGCCCGCCCGCGACGCATCATCGTGACAATACGGCGCCTCCGCGCGGGCTCCTGCACCCGCGGACGCGTGTCGCAGCTCATTGCAGGACCTGCTCGTAGAGCTCGCCCGTGCGGCGCGCGATCGCGGGCCACGCATAGCGCTCGTCGGACAGGGCCCGGCCGCGCTCTCCGCGGCGCAGCGCCTCGGCTGGACCCGCCGCCGCCGCCGCCGTCAGCGCCTCGGCGAGCGCCGCGACCGTCGGCGCCGTGCACACCCAGCCGGTCTCGCCGTCGAGCACCGCCTCGAGCATGCCGCCCGAGGGGTAGACGACGACGGGGCGCGAGAACCCGTAAGCGAGCAGCAGCACGCCGCTCTGACTCGCCTCGCGATAGGGCAGCGCGACGGTGTCCGTTGCGGCGAAGAGATCGGCGACCTGGTCCATGTCCAGGAACCCCTCCCGCACCACAGCGCGATCCCCGAGCTCGGCGAGCGCGGCCCGCACCGGCGAGAGGCCGCCCTGGTCCTGGCCCCCCACGAGCAGGTGCACGGAGGGGACGAGCGCGACCGCGGCGATGAGGTCGTCGAGGCCCTTGTCGGGGCGCAGCTGGCCGAACATCAGGGTGACCGGCACGTCCGGCGGCAGGCCGAGGGCCGCGCGCGCCGGCTCGCGCCCCCCGCTGTGCCCGCTCGCGGCCAGGCCGCCGTACTCGCCGTGCGGGATCACGACGGCACGGCGGGCGAACCAGCCGGGAGCGCCCTCGAGGTCAGCCTGCGTATGCACGATCGTCCGGGCGCACAGCCGCGCGCCCAGCTCGCGCGACAGCCGCCGGAAACCGCGCGCGGTCGTGCTGCGGTCGAACATGCCGTGCGCCGTCTGCACGATCGGCCGGCCCTCGAGCCTGATCGCGATCAATGCGAGCAGCCCGAGCTGCGGCGCCTCCCAGCCCTGCGAGTGCACGATGTCCGCACGCCAAGCCAGGCGCAGAAGGCGGGGCAGAGCGGCGAGGAAGCGCAGCCCGTTGGCGGCGCGGCCGAGGCCGCGCTCGCGCAGCGCGCCGGCCAGCCGGGAGTCACCGCGGGTGTAGTGGAACAGGCGCTCGATCCTCACGCCCGGGATCGCGCCGAACCGATGGTCGTCGGCCGTCGCCAGCGTCACCTCCCAGCCCTGCGCCGCGAGCGCCGTCACGAGCGCCGCGGTGTAGTCGGCGATCCCGCCGCGGCCGCCCTGCTCGATCATCAGCAGGCGCCGGGCGCTCGGGGCGCTCATCCGCGCCGCGGCTCCTCGCCGGCGAGCGCGGCCGACAGCAGGCGCTCGATCTTCTCGGCCACGATCGGCGCCGCGTAGGTGTTCTCGGCGGCGGAGCGCGCCGCCGCGCCGTCGCGCGCGATCCGCGCCGGGTCCTCGATGTAGCGGGCGATCAGCGGAGCGAGCGAGGCCGGGTCGTTCTCGGGCGATGCGATCGCGCCGAACTCGGGGTAGATCATGTCGGCCACGCCCTCGGCGCCGGTCGACAGGCAGGGGCGCGAGGCGAGCATCGCGAGGATCACCGCACGCGGCGCCCCCTCGGTCGGGCTCGGGCAGAACACCGACACGTCGAAGGCCGAGAGCACTTCGGGGACCTCGGCACCGGGCGTCGGGATGATATGAGCGCGCTGCCCGAGAGGCTCCGCCAGCTCGCGCAGCTCGGGCTCGGTGTCGCCGGTGCCGGCAAGGATCAGGTGCACGCGCTCGTCGTCGAGCTCGCGAACGGCGCGGACGACGACATCGTTGCGCTTCTTGTAGTGAAAGCGCGACACGCAGCCGACCACGAAGGCGTCGGCGGGGATCCCGAGTTCGCCGCGCACCCGCGCGCGGCCCTCCTCGGTGAAGCGGATTTCGTCGGTCCTGACGACGTTCGGGACGACGACGACCTTGCGCTCGGGCACGCCGACCTCCGCCACCGAGCGCCTCGTGCCCTCCGAGACAGCCATCACGAGCGGCACGCCTTCGGACGCGCGCACGTAGGCGCGCCGCGGCAGCCCGCGGCGCAGCGGGAACGGTACCGGCCCCCACTCCTCCCACACGACGGCCGGCCGCAACTCCGCCGGGAGCGATCCCGCCAGCAGCTGCTCCTTCTTGTAGTGGACCATCAGCAGGTCGTAGGGCGCCTGCTCGCGCAGCGCGTCGCTCAGCCGCCGGCGCAGCTGCCCCCAGCGCAGCGCGAGGCCGGGCCAGGTCTTGGTCGAGAGCTTCGGCCCGATCGAGACCGGCGCGACGCGCACGCCGGTGTCGCGGACCATCGAAGGCATGTCGGTGAGCATCACCGTGTCATGGCCGCGCTGGCGCAGCGCCTCGAGCATCTCGACGGCCGCGAACTCCGCGCCGCCGGGTGAATCCGTCGTCATCACGCTTACGATCTTCACGCGGGCATTATCTCGGCGCGCGCGCCCGGAGACTTGAACCGCGCCGCGCCGCCTGAAACGGCTCCCGCCCGCACCCTCGGTGGCTGTCAGACTTCGCTGCCGATGCACCCGCGATGCCGGCAATGAGCTCGCCCGCCGCCCTCGAGCGCAACGTGAGGCTCCATCTCGGCGACGACGCCGCGCGCGCGCCGTCCGCGCTGCCGCCGCAGCCGCGGCGCGTGCTCACCCCCCGTCCGGTGCCTGCGGCCCCCGTGCGCGGCGCGCAGCGCGCGGCCGTCAAGCTCGGGTTCCTGGACTGGGAACGGGCCTGGCTGCGCCCGCTGATGCGCGCGCGGCGCGAGGTGCTCGGCGACCGCGCCGAGGGACCGCCGCGCTTTCTGGTGCGCGTCGACGAGTACCCCTACTACACCGCGTTCGACCGCCCGCAGGACCTCGACATGTCGGTCCACTTCCACGAGACGATGGCCGCCGCGGGCCTGCCCCACCTGATGTCTGTGCTCCCGCAGTTGACGCACGATCCCCTCACGCCCGGCTCGACGGGCGGACGCGAGCTCGGCGCGGGCGAGATCGCGCTGCTCGAGCAGATGCGCGAGGACGGCGTCACGTTCGCCCAGCACGGCACGACCCACCGCACCCGCCGCGCCGACCCGCGCCGGCGCTCGGAGCTGTGCGGCCTGGACGCCGGCGCGACCCGTGATCTGCTCGAGCAGGGCGCCCGGCGAATCGAGCAGGCGGGGTTCGGGCGCCCGCGCGTGTTCGTGCCTCCCTTCAACCGCTTCGACGCCAGGCAGTACGCGGTGCTCGCCGAGCGCTTCGACGTCGTGTGCGGGGGCCCCGAGAGCATTGCGCTGATGGGCTTCCACGGAGGCCCCCTGTGGCGCGAGGGAGCGGTGTACCTACCCTGCTACGCGCCGCTGTACGCGGACGCCGCGACGATCCTGCCCGCAGCCGAGCGGCTCATCGAGCTCGCGCCGGGCACGTGGGTGCCGATCGTGCTCCACACCTCCTGGGAGCAGCCCGACTCCTTCCGCGCGCTGGCCCGCCTGGCCGAGCGGATCGCGCCCTACGCGGTCAGCTGGGATGAGCTGCTCGCGGAGGTCGACCGCAGCGCCCAGCCCGCCGGGCAGGTCCCGGGGTGAGCCGCGGGCGGGCGCAGATCAAGGCGCCGCAGAGCGGGCGCCCGCAGGCTGCTAAAGCCGCGCGAGGCGGGCGCCGAAACGGAGGAAGGCGATGAACGTGCCTGGCGCAAACCCCCTCGTCGTCCAGTACCTCTACGTGCACGAGCCGGACGAGGGCTTCAGCTACCCGACGGCGCGGGCCGGCGGCGCGGCCGCGGTGGCCGAGCGCTATCTGGAGTGCGCGGTCACCCAGTTCGCGACGCTCGCCTACCGCGACGTGGAATGCGAGCCGGTGCTCGTGATCAACGTCGCGGACCCGGCGCGGCTCGGGCGCCGGGGGGCAGCGCTGCTCGCCAAGTGCGAGGAGCTCGGCGCCCGCATCGTGGCGACGCCCTACACCCACCGGCCGAAGCCGGGGACCGAAGAATACGTTTCGTCTCGCTACCTGCTCGACGCGATCCTCTCGTGCACCGAGGGGCTCGCGCCCGCGCGCGAGCTGTGGCTGACCGACCTCGACTGCGTGTGGGCGGACCCCGCCTCGACCTTCGCCGCGGCGCCGCCGGAAGGGCAGGTCGGGTGCGTGTTCATCGAGTACCCGCCCGACTGGGATCCGGTCGGGTTCGAGGAGGTCGGCCGGACCCGCAACGCGATCGGCGAGCTCGCCACGTCGATGGGCCATCCCGCCCAGGCGCCGCCGTGGATCGGCGGCGAGCTGATCTGCGGGACGGCGGCGACCCTGCTGGAGCTCGTCGCAGCCTGCGAGCAGCTCGACGCGGAGCTGGATGCCGAGGGCAGGACGCTGCCCACCGAGGAGCAGATCCTCACGCTCGCCGGCGCCGTCGGGCGCGTCTCCTTCACCGATCTCTCGGCGGTCGCGCGGCGCATCACGACCGGCCCGCGCAGCCACGCACCGCGCGTGAGCGGAACACGGGACATCGGCCTCTGGCACCTGCCCTCAGAGAAGGGGCTGAGCATGCGGCGCACCGCCCAGGAGCTGCTGCGAGGCCGCACGCGCCGGCTCGCCAGGGACCTGGCCGACCCGGACCGCACCGCGCGCCGCTTCAACGTCGCCCGCACCGGGCCGCTGCGCAGGCTGCGCGACGACGGCTGGATCGCCTCGCAGCGCCTGCGCCGGCTCGTCTCGGCGCGCGCCTGAGCCGCTCAGGTCGTACGGATGATCAGCACCGAGCAGGGGGCGTGGTGGGAGACCTTGTTCGGCACCGAGCCGAGCAGGAACCGCTTCGCGCCGGTCATGCCCTTGTTCCCCACCACGATCAGGTCGGCCTCCTGCTCCTCGGCGACGTCGAGGATCGCGTCGGCAGGATCCCCCTGACGGGGGTAGATGGCGACCTCGACGCCGGCCTCGCGTGCCACGCCTGCGGCCGCCTCCAGCGTGGCATCGACGTCCTCGCGGGGGTTGATCGTCCACTGCAGGTCCTCGGGCGCCTGGCGGCGTTCCTCGCTGAGACGCTGCGAGGAAACCGGCTCGTATGCGCTCACCAGCTCGACCTTCGCGCCGACGTCGCGCGCGAGTTCGACGGCCTGCTTCACAGCCTGAGTCGCCGTGTCCGAGCCGTCCGTTCCCACCACGATCGATTTGAACATGCCTGACCTCCTCGGGCGCTCGCCTGCACCAGCGGCGCGATCATAACCGCGACGTGCGGCGGTTGGCCCCTCGCGCCTGGGCTGCGGCTAATGTGACCGGCCATGATCGACCTGCACAGCCACGTGCTGGCGGGGATCGACGACGGGCCCGCGACGGTCGACGGCTCGCAGGCGATGCTGGCGGCGGCGGCCGAGGCCGGGATCGAGACGATGCTCGCCACGCCGCACGTGAGCTCGCGCTACCGCAACGACCCGGCGACGATCGCCGCCGCCGCGGCGGCGCTGGCGGCGAGCATGGACGGCCATCCGTCCCGCGTCGAGGTGCTGCTGGGCGCCGAGGTCGCCGCGACGCTGGTCGTCGAGCTCGACCCGGCCGAGCTGCCGGCGCTGTGCCTCGGGTCCGGGCCCTGGATCCTCCTCGAGCCGCCGTTCGCGTCCGTCCTGACCGGGCTCGACGCCACCGTGGCCGAACTGTACGAGCGCGGGCACCGCGTGGTGCTGGCCCATCCGGAGCGCTGCCAGGCCTTCCGGCGCGACCCCTCGCAGCTCGAAGCGCTGATCGACGGGGGCGCGCTGGCCTCGATCACCTCCGGCTCGCTCGTCGGGCGCTTCGGCAGCGAGGCGAAGCGCATGGCCTACGCGCTGCTCGACGCCGGGCTCGCGCACAACGTGGCCTCGGACGCTCACGACGCGCACGGGCGACCGCCATCGATCGCCGCGGAGCTCGCGGCGAGCGGCTACGCGGAGCTGCAGGACTGGCTCACGCTCGAAGTGCCGGCCGCGATCCTGGCCGACGAGCCGATCCCGCCGCGACCGGCGGTGACGAGGCGCGCCCGGCGCCGGCTGCTGCCTTGGATGCGCGGGCGCCGCTGAGGCGCCGCGGGCCCGCTCAGGCGAGCTTGGTGATCGCGATGATCATCCCGATCACGACGAACACGACGATCGCGATCTGCATCCAGATCCAGGTCGGCGGCATCTCGCGAAGAGCCTAGCGACGGCAGCCCGCCATCCGTCCGACTGCGACGGGTCCCGGTAGGGCGCCACTATCTTGTGTCCATATGCATCGAGCTCACTGCAGGCTCGCCGCGCTGCTCGCGGTGGCAGCGCTGGCGACGCCAGTGGCGAGCGCCCACGCCGCCACCGGGCTGCTCGGCGGCGTGAACATCCCGGGCATCGGGCGCGGCGCGGGCCTCGCCGAAGCCGACCGGTCGATCGAGCAGGCCGCGAAGCTCCACGCGCGCGTGGTCCGTGCCGACTTCTCCTGGGCCGCCCTGCAGCCGACGGGTCCCACGTTCGACCCGTCGACGCTGGCCTACGCCGACCGGCTCGTCGAAGACGCCTCGCGCGCCGGCATCAAGGTGGTGGCGACGGTCGAGGGCACGCCCTGCTGGGCATCCTCGGCCCCGGCCCGGCTCAAGAAAGGCTGCTCGCCGGGCCGCAGCGAGGGGGCGTCGTCGTGGCCGCCGCGCGACCCCGCGAACTACGCCGCGGTGCTGAGCGCCCTGGTCGCGCGTTACGGCACCAAGCTCGCCGCCATCGAGGTCTGGAACGAGCCCGACCAGGCGAACGAAGACTACTTCGCGGGACCCGAAAAGGCGCCGAACTACGCGCGGCTGCTGCGCGCCGCCTACCCGGCCGTCAAGGCGGCGAACCCCGCGGTCGCGGTCCTCGGCGGCTCGCTCGTCGGCTCCAACGGCGCCTTCCTGCGGGCGCTCTACGCCGCGGGCATCAAGGGCTACTACGACGGGCTCTCTGTGCACTTCTACCACCTGACGCTGGCCTCGCTTCGCTCGATCCGCGAAGTTCAGCTGGCGAACTCCGACAGCACGCCGCTGTGGCTCGACGAGTTCGGCTGGACCAGTTGCTGGCCGCACCGCAAGATCGAGCAGGAACAGGCCTGCGTGACACGCCCGACGCAGGCGCTCAACCTGCGCAACACGATCCGTGAGATGGCGCGCACCCCGTACGTGGCCGCGGCGATGGTCTACAAGCTGCAGGACTCGCCCGCCGAAGACTTCGGCGCGCTGACCGCGAGCGGAGGACGCAAGCCCGCGTTCGCGGCGCTGAGCGAAGCCTTCGACCGGCCGTTCGGCCCCTTCAGCGCGGTCACGTTGAAGCTGAGCCGTCGCGGCGGCCACCTCGTCGCGAACGGCACCGGCCCGGTCGGCGACTTCATGGCGCTCGAAGCCTTCCAGGGCTCGCAACTGCGCTACCGGGCGCTGTTCACACAGGACCGCTTCAACCGCTTCTCGATCCCGCTGCCGGCGGTCCTCGGGACCCACGGGCTGCGGGTGCGGGTGTTCCAGTATTGGACGGGCCCCTCGCGGGCGGCTACCCGCCGGATCTGAGGGCGCTTCCTACTCCGCGTTGCGGAACAGCGCGACGAGCGTCAGCGCGAGGATCTTCAGGTCCAGGCCGAGCGACCAGTGCGCGATGTAGTAGTTGTCCCACTCGACCCGCTCGGCGAGCGAGGTCTGCCCGCGCAGGCCGTGCACCTGAGCCCAGCCGGTGATCCCCGACCTGACCCGGTGGCGGTCGCCGTAGCGGATGATGTCGTTGCGGAACAGTTCGACGAACTCGGGCCGCTCGGGCCGCGGCCCGACGAGGCTCATGTCGCCGCGCAGGACGTTGAAGAGCTGCGGCAGCTCGTCGAGTGAGGTGCTGCGCAGCAGGCGCCCGATCGCCGTGCGGCGATCCTCGCCCTCGACGCCGCCGGGGGCGACGTCGCCGGCGAGCAGGAAGTCCAGCGCGCCGCCGCCCTCGTCGTCGAGCTCCCCGCTGATCGACGGTTCGCGCATGGAGCGGAACTTGTAGAAGTCGAACACGCGCCCGTCGCGCCCGACGCGCCGCTGCTTGAACAGCACCGGCCCGGGGCTCGAGAGCTTGACCGCGAACGCGGCGAGCGCGATCACGGGCGAGAACAGGATCAGCAGCGCCAGCGCGAGCACGCGGTCGAGCGCGTGCTTGATCGCGAACTGCATCCCCTTCGGGTCGACGGCCCGGAACGACAGCAGCGGCAGGCCGCCGACGGTGTCGTAGCCGACGCGGTCGTTGATCAGGTCGAACATCCGCGGCACCACCGACACGTCGACGCCGAGCTCCTGGCAGCGCGGGATCAACCGGCTCACGCGGGCGTCGGCGACCGAGGAGAAGGCGACGATCAGGTTCTTGACGCCGGTCCGGCTGACGGCCTCCTCGAGGTCGTCGATCGTCCCGAGCACCGGCACCTCCCGGCCGCCGACCTCGGCGACCGAGCGCGGGTCCTCGTCCAGGAAGCCCACCGGTGCGAGCCCGTACTCGGGATGGTTCTCCAGGCGCCGCGCGACCTGCGCGCCGACCACGCCGGCGCCCATGATGAGCACGGGCTTGCCGACCAGCCGCCGCGCGCGGGCGCGCCGCTGCGCGAGGGCCAGCACGGTGCGCCCGGCCCCGACGCCGAGCAGCGCGTAGAACCACGCGCGCGCCCACATGCCCTGTTCGGGCACCTCGTGGTTGAGGGCGAGGCCGAGGACGGCGACCATCATCGCCGCGACCGAGACGCCGCTGATCACCGGGACGATCCCGTCGAGCAACTGGGTGCGCAGCTTCGTCTTGTAGAGGCCGCGCAGATAGAAGAGCAGGACCACGAGGAACGGGAACAGGAGCAGCGGCGCGCGCGAGGTGTTCACGTGCACGACCAGCGAGACGCCGCCGAGCGCGACGACCAGCGCCAGGCAGACCATCACGAAGTCGCCGATCGGCCTGACCACTCCCCACCCCTGGCCCTCCAGCGCCCATTGCAGCGGGCCCTGGAAGGTGCCGCGCCGGAGCGCCCGCGGCGTCGGGGCGTCGTGCGCCAGCTCGCTGTGGAGCGAGATCGTGCTGGACGTCGTCTGTTGTGTTACGTGCGCGCGGTCCATTGACTGCCGGGAGAAATCCGTCCTGTGTGACTACTCGGGTTCAGCGTCCCCCGCCTTTAGTCGCTGCCTATAGCGCCCCGGCCGGTGCCCTCGGCACTCGGGCGGCGGGTTAGGAGAACGGTCACGAACGCTGTCAGCGCCAGGACCGCGAACGCGAGCACGATCAACGCGATGTCCTTGCCGCCGAGGCCGAGCGCGGGCGCCGACACCGAGCGCGCGTCTTCGGCGCGGGCGATCGTTCCGGCGCCTGCGGGCGTCGCCGCCGCGCCGTGGTGGATGGGCCCGCCCGGCGCCTTATGCGCTGCCGAGCGAGAGCCCGAGGCGCCGCCGGTGCCCTTGCCGGCAGTGGAGGAGGCGCTCGACGCTTCGATCGAGCTCGGAGCAGCTTGCGCGGCCGGGGCCTGGCCGCCCCCGGAGCCGCCGGAGCCGCCTGAGGAGCCGCCGCCGATCAAGGTCGAGCCGAGAATCGCCTGGTTCCCCTGGCCCGGCCCCCCGTACCCGCTGAGCAGCGTGCTCGAGGCGCCGGCGGCAGGGGCCGACGCGCAGCACGCGGCCAGCGCGAAGAGCGCGACGATCGTAATCAAGCGATGCCTGGACATGAATCCCTACCGTGGGTTCCCTTCTTCGGCCCGGGCAAAAAGCCCGCTTTCCGTGCCACCCGTGCGTCTCGCCGTCTGTCGGTTGGCAGTCGTCCGGGCCCCCCGCCCGAGCAGCGGCGATACAACGAGATCGTCATAAGCTACCGAAGCGCAGTCGGCCTGTCGAGGCAGATTTCGGATGTTCGTGCGACTCGCGAGCCCCCTGACGCGACCCGTTGGACGAGTTTGCGGACTTCATCTATATGGCCCAGTCCGGATGGATGAGATGACGCCGGCGCGGGTCAGGCGAGCTGCCGCGCCTGCAGCAGGATCAGGAGATTGAGCTTCTGCACGTCCACGCGGCGACCGCGACGAGCCAGTTCGAGGGCTTCCCGCGTGAGGGCGTCGCGGGGGTTCAGCCGCGCCGCTCGCTCCAGCAGCGCCAGCGCGGCGGCGCGTTCGCCTCGCGTCGATGCGATCGCGCCGCGCTCCAGCGTCGCGTAGGCGTCGTCGGGCACCCGTCCGAGCGCGCGGGCGAATTCGCGGTCGCCGCGCGCCAGTTCGCCCCGGCGCAGGGCGATCGAGCCGGCCGTCAGGTAGGCCTCATCGCCGAACGGTTCGAGTTTCGCCGCGTCCTGCAGCCGCGAGTAGGCGGTGCGGGGCGCCCGCGTCCAGATCCGGGCGGCCTGCTGGACCTCGAGCGCGCTCAGCCACGGGCCGACCAGCGCGGCCGCCGCACCCAGCGCCAGGACGACGCAGAGCGCTGCCAGCCCGAGCGTCACCGGGCGCGCCGGGAGCCGTCTCGAGCCGGGGGCGCGGGCCGCCGCGGGCTTGTCGGTCGGCCCGCGCGGGCCGGGGGGCATCGCGCCGGCCGGCTGCGCAGCGCGTTCGGCGCGTGCGCGCCGGGGCGCCAGCGCGCACGCGAGCCCCAGCATCGCGAAGGCCGGCGCGCCCAGGCCGGCGAACTCCCAGAACCAGTCGACCGAGCCATGGACGGCCCAGTAGCCGAATCCGCCGAGCGCCGCCGCAGCCACACCCGCCCCCAGGCGATCGGGCGAGCGGGCGGCCCTCCAGCCCGCGAGAAGCGCGGCACCGAGGCCGATCACGGCAAGCAGCGTGCCGATCACGCCGGTCTGTGCGAGCGTGCGCAGCTCGACGCTGTGCGGGTAGCGGGGCGTCTCGTTGCTGCGGCCTTCGCGGAGGTACTGCTGCTGGAAGTTGTCGGCGCCGATGCCGGCCGCGGGATGGTCACCGAATTGGTCCAGCGCGACGCGATAGAAGTCGTAGCGATTGCTTCCCAGTCCGCTGACCAGCCTGTCGCCGCCACCGATGCCGCCGTAGCCGCCCTTGAAGCTGTGCCACGCTTTTTCGACGCGCGTGACGGGATTGCCCGCGGCAGCCAGGCCGCCGGCGAGGACCGCCACGAGCGCGAGCACCCCGGCGGCCGCCGTGAGGCGATGCAGGAGCCCGGGTCTGGCGCCGGCGCGGGCGTTCCGGCGCGCCTCGATGAACGCTCCGGCGCCAACGACGAGCGCGACCGCGAGCGCCGCGAGCAGCGTGGCCGTCACGGCGCTGTGCACGTTCGAGGCGACGACTTCCCCCCGGCGCAGGTGGTCGCCGACGTGCAGCACCGCGGGCGCCGCCGCCGCGATACCGGCCGCCACAGGCACGAGCAGCGCGAACGTGCGGGTGCGCGCCGGCAGGAGCGCGAACACCAGCGCGGCGGTGATCGGCGTGGCGTACAGCGAGCCACGGCTCTGGCTGAGCAGCGCGACCTCGGCGAGCACGACCGCGGCGCCCGCCAGCAGGCCTCGCAGCGCCCAGGGCAGGCCGCGCTCGCGGGCGAGGAGGAGCGCGGGCCAGAAGGCCATCAGCCACTCGGCGGCGTTCGCGTTCGGGTAGCCCGATGGGAAGTCCAGGCGCCCGCCCGGCACGAGCGACTGAAGGCCGGACTGCGACGCCCCGCCCAGACGCGCCAGCACGTAGACGCCGAGCCCCGTGATCGACAGCGTCCAGATGCTCAGCAGCGCCGTGGCGCTCGCGCCGCGCTGGGGCCAGCACGCGAACAGCGCGAACACGAGCAGGTAGAGCAGCGTGCGGTCGGCGCCTTCGAGCGCGTCGCCGGGCGAGGCCGCCCACGCGATCGACAGGTAGCTGAACGCCGTGAACGCCGTGAACGCGCCCAGCGAGACGACCACCGGCAGCGGCATCGGCGGCCGGGGGCGGCGCAGGGCGAGGGCCGCGATCGCGAGCAGCACGAGCACGAGCACGGCGCCCGGCGCCCAGTGCGTGACCGGGTAGCCGGCCTGATCGGTCGACCACACGATCATCAACGCGATCGCGGCCAGGCATGGGACCGTCGCCGGCGCCTGCCGCAAAGACGCCGTGAGCTTGGCGGTCATCTCAGCCAACGATAATCACCGGGGTGGAGGACTCCTCCGGGTTGATCGGCTTCTACGAGCGCGCGTATTCGCACGGCGGTCCGGAGGCGGACACGTATGCGCGCTGGCGCGCGCTGAGCGCGATCGGCAAGGCCGACCACGTCGTCGAGCTGTGCCGCCGCGCCCAGCTCTCGCCGTCCTCGACGCTCGACGTCGGCTGCGGCGACGGCGCGCTGCTCGCCGAGCTGCGCAGGCGGGGCTTCGGCGGCACGCTCGGAGGCTTCGAGATCTCAGAGCCGGCGGCCGAGATCGCACGCCGCGCCCTCGGACCGGAGGCGATCGGCACCTTCGACGGTGCCGCCCTGCCGCTGGCCCGCGGCTCCTACGAGCTCGGGATCCTCTCTCACGTACTCGAGCACGCCCCTGACCCGATCGCGCTGCTCGGCGAGGTGGCTCGGGTCTGCGGGACCGTGGTGTTCGAGGTGCCTCTGGAGGCGAACGTGTCGGCGCGCCGGCCCTCCAAGCGCGTCCACGCCGAGGAGATCGGTCACCTCCAGCGGCTCGCCCGGGCGGACGCCCGGGCGATCGCGTCGGGCGCCGGGCTACGGGTCCTCGCGGAGCTGCAGGATGCGCTGCCGCGCTCCGTTCACCGCTTCTTTGCGGAGAGCCGGGCGGCGCGCGCAGCCGCGGGCACGAAGTGGGCGGTGAGGGCCGGCGTCAACGGCGCCTCGCCGGCGCTCGCGCGACGCCTGTTCACGGTGCACTACGCGGCGCTGTGCCGTTGAGCCGGGCGGCTGACCGCCGAGAGCAGCAGCGAGATCACGTTCCCCATCAGCTCGTCCGGCACGGCGTCGGGGTCCGCGAGCTTCTGGCGCGCGATGCCGTCGGCCAGCGCGTCGATCACGACCGCGAGCTGCTCCGCCGGGATCGACAGCTCGAGGTCGAAGTCCCTGACACCGTCCGCGATCAGGCCGGTCAGCACGCGGCGCGCCTGCGCGAAGCGCGCGGCGACCTTCGGGCGCATCTGCTCGTCGCGCACGCCGTAGGCCCAGAACTCCATGAACAGCAGCAGCGCCTCCGGCTCGCGCTCGATCATCGTCATCCACTGGCGGGCGCCCCCCGCCGCGCGGTCTGAGATCGAGGCCTGCGCGCGCACGGCGCTCGTGATCTCCTGCGCGTGCTCGTCGATCTCGCGCTCCATCAGCGCGACGAACAGATCCTCCTTGCCCTCGAAGTTGGAGTACAGCGCGCCGGTCGAGAAGCCGGCCTCCGACGCGATCTCCTCCACCGAGGCGCCGTGGAAGCCGCTGCGCGCGAACACGACGCGGGCGGCGGCGAGCAGCCGCTCGCGGGTGTTGGCGCGGCTCTGCTCGCGCGTCAGGCGGGTCTTGACGGGGGTCACGCCCACGGAGGCCATCGCGACATCGTACTTGACAGAGCAAACGCTATTCCAATAATGTTCGTTATCCAACAAGACTCGCCCGGAGGAGACGCATGGCCAGCGCTACCGCCCCGACCCCAGACCTCGGCTCGCTTCCGACGGATGCGATCTCCTACGAGGACCTCTACGCGCGCTGGGAGCGCGGCAACTGGAAGGCGACCGAGCTCGACTTCAGCGAGGACGCGCGGCAGTGGCGCGAGGACTTCACGGACTTCGAGCGCAAGGCCGCGGTTTGGAACTACTCGCTGTTCTTCTGGGGCGAGGACGCCGTCGCCGACAACCTCTCCCCCTACATCGACGCCGCCCCGCGCGAGGAGCAGAAGTACTTCCTCACCACCCAGCAGGTGGACGAGGCGCGCCACGCGGTCTTCTTCAAGCGCTTCATGCGCGAGGTCTGCGGGATCGGCGACGGCACCATGGCGGGCGGTTTGCAGGCGATCCGCCCGCAGCTGAGCCCCGGCTTCCGCAAGATCTTCGATCGCCTCGACACGATGGCCGACGAACTGCGAAAGGACCGCTCGCCGGCCAAGCTGGCCGCTGCGGTGACGCTCTACCACGTCGTGATCGAGGCCTCGCTCGCGCAGCCGGGGCAGCACTTCATCTGCACGTACCTGGAGCGGCGGGACCAGCTGCCGGCATTCCGCGAGGGCATGGAGAACATCGCCGCCGACGAGCAGCGGCACATCGGCTTCGGCGTGAAGCTGCTCAGCGACCTCAACCGCGAAGACCCGGTGGGCGTGCCGAAGGCCGTCGCCGCGCTGCTGCGCGACGTCACGCGGTACACGGCCCAGGTGCTGATGCCCCCCGGCTGGGACGAGCGCTACATCACGGTCTTCGGCTCCACCTACGACGAGGTCGGCGTCGAGGGCGTGACCTCGATGACGACCAAGCTGCGCTCAGCGGGCATCCCCGTAGAGGCCCTGCCGGGGCCGCCGCTGCTGCCCCCGGGGCTGACGCCGCTCGAGCTCTCACAGCGCGGGCGCGCGCTCGCGAAAGCCGGCGTGCTCGGCGTCCGCCAGGGCCCGAGCAGCCGCGACCCCGAGACCGTCGCGCTGCTGTTCGACACCGTCCGGCGCCAGGTCAACCCGGAGCACGGACTGCGCCGCCCAGCGACCTTCCAGTGGGAGTTCACGGACGCCGACATCCCGACGTGGCACCTGCTGGTGCAGAACGGCTCCAGCAGCGTCGCGGAAGGCGCCGCCGAGCACCCCGACGTGCGGCTGCGGATGTCCTGGCAGGACTGGGCCGACATCGTCGGTGAGCGGCTGAACCCGCTGCAGGCGCTCGCCACGGGGCGGCTGCGGGCGCGTGGCAGCCCGCTCGCGCTGCGCAAGCTGACGAAGGTGTTTCCGCGCGAGTAGCGGCTCGCGCCACCGGCCCGCACTAGGAGGGTTTGGCGAAACGGCTAGCGAAACTCAGGGCGCTCACCCCGTTCCTCAGCGAGCCGTCCGGCGGCAGCGTGGCCCTCGGCGATGTCGAAGTAGCTCGTTTCGAGGCGAGCGATCAAGCCTCCCACCCAGACGTAGACCCACCCCTCGCGCTGTTCAACGTGAGCGGCGCTACCGATCAGACGGCCCTCCTGGATCAGGACGCCGAACACGATGCCGTTGCCGAGGTCGCTGACCTCCTCCCACTCGAAGTGCAGCTCCCCGAAGGCGTCGAACCAATCCTCAATGAACCTACGGATCGCCGCGCGGCCCTCAGAGGGGGGATACGCCGTCGCTCCCGTCATGATCGCGTCGTCAGCGAAGACGTCCATCACGGCGTCGAGATCGCGGCGATTCGCGTCCTCAGCCTGCTTGTGCACAAGCCTCACCAACTCGGGCGCCGCAGGCTCCTCGGGCATCTCCCGGCCAGTATCCCTGAGCAGACCTACAAACCAGCACCGCGACAGGGCTAGCGAGTTTCGCTAGACCCTCCTAGCCCGGCGAGAACTCGCGTTCGGCCGTGCTCGCAGCGCGCGGCGCCGACGTGGCCACGCTTGGCGGGTGCCGCCGGCCGGCCGCGGCGGCGTTCGCCGACGGGGACGGGCGGGTGGCGCCGGCGGACGGCTGGACTCGTGCCCCCTCGGGGCCGAACTCCCGTGTCGCTTCGGCTGGGGTGGAGCGGGCATCGCCGGCGACGCGAGCGATGCGCGAGGTGCGCGCTTCCTGCGCCGGGGAGACCGGCGGCCGGCTCTGCCCTTCGGGCAACCGCGTGGCCGGCTGCGTCCGCTTCGGCGCCGCCGTGAGAGCGCGGCGGTGGCGAGCGGATCCGCCCCCGTGCTCGGCGAGCGTCACGCACCCCGCCCCGACCCCGAGGGCGAGCACGCACACGGCCGCGAGCTTCGCCGCCAGGCCCCCACCCAGCGCCCAGCCGCCGCCGGTGGCGCCGCCACCCGCGGCCGCCGAGACACCGAGCGGTGCACCGGCCCCCGCGCCGGCGCCCGTCGAAACGGCGGCGCCGTGCGATGAGCCCGCCGCCAGCGCCGCGAGGCCGGCCTTGCAGGCACCGGGCAGCGTGAGCACCGGCGGCAGCGCCACGGCCAGGCCGCGCAGCGATGCGACGTGCCGGCGACACGCCGGGCACTCATGTAGGTGAGCCGAGGCGATGCGGTAGCGCTCGCCGTCGGGGTCGAGCACGCCGAAGGCGAACGCCCGCATCAGCGACGCCTGCTGCTCGCAGAAATCGCCGTCGCTGATCGTCCGGACGAGCAGGCCGACCTTTGCCGCCACCCCCGCCTGTCCGGCGCCGCGTCCCTCCATGAGCTTGCGCATCCGTGTCTCGCTGATGCCCATGCGGCGCGCCGCCTGCGCGCGGGAGTAGCCCTGCAGGTAGCAGAGCGCCGCGGCTTCCCGCTCGCGCAGGTCGAGGCGGCAGCGCATGCCCTCGAGCAGCTTGCGCAGGCGCATGCGGTCGTCCAGCTCGGCGGCGAGGTCCGGCTCGAACGGCGGTTGTGCGTCCGGCTGGGCCTGGCGGTGCTGCCGCAGGCGCAGCTCCTCGACCGCCCGCCGGTAAGTCACGAGCGCCAGCCACCCCAACGGCTTGCCCACCTCTTCCCCGCGCAGAGTCGCGCCGTAGAGCCCCTGCCACGCCAGCGCGTAGCAGGCGTCGAGGTCCGTGCGGTCCAGCGAGTCCCCGCGGGCGCGAAGCCGCGCGCGGACGATCCGCAGCACCTGCCCGCGCAGTGCGTGGAAATCCCGCTCGAGCAGCCGCTCGGCGCGGTAGGTGCGAAGCGCTGCAGGGCTCATCGCGCGGAGGGTACGGCCGCTGGCCGCACGCGCCACCGGCGCGCGCGCCGGGGCTCGGGATCCGCCGTGCGTGCAGGCCAAACGCCAAGCGCAGATCGCGCCTGTTGTCTCCAACTCGCTAGATCAGCCGTCCAGAGCGCGCGAGAACGCTTCGATCTGCTCGAGGCTGCGGGCCCGCATGTCCTCCCCGGCGCGCTCGCGCCTGTGCCATTCCACGGTCCGGGCGAGAGCCTCCTCGAGACCCCAGGGCGGATGCCAGCCGAGCTCGCGTTCGGCGGCGCCGGAGTCGAGCAGCAGATGAGGTGCTTCGGCCGGGTCCGGTGTCTGCACCGGCAGCCACTGCAGCTCGCCCTGCCAGAGCTCGGCGAGCCGCGCGGCGATCCAGCCGACAGGGCGCGCTTCGCGCGCCGGCGGCCCGAAGTTCCACGCGCGCGCTGCCTTCTCCGAGCTCCACAGCTCCTGCGCGAGCAGCAGGTAGCCGGCGAGCGGGTTGAGGACGTGCTGCCAGGGTCGCACGGCGGCGGGGTTGCGCACCCGCAGCGGCGTGCCGGACTCGACTGCCTGCAGCGCGTCTGCCAGCAGCCGGTCCTCACCGCGGTCGCCGCCGCCGATCACGTTGCCCGCCCGGGCCGTGGCGAGGCGTGCGCCGCCGCCGAGCTGGGGGAACGAGCGCCGGTAGGCGGAGGCGACGAGCTCCGCGCAGGCCTTCGAGCTGGAGTACGGGTCGCTTCCACCGAGCGCGTCCTGCTCGATGAACGGGCGCCTGCGCCCGGCGGCGTTCTCGTAGCACTTGTCCGAGGTGACGAGCACGAGCGAGCGCACCGGTGCCGCGGCGGCCCGGATCGCCTCGAGCACGTTGACCGTTCCGATCACGTTGACCTCGAACGTCCGGACCGGGTCGCGCAGCGAGCGGCGGAGCAGCGGCTGGCCGGCGAGGTGGAAGACGACCTCTGGGCGCGCCTCGGCGAGCGCCGCCGACAGCGCGGGAGCGTCGCGGACGTCGACGGCCCGCTCGGAGGCTCCCTCGCCGGCGCGCGCGCGCTCGTAGAGCGAGCCCGCGGCGGCGGGGCGCGGCGCGAGGCCCACCAGCTCGGCGCCGAGCGAGGACAGCCACAGCGAGAGCCAGGCCCCCTTGAACCCCGTGTGGCCGGTGAGCAGGACGCGCCGGCCGCGCCAGAAGTCGGGGTCGATCGCCACTGGGCGAGGTATCTTCACGCAATCCCGGGCGACGGCGCACCCACCTCCGCGAGCGGCGTGCTGCCCGCCCTGCCCGAGCGAGCCGAGGTCCTCGGAGTCCCGCTCGCGGTCAGCGACTACGGCGAGGTCGTCGACTGGATGGAGGCGGCGATCGCCGCCGGGGCGCACGGCTGGCTGACCGCGGCGGCGGTGAACCTCGTGATGAGCGCGCGCGAGGAACCGGAAACGGCAACGGCCCTCGCCGCGGCGACGCTCGCCGTACCGGACGGCCAGCCGCTCGTGTGGGCGCTCAAAGCGGTCGGGCACCCGCGCGCGACGCGCATCTACGGCCCGGACCTGATGGCTGCCTTCTGCGCGCGCGCCGCCGAACGCGGGATCCCCGTCTACCTGTACGGAGGACGCACGCCCGAGGCGCTCGCGATGCTGCAAGCGCGCCTGCGCGAGCGCTTCCCCGGCCTGCCCATCGCCGGCGCGTACTCACCGCCGTTCAGGCCTCTCGACGAGCGCGAGCGCGCAGAGGTGGCCGAGCGCATCGACGGCTCGGGCGCGGCGGTCGTGTGGGTCGGCATCGGCCAGCCCAAGCAGGAGCGCTGGATGCACGAGATGCGCCCGCGCCTGGAGGCGCCGCTGCTCGTCGGCGTCGGCGCCGCGTTCGACTTCCACGCGGGCCTGGTCTCGCAGGCGCCGACGTGGATGCAGCGCGCCGGTCTCGAGTGGGCCTACCGGCTCTCGCGCGAGCCGCGCCGGCTGTGGCGGCGCTACGCGCGCTACAACCCTCGCTTCGTGGCCGCGTTCGCCGCCCAGTACGCGCGGTACCTGCGCGGCCGCGCGCGGCGCTGAGCGCCGCCGTGGGTGGCCAAGCGCGCTGTCCCGGCCCAGATGGCAAGGGCGGTGACCCGCCCATGCCACCGCTAACCTCAGGGCTCGGATGAGCGTCCCGCAGAGCAGCGTCGAGGTGGCGGTCGTCGGGCTGGGCCGAGTCGGACTGCCGCTGGCCCTGTCGTTCGCCGACCGCGGGCTGCGCGTGATCGGCATCGACAACGATCCTCGGCGGCTCGACGCCGTCCGCGAGGGCCGGATGCCGTTCGAGGAGACGGGCGCCCAGGAGGTGCTCGACCGCGTCCACGCCGGCGGAACCCTTTCGCTCGGCGAATCGGTCGCCGAGGCGGCCCGCGCGCGCCAGATCGTGATCACGCTCGGCACGCCCTCCTTCGCTCACATCGAGATCGACATGCGTGACATCCGCTCGGCGCTCGACGACCTGCTGCCCGTGCTCGAGCCGGGGCACTCGCTGATCCTCCGCTCCACGATCGCGCCCGGCACGACCGACTTCGTCGCCGGCTACCTGCACAAGCACCGTGGCTTCGACGTCGGAGAGGAGCTGTTCGTCTCGCACGCGCCCGAGCGGATCGCGGCGGGGCGCTTCCTCGAGGAGATCGACACGCTGCCGTGCATCATCGGCGGCGTCGGCTTGCGCTCCGGGGACCTCGCCGCGGAGCTGTTCGGCACGTTCGACGCGCCGATCGTGCAGACGACGCCCGTGCAGGCAGAGCTCGCGAAGATCTGGACGAACATCCTGCGCTACACGAACTTCGCGCTGCCGAACCTGCTGATGATGGACTGCGAGCGACACAGCGCGAACGTGTTCGAGGTGATCGACCTGATCAACCGCGACTACCCGCGCGGAGGCATCGCGCGCCCCGGCCTCACCGCCGGGACGTGCCTGCGCAAGGACTTCACGTTCTCGGAGGAGCGCTCGGCGGCGCCGGGCATGCTGCTCGCCGTTTCGCGCGTGAACGAGACAGTGCCGCTGTTCCTGATCGAAGGCCTGAGGCGCCGGCTCGGCTCGCTCTCCGGCCGGCGCGTGGCGGTCCTCGGCCTCGCCTTCAAGGCCGACACCGACGACGAGCGCGACTCGCTTGCGCACAAGCTGATCAGGCTGCTCGAGCGCGAGCTCGCCGACGTGGCCGTGCACGACCCCCACGTGCCGACGCCCACGATGCCGCTGAACGAGGCGCTCGACGAAGCCGACGCCGTGATCATCGCCGCCAACCACGCGGAGTTCCGCGAGCCGGCGACGCTTGCCGCGATCGCCGAGCGCGGAGCGGGCGACTGCATCGTCGCCGACCCCTGGGACTGCTGGGGCGCGGCGCAGGTGTTCGGCTACGCCTCCGAGCTCGTGCAGCTCGCGGCGGCCGCGCCGGTGCCGGAGGGCCCGGGCGGATGAGCCGCGTGCTCGTGACCGGCGGCGCCGGCACGATCGGCGCGGCGGTGGTGCGGCGCCTGCTGGCGGACCCCGACTACGAGGTGCGGGTCTCCGACCAGCGGCTGGCTCCGCAGTGGATGCGCGAGGGCTGCGAGGTCCACACCGGCGACCTGCGTGACCTCGGTGAGGCGCGCGCCGCGACGCGCGGCTGCTCGCAGGTGATCCACCTGGCCGCGATCGTCGGCGGCATCGCCAACTTCCACAAGCTGCCGCACACGCTCACCGAGGTCAACAACGCGCTCTACAACGCCGTCGTGCGGGCAGCGCTCGACGCGGACGTCGAGCGGTTCGTCTACGTGTCCTCCTCGATGGTCTTCGAGCGCGCCGAGGAGTACCCGACGACCGAGGCCTACTTGCCCCGCTGCCCCGTGCCCGTGTCGGCATACGGATTCTCGAAGTTGACCGGCGAGATCTACTGCCGTGCGGCCCACGACGAGCACGGCCTGCCGTACACGATCTGCCGCCCGTTCAACGCATACGGCCCCGGCGAGGTGCCCGACGCCGAGCCGGGCATCGCGCACGCCGTGCCCGACCTGATCGAGAAGGTGCTCTCCGGCCAGCGCCCGCTGCAGATCTTCGGCTCGGGCGAGCAGACGAGGACGCTCACGCACGTCGAGGACATCGCCGACGGCATCGCCACCGCGATGGGCTCCCCCGCCGGGCTGAACGAGGACTTCAACATCTCCGCCTCGCGCGAGTTGACAGTGGCCGAGATCGCCCGCGTGATCTGGGCGCAGTGCGGAGAGGACCCGGCCGACTTCGAGCTCGAGCACCTGCCGACGTTCGCGGTCGACGTGCAGCGCCGCTGGCCCTCGGTCGAGAAGGCCCGCAAGCTGCTCGGCTGGAAGGCACGGATCGAGCTCGAGGACGGCATCGCCGACACGGTGCGGTGGCTGCGAAAGCTGCGGCAGGAGAAGGGCGCGGCGGCGGGGTCCAAGGCGCGCGCGGGGCGCTCGGAGAGCGGCGCGGCGGGCACCGTCTCGCGCAGCGCGAACGGGAGCGCGAACAGCGCCGCGGGCAGGCCCGCCGGTGCGCGGACGGCCGGCCGTCCGGTCGGCGACGGCCGATAAGCTCCGCCGCCGTGCCTCAGCGCAAAGCTCTGATCACCGGCGTCACCGGGCAGGACGGCTCCTACCTCGCCGAGCTGCTGCTCGAGAAGGACTACGACGTCCACGCGATGGTCAGGCGCGCGTCGACCGAGAAGTTCGAGCGCATCGAGCACCTCCGCGACCGCCTGACGCTTCACCAGGGAGACCTCCTCGACCAGCGCTCGCTCGTCGACGCGCTGCGCGCGAGCAGCCCGGATGAGATCTACAACCTCGCCGCGATGTCGTTCGTCGCGGTTTCTTGGATCCAACCGACGTTGACCGCCGAGTTCACGGGCGTCGGCGTCACCCGCATGCTCGAGGCGATGCGCGAAGTCTGCCCTGACGCCCGCTTCTACCAGGCCTCCTCGAGCGAGATGTTCGGGAAGGTCCTGGAGGTTCCTCAGACCGAGACAACGCCGTTTTACCCCCGCTCGCCCTACGGCGTCGCGAAGGCGTACGGCCACTTCATCACGGTCAACTACCGGGAGTCCTACGGGCTGGACGCGACGTCGGGGATACTTTTCAACCACGAGAGCCCCCGCCGCGGCCTGGAGTTCGTGACCCGCAAGATCACCTGGCACGCGGCCGCGATCAAACTCGGTCTGGCAAAGGAGCTGCGGCTGGGAAACCTGGACGCCGAACGCGACTGGGGCTATGCGAAGGACTACGTCGAAGCGATGTGGCTGATGCTGCAGCGCGACGACCCGCAGGACTATGTGATCTCCACCGGGGAGGCCCACTCGGTCCGCGAGTGCTGCGAAGTCGCCTTTGACGAGGCCGGGCTCGACGACTGGGAGCAGTACGTCACGATCGACCCGGCATTCGTGCGCCCCGCCGAGGTCGACCATCTGATCGGCGACGCCTCCAAGGCCGAGCGCGAGCTCGGCTGGAAGCCGAAGACGAGCTTCGAGGAGCTCATCAGGTTGATGACACGGGCCGACATCGATCTGCTCTCCGACTAGCCCGCGCGGCGTGGCCGTCCCCCTCTTCGACACCTCGCGCCCGCTGGAGCCACTGCACGACGAGCTGCGCGCAGCCGTCGCGCGCGTGCTCGACAGCGAGCGCTACATCCTCGGCCCCGAGGTGGCCGCGTTCGAGGCGGAGTTCGCCGACTACTGCGGCGTGACCCACGCAGTGGGGGTGGCGAACGGCACCGAGGCGATCACGATCGCACTGCGCGCGCTCGGAGTCGGCCCCGGCGACGAGGTGGTGGTTCCGTCGTTCACCTTCTACGCGTCGGCCGAGGCGATCCCGGCGACGGGTGCGACGCCGGTCTTCTGCGACATCGACCCGGACACCTACTGCGTCACCGCGGAGACCGTCCGCCGAGCCCTCACGCCGCGGACGAAGGCCGTGATCGCCGTACACCTGTTCGGCAACGTGGCGCCCGTCGCGCAGATCGAAGCCCTGGGCGTGCCGGTGGTCGAGGACGCCGCCCAGGCGGCGGGCTCGACCTCGGCGGAAGGGCGTCCTGGCGCGCTCGGCATCGCCGCCACGTTCTCCTTCTTCCCCTCCAAGAACCTCGGCGCATTCGGCGACGGGGGGATGATCACGACGATGGACCGCGAGGTCGCCGAGCGCGTGCGGCTGCTGCGCTTCCACGGCTCCCGCGACAAGGTCACCTACGAGCAGGTCGGCTACAACTCGCGGCTCGACGAGATCCAGGCGGCGATCCTGCGCGTGCAGCTCCCCCGTCTCGACGAGTTCGCCGACGGCCGGCGCCGCGCCGGCCGCCACTACGAGGAGGCCGGCCTCGGCGAGCTGGTCAAACTGCCGGTTCCGGTCGCCGGAGCATCCCCGGCATGGCACCTGTATGTGATCGGCGACGCCCAGGTCGGGAAAGCCGAAGCGTCGCTGCGCGCCGCGGAGATCGGGTCCAAGGCCTACTACCGCACCCCCGTCCACCGCCAGGAGGCGATGCGCCAGTGGGGCGAGGGCGTCGACCTGCCGGCGACCGAGTACGCGGCGCAGACGCACCTCGCGATCCCGATGAGCCCGCTGCTGACGCGCGAGCAGGCGGACGAGGTGGTCGCGGCGCTGCGGGCCGAGGGCTAGCCGCCGGCCGCTACCGCCAGCGCTCCAGCAGGTCCTCCTCGCCGACCTCGCGCACAACCTCGCCCGGGACTCCCATCACGACCGCCCGGGCCGGCACGTCCTTCGTCACGACCGCCCCCGCGGCCACGAACGCCTCCTCGCCGATCTCGACGCCCGGGACGAGGACGGCGCCCGTCCCGACGCGGCACGCGCGGCGAAAGCGGGCGCCCTCGGGCTCCTGGCCCGGGGGATGCCGGCTCATCGTGTCGTCGTTGCTCGTCAAGACGCCCGGGCCGAGGAACACGTCGTCCTCGACGACGCTCCCCGCCGCCAGGTAGACGTTGGTCTGGATCCGCACCCGCTCGCCGACGCGAACGTCGTTGTCGACGACGCTGCCGCGCCCGATCACCGTGCCGGCGCCGACCAGCGCGCGCTCGCGCACGAAGCTCTGATCCCCGACGATCGCGCCCGCGCCGATCTTCGCGCCCGCGAGCACGACCGCGTGCGCGCCGACCGTGACGCCGGCCTCGAGCTCCAGCGGCTCCAGCGCCGCCGCAGAAGCGGCCGCGGAGTGAGCGGCGAGCTTCGGCACGCGGCCCAGCACGGCGTGGTCGCCGATCGAGCATCCGGGCCCGATCACGGTGCCGCCGTGAACGACCACGTTGGCACCCCATTCGATGCCCTCCCCGACGCTGACGCCGGGCGAGATCAGCGGGACGTGCAGCTCCGGGCGGGCGCCGGCCGGGCCGCCGCTCACAGCTTCACGACGTTGGCAGGCGAGCCCGCCGAGCGGGTCACGCCGCGCAGGTCGACGACGAGCCGCGCCCGGCGCGCGATCTCGTCGTGGTCCACCTCCGGATGGGCCGTGACGATCAGCGCCAGGTCCGCGTCCGTGATCGCCTGCTCGAACGGCAGGCTGGCGAGGCCGAGCTCGGGCAGCTCGGGAACGTGCGGGTCGTGGTAGCCCACCTCGGCCCCGAGCTCGCGCAGCAGGGCGATCATCTTCAGGGCCGGCGATTCGCGTACGTCGCCGACGCCCGGCTTGTAGCTCACCCCGATGATCGCGATGCGGGCCCCTTTGACGGCGAGCCCGCGCTCGTTCAGCGCCCGCTGCGCCTTGGCGACGCAGTGGTAGGGCATCTGCTGGTTGATCTTGCCCGCGAGCTCCACGAACTCGGTGACCATGTCGAACTCGCGCGCCCGCCAGCTCAGATAGAACGGGTCGACCGGAAGGCAGTGCCCGCCCATCCCCGGTCCAGGCGCGAACCGCATGAAGCCGTATGGCTTGGTCGCGGCCGCGTCGACCACCTCCCACACGTCGATGCCCATGCGGTCGGTCAGCATCGCCAGCTCGTTGACGAGCGCGATGTTGACCGAGCGGAAGACGTTCTCGAGCAGCTTCGTCAGCTCGGCGGCCTCGGGGCTCGACACCCTCACGATCTCATCGCAGATGAGCTCGTAGAGCTCCGCCGCGCGATCGGCGCACGCCTCGGTGAGCCCCCCGATCACCTTGGGCGTGTTGCGCATCGTGAAGTCGGTCCGGCCGGGGTCCACGCGCTCGGGCGAGAACGCGAGATGGAAGTCCCGGCCCGCCGAGAGCCCTGACTCCTCGAGCAGCGGCAGCAGCCGCTCGCGCGTCGTGCCCGGGTATGTCGTGGACTCGAGCACGACGAGCTGGCCGGCTCTCAGCACGCCGGCGAGGGCGCGCCCCGCCTCCATGAGCGGCCCCAGGTCGGGCTCGCGGTTGCGGCTCAACGGCGTCGGCACGCAGATCAGCACGGCCTCCGCCTCGGCCAGCGGCGCGTACCGCGTCCCGACCGACAGGCGCTCGCCGACCTCCGCCAGCTCCTCCGCGCTCACGTCCTCGACGTAGCTGCGCGCGCTCTCGATCGCCTCGACCTTGCGCGCGTCCACGTCCACTCCGATCACCTCGCAGCCTTCGCGGGCGAACGACGCGGCTAAGGGCAGGCCGACGTAGCCCAGGCCGATGACACCGATCTTGCGCAACAGAGGGCCAGTGTAGGGGCTCGCCGGGACGCTCAGCCGGCGCTCGGCAGCGCTTCCAGCGACCGCAGATCGGCGCGCACCATGCGTTCGATCAGCGCCTCGAAAGACACCTCCGGCTCCCAGCCCAGCTCACGCCCTGCCTTCGACGTGTCGCCGATGCTGGGCGTGCTCTCGGCTTTGCGGACGAGCGCGTCGTCGACCCTGATGTGCCGCTCCGCCTCGAGCCCGACGCAGGCGAACGCCACGTCGGCGAGTTCGGCCACGGTGTGTCCGACGCCGCTGCCGAGCACGTAGTCGCCGCCTTCGGGCTGCTGGAGCATCAGCCACGCGGCCCGCATGATGTCGCCGGCGAACGACCAGTCCCGGACCGCATCCAGCGAGCCGAGCGTGATCTCGCTCTCGAGCCCCAGCGAGATCGCCGCCGCGGCGCGCGTGATCCGGCGCGTGACGAACTGCTCGGGCCGCCGCTCGGACTCGTGGTTGTAGATGATCCCCGAGCTGGCGTGCAGGCCGTAGTGCTCGCGCAGCGCGCCGACGAGCTGGTGCCCGGCGAGCTTCGCGATCCCGTACGGGTTCGTCGGGTGCGTGCGCGTCAGCTCGTTCTGGGGGGTTTCCGGAGCCTCCCCGAAGATCGCCCCGGACGAGGACACGAACACCCGCGTCGAGGGGTCGAGCTGGCGCACCGTCTGGAGCACGCAACCCGTCGCGCTCGCGATCGCCGTGGTCGTGCCCGCCGGGTCTTCCCACGAGTCCGGCACGAACGTCGGCGCGGCCAGGTGGTAGAGCTCGTCGGGCACCACCGCCTCGATCGCCGCCCGCAGCGACGCGGGTTCGAGCAGCTCGCCTTCGACGATCTCGAGGCGATCGCGCAGGTGCTCACTCGCCCCGAGCGAGGCCGCGCCCGAATGTTGCATGCCGGTCACCTCGTAGCCCTTCTCCAGCAGCAGCTCGGCGAGGAACGAGCCGTCCTGGCCTGAGATGCCCGTGATGAGTGCCCGACCGCTCTGAGGCATGCCGCGCAGCTTAGGGAGGATCATTCGGCCCGGCTAAAGGCCTGCTGGTAGATGGACGCGAGCCGAGCCGCGACGTTCCCGGGCGCGCAGAGCTCCGCGACCCGCCGGCGCCCCTGCTGTCCAGCCTGCTCGTCGCCTGCGAGCCGTTCGATCGCCCCCGCCAGCGCGCGGGCGTCACCCGCCGTGATGAGGGAATTCTCATCAACGAGCTCGGGCAGCGCACCGACCCTGCTGGCCGCGACCGGCAGGCCGGCCGCCATCGCCTCGGCGGCCGCGATCCCGAACGTCTCGGCCGAGCGCGAGGGCACGAGACCGATCGAGGCGCCCGCTCGCAGCTCGGCCAGCCGCTCCCGGCCCACGCGCCCTTCGAAGCGCACGTCCGCGCCGGCGGCGAGCGCTCGCAGGCGCCCAAGCTCGGGACCGTCGCCCGCGACGACAAGGGGCACGCGCGCGAGCCGGCACGCCTCGATCGCCACGTCGATCCCCTTCTCGGGCGCGAGCCGCGCGACGACCAGCGCGTGGCCATCGCCAGGGACGGGACTCTGCTCGCTGCCGTCCTCGCTGCCGGCGAGCGCGACGGGCGGGGGGAGAACGGACACGGTGCCCGCGGGAAGCGGCGCGCCGAGCTCGCGCAGCCGCTGCTCGGCGAAGCGGCTCGGCACCACGACAGCGTCCGCGAGGGAGCAGAGGCGCCTCTGCCACAGGGACAGCGACGCGGCGTAGGTCAGCGCCTCGGCGCGGTCGCCGCGGCAGTTGTGCCTGATCCCCGGCGTCGTGTCGCGGCCGTGGCAGCGCGTGCAGTCCGCGCCCTCGGTGAAGCAGACGCCGACGGCGCAGACGAGCCGGTACTGGTGCAGGTGGAGCACGACACGGGCGCCCGCCTCCTTCGCGGCGGCAAGCGCGCGCCAGCCGAGCGTCGGCAGCAGGTTGTGGGCGTGGACGATGCGCGCGCCGCTGCGCCGTACGGCATCGGCGACCTCGCGCTCGTCGAGCCCGCCGCGCAGCAGGCCCGCCGCCGCGCGCGGCGCGCCCAGGCCCGCCGAGTCGCGCATCAGCAGCTCGACGTGCTCGCCGAGGCGGTCGCGCACGAGCGCGACGAGGTCCTCGACGACCCGCTCCTCACCGCCCGTCGTCCGGTAGCGGTTGTGCAGGAAGAGGACCATCGCCCGCTCAAACCTAGACTCTCTGCCTGTCATGGCCGCCGCCGTCTCAGTCGTCATCCCGACGCGCGAACGCCTGTCCTACCTCGACGTCGCGCTTTCCTCCCTGCGCGAGCAGGCCGGAAGCGAGCGCGCCGAGGTGCTCGTCGTCGAGGACGGGCCGCCGTCGCCCGCGGCCCGCGAGCTCGCCGAGCGCCACGGCGCGCGCTACGTGCCGGTCGAGGGTGGCGGCGGGCTGAACGCCGCACGCAACACGGGCATCGCGCACAGTGAGGGCGCGCTCGTCGCGTTCCTCGACGACGACGTGCGCGTCTGTGAGGGCTGGCTCGTGGCGCTGCGCCGAGCGGCCGACGAGCATCCGCGCACCGAGGTGTTCGCGGGGCGGATCACCGCCCGCCTCGAAGGCCCGGCGCCCCGCGGCTGCGGGCGCGAGCAGCCGCCGATCACGACCCTCGAGCAGGGCGAGCGCGACGCGCCGACGCGGTTCGCGTGGGGGGCGAACATGGCGATCCGGCGCTCGGCCTTCGAGCGGGTCGGCCTGTTCGACGTCACGCTCGGCGGCGCCGGTGACGAGCAGGAGTGGCAGGAACGCGCCGGGGGCGAGGCGCTCTACGTCGCCGCCGCGGCGGTCGAGCACCGCCGCACGGGCGAGGACGCGCGACTGCAAGCCCTCTCGCGCGCCGCGTATGCGCGCGGCCGCGCCGCCCGCCGCTTCGACGCGCGGCGTGGGGTGCAGCCCTCCCGTCGCGAGGAGCTGCTCACGTTGATCGGCTGCGCCGGTCACGTGCTCCGCCATAGCTGCCCGGCGGGGGTGACGATGGTCGCCCACAGCGCCGGCCGGCTGCGCGAGGCGCTCGGACGAGCGCCGGTGACGCAGCGGCCGGAGGCCGACGCCGCGGCGACGCCGTCGTTCCTGTCGGGCGCGAGCGGCACGGTCGGCGGGCTGGACGGCCTGCGGCGCCGCGGGCTCGACGAGCTGGCGGCGACGGGCGAGCTGCTCTCCGGGCGCTCGCTGCGCCTGGCCGCGGCCGCGCGGCGCGCGCCGCCGCGCCGTCGCGTGCTGGCACTGATGGTGACGCGGGCCGACCGGGCGCCGCTGGTCGAGGCGATCGCCGTCGAGCTCGCGAAGTCCCGGCATGAGGTCACGCTCAGGACCACCCCGGCCGGCGACGGGGGCAAGTTCGAGAACCTCAACCGGCTGCTCGCCGAGACACCGCCGGCGGGCCATGACTGGCTGCTCGTGCTCGACGACGACGTCGAGTTGCCCCACGGCTTCCTCGACCGCCTCCTGTTCCTCTGCGAGCGCTTCTCGCTGACGCTCGCACAGCCCGCCCACCGCCTGCACTCGCATGCGGCCTGGGAGGTGACGCGCCGGCGGCCCGGGAGCGTCGTCAGGGAGACCGGCTTCGTCGAGATCGGCCCGGTGACGGCGTTCGCGGCCGCGAGCTTCGACGCCCTGCTGCCGTTCCCCGCGCTGCGCATGGGTTGGGGCCTCGACATGCACTGGGCGGCGATCGCCCGTGAGCGCGGCTGGCGCTGCGGCGTCGTGGACGCCGTGCCGATTCATCATCGCCAGGCCCCGGCCGCGGTCTCCTACGGGCGCGAGGAGGCGATCGCAGAGGGCGAGTCGTTCCTGCGCTCGCGGCCCCACATCAGCGCGGCCGAGGCGCAGCGCACGCTGGCGACCCACAGACGCTGGTGAGCGGCGGCGAGGAAAGAACGGTGCGCGTCGCGGTCGTGGCCGAGTTCTACCCCAGCCGGCGTGACCCGGTCCTGGGCGTGTGGTCGCACCGGCAGGCGCTTGCCGCGCGCGCGGCCGGCGCGGACGTGCGCGTGCTCGTTCTGCACCGGCTCGTCCCGCCGCGCGCCTCGCTCGCCGAAGGACCCCGGGCCGCCGCGAGGGCGATGCGCAGCAGGCTCTCGGAGCCGCGCCGACAGCTGCTGGACGGCCTGGCGATCGAGTATGTGCCCTTCGTCTCGCCGCCGCGCGAGCGTGGATACCCGCACTGGGGCGCCTGGGCCGCCCCCCCGCTGGCGCTGGCACTGCGACGCCTGCGCAGGTCCTTCCCGTACGAGCTCGTCCACGCCCACAACGCCGTGCCGGCCGCCGACGCGGTGCGCCGGGCAGACCCGGGCGTGCCGCTCGTCGTCTCGGTCCACGGCGGCGACGTGCTCTACACAGCCGGGCGCGGCCGCGCCGGCGCCGCCGCGGTGGCTGACGGCCTCGGCGCCGCGCGGCTCGTGCTCGCCAACAGCCAGGGGATCGCCGAGCTCTCCGAGCGCCACGGCGCGGCGCAGGCGCGGGTCGTGCATCTCGGCACCGACGTGCCGCCGGCACAGCGTCCGCGTGTCGCCGCCGGCGATCAGAGCCTCGTGACCATCGCGCACCTGATCGCGCGCAAGCGCCATGGCGACGTGCTGCGCGCGCTGGCCGTGCTGGGCCCCCAGCATCCGCGGCTTCGCTACAGGGTGATCGGCGACGGTCCGGAGCGGACCGCGCTCGAAGGGCTCGCCGCCCGCCTGCGGGTCAGCGACCGCGTCGACTTTCTCGGCCAGCTCGCCCACCAGCAGGCCGTCGAGCTCGCGCGGCGCTCCACGCTGTTCGTGATGCCCTCGACCGACGAGGCCTTCGGCGTCGCCTACATCGAGGCGATGGCCGGCGAGGTCCCGGCGATCGGCTGCCGCGGCGAGCCGGGACCGGAGGAGATCGCGGCCGCGGGCGACGGGCTCGTGCTCGTGCCGCCGGGGGACATCGAGCGCCTCACACAGCGGATCGACGAGCTGCTGTGCGACTCGCACCGCCTGCGCGAGGCCGGGCAGCGGGCGCGGGCGACGGTTGCGGCCAACTTCACCTGGGAGCGCTGCGGTCGCCAGACGGTGGCGGCCTACCGCGAGACGCTCGCTTGAAGCCGCTGCTGTTCATCACCGGCAACGTGCCGGCCTACCGCACGGGCGCGCTGAGCGCGCTGCACGAGCGCGAGGGGATCGAGCTCGCGCTCTTCGGCGGCCGCTCCCGGCACGGCGGCCCGGCGGGGGGCCGGGAGCTGCCCTTCCCGGTGACGGCGGCGGGCCCGCGCGAGCTCTACCGGCTGGCCTCGAGCGCCCGTCACCGCGCCGTCGTCTGCTCGACCGCCGGCCGCGCCGAGCTGCTGGCCGGATGGGCGGGGGCGCGCCGGGCGCGGGTGCCCGTGATCCTGTGGACCTCGCTGTGGGCCCATCCCCGCAGCCCTGCGCACGCGCTGAGCTACCTGCCGCTGCGGCGGCTCTACCGGAGCGCGGACGCCGTCGTCACGTACGGCCCGCACGTGAGCGCCTACGTCCGCGCGCGCGGCGCGCGCAACGTCCACGTCGCGCCGCAGGCGGTCGACAACGACTTCTGGAGCGCGGCGCCGTCGCCGGCGCCGCTGCCGGCCGGCTGGCCCTCCAGCGTGGCCAGCCGCTTCCTGTTCGTGGGACGCGACGCGCCTGAGAAGGGGCTCGCCGTCCTGGCGGACGCCTGGCGGCTGGCGGCGAGGAGCCGCGAGGACGCGGCCCTGATCGTGGCGGGCGGCGCGGGCGCCCCGCCCGGGGCCCTGTCCGTGGGCGCGCTCGACAGCGAGCGGCTGCGTGACGCCTACGCCGCCTGCGAGGTGCTGGTCGTGCCGTCGATCGCAACTCCGACGTTTCGCGAGCCGTGGGGCCTGGTAGTCAACGAGGCTATGAACCGGCGACTTGCTGTGATCGCGACCGACGCCGTCGGCGCGGCGGCGGGCGGCCTCGTGCGAGATGGCACGAACGGACTCGTCGTTCCGGCGGGCGACGCCGGCGCCCTGGCGCGAGCGATCACACTGCTTGGCGATGATCCGCAGCTTCGCGAGCGGTTCGGTGTTAAGGGCGCCGAGGACGTCCGCGGCTACACCTACGAGGCGTGGGCCGATGGGTTCTCGGCGGCTCTGGCGACGCTCGGGCTCGCCCGGGGCCGCTGATAGCGTCCGCAAGATCGAGCAATGCGAATCCCCTGCCTGCAAAGACGCCTAGCGCCGGCCGTGGGCATCCTGGTCGCGGCGCTGCTGTTCGCGGCGCCGGCGGCTCAGGCCCAGGACGTCGGGCAGAAGATCATCAGGCTCTGCGCCGAAGGCAAGTCGCTCGCCGGCTTCCCGCCGAGCGCCTACGCGAAAGCGCTGAAAGAGATCAGCGCGACGACCGAAGAGTATTCGGAATGCGGCCAGCTGATCCGCCAGGCCCAGGCCGCCGCGGCGGCCGGCCACGGCACGGCTCCGCCGGCAGGCGGCGGCCTCGCCGGCGCGCTGCCCACGACGCCGGCGGAGCAACGCTCGATCGCCGGCGCCGCGCGGTCGGGTCCCGGACCGGTGCCGGTCGGCGGGCAGCAGATCCATCCAGGTGTGGTCCACGCCAACGTGGCCTCGGCGTTCAGCACGCTGCCGACGCCGCTGCTGGCGCTGCTGGCGTTCCTCGCCGCCTGCGCGGTGGCCTTCGGCGGCGGCTTCGCCCGTAAGCGCATCCGTGGTGGCCGCTCCGACTGAGAGCGCGCCCGAGCGGGCCGGCTCGCCGTCGGCTCCCGCGCTCGGTGTCGCCCCGCCGCTGACGCCGGCCGGCCGGCCGCGTCGCGGCCGCGCCCCCGCAGGCGCCGGCGGCATCCTCGGCCAGGGGATGTGGATCGGGACGGTCGGCGTCGCGGCACTGCTGTGCCTGCTGGCCTTCTACGCGCAGGGCGGGCTCAACCTCGAAACGCTGACGAGCGCCGAGCTCGCGCTGACGCTCGGCTCCGCCGTGGTGCTCGCCGCGGCGGCGCTCGTGATCCGGACCCCAGGACGGCCCAGCCGTGCCTACGGCGCCTGGCCGGCCGTGCTGCTGCTCGCGTTCGCGCTGCTGAGCGCGATCTCGATCGTGTGGTCGGTGCAGCCCGACGGCAGCTGGCGCGACGCGGGACGGGTGCTGTGCTACGCGGCCGTGTTCGCCGCGGCCGTCGTGCTGGCGCGGCTTGCCCCGCGCCGCTGGCCGGTGCTGCTCGGCGGGATCGCGCTGGCCTCGGTCGTGATCTGCGGCTATGCCCTGCTCACCAAGAGCCTGCCCAACCACTTCACCGAGGCGAACCGCTTCGCGCGCATCTACGAACCGTTCGGCTACTGGAACGCGCTCGGGCTGACCGCGGCGATGGGCGCGATCTGCTGCATGTGGCTGGGCGCGCGGCGCGCCGGGCACGCGGTGCTGAGCGCGCTTGCCTACCCCGCGATGGGCGTGCTGCTGCTCACGCTGCTGCTGGCCTACTCACGCGGCGCGCTCGTGGCGCTCGCCGTCGCGCTCGCGCTGTGGTTCGTGCTCGTGCCGTTGCGGCTGCGCGGAGCCGCCGTGTTCGTGTCCGGCGCCGTGGTGGCGGGGGCGATCGCCGCCTGGGATTTCTCCAACCACGCTCTGAGCTCGGAAAACATCCCGATCGCCGAAGCCACGTCGGCCGGCCACGAGCTCGGCGCGCTCGTGCTCGCGATGGTCGCCCTGCTCGCCGCCGTCGGCGTCGGCGTGACGTTCGCGACCGGCCGCCGCCCGCCATCCGCGCTGCTGCGCCAGCGCGCGGGGATGGCGCTCGCGTGCCTGCTCGGAGCGCTGGTGCTCGCCATCGCTGGGGCGCTCGCCGTGAGCCACCGCGGCTTCACCGGAACGATCTCGCACGCATTTCACTCGCTCACCAACACGCACGCCAAAGTTCCGAACACGCCCGGCCGCCTGACGGCGATCGCCAGCGTCCGCGCGCAGTACTGGGACGAGGCGCTCAAGGTCTTCGATGCGCATCCGGCGCTCGGCGCCGGCGCGGGGGGCTACGAAGTCGCCCGGCTGCGCTACCGAACCGGCCCGCTTCCGGTGAAACACGCGCACGGGTTCATCGTTCAGACGATGGCCGACCTCGGGATCGTCGGCCTGCTGCTGGCGCTCGCGTTGCTGGTCACCTGGATGGCCGCCGCCGGGCGCCCCACACACCCGCTGAACCGCCGCTGGCGAAGCTGGCCGGAAGTCCGGGCGGGCGCGCGCCCGGCGTGGGCGGCGCTCCCGCGCGGGCCGTTGCGCCGCTTCGGACCCGAGCGCATCGGGATGACGACGATGCTCTGCCTGGTCGTGCTGTTCGGCATCCACTCGGCGGTCGACTGGACGTGGTACGTGCCGGGCTGTGCGGTCGCCGCGCTGCTCTGCGCGGGATGGCTCGCGGGCCGCGGGCCGCTGCTCGGCGCCGCGAGCGCGCCCGGCGACGCGGCCCAGCGCGCGGCGCAGTCCTCGAGCTCCAACGGGCGCGCGACGAGCGCCGGCGAGCGGCTGCAGCAGGCCCTGGGACGCCCGGGGCCGGCGCGGATCGCGATCGCCGCCGCGGTTGTCGTCGCCGCGCTGCTCATCGCGTGGACGCAGTGGCAGCCACAGCGCTCCGAAGAAGCGCGCGACAGCGCACTCGGGCTCCTGTCGAGCAACCCCAAAGCAGCCCTCGCCGCCGCCCATGCGTCGGTGTCCCGCGACCCGCTCTCGGTCGAAGCGCTGGTCGCGCTGGCGAACGTCCAGCAGGCCACCGGCCTCCACGCCGAAGCCCGCCGAACGCTCCAGAAGGCCGTGCGGCTCCAGCCCTCGAACCCTCAGACCTGGATGGCGCTCGGGCGCTTCGACCTCGCGGCCAATCCTGCGGCGGCCGCTCGGGAGCTGCAGGCCGCGATCTACCTCGACCCGGCCACGATCTCCCCCGAAGCGCTGACGACCGGACACCCGGAAGCCGTCGCGACCTACAACGCCTACGTGCAGGCGCTGCGTGCGGTCGCCCAGAAAGAAACCGCCGTCAGAACCGCGCGCGCACGGCGCTTGCAAGCAAGAGCCGGCGCGCGCCGGGCGGCCCGGCGGCGGAGCGCACGGAGATCTGCTCGAAGCGGTACGCGGCGATGAGCCGGCGCAGCGTCGCGCTGCTGTAGAAGCGGAGGTGATCGCCGAGCGGGTCGTAGCGCTCCGCGAAGGCGCGATCGGACAGCGCCGCCGCGAGCAGCTGGGCGCGGCCGAGCCGCGGGGTGCTCAGCAGCAGCCTGCCGCCCGAGCGCAGCACGCGGCGGACCTCCGAGAGCCAGCGCCCCGTGTCGGCGACGTGCTCGATCACCTCGCCCGCCCAGACGAGGTCGAAGCTCGCGTCTGGAACCTCCCAGTCCCCTTCGCCGTCGATGAGCTGCAGAGACAGATCCGGGTGTTCGGCGCGGGCGCGCCGCAGCGGCTCCTCGGCGACGTCCACCGCCAGCACCTGCGCACCGGCGCGCGTCAGCTCGGCCGCGAACGCGCCCTCGCCACAGCCCAGGTCGAGCACGCGCGCGCCCGGCTCCACGGCGCCGAGCAGAAAGCGCAGCCGCAGCTTGAAATGCTGGGGCTCGAGCCCCCGCGGAACCGCCTGCCAGATCGCTTCGTGGTAGGCGCGGGAGGGCATCGGGCCAGCAGGGTAGAAGCTCAGCGAGTCCCGCGGGACTCCGCGAAAATGTTTGCAGCGAGCGTCAACGGGCATTGCTCAAACCTGCAGAGCAGCTGTCAGTGCTGTCTAGACGTCCTCGAACCGATTATGTTGGCCCTGTGAGGGCTGGGGAGAGCGTGCAGAGCACGGAAAGGTCCCGCACGGGGCGATGAGGGTCGCGTTGGACAGCCGTCCCGCCGCCGACCGCGACGGCGTGGGGCGCTACGCGCGGTGCCTGCTCGAGGCGCTGCGCGAGACGGCGGCGGCAGGCGAGGAGGTGCTGGCGACGAACCGCCCCTCGAAGGCGCTCCGCGCGCAGCGTGCGGACGTCTTCCACACGCCCTGGATCGACGGAGCGATGCTGCACAGCCCCTGCCCGATGGTCGTCACCATCCATGACCTCAACGCCCAGAAGCGACGCAGCGAGCACCTGCGCACGGGCCTGCGCCAGCGCCTGCGCCCGCTCGCCGTGCAGCGCGCGGCGCGGGTGATCGTGCCGACCGAGGCGGTCGCGGCCGACGCCGTGGACCACCTCGGCCTCGAGCGCCGACGGATCGCCGTGATCCCCGAGGCCGCCGACGGCGCGATCTACAGGCGCAGCGACGAGCAGATAGCCGCCGCCCGGGGGCGCCACGGGCTCCCGTCGAGCTATCTGATGTCGGTCGGAAGCCTGCGGCACCCCGACCCGAGCAGCCACATCGCCGAGCTCGCGGCGGCGCCGCGCGAGATGCCGCTCGTGCTCGTAGGTCCGACCTGCCCATGGGCACACGAGCTCCCCGGGGTGATCCTGACCGGCGAGGTCGGAGACGACGAGCTATCGGCTCTGTACAGCGGCGCGCGGGCACTGATCGTCCCCTGCGAGCAGGCCGGCTTCGGCCTGCCGGCCGTCGAGGCGCTGGCGTGCGGCACGCCGGTGGCCGCGGCAGACGGGCCGGCGCTCCGCGAGGTGCTCGGCGACCGCGCGACGTTCGTCGCCGCCGGCGACATGGCCGCGCTGATCGACGCTGCGCAGCGCTCTGCCCGCCCCGCCCCCGCGCCCCCGCCGTGGAGCTGGGCCGATGCCGCGCAGGCGACGTGGGGCCTGTACGAGGGTGCCGCGGCCGAGGCCAAGGCCGGCCGCACGGCTCCTCCGCGCGGGCGCCCGCTGCGCCGCCGTGCGGCCGGGGGCCTGGAAGCTCCCTGACGCCGCTCCTTCAGAAGGCGCCGCGGCGGCTGATCACGGCCGGGATCGTCTTCAGCAGGATCGTGAGATCGAGCGCGAGCGACCAGCGCTCGAGGTAGAGGAAGTCGAGGTGCACGAGGTCGTCGAAGTCCAGCTCGGAGCGGCCCGACACCTGCCACAGGCCGGTGATCCCGGGCAGCACGAGGTAGCGCTTGCGGTGCCAGTCCTCGAGCATCGTGTAGTCGCGTTCGGGCAGCGGGCGCGGGCCGACGAGTGACATCTCGCCCCGCAGCACGTTGATCAGCTGCGGCAGCTCGTCGAGCGAGAAGCGGCGCAGGAAGCGCCCGACCGGCGTGAGCCGCGGGTCGTCGCGGATCTTGAACAGCGCGCCGGAGGCCTCGTTGAGCTCTTCCAGGTCGGCCTGGCGCTCCTCGGCGTCGGTGTGCATGGTGCGGAACTTCAGGCACGCGAACGGCCGCTGGCCGATGCCGCGGCGCATCGAGCGGAACAGAATCGGGCCGCGCGACGTGACGGCGACGGCGAGCGTGAGCGCAAGCAGCAGCGGGCTGAGCGCGATCAGCAGCAGCGTCGCCCCCACGATGTCGAACGTGCGCTTGAGCGCGAAGTCGACGCCCTCGAAGGCCGGCGGGCCGAGCTCGAAGAGCGGCACCGACTGCCCGGGCACGAACTCGGCGCGCTGGATCAGGATCTCCATCGTCGAGGGCGCGAGGCGCACCCTGATGCCCCGGCGGTGACACTGGTCGACGAGCTCCACGGCCGCCTCCTGCGGGAAGTCGGGGTCCGCGATGATGACCTCGTCGATGCGGGCCGAGCCGAGCACCGACTCGAGGTCGTCGAGCGTGCCAAGCGAGCGCAGCCCGTTGTCGGGCAGCGGGGCCGGCGAGAGGAAGCCGACGACGTCGATCGGCGAGTGCGGGGCGTCGGCGAGCGCGTGCGCGACATCGCCGATCTGGTGCCCGCGGCCGACGAGCACCGCACGGCGCTGGAAGCCGGCGGCCCGGAGCAGCAGCAGCGTCGCGCGGTCGTAGGCCGCGCGGAACAGCGAGACGTAGAAGATCGCGAACGCCAGCCCGCCGTAGAAGAGGTAGTAGCTGGAGAAGTGTTCGCCGTTGACGATCGCGAAGATCAGCGCGACGAGCGCGACCTCGAACAGCGCGCCGACGATCCTGCTCATCCCCGGACGCAGGGCGCGCTCCTTGTACAGCCCCGCGTTGGCGAACAGCAGCGCCGTCAGCAGGTAGCAGAACGGCAGGAACTGTTCGGTCCCGTGAATGTCATGCGACACGTCGATGCTGCCGTGCACCGCTTCCTTGAGCAGCAGTGCGGTGAAGATCGCGAGCGACACGCCCGCGAAGTCGAGCGCCAGCAGCGACGCGACGCGCGCGGCGCGGCGCAGCGTCGAGATCCGCAGCAGGAAGCTGAGCGCGGGCGGGCGCCGCGCGCGCACGTCGCGGTCCGGCCGCGCCGCGGCGGGTTCCGGGGGCCGGGCGACGATCGGCCTGGTGGGCTGCTCGGCGGGCTCGCTGCGCGGCGGCGCGCTGGGGGACTTCATACGCGGCGCCGGGGGACTCGACGTTCCCGAGAAACGTGTTCCCATCTCGCCCCTCACAACACCCTGTTCCACCCGACGGAGCGGTGCCGTCGAGTGCTCTGGACGTCCGCGCCGGGGGCAGCCGGCGGTATCAGCGAGACCCTCCGATGAGCAGCTCGACCCCGGAGTCCTCGATCGTGCGGCGCAGGCCCTCGCGCAGCGAGATCTCCGGCGACCAGGCGAGCAGCTTCTGTGCGAGCGCGATGTTCGGCCGGCGCTGCTTGGGATCGTCGACCGGGAGCGCCTCGAACACGATCTCCGAACTCGAATCGGTCAGCTCCCGAACCGTCTCGGCGAGTTCCAAAAGCGTGAACTCGTCGGGGTTGCCGATGTTCACGGGGTCATGGTAACCGGACTCCGCGAGCGCGATGATGCCGCGGATCAGGTCGCTGACGTAGCAGAACGAACGCGTCTGGCCGCCGTCGCCGAAGACCGTGATCGGGCGGTTGGCCAACGCCTGACGAAGGAACGTCGGGATCGCGCGGCCGTCGTGCGGGCGCATCCGCGAGCCGTACGTGTTGAAGATCCGCACGATCGAAGTGTCCACGCCCTGCTGGCGGTGGTAGGCCATCGTCAACGCCTCGGCGTAGCGCTTCGCCTCGTCGTATACGCCGCGCGGCCCGATCGGATTGACGTGCCCCCAGTACTCCTCGGATTGAGGGTGCTCGAGCGGGTCGCCGTAGACCTCGCTGGTCGAAGCGATCAGGAAGCGCGCGCGCTTGGACTTGGCGAGACCGAGCGTGTGATGGGTGCCGTAGGAACCGACCTTGAGCGTGTGCAGCGGCAGACGCAGGTAGTCGATCGGTGAAGCCGGCGAGGCGAGGTGGTAGACGAAGTCGATCGGCTCATCGACGAAATACGGATGGATGATGTCGATGTTCAGGTGGGCGAAGCGCTCGGGATCCCTGATGTGCTCGATGTTCGCGAGCGATCCCGTCTCCAGGTTGTCGACGCAGATCACGCGGTGGCCGCCGGCGAGCAGCTCGTCGCACAGGTGCGATCCGAGGAACCCCGCCCCCCCGGTTACCAGACAGGTCGCCATCCCGGGCAGGATACCCGTGCTTCCACGCGGAGCAGCGGCCGGCCAGCGGAATTGCGAAAGGCGTGCAGGCGGGGCGCACCGCCGCTCGGAGCGCGGCTGTCCATATCATCACTGCCATGGCCACCGAACCGGTCAGCCCGCCGGCCTCCGGCGACGAAGACCCCGACGACCTGTCGGTCGCGCCGATCGTCGGTCCTGACGACCCGCGCCGTTTCACAGACTCGGGGATCGAGATCGCCGAGCTCTACACCGAGCAGGACCTGCCGGGCGAGCTGGACCTGGGCGAGCCCGGCGCCTTCCCGTACACGCGCGGCGTGCACCGCGAGATGTACCGCAAGCAGACATGGACGATGCGCCAGTACGCCGGCTACGCATCCGCGAAGGAGTCAAACGAGCGCTATCGCTACCTGATCTCGAAGGGCTCGACGGGTCTGTCGATGGCGTTCGACCTGCCGACGCAGCTGGGACTCGATTCCGACAACCCGCGCTGCCTCGGCGAGGTCGGGCGCACGGGCGTCGCGATCGACACGATCGACGACATGCGCACCGCTTTCGACGGCATCCCGCTCGATCAGGTGTCCACGTCGATGACGATCAACGCCCCCGCCGCCTGCCTGCTGCTGCTCTACGAGCTGGTCGGCGAGGAGCAGGGCGTGCCCCCCGAGCAGCTGCGGGGCACGACCCAGAACGACGTGTTGAAGGAGTACATCGCGCGCGGGAACTACATCTACCCACCCGGACCCACGATGCGCCTGACCACGGACCTGTTCCAGTACTGCAACGAACGGGTGCCGAGGTGGAACACGATCTCGATCTCCGGCTACCACTTCCGCGAGAAGGGCTGCTCGGCCGTGCAGGAGGTCGCGTTCACGCTGTCCTCGGGCATTGCCTACGTGCAGGCCGCGATCGACAAGGGCCTCGACGTCGATGATTTTGCGCCCCGGCTGGCGTTCTTCTTCAACGGCCACAACAACGTCTTTCAGGAGGTGGCGAAGTTCCGCGCCGCCCGGCGGATGTGGGCGCACATCATGACCGAGAGATTCGGCGCCAAGAACCCCAAGTCCACGATGCTGCGCTTCCATACGCAGACCGGCGGCGTGACGCTGACCGCACAGCAGCCGGAGAACAACATCGTGCGCGTTGCGCTGCAGGGCTTCGCGGCCGTCTGCGGCGGCACGCAGTCGCTGCACACCAACGGCTTCGACGAGGCGCTCGCGCTGCCCACCGAGCGTGCGGCCAAAATCGCGCTGCGCACCCAGCAGATCCTGGCGAGCGAGTCCGGCGCGGCCGACACCGTCGACCCGTTCGCCGGCTCCTACTTCGTCGAGGCGCTCACCGACGAGATCGAAGCGCGCGCCCGGAAGCTGATCGGCAAGATCGACGAGCTGGGCGGCTCGGTCAACGCGATCCAGTTCATCACCGGCGAGATCGACGAGTCCGCGTGGGGCTACCAGGAGCGTTATCGCATCAAACAGGACGTAGTGGTCGGCGTGAACGCCTACGAGGAGGACGACATCGAGGTGCCGGAACTGCTCCGCGTCGACCCCGAGTCCGAGCGTGAGCAACTCGAGCGGCTGAAGAAGTTCAAGGCCGAGCGCGACCAGCCGCTGGCCGAGAAGCGCCTCGAGGAGCTGCGCGAGACCGCGCGCGGCGATCAGAATCTGCTGCCCTCGATCCGCCAGGCGCTCAAGGACCGCTGCTCGCTGGGCGAGGTCTGCGGCGCGATGCAGGACGTGTTCGGGGCCTACGCCCCCACCTTCTGAGCCCGCGGGGCGCAGGAGAACGCCGGGACGCAACGTAGATTCACCGCATGGTGCTCGCTGTCGCCTTCTACGAAGTGGTCCTCGCGGCCCACATCGCGTCGATCGTGATCGCGCTGGGGGTCACGTTCGCCTATCCGGTGATGTATGCAGTCGGTCTGAAACGGGAGCCGCGCACGATGCCCGGCTTTCACCGCATCCAGGACTACGTGGGCAAGTTCGTGATCTCGCCGTTTCTCGCGCTCGCGCTTGTGTGCGGCATCTACCTGGCGAGCAAGCTGGAAGTCTGGAGCGCCTTCTACGTGCAATGGGGACTCGCGGTGATCATCGTGCTCGGCGGCCTCGGCGGCGCGTTCTTCTCGCCGCGGGAGCGAAAGCTCGCCGAGCTGGCCGAGCGCGACGTGAGCGCCGCGGGCACGGGCGAGGTCGCCTTCAGCGAGGAGTACCTCGCGCTGCGCAGGCAGGTCGCAACGGTCGGATACATCGCGAACATCCTCGTGCTCGCGACGATCTACTTCATGACCGTCAAAACCTCCTGACGGACGCCCTCGCAGCGCTCTCAGCCGCCCTCGACCGCGTAGTCGATGAACGTCGCGAACGTCGACTGGCGCACGCCGAGCTGCTGCAGCTCGAGCGTCTGATCGAAGCCTTCGAAGAGCCGCTTGCCGGCGCCGAGCACGACCGGCGCGACGATGATCGAGAGCCGCCGCACGAGCCCCGCCTCCAGCGCCTGACGGATCGTCTCGGCGCCACCCATCACGTGGACGTTCTTCCCGCCGGCCGCCTGCGTGGCCTGCTCGACGGCCTGCGGGACCCCCGCAACGAACGTGAAGTCCTGGCCGTCGGGTTGCTCGGCGGCGCGGTGCGTGACGACGAAGACGGGCGTTCCCCACGCGCTCCGTCCTCCCCAGTGGCGCGCCGCCTCGTAGGTGTTGCGCCCGCAGACGACCGCGCCGAGACCCGCCATCGCGCTCTGCAGCCAGGCCGCGTCCTCCCCCGTCGGGTCCCCGCGCGTCTCGTCCTCGTAGCTCCACGGGCCGCCGAACACCCAGTTGTGCAGCCGCTCGCCGCCCTCGCCGAGCCCCTGTCCCGGACCGTCGTTCGGCCCCGCGATGTAGCCGTCCACCGACATCGTTATCCCCGCGAGAACGTCTCCCATGGCGGTTCTCTCCTCTCTCTGGACCGAACGTGGAATCTATGCCCGTTCAGACTCGCGCGGGGCCCGAAACTGATCGCCGACGGCGCCGCGGCCGGCCGGCACGCGAATCTGCTCTAGGCCGGCAGCCGCAGGCCGCGCCCGGTGAGCTCGAGCTCGTCAAGCTCATCCGCATCGCGGTGTCGGGCCAGGAAGCGGGACGCCAGCGCGGGCGAGACCATCGTCGCGGCCGCCTTCGCGCGTGTCGCCACGCGGAATCCGTGTCCCGTCAGCAGCGGCAGCGAGCGCTCGCGCGCAGCGCGGTCGCGGCTCTCGACGGCGGCCCGGGCCAGTTCGCGCGCGAGCCGGCACTTGCGTTCCTCCAGCAGCTCGTCGGCGAGCGCCCGCTCGTCTTCGTCGAGCCACCCTTCGTCGAGCGCCTTTTCGGTCAGGCGCACCTGGTCTTCGAGATGGGCCACCATGCTCGCCGCCGAGTGCGCGGCGCGCGTCAGCCGGCGGCGATACAGAGGCTCGTGCACGTAGGCCACCGACGCGCCGGCGAGCACCAGCCGCAGCCAGCAGTCCCAGTCCCCCAGCGCGCGCAGGCTCTCGTCGAGGCCGCCGTTCTCGAGCAGCGTCGAGCGCCGCACGCTCGGCCACAGGAAGGTGCACCTCCCGAGCATCGCCCGCCGCTCCTCGGCCGGCGGAAACGGGCTGATGCGCCCGAGCGTGCTCACCGGCTCGCCTTCGCGCTCGATGATCGCGTCGGTGGCGACGATGTCGAGGTCGGGCCGCGCAGCGAGGACGGCAGAGACCGCCTCTATGCGCCGCGGCTCGAACACGTCGCGGGCGTCGAGCGCGAGCAGGTGCTCACCGCTCGCGACGCGCGCGGCGGCGTTGATCGCCGACCCTGTGCCTCCGGGCGGCTTCTGCAGCAGCTGCACCTCGCGCAGCAGCTCGCCGAGCCCCTCGTGGACATCGTCGGCAGAGCCGTCGTCGCAGACGACGATCTCGTATGGCGCGACGGTCTGGTCGAGCAGCGACTGCACGGCCTCGCCGATCGTGTCCTGCGCGCCGCGGTAGGAGACGAGTACAGAAACCGGGGGCGCGGCTGTCAGACCCGCCGTTGCTGCCCGCGCCGGCGCCGTGACGCGCCAGCCGCCGATGTCCAGCTCAGTCCTCACCCGATCGCCTCCGTGCGAATCGTTTCCCCCGTCGCCCTGCGGCGACATCGCGCGTTCAGGTTACTGGAGAAGCGCAGCTTGCGGCTAGTACCCTGACCGGATGAGCGACGGATATCGCGTGGCCGTGGTCGGCGCGACGGGGCAGGTCGGGACACTGATGCTGAGGCTGCTCGGCGAGCGCGGCTTTCCCGCGTCCGAGATCGTGGCGTTCGCCTCCGAGCGCTCCGCCGGCAAGACGATCGACGGCCCGAGCGGCGAGCTGACGGTTCGCGGTCTCGACGATGACTCGATCCAGGGCTTCGACGTGGCCCTGTTCTCGGCCGGCAGCGGCACGTCCGGCGAGTGGGCGCCGCGCTTCGCGCAGGCCGGCGCGACCGTGATCGACAACTCCTCGCGCTGGCGCATGCACGACGACGTGCCGCTCGTCGTCACCGAGGTCAACCCCGATGCGCTCGCCGGCCACCGCGGGATCATCGCCAACCCCAACTGCTCGACGATGCAGATGGTCGTCGCCCTGAAGCCGATCTACGATGCGGCCGGGATCGAGCGGCTCGTGATCAGCACCTACCAGGCGGTCTCCGGAACGGGGAAGCGAGCAGTGGACGAGCTGCTCGACCAGTCCCACGCGCTGCTGCACGAGCAGGCGATCGGCGCACCGGACCAGTACGCCCACCAGATCGCGTTCAACGCGCTCCCGCACGCGGGAAGCTTCCGCGACGGCGACGATCACACCGACGAGGAGCGCAAGCTGATCAACGAGACGCGCAAGATCCTCGGCGACCCGGCGATCGCGATCAGCGCGACCTGCGTGCGCGTACCCGTCGTCACCGGCCACTCCGAGGCGGTCAACGTGCAGACGGCGCGCCCGCTGTCCCCCGTGCAGGCGCGCGAGCTGCTCCGCGCCGCGCCGGGCATCGTCGTGCTCGACGACCCGGGCGCCGCGGTCTACCCGATGCCGATCCACGCCGCGGGGCGCGACGAGGTCTTCGTCGGGCGGATCCGCCGCGACCCGGGACACGAGGGGGCGCTCGACATCTGGGTGGTCGCCGACAACCTTCACAAGGGCGCCGCCACGAACGCCGTCCAGATCGCCGAGCTGCTGCACGAGCGCGGGCTGCTCAAGGCCTCCGCCCCCGCCGTCTAGGCGTTCCGCGCGCCAGCGTCCCTGCATCGCCCGAGCGCGGCAGGAGTAGGCGGCGATCGCTCGAAAGGGGGGGCGATGATCAGCTCAGAGGTGCAGCGCACGCTCGTCAAGTCCCCGCCCGAGCTCTGGAACGAGCTCAGCGACCCCGACGCGCTCGCCCGCCATCTCGGCGAGCTCGGCGAGATCAAGATCACCCGCGTGGAACCGGAGAACCTCGTCGAATGGGAGGCCGAGGGCACGACCGGCACAGTCGAGATCAAGCCGTCGGGCTGGGGAACGCGGGTGACGCTCACGGTTTCCAGCGCGCATTCCGCAGACGAGGTCGATGGCAGCGGACCCGAGGCCGTCGGCGCGCCGCTCGCTGCGGCCGAGGACATCGCCGAGGCGGAGCCGTTCGTCTCCGAGGAGCCGGATGAGCCCGAGGCCGCCGATCCGCCGCCGGAAACCGAGCAGGCGGCCGCTGCGGAGCCCGCGACGACGAATGAGAGCGAGCTCCGCCAGGACGCCGCGGCCCGCAAGCCGGCGCCCGCCACCGAGGCTGCTCGGCGCGCAGCCGGCTGGCCGAGCGCCGGCGCGACGGCCGCGCCGGCGATCGAGAGCGACCTGCGCGCGGCGGAAGCGCTCGATGGCCCGCCGGCCGCCCCGGCCGGCGTGCAGGAGTGGGCGGCGCAGGCGCTGGAAGAATCGGGAGATCTCGACGGCGAGGAGCCGCTTGCGCAGGAGCAGCCGGCGCCCGAACCAAGGCGCGGCTTCTTCGCCCGTCTCTTCGGCCGCCGCCGCCGGCCTGAGGGGCCGGGTGCGCGATTCGCGCCTTCGTGGCCGCCGGCCGAGACGGAGGGCCCAGACGAGCTCGGCGCCCGCGGCGAGACGGATGAAATGTCCGCCCAGCACGCCGGCGCGGACGTCGAGGAGTCGCCCGAGCTCGTCGGCGCCGACGCTGCTCCGGAGGCCGACGGCGTCCGCGAAGCCGCGGACGAACTCGACGCCGCGGACGAACTCGACGCCGCGGACGAACTCGACGCCGCGGACGAACTCGACGCCGCGGAGGAACTCGACGCCGCGGAGGAACTCGACGCCGCGGAGGAACTCGACGCCGCGGACGGGATCGACGCCGACGGCTGGGTCGACGCCGAGGCCGAGATCGACGCCGAGGCCGAGATCGATGCCGAAAGCGGGATCGACACGGAGCGCGACTTCGAAGTTGAGCGCGGGGTCGAGGTCCACGCCGAGCCCGACACCGAGGCCGAGCAGCAGCAACGCACGCCCGAGCCCCTCGACATGGGCGCGGCGGCCGAGACAGGCCCCGCCCTACATGGACCCGAGCCCGACCCCCGCGCCGGCGCCGGCGCCGGCGCCGAGCACCCGGAGCACCAGGACCCCTCTCCAGCCGCCCCGCAGCCGGCAGCGATCGCCGAGCATGTGGAGGCCGTCCTGGAGGCCGTGCTCGACCGCCTCGGCGCGGCCCACCACCGCCCCTTCTCGCGTTCCTAGCCGGGCGGGGCGCGCAGCCGCAGCTCGGCGCCCCCAGACTCGATCGCCGCTGCGGCTAACATCACGCGCCCAATGGCAAGCAGCGCACACGATCGCCAGGCGGACGCCGCCCTGCTCGCGACATCGCGCAGCGGGCACAAGAAGCCGCCGCGCCAGAAGGCGCCGGAGACCTACGAGGAAAAGCTCGCCCAGCTCGAGGAGCTGCGCGAGGCGGCGCTCCACTCGGCGCCCGAGGCCGAGGAGAAGCAACACGCGCGCGGCAAGTACACCGCTCGCGAGCGCGTCGAGAAGCTGCTCGACCCCGGCTCCTTCCAGGAGCTCGACACGTTCGTGCGCCACCGCACATACGACTTCGACATGCAGAAGAACCGGCCGTGGGGCGACGCCGTCGTGACGGGCCACGGCACGATCGACGGCCGCCCGGTCTGCGTCTTCAGCCAGGACTTCACGGTGTTCGGCGGCTCGCTCGGCGAGGTGATGGGCGAGAAGATGGTCAAGATCATGGATCTCGCGGCCAAGATCGGCTGCCCCGTGATCGGCATCAACGACTCCGGCGGCGCGCGGATCCAGGAGGGCGTCGTCTCGCTGGGGGCATACGGCGACGTGTTCGTCCGCAACGTGCGCTGCTCCGGCGTGATCCCGCAGATCAGCCTGATCATGGGCCCGTGCGCGGGCGGCGCGGTCTACTCGCCGGCGATCACCGACTTCATCTTCATGGTCAAGGAGACCTCGCACATGTTCATCACCGGCCCCGATGTGATCAAGACCGTCACCGGCGAGGAGGTCGGCTTCGAGGAGCTCGGCGGCGCGATGTCGCACAACACCAAGTCGGGCGTCGCCCACTTCGCCTCCGAGGACGAGGACGCCTGCCTGGAGGACTGCCGTTACCTGATCAGCTTCCTGCCGCAGAACAACATGACGACGACCCCCCGCGTCGCGCCGAGCGACGACCCGAACCGGATGGACCCGGAGCTCGATCACGTCGTCCCCGACAACGCCAACAAGCCCTATGACATGCGCGACGTGGTCCGTCATATCGTCGACGACGGCGAGTTCTTCGAGGTCCACGAGCACTACGCCAGGAACATCATCTGCGGCTTCTCGCGCCTCGACGGCTTCACGATCGGAATCATCGGCAACCAACCGAACCAGCTGGCCGGCGTGCTCGACATCGACGCCTCGGCGAAGGCCGCGCGATTCGTGCGCACCTGCGACGCCTTCAACATCCCGCTCGTGACGTTCGTGGACGTGCCCGGCTTCCTGCCCGGCACGAGCCAGGAGTGGGGCGGGATCATCCGCCACGGCGCGAAGCTGCTCTACGCGTTCACCGAGGCGACGGTCCCGAAGCTGACCGTGATCACGCGCAAGGCCTACGGCGGCGCCTACGACGTCATGGCCTCGAAGCACATGCTCGCCGACTTCAACTTCGCCTGGCCGACGGCGGAGGTCGCCGTGATGGGGCCCGAGGGCGCGGTCAACATCATCTACCGCCGCGACATCGCGGGCAGCCCGACGCCCGAAGAGCGCCGCGCGAAGCTGATGGAGGACTACAAGGCGCGCTTCGCCAACCCCTACACGGCCGCCGAACGCGGCTACATCGACGACGTGATCGTCCCGCACGAGACGCGGCCGAAGCTGATCACCGCGCTGCACACGCTGCAGACCAAGCGCGAAGCCGGACCGAAGCGCAAGCACGGCAACATCCCCTTGTGAGGAGAGGAACGCGCCCGTGCCCAACCGCCGCCCCCAGCTGAAGCTGATCGCGCCGTCGGCCTCGACGGAGGAGGCGGCCGCCGTCGTGGCCGCGCTCGAACGCTTCATGCGGGACACCGCGACCGCCCACGCACCGGCGCCGGAGCGGCTCGACGGCTGGCGCCGCGCCGCGCTGGAGGAGGGCGTCTCACGCGAGCCCGAAACGGGGCTCCCGGACCCCTGGATAAATACCTGAAAGCCGCTAGGCTTTAGCCCCTAAGTCTCGTCCACCGCCCCCAACCCACCAGCCCGGGTCCACGCCCGGACAGGAGGTCTGCAAACCGATGGAGCCAGTGTCTGTCCCCGCCGCACGTGGAACGCTCGAGGACCCCGAGGTCCTCCAGAACGTCCCGGGACACGTGATCCCGATCCTCCAGCGGGAGTACGACGACTTCAAGACCGAGGCGACCAAATTCCTCGACGGCCAGACCGAGGAAGACGAGTTCATCAAGTTCCGCCTCAAGCAGGGCGTCTACGGGCAGCGCCAGCCCGACGTCCAGATGATCCGCGTGAAGCTGCCGTTCGGCGGCGTCACCCCCGAGCAGATGGAGTCCTTCGCGAGCGTGATCGAGAAGTACGTGCCGCTTCGCAAGGGCCACATCACGACGCGCCAGAACATCCAGATGCACCACATCCCGCTGCCCGAAGTCGAGGCGCTGATGCGCGAGATCGGCGAGACCGGGCTCTCCAGCCGCGAGGGCTGCGGCAACACGATGCGCAACGTCACCGGCGACCCGTGGGCCGGCGTCGCCGCGGACGAGCTGTTCGACCTCACGCCCTACGCCGGCGCCTATGTCCGGTACTTCGTGCGCCACTCGACCACCCAGGCGATGCCGCGGAAGGTCAAGACCGCGTTCGACGCCTCCGAGCAGGGACGGGCGATCAGCGAAATCCACGACGTCGCGTTCCGTGCGCGCGTCCGAGACCTCGACGGCCGCGAGGTACGCGGCGTCGAGATGCTCGTCGGCGGCGGCACCTCGATCATGCCCCGCCAGGCGCCGGTGCTCTACGAGTTCCTGGAGCTCGACAACGGCGAGTACCTGAAGGTCACCGAGGCCGTGATGAGGATCTTCGACCGCCAGGAGTGGCTGCGCGTCAACCGCGCCCGAGCGCGCATCAAGGTCTTCGTCGACAAGTACGGGATCGAGGAGCTGCGCAACCAGGTCGAGGAGGAGCTGAAGGGCGACTGGGTCGCCGAACGCGACTTCTCGATCGAGCACCGCCTGTTCCTCGACGACGAGCGCGAGAGCGCACCGGCGCCGCCCGCCGCCTACGGCTCGCCCAACGGCGACGTCGGCGAGTTCGAGCGTTGGCGCTCGACGAACACTCAGCCCCAGAAGCAGGACGGCTACGTGACGATCGAGGCGAAAGTGACGCGCGGCGACCTCACACCCGAGCAGTTCCGTGGGCTCGCACGGATCATGCGCGAGTTCTCCGGCGGCTACGCCCGCACCACCGTCCAGCAGAACCTGGTCCTGCGCTGGGTCCGCGAGGAGTCGGTGTACGACGTGTGGCGCGCCCTCTCCGAGCTCGGCCTCGGCGAACCCGGCTCGCGGGAGCTCGTCGACGTCGTCTCCTGCCCCGGCACCGATTCGTGCAAGCTCGGCATCACGAGCTCGATGGGCCTCAACCAGGCCGTCCAGGAGCGGGTCGAAGAGATGGGCATCGAGGACGAGCTCACGCGCCAGATCCACATCAAGATGAGCGGCTGCCCGAACGGCTGCTCGCAGCACCACGTCGCCGACATCGGCTTCTACGGGGCCTCGATCAAAGTCGGCGACCACCAGATCCCGGCGTACATCCCGCACGTGGGCGGCGTCTACGAAGGCGGCCCGGTCGAGTTCGGCAAGCGCCTGAAGCTGCGCCTGCCGGCCAAGCGCGTACCGGAGGCGGTCGAGCGCTGGATCCGTCACTATGAGGCGGACCGCGAGGAGGGAGAGACGTTTGGCACGTACGCCGAGCGCGTCGGGACTGGTGCGCTGGAGGAGCAGGTGAAGGAGCTGTCGATGCCGGTCGACTTCTCCCTGGAGACGATGAACACGTTCATCGACTGGAACCGCGACGTGCCGTTCGAAGTGATCCGCGGCGAGGGCGAGTGCGCGGTCTGAGCGACGAGCGATGACGGCGCCAGCAAACGACGAGAGGCCGGAACCGATGCCACCAGTTCACAGCACCTCACACCAGAGCCGGGGGATCGGGGAGACCGAGCCGGCGCTCCGTGCCGGCTCGGGGCTCGACCCTTCTCTGAGCCTCACCCACACGCTCCGCGAGGCGGCCCGTCACGGCCGTGACGCGGTGCTGCTGTGCTCCTTCCAGAAGGAGGAGTCGGTGCTGATCGACGAGCTGATGCAACTCGACCAGGGCACCGGGCCTGCGGTCCGCATCGTCACGATCGACACCGGTGTGCTGTTCGAGGAGACGATGCAGACGTGGCGCGCGTTCGAGCAGCGTTACGGCGTCGAGATCGAGGTCTTCGACGCGAGCAACGCGCAGCAGCCGTGGAGCGGCCCCGAGCACTGCTGCTCCGTCGCGAAGGTCGCGGCGCTGGAGCGCGCCCTCGACGGCGCCGGCGCCTGGATCACCGGGATCCGCCGTGAGCAGGGCCCGACGCGCGCGGAGACGCTGCCCATCGAGCGCGACGAGAAGCGCGGGCTGTGGAAGTACAACCCGCTGGCGCACTGGACCGACAAGGACCTGTGGCGGCGGATCCACGAGCGCGACCTGCCGTACAACCCGCTTCACGACCAGGGCTACGAGTCGATCGGCTGCGCGCCGTGCACGCAGCCCGGCGCCGGCCGCGAGGGTCGTTGGGCGGGCACCGAGAAGACCGAGTGCGGTATCCACGTGGAGGTCGTCGAGCCGTGAGCGTCGCCGCGCGCCCCCAGCTCAGCCACCTGAAGGCGCTCGAGTCCGAGGCGATTCACGTGATGCGCGAGGTCGCCGCCGAATTCGAGCGGCCGGTGCTGCTGTTCAGCGGCGGCAAGGACTCGATCGTGCTGCTGCGCCTCGCGGAGAAGGCGTTCCGGCCCGCGCCCTTTCCATTTCCGCTCATGCACGTCGACACGGGCCACAACTTCCCCGAGGTGATCGAGTTCCGCGACCGCCGTGTCGCCGAGCTCGGCGAGCGCCTGATCATCGCGAGCGTCCAGGAGTCGATCGACAACGGCAGGGTCGTCGAGGAGACGGGCCCGCGAGCCTCGCGCAACCGCCTGCAGACGGTGACGCTGCTGGACGCGATCTCCGAGCACGGCTTCGACGCGGCCTTCGGCGGCGCGCGTCGCGACGAGGAGCGCGCGCGGGCCAAGGAGCGGATCATGTCCTTCCGCGACAGCTTCGGGCAGTGGGACCCCAAGGACCAGCGCCCCGAGCTGTGGAACCTCTACAACGGCCGTATCCACAAGGGCGAGCACGTGCGCGTGTTCCCCCTGTCGAACTGGACCGAGCTCGACGTGTGGGAGTACATCGACGCCGAGCAGCTCGAGATCCCCTCGATCTACTTCGCCCACCGCCGCGAGGTCTTCAAGCGCGACGGGATGCTCTACGCGATGAGCGAGTTCGCCGAGCTGATCGACGGCGAGAAGGTCTTCGAGGAGACCGTCCGCTACCGCACGGTGGGAGACATGAGCTGCACCGGCGGGGTCCGCTCGACGGCCGCCACGCTCGAGGACGTCGTGCTGGAGATCGCCGCGACGACGGTCACCGAGCGAGGCGAGACGCGCGCCGACGACCGGGTGTCGGAGGCCGCGATGGAGGACCGCAAGAAGGCCGGCTACTTCTAGGCCGCGATGACCCTCGACCTGCTGCGCTTCACGACCGCCGGCTCGGTGGACGACGGCAAGAGTACCCTGATCGGGCGCCTGCTCTACGACTCCAAGCAGGTCTTCGAGGATCAGCTCGACCAGGTGGCGCAGGCGAGCGAGCGCCGCGGCGGCCTCGGCACCCTTGACCTCGCGCTGCTGACGGACGGCCTGCGCGCCGAGCGCGAGCAAGGGATAACGATCGACGTGGCCTACCGTTATTTCGCGACGGCGAGGCGCCGCTTCATCATCGCCGACTGCCCGGGACACCAGCAGTACACGCGGAACATGGTGACCGGAGCCTCGACGGCCGACGTCGCGGTCGTGCTGCTGGACGCCCGTCGCGGCGTACTCGAGCAGTCCAAGCGCCACGCGTTCATCAGCGCGCTGCTCGGCATCCCCGAGATGGTCGTCGCCGTCAACAAGATGGACCTGGTCGAGCACTCGCGGGAGCGCTATGAGGAGCTGGTCGAGGAGTTCGCGGGTTATGCCGAGAAGCTCCCGGGCGCGGGCGGCATCACCTACATCCCGATGTCCGCGCTGAACGGCGACAACGTCGTGCACCGCTCGGAGGCGATGGGTTGGTACGACGGCCCGGTGCTGTTGGAGCACCTCGAGCAGGTCGAGGTCGCCTACGACCACCCCGGCGCGAAGCCGGCGCGCTTCCCGGTCCAGTGGGTGATCCGCCCGGCGAACGGCAACGGCTCGGATTACCGCGGCTACGCCGGCCAGCTCGCGAGCGGGGCGCTGCGCCGCGGCGACGAGGTCACGATCGTCCCGGGCGGCGGGCGAACCCGGATCGCGGCGATCGACACCTTCGACGGCGAGCTCGATGAGGCGAGCGCACCGATGTCGCTGACGCTGCGCCTGGAGGACGAGCTCGACATCTCGCGCGGCGAGCTGATCTGCCACCCCGACGAGGCGCCCGAGATCACCCAGCAGCTCGAGGCGGATGTGTGCTGGATGCACGCCCAGTTGATGCGCCCCGGCGGGCGCTACGTGCTCAAGCACACGTCGCGGACCGTGATGGCGATCGTCGACGAGATCCAGGACCAGCTCGACACGCACACGCTCGAACGCATCGGCGCGCCGACCGAGCTCGGGCTGAACGACATCGCGCGCGTGCGCTTGCGCACGAGCGCCCCGATCGCCTTCGACCCGTACGCGCGCAACCGCCGCACGGGCAGCTTCATCCTGATCGACGAGGCCAGCAACGCCACCGTTGCCGCCGGGATGATCGCTCAGCCGGCGCTGACGAACTAAGCTTCCCGCCCGATGTTCGAGAAGGTGTTGATCGCCAACCGCGGCGAGATCGCGATCAGGATCGCCCGTGCGCTCGACGAGATGGGCATCGCGAGCGTGGCCGTCTACTCCGAGCTCGACCGCGACGCCCCCCACGTCGCGCGCGCCGGCGAGGCCTACAACCTCGGCGACGGACCGGCCGCCGATAACTACCTGAACATCGAGAAGATCCTCGACGCCGCCGCGCGCTCAGACGCCCAGGCGATCCACCCCGGCTACGGCTTCCTGGCCGAGAACGCCCCCTTCGCCCAGGCCTGCGAGGACGCGGGCATCGTGTTCATCGGCCCGCCTGCGAGCGCGATCGAGGCGATGGGCTCGAAGACGCGCGCCAGAGAGCTGATGCAGGCAGCGGGTGTCCCGATCGTGCCCGGCACGACCGAGCCGGTCGCCAGCGTCGCCGATGCGCTGCGGATCGCGAGCGAGCAGATCGGCTTTCCCGTCGCCGTCAAGGCCGCGGGCGGCGGGGGCGGCAAGGGCTTCCGCGTCGCGCTGAACGCGGACGAGCTGGAGGGCGCGTTCGAGGGCTCCAGCCGCGAAGGCGAGAAGTTCTTCTCGGACCCGACGGTGTACCTGGAGCGCTACCTGCAGGACCCCCGCCACGTCGAGGTGCAGATCCTCGCGGACAGCCACGGGAACGTGATCCACCTGGGCGAGCGCGACTGCTCGATCCAGCGCCGCCACCAGAAGGTGATCGAGGAGTCGCCTGCACCGGAATGGGTCGTCGACCCGCAGATCCGCGAACGCATCGGCCAGATCGGCGTGAACGCCGCAAAGGCTGTCGACTACGTCGGCGCCGGCACCATCGAGGGCCTGTTCGCGACCCACGAGGACGAACCGGGCGAGCCCGAATATTTCTTCCTCGAGATGAACACCCGCGTCCAGGTCGAGCACTGCGTCACCGAGATGACGACCGGCATCGACATCGTCAAGGAGGGCATCCGCGCCGCCGCGGGCGAAGAACTGGCCTACGCGCAGGTCGACGTCGAACTGCGCGGCCACTCGATCGAGTGCCGCATCAACGCCGAGGACGCCTCCAAGAACTTCGCGCCGGCCCCGGGCAAGATCGGCCGCTACAAGGAGCCGGCGGGCCCGGGCGTGCGGGTCGACTCGGGCGTCGCCGAAGGAGGCGAAGTCTCGCCCATGTACGACCCGATGGTCGCGAAGCTGATCGTCTGGGACGCCGACCGCGAGCAGGCCACGCAGCGCATGCTGCGCGCGCTCGACGAATACGAGATCGAGGGCCTGAAGACGCTGATCCCGTTCCACAAGGCGCTGCTCGAAACCGACGACTGGAAACGCGGCAGCACCTGCAAGGACCTGCTCGAGGACAAGGACTGGCTGAAGAAACTGGCCTTCGGAAAAGACGCCAAGGGCGCCGAGGTTGAGGAGTCCCAGACCGTGGAGCAGACCTACGAGGTCGAGGTGTCGGGCAAGCGCTTCGACGTCCGCGTGCTCGGACCACCGTTCGCAGGCGGCGGCGCCGCGGCGAGCAACGGCGCAGCCCCGGCCGCGGCCAAGGCGCCGCGCCGGAGCGAGCGCAAGTCTGCCGCCGGCGGCGGACCGGACACGCTGGAGGCGCCGCTGCAGGGCAACATGTGGAAGGTGCTCGTCAAGGAGGGCGACGTTGTCAGCGAGGGTCAGCTCCTCTGCATCATCGAGGCGATGAAGATGGAGAACGAGATCACCGCCCACAAGGCGGGGAAGATCGTCGCGCTGCCGATCGAGGAGGGCGCCGCGATCCAGGCCGGCGCCCCGATCGCCACGATCGTCAGCGAGGACGGCTAGCCGGCCAGCCGCTCGAGGTTGCGCGCGTGGATCGCGCGCATCTCGCGTGAGCGCCGCCCCTCGGGCAGCTCCGCCTCGCCTCGCTCCAGCACCGCGCTCAAGTAGGCGGCGTCCTCCTCCAGCACATCGCCGGCGCGCTCGGCGTCGAGGATCGGCCCGTGGCCCGGCACGACTAGCTCGACGCCCGCAAGCAGCCCACCGAGGCGCTCCAGCGTCTCGAGGTACTCGCGCGCGCCACCCCCCTCGCTCAACATCGGGATCTCGACCGGCGAGAGGTAGTCGCCGCAGGCCAGCACGCCCGCCCAGGGCACGAGCACGGCCATCCCGTCGGCCGTGTGCCCGCCCGTCGGGTGCAGCTCGAGCCGCCCGGCACCGATCTCGACGTATCCCGGGACGGGCAGCGGCTGCGGCGCGCCGAGGGCGAGTGGGCGCTCGCGCTCGAGGTAGAGCTCTTCGTCGAACGAGCGAAGCTCGCGCTGCGCCGCACCCGGCTCCTCGCCGATGCGTTGCGCGCTGCTCTGGGCGACGCCCAGGGAGACGCCGGGGAACGCGAGCGGGCCGAGCAGGTGGTCCCAGTCGGCGTGCGTGGCCAGGAGCCCGCTGGGCGCGGGAAAGCCCGCCTGGCCGAGCAGCGAGGGCAGCAGCTCGAGCTCTTCGGGGAGCACCGGCGAATCGATCACGAACGTCTCCGCCTGCGGCGCGCCGGCCGGCACCTCCACGACGCCGAACGGCCCCTCGGGGGCGGCTCCTTCAGCCCTGCCTCGCACGATCACGCAGTTGACCTGCAGCAGCGCGCTGGTGACGGCGATCACGTCCGGGTGCAGGGCGCGGGCCCGCACCGCGGCCTAGGAGACGCCGAGCAGTTTCGCGGCCTCTTTGAGGTTCGAGACCTCGGCGGTGGGCTTTTTCGCGGAGGGCTCGAGCGTCTCTTTGCTGCGGTTCACCCAGATCACGGGAACCCGTTGTTTGAGGCAGGGGGCGACGTCGTGGTAGTAGCTGGCAGCGACGTGAACCCACCCGCGCTTGCCGCCGATCCTTCGAGCGCACTCGGTGAAGTGCGGCGGCTCGGGCTTGTACGAGCGCACCTGCTGCGCCGTCACGACGAGGTCGAAGTCGATCGGGATGTGGCGCCGCGTCTGCCCGAGCAGCTTGTCGTCGATGTTCGAGAGCAGCCCGAGCTTGTACTTCTTGGAGAGCTTCTGAAGCTGCGTGTTCGTCTCCTTGAAGGGCTGCCAGCGCTGGACCGAGTCGGGCAGGAAGCCCGAGCGCGAAGGCTCGAGCGGCCAGTCCATCCGTTTGGCGATCTCGAGCGCCGTGCGCCGCAGCACCTCGGCATACAGCTCGTAGGAGCCGCTCTCGATTTCACGCTCGATTTCGTGGAACATCGGGATCAGCACGGCGCGGTCGATCTCGACCCCGTCCCTGGCCGCCTCCTTGGAGAAGGCTTCGTAGATCCCGGTCTCCCAGTCGATCAGCGTGCCGTAGACGTCGAAGGTGACGAATGTGACGTTCTTCGGAATCGGCGGCATGGAGCGGGCATTATGCCGCGCCCGCAGCTAGCCGCGCGGCCAGCCCGCCGCCGCCGCCAGCGATCTTGCGTTAGAGTCCCGCGCCGCAAATGGACCTGCTGGAGTACCAAGGCAAGCAGCTTTTCGCGCGGCACGGGCTGCGGGTCTCCTCAGGGAAGGCGGTCGACTCCGTCGAAGCGGCCGTCGCTGCCGCCGCCGAGGTCGGCTACCCGGTCGTGGTCAAGGCGCAGGTTCTGATCGGCGGCCGCGGGAAGGCCGGCGGTGTGAAGCTCGCCTCCGGCGAGAGCGAGTTGCGAGAGCACGCCCGGAACATCCTCGGCATGGACATCAAGGGCCACACCGTCCACACGGTCTGGATCGAGCACGCCTCGGACATCGCCGCCGAGTACTACGCCTCTGTCCTGCTCGACCGTGCCGCCAAGAAGCCGCTCGTGATGTTCAGCGTCGAGGGCGGCGTCGACATCGAAGAGGTCGCTGAGAAGACACCCGAGAAGCTGATCCGCGCCCACGTCGACCCGCTCGAAGGCCTCACCCGGGAGCAGGCGCTGCAGATCGCCCGCGACGGCGGCGCGGACGCCGACGTCGTCGAGGGCGTCGCCGACGCGCTGGTGGCGCTGTACGAGGTGTGGCTCCAGGAGGACGCCACGCTGGCAGAGATCAACCCGCTGATCGTCACGCCCGATCGCGAGGTGCGCGCCCTGGACTCGAAGGTCTCGCTCGACGGCAACGCGCTCTACCGCCATCCCGAGAACCAGTCGCTGTCCGACAGCGAGAACGAAGACCCGCTCGAGCGCCGCGCAAAGGAAGAGGGCGTCCAGTACGTCAAGCTCGACGGCGACATCGGCATCCTCGGCAACGGCGCCGGGCTCGTGATGTCCACGCTGGACGTCGTCGCCCAGGCCGGCGGACGGCCCGCGAACTTCCTCGACGCGGGCGGCGGGTCGAACGCCGAGAAGATCCGCGGCGCTGTGGAGCTGATCCTCGCCAACGACGCCGTCAAGGCGGTCCTCTTCAACATCTTCGGCGGCATCACGCGCGGCGACGAGGTCGCCGAAGGGCTGATCGCCGCCTTCGGCGAGCTCGACGAGCACGGCAAATCGATCCCCTTCGTCGTGCGCCTGGACGGCACCAACGACGAGCAGGGCCGCAAGCTGCTGCGCGAGGCCGCGCTGCCCAACGTGTACCCGGCGGCGACGATGAACGAGGCCGCCGAGAAGGTCGTCGCGCTCGCCTCCGGACGCGCCGCGGGAGCGCCCGCCTGATGTCGGTCCTCGTCGACGAGAGCACGCGCCTCTGCGTGGCGGGCATCACGGGCCGCGAGGGCAGCTTCCACACGCTCAACAACCGCCGCTACGGCACGAACGTGGTGGGCGGCGTCACGCCCGGCAAGGGCGGCCAGGACGTCGAGGGCATCCCGGTGTTCGACAGCTGGGAGCAGGCGGCGGCGGAGGTGCAGCCGAACACCGCGATGATCTTCGTCCCGCCCCGCTTTGCCGCCGACGCGATCCTCGAAGCCGCCGCGGCCGGCGTCGCGCTCGTCGTCACGATCACAGAGGGGATCCCGGCGCACGACGAGCTGCGCGTGTACAACACGCTGGTTCGCGACTTTCCGGGCACCCGCCTGATCGGCCCCAACTGCCCGGGCGTCCTCTCCCCCGGCAAGGCCAACGTCGGGATCATCCCGGCCGCCTTCTTCAAGCGGGGCAACGTCGGCGTCGTCTCGCGCTCGGGCACCCTCACCTACCAGATCGGCAACGAGATCGCCCAGGCCGGCTTCGGCTGCAGCTCGATCGTCGGCATCGGCGGGGACCCCGTGCCGGGCTCCTCGTTCGTCGACATCCTCGAGCTGTTCGAGGCGGATGACGAGACCGAGCTGGTCGTGCTCTCGGGCGAGATCGGCGGCTCCGCCGAGGAGGAGGCTGCGGACTACATCGCGCAGCACGTGAGCAAGCCCGTCGTCGCCTACATCGCCGGCTTCACCGCGCCTGCGGGCAAGCAGATGGGACACGCCGGCGCGATCGTCTCGGGCTCCTCGGGAACGGCCGCCGCGAAGGCGCAGGCGCTCGAAGCCAAGGGCGTGCGCGTCGGGCGCACCCCGACGGAAACCGCCGCGATCGCCGTCGAGGTGCTCGGCGGCGCATCTGTCTCGGCGGCCTGAACCACGCGCGGGTCAGGCGCGAACCAGTGGCGAGCGCCGGGACGCCGGCACGGAGCGCCGGCCGACCCTCCGTTCAACAGGGCGGCCGATACGCTTGACCGCATGGACGACCGCGAGCTGACACGCACGCTCCAAGAGCTCGAGCGCAAGCTCGGCGAGCTCGAGGGCGCGCTGAAGTCGATCGCCGCCTCGCCCCCTGCCGCGGGCGGCGACGCGCACGCCGGGACCCCGCCGGAGCCCGAGCCGGCCCCGTCGTTCGGCCGCATCGTCGACGAATCGCTCGAGCCCGCCGAGCAGAGCCCGGGCGCCGCCGCCACGAGCGAGCCGGCCCCGGCCCCCGAGCAGCGGCCCGCGCCACCCGCGGCGGTGGCGACCCCGCCCCCGGCGCCCTCACCGCCGCGCCTGGGCGTGCGCCGGGCGGGGGCGCCGCCGACCGCGCGCACGCCTCCGCCGCACACCAAGCCCGAGGCGAGCTCCCCGTTCAGGAACCCCAGCCCGGCAGCCGCCTCCCCCTCCCGTCCCGGCCCCGGGCCGGCCGAGCTGCTGCGCTTCCGCGAACGGCTCGAGCGCGCCGGGCGCGAGCTGACCCACGAATACGACGAGCTGCTCGGGCGCCTAAGCTACGCCGCTGTGCCATCGACCACCGG